>Ga0156231_1026_pt1 | contig 210416 bp, 184 predicted proteins | sample RifCSPlowO2_12_FD_107878 | JGI IMG/M metagenome (GOLD analysis project Ga0156231, IMG submission 107878) | Burkholderiales bacterium RIFCSPLOWO2_12_FULL_64_99
CGCCCGTGCCCGTCAGTACGTGATGGACCGCAAGCAGTTCGGCAAGCCCCTGGCCGCCAACCAGCTGATCCAGAAGAAGCTGGCCGACATGCTGACCGAGATCACGCTGGGCCTGCAAGGCAGCCTGGCGCTGGGTCGCCTGAAGGACGCCGGCAAGGCGCCGGTCGAAGTGACCTCGATCATGAAGCGCAACAACTGCGGCAAGTCCCTGGACATCGCCCGCATGGCGCGCGACATGATGGGGGGCAACGGCATCTCCGACGAGTTCGGCGTGGCCCGTCACCTGGTCAACCTCGAAGTGGTCAACACCTACGAGGGCACGCACGACATCCACGCCCTGATCCTGGGCCGTGCGATCACCGGTTCGGCCGCCTTCTGATCCTGACCGCTTGAGCAACACGGGCGCGCCACCCGCGCCCGCCCTGTTCTCCCCCCACAGCCCCTTGCGAGGGGCTGTTTGCGTTGGGCACGTCAAAGTGAGGTCATCTCTGAAAATGCCTCGCCATCTTGGTGGTTTTCACATGCTGAATGCCGGCGACAGCAATCACAATGAACACATGTCGTTTTCGACCCTCGTGCGTCATCCTGTCACTGCATGCCCGCTCACCTGACCTCACCGGTCCCGCATGGGTCCCCCGGCACCACCAAGCCCGAGACGCTGTGGCGCGCGGTCTTCGAGCAATCACACCTGGGCATCGTGATGATCGACCCGGCCACCGACCGCATCATCGACCTCAATCAGCGCTTCGCCGATCTGGCCGGCCGCTCTCGTGATGCGCTGCGGGGACAGGACTGGATGCACCTGACCCACGCCGATGACCTCGCCCATGAAGTCAAGCACAAGGCCCAGCTGCGCCAGGGCCTGATCCCCTGCTTCTTGCGCGACAAGCGCTACGTTCATCCCGATGGGACCGTGGTGTGGGTGCATGTCAACGAGACCCGCGTGACCGTGACCGAGGGCGAGCCCCCCTGTTTTCTGGCCATGGTGGAGGACGTCACCGAGCAACGCCGGACCCGGCTGGCACTCAACGCCGAGCGAGAGGCCGCTGCTCGCCTCGAACAGGAGCAGCGCCTCGAAGCCGTGGCCGACCAGGGCATGGTGGGCCTGCTCGAAACCGACCTCGACGGCCGCATCACCTTTGTCAACGACCGATACTGCGCCATCACAGGACGTACCCGCGAGTCGGTGATCGGTCAGCGCCTGCGGGAAATCACCCACGCCGACAACCGCCCCCACCTCACCAACACCATCGGGCAGTTGCTGGCGCAGGGGCGCAGCTTCATGCACGAGTCCCGCTACGTGCTGCCCGACGGGCGCAAGGTCTGGCTGCTGTGCGCCGTGTCCCTGCAAAAAGACACGGCCGGCAACCCGGCCGGCACCACCACCCTGGTGCTGGACATGACCGAGCGCAAACGTCAGGAGCGTGCCCAGCGCCAGACGCTGGAGCTGCTCCACATGGCCGAACGCGCCGCCGAGGCCGGTGCCTGGGACTGGGACATGCGCACCGCCCGCCTCAACTGGTCGCCCGCCCTGTTCCAGCTCTTTGGCCTGGACCCAGAGCAAACCCAGGCCACGTTCGACACATGGCGCGCCCGCGTCCACCCTGACGACCTGGCCGTGGCAGAACGCGTCCTCGAAGAGGCCGTCCGCCATCGCCGTCCGTTTGTCGCGTCCTACCGCATCGTGCGCCCCTCGGGCGAGGTGCGCTGGATCGATGCACATGGGCAGCACCGGTACGATGCCGACGGCGCAGCGGTCCACTTCACCGGCTTGTGCATCGATGCCACCTTGCGCCATCAGACCGAGTCGCAGATCCGCCAACTCAATGCGGAGCTGGAATCCAAGGTCGAAGCCCGCACGGCCGAGCTGGCGCAAGCCAATGCGGCCTTGCATCGACTGGCCCGCCATGACGTGCTGACGGGCTTGCCCAATCGCCTGGCGGCCAACGAGCGACTGCGTGAGGAGCTCGTGCGCATGCGACGCAGCCACCTGCCCTATGCCGTGCTCATGCTCGACGTCGACCACTTCAAGCGCGTCAACGACCTGCACGGCCACGCGGTGGGTGACCGGGTGCTGCAGCGGGTGTCGCAGGGCCTGCGTGCGCCCCTGAGGGAAAGTGATTTCGTCGCGCGCTTCGGCGGGGAAGAGTTCCTCGTCCTGCTGCCTCACACCGATGAGGCGGGCGCCTGCCTGGTGGCCGAAAAACTGCGCCAAGTGATCGAAGCCGCGCCCGACCCGACCGCCGGGCTGGTGAGCATCAGTGTGGGCGTGGCCATGGCCAGCGCCGCCGATGACGACGAGGACACCGCCGTGATGGCGGCCGACGCCCGTCTGTACTCGGCCAAACACAGCGGCCGCAACCGCGTGGTCCATCAAGATCCAGCGAACGGGTGACCCGCTCGCCAGATCGGCCACCTGGGGATCAGGGAGGCGGCGGCGTGGTGAAGTCCTGCTGGTTGTTCAGGTTCGCGCTCACCGTCACGTTCCGGGTGCCCTGGAAGTTCAGCGCCTCGCTGCTCTCGGGCTGGTCGGTCGCGCCCACACAGGTGAGCGCCACCGTGTAGGCGCCCGGGGACAGGAAGGCCGCCTTGTAGGTGTAGACCCCGCTGCCGACGCTCGTCTCCTTCACCGAAGCCGTGGTGACCGGCTCGGCGCCGGAGGCGTCGATGTCATCCGGGGTCACACCGGCGCCCGCAAACACGTAGACGCTGGGGCCATTGGGAACGAGCGGCGACGCGGACGCAGGACACAGCCCTGACAAGGCCACGGTGCCCGTGATGCCTCCGACCTGGGCGTTGTCGACCAGACGCAGTGCCGGCTTGAGGTAGTAGCCAGAGAACGCCCCGGAGGGGTCCACCACCGATTTGCGCAGGTCAAAGTCGATGGTGAACGAGGCCGACCCGTTGACCGGCACCGTGAACCCACGCACCAGCTTCAGGCCGGTTTGCGAGCCACTGGGCACGTACAGCGGTAACTTCGTGGGCACGCCGGATACGGGTTTTTCCAGATACGAATCCAGCGTGGACTGCGACGTCACCACCTTCAGGCGCACCCACTCATACCGCCCCGCCAGCACCGTCTGGCCGTTCAACAGCAACTCGGCATCGCCGTCCTGCAGCGCCAGCAGGTCAATCGTGCGCGGCGTCGGGTAATCAATGTTGATCGCGTTGGCACCGGCCGGCTTGAGCTCCACCCCGGTGAACTGGACCACCACGCTCGTCGCCTCATCGACTGGGGCATCGGTCACCTGCAAGGACAACTGCCCGGTGCCGCCGGCAGACGAGCCCCCACCACCACAGGCCGCCAGCAGCGTGGCGACCCCGAGGGCCAGCACAGACAGGGAAAAACGGGTTTGCATGATGGGGACTCCCTCTCAAACGTCCACCTCTTGCGCCGAGACATCGGCTGGGCGAACAACCGCGCTAATTTACGACGCCGCCCCTGTTCGGCCAAGCGCAGACGCATCCAGATGTAGCGCCGCCCGGCAGGCCGGCTGTCGACCGTTACAACTCGGGACCAAGTCTCGGGGCATTCATCACACAGAGCGGCTTGATCTGCTTCCAACGTGAAACATGTCGTACCCACGCCGGTATCATCCCCGGTAATCGGACATCCCTCCGAGATCCTCCCCGCCCTTCACATGTCTCTCCCCTCGCTCTCTGTACGCACCCGACTCTCGTTGGCCTTTGGGAGCCTCGCCGTGCTGGTCACAACCGTCTCAGGCATCGCTGCCTACAGCCTGGACGATGCCAACAGCCGCCTCAATGATTTCGCCGCTGGCGCCACGCTGGCAGGTCACGTTGAAGCCGCCATAGACCGCCGCGCCATCGCCGCGCGCAATCTGGTGCTGATCCCCGAATCGGAAGACCCCACCAGCGAGCGCAACAAGGTCATGGCCGCTCACGAAGAAGCTGCAGTGAGAATCAAGCAGTTGCAAGACCTGGTCACTCAATCGGCCAACGTCACCGAAGACGAGCGCAAGCTGGCGCGTGAAATTGCCGAAGTGGAGTCTGCCTACGGCCCGGTGGCACTGGAGATCGTGCGCTTGGCACAGCAAGGCCAGCGCGAGGCAGCCATCGCCAAGATGAACAACGACTGCCGCCCGCTGCTGGACCGGCTCATGCGGGCCACCCAGGCCTTTGCCGAAGCATCCGATCAACGAGGTCGCCTGCTGCGCGAGGAAGGTGCCGCACGCGCACAGACTCAGAAAATGATCCTGTGGGGTGCCAGCTTGCTCGCGGTGATGTATGCGCTGGGAGCCGGATGGCGCCTGATCCGCAGCATCACCCATCCCTTGCGCCACGCGGTAGCGGTGGCAGATCACATCGCCAGCGGTCAACTCAATAACACCGTGCACGTCGAGCGCGAGGACGAAATCGGCCAGTTGCTCAAGGCCCTGGAACGCATGCAGCACAGCCTCGTGAACACGGTGCGCAGCGTGCGTCAGAGCTCACAGAACGTGGCCACGGCCAGCGCCGAGATCAGCCAGGGCACCTTGGACCTCAGCGCCCGCACCGAAAGCCAAGCCAGCGCACTCGAAGAAACGGCGGCCTCCATGGAGGAGCTGGGCAGCACCGTTCAGCACAACGCCAGCAGCGCCGCCCAAGCCAACCAGCTCGCGCAGCAGGCCTCCAACGTGGCCCAGCAAGGCGGCGAGACGGTGTCGCAGGTGGTGGACACCATGCGCGACATCAGCCAGTCGAGCCACAAGATCGTCGACATCATCGCCGTCATCGACGGCATCGCCTTCCAGACCAACATCCTGGCGCTCAACGCGGCGGTGGAAGCCGCCCGCGCCGGGGAACAAGGACGCGGCTTCGCCGTGGTGGCCAGTGAGGTGCGCACGCTGGCACGACGCAGCGGCGAAGCTGCCCGCGAAATCAAGCAACTGATCACCGAGAGCGTGGCACGCATCGAACAAGGCGCCACCTTGGTCAACCACGCCGGCGCCACCATGGACGAGGTCGTGACCAGCATCCGCCGCGTGAGCGACATCGTGGCCGAGATCAGCGCGGCCAGCCGAGAGCAAAGCGCCGGCGTGAGCCAGGTGGGCGAAGCCGTGATGCAGATGGACACCACCACCCAACAGAACGCTGCCCTCGTCGAAGAAATGTCGGCCGCCACGGCCAGCCTGAACATGCAGGCCCAGGAGCTGGTGCACGCCGTGGCCGTGTTTCAGTTGGACCACCACCGCGCGGCGGCCTGAGCCGCCCCACGCAGCCGGCTCAGCCCTTCTTGATCTGGCGCACCATGCCCTCTTGCATGACCGAGGCCACCAGGCGACCATCGCGGGTGAAGTAGCGGCCCGAACACAGCCCGCGGGCCCCACCCGCGTTGGGCGATTCGATCACGTACAGCAGCCAGTCGTCGAGGCGGAAGTCACGGTGGAACCACATGGCGTGGTCCAGGCTGGCCAGGCGCACATCGCCGCGCAGCATGCTCAACCCATGCGGCTCCGTCGCGGCCAGCAGCAGGCCGTGGTCCGACACATAGGCCAGCAAGGCACGGTGCACGAGCGGGTCATCGGGCAGCGGCGCCAGGGCGCGCACCCACATGGCCGAGCCGCCCGCGTGGGGCACCGGATGCATGGGGTCTTGCGGATTCACCCGGCGCAACTCCAGGCCACGTGGCCCCAGCAGCTTTTCGCTGTAGGGGCGCGGCAGCAGGTGGCGGATGGCATCGCGGCCCACACTTTCGGGCACCAGCCCCTCCGGCCCCGGCTGCGGCGGCATGGCCACCTGATGTTCCGGCCCCTCATCGGCCGTCTGGAACGAGGCCGTCAGCTCGAAGATGATCTTGCCGCTCTGACGCGCCACGACGCTGCGCATGCTGAAGCTGCGGCCATCGCGCACGCGGTCCACCTCGTAGGTCACCGGGGCATGCTCGCCCGGCAACAGAAAGTAGGCATGCAGCGAATGCACCATGCGCTCGGCAGGCACCGTCAGGCTGGCGGCCATCAAGGCCTGTCCCAGCGCCTGGCCACCAAACAGGGCGGGCGTGCCAATGTCGTCACTTTGAGCCAGGAAATGGTCGTTGCCCTGAGGCGCCAGGCGCATCAGTTCCACCAGGCGGTTCACATCGGGATGGGCAGGCAGCAAATCGGTCATGTCAGTGTCCAAACAACAGCAGTCGTGCAAGTGCATCAGTATGTACCGAGGACAGAGTGAGTTCGAGACCCCGAACCGCCTTGCAGAACCCGATGCGCACCAAACGCCAAGCCGCACAATGGCAGCTGTGCAAGCCTTCTACGCCGATCACTTTGTGTTGCCCCTGCCGGATGGGCACCGCTTTCCCATGGCCAAGTACGAGATGCTGCGTGACCAGATCACGGCGCATCTCCCTGCGGTCAGCTTGCAGCAGGCCGAGCCGGCCGACGATGCCGCCCTGTCCCTGGTGCATGACCCGGCCTACATCGACGCCGTGCGGCACGGCACCCTGAGCGCAGCACAGCAACGCGAAATCGGCTTTCCGTGGAGCCCCGGCATGAACGAGCGCGCCCGCCGCTCGGTGGGTGCCACCGTGCAGGCCTGCCGCGTGGCCCTGTCGGGCGAAGGGGTGGCGGCCAACTTGGCCGGCGGCACCCACCACGCCTATGCCGACAAAGGCAGCGGCTTTTGCGTGTTCAACGACGCTGCCGTGGCCGCCCGTCTGATGCAGCTCGAACGCCTGCGCGCCGGCATCGACCCGCCCTCGCGTCCCTTGCAGGTGGCCATCATCGACCTGGACGTGCACCAGGGCAACGGCAGCGCGCGCATCTTCCAGAACGACCCCAGCGTGTTCACCCTGTCCCTGCACGGGGCCAAGAACTTCCCCTTCCGCAAAGAGCCCAGCGACTGCGACATCGACCTGCCCGATGGCTGCACCGACGCACCCTACCTGGCCGCGCTGGAGGAGGGCCTGGCCGAGGTGGAGCGCCGATGCGAGCCCGGATTGGTGATCTACCTGGCCGGCGCCGACCCGCACGAGGGCGATCGCCTGGGGCGCCTGCGCCTGAGTGACGCCGGCATGGCCGCCCGCGACCAGCGCGTGTTCGACTGGGCCTGGCAGCGCCACCTGCCGATCGCCATGGCGATGGCTGGCGGCTACGGCCACGACATCCAGACCACGGTGCGGGTGCAGCTGAACACCTACCGCATCGCCCAGGCGGCGTGGGCGCGCTGGCAAGGCTGACCCGAGAGCTGAGACAAGTTGAGGGGCTATGCCGCGCACGCGGCAGGCTTGGGACTACCATGTCCGCCAAACCCAAGAGGCACAGGCAAACCCTGATCCGACGCGCCTCCAGCCTCCCCCGGTGTCCGATAAACTGGACCGTTCACCTGTCCGGAACAAGGAGCGTCTGTTGTGAAAATTGGCAATGAACTGCCACACGCCTTGTCTCCGGTGTGCCAAACCCTGCTCATCCCCCTGGTGGCCCGTGCGCGCGGTGGCGCGTGTTTTCCGGCACTGGCCTGTCACGATGCCGCGGCCGAGCAACTGCTCGAACAACTCGACATCGACCTGCGCCCTTACCTGAAAGACCGTGTCACGCTGCAGTTCATCCTGTGGCGCACCCGGGTCATTCAGGCGACGGGTCGCGCGTTTTTCAAGGACCACCCCGACAGCCAGGGCGTCAACCTGGGCTGCGGCCTGTCACAACACTTTCAATGGCTGGATCAGGGCACCAACCATTGGCTCGACAGTGACCTGCCCGAGGTGATGGCCCTGCGCGACACCTGCCTCGCGGCCGATGTGCCCCGTCAGCATCACGCCGAAGTCGACCTGCGCACGCCCGGCTGGTGGCAACGCCTGGGTCTGCCCAGTGGCCCCCATGACAAGCCGGTGTTCGTGCTCTGCGAGGGGGTGCTGATGTACCTGACACCGGCGCAGGTCGAGGCCGTGCTGGCCGAGTTTGCCGAACAGGCACCGCCCGGCTCGCGCATGGTGCTCGACACCATGTCCCGGGTGGGACGTGGCATGGCCCGCTTCCATCCGACCGTGGGCCCCACCGGCGCGCAATTCCTGTGGTGCCCCGGCAGTGCGCAAGAGCTCACCCGCCCCCACCCACGCTTGAGCCTGCTGAACACGCGCAGCGTCTCGGAATGCTATGGCTGGCTGGGCTCGGTCGCCGAAACCTGGTGGATGCCGGTGACTGGCACCCCGATGTACGCCATGGTCACGCTGGGCGTCTGAGCGCCCCCCTTCCGACACCGCGCCACGTCAAACAAAACCCCTCCTCATGGCGCTAGACTGAGCCTCTCGCCGCCCTGACTGCGCCACACAGTGACTGTCCCCTCCTCCGTGACCGACACCGCCTGGGTGCCCTCCAGCCCGGGTACCGCGCACACCCGCGGCCCACTGCGTACCCTGCTGCCCCCCACCCTCATGGCCCTGGCCACCTGGTGGGCCAGCCAGCAGGGCTATCTGCTGGGGCACATGCTGGCCGAGCTGATCTCCGCGGTGGTGGCCTGGACGGCCCTGGCCGTGGCCACCACCTCGGTGCAGTTCACCCGCAACCACTTCGTGGTGTTCATTGCCGTGGGCATCGGCTGGTGTGCAGGGCTGGACCTGCTGCACACGCTGACCTTCAAGGGCATGAACCTGCTCCCCCTGGACAGCGCCAATCCCCCCACCCAGTTCTGGGTGGCCGCGCGTTTCCTGCAGGCGACCACGCTGCTGCTGGCGCCGCTCATGCTGCGCCGCACGCTGACCGTGATTCCCATGCACCTGGCCTTCGGCAGCGCCACCGTGCTGTGTGTGCTGCTGATTGCGTCTGGCAGTTTCCCCACGGCCTACATCGACGGGCAGGGGCTGACGCCTTTCAAGATTTATGCCGAGTACGTGATCATTGCCATGATGGGCGTGGCCGCGCTGCTGTACTGGCGCCATCGTGCCTTGATGCCAGTGCACCTGTTCCAGCGCCTGCTGGCTGCCGCCTTGGTCATGATGGTGGCGGAGTTCGCCTTCACCCGCTACGTCAGCGTGTATGCCAACGCCAACCTCGTCGGCCACCTGCTCAAGATCTACGCCTACTGGTTCGTGTACGACGCGCTGGTGCAGCACACCCTGCAGGCGCCCTTCGACATGCTGGCCCGCACCGCCAGCCGCTACGACGCCGTGCCAGAGCCCACCGTGGTCGTGGCCGCCGATGGCACCATCCAGCAGGCCAACCAGGCCGCCGCACGGTGGGTGGGCCAGTCACCTGCAGCCCTGGTCGGACAATCGGTCCGCACCCTGCTTCACCCCGCCCAAGACGCTGCCGAGGTCTGCCCGGTGTGCCAGCGTCTGCAACAGGCCCGTACCGGCTTCCTGCTCACCCTCGATCTGCCCGGCCAGCGTACCGTGGAGTGCCACGCCGCCCCGCTGCACGGCGACGGGCCGCATGCCGCCTGGGTGCTGGTGCTGCGTGACGTCACCGAACGCGAGCGTCTGAGCCGTGAGCGCGAAAGCCTGGTGCATGACCTCAACGAGCGCGTCAAGGAGCTGCGCGGCCTGCACGGTGTCGCCAACCTGCTGAAAAGTTCCGAGCTGGATCTGCAGGGCAAGCTGGACAAACTGGTGGCCCTGCTGCCGCCTTGCTTCGTGCTGCCCAATGAGGTTCAAGCCTGCATCGACAGCAGCTGGGGGCATTTTGGCGCCAGTCTGCCCAGCCCCGTGCCTCGACGCCATCTGCAGGCCAGCATCGAGCGCAACGGCGTGCTCGTCGGCCACATCCACACCTGGTACCCCGACGCGCTCAACACCCCGCTGGCCACCTTCCTGCCTGAGGAGCGGGAGCTGGTCACCAGTGTGGCGGCCCAGCTCAATGAAACGCTGCAGCGCGTGCAGGCCGCCGAACGCGTCCAGCGCCTGACCTCTCTGTACGACATGCTCAGCGCCACCAGTCGGGAGGTGGCGCGGCGACAGCAGCGTGACGACATCCTGAGCGCCCTGCTCGGGGTCTTGCGCCGACATGGCGCCTTTCCAGCCCTGTTCATCGCCGTAGACGGCGGCGTCGGCACACCCCTGCGTCTGCACCTGCATCACGGGCTCACGTCCGAGCAGGTGGGCGTGCTCAACGAGCTGCTGGCGCAGCCCATGAGCCCCTTCGACCCCTCACAGACACGCCTGGCGCAAGGCCACGTCGTATCACAGCGGGTTCCGATGCCACCTGCACGTGCCATCGGGCATACGCTCCCCCCGTCGGCCTCTGAAAGCTGGCTCCACAGCCTCATGCACCGAGGCTTGGGCCATCAGGCGCTCATGGCGCTGCGCTGTGAGGGACGTCCGGTCGGCATCGTGGGACTGTATGCCCATGGTCTGAGCGATCTGGATGCCGAACAGACCCGCCTGCTGGAAGACATCGCCAGTGAGGTCCATGCCGCGCTCGACCGGGCGGCCTCACAGGCCCGCAGTGAGAACGCCGAAGAAACGGCGGAGCAGATGTCGCGTCGCTTCGCACAGATCTTCCACGCCAGCCCGGTCCCGATGCAACTACAACGCCGCTCGGACCTGCGCATGCTGGCGCTGAACGCCGCTCACCAGCAGTGGCTGGGCTACGCGCTCTCTGACGTGGCGGAAGAGTCGCAATGGTTCGACAGTGTGTATGCCGACGAAGCTGAGCGCGCTCTGTTCATCCGTCATTGGCATGACAGTCTCGCACGCAGCCAGGACGGTCAACCGGTTTCGTCCCCCGAATTGACCTTGCGCTGCAAGGACGGCAGCGTGCGCATTGCCCGCGGCACCCTGACGGTGGTGGGCGACGACGTGATCGTGGCCTGGACCGATCTCACCGACATCCGCCGCAGAGAGCAGGCGCTGCGCGACAGCGAGCAGCGCTTTCGCAGCATGGTGGAGCAGACCATCAGCGGCATTTATGTGCGCCGCGAAGGCCGCTTCATTTACGTCAACCCACGCTTCGGCGAGATCCTCGGCTATGCCCCCGCCGAGCTGATGGGCCAGGACGTGTTGCGCCACACGATGCTCGAAGGCGACAGACTGGCCCGCATCCGGGAGAGCATCGCCCAGATCGACGCTGGCACGCTGCCCAGCGCCAGCTACAGCGTACCGATGCGCCGCAAGGACGGCCAGGTGATCGAGCTGGGCATCCACGCCAAGCGCATCATCTGGGACGACGGCCTGCCCGCCACCATCGTGATGGCGCAGGACATCACCGAGCGCAAAGAGAGCGAAGACCAGATCGCCGGCTATGTGCAGCAGCTCGAAGCCGCCATGCAGGGCACCTTGCAGGCGGTCTCCAACATGGTCGAGATGCGAGACCCCTACACCGCCGGCCACGAGCGCCACGTCGGCCTGATCGCCGGGGCCATCGCCCGCGAGCTGGGATGGGACGAAGCGCGTTGCCGCGACCTGGAAATGATCGGCCTGGTCCACGACATCGGCAAGATCGCCGTGCCCTCGGAAATCCTGACCAAACCCACCCGCCTGTCCAGGCTCGAAATGGAGTTGATGAAAGGCCATGCCCAGGCGGGCTACGAGATCCTCAAGGATGTGCCCTTCCGCACCCCGGTGGCCGAGATCATCCGCCAGCACCACGAGCGCCTGGATGGCAGCGGCTACCCGCGCGGACTCAAAGGCGACGAGATCCTGCCCGAGGCCCGTGTGCTGGCGGTGGCCGACGTGCTGGAGTCCATGTCCTCACACCGGCCCTATCGGCCGGCCGTGGGCATCGACGCTGCCCTGGCCGAGCTGATGAACAACCAGGGCACCTTGTTCGATCCCGAGGCGGTGGGCGCGGCGGTGCGCCTCGTCCGCGAGCGGGGTTACGCCTTACCCACCTGACACCTGATTGCGCCCTGCGTGCTTGGCCTGGTAGAGCGCCTGGTCGACACGCTCGATCAAGCTGACCAGGGTCTCGCCCCGCTGCAACTCGGCCACCCCCATCGACACCGTCACGCGCCCCACCTCCCCCTGCTCGGCATCGGCCACGCGTTCACGTAGGCGCTCGGCCTGCAGCAGCGCCGCAGCCTGCTCGCAATAGGGCAACACCAGCAGAAACTCCTCGCCACCCCAGCGCACCACGCTGTCGGTGGCGCGCACCCCGGTGCGCAGCACCCCCGCGACACGCTGCAGCACCTGGTCGCCTGCCGGGTGCCCCCATGTGTCGTTGATGGCCTTGAAGTGGTCCACATCGGCCATGATCAGACAAAACGGCTTCAGCCCTTCGCGGGCGGCCAGGAAGGCCCGCTCCAGTTGCCACTCGCCGGCGCGGCGGTTCAGCAGGTCGGTCAAGGGGTCCCGTGTGGCCTGCTCCCTCAAGGTTTGCTCGGTGTGCGCACGCGCGGTCTGATCCCGGATCACGCTGACAAAGTGGGTCACCGCCCCACCGGCATCGCGGATGGGGGAGACGGTTTCCTCACAATGAATCAGGTGCCCCTGCTTGTGCCGGTTGATGAACACCGCCCGAAAGGTCTGCCCTGACTGAATGGCTGCCCAGAGGCGGCCATAGAAGGCCTCACTGTGCTCACCGGATTTGAGCATGGAGGGGTTCTGACCCAGAGCCTCGACCCGGCTGTAGCCGGTGATCAACTCGAAGCCTTGGTTGACGAACTCGATCTCGCCCTGGGCATTGGCAATCATCACCGCATCCTGGGTGGCATCCAGCGCCTGCGCCAGCAACCGGCTAGTGGCCCGCGCCTCCGTCACCGCGCTGATGTCCTGCTGAACCGAAACGTAATGGGTGGTGATGCCCGCCTCGTCCTTCACCGGCGAAATGCTCCACTCCACGGTGTAGGGGCGACCATCCTTGCGGTAATTGATGGCCGAGCCTCGGAAGAACCGGTCGGCCCGGAGGCACTCTCGCAGGCTCTGGAGCACCTCCGGGCTGGTCAAGGGCCCCTGCAGAATGCGAGGCGTCTGACCCAGCAACTCGGCCTCGCTGTAGCCCGTCATCTCGCACAAGGCCGGGTTGGCGTACACGATGCGCGGGCCCAGAGGCCCCGGCTGCGCATCCGTGACCATCACGGCATTGAACGATTGTTCCACGGCGGAGCGCAGCAAGCTTGCATGTCCCAGCCATGTCTCATCATGGGAGCTCATTTGCCTCCTTGTCAGGCATCTCGCCCACGCCGTCGTTCCATGACCCCGCGGGCCGCCATTCGTGCCACCACAATATGACAGTCTAGAACATGGCCCCCTCAGGACATGCCCGACACGACACCGCGCCCAAGGATCCGCAGCCAGCGCCACACTTGATATGGCGCAAGACCCTCGACGGACACGGGCTTACCGTGGCAACATCACTGTGTCCGATTTCGCCGGGGCTGCCCATTGCGAGCCCATCCTCCTGACAGGAGCTGCCTTTGCTGTCCGCCTACATCACCCACCCTGATTGCGCCCGCCACGAAATGGGCCCGCACCACCCCGAGTGCCCCGAGCGACTGGCCGCGATCAACGACATGCTGCTGACCAAGGGTCTGCTCGACTACATGGCCCCCTACGACGCCGAGCCGGCCACCATCGACCAGCTGGAACGTGCCCACTCGGCGCTGTATGTGCAGGAGCTGTTCGCCGCCTCACCCACCGAGGGCTACCACCACGTCGACCCCGACACCAGCATGAACCCGCACACGCTGCAGGCGGCCCTGCGCGCCGCGGGCGCCGTGGTGCAGGCCACCGACCTGGTGCTGGGTGGCAAAGCCCCGTCAGCCTTCTGCAACATTCGCCCGCCTGGTCACCATGCCGAGCGCGACTCGGCGCAGGGCTTTTGCTTCTTCAACAACGTGACGGTGGGCATCCGCCACGCGCTGGACGTGCATGGTCTGGAACGCGTGGCCCTGATCGATTTCGACGTGCACCATGCCAATGGCAGCGAAGACATCCTGCGCGGTGACGAGCGCGTGCTGATGTGCTCCATCTACGAAAAAGGCCTGTTCCCCGACTCGGGCGATGCCCACGACGGCCCCAACATGGTCAACGTGGGCCTGCCCGCCCGCGTGGGCAGCGACGCCTTCCGCGAGGCCGTGGTCGAACAATGGCTGCCGGCGCTCGATGCCTTTGCGCCCCAATTGATCTACATCTCGGCCGGCTTCGACGCCCACCGCGAAGATGACATGGGCAACCTGGCGTTGGTCGAAGCAGACTATGCCTGGGTCACCCAACAAATCATGCGCCTGGCCGACCGCCACTGCCGGGGCCGGGTCATCTCCTGCCTGGAAGGCGGCTACGCCCTGAGCGCACTCGCCCGCAGCACCGCCGCCCACGTCCGTTCACTCATCGGCGCCGACTGACACCCATGGACCAACACTTCCTCACCCCCCTGTTCGCCCCCACCTCGGTCGCCATCTTTGCCGGCCCGTCCGACGACCCCGAACAGCTGACCGAACAAGCCCGCCTGCTGCACCCCGCCTTGCGAGCTCAGCGCTTCACCGGCACCTACCGCTTCATCGACATCCGCGCCACCAGTGGCACCTTGGCCGATCTGGCCTCGGCCAAGTCCGACCTGGCCATCATCGCGCTGCCCTTCGCCGACATCGCCCCCGCCATCGAACTGGCCAGCCGCATGGACTGCACCGCCGTGATGGTGCTGTCCTCGGGCATCAGCGCCGAGCAGGCCGAGGTGCTGCACAAGGTCGCAGATCAGGCCGGCGTGCACCTGCTTGGCCCCAACGGCCTGGGCATCCAGCGCCCGCCCTCGCAGCTCAATGCCAGCGTGGCCGGCCCCTTGGCGCGCAGCGGCAGCCTGGCCCTGGTGTCGCAGTCGGGCTCACTGACCTCGTCCATGCTCGACTGGGCGGCCAGCAACGCCGTGGGGTTCTCATCGGTGGTGTCCCTGGGACCCCATTCGGCGCTCGACATCGCCGACGTGCTCGACTTCCTGGCCGCTGACCGCCAGACGCACAGCATCATCATCTACATGGAGGGCATCCACAACGCCCGCCGCTTCATGAGCGCGCTGCGCTCGGCGGCCACCGCCAAGCCGGTGGTCATCCTCAAGGCCGGTCGCAAACGGGCGGGCAACGAGGCCGCGCAAACGCACAGCAGCGCCATCGTCGGCAGTGATGACGTCTTCGACGCGGCCCTGCGCCGCGCCGGGGCCGTGCGCGTGCAGTCCTTCGTGGCGCTGTTCTCGGCCGCCAAGTGCCTGGCCTCGCGCTACCGGCCAGTGGGCCGTCACCTGGCCATCGTCACCAACGGCGGTGGGCCCGGCGTGCTGGCGGCTGACTGGGTCACCGAGATCTCGCTGGAGCTGGGCCGTCTGTCCCCCGACTCGGTCGCCGCGCTGCAGCCGCAGTTGCCGCCGAGTGCCTCCCTGACGGACCTGATCGACCTGTCGCAGAACGCCGGCCCCGAGCATTACCGCGTTGCCCTGCAGGCGGCGGCCAAGGACCGCCAGATCGACGGCGTGCTGGTCATTTTCTCGCCCAAGATCGGGGTGGACGCAGCCGAGGTCGCCAAGGTGCTGGCCGAGGTCCACCGCACCATGGGCAAGCCCTTGCTCACATGCTGGATGGGGGAGGCCTCGGTGGGCGAAGGCCGTGCCGTGCTCAAGAGCGCCGCCATCCCCACCTTCCGCACGCCGGAAGCGGCCGTGGGCGCCTTTGGCAACATCGCCAATTTCGCCCAGAACCAGCTGCTGCTGCAACAGACGCCACCACCGGCCTCGACGCTGGCCGAGCCCGACATCGAAGGCGCCCGCCTCGTCATCGAGAGCGTGCTGACCGAGCGCCGCAAGGTGCTCACCGAGATGGAGTCCAAGACGCTGCTGGCGTCCTTCCACATCCCGGTCACCGAAACCATCCTGGCGCGCAGTGCGCCCGAGGCGATGATGATCGCGATGCAGCTGGGCTTCCCGGTGGCGCTCAAGATCGACTCGCCCGACATCACCCACAAGTCCGACGTGCAGGGCGTGGTGCTCAACGTGATGAACGGCACGCAGGCGCGCGACACCTTCACCGACATGGTCGAGCGCGTGCGCCGCCTGCAGCCCACCGCCCGCATCAATGGCGTGACGGTGCAGAAGATGGCGCGCAACCGCCGCGGGCGCGAGGTGCACATCGGCGTGGTCACCGACGATCCCTTCGGCCCGGTGATCGTGTTTGGCGCGGGCGGCACCATGATCGAGCTGATCAACGACCGCGCGATGGAATTGCCGCCGCTCAACCAGTTCCTGGCCCGCCACCTGATCAACCGTGCCCGCGTGGCCGAGACCCTGGGCGACTGGCGCGGTGCCAGCGCGGTGAACATGGACGCGCTGGAACAGCTGCTGCTGCGCGTGTCCGAGATGGTGTGCGAGCTGCCGCAACTGCGTCAGATGGACATCAACCCCATCATCGTGGACGAAGACGGGGCCGTGGCCGTGGACGCGCGCATCGTCATCGACCATGCGCCGCAGAACATGACGGGTCGGCCCAACGCCTACCAGCACCTGTCTATCCTGCCCTACCCGGCGCGCTACGAGCAGGTCTGGCCACTGCGGGGCGGTGGCGAGTACACGATCCGCCCGATCCACCCCGACGATGCGCAGATGCTGCAGACCTTTGCCAAGGGCCTGTCGTCCGAGAGCCGCTATTTCCGCTTCGCCTCGGCCATGACGGAGCTGCCGGCCAACATGCTCTCGCGCTTCACCCTGATCGACTACGACCGCGAGATGGCCCTGGTGGCCGTGGTGAAGGAGCGTCACGCCAACGACGACGGCGAGATCATGGAAACCGAACGCGTGGTGGGCGTGTCGCGCTACATCACCAACCCGGACCAGTCGACCTGCGAGTTCTCGCTGGTGGTGGCCGACGACTTCGCCGGCAAGGGCCTGGGCTCACGCCTGATGGAAAGCATCATGGAGGTGGCGCGCGAAAAAGGCCTGAGCGAGATCATCGGCCTGGTACTGGTCAACAACGGCAACATGCTCAAGTTGATGCGCAGCCTGGGCTTCACGGTCAAACCCAATCCGGACGACCCGGACTTCCGCCTGGTCACCCATCAGCTGTGAGGCACAAAAAAAGGGGGCTTGATGCCCCCTTGTCGTTCAGTGCAGCGTCGCCGTGGCGCCGTCCGGCGCAACCCCGCCGGGATCGAAATCCATCAGCACGCTGGCGCCTTCGAGCACCTTCCACAGGTGGGTGGGCATCTGCAGGATGCGGTCGGGGGTGCGGGCCTGGCGCACCCAGGCACCGATTTCGGTGTGCTGGTCTGCGGTGAGCAGGTTCAGTTCGAGCATCTCGTCGAGCAACATCATGGCACCCTCCTTTCCGATGTGATTCCACTATCGCACAGGTGGGGCTGGCATGGGCTCAAAACAAGAGCGTCCCCACGAGACGAGGGGCCCACCCTGTGACCCATGTCACAGGGTGCGGGGATCACAGCCTCAGTTCGGGCCGGCGGCGAACAGCGCGGCGGCGCGGGTCTTGATTTCCAGCAGCTCGTTGACGCTCACGGAGTACTGGCCGGTCGTCTTGTTGACGTCGACGCGGAACTCCACTTCCTTGCCACGATTGCGCAGGATGCCGACGCTGAACTCGTAGTCGTCGCGGTCACATGGCAGGCCTTCGGCGTCCACGTCGTAGTCTTCGTAGTCGACTCGGCTGATGTCACCACTGGCCATGTCCAGCAGGCCGGTCGCATGGACCTCGTCGTCTTCGCTGAACTCTTCGACGATGTTGATGGGCACTTTCAAGTCCACGGCGATACCTTTTGGGGGAGAAAAATGAGGGGCAAGGGGGCGAATTCTGGCATGGATCAGGCACAAGCCCCCGTGGCGGCGCCCAGTCGCCACAGGGATGTGACTTCTGCCGCACGGGCTGCATGCAGAGGGTCGTCCGGGTCGCTGGCCTTGCCATGACGGGGGCGGATGTCCAGGCGACCCAGCACCTGCAGACCGGCGGTTTCGATCCAGCCCAGCAGCTCGGCGCGGCTGCGCAGGCCCAGGTGCTCGGCCAGGTCCGACAGGATCAGCCAGCCTTCGCCGCCCGGAGCGAGGTGCACCGCCAGGCCTTGCAGAAAGCCGCGCAGCATCTGGCTGTCGGGGTCGTACACGGCCTGCTCCACCGAGGAATGGGGTCGTGCCGGCACCCAGGGCGGGTTGCACACCACCAGCGGCACACGGCCGCTCGGGAACAGATCGGTCTGCAGCAGCTCCACCTGGGGCAGCACGCCCAGGCGTTCCAGGTTTTCGCGGGCGCAGGCCAACGCGCGCGGGGCCAGGTCGGTGGCGCGCACCCGGGCAATGCCTCGGCGCGCCAGCACGGCCGCCAGCACGCCGGTGCCGGTGCCGATGTCCCAGGCCTCGCTCTGCGTCTGCAAGGCGGCGGGCAAGGGCGCCTGCGCCACCAGGTCCAGGTACTCGCCGCGTACGGGTGAAAACACCCCGTAGTGCGGGTGAATGGAGGCCTGCAAGGCGGGGATCATCACACCCTTCTTGCGCCACTCATGGGCGCCGATCAGGCCCTGCAGCTCGCGCAGCGACAGCACATAGGCCTCATCGGCCGGGCCGTAGGCTTCAGTGCAGGCCGCCGCCACGTCCGGCGCGCGGCGCAAGGCGATGTGGTGCCCGGCTTCCACCGGAATCAGCACCTGCCCCAAAATGCGGGCCCGCTCGGCCTGGCGCTTGCGGTGCAGGTGAAAGGCCTGGGCCGGATCGGGCGCCCCCTCACGTCCCCGCGTCTCGCGCTTGTCCAACCGGCGCACCAGCGCTTGCAGCAGCTGGCGCGCGTTGTGAAAATCGCCCTGCCACAGCAGGGCCGTGCCCTCGCAGACCAGGCGGTAGGCACGGTCGGCGGGGGTCTGGTCGTCGGCCACCACCACGCGGCGCGGCGCGGGCACGCCGGATTCGCTGCGCCAGCGGGCGGTGTGGGTCAGACCGCTCGTGTCGGTCCAGGTCAGGGTCGGGTGGTCGCTCATGAGGGGGCGATGGTAGCCCCTCCTCAGGCCGCGGTCAGCACCACGTCGCGGCGCAGGCGCGCCACATCAGCCGGATCGCACAGGTTCGTGCCCGGCGACAGCAAGGCCGCCGCGCCCGCCGCCATCGCATAGCGAAAGGCCTCGTCCAGCGCTTTGCCTTCGCTGAGCGCCCACACCAGCCCGCCCACAAAGCTGTCGCCTGCACCGATCGTGCTGGCCACGCTCACCTGCAGGCTCTGCGCGCGCCAGGCCTGGTCGGCGGTCACCAGCAAGGCGCCGTCCTCCCCCAGGGACAAGGCCACGATCTGCGCCTGCCCCTGCGCGATGAGCGCGCGGGCGGCGTCGCGCCACGAGGCCTCGTCCAGCAAGGGCTGGCCGGTGAGCTCGCGCAGCTCACGCAGGCTGGGTTTGACCAGGTAGACCCCTGCGGCCAGCGTCTCGACCAGCGCCGCCCCGTTGGAGTCCAGCACCAACCAGCCCCCCACCTCGCGCACGCGCCGCGCCAGGCGGGCATAGAAGTCCAGCGGCACGCCAGCGGGCAGGCCCCCGCTGACCACCACATAACGCGCCTGCGCCAGGCCGGCCACCACCGCGTCCAGGCAGGCCGTCCACTCGGGCTCGCTCAGCGTCGGGCCGGGCAGCACAAAGCGGTAGTCCTGCCCCGAACTGAGCTCATGCACCGAAAAACTCTCGCGGGTCTCGCCCGCAATGGGCACCACCTGCGAGGGCACGCCTTCGGCGTCCAGCAAGGTGCTCAGCTCCCGCCCCAGCGGGCCGCCGGCGGTGTAGATCGCGGTCACCCGGCTGCCCAGACGGTGCATCACCCGCGCCACATTGATGCCACCGCCGCCCGGATGGGTCTGCGGCGCACCACAACGCAGCTTGTGCACCGGCTCGACCCGGTCGATGGCCGTGGAGATGTCCAGGGCCGGATTCATGGTGAGGGTCAGGATGTCGGACATGCGGGCAAGGGTCATCACAAAGCAGCCCCCATCCTAAGCCGACCTGCGGCAAAGATCACGCTCACCTGTCCGAATGCCCGACCAGGAGGCGCATCTGGCCCGTCTCTTGCGTGCGTCCCCGGACATGTCTGACCCAAGAACATGGGCCTCGACCCATGAGAAACCGCCGAGCATGAACCTGGACGACTACCTGCCTTACATGCGCGATGTGGTGCGCTGCGAAGCCTCGCTGCGCGAGCTCAACCTGATGTGGCGCGTGATCGAAGCCATGGCCGAGATGAACTGCGGCGACGATGCCAGCGGCCTGCTGCCCATGATCGCAGCCACCCGCCAGGGTTTCGAGCGCCTGGAGCGCGACCTCGTCGACAGCCTGGTGCGCCAGCGCGTGGACAACGTCATGGCCGAAGTCGGCACCCAGGCGCGCGACGTGATCGACATCGTGGTGCGCAACCTCTACGAGCGCACCGCCGACGTCGGCTTCCTGGCCACCGACCGCGAGCTGTGCGAGTACGTCGCCGGCCTGCGCACCGACCGTGACAGCGCCGTGGAACGCCTGCGCGCCTACCGCGACAAGTACACCGTCTACCAGGAGATCATCCTGCTCGACACCCAGGGTGCCGTGCTCGCCCACATCGACCCGCACTCCCCCATCGAGGGCAGCCGCGACCCGCTGATCCCCGCCACGCTGGCCAGCGCCTCGCATGTCGAGACCTTCCGCGTCACCGACCTTCGGCCTGGTGCCGGGCCGTCGCTGATCTACTCGCAGCGCATGCTGCACCCGCACACCCAGGCCGTGGTGGGCGTGCTGTGCCTGGTCTTTGGCTTCGAAGACGAGATGCGCGGCATCTTTGAAGCCCGCCACCGCGACGATGCGCGCTACAACATCCTGCTGCTGGACGGCGCCAACCGCGTGCTGGCCAGTGCCGACGAGGCCTGGATCCCGCGCGGGGTGCGCGTACCGGTCAACCGCTCCGGCCGGCCGGAGCTGTGCATCCACGGCGGTCGCAAGTACCTGACGCAAACCTACGCCACGCAGGGCTACCAGGGCTACCCCGGCCCGCCGGGCTGGCAAGGCCAGGTGATGGTGCCGCTGGACGTGGCCTTCACCCAGAGCGGCGCGGGCATCCTCGATCAGCTCGACGAGTCCATCGCCGAAGGCCTGCTCTCCCACGCCGCCTCGTTCTGCCCGCCGCTCTACGAAATCATCCAGGCCGCCGACACCGTGCGCCGCGTGGTCTGGAACGGCGAGGTGATGGCCGCCGGCGACCAGCGCGACCTGCGCCAGCTCAAGTCGGTGCTCGCCCAGATCAGCGACAACGGCGCGCGCAGCAACCAGCTGTTCTCACGCTCGATCCGCGACCTCTATGACGCGGCGCTGGCCTCCAACCTGGAGGCCGCCGACTTCACCACCCGCCTGATGGTGGACCTGCTCGACCGCAACCTCTACGAGCGCTCCAACGACTGTCGCTGGTGGGCGATGACGCCCGAGCTGCGCCGCACCCTGGCCCTGCCCCGCCCCAGCGCGGCCAACCTGCAGCAACTCAACACCATCCTCGCGCACATCAACGGGCTCTACACCGTCTACACCCAGCTGGTGGTCTACGACCGGCAGGGCCGCATCGTGGCCTCGTCGCGCCCCGTCACCCCGGAGGGGCAGCCCGTCATCGGCGAGCAGGTGGACGCCCGCGACCTGGCCGCCACCCTGGCGTTGCGCCACGCCCAGCAGTACCACGTCAGCGGCTTCGAGCCTTCGCCGCTCTACCAAGGCCGGCGCACCTACACCTACCATGCCGCCATCCGCGACCTTGAGGACCCCAACCTGGTGGTGGGCGGCATCGGCATCGTGTTCGACTCGGCCGTCGAGCTGCGCGCCATGCTGCAGGGCGGCCTGCCGCTGATGGCGCAGGCGCAAGCCGTCTACGTCGACCGCAATGGCCTCGTGCTGTCCAGCACCCTGGACGACGTCGCCACCGGCACGCGCTTTGCGCTGCCGGCCGAGTTTCACCAGCTCGCCCGCGGCGAGTCCCGCTCGCGCATCGTCGTGCGCGACGGCCAGTACGTCGTGATGGCCGCCTGCGTCTCCAGTGGCTACCGTGAGTTCAAGGTCAGCGATGGCTACCAGGACGATGTGCTGGCCGTGTGCTACTGGCCCCTGGGCGAAGTCCGTTCGATGCAGCGAGACCCCGCCCATCGCCGCGAAGCCGCCCTGCTCGAGCGCAAGGTGCTGCCCCACTGCGAGCAGTTCGCCACCTTCTTCGTGGACGACAGCCTCTTCGCCCTGCCGGCCACCGCCGTGCTCGAAGCCTTGCCCGCCACCCAGCTCAAACGCGTCTCCGCCGACCCGTCCCGTCACCGTGTCGGCCTGCTGGCCCGCCACCGCGACGGCCGCATCGTCAAGTACCTGTGGGTGTTCGACCTCTTCAGCCTGCTCGGCCTGCCGGACAACGACAACGTCGGCAGCCAGGTCATCGTGTTCCAGCACCAAGGCGTCGAAGTGGGCCTGCTGGTGGGCGACCTGCACGCGGTCCCCGCCTTCGAGGCCCAGCAGATCTCCGTGGCCCCCGCCCTGCCCGGCAGCGCGGGCCAGGTCATCAGCCACCTGATCCGCGCCAACCAGGGCAAGCTGCTGATCCAGCTGCTGGACCCCAACGCGCTCGCCGCCCGCCTGCAGCCCGAAGCCACGCTGGCCCTGCGCTGACCCTGCCGCGTCGCCTCACACCCGCCGCCCTGTGACGCCCCCTTACCAAGGGGCGGGCGGTGCCCGATGGCGGGGGCCTTCCCATCCGGCAAAATGGCAGGATGACCGAAGCGCCCCTTCCCGACGTGCTGCGCCCCGAGCGTGGCGGCAGTCCGCACGCCGAGTCGCCCGACAGCCCCAGCTTCGAGAGCTACTTCCGCGACCCCGACTTCCCCCCCAGCCAGCCCCTGGCCTGGGCCTTGGGCCATCGCACCGAGCTGCTCGACGCCCTGCGTGGCCTCTTCCACGGCCCCGCCGCCATGGCCCAGCTGCGCCTGTGGTGCTTCATGGAGCTGGCCAGCCAACCCCAGGCCCGACTCTCGCGCGAGGACATCCAGCAACTCTTCCACGCCGTCTGGCCCGAGGCGCTGGAAACCGTGCTCAAGCGCCTGCGTGACCTGCACCTGCTGGCCTGGGATGCCACCACGCAGGACTACCAGCTGCCGCCTCTGGCGCAGCAGGTGCAAAGCCTGCTCGCCCCGCTGACCACCCCGCCCGCGGTGAACGATGACGACGAGATGGCCCCCTTGCTGGCCCAGGTCGCTGGCGCCCAACAGCTCGGCCTGGTCAACGCCAACCAGCTGCGCCATCTACACGCCTCGCTGGCGCGCCTGCACGACGAATTCGCCGAGGCCATCGCCAGCGGCTCCGAAGCGCAGCTGCGCACGGCCCAGCCGCGCTTTGACCGCGCCCTGCAGCTCGTCGACCGCGCCGGCCAGGCCCTCACCGCCCTGATCCGCGCCGACCACGAAGACCCGCGCCTGGAGCGTGAAGCCCGCGCCATCGGCCAGGAGCAGGCCCGCCTGCTGTCCATGGCCAGCCAGTTCACCCGCGCCCTGCAGCAGGCCGACCGCCAGCGCGTCACGCTCGGCTCCACCGGCCTGACCACGTCGGACGTGCGCGCCTGGCTGCAAGCCCACCCCGCGCTGTACGAACTGATGGGCGAGGCCCTGTCCGTGCCCGTGCGCCCGGTCTTCGTCAGCCAGCACGACCTCATCGACGTGGCCGAAGGCGAGTTCGAACGCGACCGCCCCAACCCCGAACGCAGCGTGGGCCTGCCCCCGCCCGCCGACGCCGCCGCCGGCACGCTCGACACCCTCAGCCTGCCGCCCGAACTCGGTGGCCTCATCCACCTGCTGGGTCGCTGGTCCGAACAGCTCAGCGAGCTGCCTCCGCAGCCCGATCCGACCGACGAGAACGCGCTGCCCCCAGGCACCCGCCCGCTGCACGACGCCATCCTGGGCGGCCGCTTCGCCCAGGCCGCCTACCGCCTGCAGCTGCTGCCCCTGCTGGGCGACGCGCAGGCCCAGACCCTCAAGGGCCTGACCGGCGACCTCGCCCGGTCTCCCTGGCAGTGGCAAGCCAGCCCCCGCCACCTCCCGACCCAAGACGAGGCCGTGGCCCTGATCAGCGAAGGTCTGATCAGCCCCCGTCCCGTTGACGACACCCCCCCGCCCCCATGAGCTCACAACTGGACGACGCGGCCCTGCTGGCCGCCGAACTGCTGGCCCGCCGCTGGCTCCCCCGCCAGCACCCCAAGGTCAAGCGCGCCCTGATCGACGCCGACCTGTGGGCCGCCACCCAAGATCGCCTGGCCCAGGTCGGCCTGCGCCTGATCGACAACCTCTACGCCGACCACGTCAGCGTCGCCCTGCTGCGTCCCGCTGAAACGGCCGTCTTCGGCGAAGCCGGCCTCAACAGCCACAACAACATCGATCTGCCGCGCGATGCCGTCTCGCTGCTGGTGGTGCTGTGGTCGCTGATCGTGCTGCCCAAGCGCGAACGCCAGGCCGCCCGCGCCGCCAACGCCCAGGGCGACGACCAGAACGACATGTTCGGCAAGGACCGCCCGCTGCCCACCGCCGCCAGCGTCAGCCCGCTGGTGTCCTACCGCGCCCTGCTGGCCGACTTCGGCGTGCAACTCGGCAAGAAGACCCGCCTGGACGCCAACCTCAAGCGCCTGGAGAACCACGGCTTCATCGTCCGCAAGGGCGAAGACATCGCCGAAGGCCCGCTGCTCGACCTGCTGCTCGACTACGACGCCCTCGCCCAGCGCATCCTGCAAGGCGCCCTGGGCGACGTGCTCGCCCAGGCCAAACAGCTCGCAGGCAACCTGCCCCTGGCCCTCACCCAGCCGCCGCTGGAAGAGCTGCCCACCGACGACGAACTCGCCGAAGACGCCGCCCTGCTGGCCGACGAGGCCGGCCATCGTAGCGACGCCACCAATGGCGAGGACGCCCAAGCCGCCCATCCCGACACGCGCCCCGCCGCAGGCTCAACCGATGAGCCCCTGACATCGACCGACCCCGACGAGGCCTGATCCGAATGTTTCACCTGCAAAGCCTCGAACTGCTGCACTGGGACTACTGCCAGCGCCTGACCCTGCCGCTCGACGGCAGCATCATCACCGTCGCCGGCCCCAACGGCTCGGGCAAAACCACCCTGCTCGACGCCATGCGCACGCTGCTGGGCCTGGACTGCTCGGGCGGGCGCAACTACAAGACCTACGCCCGCCACGCCAACGCCGACAGCGCCTGGCTGCGCGCCACCGTTGACAACCGCCCGCGCAACCGCCAGTCCTCCAACCGGCCGTTTGCCCGCTGCCTGCTCTACAGCGACGTCGTCACCCTCGTCTGTCGCATCGACCGCAACGGCGGCGACTGGACGCGCCGCTACCTGATGGTCGAAGGCGACGTCAGCATCGAACAGCTGATCGAGCGCAACGACAAGGACTGGCTGGGCATCGACAACTGGCGCAAGCGCCTCGAAGGCGCCGGCCTGTCGCGCGCCATCGCCAAGGTGCTCGCGCTCGAGCAAGGCCAGACCGACCGCCTCTGCGAGTACTCGCCCAAAGAGCTGCTCAAACTGGTTTTCGACGTCTTCGGCGACCAGGACGTGCTCGACCGCTACGACGAGGCGCGCAACCACCAACGCCAGCTCACGCAGGAAGTCGAAGCCGCCGACCGCGAGCTCTCGCACGGCAAGGCCCAGCGCGCCGAGCTCGAAATCCGCGTCAACTCCTACCGCCAGTACGAGCTCAAGTGCCAGGAGCGCGAAACCCTCGCCACCGAGGTCGTGCCCGTACTGAGCAACCACGAGACCCGCCGCGTGCTGGCCAACAAGCTGCGCGAGTTGCACCGCCAGCGCCTGCAATCGCAAGACGACCGCCGCCAGCACGCCCAGGTCAAGGCCGACCTGCTGCAGCGTCTGCAGGACCAGAGCGACACCGCCGCGCGCGTCGAAGAGATCGAAGCGCAGGTGCGCACCGCCCGCCGCCTGCAGGAAGAAGCGCGCGATGCCGAGCGCCCCGTCGAAGCCGTCGTCAAGCGCGCCGACGAGCTGCAAGGCCTGGCCGTGGTCGAAGGCGATGCCGACAAGCTCACCACCCGCATCAGCGAGCTCAGCGAGCACAAGCAAAAGCTCTCGACCCAGTGGCAGCGCCTCAAAGACCAGCGCGACGACGCCCAGCGCGCCATGGACGGGCTCAAAGGCCAGCGCCAGGCCCCGCCACCGCCCGAGGTCTCACGCTTCACGCGCGCCCTCAACGAGGCCGGCATCGCCCACCACCTGATCGCCGACATCATCGAGATCACTGATGAGAAATGGCGCGCGGCGGCCGAAGGCGTGCTGCGCGGCAGCCGCTGGGTCGTGGCCCTGGCCCACGCGAAACACGAAGCCCAGGCCATGGCCCTGGCCGAGAAAGAACGCTTCCGTCACTACATCGTCGCCGATGTCGAAGACGCCCCCGCCACGCCCGATCCGCACAGCCTGCTGAGCGTGCTCAGCTTCTCGGCGCCCGCCCCCCGGTGGCTGCTGCGCCAGCTGGCCAACATTCGACGCGTCCCCAGCACGCAAGACGGCGTCAAGGTCGGCGGCGAGTGGATCACGCCCGACGCCTACCACCGCGACAACCGCGGCGGCCGCTCGGTCTGGGTCGACCCTGGTCAGCACCAGTTCGGCGCCGCCGCGATGGCCGGTCGCCGCGAATCCATCGACAAGCGCCTGGCCCAGCTCGACGAGGAGATGACCCGCCTGGTGCGCGACCAGGCTTTCTTCGACCGCCAGCTGCAGGACGCCCGCAAGGCCGCGCAAGGTTTCACCGCCGCCACCGAGCTGGCCGAACGCGAGGCCGAATTCAGCGAGGCCCGCCGCCAGCTGCCCATGCTCAAGCAGGCCCGCATGCAAGCGGGCGAGCGCTGGCAACAGGCCGAAGCCCAGCTCAAGCACGCCGTCGTCGAGCAGACCAACGCCCAGCACGCCTACAAACAGGCGCAAGAGCGACTGGCTCATCTGGAGAGCCGCAGCGCCCAGCACGATCGCGAATGGCAGATCCGCTTTGACGACGTCATCGCGCAGGCGCTCATGTCCCGCGAGGTCAAGCTGCAGCTGCCACGCCGCTGGCGCGAGCCCGCGCGCATCGCCGAGATGCAGGCCAAGTACGGCAACGTCACCCAGGCGCGCCTGCGCGCCGAAGCGGTCGAGCGAGAACTCCAGGAAGGCCGCTGGGAAACCGACTCCACGGTGCTGGAGCAGCTCACGCTGATGAACGCCAACGTGCTGCGCCAGGAAGACGAGCTCAGCCAGCGCAAGGCCAGCAACGCCGCCGCCGCCATCGCCGTCGACAACGCCCGCGCGCGCTACACCGACGTGCTCAAGGTCACCGTGCGCCGTTACCGCAAGAACATCATCGAACTGGGCCACCTCGCCGGGGTCGAGGTCAACGCCGAGATGCCGCACCTCGATGGCGACGACGGTCTGCTGCGCCAGGCCGAACTCAAGGTGCACTTCAACTTCGACGGCAAGGGCAGCATCGGCCTCAACGACGGTGAGGCCTCCGGTGGTCAGCAGGTCATCAAATCGCTGATCCTGCTGGTGGGCCTGATGAAGGACGACGAAAGCACCGGCGGCTTCGTTTTCATCGACGAGCCCTTCGCCCACCTGGACGTGCGCAACATCCAGCTCGTCGGCCACTTCCTGCGCTCCACCCGCGCGCAGTACGTGCTGACCACCCCGATCACGCACAACGTCGAGGTGTTCGAACCCGCCGACGTCACGCTGGTGACGGCCAAAAAGCCCAAGGGCGCGCGCTGGGCTCCGCCCATCGGCGTGCTGCAGCGCCGCCCACCCGCAGATGTGATCTGAGGCTCAGGGGCGGACGCGCCCCGGCGTCCGGGCCGGCATCAGGCTCATCGCGCGCTCGGCCAGCGCCGTGATCGTCAAGCTCGGGTTCACGCCCAGGTTGGCCGGCACCGCCGAGCCGTCCACCACATACAGGCCCGGATAGCCAAACACCTCGTGGCGGTGGTCAATCACGCCCTGCTCCGGGCTGTCGGCCACCACCGCGCCGCCCAGGATGTGCGCCGTCACGGCCTTGTTGCCGACACTCTCCAGCAAAGGGCAGATTGCCTCGCCGCCACTGACCTGCGCCAGGTGCTGCGCCGCCTGCAAGGCCTGAGGAATGAAGGCCAGGGAATGGGCCCCGGCCGACCGCCGCGTCGTCAAACGGGTGCGCCACGGCATCAAAGGGTGCCGCGCGCGCACCAACGCCAATTGCGTGTCCACGTTCTGCATCACCGTCAGCATCACCGCCCGCGCAGGCCAGTCACCGGCCACCCAGTTGCGCCAGACCCGTCCGGGTTGACGCAGCATGGCCATCACCGTCTTCCAGCGACGCGCCCTCGGGGTCGCCGCGTCCACCAGAGGCCCACAGGTCCAGCGCATGTAGGCAAAACTGGCGGGAAAGCGATTCTGCGTGATGTGGGTGGACGCATCCGGGTAGAAGTGCGAGGTGATGGCCGCGCCATCCGCATTGGCCACCTGCCCCGGCGGCAACAGCACGCCCACGATCGACTCGCTGTTCGTGCGCACCCGCTGTCCCAGCGTCGCCGAGAGCCGGGGCAAGGACTTCGATACCTCCCGGCAATGCGACAGCAAGTCCACCGTGCCGATGACACCGGCCGCCACGATCACCTTGCTCGCCACATAGGGCGGCAGCGCCTCGCCACCGACGCTGGACCGCACGACCACCCGGTAACGCCCATCGGCCAGCGGCACGATGTCGGCGACCGTCGTCTCCGGCACGACACGTGCACCCTTCTTCTCAGCCAAGTACAGGTAGTTCAGGTCCAGGCTGTTCTTGGCGCCATGCTGGCATGCTGACAGGCACTCGCCGCAATGCTGGCATCCGGTCCGCTGGGGCCCCTCGCCCCCAAAGAACGGGTCCACCCCGTCGCCGTGCTGGCCAAAGTAGATGGCCTGTGACGCGATCCCGCCAAAGCTGCTGCCCGCCTGCATGGCCTGGGCCGTCCCCTGCAACCACGAATCCTGCAGACCGCGCGCCGGATTGGGCGCAGCCCCCAGCATCTTCTCTGCGGTCGCGTAGTGCGGGGCCAAAGCGCTGCGCCAATCCGACTCGGCCCGGGGCCAGTCGGCGCTGGCAAACGTGGTCGCCGGCGGCTGCAGCAGCACCCCGGCGAAGACCTGGCTGCCCCCACCCACGGCCACCCCGCCCACCACCGCCACATCCGCAAAGATCCACTGGCGAAAATACCCCCGCAGACCCAGCGCGGGCTCCCAGATCAGCCGGCGCACGCTCCGACCACCGGCTTCGATGTCCTCGCGCTGCAAGCGTCGACCTTGCTCCAGCACGACCACGTCATAGCCCTTCTCCGCCATCCGCAAGGCACTCACGGCCCCACCAAAGCCCGAACCAATCACCAGGCAATCGACCTCTCGCATGTCACGCACGCTCGGTAGGGGTCAGTAAAAACGGAAAATGCAGCCGTCGGAGCAAGGGCAACTCCAAATGCATCATCCCCAACCAGCCGCCATCGCCCAACGGACGCAACTCGTCCACCGCCCATCGCCACGGCACACCAGCCTCACGGGGATACTGAAGTCGCAAAGTGGTTCGGCCATCAATGGTCGACGGCGCCAGCGCCGACTGCATGGCCAGTGATGCCTGAAGAGGAGCGTTGCGATGCGGGCGCAACAGATTCACCGCCCGACCGTCCGCAAACCGCTTGCCGCACCATCCAGCCAAGGCTGTCAGTTTCAGCGAGGGGCCGGCACTCAGGCGCAGCCACCCGGGGCCGACAAACTCCGCCAGAAAATCCACCTCGGCCGGAATGGCTTGCGGAGACGACAACTCGGCAAACATGGCGGGGTACTCCAACCACCCCAACCTGCGCACGCGCTCTGACGCCTGGTTCATTGTTGCCGCTCGCATGCTGACGACCTCCGATGCTGGTGTGACCCCAGTGTAGGAAGCCGCCATCCATCGACCATCGGCGCATGCCCCGAATGGATAACCCTCGTCAGCCATATGCCGTGAACACACGATGTCGGCAAGTCGATGCATCGCATCGGTTGTCCAAGAAGCGCTTAGAGAAAGACAGGCGGACGGCTGCGAGCATGGGCGACACCCGCACTGCGTGCTCATCGTGTGTCGTGTGGCCCATCCCGGGACAACATCCCCCGCACCAATGAAAAAACCGGGCCAGGCCCGGTTTTTTCATGCTCGAGTTGCAGACCGTTAGACGGCCTTGCGACGGCGACCTGCGACGGCGGCACCGGCCAGGCCCATGCCCAGCAAGGCCAACATGGCGGGCTCTGGCACATCGTTGCCTGGATCACCAATGACCACACCGCCGACGGTGATGCCATCAAAGGCCAGCGCCGAGTCATAGGAGGTATCCAGCCAATTGGTCACCCCGAACTCCAGGATGTAGTTACCCGCAGCGGCGATCTGATAATTGGACTGAACCCAACCCGTGAAGCCGCAGCCACCGGAATAGCAACTACCCGAATCCGAGCCCAGCGCGGCCCAGGCAGGCGCGCCGCCGATGATGGGCACCGAGCTCGGGGTCAGGGTGGCCGTCGGTGCAGGCATGCTGAAGCCCGGCACGATGCTGCCGCTGGGGGCGGTGCGTGCAGTGAACAGCAGGGCCACTTGGGCTTGAGCGCTGTCCAGCAGGCGGGCCCAGGCGTAGTCGGCGTAGCCGGCACCGTCAGAGGTCACGTAGTTGAAGAAAAACTTCAGGTCATCGCCTGCGGCAGCCGAGAAAACCACCGAGCGCAGTGTCGAGCCGTCGGTGCCGCTTCCGGACCCGCCCACCCCAGGCAAGGCCACGCCGTTGACGCCATTGGCGGTCGACACATAGCCGTACTGGCTACCGCCAGAAGGTGCCAAGGTCACGACCCCGTTGGCGCCCAAGGTGCCAGCGTTGCCGACAGCCGTCCAGCCCGCAGGCAGGCCGCCATCAAACAATGCCGCCGACGCTTGACCAGCCAAACCGAACACCAGACCCAGCGCCCACACCGACGCCTTGATTTTGCTCACAGCCATGATCTCTCCTACTTCAGTTGATTCACAGATTGGGCCCTGCAAGAGCGCCGGGCTGCCACCGCCCCACTCCAGCCAAACCACATGTTTGCAACCATGAAGCAACCCTTATGCCACCGATCCGAGGCCTATACCAATCAGTGAGTTACGTCATCAGGCACCCATCGCCCGCGCACCCGCGTAAAGTACACCGACACCCCCAAACAGGGTGGAGAAGCAAATACAGCACCGCAGCCCGCCGTCAAAGACGAAAAAAAACCCGCAGATTGAGCTGCGGGTTTCGGTGCGAAGGGCGGCCGGACAGCCTGCCCAACGCCGGATCACTTCTTGTGTTGCAGGCGGCGGATGGCAGCCAGTTGGGCCACCAACTCGGCGAGCTCGCTTTGCGCGCGGGCCAGGTCCAGTTCGCCCTTGGCGTTCTGCACAGCCTCTTCGGCCAAACGCTTGGCTTCCGATGCCTTGGCTTCGTCCAGGTCATGACCGCGGATCGCGGTGTCGGCCAGAACGGTCACGCAGTGAGGCTGCACTTCCAGAATGCCGCCAGCCACGAAGACGAACTCTTCTTCGTTGTTGTCGGCGCGCTGGATGCGCACGGCGCCCGGCTTGATGCGGGTGATCAGCGGAGTGTGACGCGGCAAGATGCCAAGCTCACCCACCTCACCCGGCAGGGACACCAGCGTGGCCTCACCCGAAAAGATCAACTCTTCGGCAGAAACCACATCAACGTGAATGGTGGACATATCGAGCTTTCAAATGAGGTTCAACGATTTGCACCGTCTTGACAGACAGTTTTCACACAATCAACAAAACGGTGCAAGAAGCAAGCGGTTGATTCTGAATCAAGGCGCCGCGCACAGCCGTAGCGTGGCTACGGCGAGCACGGCAACGCCGAGTCAGGACCAAACGCGCCGCTTACTGGATCGTTTTGGCCTTTTCGAAGGCTTCGTCGATCGTTCCGACCATGTAGAACGCTTGCTCAGGCAGTGCATCGCACTCGCCGTTCACAATCATCTTGAAGCCACGGATGGTTTCCTTCAGGGGCACATACTTGCCAGGCGCGCCGGTGAACACTTCGGCGACGTGGAAAGGCTGCGACAGGAAGCGCTGGATCTTGCGAGCGCGGGCCACCAGTTGCTTGTCTTCCGGAGCCAGTTCGTCCATGCCCAGAATGGCGATGATGTCGCGCAGTTCCTTGTAGCGCTGCAGCGTGTTTTGCACGCCGCGGGCCACTTGGTAGTGCTCTTCACCGACCACGTGCGGGTCCAGCTGACGCGAGGTCGAGTCCAGCGGGTCCACAGCGGGGTAGATGCCCAGCGAAGCGATGTCACGCGACAACACGACGGTGGAGTCCAAGTGAGCGAAGGTCGTGGCAGGCGACGGGTCGGTCAAGTCGTCCGCAGGGACGTAGACGGCCTGGATCGAAGTGATCGAGCCCACCTTGGTCGAGGTGATGCGCTCTTGCAGACGGCCCATTTCTTCGGCCAGCGTCGGCTGATAGCCCACAGCCGAAGGCATACGACCCAGCAGCGCGGACACTTCGGTACCGGCCAGGGTGTAGCGGTAGATGTTGTCCACGAAGAACAGCACGTCCTTGCCTTCGTCACGGAAGGCTTCGGCCATCGTCAGACCGGTCAGGGCGACGCGCAGACGGTTTCCCGGCGGCTCGTTCATCTGACCGTAGACCATCGCGACCTTGGACTCGGACAGGTTGTCCTGACGGACCACGCCTGCGTCCGACATTTCGTGATAGAAGTCGTTCCCTTCACGGGTACGCTCGCCCACACCAGCGAACACCGACAGACCGCCGTGGCCCTTCGCGATGTTGTTGATGAGCTCCATCATGTTCACGGTCTTGCCCACACCGGCGCCACCGAACAGACCCACCTTGCCGCCCTTGGCGAAAGGCGAGATCAGGTCGATCACCTTGATACCGGTTTCCAGCAGCTCGGTCGACGGCGACAGTTCGTCGTACGCCGGTGCCTTGCGGTGGATTGGGGCAGTGCTCGTCTGGTCCACAGGGCCACGTTCGTCGATGGGGTTACCCAGCACGTCCATGATGCGGCCCAGGGTCGCGGTGCCCACGGGCACGGTGATCTGAGCGTGGGTGTTGAACACCTGCATGCCGCGGCGCAGGCCGTCGGACGAACCCAGCGCGATGGTACGGACAATGCCGTCGCCCAGCTGCTGTTGCACTTCGAGGGTCAGCGCGGAGCCTTCCATCTTCAGGGCGTCGTACACCTTGGGCATCTGGCTACGCGGGAACTCCACGTCCACCACCGCGCCAATGCACTGAACGATCTTGCCCACTGTTTGCGTGTCAGCCATTTTTCGTTCCTTCAATCAATTCAAAATCTTCGGATCAGACCGCAGCCGCACCGGCAACGATCTCGGACAGCTCGGTGGTGATCGCTGCTTGGCGGGTCTTGTTGTAGACCAGCTTCAGTTCCTTGATCACATTGCCAGCGTTGTCGGTGGCGGCCTTCATGGCCACCATGCGCGCCGACTGCTCCGAAGCCATGTTCTCTGCCACAGCCTGGTAAACCAGCGCCTCAACGAAACGGGTCATCAACTCGTCGATCACCAGCTTGGCGTCCGGCTCATAGATGTATTCCCATGCATGAGTCGTTTCGCCGGCGAATTCGTTGGCTGCCAAAGGCAGCAACTGTTGAACCTGGGCTTCTTGCTTCATCGTGTTGATGAAGCGGGTGTAGCACAGGTAGACAGCGCTCAACTCGCCTGCGGTGTAAGCGTCGAGCAGAACCTTGACCGGACCAATGAGCTTTTCCAGGTGAGGCGTATCGCCCAGACCGACCACTTGGGCGACAACATTGGCGCCAATGCGGTTGAAAAAGCCAGTGGCCTTGTTGCCGATGGAGACCACGTCCGCCTTGATGCCTTGACCGTCCAGCTCTTTGAGCTTGGTGGTCACGGCACGCAAGACGTTGGTGTTCAAGCCACCGCACAGACCCTTGTCTGTGCTCACCACGATGAAGCCCACCTTCTTGCCACCGGGAGCCGGCAGCATGAAGGGGTGGACATACTCGGGGTTGGCCTTGGCCAAGTTCGCCGTGATGTTGCGCACCTTTTCAGCGTAGGGGCGAGCCGCAAGCATGCGATCTTGCGCCTTGCGCATCTTCGAAGCCGCGACCATTTCCATGGCCTTGGTGATCTTCTTGGTGTTCTCGACGCTCTTGATCTGGTTGCGAATTTCCTTGCCTACGGCCATGGTGCGCTCCTTTAGGCGAAGGTCTTCTTGAACGCGACGATGGCCGATTGCAGTTCGGCTTCAGCGTCTTTGTCCAGGGCCTTCTTCTCTTCGATCTTGGCCAGCAAAGCAGCGTGGCTGGTCTTCAGGAACTGGTGCAGACCAGCTTCGAAAGGCAGCACTTGCTTGACTTCGATGTCGTCCATGTAACCCTTGTTGACGGCAAACAGCGTTGCGCCCATCAGGGAGATCGACAGAGGCTGGTACTGAGCCTGCTTCAGCAGCTCGGTCACACGGGCACCACGGTCCAGTTGCTTGCGCGTGGCAGCATCCAGATCGGAAGCGAACTGCGCGAACGCAGCCAGTTCACGGTACTGAGCCAGGTCGGTACGGATACCGCCGGACAGGCTCTTGATGACCTTGGTCTGAGCAGCACCACCCACGCGCGACACCGAGATACCGGCGTTGATGGCGGGACGGATACCAGCGTTGAACAGGTTGGTTTCCAGGAAAATCTGACCGTCGGTGATCGAGATCACGTTGGTCGGAACGAAAGCGGACACGTCACCAGCTTGGGTTTCGATGATGGGCAGGGCGGTCAAGGAACCGGTCTTGCCCTTCACTTCGCCGTTGGTGAACGCTTCGACGTAGTCGGCGTTCACGCGAGCGGCACGCTCCAGCAGGCGGCTGTGGAGATAGAACACGTCGCCAGGGAAAGCTTCGCGGCCGGGCGGACGACGCAGCAGCAGCGAGACTTGACGGTAGGCAACGGCTTGCTTGGACAAGTCGTCGTACACGATCAGGGCGTCTTGACCGCGGTCGCGGAAGTACTCGCCCATGGCGCAACCGGAGTAGGCCGACACGAACTGCATGGCAGCCGAGTCAGAGGCCGTCGCGGCGACGACGATGGTGTACTCCATGGCGCCGGCTTGCTCCAGAGCACGCACGACGTTCTTGATCGACGAAGCCTTCTGACCGATGGCGACGTAGATACAGGTGACGCCTTGGCCCTTCTGGTTGATGATCGCGTCGATGGCGACAGCGGTCTTGCCAGTCTGACGGTCACCAATGATCAGCTCGCGCTGACCACGGCCGACGGGCACCATCGAGTCGATGGACTTGATGCCGGTCTGCAGGGGTTGATCCACGGATTGACGCGCGATCACGCCCGGAGCGATCTTCTCGATGGGAGAAGTCAGCTTGGCGTTGATCGGGCCCTTGCCGTCGATGGGCTGACCCAGAGGGTTCACCACGCGACCAATCAGCTCAGGACCAACGGGCACTTCCAGGATGCGACCGGTCGTCTTGACGATGTCGCCTTCCGAGATGTGCTCGTAGGCACCCAGAATCACGGCGCCGACAGAGTCGCGCTCGAGGTTCAGGGCCAGGCCGTAGGTGGGGACGCCGGAGGCATCCGCGGGGAACTCCAACATTTCGCCTTGCATGGCATCGGACAAGCCGTGCACGCGGACGATACCGTCGGTCACGGAGATGACGGTACCTTGGTTGCGAATGTCGGCAGCCGCGCCGAGACCTTCGATGCGGCTCTTGATCAGTTCGGAAATTTCTGCGGGATTCAGTTGCATTGCTTTGCTCCCAGGCTGGTCAAGGGCTGCGCGAAGGCGAACCTCGTTGACAACAACCGGTGGCGCAATACCACCGGTAGAGGGTTGAGCGACTATTCGGATGGAGGCCGGGGCTCTGGATCAGGCCAGAAGAGCCGACTTCATGCGTTCCAGGCGGGCTTTGACAGAGGTGTCGAGCACCTCGTCGCCGACCACCACGCGCACACCGCCGATGAGGCCGGCATCGACCTCAACTTTGGCTTCCAGCTTGCGACCAAAACGCTTTTCCAGCGGCCCGATGATCTCGGCCACTTGGGCGTCGGAGATCGGGAAGGCGCTGTAAATGCGGGCTTCGGCCACACCCTGGCGGGCATGCACGAGGGTCTGGAACATCTCGGCCATCAGCGGCAAAGCCGCCAGACGACCGTTGTCCAGCACAGTACGCAGGAAGTTGGCCACAGCCGGAGCCAAAGCCACCTTGGCCGCCCCCGTGATCACGCCGTAGATTTGTTCCACGGTGGCACGGGGGTTGTCAGCAAAGGTACGCAGTTCAGGATCGCTAGCGATCTGAGCCAGCGCGCCCACTTGCTCGACCAAAACTGATTGCTCAGCCTCGGAGGTGGCCTTGTACAAGGCTTCGGCGTAGGGACGGGCGATGGTGGCAAGCTCGGCCATGATCACAGCTCCGACTTCAGGCGGCTCAGCAGGTCGGCATGGACCTCGGCTGAGACCTCACGACGCAGAATCTGCTCGGCACCCTTGACGGCCAGACCAGCGACTTGCTCACGCAAGGTTTCACGGGCTTGGTTCGCCAGTTGATCGGCTTCTGCCTTGGCATCAGCAACGATCTTGGCACCTTCGTCGGCAGCACGCTTTTTGGCGTCTTCGACGATGGTGGCTGCGCGCTTTTCAGCGTCAGCAATGCGTTGAGCGATTTCGTCGCGGGACTGGCTGAGCTGTTCCTGGACGCTCTTGTTAGCGTTCGCCAGTTCCAGCTTTGCCTTGTCAGCCGCAGCCAGACCGTCCGCGATCTTGGTTGCGCGCTCGTCGAGTGCCTTCGTGATCGGGGGCCACACGAATTTCATCGTGAACCACCACAGGATCCCGAAAACCACGATCTGCGCGAACAATGTTGCGTTCAGATTCACGGCTCGGACCTTTCTCGGTTAATTGGAATGTTCAGTCGAGAAGGGACCGATTACTTGGTCAGGGGGGCGATGAACGGGTTCGCGAAAGCGAACAGCATGGCGATACCCACGCCGATCAGGAAGGCGGCGTCGATCAGACCGGCCAACAGGAACATCTTGGTTTGCAGTTCGTTCATCAGTTCAGGCTGACGAGCGGTTGCTTCGAAATACTTGCCACCCATCAGGGCGATACCGATACAAGCACCGATGGCGCCCAGCGCGATGATCAGACCACAAGCGAGAGCGACGTTAGCCAACACCAGTTCCATGATTGCTCCTAAAAGAAAGGTAAGTTAAGAAAGGAAGGGGAAAGGGAAAGAAAAACTTGTTCAGGTCACACCGATCGAAATCAGTGACCTTGATGTGCCTGACCGATGTACACCAGGGTCAACATCATGAAGATGAAGGCCTGGAGGGCAATGATCAGGATGTGGAAGACGGCCCAGGCCGAGCCTGCCAGAACGCCCAGGATCCACAGGCCGGCGCCACCCATCGTCAGGGCCGCACCCACAGCGCCGCCCAGCAGGGCGATCAGCATGAACACCAGCTCGCCAGCGTACATGTTGCCCCACAGCCGCATGCCGTGAGAGATCGTCTTGGCGCCAAATTCCACCAGATTCAGGAAGAAGTTAGGCAAGGCCAGAGCGATCGTGCCAACCACGCCGTGGGCATGGAAAGGCGCCGTGAACAGTTCCTTGATGAAGCCGCCCACGCCCTTGATCTTCATGTTGTAGTACAGGCAGATCAGCAGGACGGAGATCGACATGCCCAGGGTGATGGACAGGTCGGCGGTGGGCACCACACGCATGTAAGCGTGGTGCGGGTCATGGCCAGCGACCTTGTAATACTCTTCCCACAGGCGGGGGAGCAGGTCAACGGGCAACAAGTCCATCGCGTTCATGAAGAAGATCCACACGAACACGGTCAGGGCCACAGGGGCCACGGCCTTGCGGGAGGTGGCATTCGGAACGATGCCCTTGGCTTGCGTATCGACCAGTTCGACCAGCATTTCCACCGCGGCCTGGAAGCGTCCCGGCACGCCGGAAGTGGCGCGACTGGCCGCTTTCCACAGCACAAAGACCGCCAACAATCCCAGGACCGAAGCCCAGAAGATGGAGTCGAGGTTGATGTACGACCAGTCCACAATGGACTGCGCTTCTGCTTTGTTCTGCAGATGGCGCAAGTGGTGCCCGATGTATTCCGGAGCGGTTGGCCCGTGGTGGGCCGCTTGTTCAGCCGTAGCGGCGACAGCGTCAACAGACATCAGCAACTCTCGTAATCAAGATTTTTCACAGCGGCGCTGCCCGACAAGCAGCACCACCCCAACAACTTTCAAAACCAGCACCAGGGTCACCAGCAGCGCCACCCAGTTCAGCGGTTGAACCACTTGAGGCGCCATGGCCAGCAGGGCACAGATCAGCCCCAGCTTGAGCACCTCCCAGATCAGAAGGCGCCCCACCCCGCGCCGCGCATTGCGTCCGAACACCCCGCGCGCCATCAGCAGACCGGGCACCACGACCACAGCCGTCGCGTACAGCGAGGACCATAAGGCAGACACATCACGCGACAGACCACCCCAGAGGAGCGCGACCAACACACCGAACAGCGTTTGCGCGGCCAGAACCTGCCACACAGACATCGACGGGTGCTTGGCGATCAGGGCTTGCGCCTCTTCTCGCGTCAGCGGCTCAACGGGTGGATCGATGTCTTTGGACCAGTCGGACACATCGAAGTCGGCATCGTGTACCGCTTTCTCGCCGCCTCGTGGCCTGGAACTTTGAGGCGTGGACATGTCGCTCGCTTAACAGCTGTTGGTGGGGCGCTTTTGGCGCCGACCTGGCACAAACACACCGACCCGGATGTCGGCAAAACCTAAAGATTATACGCAGTAACCCGCACGGATCCAAGCGACCTGTCCGATTTGCTGCCGCGAGCCCCTCGAATGCGGCGAATCCGTTCAACACCCCCCATCCGAGGGAATCCCTGGGGCAAGCCCGATGGCTGCTGAGAACACGGGTCGTCATGCTGAGTACAACCTTGTCGACGGCCTTCCCTGGTGCCCTCGATGTCAGTACTCAGGTGGAGCCTCCAGCATGACCTCGACAACCCGCAAAGAAAGCGTCAGCACCTTCTACCGCCCGATACAGGGCGTCACGGTCACGCACATCAAGCAGATGTATGACCTGTATGCCTCGTTCTATGAGAACACCTCACTGGACGTGTTCCTGCACGACCTCAGCAAGAAGTCCGGTGTGATCCTGGTGACGCGAAAGTCGGACGATCAGGTTGTCGGATTTTCGACACAGACTTGCTTTGATCTGCAGGTCGAAGGGCGCCGGGTCCGCGGCATTTTCAGTGGCGACACCATCATCGAGCCCGCTTACTGGGGCAACAACGCACTGGCCTCCACCTTTCAACGCCGGGTCGTGATCGAGCGGTTCAAGCATCCGTTCACACCGTTCTACTGGTTCCTGATCTCCAAGGGCTACAAGACCTATCTGCTGTTGACCAACAACTTCTACAACTACTACCCCAACGTGAACGGGGGTGACGAGCGGTACAGACGCGTCACCGAGGCCTATTGTGAGGCCCTGTTCCCGGAGGCCTTCGACCGGGAGCGCATGCTGCTGGACTTCGGAAACGAGTATGTGTGCCTCAAGGGCGACGTGGCCGAGATCACGCCCGAACTCAAGGCCGCCAACCCGCACATCGCGTTCTTCGAAAAGGTCAACCCGGAGTGGCGTCGTGGCACCGAGGTGCCTTGCGTGGGCTCGCTCGACTATGAAAGCGTGCTGCGCTCTTGCATCGACATGCCGCTGAAGTGGGTACGCAAGCATCTGCTGAAAACGCATCGACCGGCCGGGCTCGACCTGACGTCGACGACGCGAACCGGGGCCTCTCCGTGGCCCGACACGGATGTGATGCACGACGCGCTGGACCGCCAGCGGGCATCCTGAGCATGGGGATCGGCACCAACCTCGGGCACCAACTGCTGCGCGTTCTGGTCGCACCAGGGCGGCGCCGTTTCGAACGCCATCTGAACGATCTGGAGGGCATGCAGCGCGCGCGTCTCGCACGCTGGCTGGCCGCAGCGGCACGCGCCCCGGAAGGACAGCGTCGCGGCATCCGTGCCGACTGGTCGTGGGAAACCTTCGCGAGCGAGCTGCCGGTGAGCAGCTACGCCGACCATGCGGAGGTGATTGCTCGTCAGCGCGAACGGCAGCAACCCTTGTTGATCGACTCGCCGGTGATGCGCTACCAGCCCACCAGCGGCTCTACGTCAGCGGTCAAGTGGGTGCCTTACACCAAGCTGTTTCTGGAAGAGTTCGATGAGGTCATCAGCGCCTGGGTGAGCGACCTGTACAGGCAGTTCCCTCGTCAAAGCAGCGGCACGCATTACTGGTCGCTGTCGTGGGTGCCCACCGAGATGCGCGCCCAGACCACGGGCGACCTCAATGACGACATGCAACTGCTGTCGTGGGGCAAGCGCCTGCTGGCCTACCTGACGCAGGCGGCGCCGCAGGAGATCGCGCTGGCCGAGACCTCGGAAGACTCACTGTTTGCCACCATCGCCTGGCTGGCGTCGGACGCCTCGCTGGGGTTCATCTCGGTATGGAGCCCCACCTTCGGCCTGGGCTTGCTGGAGCAGATGGCGACCTGGCGCGAGGAGCTGGCCACCGCCTTGTCGCGCGGCGACTGGGGCGCACGCACCCCCCGTATGGCGGGCCAGCCCTGCCCGACCTCGGCGCGCGCCGCGCGCTTGCTGCGCAGCTGGGACGGTCAGATGGACGCCGCCTTCTTTCAGCAACTGTGGCCCCGGCTGAATGTGATCAGCGCCTGGGACACCGCCGCAGCGGCGCCCTGGGCGCGGCAGTTGCAGGCGCAGCTGCCGCAGGCAGGGTTTCAGGGCAAGGGACTGTGGGCCACCGAAGGGGTGGTGACCTTCCCGTTCCAAGGTCGCTACCCGCTGGCCTACACGAGCCATGTCTATGAGTTCATCGACGCCCACGATGGGCGCGTGCTGCCGCCCTGGGCGCTGCGCGAGGGACAGGACGTGATCCCGCTGCTGACCACCGGTAGCGGCCTGGCCCGCTACCAGATGAGCGATGTCTTGCGCGTGGAGGCCCCATTGGGGCAGGTGCCCTGCTTCACGTTTTTGGGGCGCAATGACGGGGTGGACCTGGTGGGCGAGAAGACCAGCGCCACCACCGCCCAGGCGGTGCTTGATGGCCTGCAGTTGCAAGGTGCCCTGCCTGTGACCTTGCTGGCCCTGGATGAGGCACGGGGCCGCAGCCCCGGCTACGCCTTGCTGGTCGAGTGTGCGGCCGATGCCCCCCGTGGCGCCTTGCAGCGGGACCTGGCCGACCAGGTTGAGAAGGCGCTGCAGGGCCATTTTCATTACAAGCTGGCACGCGATCTGGGACAACTGCAGCCCGCCGCCTGCGTGGCCCTGCCCCGCATGCGCGACCTCTATCTGGCGCAGTGCCGCGAGCGCGGGATGATCGAAGGCAACATCAAGATCGAGCCGCTGCGGCACTGGTCCGGCGCGGCGCCCGCCCCCCTGAGACAGGCGCTGGACATCGTCTGAGCCCCGCCCCTTTCGCTTTTCACCCCTTCCCCATGACCATTTCCATCCGTCTCGGCACGCCGTCCGACAACCCTCGCATCCAGGACCTGGTCAGCAAGATCACGATGCCGGGGCCGGCCGAGCTGTGCTTTCAGCGCCAGCCAGATTTCTTTGTGGGCGCCAAGGTGATTGGCGACACGCATGTGCTGGCCGTGGCCGAGGACTCGGAGCGCCCCGAGGTGCTGGCCGGCCTGACGATGATCTCGGGCCGCACCCTGTACATCAACGGTCAGCCCAGGCGGGTGTACTACTCGGGCGACACGCGAGTGGACCCTTTTTACCGGCGCCGCGGCATCGCAGGCCAGTTGTTCATCGAGCAAAAGAGCCACCGCAGCACCGAGGACCTGCTGCAAGGCGTCGTCATCAAGGGCAACACAGCCCCGCTGGATGCCGCTGCCAACATGGCCGATGGCATCTTGTTCCAGTACTGGGTGACGCACACCATCGAGACCAGCTTCCTCTTTGTGCGCAAGCAGACGCCCCGCATCCCGGCGGGCGTAACGATCCGCGTCGCGACCGCGGCCGATGTGCCGCAGATGCAGGCCTTTCAGGACCGGGAGGCGCCGCGACGCCACGGCTACCCGGTCTATGACTTTCAGAAGCTGATGGCGGGCGACCCGTATTACGCGGGACTGCGCATCAGCGACTATGCGCTGGCTTGGCGCGGCGACACGCTGATCGGCATGCTGGCCGGTTGGGATCAGAAGGCCTACAAGCAGACGCGGGTCATGGGCTTCAAGCCGGCGATCAAGGCCCTGCGCCCGCTCTACAACCTGTATGTCGGCCTGGTGGGCGGCTTCAAGCTGCCCCCGATCGGCGGAGCCCTGAACTACCTGACGCTTTACAACGTGCTGATCGCGGGCGATGACCCGGCCGTCTTCCAGGCACTGATCGACTGGATGATGGCGCACCAAGGCCAACGCTATGACGCGCTGGCCACGGCCGTGACGCATGGGGATCCACTGGTGACGGTACCGCGCGGCTACAAGCGCCAGAAGTTGCTGTCGGAGAACTTCTGGATGAGCTATGGCGAAGACCCGCGCCCCGGCATGGACGCACGGCCGCTGTACGCCGAGCTGGGACGCCTGTAAGGCGCGCGCCCCTCAGGGGTGAGACTGGGCGTCTGCGCCCTGCACCAGGCGCGCCAAGGTGGCATCGAAGCGTAGCAAGAAGTCGCTCATCTCGGCATGGGTGGTTTCCGACAACTGCCAGGCGGTGGGCACGAACAGGCGGCCGTTCATCTCGGTGAGCACGGGCAGCGGTGAGATGCTGTTGACGACGCCAAACAGCTGCACCGCGCGCAGGCGCGCCCCGGGCTCGTTGACGGCATTGGCATCGCCCAGGCTGGTCGCGTGGCAGCTGATGACCGGGAAGCGTTGCGCCCGCTTGAGTTGCACGCCGATGTGCCCGATGAGGGTGCGGCCCAGCCAGGGCACCAGCTCGTCCCACAGATAGGTCCAGCACATCTCGCGGCGCTCGTAGCGCGCCTGCCCTTCGCGGATGCTGGCGTCCACCGAACGCAGCCGATCCGGCCAGGGCTTGTGGGCATCCTGCTCGATGACCAGGAAGGCGCCAACGTAGTTGCCCCACAGCGGGCCGTGTCCAGCCTGAGGTGGGTAAAAGCGCCGCAGGTTCACCGAGATGCGGATGACGGCGGCGGCCTGTGGATCGTCCGGGGCTTGGTCCAGAAAGGTCTGGGCGAGCGCGGCGATCAGCAAGGTGTTGAGCGAAACGCCCGATTGCCGGGCCAGCGCCCGCAGCTCGGCCGTGCCGGTGGACACCTCGTGCAGGCGCAAGCCGGTGGTGGAGTAGTGCAGCCCCAGCCGGGTGGGCACCTGCTGGATGTGCAGCATGGCCAGCCGGCGCGACTCGGCCACCTTGTGCCGACGCGCCTTCAACAGTTGGCGCGGCCACTGCCACCAGCGATGCGGCGCGATCGAGCCGATCATGGCCGGCGCCTCCAGCGGCATGGGTTCGAGCGGCTGGCCGTTGAACCCGCGCAGGATCTGGCGCACGAGTTGCACCATCGTCATGCCATCGGCCAGGATGTGGGGCACACCAAACAGCAAGGCGGGCTGCCGGGGGTGTGGGACAAAGCGCACGCGCAGGCCCAGGCCGCGCTCCAGCGGCAGCACCTCGTTGATCAGCTGTCGCTGCCAGGCCTCCACCTGCTCACGATCGTCCAGATCCACCTGGGTCTCGACGCGAAAGGCCCAGTCAAAGAGCTGGTCGACGATGTCGTCGTCGGGCAGGATGCGCAGATGGTAGCGGTGCCAGCCCGGCTCCAGCTTGGCGCGCAGCTTGGGGTAGACCGTGACCAGCTCGCGCATCACGCGGCGCACCTGATCGACCGCCACGGGCCCATCCAGGCGGATCAGGTAGGGCTGGACCATGGTGGCGGCCAGGCCCTCGATGGCGGCATAGCCGTGTTCGGTGCGGTTGAGGGAAACGATGTCGCCGGTGAGGAAAGCCATGCCTGGGATGCTGGCAGAGTCCAGCGGGATCCGGCTCATGGCTTGTGCGGAGAGCCCCCCTGAATGAGCAGGCAAGCGCCGCCGCACGCGGACTGCCTACAATCTCGGGATGACTGCTGCCCACACTTCTGCGATTTCGCTTCCGCCCCTGGCCAACGACCGCTTCCTGCGGGCCTGCCTGCGCCTGCCCACCGACTGCACGCCCGTGTGGCTGATGCGCCAGGCCGGCCGCTACCTGCCCGAGTACCGCGCCACGCGCGATGTGGCCGGCAGCTTCATGGGCCTGGCCACGAACCCGGAGCTGGCCTGCGAGGTGACGCTGCAGCCGCTGCGCCGCTATGAGCTCGACGCCGCGATCCTCTTCAGCGACATCCTGACCGTGCCCGATGCCATGGGCCTGGGTCTGAGCTTTGCCGCGGGTGAAGGCCCGAAGTTTGCCAAGGTGGTGCGCGACGAGGCCGCCGTGGCCGAGCTGGCCGTGCCCGACATGGACAAGTTGCGTTATGTGTTCGACGCGGTGGGCACCATCCGCAAGGCGCTGGCCGATGAGAACGGCGTGGGCAAGGTGCCCCTGATCGGTTTCTCCGGCAGCCCGTGGACGCTGGCCTGCTACATGGTCGAAGGCGGTGGCTCGGACGACTACCGTGCCGTCAAGACGCTGATGTACCAGCGCCCCGACCTGATGCACCGCATCCTGAGCGTGAACGCCGATGCGGTGGCGCTGTACCTGAACACGCAGATCGAAGCGGGCGCCCAGGCTGCGATGATTTTTGATTCGTGGGGCGGCGTGCTGGCCGATGGCGCCTTCCAGGAATTCAGCCTGGCCTACACGCGGCGCGTGCTGTCGCAACTGAAGAAAGAGCACAACGGCTACCGCATCCCGCACATCGTCTTCACCAAGGGCGGCGGCATCTGGCTCGACGAGATTGCTGACAGCGGCTGCGATGTGGTCGGTCTGGACTGGACGATGAACCTGGGCAAGGCCCGCGCCCGGGTCGGTGACCGCGTGGCCCTGCAAGGCAACCTGGACCCCAATGTGCTGTTCGCGCAACCCGAACAGGTGCAGGCAGAAGTCATCAAGACCCTGGACAGTTTCGGCAAGCCATCGGCCACCTCCGGTCACATCTTCAACCTAGGCCATGGCATCAGCCAGTTCACGCCGCCGGACAACGTGAAGGTGCTGGTGGACACGGTCCACACGCACAGCCGTCAGCTGCGCGGCTGAACCCGCGAGCGTCAGGCTTGGTCACGAGCGGCCATCAAGGCCGCCGCCATGATCAAGGCCCCACCGACCAGGATGGGCGGGCGCAGCACCTCGCCGCCCAGCCAGACCGCCGAGCTGGCGGCGACCACCACCTCGGTGAGCATGACCACCGAGGTGATGTGCACCGGCAAGCGGGATGCACCGTACTGCAGCGCCATGTTGCCGACGAAGAACAGCGTCCCGAGCGCCAAGGCGGGCAGCAGCCAGGCCACCTGCAGCGGCGGCCAGTGCGGGATCAGGGCTTGCGAGGCCAGGACCGCCCCCAGCGCCGCCGGCAAGGTGATGCCGCCCAGGAACATCGCCAAAGCGCGCGCTGATGCGGCCTGCGCCGCCTGACGTCGCAACATCACGTTGGTGATGGCAAAGCCCATGCCGCCCAGCAGCCCTAGCCAGTCCGCCAAGCCACTGAAGGCAGGCCAACCTCCCTCGGCGGGCCGCAGCACCAACAAGGCGCCACACAAAGCCACACTCACGCGCACCACGGCCATACGGGTGACGCGCTCGCCGAGCAGCCACCACGCCAACCCCACGGCCCACAGCGGCATGAGATAGAACAGGAGCACCACGCGCACCACTTCGCCGGTACTCACCCCCCAGTTGAACGCGGCATTGGTCGCACCCGAAGCCAGCGCCAGCACCCACAGCGCTGGCGTGCGCCACACAGTGGCCCAGGCCTGCGGCCGTGACACGCCGATCAGGACCCCACCGAGCAGGAAGAACAGCAGCGTGGCCCACAACGGGTGTAGCCCCTGATCCTGCAGATGGCGCAACGGCCACCACGACAGCCCCCAGACGAAGGCGTTGAACAACAAACCCAGATACGGCATGCAGGCTCAGCGGCGCTCCACCACCATCGGGTTGAGCTGGAGCGCTTCACGCGCCTGGTCGGCGGCCAGCAGCGCGTCCCGGTGGGTGGCATACGGCCCGACCTTCAGTTTGTACATCGACGACTCGTGGAACACCGCCAACATCGGCATCAGCCCCGCCAGCTCGTCCGACACGCGCTGCTGCAGGCGATCCACGCCCTCGCGCTGACGCATGGCGGCCAGCTGCACATAAAAACCGCGTTGGGCCGGCGTATAGGCTCGCGCAGGCGACGGTGGGGTGGCCGCTGGGGTCGTTGTTGCCATCCGCTCGGGGGCGGCTGCGACACCGCGCCCCATCTCGACCGCGGCCTCCCCCCCCTGTGTGGCATCGGTGTCCCACACCCCACGGCGAATGTCATCGAAGGTCAGACGCGTCACCTCGACCTGCGCGTTGCCGGCCGAGGCCATGCCCAGTTTGACGGCCGCAGCGTAGCTCAGGTCGATCACACGACCGCCATGAAAAGGCCCACGGTCATTGATGCGCACGATCACGGACTTGCCGGTTTTCACATGGCGCACTCGGGCGTAACTAGGGATGGGCAAGGTACGGTGCGCGGCCGTCAGGCCATACATGCTGAACAGCTCGCCACTGGCGGTACGTCGCCCGTGAAACTTGGTGCCATACCAGGAGGCCACGCCTTGCTCGCGCCACGGCACGTCGTCGGCCAGCGGCGCGTAGGCCTGCCCCAGCACTTCGTAAGGCTTGTTCGGGCCGCCTTTGCGGATGGGCTCGATGCGCGGCACCGGGTCGGGCAGCGCAGCGAGGTCGGTGGGCGCCTGGGCTGGCGCCCCATCACGCTGGGACGAAGATGCCGAGCGGGGCCCGGGGCCACTGGCGCACCCGGCCAGCAGCGCCGCGACACACAGCGGCAGCCCCCACGTCAGAAGGCGAGCGGTGGAACGTTGCATGGTTCGCACGATAACCGATCTGGGCGTCACCCGCCCAGACACGGCGACCCCTGGCGTGTCACAGGCGGCACAATGGCGCGGTCATTGATCTTTCTGGAAACGCCGACCATGTCAGAGCCACGGGCCCCCTCCATCGACCACCCCTTCGACCATCCTTTCGAGCGTGGCATGCGCAACCGCCGCGCCGCCCTGGGCGATGCCTGGGTGGACAAGTCCGTGGCCAAGGCCAATGCCTTCAACGCCGCCTTCCAGCATTTCATCACCGATTACGCTTGGCATGGCGTCTGGGGTCGCCCCGGCCTGGACTGGAAGACCCGCCGCGTGCTGGTGATGGCCGTGACCTGCGCCCTGGGCCGCTGGGACGAGTTCGAGATCCACATGCGCGGCTCGCTGACCCCGGGTAACGCCCACACGCTGACCCCTGCGGAGGTGCGCGAAGCCTTGTTCCAGATCGCCATCTACGCGGGTGTGCCGGCGGCCAACACGGGCTTTTCCAAGGCCCTGGGCATCATGCGCGAACTGGGCATCGAGCCCCCACCCCACCCTGCCGATCAATCCTGGCACCCCGGCGTGGGCCGTTCGGTGTTCACCCGCAGCCGCCCGAAACTGCACGCCACCGTACGCGACGCCCGCAGCGCCACGCCGCGCCACACGGTCATCCTCAGCCACGCGCTGGGACAGGACAGCTCGATGTGGGACCTGGTGGCCAATGAGCTGGCGGCCACCTGCCGGGTGATCTGCCCGGACACGCGCGGACATGGCCGCTCTGCCCTGCCCACCGGCACCCTGAGCCTGGACGATCTGGCCGATGACGCCGCCCGCCTGATCGACGAGGTGGCCGGTGGCGAGCCGGTGATCTGGGTGGGCCTGTCGATGGGCGGCCTGATCGGCCAGGCCCTGGCGCTACGCCACCCGGGCAAGCTCAAAGCCCTGGTGCTGGCCAACACCCCCAGCGGCTACGACGCCGCCGGACGCGCCGCCCTGCAGCAACGCATCCAGAGCGTCGAGCACGGCGGCATGGAGGCCGTGGCCGAGGGCACGATGGAGCGCTTCTTCAGCGAGGCCTTCCGCGCCAGCCAGACCGCGGCCGTGCAACGCCATCAACGCCTGCTGCTGGCGACCGACCCCGAGGGCTACACCGCCTGCGCGGCCGCCTTGGGCGAGGCGGACCTGACGGCACACCTGGGCCAGATCCGGGTGCCGACCCTGCTGCTGGCCGCGAGCGAAGACCCCAGCACGCCACCGGTCACCATGCAGGCCATGGCCACCGCCCTGCCGCACGCTGAATGTGTGACGCTGCCCGGCTGCGCCCACCTGAGTGCGGTGGAACAACCCTGGGCCTTCACCGATCTGGTTCAAGCCTTCATCGATCAGGTCGGCTGAGCGCGCTGAGACACAGATCGCCCACAAAAAAACCCGCCTCGGCGGGTTTTTTCACAGGAGCGCCGCACAGAGCGGCCACCGCTCTCAGGCTGCCTGGCGGCGACGCGCCCACACCAGGCCGACCAGCCCCAAGCCCATCAGGGCGTAGCTGGCGGGTTCGGGCACAGCCGTGACCAGCACGGGAGCCCCCCCCACGAAGTTCACCGTGTTGCCCAAAGCGGCCAGGCCATAGGTGCCGCCCACATTGCCCAGGCTGAGCATGATGGGGGTTTGCTGTGCAATGGTGGTCAAGGTGGCCGCGCTCAGGCCGGCGCCGGTGAGCGTCAACACAGCCGACTGGCCTTCGGCCAAGCTGCTGCCCGCGAAATCGAGATTCCACGTGTAGGCGTAGCCAATGTCCTTGACGATGGGCGTGGCGCTGTAGCCCGCCCCGGCCGCCAGTGACGCGCCGGACAGGTTGCCCAGGGTCCCACTCGGCCCCTTGAGCCACAAGACATCCACGAAGTTGCCGGCACTGGAGAGGGCCGCGAACGTGTGGCTGTTGTGTTGAAGTGCCAACTGCACGCCGTTGCCACCAGCCAGATCGCTGATGGTCAGCTTGGCCACACTGTAGTTCAGTGTTTTGGTGTCGAAGGGGTTGTCAGCCGTGGCGGTGTTGAAGAAGGTCTTGAAGTCGATGGTGTAGCTGTCGGCCCAGGCCGATGAGGACACCGAACCAAGCACGGCCAACGCTGCAGCCACCATGGTCTGTCGGCAAAGTTGGTTCATGTGCGCTCCTTCAGAAAGTCCAGCCACCGGAGCAACCGGAGGCAGTGGGGTCATTACGTCAATGGATGGTAAGCAACTGCGACCGTCATGCGTCGCGGGTTCACCCTTGAAACCCTTGATCAGGGGGCGCCAGCCAGACGCCCAATGGAACAACACACGACAAACCGGCGAGCCCGCGGTGCACTATCCTTGCACCCCTGCCCCCCGTCCGCTTGCCTCGACCGCCCAGATGTCCTCCCCTGCTGATTCCGCCGCCCCCACCATGAACCCGGCCCAGATGGCCGCCGTGCAGCACCTGGACAGCCCCTGTCTGGTGCTGGCGGGCGCGGGCTCGGGCAAGACGCGCGTGATCACGCACAAGATCGCGCGGCTGCTGCAACCGGGGCCAGGTGCCGACCTGAGGCCCGCCGAGATCGGCGCCATCACCTTCACCAACAAGGCTGCGGCGGAAATGCGCGAGCGGGTCAAGGGCCTGATCGGGCCCCGTGCAGCGGGCAAGCTGCTGGTGTGCACCTTCCACTCGCTGGGGGTCAAGCTGCTGCGCGAAGATGGCGAGGCGCTGGGCCTCAAGCCGGCGTTCTCGACCATGGACAGCGACGACGTGACCAGCATCCTGCGCGATGCGGGCGGCACCACCGACGCCAAGCTGGCACGCAGCTGGCAGTGGACGATCAGCCTGTGGAAGAACAACGGCCTCAACAGCGCGCAGGCGCTGGCCCAGGCCCAGGACGACGAGGAACAGATCGCCGCCCGGGTCATGAAGCTGTACGAAGAGCGCCTGCTGGCCTACCAGGCCGTCGACTTCGACGACCTGATCGGCCTGCCGATGAAGCTGCTGGCCGAGCATGAGCACGTGCGCGCCAAGTGGCAACGCCAGCTGCGCCACGTGCTGATCGACGAATACCAGGACACCAACGCCACGCAGTACGAGCTGCTCAAGCTGCTGCTGGGGCCCGAAGGCATCTTCACCGCCGTGGGCGACGACGACCAGTCCATCTACGGCTGGCGCGGCGCCACGCTGGACAACCTCAAGCGCCTGCCGCAGGACTACCCCAACCTCAAGGTCATCCCGCTGGAGCAGAACTACCGCTCCACCTCGGCCATCTTGCGCGCGGCCAACCACGTCATCGCCACCAACCCCAAGCTGTTTCAAAAGACGCTGTGGTCGGACCTGGGCGAGGGCGAGCCCGTCAAGCTGATGGTGTGCGACAACGAGGAGCACGAGGCCGAGCGCGCCGTGGCGCACTTCCAGTTGCTGCGCAGCGGCCTGCTGGAGCGGCACCCGGGTGACCCGAGCAAGACCGACTGGTCGAACTTCGCCATCCTGTACCGAGCCAACCACCAGTCTCGCCCCTTCGAGCAGGCGCTGCGCAAGGCCAACATTCCTTACAAGGTCTCGGGCGGGCAGAGCTTTTTCGACAAGGCCGAGATCAAGGACCTGTGCTCTTGGCTGCGTCTGCTGCTCAACAACGACGACGACCCGGCGTTTTTGCGTGCCGTGACCACGCCCAAGCGCGGCATCGGCCACCAGACGCTGGGCGCCTTGGGCGAGTTCGCCGGCAAGTGGAAGGTCAGCCTGTTCGAAGCCTTGTTCTCGGACTCGCTGCACGCGGCGCTCAACAAGCGCGCGCTCGACGGCCTGCACGAGTTTGGCCGCTACGTGAACGACCTGGAGTACCGCGCCCGCCACGCCTACGGCAGCGAGGAGGCCAAGGTGCTGCTGCTGGAGTGGCTCAAGGACATCGGCTACGAGCAGCACCTCTATGACAACGAAGAGAACGAGAAGGTGGCCGCCGCGCGCTGGACCAATGTGCTCGACTTCATCGACTGGGTGGCCAAGCGCTGCGGCGGGCAGATCGAGAACGACGGCGGGATGTCGGTCGAGTCGGAGAAGAAGAGCGTGCTGGAGATCGCCCAGCTGATCTCGCTGATCACCAGCCTGGCCGAGCGCAATGCCGACCAGAACGTGGTGACGCTGTCGACCCTGCACGCCTCGAAGGGCCTGGAGTGGCCGCACGTGGTGCTGGCCGGGGTCAACGAGGGCTCCCTGCCCTTCTCTCGAGAGGAAGGCGACATCACGCCCCAGCAGGTGGAGGAAGAACGCCGCCTGATGTACGTGGGCATCACCCGCGCGCGCCTGACCCTGGGGGTGAGCGTGCTCAAACGCCGCAAGAAGGGACGCGAGTACGTGCAGGCCACGCCCAGCCGCTTCATTGCCGAGATGAAACTGGACGAAGGCGGCGGGCCGAAGGAAGACCCGCGCGAGAAACTCAAGCGGCTGCGCGAGGAAATGGCGGCCAAGGCCAAGGCCTCACAGGCGGCCGCACGCGCCGCTGACCAACAGTGAGCGCTCACTTGCATGCAGCAGGTCTGCGATGACAGAAAAGCCAGGCAAAAAAAAACCCGAGATCGCAATCTCGGGTTTGGAATCCGTTTGAACGGTAAAGTGGAGAGACAAAAGAAACAAGCAGTGGTGTGAGGCCTCTCGTATCGAAAAGTTCCACGCTGCTGTGACGAAGTGTATCAAGTGTGAAATAGTGACGCAACTGTATTCGGCGGCGCCCCTCGGGCACACCTCAAAGGACTGATTTCAATGGAATGCACGATCAACTGGCAACCGGCCTCCGGCATGGCCTTCATGGCGGAAACCGGCAGTGGCCACATCATCAACATGGACGGCGCCCCGGAAGGCGGCGGCCGCAACCTGGCCCCCCGCCCGATGGAAACCGTGCTCGCCGGCACGGGTGGCTGCACGGCCTATGACGTGGTGCTGATCCTCAAGCGCGGTCGCCACGATGTGCGCGGCTGCCAGGTCAAGCTCACCGCCGACCGTGCCGACACCGACCCCAAGGTGTTCACGAAGATCAACATGCACTTTGTGGTGACGGGCGTGAACCTGACGGACACCGCCGTGGCCCGCGCCATCCAGATGTCGCACGAAAAGTACTGCTCGGCCTCGATCATGATCGGCAAGACCGCCGAGATCACGACCAGTTTCGAGATCGTCGCAGCCTGAGCTGGCGGGCCCCGTCCGAGGTCAGATCCGGTGCGACACCGTGGTCATGACCTTGGCGGCCAGGCGCATCAAGCCTTGAACCGGCTTGGGCAAGGGCACGCCGCCGGCGCGTTCGGCCGCGTTGGCGTGCTGCACCTCGTCGTCACGCATCTGCGCCACGATGGCGCGAGAGGACTGGTCCCCTGCAGGCAGGCGGTCCATGTGACTGTTGAGGTGGTGCTCCACCTGACGCTCGGTTTCGACCACGAAACCCAGGCTGATCTTGTCACCGGCCTTGGCGGCCAGCAGGCCGATGCCAAAAGCACCCACGTACCACAGCGGGTTGAGCAAGCTGGTGCGGCTGCCCAGTTGCTTGAGGCGCTGCTCGGTCCAGGCGAGGTGATCGGTCTCTTCGCGAGCGGCTTCATCAAACTGGGCTTTGAGCACCGGGTCGTTGGTGCCCCAGGCCTGCGAGGCGTAGAGCGCCTGCGCGCACACCTCACCCACATGGTTCACCCGCATCAGGGCGGCCGACAGGCGCTTGTCTTCGGCGCTCAACTCACCATCGGGCTGCGCCGCCTGCGGACAGGGGCGCGCCGCCTGGTGCTCGGCAAACACCGTGCGCAAGGCCGTGTCAAACGACATGATCAGACGGTCCGTGCCGTCGTGGCGAATGGGCGAAGCAGACGTGGGCGTGTTCATAGCCGTGGATGTTAACGCCGCGCGCCCCGCCCCCGCTTGCGATGCATCAGCGAGGCGTCAGGACTGACTCAGCGTTGCATCAGGCCGCGGCTGCGTGAGATGGACAGCAGCAGGCCCAGCGCCAGCCCCAGCGTGACCATGGCCGTGCCGCCATAGCTGATGAAGGGCAAGGGCACGCCCACCACCGGCAAGATGCCGCTGACCATGCCCAGGTTGACGAAGGCGTAGGTGAAAAAGCTCAGCGCGAGGCTGCCCGCCAGCAGGCGCGAGAACAGCGTGGGCGCCTGGGAGGCGATGTAGAGCCCGCGGAAGATCAGCGCCAGGAAGCCCGCCATCAGCACCAGGGCACCGATCAGGCCATGTTCTTCGGCGTAGCCAGCAAAGGCGAAGTCGGTGGTGCGCTCGGGAATGAACTCCAGGTGGGTCTGCGTGCCCTGCATGAAGCCCTTGCCGGTGATGCCGCCCGAGCCAATGGCGATCATCCCCTGGATGATGTGAAAGCCCTTGCCCAGCGGGTCGGCCGTCGGGTTCAGCAGGGTGCACACCCGCTGCTTCTGATAGCCGTGCAGCACCACCCAGTCCTTGTCACCCTCGCACAGCGTATCCTGAAAACCCACGATCAGGCTGATGCCCACCACGCCGGCGATCAGCACCGGCAAAATCAGGCGCCAGCTCAGGCCCGCAAAGAAGATGACATACAAGCCGCCCGAGAGCACCAGCAAGGACGTCCCCAGGTCAGGCTGCTTGAGCACCAGGCCCACCGGGAGCAACAAGAGCCCGGCCGCCGCAGCGTAATCGAGTCCACGCAACTGCCCCTCGCGGCGCTGGAACCACCAGGCCAGCATCAAAGGGGTGGCGATCTTGAGCAACTCGGACGGCTGGATGACGATGCCGATGTTGAGCCAGCGTGTGGCGCCCTTCTTGGTGATGCCAAACAGCGCGGTGGCCACCAGCAGCACCACGCCCACGGTGTAGAGCGGCACGGCCAGGGCCATGAGGCGCTGGGGCGGCACCTGTGCCACCACGAACAGAATCACCGCGCCCAGCATCATGTTGCGGCCGTGCTCGATGAAGCGGGTGCCATGGTCGAAGCCCACCGAGTACATGTTGACCAGGCCCAGGGCGCACATGCCCAGGATGATCGCCAGGAACGGCAGGTCAAAGCCCTGAAAGATGGGCGCCAGGCGCTGCCACCACGACGGTTTGGCAAAGGCGACGTTCATGGTTGCTCCCGTGAAGCGGCGGGCGCGACGACCCCGGCCCCCGAAGGCGCAGGCGCCGAGGGCTTCGGCGGCTCGGGTTGAGAAGGCGCTGAAGGAGGCACCAGCGGCTGCGACGCGGGCACCGCCACCGACGCAGCCCCCGATGCAGACGCGGCGGGCGGCGGGGTGGCCGCCGCATCCTCGGCATCGAACGCATTGCGGCGCGGGGGCAGCGGCACCTCGGCCACCGGACGACGCTGCCCGATGGGCGCGGCAGCCCGCGCCTGCTGCACGGCCACGATGTCTTCCTCGCTGGGGTAAAGGCCCAGCAGCAAATAGTCGAGCACCCGACGGGCAATCGGTGCGGCCGCGGCGGCGCCGAAACCGGCATTCTCCACGATGATGGCCAGGGCCACGCGCGGGTTCTCGACCGGCGCGAACGCCTCGTAGAGAGAGTGGTCGCGACGGTACTCCTCCGTCCGCGAGGCCACGTACTTTTCGTTCTGCCGCAGGCCCACCGCCTGTGCCGTGCCGGTCTTGCCCCCGCTGGTGTAGGCTGCGCCGGCAAACACCCGGGTCGAAGTGCCTTCCTGGGTCACACCGTACATGGCTTCGCGGATCAGAGCTGTGTGCTCGGGCTGAAAGTCCAGGGGTGTCTGGGGCACCCGCTCCGGTAGGCGACGCTCTCGGGTCACGACGTTCTCGATCTGGCGCACCAGTCGCGGCTCATAGCGCTTGCCGTCACTCACCACGGTAGACAGCGCCGTTGCCACCTGCAGCATGGTGAAGGTGTTGTAGCCCTGGCCGATGCCCAGAGAGATCGTCTCGCCGGCATACCAACGCTTTTGTTCCGGACGACGGTAGGCCTTGCGTTTCCATTCGGTCGAGGGCAGGATGCCGGCGACCTCACCCTGCAGGTCGATGCCGGTGAACCGGCCAAAACCCAAGGCCGACATCTCCTGGTGGATCAGGTCGACGCCCATTTCGTTGGCCAGCGAGTAGAAATAGACGTTGCTGGACTCGACGATGGCGCGGCGCATGTTCATGGCCCCGCCGCGCTCGCCGGCCGGGCTGCGGAAGCGGTTGCCGCCGAAGACGAACACGCCGTTGTCCATGATCACTGTGTTGGCCGCGCGCTTGCCGCTGTGCAGCGCGGCCAGCGCCATGAAGGGCTTGTAGGTCGACCCCGGCGGATAGGTGCCGCGCAGAGCCCGGTTCAGCAAGGGCTTGTCGGGCGACTCGTTGAGCGCCTTCCAGCTTTCCGTGTCGATGCCGTCCACGAACAGATTGGGGTCGAAGGTGGGCTTGGAGACGAAGGCCAGCACCTCGCCATTGCGCGGATCAATGGCCACCAGGGCCCCACGGCGGGAGCCGAACAGGCGCTCGATCAGGCCTTGCAGCTTGATGTCGATGGCCAGGTGCACGGTGTTGCCCGGCGTGGCGGGGTGCGAGCGCAACAGCCGCACGGCCCGGCCGCCCGCACTGGTTTCCACCTCTTCAAAGCCGGTGATGCCATGCAGCTCACGTTCGTAACTTTGCTCGATGCCCAGCTTGCCGATGCGCTCGGTGCCGCGGTAGTTGGCCTGCTCTTCATCGGGCCAATCGAGCATGGCCTCGGCTTCACGCTGGTTGATGCGCCCGATGTAGCCCAGCGCATGGCTGGCCAGCTCGCCGTAAGGGTAGTGGCGAAACAGGCGCGCCTGGATGTCGACACCGGGGAAGCGGAAGCGCTGGGCGGTGAAGCGGGCCACCTCTTCGTCGCTCAGACGGGTGCGGATCGGGATGGACTCGAAGCGCTTGGACTCCTCGCGCAGGCGCTTGAAGCGGCGTCGATCGCGCGGCTGGATCTCCACGATCTCGGCCAAGGCATTGATGGTGGCCTCGACATCGTCCACCTGGGATGGGGTGATTTCGAGCGTGTAGGCGGAGTAGTTGTTGGCCAGCACCACCCCGTTGCGATCCACGATCAGACCCCGGTTGGGGACCACGGGTACCACGGCGATGCGGTTGTTCTCCGCGCGGCTGGCCAAGTCATCGTGGCGGTCGATCTGCAACACCGTGAGGCGATAGACCAGGATGGAGAAACAGCACAGCACGAACACCGCCGCCGCCCACAGACGGCCACGGAACAGACTCAGCTCGGCATCGATGTTCTTGAGTTCGGTCATGCGGGCTCAGGTCGGGCCAGACCGGTCACAGCGGACGGTTTTTGTCACGGTCGGGCGCCCGCCGTTGGGGCGCCAGCAGCACGATGGACGCCAGTGGCCACAAGGCCGACTCCAGCACCGGCGCAATGAACAGGGTCCAGCCTGGGAAGGCCGCCCCGGCCATCAGGCGCACCAGCAGGGCCACGGCATGTGCAGCCGCAAACAGCGGCAGGATTTGCGCAGCCTGCGAGGGCACCGTGAACCACAGCAGTCGGCGATGCACCGTGATCGCAAAAAAGCTCAACAGGGTGTAGGCCAGCGCGTGTTGACCGAGCAAAGCGCCCTGATGCACGTCCATGAACAAACCGAACACGAAGGCCACGCCCACGCCCACGCGACGGGGTTGGTGCACGTTCCAGAACACCAAGGCCACGGCCAGCAGGTCGGGCATGCCCGCCCAACGCCCCCAGGGCAAGAGGTTGAGCAGGAAGGCCACCAGCAGGGAGAACCAGATGAAGACCGGATTGACCGGGAGCAGCAAGGTGCTGCCGCGCGGCATCATGGCTGGCTCCTGGAAACGCTGACCGCCTCGGCGGCGGCATCGGCGGCGGTGGCCTCGGGACGCGGCGGCAGGCGTGCCGACATGGGCTGCAAGAGCAACACATGGCGGGAACTGTCGGGTTGGGCCAGCGGACGCAAGACGATGCGGGCAAAAGCCGAATCAGCCCGGCGGTCCACGCTCACCACCTTGGCCACGGGAACACCCGCCGGGTAGATGCCATCGAGCCCGGAGGTCTGGAGCTCATCGCCGGCTTGCACATCGGCATTGCCCGCCATGAAGCGTAGCTCCATGCCGGTGGTCTGGGGCAGGCCGTAGGCCACGCCGCGATGCTGAGTGCGCACATTGACCACGGGCACGGCCGCGTCCTTGTCCGTGACCAGGGTCACCTCGGCGGTGACCGGATAGACCCGCGTGACCTGACCCACCACGCCGCGCTCGTCGATCACCGGAGAGCCCAGGGTCACGCCCTGGCGGCGCCCCTGGTCGATCACGACCTTGCGGGTGTAGGGGTCGGGTGCGTCGTAGAGCACCTCGGCGGCCAGCGTGCTCACCTCGATGCGGGGGCGCAGCGCCAGCAACTCACGCAGACGCTCGTTCTCGCGCTCCAACTGGCCCATGCGGGTCACCCGTTCGGACTGCGCCGCCAGTTGCTGCTGGGTGCGGGACTGCAGTGCGCGCGCCTCTTCGACACCCGCTACATAGTGCCCCGCCATGTCCCAGGCTCGCACCGGCGCCAGCAGCACGCTTTGCACGGGTTGCAGCAGCGTGGCGGCCACGACCCGCAGCGGCTGCGTCATCTTCCAGCGGGCATCGGCCACCATCAGAAGGATGGCCAGAGCCGAGAAAAACATCAGGCGTGTGAAGGCCGAAGGACCTTGCTTGAAAAAGGCAGGTGGTGTGCGATCCAGCGTGGCCAGCGGCATGAAGGCAAACGGACCCGAAGGTCCGTACAACAGTGGAAGGGGTTACTCGGAGGTGAAGATGCTGCCCAGGCGGTCCATGCGCTCCAGGGCCATGCCGCAACCGCGCACCACACAGGTCAGCGGGTCTTCGGCCACGTGCACCGGCAGGCCGGTCTCTTCGGCCAGCAGGCGATCGAGGTCGCGCAGCAGCGCGCCGCCGCCGGTCAGCATCATGCCGCGCTCGGCGATGTCGGCACCCAGCTCGGGCGGGGTCTGCTCCAGCGCGTTCTTGACGGCCGAGACGATCTGGTTGAGCGGGTCGGTCAGGGCTTCGAGGATCTCGTTGGACGAAATCGTGAAGCTGCGCGGCACGCCTTCGGAGAGGTTGCGGCCCTTGACTTCCATCTCCTTGACTTCGGAGCCGGGGAAGGCGCTGCCGATCTGCTTCTTGATGGCTTCGGCGGTGGGCTCACCGATCAGCATGCCGTAGTTGCGGCGGATGTAGCTGATGATGTGCTCGTCGAAACGGTCGCCACCGACGCGCACACTGCCCTTGTAGACCATGCCGCCCAGCGAGATCACGCCCACCTCGGTGGTGCCGCCGCCGATGTCGACGACCATGGAGCCGGAGGCTTCGGAGACCGGCAAGCCGGCACCGATGGCGGCGGCCATGGGTTCTTCGATCAGGTAGACCTCGGAGGCGCCGGCGCCCAGGGCCGACTCGCGGATGGCGCGGCGCTCGACCTGGGTGGAGCCACAAGGTACGCAGATGATGATGCGGGGGCTGGGCTTGAGGACCGAGCGCGGGTGCACCATCTTGATGAACTGCTTGAGCATCTGCTCGGTGACGGTGAAGTCGGCGATCACGCCGTCCTTCATCGGGCGGATGGCCTCGATGTTGCCGGGCACCTTGCCCAGCATGGCCTTGGCCTCGGCGCCGACGGCCTGGATGGTCTTCTTGCCGTTGGGGCCACCTTCGTGGCGGATGGACACGACCGACGGTTCGTCGAGGACGATGCCTTTGTCACGCACGTAGATCAGCGTGTTGGCGGTGCCCAGGTCAATGGCCAGGTCGGTGGAAAAATACTTGCGAAACATACCGTACATGCGGTGAACTCCGGTAGGGCCCCGCGCAAACAGGCCGACTCTCATGCGGTTGACTCACGCACGAGGCTGCACGACCTGTTTGCGGTGGCCCGCTGATGGATGAGACGGGCGGCCCGGTGGCGACCTCTGCAAGGTTCGCGACACACCCGATCGCCTGTCCGAAAATCTGGCAAACATCCTTTCAAACCGCCTTAACCAACCCTGGACAAATGTGGTTTGTGGATAACCTAAGATAATACCCCATGGCCTGCCCTCTAACGGGCAGTGCAACCGTCTGTTACCCCTGGAAAAACCATGGCCCTGACCCCTCAAGACGTCAGTCGCATTGCCCAACTCGCCCGCCTTGAACTGCGCGACGACGAACAGGCTGCGATGCTGACCCAGCTCAACGAGTTTTTTGACATCGTCGAGAAAATGCGTGCCGTCGACACCTCGGGCGTCGAGCCGCTCTACACCCCGCTGTCGGCCATCGAAGACGTGACGCTGCGCCTGCGCGCGGACGCCGTCACCGAGCCCAACAACCGTGAGGCCAACATGGCCAACGCCCCCGCCCAGGATGGCGGCCTGTTCCTGGTGCCCAAGGTGATCGAATGAGCGCGTTGCATGATCTGACCCTGGCCCAGCAGAGCCAGGCACTGGCCACCGGCCAGACGACCTCCGTCGCCCTGACCCAGCATGCGCTGGACCGCATTGCGGCCCACGCCGACCTGGGCGCTTTCCTGCATGTGGACGCCGCCGGCGCGCTGGCCGCGGCCGCCGCCTCGGATGCCCGCCGTGCCGCAGGCCAGGCACTGGGACCGCTTGATGGCGTGCCCGTGGCCCACAAGGACATCTTCGTCACGCAAGGCCAGCCGACCACGGCAGCCTCGAAGATGCTCAAGGGCTACCAAAGCCCATTCGATGCCACCGTGGTGGCCAAGCTGAAAGCTGCCGGCACCGTGTCGGTGGGCAAGCTCAACTGCGACGAGTTCGCCATGGGCGGCGCCACCGAGAACTCGGCCTATGGCGTGGCCCGCAACCCCTGGATGCGCGCGCAGATCGCGGGCGGCTCCTCGGGCGGCTCGGCCGTGGCCATCTCGGGCCGACTGGTCAGCGGCGCCACCGGCTCCGACACCGGCGGCTCGATCCGCCAACCGGCCGCCCTCACCGGCATCACCGGCATCAAGCCCACCTATGGCCGTTGCTCGCGCTTTGGCATGATCGCGTTTGCTTCGTCGCTGGACCAGGCTGGCCCGATGGCCCGCACCGCCGAAGACTGCGCCCTGCTGCTGCAGGCCATGAGCGGTTTCGACGAGCGCGATGCCACCAGCGCCCAGCAGCCCGTACCCGACTTCGTGGCCGCGCTGACCGCGCCGCGTGCCGGCGCCACCGCCGATGCGCCCCTGCAAGGCCTGCGCGTGGGCGTGCCCAAGGAATTCTTCGGCGACGGCGTGAGCGCCGATGTGCTGGCCGCCAACCGCGCAGCACTGGCTCAGCTGGAGAGCCTGGGCGCCACGCTGGTGGACATCAGCCTGCCGCGCACCGAGCTGTCAATTCCGGTGTACTACATCATCGCGCCGGCTGAGGCCTCGTCCAACCTGAGCCGCTTTGATGGCGTCAAGTTCGGCCATCGCGCCGCCAAGTACAGCGATCTCAACGACATGTACCGCAAGACGCGCGCCGAAGGCTTTGGTGCCGAGGTCAAGCGCCGGATCATGATCGGCACCTATGTGCTGTCGCACGGCTATTACGACGCCTACTATCTGCAGGCGCAAAAGCTGCGCCGCATGATCGCCGACGACTTCCAGGCGGCCTTCCAGGTCTGCGACGTGATCGCCGGCCCGGTCTCGCCCACGGTGGCGCGCCCCATTGGTTCCTCGACCGATCCGGTGCAGGAGTACCTCGCCGACATCTTCACCCTGCCCGCCTCGCTGGCCGGTCTGCCTGGCATGAGCGTGCCCTGCGGCTTTGGTGAACACCAGTTGCCCGTGGGCCTGCAGCTCATCGGTAACTACTGGCAGGAAGCGCAGCTGCTGCACACGGCACATGCCTTCCAGCAGGCCACCGACTGGCACCAGCGCGCCCCCGCCACCCTGGGCTGATTCACCGAGACGAGAGACACACCATGAGCTCCACCCTGATCCGTGGCTACGAGGTCGTCATCGGCCTGGAAACCCACGTGCAACTGTCGACCCAGTCGAAGATTTTCTCGGGCGCGTCCACCCAGTTCGGCGCCGCGCCCAACACCCAGTCCTGCCCGGTGGACCTGGCCTTGCCGGGCACGCTGCCGGTGATGAACGAAGGCGCGGTCGATCGCGCCATCGAGTTCGGCCTGGCCGTGGGCGCCCATGTGGCCCCGCGCTCCATCTTCGCGCGCAAAAACTACTTCTATCCCGACCTGCCCAAGGGCTACCAGATCAGCCAGTACGAGATCCCTGTCGTGCAGGGCGGCACGGTGAGCTTCTTCGTGGACGACCAGCCGTTCACGGTGCGCCTGGTGCGCGCCCACCTGGAAGAAGATGCCGGCAAATCGCTGCACGATGACTTCGAGGGCTTCAACGGCGAGAAGTCGTCGGGCATCGATCTGAACCGCGCGGGCACCCCGCTGCTGGAGATCGTGACCGAGCCGGACATCCGCTCCAGCAAGGAGGCGGCCGAGTACGCGCGGGCGCTGCACACCCTGGTGGTGTGGCTGGGCATCTGCGACGGCAACATGCAGGAAGGCTCGTTCCGCTGCGACGTGAACGTGTCGGTGCGCCGCCCCGGTGCGCCGCTGGGCACGCGCCGCGAGATCAAGAACCTCAACAGCTTCAAGCACATCGTGCAGGCGGCCGACTACGAGATCAACTGGCAGATCGACGAGCTGGAAGACGGCCGCGCGATCGAGCAAGCCACCATCTTGTTCAACCCGGACACGGGTGAAACGCGGGCGATGCGCACCAAGGAAGATGCGCACGACTACCGCTACTTCCCCGACCCCGATCTGCCCCCGCTGGTGATCGCGCCCGAGTGGATCGAGCGCGTGAAGGGTCGCATGCCCGAGCTGCCACGCGTGATGGCCGAGCGTTTCGTGAGCGGCTACGGCCTGCCCGAATACGACGCGACGATGATGACGCAGTCGAAGGCGTTTGCCGCCTTCTTCGAAACGGCCGCGCAGGCGTGTCAGCAACCGAAGCTGGTGTCGAACTGGCTGATGGGCGAGGTCTCACGCCGCCTGAATGCGGCCGAGCAGACCATCGACGCCTCGCCGATCAGCGCCACCTTGCTGGCGGCCATGATCGCGCGCATCGCCGACGGCACCATCTCGAACAACGGCGCCAAGCAGGTCTTCGAGGCCCTGTGGAGCGGTGAAGGCCGCGGCGAGGATCAGGCTCGCGTGGACGCCGTCATCGAAGCCAAGGGCCTCAAGCAGATGAGCGACACCGGTGAGCTGGAAAAGATCCTCGACGACATCCTGGCGGCCAACGCCAAGTCGGTGGAGGAGTTCCGTGCCGGCAAGGAGAAGGCCTTCAACGCCCTCGTGGGTCAGGCCATGAAGGCCACCAAGGGCAAGGCCAACCCGGCGACGGTCAACGAGCTGCTGAAGAAGAAACTGGTCGGATGACGCCCGCCGGGGCACTCGGTACGGAAGCCACCGGCACCGTACCGGGCGCGACCCCGGTCCACATCTTGCGTAAACGCGCCAGTTCGGCGTCGTACAGGGCGTTGAGGCGCACCATCTCGGTCCGCTGTTGCTGGATGATGTCGCGCTGGGCCTGCTGCTGCGCGTCGCTGGCCTCGATCTGGGTGCGCAGCTTGCCCGGCAGACGCTTGCCCTTGTAGAACTCGGTTTCGGCATCGAGCGGCTTGCGCTCGGCACGCAACTCTTCGAGGCGCTTGTCGGACAGGGCGATGCCCTTGTGCAGGTCGTCCATGGCCGCCTGACGGGCCTTGTTGTGGGCCGCCTCGTCCGGATAGCGCATCAGCAGGTTGCGGTCGCGGCGGATGGCATCTTTCTGCGCCGCCTCGGCCAAGGCGCGCTCGCGCTTGCGCGCTTCGACCGCGGCCCGCTCTTCAGGACTCATGCGCGGAGGAATCACCATGCGCTGCGAGCCGTCTTTGTTGAGCACGCGCTGCTCGCGGTCGAGGCACTCGGCGATCAGGCGATCGGAGGTCACTCGTTTACCGCTGCCGTCCGTGCAGGTGTAGATGGCCCCGGTGGTCGACTTCGTTTGGGCCGACACGCTGCCGATGCCACCGGCCCAGACCACCAGACCGGCCAGCGCCAGCGTCGACCAGGCGAAGGAGCGACGGGGGGGGCAAGCGGCAATCAGGGGGCACTTCAGCATGGCAACTCCGGCAAAGATGGCGAACGCCGCGCCATCGGTTTCATCATAGAACGCGTCAAACCCCGTAACGTTGACGGTAGGCGAGCACCGCAGGGTGGAAAGCCGTCAAGGCCGGGTCGGATTGGGTCTCCAGATAGCGCAACAGGTCGCCCAAGGTGGCAATGGCCACCACGGGCAGCCCGTAGTGCTGCTCGACCTGCTGCACGGCGCTTTCGGCCGCGTCCTGGCCGTTGGCGGTGGCTTTTTCCTGGCGGTCAAGGGCGATGGTGACGCCGCAAGGGGTGGCTCCTGCCGCCTTGATCAGCTCGATGGACTCGCGCACGGAGGTGCCGGCCGAAATCACGTCATCGATGATGAGCACGCGGCCCTGCACCGGCGCGCCCACCAGGGTGCCGCCTTCGCCGTGGTCTTTGGCCTCTTTGCGGTTGTAGGCAAAGGGCTTGTTGTGACCCAGGCGGGCCAATTCGATGGAGACAGCGGCCGCCAGCGTGATGCCTTTGTAGGCCGGGCCGAAGAGCATGTCGAACTGCAGACCGGACTCGATCAGGCGACGTGCATAGAATTCAGCCAGGCGGCCCAGCTTGGCGCCGTCGTCGAACAAGCCGGCATTGAAGAAATAGGGCGACAGGCGCCCGGCCTTGGTCTTGAACTCTCCAAACCGCAGCACCTTGGATTGCACCGCAAAGGCCACGAAGTCCTGCGCGAGTGTGTCGTTGGAAAGGGTGTTGCTCATGATGAATGGTGTCTTGTGTTTCGTCTGGTCTCTCTCAACCTCAACGGCATCCGCTCGGCGGCAACCAAAGGGCTCGTGCCCTGGGCTGAAAGTGTGTCAGCCGATTGTATGGGCGTGCAGGAGTTGAAGGTGCATGTCAACGACATGCCGGCCCCGCTGAAGGCCTTTGCCGGTATGAATGGACATTTTCATCACGCCGAGAAGAAGGGCTATTCCGGGGTCGGGCTGTACACCAAGCATGAACCCTCGGATGTGATCATTGGCCTGGGGGAAGCAGATGCGGGTGGCGAGTTTGACGCAGAGGGGCGTTATGTGGAACTGCGTTTCGACAAGCCAGGGCGCAAGCTGTCGCTGATCAGTTGCTACTTTCCCAGTGGCTCCAGCAGCGAGGAGCGCCAGCAGGCCAAGTTCCGCTTTCTGGACATGATCGAGCCGCATCTGGCCGCCTTGCGTGGGGAGCGCGAGTTCATCTTGCTGGGTGACGTCAACATCGCCCACAAGGAAATCGACCTGAAAAACTGGAAGGGCAACCTGAAGAACAGCGGTTTCTTGCCGGAGGAGCGGGCCTGGATGACGCGGCTGCTGGACCCGGCCGGCAGCACCCGTCTGGTGGACGTGTACCGACACCTGCACCCCGACACCACCGAGGAATGCTACACATGGTGGAGCAACCGGGGACAGGCCCGCGCCAAGAACGTGGGCTGGCGGATTGACTATCACCTGGCAACGCCTGGGTTGGCCGAGACGGCCCGGCAGGCGGCGGTGTTCAAGGACCAGTGGTTCAGCGACCATGCGCCGTTGACCATTGATTACGACTTCAGTTTGTAAGCCGGTGGGGCGGGCATGTTGGCGGGGGCGCAGGGCGCATGCGGTGCGACCCTTTTAAAACCAACAATAATATTAATTGACCGCCACATTCTGATGGTGATATAAAGCCTTCTTGCGCAGTGACAGCAACGGCAACGCCTTCTTCAAGGTGTCAAACCGCCCGATGCTGACCGCATTCAGCGACCTTTGGTCGCCCTTTTGGTCTGCCGAGCTGCAGCCAACCGAGCCACTCGATGCTCACGCAGGTCGATTCAAGCCTGCGGTCCTGATTGATCAAGATTTCAAATACCACCATCTCCATGGGCAAGTACGTCGTTTCGCCCGCGACACACCCGACCGATTGCGGCCGCTTCCGCGCCTCCTTCTCGGTCCAACGCTCACACGGCAACGGCAGCTACGCCCGCGTGTTCCGTTTTGACAAAACCTTTGCCTCACGCGACGCCGCCCGGCTCTTTGCCGTCACCCAGGGCTGGCTGGAAACGTGCATGCCGCAACCTTCCACGTGCTGATGGTCTGCGCACAGCAGATCCCATCCCCACCTCCCCGTCGCTGCGGACTCCACTTCGCACACCCGCACCCTGGCGGTGCACCCTCATTCAGAAAGGCTCTTCCATGAGCAGCAAAATCTACGTGGGCAACCTGCCCTACTCCGTGACCGACGCAAGCCTGAAAAGCAACTTTGCCGAATTTGGCAGCGTCTCCTCTGCCAAGGTCATGATGGACCGTGAAACCGGCAACTCCAAGGGCTTCGGCTTCGTGGAAATGGCTTCGCTCGAAATGGCCCAGGCCGCCATCACCGCGCTGCACGGCATGTCCGTCGATGGCCGCTCGATTGTCGTGAGCCTGGCTCGTCCCCGCGAAGAAAATGGCGGCTCGGGTGGCTACAGCGCGGCTGGTTACAGTTCAGCCAAACGTTCGGACATCGGCTATGGCACGGGTGGCTACGGTGGTGGTCGCTACTGAACCCCGTCGCGTTCTGTGAAAAACCGGCTCAGCAGAGCCGGTTTTTTTTCGTCCTGACCAGGTCGGCTGCTCGTTCAACCCGCCACCGGCCCGGCCTCAATGCGGTTCTTGCCGGTCTTCTTGGCGACATACAGCCGCTGATCGACGACCTCCAGGAAGTGGGAGGGCTTGATGTGGTCGTCGGGAATGATGGTGCCGACGCCGATGCTGACCGTGATCCGTTGGTCATGCGGTGATTGCGCGTGGACGATCGCCTGTTTCTGAATCAGGCGCCGGCAGCGTTCGGCCACTTTCAGTGCCACCGAGGCATCGGCTTCGGGCAGCAGGACGATGAACTCTTCTCCGCCAAAGCGCGCGGCCAGGTCGCGTGGGCCGTCGAGTGCCAGGCTCAGCGTCTGCGCGATGTCCACCAGACACCGGTCGCCCTGGACATGGCCGTACAGATCGTTGTACTGCTTGAAGCAGTCGACGTCGAACAGCAAGATGGACAAGGGCTGGCGTTGGCGGACGGCGCTGTCCCACTCCAGTTCGAGGCTGGCATCAAAGCGGCGCCGGTTGGCGATGTTGGTCAAACCGTCCTTGAACGACAGGGCTTCCAGCTCCTTTTGCAGGGCAAGCAGCTTCTCTTCGGTCTTCTTGCGTTCGCTGATGTCGAACATGAAGCCGATCAGCGCGTCAACCTCGCCTTGCTCATTGCGCACCACATGCACCACATCGCGGATCCACACGTAGCCGTTGTCCTTGGTCAGGGCCCGGTAGTCGGCTTCGTGATCGACCCCGGCCTGGGATTGCGCAACGCAAAAGTTCACCACGTACTCGCGGTCGTCCGGGTGCATGCGCATGGCCCAGTCTTCGACGCTCATCCAGCTTTCCGGGGCCCAGCCCAGCAGTGCTTCAATTTGGGGCCCGATGTAGGCAAACTTCTTGGTGGCCCAATCGATTTTCCACGGAATGGCCTGGGTCGACTCCAGGAGGGTTCGGTACACCGCGTTGTCGTTGCTGAGGTCACTCACGTCGGACATGGTCGATTTCTCGCTGCTCTAGGTAGAGACGCTCATCATGACCGCTCCGCGTCGTGTCTGCATGCACACTGCATCACACAAGGCCCGAAAAGTGGTGACTCAGACGCTGCCGATCAACTCAGCGAGCCGTTCGTCGGAAATCCACACCGGCATCGCCTGGGGCGACAGCAGGGCCACCACGGCATGGTCGTCGCGGGCGCTGTCACGCAGCACCGATGTCGGCGTCGGCTCGCTGGCGGCGTTCGTCAGCGTGGCCACCAAGGGACGGTGCGCCTTCTCGCCGTTGCGGACCACCACACCCAACTCACCCGAGGCCAGGCGAACCATGCTGCCCGGCGGATAGACGCCAAAAGCCTTGATGAGCGCCAAGGTCAGGGGACTGGAGGCGGACATCTGATGGAGACGGCGTCCGGCCTGGTGTGGACTCATTGCTGGTCGGTTCGCGCGGCGGCTCAGCTGCGCCGTGTACACATCGGCAAAACGCAGCAACTCTGCCAACTCACCCACGTCCGTCATGCGACAAGGGTAGCCGGAACCATCGGGCACCTCGTGGTGGGTGCGCACGGCTTCCAGCCAGGCCATGTCGGCGATGCCGACCGCGCTCAACATTTCAGCGCCACGAATCGGGTGCGCATGAATCACCTCGCGCTGCTTGGCGGTCAGGGGTGAGACCTGATCGGACAGGCGCGCCTGCAGGTCGAGGATGGCCAGGTTCATCGTCAAGGCCGCCTGGAAGGCCTGACGTTGTTCGTGAGGCTGCCAGCCGAGCTGACGCGCGGCAGCGTGACACGCCGTGGCGGCATGGATCGAGTGGTTCACCCCGTAATGCCCGGAACCGGTCACGGGCTGGCGCACCACCTGTGAGAGCGCCAGCTCCGGCGACAGGTCGATGAGCACCAGCAACTGGTCGGTGACGCTGGCGAGCGCACCGACCATCTGCGATGGGGGCCCGCACAGGGCCTGCTTGACCTCCCCCGTCACGCGGCTCCACTCGGCAGGCAGGCGGGGCAATCTCAGGGCCGGCGACTCGCGCTGCGCCAGCTGCAGGGTGTCTGCCACTTCGTCAAACTCGACCATGGCGCCCAACTGGAGCAAGGCTTGCAACTGCGCCTCATTGGCGATGACCTCACCCCGTGTCAGCAGCAGGCGCTGGGCGTCGCGCACGCTGAAGGGCAGGGGTTCACCGAGCGTGATCTGGTTCTGGACAGAAGCGAGGGAGCAGACGGGCATGAGAAGCAGACAAGGAAAACGTCCGGAACACGGCGGTGGTCAGGTCAGGCCACGCTGTGCAGGTGCGAGGTCAGGGTCGCCGCCTCGACGCGGTTGCGGCCCAGACGCTTGGCGTGCAGCAGGGCCCGGTCGGCCGCTTCGGTGAGGTCGGCGGCCGCGTCGAACATGGGGAACGACGCCACGCCGGCGCTGAAGGTGGCGTGCAGAGCGCCGCCTGGATGCGCATGGGGCAAGGCCCCAAAGTCGCTGCGGATGCGGTCGATGACGGCCACAGCCTGATCCAGATTCACCCCCGGCAGCGCGATGAGGAATTCTTCGCCACCGTAGCGCCCGATGAGGTCGCTGGAGCGCAGGCGTCCCTTGAGCAGCCAAGCCAGGGCTCGGATCACCTGGTCTCCCACCGGGTGGCCGTAGGTGTCGTTGATGGCCTTGAAGTGATCGATGTCGATCATGGCGACGGTCAAAGCGCCCTGCCCTGTCGGCTGGCTCTGTTCGTCGTGTCGGTTGGGTGCGCCCAGTTGCTGCACGAGGCTGGCCAGGCGGGACTTGGCGGCCGTGTGGTTGAGCAGGCCCGTCAGGCCATCGAGCCGGGTCGAGCGCTGGGTCTCGCGGAAACGTTCGATCTTGGTCTTGACCACGGCGGCGAGCAGCACCGGGTTGAACGGCTTGGTGAGGAACTGATCTCCGCCCAGACGCAGGGCTTCGACCTGCATGCCGACATCGGTGGCGCCAGACAGGTAGACGATGGGCAGGGTGCTGTAGGCCGACATCTGGCGCAGCACGCGGGTGGCCTCGACGCCGTTGAAGCGCGGCATGAACATGTCCATCAGCACGAGGTCGGGCCGGTACGATTCGAGCACGTCGAACAGGGTGCCGGGGTCGCGGATGGCGTGGCTGTCGATGCCGTGTTCGGCCAGGGTGCGTTGAATCAGGGCCACGGCCACGCGCGAGTCTTCCACCACGAGGACACGGTATTTTTCCTGCTCGATGTTCTGCACCAGGTCCAGGATACGGTCGAGCACGCGAGCGGATTGCTCTTCGGCCGGGATGGCGACATCGATGCCGGCGCGCATCAGCTCGACGATGGGCTCGATGGCCGACGCCACGCCCAGGTAGAACAGCTGGCTGGCCGGGCAGGTGCCACGGATGGCGGTGATGCACGCCAGGTCATCGGTCTGCATGCCGCCTGAGGCCGGGATGAACAGCACGGCCAGCGGCCGATCGCCGACGGGTGGCTCGGCCCCCCAGGGCAGCTCGACCGTCTGGAAGCCGAAGTAGCGCAGCTGGTGTCCCAGGGCCTCGACCAGGTCGGCTTGCCCGGGCGCACTGATGAGCCAGACGGCACGCGGCTTGATCCAGTCGGCCTCAGGCGCCGCCGCACTGCCCACGGGGGCATCAATGCGGCGCTCGCGGTCGGGCACATGCGGCTTGGCGCTGGCCACGGCGCCCATCAGGGTGTCGAGCTGACGCTGCAGGGCCGAGATGTCCTGCTCGCTCAGAGGGTGGGTGTCTTCCTGCCCGAGTCGCGCCAGCGCTGCGTTTTCGAGGCCCTCGCACACACGCACCAGGCCCGGCAGGCGCATGCGGTTGAGGTGCTCGGCCAGGCTGTTGACCGCCACCGCAAACTCGATGAACTGCTCGAAACGCCCTTCGGCAACGTAGAACTCCCAGCGTGTCCGCAGCACGTAGAGGCGGTCATCGATGGAGCTCGGTGGGGAATCGGTCATGACGTGGCGGAAACAGCAAAGGGTCGTGGTCAGTGTCAGGCAAGGCTCGGGGTGAGCAACTTGGGAATCAAGTTGGGGGCACCTCGATCACCAGTTCACGGTGAACCAGCACAGCAGAGTTGCGCGGCACCACCAAGCGACCGCGTGCGAGCAAGTGGGTTTTGGTGAAGGCTGCACCGAAGAGCAGGATCAGCGAAGAATAGTAAACCCACAGAAGGATCAGCACCACCGATCCGGCGGCACCGTAGGTGGAAGCCGTGGCCGTTTGCGCCAGATACAGGGCGATGGCGTCGCGACCGATGGCAAAGAGAACGGCGGTGACCACCGCGCCCACCACCACATCGCGCGACTTCAACACCACGTCAGGCAGCACCTTGAAGATGGTGCCGAACAGCAGGGCCGCCACCAGCAGGGACACCAGCATCTCGGCGCTGGTCAACAAGGCCGCCACGGCCGGCACGAACTGATCGGCGAAGTGCAGCACGGCGCGCAACACGACGCCCATCAGCAAAGACACCAGCAGCACGAAGCCAATCGCCAGGACCACGGTCAAAGACAGCATGCGGCTCTTGATGAACATGAAGAGGCTGTTGCGATCGGGGCGGGCGGCCACCCCCCAGATGTCGTTGAGCGACACCTGCATCTGGCCGAACACCGTGGTGGCCCCGGCCAGCAAGGCGGCGACCCCCAGCACGGAGGGGAGCCAGCCGGCCTCGGACAGGCGAGAGCGGGCCACCGCCTGCTCAATGGCCTGCGCGGCCTCCAGCCCCATGATCCCGCGCAGCTGGCCGACGATCTGGCCCTGCGCCGCCTGCTCACCCAGCACCAGACCGATCACGGCCACGGCAATGATGACCACGGGGGCCAGCGAAAACAGGGTGTAGAACGCCAGCGCCGCGGCGTGGCTGAAGGCATTGCTGCCCAGCCACAGGTTCACCGCATCCCGGGTGATGCCCCACCAGAACAGGACGCGCTGACGCCACATGGCCCGGCCCTCAGGCGGCCGCCGCAGGGGCACCCACCAGGCTGGCGAGGGTGGAGAGAACCAGCGGCTCGTCCCAGGGTTTGCCAAAGCAGCCCTTGACGTTGGCATGGGGGGCGAGGCGTTCGGCGAGGTCCTCAAAACTGGAGACGGCAAAGACCGGGATGGTGCGCAAGGAGGGATCGGCCTCAAGCCGTGCGATCAGCTCGTAGCCGTCCATCTCGGGCATTTCGATGTCGGTGACGACGATGTGGGGTTGGAGTTGGGGAATCAGCTCCAGCGCCTGCACGCCATTCTTGGCGATCTCGACGCGATAGGGGACGGACTTGAGCAGCTTGACCATCTTGGCGCGGACCACGGCGGAGTCGTCGACCACGAGGATGAGCGGTGGCTCGCCAGTGATGGCGGGGCTGACGGGGGGCGGCGGCACCACCGGCGCTGGCGGCGCAGCGACAGGGGACACCGCGACGGGCGGCGTCAAACGCTCGGCCGCAGGCGCTGTGACCGGCGCGATGACCGGCTCTGTCACCGGCTCGATCACGGGGGGAGCCGGCTCTGGCTCTGGCTCTGGCTCTGGCTCTGGCTCTGGCTCTGGCAGCGGAGCGAGCTCCTCCAGCGCGAAGCCAGGCTCGATCACAGGCTCGGGCGCGATCTCCAGCTCGATCACCGGCAACACGGGCTCGGGTTCAGGCACGGGCTCAACGGTAGGCTCGGGCAGGATCGCCGGTTCGATCACTGGCAACTCGGGCTCGGGCTCGATGACTGGCTCGGGCTCAATCACGGGCAGCTCAGGCTCGATGATCGGCTCAGGCTCAATCGCCGGCAGCTCAGGCTCAGGCTCAGGCTCAGGCTCTGGCTCTGGCTCTGGCTCTGGCTCCGGCTCCGGCTCTGGCCGCGGCGCGATGTCATCCAGCTCGAAGTCGATCACGGGGATCAGCTCCGCCTCGATTGGCGCGGGCAGGGGCGCCACCTCCAGCTCGACGTCCACGTCGGCGACCGGCTCGATAGCCGGCACTTCTTGTGGCGCGGTGCTCAGGGCCGACGGGGGCAGCTCGTCCAGCGGCAGGGGTTCGGTGGCGCGATCGACGAAATCAGGCAGGGGCGCTGGCTGAGTGACCTCCCCCTCGGGCTCGGGTGGCGGGACGGGCTGCGGCCGCCCCTGGGGCGCAGCGAGCGGCACCTCCACGGGCGCCTCGGGTGGCGCCTCGGGCGGTCGACCCGGGCGGCGGAACGCACCGAGCCACCAGAACAGGAGGACCAGAACCAGCACACCTATCAGAACATAAACCAGCACGGAGCTCTCCCATTGCCACGCCCACCTGCGGCACTGCGTGCCAGTCTAACCCGCCGAAACAGGGGGGCAGGGTCCGCTCATTCCCGCAGGCGACGAAGATGCGACAGGGTGAAAAGACGACATGAGTCAGCTCACGCTACCATCGACGCACAAGGAGTTGCCTGCCATGACCGTTTCCCCGCACGCCCTGGATGTCGCTGTGGCCCTCACCCCCGTGGGCGAGCACCAGTTCACCGGACACACGCACCCCGCCTACGGCAACATGGTGGGGCCCTTTGGTGGCACCATCGCCGCCACCTTGCTCAACGGCGTGCTGAGTCACCCCGAGCGGCTGGGCGATCCGGTCTCGCTCACCGTGCATTACGCGGCCCCCATCACCGATGGCGCCTTCGAGGTGCATGCCCGCCCGATGCGCACCAACCGGTCCACCCAGCACTGGCTGGTCGAGTTGCGCCAGAGCGGTGGGGTGGCCGCGTTCGCCACGTCGCTCACGGCACTGCGCCGCGACACCTGGAGCGCCACCGATGCGGTCTTCCCGCAGGTGACCCCGGCCGACCAGTTGCCGCGCACCACGAGCCTGTTTCGCACGGCCTGGCCCATGGCGTACGACATGCGCTTTGCCGATGGCGAGCAACCCTTGGGCAGCGTGGAGCGCGACGACGCGCTGACGCGCGTGTGGATCCGCGATGAGCCGCCCCGCCCGCTCGACTTCTTGTCGCTGAGCGCGATCTGCGACGCCTTTTTCCCGCGCATTTTTGTGCGCCGCCCGCGCATCGTACCGGCAGGCACCGTCACGCTGACCATCTACTTTCACGCAGATGCCGCCTTGCTGTCGGCCCAAGGCAGCGCCCATGTGCTGGGTTGCGCGCGCGGGCTGCGTTACAGCCAGGGCTTCCATGATCAGACGGCCGAGGTCTGGAGCCCCCGAGGGGAGTTGCTGGCGGTGGGTCACCAGGTCGTGTACTTCAAGGAGTGAGGTAGCGGGCCTCGAAATCGGCAATCGGCATCGGCCGCCCCAACAGGTAGCCCTGGAATGCCTCGCATCCCAGGCGCGCCAGCATCTGGCGTTGCGCCTCGGTCTCGACGCCCTCGGCGATCACGGTCAGCCCCAGGCTCTGACCCAGGGCGATGATGGTTTGAACGATGACCGCGCTGCTGTGGTCGTCGAGCAAGCCCGCCACGAAGGACTGGTCGATCTTGAGCTGGTTCAGAGGCAGGCGCTGCAAGTAGGACAGCGAGGAGTAACCGGTCCCGAAGTCGTCGAGCGAGAAACCGACACCCAGCTTCTGGAGAGCGCTCATCTTGGCGATGACGTCGTCAACGCCACTGACCAGCATGCTCTCGGTCAACTCCAGCTTGAGCCGACGCGGGTCCGCCCCTGTGTCTGCGAGCACCACCCTAACCTGCTCGACAAAATCAGGCTGAGCGAACTGCAGGGCGCTGACATTGACCGCCAGCGTGAAATCGGACTGCGCAAAGCGGGCGGACCAGTCCACCAGTTGCCGACACGCCTCGGCCAGCACCCAGATGCCCAGCGGCAGGATGAGTCCGGACGATTCGGCCACCGGGATGAACTCGGCCGGGGACACCATGCCTTTGTCAGGATGCAGCCAGCGCACCAGCGCCTCGGCGCCGATCAAGTGCCCGGTGTGCGACACCTGAGGCTGGCAGAACAGACGCAGCTGCGCCTGCTTCAGGCCGTCGCGCAAGCTGTTGACCAGGGCCACGCGGTGAGAGACCTCGGCCTGCATCTGCACGTCGAAAAAGCGCACTTTGTTGCGCCCGGCCGCCTTGGCGGCATACATGGCCATCTCGGCCTGACGGATGAGTTCGTCCACCGAGGCATGGGGGCCATGAAAGAGGGTGATGCCAATGCTGACCGCGCTGCGGTAACTCTGCTCGCGCAGCGCGTAGGGTTCGGCCAACACACTCAGCAGCTTGCGCGCTGTCCGCTCCGCATCGGCGGCAGCCACCGTCAGATCGTCCGTGAGGTCGTCCAGCATGACGGTGAACTTGTCGCCGCCAAAACGGGCCGCGGTGTCGCTGTCGCGCACATGGTTCTGCAGGCGCTCGGCGAGTTGCTGCAGCAGCAGGTCCCCCATTTCGTGGCCCAACGTGTCGTTGAGCCCCTTGAAATCATCGACGTCAATGAACAGCAAGGCAGCACAGTGCCGGTGACGCTGGCGGGCCGTGATGGCCTGGTGGACGCGGTCCTGCAGCAGGCGGCGGTTGGGCAGGTGGGTCAGGGCATCGTAGAAAGCCAGGCGCGTGATCTGCGCCTCGGCCTGTTTGCGCTGGGTGATGTCCGTGAGGGTGTGGACGTAGTGGGTCACCTCGCCCTGCGGGTTGTGCACAGCATTGATGGTGGCCCAGTCGGTGTAGACCTCGCCGTTCTTGCGCCGGTGCCAGATCTCGCCTTGCCAGGTGCCCTGCGCCTGCAGGGTGCGCCACATGTCGGCAAAAAAATCGGCCTCGTGATGGCCGGAATGCAAGACCTCGGGCGACTGGCCCACCAGCTCTTCGGCGGTGTAGCCGGTGGACTGGGTGAAGGCGCGGTTGACGCGCAAGATGCGATCCTGCGCGTCGGTGATCAACATGCCTTGCTGAGACTCGAAGGCCGTGGCCGCGATGCGCAGCTCGGTTTCGGCCTGCGCGAGCTCGCTCATGTCGGCGTCCATGCAGAACATCACCTTGGGATGCCCGGGCAGGGAGACGACCGTGTGGCTGGAGTAGACCGACACGAGGTGCCCGTCCTTGTGCTGGAGCGTCAGCCGTCCGGCGGGCACCCCCTGGCCCGTTTCGAACATCTGGCGGACCGAGGCCCTCACTTCAGGCCACGCAGCCTGCGGAATGATCAGATCGAGCAGGTTGCGGCCGACCGCCTCCTGCGCGCTGTAGCCGTAGATTTTTTCCGAAGCGCAATTCCAGTAGACCACCGTGCCGTCATGCAGATAGCCCTGGATCGACATCGCGTCGGCTTCGTCGCACAGCTTGTGAAAGCGCGCCTCGGCGGTGTGCTGCGCCTCACGCAAGAACGCCACGGCATCCGAAACCCCGTTCGGGTCGAGCATCAAGCCACTCCCAGCATGTTTGCATCATTTTTAACATGATCGGCGCTTTCGGACACCCATCCGGCACAGAAAACTGTGGCGTTCTCCGCCCTGGCCTGCGCACACGGCGGCGCAGGCCTCAGGTCGTGTACTGACCCGCCGCTTCAGGCTGAAAGTGCAAGGCCAGGATGCGGGCGGTGCGCGGCGTGCCGGTGGGCGTGAGCCACACGGCCTCGCCGCCCACGCGGTGCCCCAGCAGGCTGGCGCCCATGGGCGAGAGCAGGGACACCAGGCCGGCTTCGGCGCTGGCATCGGCCGGGTAACACAGGGTGACGTCGCGCGGTTCGGCATCGCCTTCGCCCTGCAAGCGCAGACGCGAGTTCATGGTGACGACGTCGGGGGCCACTTCGCGTGCAGGCACGACATCAGCGGCATCGAGCAAGGCGTCGAGGGCGTGTTTCTGGGCGTCACTCAAGGCCGTGCGGCGCATGAGGCCCAGGATGCGGGCGTGATCGAGTTCGGTGAGGATGCGCTCGTCCACAGGACGGGTGACAGCAGGCATGGGATCTCCAGGCAAAACGGGGTGCGCGGCAGGGCAGGCCCGGAGATCTCGAAATGCGCGAAGGACGGAAGCGGGAGATCGCCGGGCTCAGGAAAGTGCGGCCAGCGATCGACGCACGCGCTGGCAGGCCCCACGACCCTGAGGGGCGCGGGGTGGGCGTGCGAGGCATCCTGCGGAGAACATGTGAAGAGTCTAGCCCGGACGGCCACGTTCGGCAAACCCTGGCTCACAAAGCCCGAGACCCGCCCAGACTGTTCCGCAAAGCAAAACTTGGTTCTATTCAAGAACCGACCCTGAGGGCAAAAACGGCTGACATCAGGATATCCCTGTTAGAGATTACCCTTGTTTGTTCTGCTGTGCAGCAATGAATACCGAAATTGACTTGACCCCTCAAACCGGTGGTGGGCACACTGCTCCTCATACATCGGCCATGCCCATTGGGGGCGCGCCGAGCACCGTTTGAGGAGCGCATCTTGGATTTGTTCTTTCAGCAACTGCTGAATGGTCTGACGATCGGCGGGGTGTACAGCCTGGTCGCGTTGGGCCTGACGCTGGTTTACGGGATCTTGCACGTCCCGAACTTTGCCCACGGCGCGCTCTACATGGCGGGCGCCTTCGTGGCCTTCTACTTCATGGAGTCGCTGGGCCTGAACTACTGGCTGGCGATGTTGGGCTCGGCCCTGGTCGTGGCGGTGTTGTCGATGCTGGCCGAGCGGCTGGTGTTCCACAAGCTGCGCAATGCCCCGCCGCTGCACGACATGATCGCGGCCATCGGCATCCTGCTGTTCCTGGAGGCTGGTGCACAGGCCATCTGGGGCGCCGACTTCCACCGCATGCAGTCGCCCTACGGTCAACTGGTCGAGATCTTCGGCCTGACCACCGTGGCCCAGCGCCTGCTGATCATTGCCGGCGCCGTGGTGCTGGTGACCGTGCTGCACCTGTTCCTGACCCGCACCACCACCGGTCTGACCATCATCGCGATGGCGCAGAACCGTGACGGCGCGGCCCTGGTCGGCATCGACGCCACCCGCGTCACGATGCTGGTGTTCGCCATCTCGGGCGCCCTGGCGGCCGTGGCAGCGGTGCTGTACAGCCCGATCAACCTGGTCTACCCGGCCATGGGCCACCTGGTCATCACCAAGGCCTTCGTGATCATCATCCTGGGCGGCATGGGCAGCTTCCCCGGCGCCATCGTGGGCGGTCTGATCATCGGTCTGGCCGAAGCCTTCGGCGGCTTCTACTTCTCGACGGACTACAAGGACCTGATCGCCTTCGTGCTGCTGGTGGTCATCTTGTCGGTTCGCCCCCAAGGTCTGTTTTCGAAAGGCGCGCACTGACATGAAGCTCCTTCAAGGTAAGACGGGCTGGGCCCTGCTCATCGCCCTGGCCCTCGTGTTCCCCTACATGGTCTCCAACACCTACTTCCTGTCGGTGATGACGCAGTCGTACATCTTTGCGATTGCGGCCCTGGGCCTGAACCTGATCACCGGCTACACCGGGCAGTTCAACCTGGCGCACGGTGGCTTCATGGCCATCGGCGCCTACGCGGTTGGCTTGCTGACCACGGACTATCAGTGGGGCTTTTGGACCTCGTTCGTGGCCGCGGGCGCCATCTGTGGGGTCGTGGGCTACCTGGTCGGTGCGCTGTCGCTGCGCATGACGGGCCACGTGTTCTCGATCTTCACGCTGTGCGTGGGCTACATCATCTACCTGCTGATCGAGAAGTGGGAAGACGTGACCCACGGCGCCGTGGGCGTGATGGGCATCCCCGCCCCCACGGGCTTTGGCGGTCTGGAGTTCGAGTCGGCCAAGGGTCAGTACTACCTGGTGCTGGTCTTCCTGATCCTGGGCGCCTACATCATGCACCGCATCGTGCATTCGCTGCTGGGCCGCAGTTTCGTGGCCGTGCGCAACAGCGAGGCCCTGGCTGAAGCACTGGGCATTCCGCTGGCACGCACCAAGCGTCTGGCCTTCGTGCTGTCGGTGATCTATGCCGGTCTGGCCGGTGGCCTGTACGCCGGCGTGGTGCGCTTCCTGGGCCCTGACCTGGCGGCCACCCACCACACCTTCGAGCTGGTGATGTTCATGCTGGTAGGCGGCATCGGCACCATCCTGGGCCCAATCCTGGGTTCGATCCTGGTGCCTTGGCTGACCCAGTCGCTGCAGTTCCTGCAGGACTACCGCATGGTCGTCTTCGGTCCGGTGCTGATCCTGCTGCTGATCTTCGTGCCCAACGGCATCGTCGGCACCATCCTGCATCGCCGTGCCCGCCGCGCAGCGGCCCTGCGCGAGCAGGCCCAGGCAGCAAACGCCCCGGCTGCCGCCTCGTCCACCCCTACCGGAGCCCGCCATGCTTGAGATTCGCGGACTGACCAAACGCTTCGGCGGTCTGACGGCCGTCAACAATGTGACGGCCCACTTTGAGGCCGGTCGCATCAACGCCATCATCGGCCCCAACGGCGCCGGCAAGACGACGTTCTTCAACCTGATCGCGGGCACCCACGCCCCGTCGTCCGGCCAGATCATCGTCAAGGGCGAGGACGTCACCGGGATGCGCGCCGACCAGATCGCCCGTCTGGGCGTGGCACGCACCTTCCAGGCCACCAACCTGTTCGACCAGGCCTCGGTGCTGGACAACCTGATCGTGGGTCACCGCCTGCGCACGCGCTCGGGTCTGTGGGACGTGATCATGCACACACCCTTGCTCAAGCGCGAAGAAAAGCTGTGCCGCGAGAAGGCCGAAGCTGCGCTGGAGTTCGTGGGCCTGAACCACGTGGCGCACCGCCTGGCCGGTGACATCACGCAGGAAGAGCGCAAGCGCGTGGCCTTCGCCCTGGCGCTTGCCACCGAACCCGACCTCCTGCTGCTGGACGAGCCCGCCGGCGGCGTGAACCCCGAAGAAACCGTGGGCCTGGCCGATCTGATCCGCAAGCTCGTGGACCACGGCAAGACCGTGTGCCTGATCGAGCACAAGATGGACATGATCATGAGCCTGGCCGACAAGATCATCGTGCTGAACTACGGCGAGAAGATCGCCGAGGGCACACCTGCCGAGATCCGCAGCAACCCGCTGGTGATCGACGCTTACCTGGGAGCCGAACATGCTGAAGCTTGAAGGCGTTTCGCTGTCGTACGGCAGCTTCCGCGCCCTGGACAATGTGAGCCTGCACGCCGGCAAGGGCGAGCTGGTGGTGCTGCTGGGCGCCAATGGCGCGGGCAAGAGCTCGATTTTCATGGCCATCTCGGGCATCAACAAGACGAGCAGTGGCTCGATCTCGTTCGAGGGCCAGGAGATGGTCGGCATGAAGCCCTCAAGCATCGTCGAGCACGGCGTGGTGCATTGCCCGGAAGGCCGCAAGCTGTTCCCTCAGATGTCGGTGGAGCAGAACCTGCTGCTGGGCGCATACGTGCACCGCAAGGCGCAGGACACCAAGGCCACCTCCAAGCAGATCCTCGATCACATCTACGAGCTCTTCCCCATCCTGCAGCAAAAGCGCCATGACCCGGCCGGCTCGCTGTCGGGCGGTCAGCAGCAGATGGTGGCCATCGGCCGCGCGCTGATGGGCCGCCCCAAGGCCTTGCTGCTGGACGAACCCTCGCTCGGGTTGGCCCCCTTGGTGGTCAAGCAGATGTTCGAGATCATTCAAAAGATCAACCAGACCGGCGTGACCGTGTTGCTGGCTGAACAGAACGCCTACTCGGCATTGCGCATTGCACACCGGGCCTATGTGCTCGAACGCGGCCGCATTGTCATGGAAGGCAAGCCCGAAGAGATGCTGCACGACGAAGGCATCCGCAAGGCTTACATCGGCGCCTGATGGCGTCTTGCTGTCCCCCTTTTGCTCCCTTTTCACCCCCTTCACAAGGAGACCTCACCATGCGATTCATCCCCAAAGCGCTCAAGCTCGCCCCTCTGGCCGCCACCGTGGCCCTGGCCTTCAGCGCCAGCGGTGCCTGGGCTCAGGAAGTGCTCAAGATCGGCCTGACCGCCCCGCTGAGCGGCGGCGCCGCCCTGTACGGCAAGAATGTGCTCAACGGCCTGAACCTGGCTGCCAAGGAGATCAACGCCCAGGGTCTGACCGTGGCTGGCAAGAAGTACAAGGTCGAGATCGTGGCGCTGGACGACAAGTACTCGCCCGCCGAGGCCAGCATCAACGCCCGCCGTTTGAAGCAACAGCATGAGACGGCCGTGATTTACGTGCCGCACTCGGGCGGTGCCTTTGCCTTGCAGACCTTCAACCAGCAAGAGAACTTTCTGCTGATGGCCTACACCAGCGTGCCCACGATCACGGAAAAGGGCAACAAGCTGACGATGCGCATTCCGCCCAACTTCATGACCTACATCGAGCCCTTCATCCGCTACGAGATGAAGAAGGGCAAGAAGCTGGGCATGGCGCCGGCTGACCACGACTACGCCAAGGCCTGGGTGGCCGCGTTCGAGCCGGCCTGGACCAAGGCCGGTGGCACCGTGGTGTCCAAGAACCCGATGTCGTACAACAAGTCGGCCGACTTTTACACCGGCGTGAGCCGCGTGCTGGAGAACAAGCCGGACGTGATGTTCATCGGCGGCCCCTCCGAGCCGACCGGTCTGGTGGCCAAGCAGGCGCGCGAGCTGGGCTTCAAGGGCTCCTTCATCGTGATGGACCAGGCCAAGATGGATGAAATGGCCAAGGTGATCGGCGGTCTGCAAATGCTCGAAGGCTCGATCGGCACCCTGCCGCTGACGGCTGACGAGCGCCCCGGCGCCAAGGCCTTCGTGAACGCCTTCCGTGCCGAGTACGGCGCGGGCGCGAACCCGTCGTCGGAGTCGTCGCTGAACTACTCGTCGCTGCACATCGTGGTCAACGCGATGAAGATGGCCGGCACGGTGAGCGACCCCGCCGCCATCCGCGCCAAGCTGGACGCTGCGGCCAAGGCCCTGCCTGACGCCATCAATCCCAACGACTTCAATGGCGTGGACGCCAACGGCGGCTCGGTGCTCAACACCGTGATCGGCGTGGTCGAGGGTGGCAAGCTCAAGGGTGTGCGCCTGAAGGACCTGTGATCCCGGACCGTCCACCGTCTGCGGTGGACGGCACCGCAGGCGGGCCCCCACACGGGGTGACCCGCCTTTTTTGCGCGCAGACCGCTGTTCTGCACATCAATATCCGATTTCACCATGCAAGCCTCTTCTGGCTTGCCCGGAAAGGCGTCATTGTCCACACAAAGTCCAAGCGGGGCAGCAACGAGACATGCCAAGATTCCGGAAACCAACCGCCATGCCACCATGCAGACCCTAGAAGCCACCGCCCTCGAAGATGGCAAGGAAGACCGACACTTCGTGACCGCCCTGGCGCGCGGCCTGGAGGTCTTGTCGTGCTTTCGAACGGGGGACAAAGCCCTGGGCAACCAAGAGATCGCCAAGCGCTGCAAGCTGCCCAAATCCACGGTGTCCCGCCTGACGTACACGCTGACCAAGCTGGGCTACCTGATCCAGCTGGAGGAAAACGGCAAGTACCGACTGGGCACCTCGACGCTGGCCCTGGGCAGCTACATGATGGCGCGCCTGGACGTCAAGCAATTGGCCAAGCCGATGATGCAGGAGCTGGCCGAGTTCGCCAAGGCCACGGTGTCGCTGGGCACACGCGACCGGCTGGCCATGCTCTACGTCGAGAACTGCCGCAGCTCGGCGGCCCTGACCTTGAGCGTGGACGTGGGCTCGCGCATTCCGCTGCTCAACTCGGCCTTGGGGCGCGCCTACCTGGCTGAGATCAGTGTGAACGAGCGCCACGAACTGCTGGAGCGGTTCCGCGAGTACGACGAGCAGGCTTGGCCGGGCATCCAGGCCGCCATCAACGGTGCGCTGGATGACTACCGCGCGCTGGGTTGCACCCGCTCTTTCGGTGACCTGCAGCCGCACGTCAACGGGATCGCGGTGGCCTTCAACCCGGGCGGCGGACTGCCCATCATGGCCATCAGCTGTGCCGGCCCGGCGTTCAGTCTCTCGCAGGAGTTCCTGCTCAATGAGGTGCGCCCCCGTCTGATCGAGATGGCGCGCAAGTTGCAAGCCTCGGCCGGTCGCACCTGACGCCCTGTATGAGCGTACGGACGTCACCGCAGGGTGCGCCTCTGTTAAGCTGAAAAGCTTTACCGGATGCCCTTGCTCATGATGCCTACCCGCTCTGTCCTTCCCTGCCTGATGGCCTTGTGCACTGCGGGGATCGGGCTGTCAGCGGCGCAGGCTCAGGCGGTTGCCATTGCGCCCCGCCCAGCCACGGCTGACGAGGTCCACCAGCGCTGTGTGAAGCAGGTGGATCCCGCCTTGCGGCTGGCCTGCTATGACCAGCTGTTCGCCCCTCGCTCGGCCGACCCGCTGACGGCGCCGGCGACGCCGTCCGCAGGGGTCACCGAGGCCGCAGCCCCCATCGTGGCGCCCCCACCCGCCGTCAGCCTGCCCCCCGCCAGCGCCCTGTCGTCCTTCTGGGAGCTGCGCCGCAGCGACAAGCGCAAGGCCTTTGTGGTGCGCACCTTCCAGCCCAACTACCTGCTGCCGCTGCACGTGACCAGCGACATCAACCGCCAGCCGACGAGCCCGACGCGCGGTGCCGCGCCCCTGCGCCCCAACTACAAAGGGGTGGAGGCGAAGATGCAGATTTCGCTGCGCGTGAAAGTGGCCGAAGACCTGCTGTTGCCCGGCGCCGACCTGTGGGCGAGCTACACGCAACGCTCGATGTGGCAGGTGTGGAACCAGGCCGACTCGGCCCCCTTCCGCAGCTCCGACTATCAGCCCGAACTGAAGTATGTGGTGCCGGTGCCCGATGGGATGAGCACGCTGCCTTGGGGTTGGTCGTGGCGGATGGTGGACGTGGGATTTGCCCACCAGTCCAACGGCCAGAGCGTGCCGCTGTCGCGCAGCTGGAACCGTCTGTATGCCGGCACGGCCTTCGAGCGTGGCGATCTGAGCCTGCTGGTGCGCGTCAACCGCCGCCCGCGTGAAGGCTCGCAAGACGACAACCCGGACCTGACCCGCTACGTGGGCAACACCGAGCTCACAGCGGCTTGGGTGCCCGGGCTCTCCACGGCCAGCCTGACCTGGCGCCTGCACCCCAAGAACCTGCAAAACGGCTCGCTGCAACTGGACTGGACCTACCCGGTGGTCCGCAGTGAGCCGCAGGGCCTGCGCTGGTACCTGCAGCTGTTCACCGGCTATGGCGAATCGCTGCTGGACTACAACCACCGCCAGACGAGCCTGGGACTGGGCCTGAGCCTGTTCCAGTTCTGACGGGCGTTCAGATGGTGGCGACGGGGCGCAGCACCCCGCCCACCAGTTGTGGCACCACGCTGCACACGCTTTTGCGCGCGGCATAGTCCAGCTCGTCGGGCAGGCCTTTGTCGAGCATGCGCTGGCCCACACGGGCCGCGTTGAAGCAGGCACGGGCATCGGTGGCGGCGTGCATCCATTCGGCGGCACGCGCGGCATCGGTCAGGTCGCGCACTCCAGCCTGGCGGAACAGCGACACCAGGTAGCCAGCGCCATAAAAATCTTCGAGGTTGAAGCGGTCGGCCGAGCCCGAGCACACCACCAGGATGGTGTCGTTGGGGTGGTGGCGCGCCACATGAGCCACCACCGCCTGGGCATTGAGCAGCGCCGCCGCGTACACCTGCGCGGCGCCTTGCGAGCGGGTGAGTGCCACGGTGCCATTGGTGGTGGCGTAGATCAGCCGCCCTTGCGCGGGCAGGCGCGCCAGGACGGCCAGAGGCGTGGCCGGCGCGAAGCCGCTCAGCGTTTCGGCGTACAGCTCACCGGCCAGCAGGTGGGGGTGATCGCCTTGCTGCTGCGCGAGCGCGCGGGCCGCATCCCCATCGAGCGCGGGCCACACTTCGCTGGCCCCTTCGGACAAGGCCGCCACGATGGTGGTGGTGGCAAACAGGATGTCGAGCACGATGACGACCTTGCCGTCCAGGCGCTGGCCATCGAGCTCTTCCTTCTTCATCAACACATGGAGTTTGCGCATGCGGCCTCACTCGGTGGGGGTGGTGGGCGCATCGGCCTCAGGGGGTGGCTCATGCAGACGCCCATGCACATGTCCGCCCGAGGGCGGCTCCACCGGCTTGACGATGGCGAACACGCCACTGGCGCGCAGGATCTTGCGCTCGCCCACCTTGAGGTGACAGCTGGCAAAGGCCATGCGTGCGCCGATGCGGTCAATGTCGACATGGCACTCGATCCAGTCGCCCAGGTGCGCGATGCCGATGAAATCGGTGCTCAGGCTGGCCGTGACCACCGCCAGCGGGCCGCCCCGCACATGGTTGACGGCGTAACCCAACCCAGAATCGGCCAATGTCACCAGCAGCCCCCCGTGCGGATGCCCGCGCAGGTTCATGTGCGGTGACTGCAGACGCATGCCCAGGATGGGGGTGCCACCCGGCACGTCCTTCCAGTAGATCGGGCCGCACAGGCCGATGAAGGTGTCGGAATCGGCGTGAAACGGCACGAAGCCTGCGGGCACATCCTGCACAGCTGCAGGGGACGGAGCGTGAGAAGGGGCGGCAGGCGTGCTCATGCGGGTCAGAACCAGTCGGGCGAAGCGGTCAAGGTGGTGTCATCCAGGCTGCGCAGCAACTCGTGCTGGGCCCGGGTGCGCGGCAACTCCCAGCGGTAGAACCACTGGCAGGTGTGCAGTGTGCCTTGGTAGAACGCCACATCGCTGCCTTGCGCCGTGGGCAAGGCACGCGCGGCCACCAGCGCCTGCTCCAGCCAGACCCAGGCCAGCACGGTGTGACCGCAGGCTTCGAGGAAGACGCTGGCGTTGGCCAGCGCCCAGGTGGGCTGGGTCGCCAGCACCGGGCGCAAGACCTGCAGGGTCTCTTCCACCTCAGTCCAGGCGGCTTGCAAGGCCTGGGCGTGCGGCTGCAAGGCCAAGATGGTCTGGGCCTGCGCGATGGTTTCGCCGATCTTGCGCGCCAGCAGCGCCATGCCCGCGCCGCCCCGCATCACGGCCTTGCGGCCCAGCAGGTCCATGGCCTGGATGCCGTGGGTGCCTTCGTGGATGGGGTTGAGGCGGTTGTCGCGGTAGAACTGCTCGACCGGGTACTCACGCGTGAAACCATATCCGCCGTGGATCTGGATGGCCAGGTTGTTGGCCTCCAGGCACCACTGCGAGGGCCAGGACTTGACGATGGGGGTGAGCGTGTCCAGCAGCAGCGCGGCTTCCTCGCGCGCGGTGGCGTCGGGATGGGTCTTGTGCTCGTCGACCAGGCGGGCTGCGTACATCACCAGGCCGTAGGCGCCTTCCACATAGGCCTTCTGGGCCAGCAGCATGCGGCGCACGTCGGCGTGCTCGATCAGCTTGCGCTGCGGCTCGGTCGGACTCTTTGAGTCGGGCAGACGGCCTTGCGGGCGGTCTTGCGCATAAGCCAGCGAAGCCAGGTAGCCGCGCCAACCCAGCATCACCGCGCCCATGCCCACGCCGATGCGGGCCTCGTTCATCATCTGGAACATGTAGGACAGGCCCTGGTGCGGCTCGCCCACGATTTCACCGATGCACTCGCCCTGCTCCCCGAAGGACAGCATGGTCGAGGTGGTGCCGCGCCAGCCCATCTTGTGGATCAGGCCGGCCAGGTTGACGTCGTTGCGCGCGCCCAGGCTGCCGTCGTCGTTGACCCGGAATTTGGGGACGATGAAGAGCGAAATACCCTTGACGCCAGCAGGGGCACCCTGGATGCGCGCCAGCACCAGGTGCACGATGTTCTCGCTGAGCTCGTGGTCGCCACCGGAGATGAAGATCTTGTTGCCGGTGAGGCGGTAGGTGCCGTCGGGCTGCGGCACGGCCGTGGTGGTGATGTCGGCCAGGCTGGAGCCGGCCTGCGGCTCGGTCAGGGCCATGGTGCCGAAGAAGCGCCCGGTCAGCAGGTGGGTGAGGTACTTGTGCTGCTGTGCGGGCGTGCCGAAGCGGCGGATGACGTTGGCGTTGCCCTGGGTGAGGCCCACGTACGAGGTGGTGGCGATGTTGGCGCTCTTGAACAGCGAGCCACAGGCCTGCGAAATCAAGGAAGGCAACTGCATGCCGCCGACCTCGGCGTCGTGGCTGGCGGCCAGCAGGCCCGCATCGCAGTAGGCCTGCAGGGCGGTCTTGACCTCGGGGATCATGGACACACGCTGGCCGTCGAACTGCGGCTCGTTTTCGTCGGCTTTGCGATTGTGGGGGGCGAACAGATCGGTGGCGATGGCCTGGGCTGTGTCGAGCGTGGCCGTGAAGGTGTCGACGCTGTGTTCGCTGTAGCGCGGGCGATCGACCAGGTTGGCGGCTTGCAGCCACTCGAACACCAGGAAATCAAGATGGCGGCGGTTGATGATGCTGTCGCTCATGCGGAGTCGTCCTTCAGGGTATCGCACACCAGAATTCTGCATTGCAGAACATCTGATCGTAATTCAGAATTTGCCGATGCATGATCGCCCGCCCACCCCTTGGCCGTCAACCAATGGGAAACCCCTAATTACAGGGCGAACGACGCGCAGTAACCTGATTCTGATTTTCAATACGATGTTCTGCTGTGCGGAACACCCCATTGACCCCAGAAGCAGGAGTTCAGCGAGCATGAGCAGCGCGTCCTATTCACTGCATGGCCCCGTGGCCGTGATCACCCTCGACAACCCGCCGGTCAACGGCCTCGGTCTGGCCCTGCGCCAGGCCATCGTGGCGGGCATTGATGCCGCCGCGAGCGACCCGGCCGTGCAGGCCGTGGTGCTGATCGGCAATGAGCGCTTCTTCTCGGGCGGCGCCGATGTGCGCGAGTTCGGCACGCCCAAGGCCATGCAGGAGCCCACGCTGCTGACCGTCATCCGCACGATCGAGCGCAGCCCCAAGCCGGTGATCGCTGCCGTCAGTGGCGTGTGCATGGGCGGTGGCCTGGAGCTGGCCCTGGGCTGCCACTTCCGCATTGCCCACACCGAAGCCACCGTGGCCCTGCCCGAGGTCAAGCTGGGCCTGCTGCCCGGTGCCGGCGGCACGCAGCGCCTGCCCCGCGTGGTCGGCCTGGAAACCGCGCTGAACATGATCGTTTCGGGGGCGCAGGTGCCGGTGACGCAGTTGAAGGACACGGCCTTGTTTGACGAGGTCGTCACCAGCGAACTGCTGCCCGCCGCCCTGGCGCTGGCCCACAAGGTGGTCAGCGAAGGCCGCGGCCTGCCGCGCGTGCGTGACCGCCAGGTGAACGAGCCCAACGCCGAGGCCTTCCTGCAATTCGCCCGCAACACCGTGGGCGCGATGTCCAAGCAGTTCCCCGCGCCGCTCAAGTGCCTGGAAGCCGTGGCTGCCTCGGTCAGCAAGCCGTTTGACGAAGGCCAGAAGGTCGAGCGTGAAGGCTTCCTGGCCCTGATGCAGACGCCCGAGTCGCGCGCGCTGCGTCATGTGTTTGCCGCCGAGCGCGCCGCCAGCAAGATCAGCGACGTGCCGGCCGACACGCCCACGCGTGCCATCGCCAAGGTGGGCGTGATCGGCGCCGGCACCATGGGCGGCGGCATTGCGATGAACTTCCTCAACGCCGGCATCCCCGTCGTCATGCTGGAAACCCAGGCCGCAGCGCTGGAGCGCGGCGTGGGCACCATCCGCAAGAACTACGAGAACTCGCTCAAAAAGGGCAAGCTCACGCAAGACAAGCTCGATGCCCGCATGGCCTTGTTGCAGCCCACGCTGGACTACGCCGACCTGTCGGACGTGGCCCTGGTGATCGAGGCCGTGTTCGAGGAGATGGGCGTCAAGCAGCAGGTGTTTGAAAAGCTCGACAGCGTCTGCAAACCCGGCGCCATCCTCGCGTCCAACACCTCCACGCTCGATCTCAATCAGATCGCCGCCTTCACCAAGCGCCCGCAAGACGTCGTCGGCCTGCACTTCTTCAGCCCGGCCAACGTGATGCGCCTGCTGGAAGTGGTGCGCGGCGAGGCCACCGCCAAGGACGTGCTGGCCACGTCCATGAAGCTGGCCAAGACCATCAAGAAGCAGGCCGTCGTCTCGGGGGTGTGCGATGGTTTCATCGGCAACCGCATGGTGGCGCGCTATGGCCAGGCGGCCCACGATCTGGTCGTGGCCGGCGCCCTGCCCCAGCAGGTGGACAAGGCGCTGGAGAAGTTCGGCTTCGCCATGGGCCCCTTCCGCATGGGCGACCTGGCCGGCCTGGACATTGGCTGGGCGATCCGCAAGCGCCGCAATGCCGAGGCTCCCTCTGAGGCCAAGCCCAATGTGGCCGACGCGCTGTGCGAGGCCGGGCGCTTTGGCCAGAAGACCGGCGCTGGCTGGTACCGCTACATCCCCGGCAACCGCGTGGCCCAGCCCGACCCCGTGGTGGCAGAGACGATCACGCAGTTCCGCGCCGCCCACGGCGTCACGCCGCGCGCCATCAGCGACGAAGAGATCATCGAGCGCTGCGTCTATGCCCTGGTCAATGAGGGTGCACGCATTGTCGAAGAAGGCATCGCCGAACGCGCCTCCGATGTGGACATCGTCTACCTGAACGGCTATGGCTTCCCGCTGCACCGCGGTGGCCCGATGCTCTACGCCGACCAGGTGGGCATCGTCAATGTCGAGCGCGCGCTCCAGCGCATCGCGGCCGAGCCGGGCGCCGATGTCGCCTTCTGGACGCCCGCCGCCCTCCTGTCCCGTCTGGCTGCGGCCAACGAGACCTTCAACTGATGCACTGACAAGGAAGACCACGTGACTGAAGCCGTCATTGTTTCCACCGCCCGCACGGGCCTGGCCAAGTCCTGGAAGGGCGCCCTCAACATGACCTACGGCCCCACGCTGGGCGGCCATGCCGTGCAGCACGCCGTGGCGCGCGCCGGCATCGACCCGGCCGAGGTTGAAGACGTCATCATGGGCGGCACCTTCGGCGAAGGCACCACCGGCGGCAACGTCGCCCGCCAGATCGCGCTGCGTGCCGGCCTGCCCGTCACCACCGCCGGCATGACCGTCAACCGTTTCTGCTCCTCGGGCCTGCAGACCATTGCCCTGGCCGCGCAGCGCATCATCGCCAGCGAAGGCCAGGTGTATGTGGCCGGTGGCGTCGAGAGCATCTCGTGCGTGCAAAACGAGGCGAACACCCACATGCGCCGCGACCCCTGGCTGGTCGAGCACAAGCCCGAGATCTACTGGAGCATGCTGCAGACCGCCGAGCAGGTGGCCAAGCGCTACAACATCAGCAAGGAAGCGCAAGACGAGTACGGCGTGCGCAGCCAGCTGCGTGCCGCCGCCGCCCAGGCCGCCGGCCTGTTCAAGGACGAGATCGCCCCGATGACGACCACCATGGGCGTGGTCGACAAGGCCACCGGCCGCCTCACCACGCGTGAAGTGGTGCTGGACCGCGACGAAGGCATCCGCCCAGACACCACGCTGGAAGCCGTGTCCAAGATCCGCGCCGCCCTGCCCGGTGGCGTGGTCACGGCCGGCAACGCCAGCCAGTTCTCCGACGGCGCCTCGGCCTGCGTGCTGATGGACCGCCAGCTCGCCGAGGTGCGCGGCCTGCAGCCCCTGGGCATCTTCCGCGGCTTTGCCGTGGCCGGTTGTGAGCCCGATGAAATGGGCATCGGCCCGGTGTTCGCCATCCCCAAGCTGCTCAAAAAAGCCGGCCTGAAGGTCGAGGACATCGGCCTGTGGGAGCTGAACGAAGCCTTTGCCGTGCAGGTGCTGTACTGCCGCGACAAGCTGGGCATTCCCGACGAGCGCCTGAACGTCAACGGCGGCGCCATCGCGGTGGGCCACCCCTATGGCGTCTCGGGCTCGCGCCTGACGGGCCACGCCCTGATCGAGGGCAAGCGCCGTGGCGTCAAGTACGTGGTGGTGACCATGTGCATCGGCGGTGGCCAAGGTGCCGCCGGCCTGTTTGAAGTCTGCTGAATCAAAGGATCACACCATGAGCGTGAAAGCATTGTTTGACCTGACGGGCCAGGTGGCCCTGATCACCGGCGGCTCGCGCGGCCTGGGCCTGCAGATGGCCGAAGCCTTGGGCGAACTGGGCGCCAAGCTGGCCATCACCGCCCGCAAGGCCGATGAACTGGCCGAAGCCAAGACCCACCTCGAAGGCCTGGGCTACGAGGTGCTGACCGTCGTCAACGACCTGCAGAAACTCGACCAGATCCCGGCCATGGTGGACCAGGTGGTGAGCCACTACGGCACCATCGACATCCTGGTCAACAACGCCGGCGCCACCTGGGGTGCCAAGGCCGAGGAGTACCCGGACGAGGCCTGGCACAAGGTCATGGGCCTGAACGTCGATGCGCCCTTCTTCCTCTCGCGCGAGGTGGGCCGCCGCTGCATGATCCCCCAGGGCCACGGCAACATCATCGTCACCGCCTCGGTCGCGGGCCTCAAGGGCACGCCCCCGGGCATGAACACGATCGCCTACAACACCTCCAAGGCGGCAGCCATCCACTTCGCCAAGACGCTGGCATCCGAGTGGGGCCACTACGGCATCCGGGTCAACGCCATCTGCCCGGGCTTCTTCCCCACCAAGCTGGCCAGCGGACTGATCGACAAGCTGGGCGACACCCTGGTGGCGCGCACGCCGCTGCGCCGCCTCGGTGGCGACGAAGACCTCAAGGGCACGGTGGCCTTCCTGGCCTCCAACGCCTCGCGTCACATCACGGGCCAGGCCATCGTGGTGGACGGCGGCGCCAGCGTCATCTGAGGACGGGATCACGCGATGAGCTCGACGGCAGACAGCACCTACGTGGGCACCCGCCCCGTCTCGCCCCAGCATGCCTTTGACGAAGGCAAGCTGGCCGCCTTCATCCGCGACCAGGTGACGAACTTTCAAGGCGCGTTGACGGTGTCGCAGTTCAAGGGCGGGCAGTCCAACCCGACCTTCCTGGTGCAGGCCGGCACGCAGCAGTATGTGCTGCGGCGCAAGCCGCCCGGGGTGCTGCTGCCCTCGGCCCATGCCGTGGACCGCGAGTTCAAGGTCATCAGCGCGCTGGCCGGCACCGATGTGCCGGTGGCCAAGGCCCATGCACTGTGCCAGGACCCCGAGGTCATCGGCACCGACTTCTACCTGATGGACTATGTGCCGGGCCGCATCTTCTGGGACCCGAAGCTGCCGGACGTGCCCGCGCACGAGCGCCCGGCCCTGTACGACGAACTCAACCGCGTGATCGCGGCGCTGCACCGCGTGGACGTCCAGGCTGTGGGCCTGGGCGACTACGGCAAGCCCGGCGAGTACCTGGCCCGCCAGGTGGCGCGCTGGACCAAGCAGTACCGCGCAGCCGAGACCGAACGCATTGAGGCCGTCGACAACTTGATCGAGTGGTTGCCCGCCAACCTGCCGGTAGGGGACGAAACGTCCATCGTGCACGGTGACTACCGCTTCGACAACGTCATCTTCCACCCCACCGAGCCGCGCATCCTGGCCGTGCTGGACTGGGAGCTGTCCACCCTGGGTCACCCCCTGGTGGACTTTGCCTACCACTGCATGACCTGGCGCATGGACGGCTCGACCGGCCGTGGCCTGGGTGATCTGACGCCTGAGCAGATGGCTCAGATGATGATCCCCTCGGAATCTGACTACGTGCAGCGCTACTGCGCACGCACCGGCCGCGACGGCATCCCCGAGCGCGACTGGTCGTACTACATGGTCTTCAACATGTTCCGCCTCACCGGCATCTTGCAAGGCGTGATGAAGCGCGCCCTGCAAGGCAATGCGGCCAGCGCCGAGGCCCTGGCCACCGGCAAGCGCGCCCGTCCGCTGGCCGAGCAGGCCTGGCGCATGGTCGAGCAGATGCGCGCGGCCTGATCTTCTCTCCCCCGACACCCCCACCTCATACCGGAGACCCCTGATGGACTTTTCCTACTCCCCCAAAGTCATCGACCTGCAACAGCGCCTGACGGCCTTCATGGACGAGCACATCTACCCGGCCGAAAGCGTGTACCACGCTGAGGTGGATGCCAACCGCGCCGCCGGCAACGCCTGGTTGCCCACGAAGGTGATGGAAGAGCTCAAGGCCAAGGCCCGTGCCGCCGGCCTGTGGAACCTGTTCCTGCCCGAGTCCAAGTACGGCGCCGGCCTGACCAACCTGGAGTACGCCCCCCTGTGCGAAATCATGGGCCGCTCCCACGTCGCCCCCGAGGCCTTCAACTGCTCGGCGCCCGACACCGGCAACATGGAGACCCTGGTGCGCTACGCCACCGAGGCCCAGCAGCAGGAATGGCTGCTGCCCCTGCTGGACGGCAAGATCCGCTCGGCCTTTGCGATGACCGAGCCCGATGTGGCCTCGTCGGACGCCACCAACATCGAAGCGAGCATCGTGCGTGACGGCGACGAGTACGTGATCAACGGCCGCAAGTGGTGGACCTCGGGCGCACCCGACCCGCGCTGCGAGATCCTGATCTTCATGGGCCAGACCGACCCGAGCAACCCTGACGCCCACAAGCGCCAGTCCATGATCCTGGTGCCGATGAAAACACCGGGCGTCAAGATGGAACGCCCCCTGACCGTGTTCGGCTACGACCACGCCCCGCATGGCCACGGTGAAGTCAGCTTCGACAACGTGCGTGTCCCCGTGAGCAATGTGCTGCTGGGCGAGGGCCGGGGCTTCGAGATCGCCCAAGGCCGCCTTGGCCCCGGCCGCATCCACCACTGCATGCGCCTGATCGGCGTGGCCGAGCGTGCGCTGGAGCTGATGTGCAAACGCGCCCTGGAGCGCGTGGCCTTCCACCGCCCCATCGCCGACCAGGGTGTGACCCGCGAGCGCATCGCCAATGCCCGCATCATGATCGACCAGGCCCGATTCCTGACGCTCAACGCCGCCTACATGATGGACACCGTGGGCAACAAGGTCGCCAAGAAGGAAATCGCCATGATCAAGGTGGCCGCGCCCACCATGGCCTGCCAGGTGATCGACTGGGCCATGCAGGTGTACGGCGGTGCCGGCGTGTCCGACGACTTCCCGCTGGCGGCGGCGTATGCCAACTCGCGCACCCTGCGCTACGCGGACGGCCCGGACGAGGTCCACCGCAACCAGATCGGCAAGATGGAACTGGCCCGTTATCAGAACAAGGGCTGAACACGATGTCGGACCGCCACTTCGCCCACTGGCCGCGCAACCTGCCGCGCCACCTCACGATCCCGGCCACCAACCTGTATCGCAACGTCGAGTTTTCGGCCATTCGCTACCCGGACAAGGCCGCCCTGGTCTTCTACGACGGCATCACGACCTACCGTGAGTTCGACGAGCAGATCCAGCGCCTGGCCGGCTATCTGCAGCAGGACTGCGGCGTGGCGCGCGGCGACCGCGTGCTGCTCTACATGCAGAACAGCCCGCAGTTCGTCATCGCCTACTACGCCATCTTGCGGGCCGATGCCGTGGTGGTGCCGGTCAACCCGATGAACATGACCGAGGAGCTGCGCCACTATGTGAGCGATGCCGATGCCCGCGTCATCATCGCCCCGCAAGACCTGTACAAGCAGGTGCAGCCGCTGCTGGCGGAAGGACAGGCTCAGGCCACGAGCCAGAGCGATGCACCCGGTCTGCGTCATGCCATCGTGGCCGCCTACAGCGACTACCTGCCCGCCGAGACCGACCTGCGCGTGCCCGCTTTCGTGAGCGAGCCGCGCCAGGCGATCGACGACGCCGGTGTGACGCTGTGGACGGATGCGCTGGCCGCCGCCTGCCAGCCCGGCCCTTTGAGCACCGGCCCCGACGACCTGGCCGTGATGCCCTACACCTCGGGCACCACCGGCCACCCCAAGGGCTGCATGCACACGCACCGCAGCGTCATGTACAACACCGTGGCGGGCACACAGTGGATCGGCACACCGCTGGATGGCGTGTCGCTGGCGGTGCTGCCGTTGTTCCACGTCACCGGCATGCAAAACGGCATGAACGGCACGCTGTTCGTGGGCGCCACCGTGGTGCTGCTGCCGCGCTGGGACCGTGATGCCGCCGCGCAGTTGATCCAGCGCTACAAGGTCACGGGCACGCAGATGATCGTGACCATGGTGGTGGACCTGCTGTCCAACCCGCGCCTGGGCGAGTACGACCTCTCCAGCATCCAGCGCCTGAGTGGCGGCGGGGCGGCCATGCCCGAAGCGATTGCCACCAAGCTCAAGGAAGTCTGCAACCTGGACTACCTGGAAGGCTACGGCATGTCGGAGACCATTGCCCCCACGCACATCAACCCGCTGGAGCGGCCGATGAAGCAGTGCCTGGGCATTCCCATCTTCGACACGGACGCCCGCGTGATCGACCCGATCACCTTGGCGGAGCTGCCTCCCGGTGAGGTGGGCGAGATCATCGTGCACGGCCCGCAGGTCATGCAGGGCTACTGGAAGAACCCCGCGGCCACCGAGTCCAGCTTTCTGACGATCGACGGCAAGCGCTTCCTGCGCACGGGCGACCTGGCCCGCACAGACGAACACGGCTACTTCTTCATGGTCGACCGCCTCAAGCGCATGATCAATGCGTCGGGTTTCAAGGTGTGGCCGGCTGAAGTGGAAGCGCTGATGTACGCCCACCCGGCCATCCAGGAGGTGTGCGTGATCGCGGCCAAGGACGAGCGGCGCGGCGAAACGGTGAAGGCCGTGGTGGTACTCAAGCCGGCGTTCCGCGGTCAGGTCAGCGAGCAGGAGATCGTGGACTGGGCGCACGACCACATGGCCGCCTACAAGAGCCCGCGCATCGTCAGCTTTGCCGAGTCCCTGCCCAAGTCAGGAGCGGGCAAGGTGATGTGGCGGGAGCTGCAGGCGCAGGAGGCCTGAGGCCAGGGAGGCGGGATCGGCTGGAGGGCGGATCGCCCTCACCATGACCTGGAACATTGGCAAGGCTTGCATGTTGCAGTAAGGTGAACAGTCAACCGCTCTGGAGCGTCATGCCCATGAAACCGCACCTCCTCATTGCCCTGACCGTGTTGGGGCTGGCCGCTGCTGGCCCCTCTCTGGCCGCGCGCAACGCGCACGACCATGGCCATGATGCGGCAATGGTCACGCTGCAACTCAATGCCGGCCAAAAGTGGGAAACCGATGCCCCGCTGCGCGCGGGCATGGGCGAAATCCGTCAGTCGATGGCGGCCTCACTGCCGGCGATCCACGCCAACAACATGTCGACCAAGGCCTACGATGGGCTGGCGAAGAAAGTGCAAAGCGCGGTCGGCCAGATCGTGGCCAACTGCAAACTGCCGCCCGCCGCCGACGCCCAGTTGCACATCGTCATCGCCGACCTGCTGGTGGGCGCCGATCAAATGGCTGGCAAGGTGAAGGGGGCCCCACGCGTGAACGGGGCCGTCAAGGTGATCGGCGCACTCAAGGCCTACGGCGAGCATTTCGCCGATGCGGGCTTCCAGCCCATCGAACACTGAGCCCCCGCGACAGCTTGCTCCCCCTCACAGGCTGCAGGCGCTACTCGGATGTCTTGCCATCAAAGTGCTCGGTGTCGGCCTCGGCCTCTGCCCGCGTGCGGTGGACCACGCCGTCGCGGTGGTTCGGAGGCGCATAAAGCGTGTACAGCTTGAGAGACTCCGTGCCCGTGTTGATGATGTTGTGCGTCGCACCTGCGGGAACGACCACCGCGTAGCCGGCCTGCACCGGCGTGCGAATGCCATCCAGCACCACCTCGCCGCTGCCTTGCTCAACCCGGAAGAACTGGTCGAGCTTGTGAACTTCTGCGCCGATCTCTTCATTGGGCTTCAATGCCATGACGACGAGTTGGCAGTGCTTGGCGGTGTAGAGCACCTGACGGAAGTTGTCGTTCCGAATGGCGATGGCTTCGATGTCCTGTACGTAACCCTTCATGGCCCCTCCCGTTTGATGTTTGCCGCTGCAACACTGCAGCCTGGGCAGTTGTTTGGTGCGGCAAAGTGCCCGCCAGTTCACAACAATGCAATTGGATGATGGGCGTGTCGATCACGCTCGTATGTGCGTCAGCGAACGTAGGCCGTTGGCGACGGCGGGTTGGTTGAGATCCGGCGAGCTCGCATGCTTGCAAACTTGTGACCGTGATCGGCAAGTACGACCGACGGCCATCTCCAATTCTCAGCGGCTCGATGGCCGCGGCGAACGTCAAGTTCTGGCGGTAGCGATGACGGGACGGGTCTGCCGAGGCTGGAGACGGCTGCCAGCCTGGAGCCGTCCTTGCATGACGTGACGGTCGGCAGTTATGCAGCGGTTGCGGACCTCGTGCGCGGAGAAACGATGGGCCGCTTGCGTCAGCAACAGCGGTCACTCGACGGTTTTGCGTGAAAAGCTCCTCCACGCAATCACGGTTGACGCATGAAGCTACAGCCCTCTGGGCATACATAGTCAAGAGAGTTCCCTTGAGTCGCTTTAACCAGCAATCAACTAAATCACCAGGAGCACCACAATGTTTTTGTCTACCTTCATCTTTGCCAAGAACCAGTTTGATGATGAGTTTCATCGGCTGGACCAAGCTATCGCTGAAGCAGCGCGCGACATCCCCGGCTACTTAGGCGAGGAGACTTGGGAGAACAACTCCACGGGTCTTGTGTCCAACGTCTACTATTGGGAATCCCTTGAAGCCTTAAAGGCCCTCATGAAGCATCCAACGCATTTGGAAGCCAAGGCAAAGCAGGGACAGTGGCTGAATGGCTATCAAGTGGTAATAGCAGAGGTCCTTAGGGTATACGGGGATTCAAAATTGAAGGGCCTCCTGCCGGTGTCAAACCCATACAGCTCGGATCGATGGGAAGCTGGGTCCTAAACCTTGCCCCACCTTGGCATTTTGACCGACTTGCAAATTTGCAGCCACAGGAGGGAACAATCAAGCGCCCTTCCATGCCAGCAAACCTGGCTACCCGGTGAACATCTCAGCGACCTGAAGCAAACGCATGTCGTCGGCACGGCGGCCCACAAACATGATGCCCGATGGCAGACCATCAGGCCGGAAGCCGTTCGGAACGGAGACGGCGGGGATGCTCAGGAACGGCGCGAAATTTGTGTAGGCACCGAGACTGCTCGAGCCATAGGCCGGGTCTTTCCTGACCACCTCCCGGGTATGTATCGTGGGTGCTGTTGGAAGACACAGTACGTCCACCCTCGACCACACATCAAGTTCGATTGTTCTTTCAAGTTCCTTGATGCGATGCATCATCTCAAAAGCATCGATTGCCGAAAACTTGACGGCATTGGCAATTGCGTCTCTCACGACGGGTGTGTAGCTGGCCTCAGGATGGCTAGCGATGAAGTCACCAAGCACGGCAGTCCGCTCTGCCATGGACGGCCCGAAGTACGTCATATCCGAGATTTCCTTGAACGGCGCGTAGTCGATAAGTTCGACTCGGTAGCCAAGCGCCCTCAGTCGCGCTACGCCCCGCTCATAGGCCGAGCGGGCGTGAGCGTCACCAAGGAAAAACTCGTCTCGGGATTCGATAACGCCAAAGGAAGGTGCCGTGAATGCATCTGAGCGGCTTGGCAGTTCAACCGAGAAAGGGTCCTCAACATCAAAACCAACGGCCACCTCCAGAACGCGTCGGACGTCGTCAGCACAGTTCCCAAACACCGAAATCGTGTCAAGTGATTTGGCGCAAGGAACAACACCTGATGCACTGAGAAGGCCTCCCGATGGGCGAAAGCCCAAGATGTTGTTGAAACCTGCAGGAATGCGCCCCGAACCCGCAGTGTCCGTCCCAAGGGAAAACTGGACAATGCCGCAAGACACCGCCACAGCCGAGCCGGAGCTTGAACCACCAGAAATGTGGTCAGGGCTGTAGGGATTGATAGGACTGCCATAAACCGAACGCATGCCTGTCAACCCCGTTGCGAACTGGTCCAAATTGCATTTTCCGACCAGCATGCCGCCGGCGGCGAGTAGGCGCTCAACCACAAAAGCATTTTTCTCGGGGGTGTAGGCGTACTGGGGGCAACCGGCAGTCGTGGGCATGCCTGCCACGTCAATATTGTCTTTCACGGCAAACGGCACACCATAAAGCGGCAAGCGCGCTCGCTCTACTTCCGTCAGGGCGGCAAGCTCATTGGCTCGCTGGCGCAGGGCTTGCGGGGTTACCGTGAATATGAAGATGGGATTCTCGCGCTGGCTCTCCAGCCGATGAAGCACCTCGTCGACGATGGTCAAGGGGTGCAACTCGCCGGTCACCGTCTTTTGAATCAGCCCGCGAATGTGTGGCTCTATGCTGATGTGCATGTGTACTCTCTGTGGTTAAAGACGAGTTGACTCGCACCGGGTGTTTCACCGGTGTGAACTGAATTGATGAAAACCGCTGCGCTATGCGTATGGCGGTATGCGGGCTTGTAGAAATCCGACCGCCGCGCCTAACGACAGCCAAAGCACTGCCGTCATGGCAAATGAGGCGAGCACAAACGGTGTGGTCAGGTAAGCCAGCTCGGGCAGGGGCCCCGTGCCAGGAAGCCAAAACCGCAGGATGTGAGGCAGAGCTATCAGGGCAAGCGATGTCGTCAAGAGCGCCACTTTGCGACGTCTGACGCCTTGGATGGCCGAGAAGGAGGCCCCCAATGTGCCGAATGCTGTCAGAAGCCACCACAACTGCCTCATGTGCACGTCATAGGATGGCATCCCAGGCGGTTGTGGAGGTATTCCTAGCCCAGGGGCCAATTGAAAAGAAAGGAATCCAATCGCGCCAAGGGTCAAGCCAGCCCGCCACCCCTGTTTGCGGCACAGTGCAAGTACGCCACTGAGCATCAGTCCATAGCCCATGGCGGTGCAGATCACGGCTACAGCGGTCGATATCTTTCGCACGATGGGGTCGCCGGGCGGCTCTTCGTCTGATCCGTGCGTGTGTTCATGTTCCCCGTGGTCATGGTCAGAGACGGCCTCGCGCTCCGGCTGTGCAGCTTCTGCGGCCTCTGCCAACACAATCATGGGTTGAAGGACTGTGCCTTGCACCAACGATGCCGCTGAGCCGGCCATCGCGCCACCGAGGATTCCAATGAGGAGAATTCGAGTCAGCATGGCCGCCTCAATGACAGATGAGGCCAACTGAATGTCGGGCGTCGTGTGCACTGCCATGCAGGGTGCCGGGCGCAAAGCCGACGCCATACACAATCAACATCCCCAGAAGCACTGAGATGGCAGCGCTTACCCATCGAGAACGGACACTGCTGGCTTCGCCAGGTACCCCAGCTTCCGTGAACTCAACATGGTTGTTCATCACTCCCCTCCTTTGGCTTCGAAATGACTGGAGAGCACATCCATCAATGCATGGCTGTCGGCCACGGCGGCGATGTAGCCACCCTCCACTTGGAGAAGCTCCAATGCGATGTCATGCATGCGCTGCTCCGGTTCTGCACAGCAGTCGGCCAGGACCAGCACATGGAAGCCGCGGTCTGAGGCCTCACGTGCCGTTGTCGAGACGCACACGCCCGTGGTGACACCTACCAGAATCACCTGGTCGATGCCCTGCACGCGAAGACGGTGCTCAAGCTCGGTTGCGTAGAAGGCGCCCGTGCCAACTTTGTCAATCACCGTCTCACCCGGCCCTGGTGCTAGCTCAGCAATGATGTCCCAGCCCACCTCTCCTCGAATGAGCAGTCGTCCCAAGGCGCCCTTCGAGCCAATCTCCGCTCCCGCTCTTCGCGTCTTGGCACGCTTGCTTGCTGGTAGGTCACCAAGGTCGGGGTGGTGACCTTCCCGCGTGTAGATGACACGCATGCCTGCAGCCCGCGCCGCAGTTCGCAATGAGGCAATCCGAGGGACCAGCGCTTGGGCCGCACTGACATCCGAGCCGCGGCGTCCCATGTAGCCTTGGGGGTCACAAAAATCCCTCTGCATGTCAATCACCACGAGGACAGCAGTCTTCGGGTCAAAGTGCCTCTCTACCGGAAACATGTACGGCTGGGCGCTTACCTGTCTCATCGTGCTTGCTCCACAAAAATGGGTCGAGGCGTATCGCCAGGATGCTCGTCATGCCTGTGATGGTCATGACCGTGGTGGTCATGGTGGGTGTGGTGGTCATGCTGATGTTGCCGAGAAGCAAAGCGCTCTCTGATGGCGGCTTCTGCCTCCGCAAGCTTTGTGGGTGAGACGCCCCTGTCTCGCACAAGGTTGGTCAGCGACTCAATCCAACAGTCGTAGTAGGCCGCCTCGTCGCCAATACAGCCTCCCTCAGCCTCTTTGGCGCGGATCGAGGTAATCAGGGCCTGCTGAAATTCCCGCAGGTCGAACAGGCCAGATTGCGCTGCGGCATTGACCAGCGCAAATGCCCGGGCAGCCCATGGCGTGGGAAAGGTTGCTGGTGCCGTTTCGAGAGCAGCATTCATAGTGCCACCTTGGCCACGCCAATCATCGCGTCACGGCTCACCAACGAAGCTAGTTGTTCTTCCGTAAACGATTCAGTGCCAGCAGGTCTTTCGGGCAACACCAGGTAGCGAATCTCCGAGACGCTGTCCCAGACACGAACCTCGACTGCAGGGTCAAGCACGAGCCCCATCTCCGCAAGCAAGCGACGTGGCTCTCGCACCATGCGTGACCGGTACGCGCTGGACTTGTACCAGGCCGGGGGGACGCCGAGAATGGGCCACGGATAGCATGAGCACAAGGTGCAGACCACCGCGTTGTGAACTGTCGCCGAGTTCTCAACCACATGGAGCTTCTCGGTCTCAGGCCCGCCCAGGCCCAACTCGGCGCAGGCCGCCAGACCATCCGCCATGAGGCGCGCCTTGAAGTCAGGGTCCATCCAGGCCCGGGCCACAACCCGAGCGCCACCTTTTGGCCCGACCTTCTCCTCATAGTGGCGGACAAACTCATCGACTCGCGCCGAGTCAATCACGCCGAGCTCGACGAGCAGGCTTTCGACCGCCTCGGTCCTAACCGCTTGCCAAGGTTTTTCAGTGTTTGAGTGATTGTCCATGTCAGTTCAGGCTGGTTCAAGGTGGTCTTCGCTCAAGTCGATGAAGACGTTGGTGTTGGCTTCGGCTTGTGGCCCCCACAGCTCCGTTGCCGGAATGCGCACGCCGTAAACAGGCTGCGGGTGCTCGCCCCGGTAGTGGGCTCTGGTGTCCGGGAATATCCAGGCTTCGGCGTTGACCCGGTCGACCACGCCGACCTTTCCGCGCGCATAAGCTGTCACCCGGGTATGGCCCTCCGGATGGAGGTTGCGAACCCGGACGATTTGCCCAACGGAAAAGCGAGGTGTCACGGTCTCTTCATGGCGCCACGCGCCCCATCGAACCTTCCTGTCGTTCGACAAGGGCCAGGCTCTGGCTCCAGCCGCCGGTGGGGTGAGTCGCTCGGCCCCTTCACTGAGTTCGTCGACTCGCTGCTGGACCTCTTGCACACCCAAAATGTCCTTGCGGGCCAGCAAACGCTCCATCGCGAAAAGCCAGCGGCCGTAGTACCCAGCCGTCAGGTAGTCGGCGGTCGGCATGAGTTCGATTTCGTGGCGGTGCTCGTCCAGATTCCAGATTTGTTTTGTATCAAGAACCTGGGTCATGCAAAAGACCCTGCTTTCCCAACGAGAGTGAAACACCGGCTCATCTTTCTCGCGAGCCACCAAGCCAAAGCCGTGCAGGCCACCCATGTCGTGAATGCCGTTCATGATTGCTTTCAGTAGATGACTGATTCAATCCGCTGCTGCAACGCCAGAAACTCTGGCGAATAGCGGTCCTTCAAGGCTTCGGAACGAGTGTCTGCGTCAATCAAAACACGCGCTGGCCGGTCACCCAGCACGACGACCCGGTGGCCGACCTGCAGCGCCTCTTCGATGTTGTGAGTGACCATCACCATCGTCATACCGGTCTTTTCCCAGAGTTCCAGCATCAAAGCATGCATGCGTCGCCTCAAGCTGATGTCAAGTGCGCTAAAAGGTTCGTCGAGCAACAGGACATGAGGGTCCGACACGAGTGCCCTGGCGATGGCCGTGCGCTGACGCATTCCGCCCGAAAGCTCGTTTGGGTACCGACCGGCCGCCTCGTCCAAACCCACGGTCTTCAGCATCTCGTTGACCGCCTCCTCGCGAGCCTTGGTCTTTGGTTTGAACTTGAGACCAAACTCAACATTTCCGCGCACGGTCAGCCAAGGGAACAGGTTGTTCTCCTGAAAGATCATCACGATGTCAGGCGTCGGGCCATTGATGTAACGGCCCTCGAACAGCACGCCACCTGTGTCGCGCCCCACCACGAAGCCCCCCAAGGATTTCAGCAAAGTCGTCTTGCCGCAACCCGAGCGACCCAGAAGACAGGTGATTTCACCTTGGCGAATCGCGAGCGAAAAATCCTGGAGTGGTCCACCATCATTGCCGCCGAAGTCCACCGTTAGTTGCTCGACACGGAATGCATCTGTGGGTTCAGTTTTCTTAAGCATGCTCATACTCTCCACCACAGGATGCGCTGCCCAATGAACTGCAGCAGGCGGTCAACAATGAAGCCGGTCAGTCCGATGACCACCATGCCAAACATCACCAACTCGTTGTTAAAGAGATTGCGGCCCATCATGATGATGGCGCCAAGCCCGTCTCGTAGGCCCACCATCTCGGCAACCAGCACGGCCATCCAGGCAGCGATGAAGTTGGTGCGAAGCAGTACAAACACGCCTGGCAGGATTGCCGGAAGCGTCACCCATAGCCAGCGTTGAGCGGGCGATGCTCCTAGATTCCCCGCCACGATGCTGAATTCAGGCGGGATTCGTCGAATCTCGGCCAGAGTGGCCAGGGTCAAGATGAAATAGACCCCCATGAAGACGATGAATATCGCGGTCACGTCATTGATGCCGAAGACCACGATGGCTGTCGGAATCCACGCAATGGGGGCAATGGGGGCGAGCAGTTGCAGGATGGGCGACAGTGCCCAGGTCGCGATGCGCGACAAGCTCAGCAACGCGCCCGTCAGGATGGCCGCGACAAACGCGATGCCCATGCCGACGAAGACCCGTAGGAACGTTGCCATCAGCGATTGAGTTACGGTGGCAGCCTGTGAACCTAGACCAATTCGGAAGTCACTCGCAGCGATGCTGTGAAGGAACTGCGACGGTGGCGGCAACACGCTGGCAAGCGCCCCTCCTTTGAGACCGGCCAGCTCCCAAGCACCGAGCAATGCCCCGACTGACAAAGCACCAACGAGTGGCGGCGCGGCTGACTTGAAAGAGCGCTTGCCCATCACGCTACCTCTGCGCTCTGTGCTGGTTCATCCCACACCAGATAGCGGACCGGGGTTGGGTTGTAGCCGTTGGCGGGGTTATTCAACTGCGGGCAATTGGAAATGAGAATCAGAATGTCCATCTCCGCCCGCATCTCGACATACTTGCCAGGACCTGAGATGCCATCCTCAAACGTCAAGCGTCCTTCCGGCGTCATCGGGACGTTCATGAAGAAATTGATGTTCGACACGACATCACGCTTGTCAAGCCCCGATGGATGCTCCGCAATACCCAGCATGTAGTTATCTCGACAGCTGTGCATGAAGCGCTTCTCAAGCGCATACCTCACTGTGTTGCTTTCAGACGAGCAGGCACCACCACCCACCGTGTCATGTCTTCCACACGTGTCGGCCACGATGGTGAGCATCGGCCGGTTCTCACTGGACATGATTTGTGTGCCGACGCCGAGATAGAGGTTCTGCTGCGCCAGAATCGTGTGGACCAAGCTGTATCGCTCAGAAGTATCTCGGGCATTGTAGAAAAGCGTGTCGACGGCTTGGTTCCCCTCGAGGTCGACAATGCGGTAAATCTGGCCCTTCTTGATTTCATGCATCCACGACGTTCCCGCCGGATGGTCAACTTGGAAGACGGCGTGCGCCGGGTCAAGCTTGCTTTCAACAATGCGTATGTTCATGACAGACCTTTGCCTTATAGGTAGTAGCGTTCGGTGTTGATGAAGCCACGCCCGTTTTCCGGCATGGATAAGCGGCAAGCATCGTCTTTGCCAGCCGTGCCGGAGCGCCAACAAACCAGTTCGACGGCCGTAGGCTCGTAGATTGGGTTCGGGTCCAGCCGGTGCTGGCAGGTGGAAAGCACGACGATGGTGTTCATCTCAAAACGCAGGTCAACAAAGTCACCCTCTACACAGTGGTCTGGGGCAAACAGCATGTTGCCGCCGTCGTCTACTTCCACCTTGCTGAAGAAGTTCGCGTTTGGCACGAGGTCTCGCTTGCCAAGGCCCCATTTCCCAAGTTGCGTCAGGAAGCCGTCGCGTGCGTTGCGGTGCATCGCATTACGATGCTCCTGGTAGGTTTTGACGCCATACCTTTCTGCCGCGATTGATGCGTCAGTCATTCCACCGATGGTGTCGTGCCAGTCAATGCTGGAGTCGGCGACGGAGCAAAGCACTCTCCCCATGTCCGAGTAGCAGACCAGCCCCTTGCGCAGGCAGGCGGTGCTTTGCGATTTCAACGTGTCAGGCATGTTGTAGCGCTCACCACGGTCTTCGAAGTTGTAGAAGAGCGCCGCAACATTGGCACGTGGACCCAGGGTCTTGATGCGAAGGCTGTTCCCACGGCGCACAAGCCCTGACCAGTGAAAGCCCCCTGGCATGCGCTCTCGCCAAAGCGTCAAGTCGGATGAGTAGACCGTTGAGTGATCTGGTACCGCAGCACGGGCCAGCGGGGGAAGGTCATCGAATGCGAGGACGCTGCTAGCGCCGGTGTCTCGGCTGCTCATTGCTTCTCCAGTGCTTTGATGGTGTCTAAGCGGAAAATGTCTTTCGTGCCGGTAGTGCCTTTGACATACCCCATCTGCGTCAGCTCATCAACAACGGTTTGAATGGTGTTGACGTCAGGGACGAAGCTGACCGGGGCCGGCGCAGCCTTGAACGAGGCCAAGAGCACTTTGGGTGGGACGCGGAAGTAATTGCCCTTGGTCAGGTACTCCACAGCCTTCTCCGGTTGCTTGTTGATGATGGCTGCAGCGCAAATCAGGCCTTTTAAATAGGCTGAGATGACCTGGGGGCGTTCCTTCAGAGTCTTGTCAAGGACGCTGACCACCGTGTTAGGCGTGGTGGTCGAATAGGTCTTGGCTGACGTTGTCAGAACAGCAGCCCCTCTGCTGACGACCATGTCGGTCGTGTAGGGCTTGATGTGGCTCAACAGGTCAACCTGGCCGGCGCGGAAAGATTCGACCATGGCAAGGAGGTCGTTGAAGTACACCAACTCAACGTCCTTCTCGGAGATGGACAGGCGGCTGAAATCGCGCTTGAGAATCAACTCCAAGGTGTCACCTTGCAGAGTCGCGATTTTGAGTTTGGGCTTGCCCGCTTTGATGTAGCCCTTGAGGTCGTCCATCGACTTGAAGCCAAACTTGCCTTGCGAGACCACCTCCATAACGCCCCAGCCGCCTGCCGCTGCAATCACGCGAATGGGCACGCCACTGTTGGCGGCGAAGAATGGCAGCGTGAAGGGGTTCGTGCTGAAGTCGATGGCGCCGCCAGCAAGTGCAGCGTTGTTGTCACCGGGGTTCGCGAAGAACACAGTCTCGACATCAAGCCCCTGTTGGGTGAAGCATCCACTTTCTTTGGCGATGAACAATGGGGCCATGTCGATGGCAACCAGGTGACCGGCCTTGATTTTGGTGAGGGTCTTGTCGGCGGCGAAAACGTTGCCACCAGTGCTCAATGCGGCTGAGCATGCCAGCGCCAACACGAATCGTTTCATGGGGAGTCCTTCTACGAGACGCTCGACACGATTGCATCGAGACACGTCATGGAGGTAACTCTATCTACTGAGACTGACCAGATAAATATCGGCCAATCGAAGTAACTCACATGCCCATCGAACTTCTCTGGAAGTGCACCGACTCGGTGCTGACATCCTGCACCTTCGCGGCGCGCAAGCATCCCAGAAATGCATGAAGTGCTGGCGGAGGACGCATCTGGTCTTCGCGTATTGCTATCGAAAATTGCGTGTCGCGGAATAGCTGATGGGGCAGCAACTCGACAAGTTCACCACTATCTATCCATGTCTTTGCATAGTGCCTGGGCAGGAACCCGATGCAGTCTCCAGTGAGGATCATCAGGGCCGCTGCCTCAATATGACTGATGCTGGAAATCATGGTCTCTCCACCAGGACTGGCAAATGGAAACTCGTGCGTTCCCAGGAATGAGCGCAGCACTTTGTGACTCAACGGGAGTGCTGCGGCAAGGTCTCCTTCGTCTGAGATCCTAGCCAGCGAGTGGTCACGGTGGCAGACCAGCACATCACGCTGGAGGTACAGAGCCTCGTAGTTAAGGCGTGGCAGTCGGCTGTAGAAGATGCCAACAGCCACGTCAATGCGATGCTCTTGTAAGCCGCGTTCGAGCTCCTGAGGCGACAGCACCTCGAGCAGTAGCCGAGCCTGGTTGTGAGGCTGCCGTCGGAACCGCTCTACCGCTGTTCGAAACGGGGAGTTGGGGTCGCTGACGATATTGTCAATGAAGCCAATGCGAAGTTGGCCAGTCATGCCCCCTCGCAACTCCCCAGCCTGCATCTCGAAGTTGTGCACGGATTGAAAAAACTCAATCACTAGGCGGTATAGAGATTCGCCCTTGTCAGTGAGCTTGAAACCGCCCCTGCCACGATGACAGACGACGTAGCCAAGCCGGGTTTCCAACTGGGACATTTGAGCACTGATAGTGGAGGAACCAACATTGAGGATGGACTGGGCATTGGCAAAGCCGCCTGCTTCCACCACCGCTCGAAAGACTCTCAACAAGCGAACGTCTATGTCACTGATTACCACTGCAAACTCCAGATGCCATCTGCACAGAGATAGCAAGCGTGGTGCCATTCATCGGCACCAAATTAGTGCGGCGCCATGAATCCGTGCATTCTTCTGATGACTTCTGGTCCGACTTCCTAAAGAGGCTGAACATCCCACTGCGACGGCGAGGGCGCGAGAACTAAAAGCAGATACGGGATGCTGTCAGCGTTCAACCGGGGTCGCGCTGTGTCTGTGGCTGCTCGAAGAAGGGCGCCGCGCGCCCGCAGTGACAAGTTCTGGGACGCGGTCGTCGGTTACGGCCAGTGCCTTGCAAGGACCGGTGTTCGTAGGTGCAGTCGTTCAGGCGATGGTCCGCGAATGACTCTGACCAGCCTTGACCAGACCTTCGTCGTGGATGGGCCATTAGCTGCTCATGGCTGAAACAAGCCATGCCTGCGGCGCACAACGCACGAATTCAGTGCGGCATTGAAGGCCCGCACTCGCCTGCCGCCTACAATTTTCGGTCTACCGAAAGAACCGTCATGGCCGCGGCCATGAAGGGCTTTCATTCTTGCAACCAAATGTGGTGAAGATGAACAAGCCTTTCATTTCGCTGTGCCCCGAGATCACTCGGGCCAACGCGCTGACTCTGATGGACTGGTTGGCAGATGAGGAGGTCACTCACTACCTGAGTGATTCGCGCCACGTCTCCCGGTTCATCGAGCAGGTCATCGGTCGGGTCCAGTTGCCGATCCTGACCCATCTGTTCAACCAGGGCGGCCGCTTCTTCATGGCCTACGATCGGGACGACGTGCCCGTGGGCTTCGTCCGTCTCGTCAAGACGGGCCGGGACTGTGAGATGGTCCTGGTCATTGGCAACCGCGACAACTGGGGCCGCAAGCTCGGCGCCAGCGCCATCCGCGAAGGCATGAAGCTCGCTTTCTTTGACATGCGGGCCGACAAGCTCATTGCCAAGATCCACGCCGACAACGTGCGCTCGCTAAAGGCCTTTCTGCGCAGCGGCTTTTTGCTGGACAGCGAAACGCCTGTGATGAAGTCGTTTGCCATGAGCTCGGCGCGCTATCTTCGGCTCTTGCGCGAACGCCCTACGGCGCACACCTCCGACATCTACATCACTGAGATTGACCAAGCCCGGCTCAGGAGCCTTGTCGAGCTCGAACAGGGCTCGGAGATTTATGAGCTGGCGCATGAGCTTGAGCGCGCCATCGTCGTCGATCCACGGCAAGTGGCCGACGATGTCATCACGATGAACTCCAAGGCCTTGCTGCAGGTGGACGACGAGGAGGTGGAGGTGGCGCTGGTGTACCCAGAGGATGCGGACGAACGTGCCGGGAAGCTGTCAGTGTGCTCCGGCATTGGCACCGCGATCCTGGGCTACAAAGCGGGCGATGCCTTCAACTGGCGGACGCCGAACCGGACCCGCCATATCCGGATTGACAAAGTGCTGTACCAGCCAGAGGCTGCTGGCGATTTTCACCTGTAGGTCCGCGCGGAGGCCGGGGTGCTCACAGAACGCTGCTTCATTGCTATGCTCTCCGCGCCATGATCCAACACTCTGCCGTCGCCTCACGCCTGATCCGTTTCAACAAGCCTTACGGTGTCCTCAGCCAGTTCACGGCGGAAGGGGCGTGGCGCGGCCTGAAGGAGTTCATTGACGTCCCCGATGTGTACGTCGCCGGACGGCTGGATGCCGACAGCGAGGGCCTGTTGCTGCTCACGAACGACGGCAAGCTCCAGGCGCGCATCGCCGACCCACGCTTCAAGATGGACAAGACCTATTGGGTCCAAGTGGAAGGCATCCCGGACGAGACCGCCTTGGCCGCGTTACGCCAAGGCGTCATGCTCAAGGATGGCATGACACGTCCTGCGCGTGCCAGATTGATCGAGCCACCGACCCACATCTGGGAACGCGATCCGCCCGTTCGAACGCGCAAAACCATTCCAACGTCGTGGATCGAACTGGTGATCAAAGAAGGACGTAACCGACAGGTGCGGCGCATGACCGCCGCCGTGGGCTTTCCGACCTTGCGCTTGATCCGCTCGGCCATCGGGCCCTACACCTTGGATGGTTTGTCTTCGGGCATGTGGATGGACGCAGGCACGGCGCGCTGATCCATGCGGTCGCTGGCGCCCCGCCTCATGGCGTCCCAATTTCTGTTAAAAACTGGGAGTTGAGAGGAACGATTGCGGCGAGATCCGACCAATCGTCATGGTTTCAGATGCCGTCCCACCCATCCATCACTGGCACTTCACCCCGCATGGGTTGGCATCGGCTTTGGGCCGCCGTGCTGATGCTGGCCGCAAGCCTGGTGTGGGGCGCGCTCCCCACTCAGACACGCGCGGCCATCCCACCGGTCACCGCCCCCTCCCAGCCGCCGCAAGAGCCTGGCGTGCTGATTGTGGCGGGCAACCAGCATGGCTTGCCGGTGCCGGAGGCCTTGATCTCTGGCGCCGTGTCCGTCCTCAAGGCCAAAGGGGTCTCACCCAGTCACATTTACGTCGAGCACATGGACCTCGACCGCTTCAACCAAGCTGACACGGTGGCGGCCTGGTCCGCCTTGATGCACCAGAAGTACGCCGGCAAGCACATCGGCCTGGTGGTCGCTCAAGACCAGGCCTCACTGGAGTTCCTGGCCCAGGCGGGCTACGATCTCCTGCCCCCAGGTCAGCCGGTGGTGGCCACCCTCATCGTGGCGCCGGAGGTTGCCTGGCGCGGTGCGCCCCATCGCATCTTGAATGTGAGCAACCTGCACGACCTTGCCGGCACGCTGCGCCACGGGCTCGACCTGTTCCCCCAAGCCCGCCGACTGGTGCTGGTGGCCGGGGTGGAGCGCACACAGACCCCCTTGCCTGCGCAGCTTGCCCAGGTCTTGACCACGCAGCAACGCCACTTGGACGTCGAGGACACCTCCGCGCTGCCTTACGAGGCCATGTTGCGGCGGATTGCCACGCTGCCGCCCGACACCCTCATCCTCCTGTCGACTTATTTCCAGGACAGCACCGGGCGCCATTTCGTTCCGGCGGAGGTGGCCGCCGCCGTCGCCAAGCGAGCCAACGCGCCGACGCTGGGGCTGTATGACGCGCACATCGAGGCGGGCCTGACTGGCGGCTCGGTCGTCAGGGCGGCGGCGGTGGGCCGACGTGCGGGAGAAATCGGCTTCAACCTGCTGCGCGGCGCACCCCCACCCGCTGCCGGTGACGCCAGCCTCACGGTGGCGCCACAGCCGATGTTCGACTGGGCGCAACTGCAACGCTGGGGGGCGGACCCCACCCGCCTGCCAGCCGACACAGTCTTCCTTCATCGTCCGCGCACGCTCTGGAGCGAGTACCGCGACTTCGTCATCGCATCGGCGGCGACCATCGTGGTGCTGTCGGCCCTGCTGCTGGCGCTCACCTACCAAAACCGCCGGCGCAAACAGGCCGAGCAGGCGCTGCGCCAACACCAGCAGCAACTCGAAACCTTGGTGGCAGAACGCACCGCCGAGTTGGCCCGGGCCACGCACATCGCCGAGGCGGCGAACACGGCCAAGAGCTCGTTCCTGGCCAACATGAGCCACGAGATCCGCACGCCGATGAACGCCATCATCGGCATGTCCTACCTGGTGCTCAAGACCGACCTGGGCCAGCATCAGCGCAACTACATCCAGAAGATTCAGGCAGCGAGCCAGCACCTGCTGGGCATCATCAACGACATCCTGGACTACTCCAAGATCGAGGCCGGCAAGCTCAGCATCGAACACATCGAGTTCAGTTTCCAGCAGCTTCTGGACAACGTCACCACCCTGATCGCCGACAAGGCGGCGGACAAGGGGCTGGAGTTGATCGTCCACGTCGACCCGCGCATTCCCGAGCGACTCGTGGGTGACCCATTGCGGTTGGAGCAGATGCTGGTGAACTACGCCAACAACGCCGTCAAGTTCACCCACAGCGGAGAAATCGAAATCCAGGTGCAACTGCAAGAAGACACCGACCAGGACGTGCTGCTGCATTTCACGGTGCGGGACACCGGCATCGGGCTGACACCGGCGCAAGCGGCCAAGCTGTTCGAGAGCTTCCAGCAGGCCGACAGCTCCACCACGCGCCAGTACGGTGGCACCGGCCTGGGCTTGGCCATCACCAAGCAGCTGGCCAGCCGGATGGGGGGCACGGTCGGGGTGCAGAGCACCCCGGGCCAGGGCAGCACCTTCTGGTTCACCGTTCGCCTGGCAAAGGGCACGACCGCCGCAGCCGCCCCGGCCCGGGTGCTGCGTGCAGACCTGCACGGCAAACGTGTCCTGGTGGTGGACGACAACGACACGGCACGCCAGGTGCTGACGGCGTTGCTGAGCGGCATGGGGCTGGACGCCGTGGCCGTGGCCGGCGGGGCCGCCGCGTTGACAGCCCTGATGCCGCACGAGGGAGGCAAGCCGCCCTACGACCTGTTGTTGCTGGACTGGCAGATGCCGGAGATGGATGGGATCGCGCTGGCCAAACGCATCCGAGTCGATCACCCGTCGCATCCGATCCCCATCCTGATGGTGACCGCGTATGGCCGGGAAGAATTGCTCAAGAGCGCCGAGGGGATCGGGATCCACGACGTGCTGATCAAGCCGGTGAGTCCCTCCACGCTGTTCGAGTGTGTGTCACAGGCGCTGGGTGTGACACGCGACGCCCCCCATGAGCGCACCGAGTCCCCTGCGGAGGTCGAGGCTGTTTTGGCCCATGTCACGGGCGCGCACCTGCTGCTGGTGGAAGACAACGACCTCAACCAGGAGGTGGCAAAGGCTTTGCTGGAAGGCGCGGGGCTGCGCGTCGACATCGCCTGCGACGGTCAACAAGCCGTGGACATGGTCCAGGCCCATGACTACGACCTGGTGCTGATGGACATGCAGATGCCCGGGATGGATGGTCTGGAGGCGACGCGCCTCATCCGCGCAGGCCAACACTTGGCGGACGTGCCGATCATCGCCATGACGGCCAACGCGATGGCCAGCGACCGAGACGCCTGCTTGCGCGCCGGCATGAACGACCATGTGGCCAAACCGATCAATCCGGCCAGGTTGTTTGACACGCTCCGGCAGTGGATCCGCCCGCGCCCCGGGCTCGGAAGCGTCATGGGTGCCCCTGCCAGCGCCCCCGGTCAGGCAGGGGCAGAAGTGCCCTTGCCGGCCTTACCCGGCATCGACATCGCAGAAGGGCTGAGCCGCATGATGGGTCGCCAGGACGCTTACCTCGGCCTGTTGCGCAAGTTTGCCGCCAACCACCGCCACGACGCCGAGCACACCCGCACCGCCCTCGCGCAGGGTGACAGCGGCACCGCCCTGCGCCTGGCCCACACCGTCAAGGGCTTGGCCGGCCAGATCGGGGCCACCGACCTTCAAGAGGCGGCCAGCCAACTCGAAGCGGCCCTCCAGCCCTCCGGCGCATCACCGACGTGGCAAGGCCCGCTTGATGGGTTCGACGTGGCCCTGAAAGCCGTCATACAGACGCTGGACACTCACCTGCCCGCGGCCCCTGAGCGGCCCGCAATGGCGCCAGTTGCGCTGAACCCTCAGCAATTGGCAGCGGTTTGCCAGCGCATCGCGCAGCTGCTGGCCGCAAGCGACTTCGAGGCCAGCACCGAATGGCTGGACCACGAACCCTTGCTGCGCCAGGGGCTGGGCAAGGACTTCAGCCTCATCTCAAACGCCATCGAAAATTTTGACTTCGAGGCCGCCTTGCAAGGCCTGCGCACAGCCGTCTCGGCCCAAGGCATTCAGTTGGAAGAAGGCAGCGGGCGCGGCACATGACTGCCGGCGTGGGGTGGTTCGCCTAGCCCAATGCGCGGGCGCTCTCAGTTCGACAGCGCACACAAGAGGTCATCTTTTTTCTGTGTCGACTGCGCAGGCACGTGCCGCGTTAAGCTTTGACGCGCGCCCGTTTGCTGGCACGCTGAAAGCCCATCATGAACCTGCCTTCACGACAACTGTCCGTGCTCCTCCTTGCGCTGGCGTCGGCCTTGCCGCTGACCGTGGGCACATCTGCTCACGCACAGACGGCCGCGACCGTCACCGCCAACAGCTTCGGCGTCGAGCAGGTGCGCGCGCTGACACCCGGCACCGAACTGGCCTTCCGGCTCTCGGCCACGCCGGGTTCCGATGTCACGCTGAAGATCAGCGGTGCGACCGCTGGCGTTCGCCTGAACGAGGTCCGGCCCGGTGTCTACGAAGGTGACTACACCATCCGCACGCGTGACCGACTGACGGCGACCAGCCTGGTGACGGCTCGCATCGCGCGCGATGGCCGTGAGATGAATGCCACGCTGGATCAGTCGCTGGTCCGCGGCGCGCCCAGCCCTGTGCAGACGGCACGCATCGGGGCCTTCACGGTCAATGCGCCGGACCGCATCCGTGCGGGCGACGAGCTGAAGTTCTCCTTGTCGGGTGTGCCCGGCGGCACAGCCCGGGTGACCGTCGAAGGCATCACCAAGAGCATCCCCTTGACCGAGGTCAGCCGCGGCTTGTACGAAGGCAGCTACACCGTGGCCCGCAGGGAGCGCCTGCGTGGCAACCTGGTCGCCACCGGCTTCCTGAAGGTCGGTCAGAGGGAGACGAGCCAGCGCTTCGTGCGTGAGCAAGTGGCCGTCACCGACACCTACGGCTGTGACCGCCGCGATGGTCGCAATGAGCGCCGCGCCGACATGGTCGGTGCCACGTGTGGCGTGGTGACGGCCGTCGGCAAGACCGAGATCGATGAAGGGGACTCGCGCAATGTGCTGGGCACCGTCGCTGGCGGTGTGATCGGCGCCGTGCTCGGCAACCAGGTGGGCAACGGTTCGGGCCAGGACATCGCCCGCATCGTCGGCGCCGTCGGTGGGGCCTACGCAGGCAACCGCATCCAGAACGCCAGGGACAAGACCACGGTCTACCGCGTCAGCGTTCAGATGGACGACGGCAGCACCAAGAACTTCGACCACGCTGTGGACCCGGTCCTGCTGGTGGGTGCGCGCGTGAAGATCGTCGATGGGGCCATCGTGCGCCGCGCAACAGGAGTCTCCAAATGAATCTGCAACTCGGCCTGACGCCGTTGATTTCGCTCATCGCCGGCATCCTCATCCTGGCGGTGCCGCGCCTGCTCAACTACATCGTCGCGATCTACCTGATCGCCATCGGCCTGATCGGACTGCTGGGGGCTGGCGGCCTGCGGCTCGGCTGATTTCGGCTGATGGGGGCGCCTGGCTCAGTCAATGAGCTTGGGCGCCACAGGTCAGACTCAAGTGGCGATGCGATCGGGCAAGAGCCGGTCGTATTCGCCCTTGACCACGGCGTAGCACTCACAGGCGCGCTCCTCCAAGCCCGTACGGTCGAGCACCGTGATGTGGCCGCGCGCGTAGCGGATCAGACCTTGCTTCTGCAGCTTGAGCGCCGCTTCGGTCACGCCCTCACGGCGCACGCCCAGCATGTTGGCGATCAGCTCCTGGGTCATCACCAGCTCGGGTCCCGGCAGGCGGTCGAGGCTGATCAACAGCCAGCGGCACAGCTGGGCATCGAGAACATGGTGGCGGTTGCAGACGGCCGTTTGCGCCATCTGCGTGATCAGGGCCTGGGTGTAGCGCAACAGCAAGCGCATCACCGGCCCGCCCTGATTGAACTCGGCCATGAGCACGTCTGAGCGCAACTTCAAACCATGACCGGCACTTTGCACCACCGCCCGACTGGGGGTGGACGCGCCGCCCATGAACAGCGAAATGCCCACGACGCCGTCACAGCCGACCACGGCGATTTCGGCGGAAGACCCGTTTTCAGTCACCCCCAGCAAGGACACGATGGAGGTGACCGGGAAGTAGGCGTGGCTGAGCCCGCTGCCCGATTCACACACCACCTGACCCAAGGGCATGTCTGTCCATTCCAGGTGCGGCTGCCAGCGGTGCCACACCTCCGCTGGCAACGACGCCAGCAGCCGGTTGCCCAGCCTGTCGAGCTCTACCACCATGAGGGTCCTTTCATCAGGACTGCAATGTATGTACGGCAGACAACGGAGTATGTGCGATATCGCACACACGTCAAGGGGGTCCCCCTAATTTGCGATGCCCACCCCCATCAGCGGCATACTGAGGCATGGCCTCATCCCCAGACTCCCCACCCCACCCTGCGCCTGCGATCGACGCCCAGCCGCGCATCGTCGGCCTGGGCGCCTCGGCCGGCGGCCTGGCCAGCCTGGAGTTGTTTTTCTCCAGCGTGCCGGCCGACAGCGACCTCGCCTACATCGTGGTGCAGCACCTGGACCCGACACGCAAAACCCTGCTGTGCAGCCTGCTGCAGCGTGTGACGGCCCTGCCCGTGCAGGAGGCCACCCACGGCATGGTCATTGAGCGCAATGCGGTCTATGTGATCCCGCCCAACAGCGAGCTCACCGTCGTCAAGGGGCACCTGCATCTGTCCCACTCGCCGCACCCCCGCGGCCTGCGTTTGCCCATTGATGCACTGTTGAGCTCGCTGGCGCGGGAGCAGGGTGAGCGCGCGGTGGGGGTGGTGCTGTCGGGTATGGGCGCGGACGGCACGCTGGGGCTGCAGTCCCTGCACACCCAGGGGGGGCTGACCCTGGCACAGCAGCCCGAGTCGGCCCAGTTTGACGCCATGCCACGCAGCGCCATCGCCACGGGCTGTGTGGACATCGTGGTGCCACCCGACGAGATGCCCCGGCGCATCCTGCAGTGGGTCCGCTCGCAACAGGCCGCGCCGGCCACCGGCATCCACCCACCCGAGCGCGAGGATGTGGCAGCGGTGCTGGACACCATCCTGGGCCTGTTGCGCGCGCACTGCCGTCACGACCTGTCGCTGTACAAGACCAGCACCCTGCTGCGGCGCATCGAGCGCCGGGTGGCGGTGCACAACCTCCCTTCGATGTCGGCATATGCCGAGCTGCTGGCAGGCAGCCCCCAGGAGTGCGATCTGCTGTTTGCCGAGATGCTGATCGGTGTGACCCGTTTTTTCCGCGACCCGGAGGTGTGGCGTGACCTGGCCAAGCAGATCCTGCCCGAGATGCTGGCCCGGCCCCCGCAGCCGGAGCCCTTGCGCGCCTGGATTGCCGGCTGCTCGACCGGGGAAGAGGCCTACTCGCTGGCCATGCTGTTCAAGGAGGTGCAGGCGGCCACCCCGAGCGCGGGCGCCCACCGGCTGCAGATCTTTGCCACCGACCTGAACGCCGAAGCCGTGGACGTGGGTCGCCGCGGCCGATTCCCGGCCAGCATCGCCACCGACCTGAGCCCGGAGCGTCTGGCCCGCTTCTTCACACCGCTGGCGGATGGCTTTGCGATCCGCAAGGAGATCCGGGACATGGTGCTGTTTGCGCAGCACGATGTGATCCTGGATCCGCCGTTCACCCGGCTGGACCTGCTGTCGTGCCGCAACGTGTTGATTTACTTCAACGCCGTGTTGCAACATCGGCTGATGCCGCTGTTTCATTACAGCCTGCGCCCCGGTGGGGTGCTGCTGCTGGGGGGGGCCGAAACCGTCGGCCGCTCGCAAAAGCTGTTCAAGTCCTTGAGCAGCAAGACCCGGCTGTACCGGCGCAACGAACACGCGGCCAACCCCGTCTACGTCGATTTCCCCATCAAACACCTTGCTGCCGTGCCCAAGACGGCACACACCAACGCCGTGACCACTGCATCCACGCCCCCCTCCAATCTGCAAAGCCTGGCGGACCAGTTCTTGCTGCAGACCCACGCCCCGCCCGCCGTGCTCGTCAACGAGGCGGGCGACATCCTCTACATCAGCGGCCGCACGGGCCGCTATCTGGAGCCTGCCGCGGGCAAGGCGAACTGGAACATCCATGCGATGACCCGACCAGGCCTGCGCACACAAGTGGCCGTCGCCCTGCGCCAGGCGATTCAGATGAATACCACGGTGGAGCTGACGGGCCTGAGGGTGGAGGAGGATGACCAGCGCACCCTGCGCGTGACCGTGCAGCCCGTGCAGGCCCCCCGCGCCCTGGAGGGCATGGTGATGGTCGTGTTCAAGGAAGGCCCGCCCCTGCCGCGCTCGCGCGCGCGCAAAGGTTCGGCCCTCAGCCAAGCCGAGAGCAACCTGCTTGACGAGCGCAACCGCGCCCACGAAGAGATCATGGCCCTGCGCGAGGAAATGCAGGCTTCGCAGGATGCTTTGCAGGCAGCCAACGAGGCCTTGCAGTCGACCAATGAGGAGCTGCAATCGGCCAACGAGGAGCTGACCACGTCCAAGGAAGAGGCGCAGTCCATGAACGAGGAGCTGCAGACCATCAATGGCGAGCTGCAAACCAAGCTCGACGACCTGGCCATGGCGCAAAGCGACATGCAGAACCTGCTCAACAGCACCAACATCGCCACGCTGTTTCTGGACAATGAGCTCAATGTGCGCCGCTTCACCGAGCAGACCACCAGCATCTTTCACCTGCGCGAAGCCGACATCGGCCGACCGCTGAGCGACCTGGCCAGCACGCTGAACTACCCGACGCTGCACGCCGACGCCCAGGACACCCTGCGCACGCTGGCGACCAGCGAGAAGCAGATCTCGACCCAGGATGGGCGCTGGCTGTCGGTGCGCATCATGCCCTACCGCACCTTGACCAACATGATCCAGGGAGCGGTCATCACCTTCGTGGACATCACGGCTGCGAAAGAGCTGGAGTCCCGGCTGCGCAAGGGGTAGAGTGGTGATTGGGCAGCGTCGCTGCACGGCAAAGGTTTGACCCCATGTCCCACACCATCCCAGGCTACCTCACCAGTGCAGAGCTGCGCACCAAGGCCCGCGCCAAACTGGGCCAGACGCCGCAGCCCGATGCGCGCGATGCCCATGCCACCGAGGCCATGGGGGTCCTGTACGAATTGGCCGCGGCGCCAGACACGGCGGCCGACGCGCTGGCGCTCTTGCACGAGTTGCAGGTGCATCAGGTGGAGCTGGAGCTGCTGGCGGAAGCGCAAGTGGCCATCCGCGCGCAACTGGAAGCCGACCTGGCCCGCCAGCAGCAGCTTTACGACTGCGCACCGGTGGGGTATTTCACGCTGGATGCGCAAGGCCACCTGATGGAGCTGAACCTGACGGGGGCCCAACAACTGGGCGTTGACCGCGAGGCCGTGCTGGGGCAGCGGCTGGACGATCAGTTGAGCCCGATGGACGGCGCCAGCTTGCGGGCGCTGTTGGCGCGCATCGCACAGGGCGACGCCACCCAGGCCGCCACGCACCTCACGCTGGCGGGCGGCGCCCACGGCTCGCGCAGGGTGTGCGCTTCGGCGCAGGTGGATCCCCAGGCGGGTCAGATCCTGCTGACTTTCACCGACTGGCCAACGCCTTGATTCAGGCGCGTCAGGCGATTTCGCGCCCGCTGAGCAAGGGCGTGAGCTCGGGGTCGTAGAAGGCCACTCGTGACTGGGCGCGTTTGGCCGCATACATCGCGGCATCGGCCCGGCGCAAGAGCATTTCGGGGGTGATGTCTTGCGCATCCGACATCGCAATGCCGATGCTGGGCTGTACCCGCACCAGCAGCTCGCCCATGCGCACCGGATCGGACACCGCCGCAAACACCTTGTCGGCCAGCCGGGTCAGTTGGTCGCAACCGGGCACGTCGCGCAACAGGCAGGCGAACTCGTCGCCGCCCAGGCGGCCGACCATGTCCTGCGCGCGGATGGTGCGCATCAGGCGCACGGCCACGATGCTGAGCAACTGGTCGCCGGCCGCATGGCCGTGGGTGTCGTTGATGGCCTTGAAGCCGTCCAGATCGAGAAACAGCACGGCCACCGAGGGCACCGTCGTGGTGGAGGGCTGGGACAGCACTTCGTGCAGGCGCTGCAAGAAGTAGCCGCGATTGGGCAGCGCGGTCAGGCTGTCATGCAGGGCCAGATGCCGTGAGCGCCGCTCGACGTCCTGGCTGTCGGACAACTCGGCGCGCAAGGCCGCCATTTGCCGCTGGGCTTCGGCGACCTCGCCCTCCAGCTGCGCACGCCGCGCCTGTTCCTGCTGGAGCATTTCGCGCAATTGCAGGAGCATGTGCTCGTCCTCACCCCCTTCCCCAGGGCCAGGGACGGGGCGCCAGGGGGAAGCCATCTCGGCGCCAGCCTTGACCTGTCGAGAAATCACGCGGGGCGCTTTGCGCATGGTGAGAGTGCCTCCAGGTCCTTCTCGCATCGCCCGGCGGTTGCCTAGCGCCCGGTCAGTCTGTCCGAAACACACAAGACCTGACTGTCTGTTGCCGCACAGACGCTGGCAGAAAGGGGGACTACAACCGATTCACCGACCTCTCGACGTGAAGGTGGTCGGATTCACAACTGGAGTACCCCATGACAAACCGTTTCCTCGCTGGCGGTAGCCTGCTGATCCTGGCCGTATCCCTGAGCGCCTGCAGTGGCATGTCCGGCCGAGACCGGAACACGGCGGCCGGTGCGGCCATCGGCGGTGCCGCCGGCGCCATCCTCTCGGGTGGCAGTGCGGCCGGCACCGTGGGTGGCGCTGCAGTCGGCGGCGTGATCGGCAACCAGATCGATCCCAACAAGAAGTAAACCGTTCTGGTTCGCAATTCAAATCAAACCCAAGGAGCACCCCTCATGATCTTTCGTCCCTCTTCCACCACGCGCCTGCTCGGCCTGAGCGCGCTGACCTTGCTGAGCACCTCTGTGCTGGCACAAACGCCTTTGCCGTCCTACTACTACGGCGGGGTGTCGGTCGGCCAGTCCCAGACACGTCTGGACGAAGGTGCGCTCACCCGACACCAGCTCGGCGCCAGCACCGGCATCACGGGCACCAACAGCGATGAACGCGACACGGCTTACAAGGTCTTCCTCGGCTATCAGTTCAACCGCTACCTGGCCCTGGAAGGCGGGTACTTCGATCTGGGCGAAGGCAGCTTCACCACCGACACGACCACGCCCCTGGGCAGCCTGAGCGGCAAGCTCAAGACGCGCGGCTGGAGCCTGGACCTGGTCGGCTCGCTGCCCGTGACACCGAAGTTCTCGGTGCTGGGGCGCATCGGCGCGCAACACGGCCGCACGAAGGCCGAGTACAGCGGCACCGGCTTGGCCGTCCCCGCCTTCCCCAGCGACAGCAAGACCCAGACCAACTACAAGTACGGCGCCGGCCTGCAATACGAGCTCACACCGTCCGTGCTGGTGCGTGGCGAGTGGGAGCGTTACCGCGTCAGCAATGTGGCCGACGGTCGTCATGCCGTGAACGTGGCCTCGGTGAGCCTGGTGTTCCCGTTTGGTCGGGCCATGCAGCCCGCGCCACGCCAGGAGGTCGCTGCGGCGCCTTACGTGGCTCCGCCGCCCGCACCGATGCCGGCCCCGGTCGTCGTGCCTGCCGAACCGGTGCCCCAACGCGTGAGCTTCTCGGCCGAGTCGCTGTTCGGCTTTGACAAGGAACAGATCCGCCCCGAAGGCCAGCGAGATCTGGACACCTTCACGCAGAGCCTGCAGGGCGCGCAGTACGACACGATCCAGATCACCGGTCACACCGACCGGCTGGGCTCGAGCGAGTACAACCAGCGCCTGTCGGAGCGTCGTGCCATGGCGGTGAAGAATTACCTGGTCACCGTGCGCGGCCTGGAAGCCAGCCGGATCACGGCCACCGGCCTGGGTGAAACCCAACCGGTGACACGTGCCGAAGACTGCGTCGGTGAGCGCCGCACAGCAGCCCTCGTGGCCTGCCTGCAGCCCGACCGCCGTGTTGATGTGGACGTCAAGGGCACACGCTGAAGCCCGCGGAGGCCATCATGCTGAGCCACGATCATCATCCTGTCTGGAGTACCTCGTCACTGGGCCAGGAGGCTGACACCTCGCCAATGGAGTTGGCTGCACTCAGCCAGCACCTGGGGCGCTGCCAGCGCAACCAGGGGCGGCTGTTTGCCCTGAAGTGCCATGGCGAAACCGTGGGCCGCTTCGTGGCCTCTCGCGTGGTCACCACCGTGGTGGTGACCTCGGCCCTGGTGGGCGCCGCCGCGCTGCTGCTGTGAAATCAGGTCCGACCGGCCTGCGGGCGTTGCTGCCATCAGCAACGCCCGCGCTGTGCGCCATCCTTGACCCCCACCGCGGCCCGCTGGAGCCGCCCATCCGCTCGGAGATCTTCGGCCCCCAGCGCTTTGCGCAACATGGCCGCAGCCTGGGTGAGACGCACGCCACAGACCGGGCACGACGTGGCACCCCCAATTTTTTCCCGCGCCTGCAGGACAACATTCGCACGCTGCGCGAGGCTCAGCACTACATCGGTGAGCAGGCCGCATCGGGCTACGACATCAGCCCGGCGGCCGAATGGCTGATCGACAACTTTCACCTCATCGAGGCCCAGCTCAAGGCCATCCATGAGGGCCTTCCCCACCGTTACTATCGCACCCTGCCGATGCTGGTGGCGCCCCCGCTGGCGGGATTGCCGCGGGTCTACGGGGTGGCCTGGGCCTTTGTGGCCCACACGGACGGCGCCTTCGACACGGCACTGCTGACACACTTCCTGTCGGCCTACCAGGAAACGCGCCCCCTCAACCTCAACGAGATGTGGGCGCTGCCCACGACCTTGCGCGTGCTGCTGGTGGAAAACCTGCGGCGCCTGGCCGAACGCGTGGCCACACACAAGGCCGCCCGCGAGGCGGCCAACCTGGTGTGCGATGCCATCGAAACCTACAGCCTGCATGCGCTCGACGCGCTGCGCGTGCTGATGGACCAGCGCGGCGCCGGGGTGGTCTTCCTGACCCAGATGGCCCAGCGCCTGCAGGCCCCGGTGGGCACCACCTCTGCCGGCCACCTCTTACGCTACCAGGCCTGGCTGCACCAGGCCCTGCCCGATCTGGCCACGACGCTGACCCAGCACGATGCCGACGAGGCCGCCGACAACCTGAGTGTCAGCAACGCGGTGACGTCCTTGCGCGCCATCGGCGATGCCGACTGGTCGGAGCTCATCGCCGCCTGCAGCCCGCTGATGCAGCACTTGCTGACGTCCCCGACCTTTCGGGCCGAGCACCCGCGCACCCGCGACCAGACGCTGTACGGCATCGAGGCCCTGGCCCGTCGCAGCGGGCGCAGCGAGCGCGAGGTGGCCCAGACGCTGCTGGACCTGATGGCGCACGCCTCGCCAGACCAGCCGGCCCATGCCGTGGCCCGCCATTGGCTGCGGGGGGGCGGCCGCCCTGACTTGATGCGCGCACTGGGCCAGTCCGATCGCCTCAGCCGCATCGGGCTGGTGCTCACGCGACAGCTGACCCTGCCCCTGTACCTGATGGCCCTGCTGGTGGGCACGGCGATCGCCCTGCTGTGGCTGCAGGCGCACCATGCCGCCGCGGCCCCCGCCGGCCTGTGGCTGCGGGTGGGCGCCTTCCTGCTGGTGGCCATCCCGGTCTCGGAAGCGGTGGTGGCCGTCATCAACCGCCTCATCAGCGAATCGCTGCGCCCGACGCACCTGGCCCGGCTGGCCCTGGCACACGGCATCCCGCCCGAGCACCGGGTGCTGGTCGTCATCCCGGCCATGCTGACCTCCCCGGCATCGGTGCACGAACTGGTCCACCAGTTGCACCTGCATGCCCTGGCCAACCCGGAGCCGGAGGCGCAATTTGCCTTGCTGACCGACTGGGTCGATGCCGACACCGCCACGCTGAGCAGCGATGCGCCCTTGCTGGCCGCACTCCAGCAGGCCATCGACGCACTCAATGCACGCCCCGACACCCCAACCACGCCCTACGGCGCCCCGCGCTTTGTCGTGCTGCACCGCCCGCGTCTGTTCAGCCAGAGCGAACAACGCTGGATTGGCTGGGAGCGCAAGCGCGGCAAGCTCGAGCAGCTGATCGCGGCGCTGGCCCACCACAACCTCGACGGCTTCATCGACCTGGGAGAGACCTCGCGCCTGGCCACGGGTATCCAGTACCTCGTCACGCTCGACAGCGACACGCAATTGCCACCGGGCACGTTGCGCGAGTTGGTCGGCGTGGCGGCCCACCCGCACAACCAGCCGCGCCTGGACCCCAGCGGTCGCCGGGTCATCGCGGGCTACGCCATCTTGCAGCCGCACATGGCCACCCCGCTGCCCTCCCAGCAGGAGTTCACCCTGTTTCACTGGCTGTTTGCCGGCCAGTGCGGCGTGGATGCCTACAGCGCCAGCAGCTCCGAGATCTATCAGGACGTGTTCGCCGAAGGCTCCTTCAGTGGCAAGGGCCTGCTGCACGTGCAGGCGATGCACGCTGTGCTCAACGGACGCCTGCCACCCGACCGCGTGCTGAGCCACGACCTGCTGGAAGGCGCCCTGGCCCGCTGTGCGGTGGTCACCGACATCACCCTGATCGAGGACGCGCCCTTTCATGCCGATGTGGCCGCCTCGCGGGTTCACCGCTGGATGCGTGGCGACTGGCAGTTGCTGCCCTTCATGCTGCAGCCCTGGCGCCACCACCTCAATGGCATCAACTTATGGAAGATGAGCGACAACCTGCGCCGCACGCTGGTGGCCCCCAGTTGCCTGCTGCTGTTGTGCCTGGCCCTGGCCGGTCAGTTGCTGAGCCCCTGGGCCGCGCTGGGCGTGGTGCTCGCCGCCTACGGGGGCGGGCCGCTGATGGGCGCATTGGCCGGACTGTGGCCCAGCCACTATGACGTGGCCTGGCGCCACTTCTATCGCCATGCCCTGACCGACCTGGGGCGTGTCGTGGCCGGGGCGCTGTGGCAACTGGTGCAGCTCATTCCCCATGCGGTGCAGGCGGTTGACGCCATCGTACGGGCGCTGTTTCGGCTCACCATCAGCCACCGCCACCTGCTGCAATGGACCACGGCGGCCGCGGCCCGCGCCAGCAGCCGGGTGCGCCTGCGCACGGTGCTGAGGCAACACGCCTGGGAGCCCTGGGTCGCGCTGGCCTTGGGGGCCGGGCTGTGGGCATGGCAGGCCGGCGGGCCTGTCCCCTGGCTGACGCTGAGCCTGTGCCTGGCCTGGGCGCTCTCGCCCCTGTGGACCTGGTGGGTGAGCCACCCGCGCGGCGCCCATCCGGATGTGCTCCTGCCGCCCGGCGACCGGTCCTACCTCACCGGCATCGCACGCGACACCTGGCGCTTTTTCGAGCACTGCGTGGGCCCATCCGACCGCCATCTGCCACCCGACAACCTGCAGATCCTGCCCCACGAGATCCTGGCCCACCGGACCTCGCCCACCAACATCGGCCTGTACCTGCTGAGCGTGGCCTGCGCGCGCCAGTTCGGCTGGATCGGCACCGAAGACCTGCTCACCCGATTGGAGGCCACGCTGGGCAGCCTTCAAACGCTGGAGCGCCATCACGGCCACTTCCTGAACTGGTACGACACGCAAACCGGCCTGCCCTTGATGCCTCGCTATGTGTCCAGTGTGGACAGCGGCAACCTGTGCGGCCACCTGCTGGCCGTGGGCGAAGCCTGTCGCGAGCTCGCGGTGCACCCCTATGACCCGGCCGCCCTGCAAGCGGCCGTGCAGGCCTCGACCGAGCGGCTGGCGCCCTTGCTGTTGCGCCGCTCGCAGCTCTCGCAGGTTGAGCGCGATGCGCTGATCTGGCTGATGGCCGATCACCGCGCCACGCTGCGCTCGGCCGCACGCGATGAGCTAGCCCGGGCCAGCGAACCCGTCGAACAAGCGGCCGCGCACGCGGCAGCACGGCTGCGGGCTGTGGCGCGCACCTGTGCGCAACTGGCCCAGGAGGCCGATTTCGCCATGCTGTACCACCCGCGCCGGCACCTGTTTCACCTGGGCTTGCGGGTCGACGAACAACAGCTCGATGCCGGCTTTTATGACCTGCTCGCCTCGGAGTCCCGCCTCACCGGACTGTGGGCCATTGCCAAGGGCGACGTGCCCGTGAGCCACTGGGCCAGCCTGGGGCGGCCCCTTTACGCCTTGGGCGCCGAGGTCGGCGTGCGCTCGTGGTCCGGCTCGATGTTCGAGTACCTGATGCCCATGCTGGTGCTCAACGCGCCCCAGGACAGCGTGCTGCGCAGCGCCTGTGACGTGGCGCTGCAGGAGCAGATGGCCTTTGCCCGCGAGAAGGGGGTGCCCTGGGGCATCTCCGAGTCGGCCCATGCCGAGCAGGACCACACCCTGGCCTACCAGTACGCCCCCCAGGGCGTCCCCCGCCTGGCGCTGCGCCGCACGCCCCCTGGCGAGTTGGTCATCGCCCCCTACGCCACGGCCCTGGCCGCCCAACTGGCCCCCCATCTGGCCGCGCTCAACTTTCAGTCCCTGGAACACCTGGGGGCCCGTGGCCGCTATGGTTTCATCGAGGCGCTGGACTACACGCCGGCACAACAACCCACCGGGGTCACGATGACCCCCGTGGCCACCTTCATGGCCCACCACCAGGGCATGAGCATCGTCGCGCTGGCCAATGTCCTGCTGGGGCAAGTGGCCCAGCGCTGGGGCATGGCCCCGGTGCACCTTGAGGCTGTGAGCTCGCTCCTGCACGAGCGCACGCCCCGCGAGGTGTCCCGACTGTACGCGCCGCTCTCGGGCCCTTCCCTCCAGACGGTGCAGTCGCCCTCGGCCCATCTGCAAAGCCAGCTCATCCCGGGCATGGCGGCGATCGAGCCCACGCACCTGCTCTCCAACGGGCGCTACCAGGTCACGCTGCGGGCCAATGGCGCCGGGTGGAGCCGCTGGGGCCACACCGACCTCAGTCGCTGGCGCGACGACGTGCTGCGCGATGCGCATGGCAGCTTCCTGTACCTGCGCTGGGCCCCCACGCAGGCGCCCGTCTCGCTCACCTTGCACCCGGCCCCCGACCCGCGCGCCCATTACCAGAGCACCTTCCACACCGACCGGGTGCGCTTCGAGGCCCATTGGCCGCAGTGGCAAGCACACACCACGGTGTGGGTCAGCCCCGAGGACGACATCGAGTTCCGCCAGGTCGAGCTCTACAACCAGAGCGACACGGCCATCGAGGTCGAACTGATGTCCGCATGGGAGGTGGCGCTGAGCCCCGCCCGTGCCGACGAGGCCCACCCAGCCTTTGCCAACCTCTTTGTGCGCGCCGAATGGCAGCCCGAGCATCAGGCCCTGCGCTTCGAGCGCCAGCCCCGCCTGCCCGATGAACCCACCCTGCTGGCCGCCCACTTCCTGGTCGAGACCGATGCGGAGGTGCTCTCCGTGCAGCACCAGTGCGATCGCCTGCACTGGGCTGGGCGCAACCAGCATGGCAGCCAGCCCCGGGCGAGCTTTCCGCCCCCCGCCGAGCCGGTCGCCGGTGACCCGGCGGCGTCCAGCGACACCGGCCTGGACCCGGTTGCCGCCCTGAGCGTGCGCCTGCGCATCGCGCCGCACGCCAAGGCACGGGTGACCTTTGCCACAACGGCCGCCAACGATCCGGTCACGCTGCACGCGATCATCGACAAGTACCGCCAGCCCAGCCATGTGGAGCGCGCCTCGCTGATGTCGGCCACGCTCAGCCGCATCCGCTTGCAGACCCTGTCCCTGAGCCCCGCCCAGTTTGCCGCGATCCAGACGCTGAGCACCGCCTTGCTGCTGACCTTGAGCCGCGCGCCCATCCAGTCCGAGGGCCCCAACCACGCCGGGATGGCGGCCTGCGACCGCCGTTTGCTGTGGCGACTGGGCATCCCAGGCGATCGCCCCCTCATCCTGGTCACAGTGAGCCTGGCGCACGGGCTGCCCCTGCTGCGCACCCTGTCTCAAGCCCTGCGCTGGTGGTCCTGGGGCGGTGTGGCCTGCGATCTGGTCGTGCTCGACACCGAAGCGAGCTCGTACCACATGGCCCTGCACCATGCCTTGCTCGACCTGCGCGACCGCCATCGTCAGGACATGGGCGAGGCCGCCGACGGTCCCCGCCCAGGGCAGAGTGCCTACCATGTGCTGCGCCGTCAGGACATCTCCGACGCCGAGCTGCACACCCTGCACCAGCTGGCCCGACTGGACCTGCACGCCGATGGGCGGCCGCTGCTGCGCCATGTGGCGGAATGGACGGCCTGGCACGAAGCGGCCTTCAACACCCGCTCGGACACCTCGGTGAGCGCCGTGCCGGCCCTGCCCGCCCCCGCCAAGCCCCCCGCCCCCACCCAAGGTCACTTCACGGCCGGCGAGGGCGCCTTCACCTTCGATACCGGGCGCCACCAGCGCCCCCCGCGGCCGTGGATCAATGTGCTGGCCAATCCGATGCTGGGCACCCATGTCTCGGAAGCCGGCGGCGGCCACACCTGGGCCCTCAACAGCCAGGCGCTGCAGTTGACCCCCTGGTCCAACGACCCCGTGGCCGATCCGCCCGGCGAGCTCTTCCTGCTGCAAGACCTGCAGACCCACACCACCTGGAGCCTGACGCCGTCCGCCTGGGGCCTGGCCGGCGCCACCTACCGCGTCACGCACGGGCAGGGTTACAGCACCATCGTGCACCGCCGGGGTGACCTGGTGGTGCGGCTCACCTGGTGCGTGGATGCGCACACGGCCATCAAGCAGCTGCAGATTCACCTGCACAACCATGGCACGGCCCCCCAGTCCTTGCGCCTGACGGGCCTGGTGGAGTGGCTGATGGGCTCACGTCGCAGCGACCGCGGCACCGTGTTCACGGCCCGCCACCGCCCGCTGCTGGAGCTCACCCCGCCCTTCACGGCCTTGCTGAGCACCCAGACCTCGCCCGTGGACGGCTTCGGTCTGGCCACCGCCTTCTTGCTGCTGGCCACCGATGCAGACGACCGGGCCGACTGGACCTGTGACCGCCGCGAGTGCTTTGACAGCCGTGGCCATCTGGTCTTGCCGGATCATTTCGGACGCCGCAGCGGGGCGAACCTGGACCCTTGCGCCGCCCTGTCGGTGCCGCTGACCGTGCCGGCGTCGGGCAGCGTCGAGCGGGTGTTCCTGCTGGGCTTTGCCGACACACCGAGGGCGGCCCGCGCCTTGGCGGCCGAGGCTGTGGCGGTCGACTCGGCGCACCGCCTGGCCACAGCCCGCGCGCAATGGGCCCCGCTGCTGGACGCCACCACCATCGAAACCCCGGACCCCTTGCTGGACGTGCTGGCCAACCGATGGCTGCTCTACCAGACGGTCTCGTGCCGCCTGTGGGCCAAGGCGGGCTTTTACCAAGCGGGTGGTGCCACCGGCTTTCGGGACCAGTTGCAGGACACGCTGGCCCTGGCCTGGGCCGCGCCCGAGCGCCTGTACGCACAGATCGTCTTGTGCGCCTCACGCCAGTTCCGCGAAGGCGATGTGCAGCACTGGTGGCACAGCCCCAGCGGCGCCGGCGTGCGCACGCACTTCTCGGACGACCTGCTGTGGCTGCCGTATGCCTGTGCGCACCACCAGCGCAGCACCGGCGACGCCCGCTTGCTGGACGAGCTCGTGCCGTTTCTGGAAAGTCCGACCATCCCGGAGGGCGCCGAAGACCTCTTCAACATCCCGAGCGTGAGCGCCGAGACGGCCAGCGTCTACGAACACGCCGCCCGCGCCATCGACCACAGCCTGCGCGTGGGCGTGCACGGCCTGCCCCTGATGGGCACCGGCGACTGGAACGACGGCATGAACCGGGTTGGCCACCAAGGGCGCGGGGAATCGGTGTGGCTGGGCTGGTTCCTGTGCCGCATCGTGGCCGACTTTGCCCCGCTGGCTCAGGCCCGTGGCGACGGTGCGCGCGCCCAACGCTGGCTGGACAGCGCCAAGGGCTGGCAAGCCGCCCTGCGTCAAGCCGCGTGGGATGGACTGTGGTTCAAACGTGCCTTCTTCGACAATGGCGAGGCGCTGGGCTCGCAACGCAACCCCGAGGCCCGCATTGACCTGATCGCCCAGGCCTGGGCCGTGCTGGCCGACGTGGCCTCACCGGAAGCGCAGCACCTGGCCATGACCTCGGTCGAGAAGCACCTGGTCGACCCGCAGGCGGGCCTGATTCAGCTGCTGACCCCACCCTTGATGCACGCGCGCCCCAGCGCGGGCTACATCCAGGCCTATCCGCCGGGCGTGCGCGAAAACGGGGGCCAGTACAACCATGCGGGGGTCTGGGCCGCGATGGCCTGGGGCCGGCTGGCCCACACCGTGCCCCACGTCGGGGGAGCGGCAGAACACGTGTACCGCTACCTCACCTACCTGAGCCCGGCCCACCGCGCCGCCCACCCGAGCCGGGGCGCAGCCTACGGGCTCGAGCCCTATGTGATGGCGGGGGATGTCTACACGCAGCCGCCCTATGTCGGACGCGGGGGCTGGAGCTGGTACACGGGCTCGGCCTCGTGGATGCACCGCGCGATCATCGAGTCCCTGATGGGCTTGCAGGTGTGCGCACGCACCCTGACATTCACGCCTTGCCTGCCTCGCCATTGGCCGCAGGCCTCGGTGACCTTGCGTCGGGCGGGGCGCACGATGCGCTTCGTGCTGATCCGGGCCAGCAGCTTGGCGGCGCTGCAATCGCACGATGATGCGGAGCGGATGGCGGACCGCGCGGCTGACTGGGTGGCGGACTGGGTCAGCGCCGGCTCACCGATGCTGGCCGTCGGGCAGGTGCTGGACTGGACCACCCTGCCTGAGACCGGGACCGTGGTGATCTCCTTACCGGACTGACCCCACGACCCCGGACCACAGCAACAAGGCGCTGACCGCGCGTTTCACCGCCCGGTCAGCGCCTCGCGCTCATAAACGTCCCATCAGCCACAGGATGAGCAGCACCACGACTACCGTCCCCAGCAGACCACTGGGCCCGTAGCCCCAGCTGCGACTGTGTGGCCAGGCCGGGACGACCCCCACCAGCATCAGGATCAGGACGATCAACAAAATGGTACCCAGACTCATGAGGTTCTCCTTGATGGCCGTGAAAGCACGGCTTCGACCTACAGCGTAGGCGCCTGCCCCCCGACATTCCGTGCGATACCGCACGGACGACAGAGGGCGAGGCCCCTACATTGAGGGCTCTTCAGTCCAGGCGCTGCAGGCTACCTCAGCCGGGACCACATCAACACTTCAGGAGTCACCATGAACATCAAATCCCCCCTCATCGCCGCCATGATGGCCTTGACCCTGCTTGGCACCACCGGCTGCGCAGTGCAGCGTGGCCAGGAAACCGTGGGCAGCTATGTGGATGACTCGGCCATCACGCTGGCCGTCAAGAGCCGCTTCGTGGAAAGCAAGGAAGTGGACGCGGCCGCCATCAGCGTGGAAACGCTCAATGGCACCGTGATGCTGTCGGGCTTTGCCAAGAACGCTGCGGAAAAAGCAGCCGCATCGCAACTGACCTGGCAGGTCAAGGGCGTCAAGTCAGTCAAGAACGAGATCGCCATCCGTCCTTGACCTCACCATTCAACACAGGAGATTGACATGAACTGGGACCGTATCCAAGGGAACTGGAAGCAAGTCGTTGGCAAGGCCAAGACCCAATGGGGTGAGCTGACCGACGACGACTTCGATGTCATCGCAGGGCAACGCGACCAACTGGCCGGCAAGATCCAGGAACGCTACGGCGTGGCCAAGGAAGTGGCTGAATCGCAGATCGCGGAGTGGTCGGACAAAGCCGACGACTCCTGGTTCGATTCGCTGCGCTCGAACCGTCACTGACATCTCGCACTGAATCCGCGCATCACGGATAGGGAACACTGGCACAGGGAGGACATGCTTCGGCATGCTGGCCATTCCCGCGCTCTCCGCCGACGCTGCCATCTGGCCGCGTCGGCTTTTTTTCGTCTCAGCCCCGCGCCACAGTGCCCACCCGTGAACGGCCCCACTTGAGGGCCTCCAACAGCACCAGAGCCCCCAACGCGACGATGCCTGCCTGCGCCGCCAGCGGCCCACTCAGCGGCTCAAACTGGAACAGCGCTCGCAAGGCCGGCCAGCCCAGCACCAGGGTGAGCAAGGTCGTGGTGACGCCCAGCATCACCCACAGCGCGCGATTGGGCCGCCTCAGGCTGGCCAGCAACTGGTTGCCCATGGAGCGGTTGCTCACGATCAGCGCCACATTGGCGCCCACCAGGGCCACGAAGGCCGCAGCGCGCGCGGCCGCGTCCGCCGTGCCCGCGTTCAGCAGCCACACATAAAAACCGCCGATCAGGCCCATCACCAGCAGGCCCTGCACGAGGCTGCCCAGCAGCAGCCCCCGACTCAACAGGGGCGAGCCCGGGGAACGCGGGGGACGGTGCATGACGTCATCCTCCTCGGGCTCGGCCTCGAAGACCACGGAGCACACCGGGTCGATGATCAGCTCCAGGAAGGCGATGTGCACCGGCATGAACAGCAAGGGCAGGCCAAACAGCAAAGGCAGCAGCGACAAACCGGCGATCGGCACATGCACCGCCAGCACGAAGGCCATGCCCTTGCGCAGGTTGTCGTCGATGCGCCGTCCCAGGCGCACCGCCTGAGGAATGGCGCCAAAGTCATCGTCCAGCAGCACCAGCGACGACGCCTCACGGGCCACATCCGTCCCCCGCGCACCCATCGCCACGCCGATGTCGGCGGCTTTGAGCGAGGGCGCATCGTTGACGCCGTCCCCGGTCATGGCCACCACCTCACCGTGGGCCTGCAGCGCCCGCACGATGCGCCACTTCTGCTCGGGCGTGACGCGCGCGAACACCTGGGTCTGGCGCACCCGCTCGCTCAGGTCCGCCTCCGACAGGGCCGCGATCTCCTCGCCCCGCAAGGCCCCCCCGCGGGTGTCGATGCCTGCCTGCGCGGCAATCGCCAGCCCCGTGGCCGGGTAGTCCCCCGTGATCATGGCGACGCGGATGCCGGCCTGCCGACACAGTTGCACCGCTTCGACCACCGTGGGACGCAAGGGGTCCATCAAGCCCACCAGACCGAGGAACTCGAAGTCCAGGTCGTGCTGGATGGCGGGCCAGTCCGCCCCCGGCTGGTGGCCGTCGAGCAGCCCCCGCGCCACGCCCAGCACCCGCAGCCCCTGGGCCGCCAGGGCCTCGGTCTGGCGACGGATCTCGTCCCCCCGTTCGGGCGGCAGATGGCACAGGTCGGCCACCGCCTCGGGTGAGCCCTTGGCCGCCACCACCGGGCTGCGCTGCGCCGGGCTCTGCCACACGTGCGACATGGCCAGCAGATCGGGGCTGAGCGCGTAGGCGTGCGCCAGGGTCCAGTCGGGGTGCAGGTGCTCGCGGTCCTGCTCGGTCAGGTGGCTGCGGGCCAGGTCCCAGAACGCCTGCTCCATCGGATCGAAGGGGTCGCGTTCACTGGCCAGGATCGCGTACTCCAGCACCGCGTGGAAGGCTTCGGGCAGCGGCGCGCTCCCGGCAGCGTCAGCCGTCCAGCTTGCATCGCCCGCCTGCAGGGCGGCCACCGTCATGTGGTTCTGGGTGAGGGTGCCGGTCTTGTCGGTGCACAGCACGGTGGCCGTGCCCAGGGTTTCGATGGCACTGGCGCGGCGCACCAGCACGCGCTGGCTGGCAATGCGCCAAGCGCCCATCGCCATGAACACCGTCAGGATCAGCGGAAACTCCTGCGGCAGCATGGACATGGCCAGGGTGATGCCCGCCAGCACCCCACCCAACACGTCGCCGCGCACCTGGGCGTACAGCAGCGCCACCGCCACACTCAAGGCCACGCCCACCACGGCGAAACTGCGCACCCACTGCCGGGTCTGGCGCTGCAAGGCCGAGGGGGTCGCGTCGATCTGGCTCAAGGCCTGGCCGATGCGGCCAATCTGCGTGGCCGCGCCGGTGTGGCGCACCTCGGCCAGCCCCGTCCCGCGCACCACCAGCGCACCCGAAAACACCCAGGGCAGGTCATCGCCACCGGGCGGCTGATCGGCCACCGCCCCGCTGGAGGCAGCCTGCTTGCGTACCGGCACCGATTCCCCCGTCAACAGCGACTCGTCGGTCTGCAGCGTATGGGCCTGGCGCAGCACGGCGTCGGCCGGGATGCGGTCACCCTCGGCCAGCACGATGAGGTCACCGGGCACCACCTCGCGTCCGGCCACGCGGCGCCGACGCCCATCGCGGATCACCAACGCGCGCGGGCTGCTGAGGTCGCGCAGTGCCTCCATGACGCGCTCGGTGCGGGTCTCCTGCACCAGGCTGATGGACAAGGACAGCACCACGAAGGCCAGCAGCGCCAGCGCCTCGGCCACATCGCCCAGCACCAGGTAGATCAGCCCGGCGGCCATCAACAGTTGCAGCATGGGCTCGCGCACCACCTCGACCGCGATGCGCCACACGGAGCGACGTCGCGCCTGGGGCAACTCGTTGGGGCCATGCGTGCGCAGCAATTCGCTGGCGACCTGCTCGCTCAAACCCGTGTCTTCGAACGAAGGCAATGACGCCATGAATCCGCCTGCTCAGTTATGCCCCGCATCCTATCCGACCCACAAACGCGGTCAATGCGGCACTTGTGGACACAAAAGTGCCCGTTGTGACAAGCTCTTCGCTCAAATGTGGCCCAATGGAATTGAGGCAAATCAACTTCACACCTCACATCAAGGACGCCAATCCTGGCGCCAACCCTCCCGACATGCGACAGAACCTGCCCATCACCCAACGCGAGTACCCGTTTCCACCGAACCGCACGCTGGTATCCGTGACCGACCTGAAAGGTCGCATCACCTACTGCAACCCTGCGTTCATCGAGGTGAGCGGGTACAGCCGCGACGAGCTGCTGGGCCAGCCCCACAACATCCTGCGTCACCCCGACATGCCGGCCGAGGCCTTTCGGGACATGTGGGCCACCATCGAGTCGGGCCAGCCTTGGAGCGGCGTCGTCAAGAATCGCCGCAAGAACGGCGACCACTACTGGGTGATGGCCAACGCCACCCCGATGATGGATGGGGGGCGCATCACCGGCTACCTGTCGGTGCGCCATGAACCCAGCCGCGACACCATCCAGGGCGCCGAGGCCCTGTACGCCACGATGCAGGCGGAAGCCGCGCAAGGCCGACTGCGACATGTGCTGAAGGCCGGCCAGGTGCTGCGCACCGGATGGATGGGGTCGGTGCTGCACCTGACCCGCACCAGCACCCGCCTGCGGCTGCTGGCTGTGCAAGGCTTGGGCGTGGCTGTCACCGGTGGCGCCGCCTTGTGGGATGCGCCCGCCCCGGTCACGGCGGTGCTGGCCCTGCTGTCGGGCGTGGCCAGCTACCTGGCCACCCGCGCCCTGACCATTCAGCCTGTGCAACGTCTGGTGGCCGATGCCAACCATCTGGCGGCGGGCGACCTCTCTCACCCGATCAGCACCGGGGCACGCGGCGCGGCCGGCCAGTTGCAACAAGCCCTGCAGCAGATGTCGCTGAGCCTGCGCACCGTCGTGCAGGATGTGCGCAACGAGGTGGACCAACTCAGCACGGCCGTGTCCCAGATCGCGTCGGGCAACCAGGACCTGGCCTCGCGCACCGAGTCCCAGGCCAGCAGCCTGGAGCAGACCGCCGCCTCCGTGGAAGAGATCAATGGCACGGTGCAACACAGCGCCGACGCCGCACAACGCGGTGCCCAACTGGCCCAGGAGACCTCGCAGATCACGCAGCGCAGCAACGATGCGGTGCAGGCCGTCACGCAGACCATGTCCGGCATTGCCGAGTCGTCACGTCGCATTGGCGAGATCATTCACCTGATCGAAGGCGTGGCCTTCCAGACCAACATCCTGGCGCTCAATGCCGCCGTGGAAGCCGCCCGCGCGGGCGAGGCCGGGCGCGGCTTCGCCGTGGTCGCCACCGAGGTGCGTTCACTGGCCCACCGCACCAGCGACGCCGCCCGCGAGATCAAGCAGCTCATTCAGGAGTCGGCCGACCGCGTGCAGCAAGGGGGCGAACGCACCGACGAGGCCGGCGCCCGCATGCGCGAAGCCATTGAGGCCGTGCAGAAGGTCAGCGATGTGCTCGACGCCATCAGCGGGGCCGCGCGCGAACAGCAGCTCGGCATGGGTCAGATCAACGAGGCCGTGGCCCACATGGATGCAATCACCCAGCAAAACGCCTCCATGGTGGAAGAGCTCGCCTCTGCGGCCAAGTCGCTGACCGAGCAGGCTCAAGGGGTGAGCCACTCCATGCGCCTGTTCCGTCTCCAACGTGGCGAACAGACGCTGACCGACCTGGACGCCGTGGCGTTGCGCCGTCAGGCCAAGGGCGACTGAGCGCCGGCCGCGTCAGGCAGACTGCCGACGCTCGGCCAACCAGGCCAGCAGCTCCGCCTCGTCCAGCGCGCGGGCAAACAGCCAGCCCTGCCCTTCCTCACAGCCCAGGGCACACAGGGCCTGGCGCTGCGCCTCGGTCTCGACCCCTTCGGCGGTGATGCGCATGCCCAGGCTTTGCCCCAGGCTGATCACCATGCGGGCGATGCTGTCGTCGTCCTCCAGCTCGTTGATGAAGCTGCGGTCGATCTTGAGGCGCTGCGCCGGCAGATGGCGCAGCACGCTCAGGGACGAGAAACCCGTCCCGAAGTCATCAATGGCCACGCTCACCCCCAGCGCGCACACGGCCATCAGCAAGGGGCGGATCACCGCCAGGTCATCGGCCGCCATGGACTCGGTGATTTCCAGCTCGACGCTGGACGGTGGCACCCCGCTGTCCGCCATCGCCTTCTGCACGGTGGCCACAAAATCGGGCTCACGCAGCTGCGCGTGTGACACGTTGATGGCCATGACCAGCTCACGCTCACCTGCGGCCCGCAAACGCGCCAGTTGCTGGCAGGCACTGCGCAGCACAAACGTGCCCAAGGCCCCCATCAGGCCCGATTGCTCGGCCAGGGGAATGAAGCGGTCGGGCGGCACCATCTGACCATCGGCCATGCGCCAGCGCAGCAAGGCCTCCACCCCCTGTGGCTGGCCATCAACCAGGGACACCTTGGGTTGGTACAACAGGAACATGTGCTGGGCTTCGAAGGCCTGGCGCAGCCCGGACAGCAACCGCATGCGTTCGCGCGCATCCTGCCCCATCGAGGCAGAGAAGGTCACCGCACTGCCGCGCTGGTGCAGCTTGGCCTGCTTGAGCGCCACATGGGCATCCTTGAGCACCGCCGCCCCCGCATCCAGCCGTTCGGCCAGGGGCACCAAGCCCAGGGTGGCCGACACCCGCACCCGCTCGCCTTGCGCCTGCACCGGCTCATGCAGGACGCTCTGCAGGTGCCCCGCCGACACCTCGTCGCACGGCCCCAGCACGCCGAAGATGTCGGGGCCCAGACGGGCAATGTGGCTGCGCGGCAGCGCCTGCGCCAAGCGCTGAGACACCGCCTGCAGCACCGTGTCGCCAAACTCATGCCCCAGCGCGTCATTGAGGGCCGCGAAGTCATCGATGTCCAGCAAGGCCAAGGCGTTGTCGGCACGCTCGACCAGGCCCGCATCCAGCATCTCCAGCAGGCGGTTGAGATTGGGAATGCGCAGCAGCGGGTCCACATAGGCCTGGTCGACCAGGCGGTCGTACAGCAGCACGTTCTCGAAGCCCACCGCCATGCTCGCGCAAAAGACCTGCAGCAGCTGCCGGTCGATGTCATGGAGTGACCGCTGCACATCGACATAGGCCGCCAGACCACGCCCGTTCTCCATCGAGAAGTACAAGAGCATGTGGGGCTCGAAGCTGCTGCGGCGCTGGCTCAGGCAGGTCGCCAGGGCCTCCTGCACCGTGGGCAACTCCAGCTCACCCAGGGTCCGATGGATGAGGTGGCTGAAACGCCCTGCCGCCGCGATGACGCGGGCAGGCTCGTTCACGCCATGCAGACCATCTTGCGCACAGATGAGCCCGGCCGGCTCGACGTTCAGCAAGGCACACAGCTGGCTGACCACCCCCTGCGCGAACATCTGCATGCCGTGCATCTTGGTCAGCTCGGTGCTGGCCTGGATGACCATCTCGAAGCCACGGCGGATCTCTTCGTGCGCCCGCATCTGCCGGTAAGACCGCACCGCCGTGGTCAGGCTGGTGAACAGGCGCACCCGCGTGAGCTCCGACTTGGTCTTGTAGTCGTTGATGTCGTAGTGGCGGATGGTGTCCAGCTCGGGGGCATAGCCAGGCTGGCCCGTGCGCAGGATGATGCGCACGGCCTCGCGTTGCAGGTCCTGGCGCACATGGCGCACCAGCTGCAGCCCGGCATCGTCGGTTTCCATGACCACATCGAGCAGGATGACGGCCAGATCGGGCAACATCGCCACCGCGGCGCGCGCCTCGGCCGCCGAATAGGCATGCGCCAGCGACAGGGAACGACCTTCGACCAGCAGGCCGCGCAGGGCCAGTTCGGTGGCACGGTGCACATCCTGATCGTCATCGACCACCAACACACGCCAAGCTTGCGCCGCATCGACCACCTCGGGGGCTGCGGGGGCGTCGTCCTCGTCAATGAGGATCAGGTCATCGTCAACCATGTTGCACCATGTTGTGAGAAGGGGCTGCGGCGTGAGGGGCCTCGCAGGGCAGGTCCAGGGTGACGGTGCACCCCTGACCGGGCTGGCTGCTCACCTGTACCGTGCCGCCGAGCAGACCGGTCACCAGGGTGTAGACGATGTGCAGCCCCAGGCCGGAGCCGCCGCGCCCCAGCTTGGTCGTGAAGAAGGGATCGAACAGGCGCGACAGGTGAGCGGGATCGACCCCGCAGCCGTTGTCGGCGACCGTCAGGCGCACCCGCTGGTCGGGCAGCGCCTCGGCCGTGATGCGCACCTCACGCAAACGCTCGCGCTGCTCGAAGGCATGCACCACGGCGTTGTTGACCAGGTTCATCAGCACCTGGGTGAGCGGGCCGGGGTAGCTGTCCATGCGCAAGCCAGCCGGAGCCAGGTCGATGAGCTCGACCTGGCTGCGGCGCAAGGTGGGGCTGAGCGTGAGGTGCAGCTCATGCAACACCTCGCGCAGCTCGAACGGGCGGCGCTGGTAGCTGGACTGGTCCACCGCCACCTGCTTGAAGCTGGCGATCAGCTCGGCCGCGCGCCGCAGGTTGCGCTCGATGACCTCGGTGGCCTCGCGCCAGTGGGACTGGAACTGCTGCAGCGCCGAACGCTTGAGACCCTGCGCCACGCTCTCTTCGAACTGCTGCTGCAGGTCGCGCAAGGTGCTCGACACCATCACGGCATTGCCGATGGGGGTGTTGAGCTCATGCGCCACGCCCGCCACCAGCGAGCCCAGGCCAGCCAGCTTCTCGGAACGCACCAGCTCCTCCTGCGTGCGCTGCAGGTGGTCAACGGCGGACTGCAGCGCCTGGGTGCGCTCCTGCACGCGGCTCTCCAGCGTGGCATTGAGCGCCTCCAGCTCGGCCTGCGCCCGGCGCTGCGGGGTCACATCCACAAAGCTGCTCATCAACTCCTTGCCCACCATGGCCCCGCCCACCAGCACGCTGCGGGTCTGCCCGTCCTTGCTGCGAACCTGCACCTCGGTGGGCTGCATCTCTCGCCCCTCCTCCATCACCGCCGTCAAGGCCTGATCCCACAGGGCCAGGGCCATGTTGCGGTAGGCCAGATCTGGGTAGGCCAGCGCCACCCAGGTCGGGATGTCGGGCACCTCGTCGAGGGTGTAGCCCAGCAACTGGGTCCATTGCCGGTTCACGGCCAGCACCCGACCGCGCGGCTCCAGCAGCGCCAAGGGCACCGGCGCCAGCTCGAACAGGCGCTGGAAGCGCTCGGCACTGTCTTTGAGGGCCTGTTCGGCTTGCAGGCGGTCCGTGACATCGCGCATGATCGACACGAAGCGCCCCTGGCGGGGCAAGCCATTGTCATCCAGCAGGCTGTGGGCGGGGTTGAGCATCACCTCGGCCGTGAACTCGCTGCCATCGGGGCGCAGATGGCGCCACAGAAAACGGCGACGCACCCCGGACAGCGCATCCGCAATGCGCTGCTGGGCCAGCTCCATGGACGCAATCCCCCCCTCTTGAAAGGGCGGGGACAGATCGCCGGGGTGCTGGCCGATCAGCTCAGCCCGTGAGCGGCCGAACAACTGCTCGGCGGCCGGATTGCATTCGATGATGCGGTTGTGCTCGACCAGCAAGATGCCGTCATTGGCGCTTTCGACCATCTCGCGGTATTCCCCGATGGAGGCCATCACGGCGGCGCGCTGCTTGGTGATGTCGAGGTAGCCCGCCAGCAGCATCGTCTGCCCGTTCACCGGCAACAGGTGCGCTTTCACCAACATCTGAAGCTCGCGCCCCTGTCGGTCGGTCAGCGCCATCTCCCGCCTCAGGGGCTCAACGCCCTCGGCACCCTGCCCGCTCCGGGCGATCAGACGGTGCACGAACTCAGCGTGAACGGCTGGATCGACCCAGGGTGCGGCCCCCTCAAAAAGACGATGCCACGCGACATTGCCCCGCCACTGCGACAGCGCGCCGTCCGGGGTCACCACCGCGCAGGTCTGCGGCAGCGGCGCGTGCTCGAAAAGCCAGTCACCCGGCACCCCCTGGTCGGGCGCCGACACAGGGTGCGGGTCGGTGGTTGGCGTCGGCATCGCGGCGGCCCAGTTCGTTGTCCGGAAATCTGACAGAGATGGCCAAGATATCCTATCTTCGCCGCCCCGCTCGGGCATCACACGGAAACCCACCCCCGTACCGCATCCCCGCGTGACGGATGCACACCCCCGGCGCGCCGGCGGCGATTCAGGGGCGATTCAAGGCCAGGTCAGCGGCGCGTCAGGGTCAGCGCCAGTTCGTGCTGCAGCGTGGGGTGCGCCACCTGGGCGTAGGGTGGCTTGGGCCAGTCCCACTTTGACGCGGGCAACAGCGCGCGCATGGCATTGATGTCGCAGTGGTAGGGCGGGCCTTGCACCTGCCCCTCCTGGCTGGCGGCCGGACGCAGCATCTGCATGAACAGCACCCACAGTTGGCCGCCAGGCTTCAACCAGCGGTGCAGTTGCGCGGTGTAGGTCTGCCAGTGGTCCGGGTGGATGGCGCACAGGCAGGTCTGTTCGTAGATGGCGTCAAACGGGGCGCTGGCCTCATACGTCAGGGCATCGGCGCGCACCACATCGGCGCTCACGCCCTGCTTGCCACACAGGGCCTGGGTCAGGGCGACGGCGGCCTCGGTGTAGTCCAGGCCCACCACCTCGAAGCCACGGCGGGCCAGCTCGGCCACTTCCCAGCCGCTGCCACAGCCTGGCACCAGGATGCGGCAGGGCTGCAGGGCACCACCGTCGAGCCAGGCCAGCAGTTGCGGGCTGGCTGCGCCGCGATCCCATGCGGTCTCGTTCTTGTCAAACTTCTCTTGCCAGAAATCGGCAGTGGGGCCGGCCATGCGGTGCTCGTTTCAAATCAGATGAAGGGAAAGGGCCGGCATCACCGCCAGGCCCCTCGTGGTTCAGGTTCAAGCTCAAGCTGCGTTGCGCATGGGCACCGCGCCGGCGCGGTTGAGGCTGCTGACCAAGGCCTTGAGCGAGGCGGTCACGATGTGGCCGTCGATGCCCACGCCGAAGTGCTCCTTGCCGTTGACCGCCGCCTCGATGATGGCGCAGGCCTGGGCACTGCCATCGACCCGGTTGCCCGTCATCGAACGCTCTTCGTAGCTGCGCACCTCGATGGCGATGCCCGCGCTCTCGAACGCATGCACCGCAGCGTGGATCGGGCCATTGCCTTCGCCGGTGAGGATGTGGGTCTGGCCGTTGATGTCCACCGTGAGGCGGATGCCCTGGGCGTCACCGTTCTCATAGAGGTGGTGTTCGCGGTAGCGCACGGGCGTTGCCGGCTCGATGTAGGTCTGGGCGAACAAGCCCCAGATGGCGTCAGCCGTGACCTCGCCGCCATGCGTGTCGGTGTGCTGCTGCACCACGCCCGAGAACTCGACCTGCAAGCGACGCGGCATGACCACGCCGTGCTCGGTCTCCATCAAATAGGCGATGCCGCCCTTGCCCGACTGGCTGTTGACGCGGATGACCGAGTCGTAGGTGCGGCCCACGTCGGCCGGGTCGATCGGGAGGTAAGGCACAGCCCAACGCTCATCCGCCTTGTGAGCGGCAAACCCCTTCTTGATGGCATCCTGGTGGGAGCCGGAGAAGGCCGTGAACACGAGATCCCCCACATAGGGTTGGCGTGGGTGGATCGGGAGCTGGGTGCAGTACTCGTAGGTGCGGGCCACCGCATTGATGTCGCCAAAGTCCAAACCGGGCTCGACGCCTTGCGTGTGCATGTTGAGTGCCAAGGTCACGAGGTCGACGTTGCCGGTGCGCTCGCCGTTGCCAAACAAGCAGCCTTCGACGCGGTCGGCGCCGGCCATCAAGCCGAGCTCGGCGGCGGCCACGGCGGTGCCGCGGTCGTTGTGCGGGTGCAAGCTGATGATCACGCTGTCGCGGCGGGCCACGTGGCGGTGCATCCACTCGATCTGGTCGGCGTAGACATTGGGCGAGGCGACTTCGACGGTGGCGGGCAAGTTGAGGATGACCTTGCGTTCGGGGGTGGCGCCCCAGGCGGCGGTCACGGCATCGCACACCTCGCGGGCAAAGTCGAGGTCGGTGGACGAGAAGTGCTCGGGGCTGAACTCGAGCATCACGCGGGTCTCGGGCATCTCGGCGGCGAGCGACTTGATCAAGTTCACGGCTTCCACCGTCATCTTCAAGACCTCGGCGCGGTCCATGTTGAACACGGTCTCGCGGAAGCTGTCGTCGGTGGCGGCGTAGAAGTGCACGATGGCCTGCTTGGCGCCTTGGATGGACTCAAACGTGCGACGGATGAGGGGCTCGCGGGCCTGGGTGAGCACCTCGATGCTCACACCGTCGGGGATGCGGTCTTCTTCGATGAGGCTGCGCACGAAGTCGAACTCGGTCTGCGAGGCCGAGGGGAAGCCCACTTCGATTTCCTGGAAGCCGATGTCGCAGAGCATCTGGAACATGCGCATCTTCTTGTCGACGTTCATCGGCTCGAACAAGGCCTGGTTGCCGTCACGCAGGTCGGTGCTCATCCAGATCGGCGCGCGGTCGATCACGCGGTTGGGCCACTGGCGATCGGTGAGGGCGATCGGGGCGAAAGCGCGGTACTTGACGTTGGAGGAGGCGGACATGGCAGACATCTCGTTGTGAATCTCAATGCCTGTATCTTATGAAAGAAGGGCTGGCAGGTGCTTGCGTTGTGTGCCATGATTTGGCACCCGTTTGGCAGGAAATTGCGCGAAATGACCAACCTGAGCAACCACATCCAGCTGGATCGCTACGATCGGCACATTCTGGCCGTCTTGCAGGAAGACGGTCGCATCAGCAACCAGGACCTGGCCGACCGCATCGGCCTGTCGCCCTCGCCCTGCCTGCGCCGCGTGCGCGCGCTGGAAGACGCCGGCCTGATCCGCGCCTACCGCGCCCTGCTCGATGCCAAGAAACTGGGCCTGTCGCTGATGGCGCTCATTGGCATCTCGATGGACCAGCACACCCCGGAGCGCTTTGCCAGCCTGGAGCAGGCCATCACCGCCCTGCCCGAGGTGCTCGAATGCCTGCTGATCACCGGCCAGCAGTCCGACTACCAGCTCAAGGTGGTGGTGCGCGACATGGACGACTATCAGGATCTGCTGCTCAACAAGCTCACCACCATCCCCGGCGTGACCGGCGTGCACACCAGCTTCGTGCTGCGCCGCGTGGTCGATCGCACGGCGCTGCCGGTGGGTTCGCTTTAGGCCCCATCCTCGGCCCCATCACATTGGTACAAATTTGATGGCGATTAAACTCGACCGGGTATGACGACCCTGCCCCTCCTCTCTCTGGTCGCCCTGCCCTTCATCGGCAGCCTGCTGGCGGCGTTCTTGCCCGCGAACGCGCGCAACGCCGAGTCGACCCTGGCCGGCCTGATCGCCCTGTTCTGCGCGGTGCAGGCCGCGCTGTACTTCCCCGAGGTGGCCGCCGGCGGCGTGATCCGCCAGGAGTTCAACTGGCTGCCCAGCATGGGCCTGAACTTCGTGCTGCGCATGGACGGCTATGCGTGGATGTTCTCCATGCTGGTCCTGGGCATCGGCGCGCTGGTGATGCTGTACGCGCGCTACTACATGTCGCCCGCCGACCCGGTGCCGCGCTTCTTCTCTTTCCTGCTGGCCTTCATGGGCGCGATGAGCGGGGTGGTGCTGTCGGGCAACCTGATCCAGATCGTGCTGTTTTGGGAGCTGACCAGCCTGTTCTCCTTCCTGCTGATCGGCTACTGGCACCACCGCCGCGATGCGCGCCGTGGCGCCCGCATGGCCTTGACGGTGACCGGTGCCGGCGGCCTGTGCCTGCTGGCGGGCATGCTGGTGCTGGGCCACATCGTGGGCAGCTACGACCTGGACGTGGTGTTGGCCTCGGGCGTGCAGGTGCGCACCCACCCGCTCTACATGGTGGTGCTGGTGCTGGTGCTGCTGGGGGCGCTAACCAAGAGCGCGCAGTTCCCCTTCCACTTCTGGCTGCCCCATGCGATGGCGGCGCCCACCCCGGTGTCGGCCTACCTGCACTCGGCCACCATGGTCAAGGCCGGCGTGTTCCTGCTGGCGCGACTGTGGCCGGTGCTGGCCGGCACCGACGAGTGGTTCTGGCTGGTCACCTCATCGGGCTTGATCACGCTGCTGATCGGGGGCTTTGCGGCCATCTTCCAGCACGACCTCAAAAGCCTGCTGGCCTACTCCACCTTGTCGCACCTGGGCCTGATCACCACGCTGCTGGGCCTCAACAGCCCGCTGGCCGCCGTGGCCGCGGTGTTCCACATCCTCAACCACGCCACCTTCAAGGCCTCGCTGTTCATGGCCGTGGGCATCATCGACCACGAAACCGGCACGCGCGACATCCGGCGCCTGAGCGGGCTGTGGCGGGCCATGCCCATCACCGGCACCCTGGCCTGCGTGGCCAGCGCGGCCATGGCGGGGGTGCCGCTGCTCAACGGCTTCATCTCCAAGGAGATGTTCTTCACCGAGGCCGTGTTCGTCACCGCCACCCCGATGTTCGAGCGCCTGCTGCCCATCGTGGCCACGGTGGCGGGCATGTTCAGCGTGGTCTATTCGCTGCGCTTCACGGCCGATGTCTTCTTCGGGCGCAACACCAGCCACACCCTGCCCAAGCCGCCGCACGAGCCCCCGCACTGGATGCGGGTGCCGATCGAGGTGCTGGTGCTGGCCTGTCTGCTGGTGGGCGTGGCGCCGCAATGGGCCGTACAGGACATCCTCAGCGCCGCCGCCACGCCGGTGGTCGGCGGGCACCTGCCGGCGTTCGACCTGGCGGTGTGGCACGGCTTCAACCTGCCCCTGATGATGAGTTTCGTGGCCCTGGTCGGCGGCATCGTGCTCTACCTCTTGCTGCACCGCCCGATGGAGCACGGGCACCTGCAACGCACGCCGCTGCTCAGCCAGATCCGCAGCAAGCAGATCTTCCAGGGTGTGCTGGCATGGCTGACCGCGCTGAGCCGCCGTGCCCTGCGCCTGCTGGGCACCCAGCGCCTGCAACCCCAGTTGCTGCTGCTGATGGGGGTGACCGTGGGCAGCGCCGCCGCCACCCTGTGGCTGCGCGGCCTGGGCCCGGTGGTGAGCACCGGCACCCGCCCGTTGCTGGCCTTCTCGCCCATGTTTGCGCTGCTGTGGGCCGTGGGCATCGGGGCGGCGCTGGGCGCGGTCTGGCAGGCCAAGTATCACCGTCTCACCGCTCTGGCGCTGATGAGCGTGGCCGGGCTGGTCACGGTGGTGACCTTTGCGTGGTTCTCGGCCCCCGACCTGGCGCTCACGCAGCTCTCGGTCGAGGCCGTCACCACCGTGCTGATCCTGCTGGGCTTGCGCTGGCTGCCCAAGCGACTGGAGGAACAGGTGCCGCGTCGCAACTGGTGGGGGCGCACCAAAGTGCGCGTCCGCCGCGCCCGCGACCTGGTGCTGGCCGGGCTGGCCGGCACCGGCATGGCCGCCCTGTCCTTTGCCCTGATGACCCGCCCCTTCGAGCAGACCATCTCGCCCTTCTTCCTGGAGCGCGCCCTGCCCGAAGGCGGTGGCCGCAACGTCGTCAACGTGATGCTGGTGGACTTCCGCGGCTTTGACACCCTGGGCGAGATCACCGTGCTGGGCGCGGTGGCGCTGACGGTGTACGCGCTGCTGCGGCGCTTCCGCCCCGCGCCGGAAAGCACCGTGCTGCCCACCCAGCAACAGGCGCTGCCGGCCGACATGGCCAGCGACCTGATCAACCCCCGCATGGTCACCGACACCGCGCAGGGCTACCTGATGGTGCCCGCCGTGCTGGTGCGCCTGGTTCTGCCGCTGGCCGCCGTGGTGGCCGTGTACCTGTTCATGCGCGGGCACAACGCCCCCGGCGGGGGCTTCGTGGCCGGCCTGGTGCTGTCCACGGCCTTCATCTTGCAGTACATCGTCTCGGGCACGCAGTGGGTGGAGCTGCACATGCACCTGCGCCCGCGACGCTGGATCGCCACCGGCCTGCTGATCGCCACGGCCACCGGGCTCGGGGCGTTCGCCTGGGGCTACCCCTTCCTCACCACCCACACGGCCCACGTGCACCTGCCGCTGATCGGCGACTTCCACGTGGCCAGCGCGCTGTTTTACGACATTGGCGTGTTCGCCCTGGTGGTGGGCGCCACGCTGCTGATCCTCACCGCGCTGGGCCACCAGTCGGTGCGCGGCCACCGTCGCCCGCGCAGCACACCCGCGCCCACAGCCACGGCGCCCGCCCCGGCCGCGCAAGGAGAACACTGATGGAAATCGTCCTGGCCATCGCCATCGGGGTGCTGACCGCCTGCGGCGTCTGGCTGCTGCTGCGCCCGCGAACCTACCAGGTCATCATGGGCCTGTGCCTGCTGAGCTACGGGGTCAACCTGTTCATCTTCAGCACCGGTCGCCTGGCCCTGGACAGCGAGCCCGTGCTCATCCCCGGCGTGCTCGAAACCCTGCAGAACTACACCGACCCGATGCCCCAGGCCCTGGTGCTGACCGCCATCGTGATCGGCTTTGCCATGACCGCGCTCTTCCTGGTCGTGCTGCTGGCGCAGCGGGGTTTCTGGGGCAATGACCACGTCGACGGCCAGGGAGACGCCGAATGACGTGGTCGCCCTATGCGCTCATTGAGGCCGTGATGCCTCACCTGAGCATCGCCCCCATCTTGCTGCCCCTGCTGACGGCCTGCGTGCTGCTGTTCCTCAGCGAACACCGGCTGCGCACCAAGACCGCGGTCAGCCTGGCCGCCGCCCTGCTCAACCTGATCCTGGCGGTGCTGCTGTTCCAGTGGACCGCGCGCGGCGATGCGCAGGGCACCTACAGCGTCTACCTGCCCTCGAACTGGGATGTGCCCTTCGGCATCGTGCTGGTGCTCGACCGCCTGTCGGCCCTGATGCTGCTGCTGGTCGGCGTGATCGGGCTGATGGCCCTGCTGTTTGCCGTGGCGCGCTGGCACAAGGCCGGGGCGCACTTTCATCCGCTGTTCCAGATCCAGCTGATGGGCCTCAACGGTGCCTTCCTCACGGGCGACCTGTTCAACCTCTTCGTGTTCTTCGAGGTGATGCTGGCGGCGTCCTACGGCCTGCTGCTGCACGGCTCCGGCCCGGCACGGGTCAAGGCCGGCCTGCATTACCTGAGTGTCAACCTGGTGGCCTCGTCGCTCTTCCTGGTCGGCGCGGCCATGATCTACGGCGTGGTCGGCACGCTCAACATGGCCGACCTGGCTGCCAAGATCCCGCAGGTCTCCGCCATCGATCGGCCGCTGCTGCACGCGGGTTGCGCCATCCTGGGCGTGGCCTTTCTGACCAAGGCGGCGATGTGGCCGCTCAACTTCTGGCTGGTGCCGGCCTACTCCAGCGCCAGCGCGCCCTCGGGCGCCATCTTTGCACTGCTCACCAAGGTGGGCGTTTACGTGCTGCTGCGCCTGTCCACCCTGTGGTTCTCGCCGCAGGCGGGTGAATCGGCCGGCTTTGGCAGTGCCTGGCTGGTGTGGGGCGGCATGGCCACGCTGGCCTTTGGCGCCCTGGGCATGCTGGCCTCGCAGCGGCCCGCGCGCCTGGCCGGCTACGCGGTCATCGTGTCCTCGGGCACCCTGATGGCGATGATCGGCCTGGGTCGCCCCGAGGTCACGGCCGCGGCGCTGTACTACCTGCCCACGTCCACCTTTGCCATTGCCGCCTTCTTCTTGCTCACCGAGTTGATGGACCGCTCGCGCAGCGCCGACCCCGGTGTGCAGCGGCGCCCCGAGGACGAGGAAGACCATCTGCCCTTTGCCCTGGCCGACCTGGACCTGCAACCGGGCAGCAACCTTGATGACGACGAGGAACTGCTCATTGGCCAGCCCATCCCGGCGTCGATCGCGTTGCTGGGTCTGGCCTTCATTTGCTGCACCTTGCTGGTGGCCGGGCTGCCGCCGCTGTCGGGCTTTGTTGGCAAGTTCGCCATGCTCTCGGCCCTGCTGAGCACGCCCGAAACCGGCGGTACGCTGACCGCCGTGACCTGGACGCTGCTGGGCCTGGTCGTGCTGTCGGGCCTGTTTGCGATGATCGCCCTGTCGCGCACCGGCATCCGCTTCTTCTGGGCCCCGGTGGGTCGCAAGGCCCCGGTGCTCAACAGTGTGGAGTACCTGCCGGTGGCCGTGCTGGTGGGGCTGTGCGTGTTCTTCACCGTGCGGGCCGAACCTTTGATGCGTTACGCACGCGACACGGCCCAGGTCCTCTACCAACCTCAGGGCTACATCGACGCCGTGCTGAAAACCCAGCCCCGCGCCACCCCCACCAACGCCGAGCGCATGGGCGCGCCGGCCCCGCAGGTACTGCCATGATCCGCCGTCTGTTTCCTGCCCCCCTGCTGTCCCTGGCCCTGCTCGCCATCTGGCTGGTGCTCACCCGCGACGTCAGTCTGGGCCAGGTGCTGCTGGGCGCACTGGTGGCCACCATCGTGCCGCGGATGACGCAGTCGCTGCGCCCCACCCCCGTGCGCATCCGCCACCTGGGCGTGGCGTTTCGCTTGTTCATGCAGGTGGGCTGGGATGTCATCGTGTGGAACGTGCGCGTGCTGCTGGGCACCTTGGCCTCGCGTGACAAGCTGCCGCGGGGCGGCTTCGTGACCGTGCCGCTGGACCTGCGCGACCCCAGCGGCCTGGCCGTGCTGGCGGCCATCATGTGCGTGATCCCCGGCACCATCTGGTCCGAGATCGCACTCGACCGCAGCGCCCTGCTCGTGCACATCTTTGACCTGGGCGACCCGCAGGACGAGATCGATCTGATCAAGACGCGCTACGAGCGCCCCCTGATGGAGATTTTCGAATGAGCCCCATCCTGTTTGGCGCCATTGTGTTCACGCTGGGCTGCTACGTACTGGCCATGGCGCTGGCCCTGCTGCGCCTGTACCGCGGCCCCTCGGCGCAAGACCGCGTGCTGGCGATGGACCTGATCTACACCATCGGCATGCTGGTGCTGATGGTGCTGGCCATTCGCTACCGCAGCGCCATGTACTTCGAGGCCGCCTTGCTGATCGCGCTGTTCGGCTTCGTCAGCTCCATGGCCATGGCCAAGTTCCTGCTGCGCGGCGAGGTGATCGAATGAACCCCGAACTGTTTGGATGGGTGGAGGCGGCCGTGGCGCTGCTGCTGGTGCTCAGCGGCATCTTCACACTGGCGGCGGCCGTGGGCGTGGTGCGCTTTGAAACCTTCTTTCAGCGCATGCACCCACCCGCGCTGGCCTTCAGTTTGTCGGCCTGGTGCGTCACGCTGGCAAGCATCCTCTATTTCTCGGCGCGGCGCGAACAGCTGGCCCTGCACGCCTGGCTGATCATCATCTTCCTGTCCATCACGGTCCCGGTCACCACCATCTTGCTGGCGCGCACCGAACTGTTCCGCCGCCGCACACACGACGCGCCCAGCGCCGACATCCCGCCAGCCCTCAGCTACGATCTACCCCTGCCTTCAGCACGCACCGACAGCGCGGGCCCCAGCGCCGAACCTGCCGCACGCGCCGACCGCTGAGCTCACGCCATGCCCGACACGGGTGGCACCCAGATCTCGACCCGGTTGCGCCCCGCCCCTTTGGCCCGGTACATGGCCCGGTCGGCACGCCCCAGCGCGGCCTCGGGGGCCTCATCCGGCACACACAGCGTCACGCCAATGCTCACCGACAGGGAGACCGGTCCGCGGGCCGTCTGACAAGGCTGCGCCTCGACCCGGGCACGCAGACGCTCGGCCACCCGACTGGCCACCGACTCACTCGCCAGCGGCAAAAAGACCGCGAACTCCTCGCCTCCCAGGCGACCCAGCACGTCGCCGTTGCGAAGGCAGGCTTGGGTCACCGTCACAAAATGGCGCAGCACCTCATCGCCCACCTGATGCCCCCAGCGGTCGTTGACCTGCTTGAAGTGATCAAGGTCCACCAACAACACCGGCAGACGCCGGTCCACACGCGCCTCCACACTCATGGCCTTGCCCAGCAAGGTCAGGAAGGCCCGGTGATTGAAGACGCCCGTGAGCGAATCGCTCTCGGCCAGACGACGCAAGGCCGCATTGACGTGCTCGTTGACCAGCATGAGGATGCAAAAGCCCAGGATGTTGAGCACCACAATGGACTCGATCATCACCACGCTGGACACCATCTCGATGTGAGTCGACCCCGCGTGAAACAGCAAAGGACGCAGCAGCAGAAAAACCCCATGGCCGCCGCAGACCCAGGCCGTCAGCCGACGTGCCGGATAAGCTCGGACGTCGTGTGGCCACATGGCGCGCGCGCTCAGCAAAAAGAACACCCCCGGCCCCACACTGGCCAGCACCATGCGGACGCGCAAGTCCGGCTGCACCACGGTGAAATACAGCGCCAGCAGCAGCCACGCAGCCATGAGCAGCCAGACACCGTGCAGCCTCGCCAAAGGACGACCGGCGTAGGCACGACACCCTTGCATGCACTGGTAGGCCATCAACAGGATGCCTCCTTGGGCCAGCAACACCGACACCGGTCCGGGCGCCTGCGGCCTCAGCAGAAAACCCACGCAGCCCAGGAAGCCGAAGGCGTAGGCCAGCGTCCACGCTTTGAGGCCCGGAATGTCGCGGTTGAAGCGCCACACCGCCTGAAAGACGGCCGCCATGATCCCCATGAGGAGCGCCGCGAGAACAAACAGGGTGGGAACGTGCATGGTCAATTCATGGTATGTGAAATTCGGACGGGCTATTGAAAATGAACGCTGCATGCTATGTTAGCGCCTCGCACATGGCGAAATATCTCGCGACACCCTCCTCATGAAACCCCGCTCCTTCGCGCGCCAGATCGCCTACACCCTGGTCATGCTGGGCGTGATGATCGTGGCCTTCATGGTCTACACGCTCGCCGAGAAGGCCATCGATGCCGCCAACGAGGCGCGCCTGCGCGCATTCATGCTGGCCGACGAGCTGCACCAGTCCTCCGACGACCTCACCCGCATGGCGCGCCTTTATGTGGTCGGCGGGCATGCGGAGGCGCGCCGTCATTACCAGCGCATCCTCGACATCCGCGATGGCCTGCACCCTCGGCCCACCGGCTACAGCGGCATCTACTGGGATCTGGTCCTGGTCAGTGGCCAAGCCCCCCGAGCGGACAGCACGCAACGTATCCCGCTGATCGAGTTGATGCGCCAGGCGGGGTTCCCCGCCAACGAGCTGGACATCCTGATCCAGGCCAAGGCCCATTCCGACCGGCTCACGCAAATCGAACGCGACGCCATGGCGGCGAGCGACGACCGGGGGCCCGATGCCGAAGCAAGCCAGGCGCGTGCTCGGCTGATGCTGCACGACACCAACTATCTTGTCGCCAAAGCCGCCATCCTGGCGCCCATCGACCGGGTCAACACCCTGATGCGCGAGCGCACGAACGGCGCGGTGGCTCAGGCCGAGCGCCAGGCGCTGTACGCGCGCAGCGTGCTGATCGCCAGTGGCGTGATCCTGATGCTCATGCTGTTTCGGGCGGCCCAGGTGCTGCGTGCCCTGCTGGGCGGGTCGGTCGATGCCGTGCATGTCCAGATCAGCCGCATCGGCCAGGGTGATTTCACCCCCTCGAGCCTGGCGCTGGACGCCCCGGAGGGCTCCATGCTGGCCCGACTCATCGACACCCAGCGCAGGCTGCAGCAGATGAGCGAGGAGCGCGCGCGCACCCAGGACGAACTGCACCGCAGCGAAACCCGCTTGATCGAAGCCCAGCGCTTGGCCCAGCTGGGCCACTGGGAGCTCGACTTCGACACCTATGCCATGCAGTGGTCCCACGAGGTCTACCGCATCTTCGAGCGGGACCCAGCACGCTTCACACCCAGTTGCGAGAGCATTCTCGCGCTCATCCACCCCGACGACCGCGACCGCGTGGACCGCGACTTCAAGGCGGCCATGGTCAGCCACACGCCGTGCGAGATCGCCTACCGCCTGCAGTGGTCCGATGGTCGCGTGAAGTTCATTTGCCAGCGCTGTGAAACCTTGTTCGATCCGCAAGGACAGGCCGTGCGGATCATCGGCACGATGCAGGATGTCAGCCACAGCAAGCAGACCGAGCGGGCGCTGCAACGCCTCAACCGCGACCTGCGGCTGCTGAGCGACTGCAACACCGCCCTGGTCCATGCCCAGGACGAAGCCACCTTGTTGCAGGAAATTTGCCGCCTCGGCGTCGAGAGCGGTGGCTACAGCCTGGCCTGGGTCGGCTTTGCTCAGCAGGACGAGGAGCGCAGCGTGACGGTGGTCGCCGAACGCGGCGACCGCAACAACTACCTGGCGCAGGTGCGCATCACCTGGGCGGACAGCGCGCGGGGCCGTGGCGTGGTGGGCACCGCCATCCGCACCGGCCAGCCCAGCCTGGTGACCGACATCCCCAACGATCCGCGCATGGCACCGTGGGCGCCCACGGCCAGCGAACTGGGCCTGCAGTCCTGCGTCGCCCTGCCCCTGATCTGCGATGCGCGCGTACTGGGCGCCCTGACCCTGTACTCGAGCGAACGCGATGCCTTCGACGCGACCGAGCTGAACCTGCTGATGGAGCTGGCCAACGACCTGGCCTACGGCATCACCACGCTGCGCGCCCGGGCCGAGCATGCCGAGGCCAAGGCGCGGCTGGACTTCCTCTCGCACTACGACCCGCTGACGCACCTGCCCAACCGCCTGCTGCTGGGTGATCGCTTTGCGCACGCCGCCGAGGTGGCCCGCAGTGAGCACCGCACGCTGACGCTGTTCTATCTTGACCTGGACCACTTCAAGCACATCAACGACAGCCTGGGTTATGCCGTGGGCGACCAGGTCCTGGTGCAGTGTGTCGAGCGCCTGCGCCAGTGCCTGCCGCCCAGCGCCACGATCAGCCGCATGAGCGGCGACGAGTTCGTGGTGCTGCTGACAGGCCCGGACGACCTGGCCCGCATCGCAGGCCTGGCCGATGCCGTCAGCAAGGCGTTTGCCGAGCCCTTCCAGGTGGGCGAACACGCGCTCAACGCGTCCTGCTCCATCGGCATCGCGCTGTTCCCGAACGACGGCGACGATTTCGACACGCTGTTCCGCCACGCCCACACTGCGGTCAACAGCGCCAAGGACGCGGGCCGCAACGCCTACCGCTTCTTCTCGCACGAGATGAACGCCGGCCTGGTCGACCAGATCCGCCTGACTGGCGCGCTGGCCCAGGCGGTGCGCCGCCACGAGTTCTGCCTGCACTACCAGCCGCAGCTCGACCTGCGCAGCGGCCACATCGTCGGCATGGAGGCCCTGGTGCGCTGGCAACACCCCGAGGCCGGCCTGCTGCCGCCGGGGCAGTTCATCGCGCTGGCCGAACGCAGCGGGCACATCATTCCCATCGGCGAATGGGTGCTGCGCGAAGCCTGCCGCCAGGCGCGCCTGTGGGCCGACACCCTCGCCCACCCCCCGGTGATGGCCGTCAACCTCTCGGCCCTGCAGTTCAAGCGCGGCGACGTGCTGGCCCTGGTGCGCGACGCCCTGGCCACATCCGGCCTGCCGGCCCAGTTGCTGGAGCTGGAGCTGACCGAATCCATCTTGCTGCAAGACGTGGACAGCACCATCGCCACCCTGCAGGGGCTCAAGGCCATGGGGGTCAAGCTCTCCATCGATGATTTCGGCACGGGCTACTCCAGCCTGTCCTACCTGAAACGGCTGGCGGTGGACAAGCTGAAAATCGACCAGTCCTTCGTGCGCGACATGCTCATTGATGCGGATGGCGCCTCCATCGTCAAGGCCATCGTGCAGCTCGGGCACAACCTGCAGCTGACGGTGATCGCCGAGGGCGTGGAAACCCAGGCGCAGCGCCAGGCCCTGACCGACATGGGCTGCGACGAGGCGCAGGGCTACCTGATCAGCCGCCCCGCACCAGCCGAGGCCTGCCAGGCCCTGCTTGAGCAGGCCTGAACACCGGCCTCGTCAGCGCGCAGACACCACCCGGTTGCGCCCCTGCGACTTGGCCATGTAGAGGGCCTGGTCGGCGCGGTGCTGCAGGCTGTCAGGCCGCTCTTCGGCCAGCAAGGTGGCCACGCCAATGCTCACGGTGACCCCGGCCACAGGCATCGCCTCGGCCTGGGCAATCTGGCTGCGGATGCGCTCGGCCACCCCAGCAGCTGACGTGGCATCGGTGTCGGCCAGGAGCACAGCAAACTCCTCGCCGCCCACGCGCGCCGCGACATCGATCTCACGGGCGCTCTCCTGCAGCACACCGGCCAGCACCCGCAACACATGATCGCCCACCGCATGGCCATGCTGATCGTTGACAGCCTTGAAATGGTCGGCATCGACCAGCAGCACGCTCAGGGGCGCGCCGTTGCGCTGCACGCGCCGCCACTCGCGGGCCAGTTGCTGGTCGTAAGCCCGCCGGTTATTCAAGCCCGTGAGCGCATCGGTGTGCGCCAGCTCCGACAGGCGCTCGTTGAGCACGCCGACCTTGTGCATCTCCTCGGCCAGCAGCCGGTTGGTCTCGGCCAACTGGGTCAGGGCCTGGCGCAAAGTGATCTCGCGCAAGGTGGCGTGCGCCAGCTCGGTCAGCACCTCCACATCGCGCGCGGTCCAGTGCCGGGGCTGCATGTCCACCGCGCAAAAACTGCCCAGCACCAGCCCCTCCGGGGTCACCAGCGGCACCCCGGCATAGGCCCGCACGCCCAAGGTCTGCACCGTGGGCACGTCGGCAAAGCCGGGCAGTGCGCAGACATCGTCCAGCAACAATGGACCCTGCGAGAGCAAGGCGTAATGGCAGAAGGTGCGCCCCTGGAGCTGACGCGCGCTGGCCAAAGGCTCGCCAAAGCCGATGGTGCTCTTGTAGAAGTCCCGCCCGGCATCCACCAGGGAGACGAAGGTGGCCGGCACCTCCAGCAAGCGGGTGGCCAACCGGGTGAGGCGGTCAAAGCTCTCTTCGGCAGGGGTGTCCAGCAAGCCGGTGTCGCACACCGCCTGCAGCCGCGCCGGGTCGAGGCGGGCGGCGTTCACTTCGTCATCCGACGGCGCGGGAGCGGAAAAACTCATGGCGTGCGTGAAGCGGACAAAAACACAGTGTGCCGCAAGATGGCCCAACACCGCCCCCGGTTTGCCCCCACAACGGTTGAGGTCACAGGTCGACTTATTGCCATGAAACAAGCAATTTGCCCCAAGTAGCGATATCGTTACGCCTTTGCCAAAACCATGGCCCTGTGATGCCCGCCGTTGCTGCGATCCAGCCGGCGGCATTTTCGTCATCCTTATCCGGAAAGCAAGTTATGAGTACCCAGCAGCCCACCATCATCTACACCCTGACTGACGAGGCGCCGCTGCTGGCGACCAGCTCCTTCCTTCCGATCGTGCGCACCTTTGCCGCCCCGGCCGGCATCAACGTCACCACCAGCGACATCTCGGTGGCCGCCCGCATCCTGGGCGAGTTCCCCGAGTGCCTGAGCGAAGCGCAGCGCGTGCCCGACAACCTGGCCGAACTGGGCCGCCTGACCCTGCAGCCCGACACCAACATCATCAAGCTGCCCAACATCAGCGCCTCGGTGCACCAACTGGTCAGCGCCATCAAGGAACTGCAAGGCAAGGGCTACGCCGTCCCCGACTTTCCGGAAGACCCCAAGAGCGACGAAGAGAAGGCCATCCGTCTGCGCTATGCCAAGTGCCTGGGCAGCGCCGTGAACCCCGTCCTGCGTGAAGGCAATTCCGACCGCCGCGCCCCTGCCGCCGTCAAGAACTACGCCCGCAAGAACCCGCACAGCATGGGCGAGTGGAGCCAGGCCTCGCGCACGCACGTGGCCACCATGAAGCACGGCGACTTCTACCACGGTGAAAAGTCCCTGACCCTGGACAAGGCCCGTGACGTGAAGATGGAGCTGGTCACCGCCAGCGGCAAGACCATCGTCCTCAAGCCGAAAGTGGCGCTGCTCGAAGGCGAGATCATCGACAGCATGTTCATGAGCAAGAAGGCGCTGTGCGACTTCTACGAAACGCAGTTCGAAGACGCCCGCAAGACCGGCGTGATGCTGTCGCTGCACGTCAAGGCCACGATGATGAAGGTCTCGCACCCCATCGTGTTCGGCCACGCCGTGCGCATCTTCTACAAGGAAGCCTTCGAGAAGCATGGCAAGCTGTTCGATGAGCTGGGTGTCAACGTCAACAACGGCCTGGTCAACCTGTTCGACAAGCTGGAGACCCTGCCCAGCTCGCAACGCGAAGAAATCATCCAGGACCTGCACGCCTGCCACGAGCACCGTCCCGAGCTGGCCATGGTGGACTCGGCCAAGGGCATCTCCAACCTGCACGCCCCCAACGACGTGATCGTGGACGCCTCGATGCCCGCCATGATCCGCATCGGCGGCAAGATGTGGGGCGCCGATGGCCGTCCGAAAGACACCAAGGCCGTGATCCCCGAGTCGACCTTTGCCCGCATCTACCAGGAGATGATCAACTTCTGCAAGACCAACGGCAACTTCGACCCGCGCACCATGGGCACCGTGCCCAACGTGGGCCTGATGGCCCAGCAAGCTGAAGAGTACGGCTCGCACGACAAGACCTTCGAGATCGCCGAAGCGGGCGTGGCCAACATCGTCGACATCGCCACCGGCGAGATCCTGCTGTCGCAGAACGTGGAAGAGGGCGACATCTGGCGCATGTGCCAGGTCAAGGACGCCCCGATCCGCGACTGGGTCAAGCTGGCCGTCAACCGCGCTCGCAACTCCGGCATGACCGCCGTGTTCTGGCTCGACGAGTTTCGCCCGCACGAGGCCGAGCTGCGCAAGAAGGTCGTCCAGTACCTCAAGGACCACGATACGACCGGCCTGGACATCCAGATCATGTCGCAGGTGCGCGCGATGCGTTACACGCTGGAGCGCGTGATCCGCGGCAAGGACACCATCTCGGTGACCGGCAACATCCTGCGCGACTACCTGACCGACCTGTTCCCCATCATGGAACTGGGCACCAGCGCCAAGATGCTGTCCATCGTCCCGCTGATGGCCGGTGGCGGCATGTACGAAACCGGCGCGGGCGGCTCGGCCCCCAAGCACGTCAAGCAGCTGGTGGAAGAAAACCACCTGCGCTGGGACTCGCTGGGTGAGTTCCTCGCCCTGGCCGTGTCGCTGGAAGACCTGGGCCTCAAGACCGGCAACACGCAAGCCAAGATCCTGGCCAAGACGCTGGACGCGGCCACGGGCACCTTGCTGGAAAACAACAAGAACCCCTCGCCCAAGACCGGTCAGCTGGACAACCGCGGCAGCCAGTTCTATCTGGCGCTGTACTGGGCCCAGGCGCTGGCCGCCCAGACCGACGACGCGGCCCTGGCCGCCAAGTTCGCCCCCCTGGCCCAGTCCCTGAGTGCCCAGGAAGCCACCATCGTGGCCGAGCTGGCCGCGGTGCAAGGCAAGCCGGCCGACATCGGTGGCTACTACATGCCCGACGCGGCCAAGCTGGAAGCGGTCATGCGCCCCAGCGCCACGCTGAACGCCACGCTGGCGAGCGTGGTCGCCGCCTGATCCGCGCGTGATCCCTGAGTGACCCGACGGCCTCGCAAGAGGCCGTTTTTCATGGGGGCCCCGAACGGCTCACCAGGCGGCCGGGTCCACCTTGTAAAAGCCCGCCAGCTCGGCATACAAGGCCGGCTGGTTCTGCAGCAGATCCTGGCCGCGCTCGAAAAACGCCTCGGTGGCGACCGCGAAGAACTCCACGGGCTCGCTCGCGCCGTACGGGTCCAGCACCGTCTCCTCGCCACGCGCCACCTGCGCTTGCAGCTGCGCAAACGCTGCCCGCATCACCTCGGCCCAGCGCGCATGGCGCTGCGCACTGCCCAGCTCCGGCGCGCCGTTGCTCAGACCGTTCTCGGCGTCGAGCTGGTGCGCAAACTCGTGCAGCACCACGTTGAAAGCATCGTCCGGGATGCGGGCGCTGTCGCGCGTCTCGTCCCACGCCAAGATGACCTGCCCCTCATCCCACGACTCACCTGCCCGCAGTTCGTCATGGGCGTGCACCAGGCCGTGCTCGTCGGGCTGCGTGTGCTGCACCCAGAAGGCCCGGGGGTAGACCAGGATCTGGCGCAGACGGGGGTAATAGTCCGTGGGCCGATTGAGCAGCAGCAGGCAAGCCTGTGCCGCCACCGTGATGCGCACTTCGTCGGTGATGGCCTGCCCTTCGCAGCCGATGAAGGCCTTTTCTGCCAGGAAGACCTGAATGTGCCGTTTGAGCTGCGCCTGCAGATCAGCCGGCATGCTGCGCGTCAGCGGCACCCGTCGACGCAGGATGCGCTCCCACGCCTCGGGAAAGGGCGCCGACTGCAGCCGTCGCCGGCGATGCGCCAGACGCCGGGGCTGCGTCCACAGCCAGACGATCCAGGCCAAGGCCAGGGCGACCAGCAACAACAAGGGCAAGGGATTGGGGGCAGACAAGGAAGCAACCATACAACATCCTGGCCAGCCGATGGGCGTGACAAATTCACGTGATCACCTCGGCGCCACTGGGTCATTTTGCGACATCGTCAAGTTGTCATCCGGGCTCGCAATAGTCGCCTGCGTCGCGCAGGAGACTTTCCATGGACTTGACCCTTCCCTATGCCAAGACCGACCTCGCGTGGTCGGCCATCCGCACCCGCAGCATCGAGCTCAGTGGGGCGGCGCGCGCCGTGCTGATCATGATCGACGGCAAGCGCCCCCTGGCTGACCTGCTGCCAGCCATCGAAGCCCTGTCGCTGACGCTGGACGATGTGCGAGAGCTTCTGACACGTGGTTTGGTGGCGCCCTGCCCGAAAAAACAGGTGACGGCCCCGTTGGCACACTCATCGGTACCCGCGCCCGCGCCGGCCCCAGCGGCCACGCGCTCGCTCGCCGCGGCCAAGTTCTATGCGCTGGAGCAGATCGCGCGCCTGCTGGGCCGCCGCGATGAAGCGCTGCGCCTGGCCGCCCGCGATGTGGTGGACCACCCCAGCCTGCTGACCTGGCTGGAGACCTGCCGGCACGCGATTGCCGAGATTGCCGGAGAAGAGCGCGCCAACATGCTGATGGCGCGCACCCACGCGTTGATCCCAGAGTTGCAACCGGCCTGAAGACGCAAGGGCCTGTGCGGCCACGTGTGCACGGCCGCCGCTGTCAGTGCCCCGTCAGCAGCAGGTCAACGCGCGGTCACAGCGACATGGACGGCCGCTCGGCCATCGCCGCGCGCCAACGCATCAGGTGCGGGTGCGCCTCGGTGACGCGTACCTTGACCACGCGCGCAAAGTCCACGGCCACCACCGCCGTGATGTCAGCGATGCTGAACCGGTCGGTGGCGATGAACTCCCGACCGGCCAGGCGCTCGTTGAGCATGTCGAAGAACTGCTGCGTACGCACCAGGCCGCGCTCGGCCAGCGCCGGGATCTGCGGGTGGTCCTGCGGGCCCGGCAAGGCGCGGTTGGCCATCGCCGGGCTGCCGTTGCGAAAGGCCTCGGCCACGGCCATCAGACCTTCAAACTCCATGCGCCAGTTCCAGCTGGCCACCTCGGCCTTCTCGGCGGGCGAGACACCCAGCAAGCGATGCTGGGGGTACTGCGCCTCGATGTAGGCCGCGATCGCAGCGTTGTCGGTCAGCAGCAGACCGTTCTCGGTGCGCAAAACGGGCACCGTGCACAGCGGATTCACCGCGCGGAAGGCGTCACTGAGTTGCTCGCTGGTGCGCAGGTCCACCTGCACGGTCTCATAGGTCAGGCCTTTTTCGGCCAGCAAGATGCGGGCGCGGCGGGGGCTGGGGGCCGTGGCGCAGTCGTAAAGGGTCAGGGGCATGCCAACTTGTCCTGGGTGTTCGTCTCGAAATCGCTGGCGTCATGGCGTTCGTGCAACTGGCTGGCCGGGTCGCCCACCACGCGGTTGACCATGCGCCCGCGCCGGGCTCCCGGACGCTGCGCGATCTCTTCTGCCCAGCGTACGACATGGGTGTAGTCCTGGACCTGCAGGAATTCCCCAGCTTCGTACAACTGCCCCTTCGACAAGGCGCCGTACCAGGGCCAGATGGCCATGTCGGCGATCGTGTACGTGTCGCCCACCATGTAGCGGTGCTCGGCCAGATGGCGGTTGAGCACGTCCATCTGGCGCTTGACCTCCATGGCATAGCGGTCGATGGCGTATTCGAGCTTGACCGGCGCATAGGCATAGAAGTGCCCGAAACCCCCACCCAGGAACGGCGCGCTGCCCACCTGCCAGAACAGCCACGACAGGCACTCGGCGCGCTGGGCTGGCTCGGTGGGCAGGAAGGCGCCGAACTTCTCGGCCAGGTAGACCAGGATGGCGCCGGACTCGAACACGCGAATGGGCTCAGGGCCGCTGCGGTCCATCAGCGCCGGGATTTTGGAGTTGGGGTTGACCTCGACAAAGCCCGAGCCGAACTGCGCGCCCTCGTTGATGCGGATCAGCCAGGCGTCGTACTCGGCGCCGGTGTGGCCGGCTTGCAGCAGCTCTTCGAGCATCACCGTCACCTTCACGCCATTGGGCGTGCCCAGCGAGTACAGCTGCAGCGGGTGCTTGCCCACGGGCAGGGCCTGCTCGTGGGTCGGCCCGGCAATGGGGCGGTTGATGTTGGCAAAGCGGCCGCCATGGCCTGGGGTCCAGGTCCAGACGGCCGGGGGCGTGTAGCCAGAGGCGTCGTCGTGGGTGTCGCTCATGTCGGGCACTCCTGAGTCAAGGTGAAAGGCACGCGGGGTGTGCAATCGGTCCAAGGCCGCAGATTAGCAAACCCGCTGAGGCCGAGCTTGCGCAAGGACATGCGGACCCTCGGCCGCTGCGCCCATCGCCGACAATGCACACCTGCTTCATCCCGCCCCTGCTGACCCGTGACCCCACAAGCCCTGCTCGACGCCATCGCCACGATGACGCTGCCCCCGGACGCCCAGCGCCTCTTCCACGGCCGTGGCGGCATGTTCCCTGGTTACGAACAATGGGCGCTGGACTGGTATCCGCCGGTCCTGCTGCTGACCAGCTACCAACCGGTGAGCGAGGAGGAGCTGGCGCCCATCCAGGCTGCGCTGGCGGCCCGCTGGGCGGAACTGATGCCCGATCAGCCTGTGAACCTGGTGTTCCAGCACCGCAACGAGGTGCGCGCCGACACCCGTGTGCTCAGCGGCGCGGTGCCTGACCCGCATGTGGTCAGCGAGCAAGGCGCGCAGTTCAAGGTGCACCTGCTGCGCGGCTTCAACCACGGGCTGTTTCTGGACATGGGCGAGGGCCGCCGCTGGGTGCGCGAGCACGTGGCCCAGGCCTGCACCACGAGCCACCGCTACAAGGTGCTCAACCTGTTTGCCTACACCTGCGCCTTCTCGGTGGTGGCGATGCAGGCCGGTGCCCGCCAGGGCATCAATGTGGACATGGCCGCCGGCGCCCTGTCCATCGGCAAACAGAACCACCACCTCAATGGCATCACGTCGGATGTGAGTTTCCTGCCGCACGACATCTTCAGCTCCTGGGGCAAGATCACCCGCAGCGGCCCGTACGACCTCATCATCCTCGACCCGCCGACCTACCAGAAGGGCAGCTTCGTGGCCGAGAAGGACTACGCCCGCCTCATGCGCCGTCTGCCGGATTTGCTGATGCCGGGGGGCCATGCGCTGCTGTGCCTGAACTCGCCCAAACTGGGACCGGGCTTTTTGCAGGATCTGATGGCGGTGGAGGCGCCGGAGCTGCGCTTTGTGGAGCGCGTGGCCAACCCGGCGGCGTTTGCGGATGTGGCCGAAGACCGCGCGTTGAAGGTGTTGGTGTACCGCGCGCCGGACCTGAGCTGAGCTGCCCCTCAGTTCACCACGTCACGCGCTGCCCCGCCCAGCTTGAGCATCCGGTAATTGAACTGCCGCAAGGTCAGCCCCAGCGCCTGAGCGGCACGGGAGCGGTTGCCACCGTGCTGGCGCAAGGCCTCCGTCAAATCGGCCAGCGCATGGGAGGCGGCGGGCAGGTAAGGCCGCACCAGGGTCACGTCCATTGCCGCGGGACGCGGGACGCGGTCGTCCGCCGTGAAGCGCGCGCGCAGCGCGTCCGCCGGCGAGGTGCGCGGCAGAAAGCGCTCGATGTCGGCCGCCTCCAGCACGCTCTTGTCACCCAGCAACACCATGCGCTCGATCAGGTTGGCCAGCTCGCGGATGTTGCCGGGCCAGGCGTGCGCCTGCAGGCGCTGCAGGGCGCCCGGGCTGAGGTTGACGTTGCGCTGGTTGGCCTGGTTGAAGCGGTTGAGAAAGTGGATCGCCAGCTCATGCACATCGGCGCTGCGCTCGCGCAAGGCAGGCAGGCGGATCGGGATCACATTGAGCCGGTAGAACAGGTCTTCGCGGAAGGCGCCCAGGGTCACTTCGTGAGCCAGATCGCGGTTGGTGGCGGCCACCAGCCTGGCATCGATGTGCACCTCACGCTTGCCGCCCAGGCGCACGATGGTGCCCTCCTGCAGGGTGCGCAAGAGCTTGGTCTGCATGGACAGCGGCAGCTCGCCAATCTCGTCCAGAAAAATGGTGCCGCCATGCGCCTGTTCGAACAGGCCGGCGCGCGAACCCACGGCCCCGGTGAAGGCGCCCTTCTCGTAGCCGAACAGCTCCGACTCGAACAGGGTTTCGGGAATGGCCGCGCAGTTGACCTTGATGAAGGGGTGATCCCGGCGCGGGCTGGCCAGGTGCAGCGCGCGCGCGAACATCTCCTTGCCGGTGCCCGACTCGCCCAGCAGCAGCACACTGGCCTTGGTGGCGGCCACCTGCTCCAGTTCGGCGATCGAGCGCAGCAACACCGGTGAGGTGCCCACGATGCCGTAGCGCGCGGGCGAGGCCTCCAGCGCCTGCGTGAGCGCCATGTTGTGCGCCTCCAGCGTGCGGGTGCGCTGCTCCACCGTGAAGCGCAGCTCCAGCAACTGCCCGATCAGCGTGGCGAGGATGCCCAGGATGGTCAGGTCATCGGCCAGCGAGCGATAGCGATGGCGGATGCGATGGCAGGCCAGCACCCCGACGGTGGACAGCCCCACCCGCACCGGCATGGCGATGAAGGACACCGGCCCGGGCGGCAGGTCGTCGCGCTGCACGGTGCGGCACAGGAAGGTCGGCTCGCGGTCGATGTCCTGCACGATGATGAGCTGCCCCGTGGCCAGCACCCGACCCGTGATGCCCTCGCCACGCCGAAAGTGCCCCCGTTCGCGCTCCTCCCGCGTCAGCCCGTAGGCATAGCGGATGCTGGCCGAAGCCACCTTCAGGCTGCTGCCGGGCGGCAGGTCCATGAGGGCTTCGAGGTTGTCGGCCAGCACGATCCGCCCGCGGTTCAGGCCCAGCAGCTCGGAGCACAGGTGCAGCATCTCGCGCAGCACCACGTCCGGCGCCAGGCTCTTGCCGATGTGCTTCATCACCTCCCGCATCAGGAGCATTTCCTGCGCGTGCCAGTTGCCGGCGCCCGGGGCGGCGTCGGCCCCGGGCGCACCCGGCAGATCAGGGGTCGCGGGAGGGGTGTGCATGTGCGTCGGGGCCGATCAGTACTGCTTGTAGGGCAGGAACTTGCCGGACAGCACGACGTTGACGCGATCTCCCTTGGGATCGCCCTGGCGCTGGATGTCCATGCTGAAGTCGATCGCACTCATGATGCCGTCGCCGAACTCTTCGTGGATCAACTCCTTGATCGTGCTGCCGTAGACGCTGACGATTTCATACCAGCGGTAGATCAGTGGGTCGGTGGGCACCGGTGTGGGCAGCGAGCCCTTGTAAGGCACCACCTGCAGCCATTTGCGCTCCTCGTCGGTGAGGTCGAAGATGTCGCCCACGATGGCGGCCTGGGCGGCGTCGAAGGTCATCTGGCCCAGGCACCCGGCCGTCGTCCACTCCTTGGAGAGGCCGACCTTCTGGGCGACCTCTTCCCACTTGATGCCCTTGGACACCTTGGTGCTGATGATTTTTTCGGTGACGTCCATGCGGTTCATGAGAACTCCAGTCTTGATGTGAGAAAAAAGGGGGTTGGAAAAATGGCAGGATCGCTCAGTGAGCCTTGGCGCGCGACACCAGAAAGTCAACGATGTGGTTGCGCAGGTCGTAGTAGCCATCGAGGTGATGCAAGGTGGCGCGGGTGCGCTCGCGGGGCAGTGGGTTGACCACCACCTCGGCGATGCCGCCCGGCTTGTAGCCTTGGTCGGTCTCGGCGCCGTTGCTCATCAGCAGGATGCGATCGGCCAGCAAGATGGCCTCGTCCACGTCGTGAGTGATCATGAACACCGTCTGATGGGTCTCGCGCACAATGCCCATCAGCTCGTCCTGGATGGTGCCGCGCGTCAGCGCATCCAAGGCGCCAAAGGGCTCGTCCAGCAAGAGCATCTTGGGCTGGATGGAGAAGGCCCGGGCGATGCCCACCCGCTGCTTCATGCCGCCGGACAACTGGCTGGGCTTCTTGTCGATCGCCGGCGTCAGGCCCACCAGCTGCACGAACTTCTCGACATGCGCGTTGGTTTGCGCCGCCGACCAATCCGGCCAGCGAGACTTGACGGCAAAGGCAATGTTCTGGCGCACCGTCAGCCACGGCATCAGGGCGTGGCCCTGGAACACCACCCCGCGCTCCAGACTGGGCCCGACCATCTCACGCGACTCCATGAACACATGGCCCGCAGTGGCGGTGTCCAGCCCGGCCAGCACGTTCAAGATGGTGGTCTTGCCGCAGCCCGAGTGGCCGATGACGCAGACGAACTCGCCGCGGTCCAGCGTGAAGGAAACATCGGCAAACACGGGCTTGTCGGCCACATAGGCCTTGCCGAGGCGTTCGATCTGAAGCAGAGGGGTCTTCACGGGAGCCTTTCCTGCGGATGCTGTGAGGTCGGGCGCGGGCGCCGGCGGTGCGGTCTTGAGGCCACCGAGGGCCGAGGTGTCAATCCACATAGGTCACCGCCTTTTGCAGTCGGCCAAAGGCCAGGTCCAGCAACATGCCCACCACGCCGATGACCAGCACGGCAAAGATCACATTGCTCAGGGAGAGGTTGTTCCACTCGTTCCAGACGAAGTAGCCGATGCCCGTGCCGCCCACCAACATCTCCGCCGCCACGATCACCAGCCAGGCAATGCCCATGCTGATGCGCATGCCGGTGAGGATGGTGGGGGCCGCGGCGGGCAGGATCACCTGCAGCGCTTTGCGCAAGGGGCTGACCTCCAGGGTGGCCGCCACGTTGAGCCATTCCTTCTTGACCGCCGCCACACCAAAGGCGGTGTTCACCAGCATCGGCCAGATCGAGCAGATGAAGATCACGAAGATCCCGCTCAGGGTCGAGTCCTTGATGGTGTATAGCGCCAGCGGCATCCAGGCCAGGGGGCTGATCGGCTTGAGGACCTGGATGAACGGATCCAGCGCCCGATTCAGCAGGGGGGACATCCCGATCACGAAGCCCAGCGGGATCGCGACCAGGCAGGCCAGGCCAAAGCCCAGCGCCACACGCCCCAGCGAGTGCGCCAGCTGGATGCCCACGCCCTTGTCGTTGGGGCCGTTGTCATAGAACGGCCGGGACAGATGCGACCACACCGTCTCGCCCATCTGGCCCAGCGTGGGGAAGCCATCGGCCTTCTTGGCCGAGGGGTCCTGCCCCATCATCTGCGCGTACTCGATCTGTTCGGGCGTCAGGCCGGCACCGGAGGCGGCGCCGCCCGCGCTCGCGGTGGCGACGTACCAGATGCCGAGGATGGCCACCAGGATCAGGCCCGACAGCAGCCCGGCGCGCACTTTCAGGTTCTTGGCGACACTCATGTCACACCGCCTTTCGGATGGCAAAGCTCTTCAGGTAGGCATCGGCCTTGGCCGCATCGAACTCCTTGCCCATCACCTTGAACTTGGGCGAAGCGGCCGCCGGTGCCGGCTGGCCCAGTGCCTTCATGTGCTTGCGGGCATCGGTCATCAGGAACACCTTTTCGGCAATCTGACGGTAGTTCACATCGCCCTTGAGGTAACCCCAGCGCTGCATCTGCGTGAGCATCCACACGGCCATGCTGTCCCAGGGCATCGGGTCAAAGTCCGCACGCGAGGGCACGTTCTGCACATTGCCCAGGCCATCGGCAAAGCGGCCAGTGAGCACCTGCTTGACCACCACCTCGGGCTGGTTCAGGTACTGCGGCTTGGAGATGACGCCCGCGATCAGCTCGCGGTTCTTGGGGCCGCGGGCCATGGCGGCAGCGGTCAACACGGCGCGGTAGAGCGCGGCAAAGGTGTTGGGGTTCTTCTGCACGAACTCGGCGCTGGTGCCAAAGGCGCAGCAAGGGTGACCGTCCCAGATGTCCTTGGTGAGCAGGTGGATGAAGCCCACCTCCTCGTAGACCGCGCGCTGGTTGAAGGGATCGGGGCCGAGGAAGCCGTCGATGTTGCCGGCACGCAGGTTGGCCACCATTTCGGCCGGTGGCACCACGCGCAGTTGCACATCGGTGTCGGGGTTCAGGCCCGCCTCAGCCAGGTAGTAGCGCAACAGGAAGTTGTGCATGCTGAACTCGAAGGGAATGGCGAACTTGAAGCCCTTCCAGTTCTTCGGGTCGCGGTTGTTCTTGTGCTTGAGCGCCAGGGTGATGGCCTGGCCGTTGACGTTCTGGATCGTCGCCACCTGCATGGCCTTGGCGCTCGATCCCAGGCCCAGCGTGATGGCCAGCGGCATCGGGCTCAAGAAGTGCGAGGCGTCATACTCGTTGTTGAGCATCTTGTCGCGCACCAGGGCCCAGCCCGCCGTTTTGCTGAGCTCCACATTCAGCCCTTGCTGTTTGTAAAAGCCCAAGGGGTGCGCCATGATCAACGGCGTGGCACAGGTGATGGGGATGAAGCCGATCTTCAGATCGGTCTTCTCCAGCGCGCCTTTGTCCTGCGCCATGGCCTGCAGACTGGCCAGGGGCAGCACGCTGGCGATGGCCGCCATGGCCGTGCGCTGTCCGACGGCATTGAGGAAGGCGCGGCGGGTGGCTTCCACCGGGAAGAGCGCTTTCACCGCGGCCGCTTCGATGAAATCGCGCGACAGGGTGTCGACATCGGTGGCGCGGGCCTCGGTCGCAGCCAGCGTGGCGGCGTCATGCTCGGCACTGCTGGCGTGTTGTCCGCAGGTGCAACCGCCCAGTCGGGCAAGCGGCGAATACGGGCGATAGATGTTGTCGTCAGAGTTCGTCATGGCGTGGCCTCGGTCAGAAGTGATGAAAGGGGGCGCTGCGCCCTGCTCAGTGCAGGGTCAGCGGCATCGACGTGGTCTTGACCCGCACCACCATGGGGCGGACCTGATAGGGCTCCGGCTCACCCGCGCAGATTTGCGCGGCGATGGTTCTGGCCTGGCGCGCAATCGGCTCGATGTAGCGGCTGGCCTGGCCATCCACCGTGATGCAGTCGCCCAGTGCGTAGATGCCTGCCTGACTGGTACGCAAGGTTCGTGCCTCCACGGCGACGCCCTGGTCCCAGCGCAAGCCCGCCGTGCGGGCCAGGCGTGAGGGGGTGTGCAAGCCCGCGGCGGCGATCAGCTGATCGGCCTCGAACACCTGACCACAACGGGTGCGCACGCGGATGCGGCCCTGCACTCGCTCGGCCGAGGCCACCTGCACACCGCCCACAAAGCGGATGGGCAGGTCTTGCCAGGCTTGCAGCACCTGCTGCCCCGCTTGCTCGGCCTGCCAGCGCGCCAGCGGCTCGCTCTGGGTGTCCAGCAAGGTGATGCGGTGCCCGCCCAAGGCCAGGTCATTGGCCAGTTCACTGCCAATCAGGCCAGCCCCGACGATCACAAGCTCACATGATGAGCCTTCCATCGCAGCGCGCAGTCTCTGATACGCCGCCAGGTGGTTGATGCGCCAGCACAAGGTGGCCGGCAGCGTGTCGGGCAACACCGGCTGCGCGCCGTGGGCCAGGATGAGATGGGTATACGGAATCGGCCCCCGTGTGGTGCGCAATTGGTGCGTGGCCTCGCACACGCGCACCGCATGGGTGTGTGCCATCAGGGTCACACCCAGGCGACGTGCCGCCTGCACGCCAGACTCTTTGACCAGCTGCTCGGGCGCCAGGCCTCGGGCCATGGCCACGGACAGCAGCGGCTTGTCATACACATCGCCGGCGCACGCGCTCACCAGGGTGATGGGCAGATCGGCATCACGGGCCCGCAAGGCCTCGGCCATCTGCCAGCCTGCGCGCCCTGCGCCCACGATGACCACACCGGCTTCGCCCGCACGGCGAGTGCACACCACCGATGCGCGGCCGGCCTGCGCACGCAGCGTGTCCAGACAGGGTGCGGTGTAAGGCACGAAGTCCTGCTTGCTGACCCCGCACAGGGGGCAGGCCCAGTCATCGGGGATGTCAGCCAGGCGGGTGCCAGGAGGCAGCCCTCCGTCGGGATCGCCCTGGGCCTCGTCGTAGACGTAGCCGCAGGCCTCGCAGATGTACTGCTGGAAAGGCAAGATGGCACTCATGCGGGCATCTCCTCGGTGCTCAAGCGCGCGATCTCCTTGCGCAGGTGCTTGATGGCGGGGGTGACGATGGCGACGAAGTGCGACTCTCGCACGCGGCGCTGCACATCGGAGCTGAGCAGATAGCCGCGTGCGCCCTGGTGCATCAAGGCCGACTGCGCGGCCCGCAGACACAGCTCGGCGCCATGCGCCCGCGCATCCAGCACGTCGATGAAGAACTCCTTGCTGCTGTCAAACGGGGTCTCGGCCAGCTTCATGACCCGTGCCGACAACTCGTCCAGCTCGGCCTGCAAGGCATCGGGCCGGTCTTCCAGGAACTGGTTCACATGGCCGAGCTGCCCTTCCACGGCCCACATCGAGTCGATGGCGCCCTGGGTCACGCCCACCGCCATGCCGCACTGCAACATCACAAAGGCCGCCCGGATGCTGGCAATGAAGGGGCGCGTCGGATCGGCAATCAGTTGATCGGCACCCACAAAGTGATCGCTCAAGCGCAGGGCATAGGTGCCCGTCCCCTCCATGCCAGAGAAACTGGGGCACTCGCGCATTTCCACGCCCGGTGCATCACAGTGCAGCAGGAACATGATTTCATGTGGCTCACTCGTTGAGCCTGATTCCACGCTGGCGATGGCGCCGCAGTATTGAGATGGCCCCAGGTTGCTCACCCAGGGCAGCGTGCCGCTCACCCGATAGCCGCCCTCCACCACGCGAGCACGCAAAAGCATGCCTTCAATCTGGGCGTAGCTCTTCATGGGGTTGGACAGCGCGGTGCCGCCCAGCCCCTCCCCGCTGAGGTGCGCCTGCAGCACGCGGCCGGTCAAGGCGGGGTTGCCGCTGTGCTGCAGGTACAGCCCGCACACGGCCTGGCACCACATCATGAAGCCGGTGGCCCCGCACACGCGGGACACCTCGGCCATCGCCTGGATGGCTAGGCCATAGTCGCCGGCCTGCGTGTCGGTATCGAGGTGGGCACTCATGGCGCCCACCCTGGCCAGATCGCGCAGGATCGCTTGCGGATACAGGCCGCGGTCGATGGCTTCGACCTGCTGCTTCAAGGGGCCGTGGGCAATGGCCTGCACGGCAGCCATCAAGGCGGAGGAGACCTCTGCAGGAGGCGAGGCGAGGTCCTGAGGCATGTCAGCGTGGTTCATGTGGAGACTCCTTGAGGCAGCCAGCGCTCGGCTTCAGTCAGCCAGGCTGATCGTGAAGGGGATGGGGTTGCGCATCGTGTTGGCCACCGGCGAGTAGTAGTTGGCGTGCTGCACGATCTCGTCGAGCACCTCACGCGGCGCATCGCCTTCCACCAGCACCTTCACGCGAATGGCCTGAAAGCCCATCTCAGGCGGGGTCTTCTGCAAGGCCCCATCGGCGCCCCAGGCGGCGGGGTTGCCGATGTCGCCCTCCATGAAGATCTCCAGGCGCGTCAGCTTGACCTGCTTCCATGTGGCGACCGCGGTGATGCCCACGGCAAGGCAGCCGCCCAGGCCCGACAGCACGATCTCCCCGGGGGCGGGGGCGGTGTCCTGCCCGAACAGATGCAGCGGCTCATCGACCACCACTGGCGTGTGGTTGCCCACATAGCTGAGCGAGCGGTATTGCCCCTCCATCACGGTGTGCACTTTGTTGGTGCCGCGAGAGGATGGGTTGTTGCGCCCCTTGTCCGCAAAGGCCATGAGCCCATCGCGATCGATGGGGCGCAGATAGGCCTTCACCGTGGTGGGGGCAGCGGCAGTCGAGGGGGCAGTGGCTGGGGCGATGACGGTGGACATGAAAGCTCCTGAACAAGGGAAAGAAAGAATGTCTGCTTGGCAATGTCTACATTGCAAGGGGTGTGCCAGATGCGCGATCGCCCCTCAAACTTTTCTCAAACCATTGATTCAGAAGTGCTTTTTCAGTACCCACCCACGGATTGAGCGATCACCCCCGCCCGATGGCCAAGCCACGAGCGCAGACAAACGTGAACACTTTGTTCACAAAGTGTGCTGAGCCCCGCGCCTCATTGCCAACACCTCCTCACCCGCGCAGAATGACCCGCTCGGGCTGAGCAGTGCGCCCTCGCCACATCCTTGTCACCCACCAGGAGCTCCCATGTCCAAAGTCCTCGTCCTGTACTACTCGAGCTACGGCCACATTGAAACCATGGCCCAGGCCGTGGCGGAGGGCGCACGCAGCGCCGGCGCCACCGTCGACGTGAAGCGGGTCCCGGAAACCGTCCCGCAGGAGATCGCCCAGTCGGCACACTTCAAGCTTGATCAGGCCGCCCCCATCGCCACGGTGGCGGAGTTGGTCAACTACGACGCCATCATCGTGGGCGCGCCGACGCGCTACGGGCGCATGCCAGGGCAGATGGCCGCCTTCCTCGACCAGACGGGCGGGCTGTGGGCGCGCGGCGCCCTCAACGGCAAGGTGGGCGCGGCCTTCACCTCCACCGCCACGCAGCACGGTGGCCAGGAGGTGACGCTGTTTTCCATCATCACCAACCTGATGCACTTTGGCATGGTCATCGTGGGGCTGCCCTACAGCTTTGCAGGCCAGATGACGCTGGACGAAATCGTCGGCGGCAGCCCCTATGGCGCGACCACGATTGCCGGTGGCAAGGGCGAGCGCCAGCCCAGCGCGATCGAGTTGGATGGTGCCCGCTTCCAGGGCAAGCTGGTGGCCGAAACCGCCAACAAGCTGTTCGGCTGAGGCCGCAGGGGCACCTCGGTGGCGCGTGTCGGCGCGGTGTGAGGGGGCACGAGCGGGGTGTTCGCGGGGGTGCGGTATGCTCCCCGCTGAGTCGCTTGCGACACCGCGAAGCCCCCTTCATGACACGCCTGCTCGCCCACCTGCTCTGCCTCGGTCTGCTGCTTGCCGGCGCCAGCGCCCATGCCGAGAAAATCATGGTGGCGGCCGCAGCTGACCTCAAGTTCGCCCTCGACGAGATCGTGACCGCCTTCAAGGCCCGCGAGCCCGGTCATGAGGTCGAGGTCGTCTACGGCTCGTCGGGCAAGTTCCACACCCAGATCCAGCAAGGCGCCCCCTACGATCTGTACTTCTCGGCCGACATCGCCTACCCGCGTGCGCTGGCCCAGGCGGGTTTTGCGGCCTCGTCAGTCCAGCCTTATGCGGTGGGCCGCCTCGTGCTGTGGAGCGCCTCGCGCGATGCCCGCCAGCTGCGCCTGAGCAGCCTCACCGATCCGAAGATCACCCGCATTGCGATTGCCAACCCCAAGCACGCGCCCTATGGCCAGCGCGCGGTGGAGGCCTTGCGGGCCGCCGGGGTCTGGTCCCAGGTCGAGCCCAAGCTCGTCTACGGTGACAACATCGCGCAAACCGCCCAGTTCGTGCAGACCGGCAATGCCCAGGTCGGCATCATCGCGCTGGCCCTGGCCGTGAACCCGACGCTATCGCGCCAGGGTGGGTACGCCTTGATTCCCGACCAGCTCCACACGCCGCTGGAGCAGGGCTTCATCATCACGAAGCGGGCACAAGGCAAGGCGCTCGCCCAGCGCTTTGCGGACCACATGCGCAGCCCCCAGGCCCGCGCCGTGATGAGCCGCTACGGCTTCGTCCTGCCCGGTGAAGCGGCAGCCCCATGACACCCGTGCCCAGAAAGATGCCCCATGCTCTCAGCCAGTGACTGGCAGGCCCTGTGGCTGACCGCCCGCCTGGCCGGGGTGGTGACGCTGATCTTGCTGGTGCTGGGCACGCCCATCGCCTGGTGGCTGGCGCGCAGCCGCTCGCGCTGGAAGGCCCCCATCGGCGCCGTGGTGGCACTGCCCCTGGTGTTGCCCCCGTCGGTGCTGGGCTTTTACCTGCTGCTGGCCATGGGGCCGGACGGCCCCCTTGGGCAACTGACCCAGGCGCTGGGCCTGCCCCCCCTGCCTTTCACCTTCACGGGGCTGGTGGTGGCCTCGGTGTTTTACTCCCTGCCCTTCATGGTGCAGCCCCAGCAAAGCGCTTTTGAGGCCATGGGCGAGCGCCCCATGGAAGTGGCCGCCACCTTGCGCGCCTCACCGCTGGACGCCTTCTTCACCGTGGCCGTGCCGCTGGCCGCGCCTGGCTTCCTGAGCGCGTCCATCCTGACCTTCGCGCACACGGTGGGCGAGTTCGGCGTGGTGCTGATGATCGGGGGCAACCTGCCGGGCATCAGCCGCGTCGCCTCGGTGCAGATCTACGACCATGTCGAATCGCTGGACTACGGCCAGGCCCATCGCCTTGCTGCGGTGATGCTGGTGTTCTCGTTCGTGGTCCTGCTGAGCCTGTATGCCTGGCGCGCCCAACCCGGGCGGAGGCGCTGAGATGAGCGACATCGAAGCACGGTTTCAGCTCGACTGGCCCGGGTTCACGCTCGACGTCGATCTGCGCCTGCCGGGGCGGGGCGTCACGGCGCTGTTCGGCCCCTCGGGCTCGGGCAAGACGACCCTGCTGCGCTGCATCGCAGGGTTGGAGCGCGCGCCGCAAGGACGCTTGCGCGTGCAAAATCAGATCTGGCAAGACAGCCGTGAATGGCTGCCCACCCATCGCCGTCCCATCGGCTATGTGTTCCAGGAGGCCAGCCTCTTCCCGCACCTCAGCGTGCTGGGCAACCTGCGCTATGGCCTGCGCCGCAGTGCCGAAGCGCCCCAGGTGCAGCTGGACCACGTCATCGACCTGCTGGGCATCCGCCCCCTGCTCGACCGTCAGCCCGATCACCTGTCCGGGGGCGAGCGTCAGCGCGTCGGCATCGCCCGCGCCCTGGCGGTGGCCCCGCGCGTGCTGCTGATGGACGAGCCCTTGGCTGCGCTGGATCTGCGTCGCAAGCAGGAAATCCTGCCCTACCTGGAGCGTCTGCGCGATGAGCTCGACATCCCCATGCTCTACGTCAGCCACGCGCCCGACGAGGTGACCCGCCTGGCCGACCACCTCGTGATGCTGGACCAGGGTCGCGTGACCGCCAGTGGCGCCTTGGGCGAGATCCTGAGCCGGGTGGACGCGCCCATCCGCCTGGGCGAAGACGCCGGGGTCATCCTGGCCGCCACGGTCAGCGAGCTGGATTCCGCCTGGCACCTGGCCCGCGTGGACTTTGGTGGCGGCCAGCTGTGGATCCGCGACCATGCCCTGCAAGTGGGCCAGCGCGTGCGCGTGCGCATCCTGGCTCGCGATGTGAGTCTGGCGGTGCAGCCCGGCCACACCAGCATCCAGAACGTGATGCGCGGCCGCGTGGACGCCATCGGCGACGACACCCACCCCGGCCTGATGCTGGTGCGGTTGCACATCGGTCAGACGAGCGTGCTGGCCCAGGTCACCCGACGGGCCGCCGCCGACCTGGGTGTGGCGCTGGGGCAGGACATCTGGGTGCAAATGAAGTCGGTCGCCTTGATGGAGTGAGCAACGCCTTGTCATCGCGAGGTCACGCGATGCGCGCGCGAACGCATGCATGACAAACTGCGTTACGCTGTGCACTCGAAAAGATGGGTTCCTGACAGCCCTTCACCTCGACGCACATCCTCTTGTCATGTGGTCATGCTCACGATGAAACCCCCTTCATTCACGATGTGGCGCACCCCTGCGTTCGCGCTGGCAGCCAGCTTGCTGTTGTGTACCAATGTGCAGGCCGCCCTGGGGCGCGCGCCCCAAGCCCGCCCCGCCGACGCGGCTGACGCAGCCCCGGCCGCCAGACAGTTGCGCGCCGCGCCGGTGAATGAGGCCTACACGGTGTCAACCCTCGTCGAGCCAACCGGCACGGTCGTCCGCGAATTCGTCAATGCCCAGCAGCAGGTGTTTGCCGTGGTGTGGGCGGGGCCGGTGCTGCCCGATCTGGCCGTCTTCTTCGGAGACCACTTCACCGCATACCAGCAAGCCGTTCAGCAAAAGCGCGCGGCAGGTCAAAGAGGGGGGGTGGTGCATGCACGCAAGCCTGAGCTGGTGATGCTGTCACGCGGGCGCATGGGTAACTTCGAGGGGTATGCCTACATTCCCACCCTGGTGCCCCACGGGGTTGACATCAAAACGCTGCTGCCATGAAGCCTCAGGTCACCTTCCGCTGGTTCGGACGCGCCATGGTGGCGAGCTTCGTGTGGCTGCTCGCCAGCTGTGGCGGTGGCGGCGGCAAATCCGATGGCTCGCCCCCGCCAGCGGTGTCGACACCGCCGGTCACCGGCGCCAATGTGCAGACGCTGCGCGTCGGGCCAGGCCCCGCAGGCTTGTCCGTGCGCGTGGTCAACCTGCTCTACACCAGCGTGCGCCTGTGCATGCCCGGCACCGACACCTGCCAGACGATCGACCACGTGTTGGTTGACACCGGCTCCACCGGCTTGCGACTGCTGAGCACCGCCGTCACCTTGCCCCTGCCCGTCGCAACGGCCGAGGGGAAGTCGCTGTACAACTGCGTGCAGTTCATTGACCAGAGCTATATGTGGGGCCCGGTGGCCAGCGCCGACGTGTACCTGGGCGGCCCTGCGCTGGATGGCGAAAAGGCCGCCAACCTGCGGATTCAACTGGCAGGCTCCGCAGGCGCACCTGCCGCACCCTCGGTTTGCGCCAGCGGCGGCTTCACCCCCAACGACTCACCCAGCGCCCTGGGGGCCAATGGCATCCTCGGCGTGGGCACCGCCCCCCAAGATTGCGGCATCGGCTGCGAGCTCAACCCCGCCAACGGTGTCTACCATGTCGCCACCGGTGGTGGCGCACTCACGGGCGTCGCCGTCAGCCAAGCCGAACAACTGCAGCATCCTGTGAGTCGGTTCGCCGTCAACCACAACGGCGTCCTCATCCACATGCCCGCTGTGGCGGCAACCGGTGCGGCCAGCGCCACCGGCGCCATGATCTTCGGCATTGGCACCCAGCCGAACAATGCCCCGGGCACGGTCCGCGTGATGGCGCCCAACGTCAACGGCTACTTCACGACCACCTTCAATGGTCGCACGCTGAGCCGCGGGTTCGTGGACTCCGGCTCCAATGGCTGGTTCTTTGGCACCGACACCGAGCCGACCTATCCCCCTTGCAGCAATGCGCCGCAGTGGTATTGCCCATCCAGCGCCTTGAACCTGCAGGCGGTCAACAGCAGTGTCAATGGCCAAACCAGCACGGTGGACTTCGCCATTGCCAACGCTAATACGCTGTTCAGCAACGCGGCCACCTATGCCTTGAGCAACCTGGCCGGCCCCGTCGGCGATGACACCGCGTTCGACTTCGGCCTGCCCTTCTTTTACGGACGCCAGGTGTACACGGCCATCAGCGGTGCGAGCACCCCGTTGGGAACGGGCCCCTACGTCGCGTACTGATGCGGAAAATGCCATGGGCATGACCCGTGCTCACTGGCCAGCCATCGTCGGCGCGACATGGGCCCTCCTGGCTGCACTGCTCTTTGGCGTCAGCACGCCCCTGGTGCAACGCGCCGGACTGGGTGTGGGTGCGTTCACCACCGCCGCGCTGCTGTACGCCGGGGCGGCGGTGGTTGGCCTGCTGACGCGCCGCCCCCCTCAGCAAGAAGCACGGCTGCGGCGGGCCGACCTGCCGCGCTTGTCAGCCATGGCGCTGTTCGGCGCTGGCGTCGGGCCCGTCGCCTTGGCATGGGGGCTGCAGCACACCAGTGGCGCCAGTGCCTCGCTGCTGCTGACGCTGGAAGCCGTCTTCACGGCGCTGATGGCGCGCGCCCTCTATGGCGAGAGCATGGACCGCCGCGTCTGGAGCGCCATGCTGTTGCTGCTCGCCGGCGGTGTGGCGCTGATGCTGGATCAGCGACAGACGGGCCACGTCCAACTTTGGGGTTTGCTCGCCGTGATGGCGGCCACTGTCGCATGGGGGCTGGACAACGCCCTGTCCCGGGGGCTGGCCGACCGGGACCCTGGCCAAGTGGTGTTGGGCAAAGCCGTACTGGGCGCCAGTCTCACCGGACTCATCGCCTGGCTGGCGGGCGAGGCCGCACCGAGCCGGCTGGCGGCCTTGTCCCTGCTGCTCATCGGTGCGTCAGGCTATGGCCTGAGCCTGCGCTTTTATCTGCTCGCACAGCGCACCTTCGGGAGCGCACGCACGGGCTCCGTGTTCGCGTTCGCCCCCTTCATCGGAGCGGCGGTGGCGGTGGCCCTGGGGGACAAGGCCTGGAGCGTCTGGATGTTGGTCGGCGGCCTGCTCATGCTGGCCGGTGTCGCGCTGCACCTGATGGAGTCACACGCGCACGCGCACACCCACGAAGCGGCGGAGCATGAACACGCCCATCGACATGACGATGGACACCACGATCACCCTCATGATCCGATGCCGCAGGGGCCGCACAGCCACCGCCATCGACACGCACCGATGCAGCATTCACACCCGCATGTGCCGGACTTGCATCACACCCACCGGCACTGAGCAGCTGGGCGGGCCCTTGCCGCGTCGGCCCACACACCCGGAGATGCGCGAAAATAGGGGGCATGACCACCTCGCCCTCGCCTGCCCCCAATCCGGACCCTGACCCGAAGCCGCAAGCTCCCGAGCCGCCCGACCTGGACGCCTGCTGCGGCAATGGCTGCGACCCCTGCATCTTCGATCTTCACGACCTGGCGATGGACGAGTACCGTCAGGCGCTGCGGGCCTGGCAGGCGCGTCAATCCGCGTAAGGCAGCAAGACCCGGCAGGTCACCGCGAAGGGGACGCGGTGCGACTCGAACATCTGGGCGGCATCTCGCCAGGACAGCTCACCTTGGGCCAGCCGACTCAAGGCCCGGTCGATCAACTGTCGCATGTGGTGCCTGTATCTCAGTTCCGCCATCTCGACCTCACCCATTTGTAATTGATTGAAATACACCGAGGAATATGTCACGACATTTATGACAAATCAAGTGACGCTCAGGGCTTAAGCCGCAGCAGGACAGGTTCGATGGGCCGGACTCTTCCCGGCAGCACGGATGCCATTTGCGCTGGACGCCAAAGCACCGCATGATCGCCATCACTCTGCAGGGGTTGTGGTTGCATCCCGTTGATCACGTCGCCCCACTCCCCCGAAGGACACCATGCAAATCTTGCCCACATTGAAAGTGCAACTGTTGGGCGCCCTGCTCGGCCTGTGCGCCCTGAGCGCCCTTGCAAGCGACGCCGCACCCGGAACCCCTGAACAGCCCCGCCACGGCGGTCTGAGCACGATTGCGGCCCTGGATGTGCCGCGCTACATGGGCACCTGGTTTGAAATTGCCAAGTACCCCAACTGGTTCCAGAAGAAATGCAAGGGGGGCACGAAAGCCGAATACCGTCTGCAGCAAGATGGCACGGTGCAGGTCATCAACCGCTGCTGGCTGGAGAGCGGGGTCATGAGCGAAGCCATCGGCACGGCCAAGCAAGTGGGCTCGGCCACCTCCCCCAGACTGAAGGTGCGCTTCGCGCCAGCGTGGCTGTCATTTTTGCCCTTCGTGTGGGGCGATTACTGGGTGATCGACCTCGATGACCAGTACCAACTGGTGGCGGTGAGCGAGCCCAGCCAGGAGTACCTGTGGATTCTGTCCCGCACCCCGCAGGTGGACCCGAAGGCCTACAACGCCCTGCTGGCCAGACTGGCCCAACAGGGGTTTGATCTGAGCAAGCTGGTACTCACGCGACACGAGGATGATTGACAGGCCGCACGCCGATCGGGGCGCAGCGTGCCTGTCAGGAACCGCGCTGCAAGATCCACACCCCTGCAGGCGGTGCATTGCGCCACACCCAGTCGGTACGCTGCCACCGAAACTCCGCTGAGGCCTCGAACGGTACGCGCGGCAAGTAGGTGAACTGGACCAGCTTCGAGTCGGGTACCCGGCGCAAAAACCGCTCGATGCTGGCCACCGTCACCTCGCGCAGCTCCTGCGGCAATGAGCGAAACGGCAGACTGGACACCAGCGCCGCCGGGCCGGGAAAGACGAGGTCGTCCAGCACCTCGTGAGCGGAGCTTTGCCGCACGTCCAGCCCACCAAAATCCGTCCTCAACCGCTGCGCCAGACGGGGTTGAATCTCGACCACCACCAACGAAGCCTTGGGCAGGCGACCGCGCAAGGCTTTCGTGACGGGACCGGTGCCGGCCCCCAGCTCCACGACATGACTCACCTCGCCCGCCGCGCGAACCATGGCCGAGGCCAGGTAGCGAGACGAGGGTGCGAACGCACCGGTCAGCCCTGGCGTCCTCAGCAAGTGCAGCAAGAGTGTCGTCATGGGCGGAGTATGCGCGGCGCCCTGTCCGCCGAGCAAGCCGGCGCGGCGGGGGCTTTGACCTTGAAGCCCGGCTCCAGCCGTCGGCCACCGTCCTGGGACACCCCGCTCAATGTCACGGATGCGCGAGCAGATCCGCCTTGGGCGAGGGCGCAGTTTTCGTCGTGGTCATGAGATGTCCTTTGGCTGGTGGAGGTGTGACGTCAATTGACGAACAGCGCGATCAAAATGATGATCGGGATGGGAATGCCCAGGAAGAGCAAGAGCAGTGAGCGCATGACGGTCTCCAGATGTGCAGTGAAATGAGGTGCCTCGCAACGTGCTGGCGGGGTTGGTCTCAGGCGTCCCTTTGTCGACCGCCCACCGTGGCAGCCAGGCTGGCCACGAAGGCCCCGATCAGCAAGGCGATGAAGAGCCACAAGGCCGCATAGGCCGAGGTTTTGCGCGCTGCATCAGCGGCCTGACCCATCGCTTCCTGCGCCTCGCGCACACTGACTTGTGCGCGGGCATAGGTCTCGCTCACGCGCTGCTCCGCGTCTTGCTGAGACAGCCCGGTGTGTTGCGCAACCAACTGGCCCACATGGCGAACATCTTGCGCAGGCAGTGCCCCCTTGTGCAGGTGGGTCATGAAGATGCGGCCTGCTTCCGCCAGGGGCGCTGGCAAGGCGGGCGTGGCTGGCATGCGGCCTGGCATCTCGCGCCCATCAGGGGACTCGATGATCTCGGCGGTCGTGCCTTCCGTCGCGCCCTGTCGAAACAGCGCATCGATGAAGTACCCCATGGGTGCCGTGCTGGTGTCGGACTGCGCCGCCTCGGCCGCCGCTGCGGTGGAGGCGATGCCCCCGGCCACCGCAGCCCCGGCTTGCAAGCCGCTGTGGGTGATCGAGCCGATGACCGAAGTCAGTAGCGCCGCCGTTACCAACGATGACACTGCCCATGACAGAAAGCCGTGGGCAGTGTCGCGAAAGTAGACCTCGTCACGTTGCGCGTCCAGCCATTTGGTTCGGAGCCGGCCCGCCAGATAGCCCCCCAAGCCGGATGCAACGATCTGGGTGAACGTGACCCACGCGATGGTCGTCACGCCAAAGGCTGTCTTGCTGATGCCCTCATGTGCCCAGGGCGAGACGGACGACAAGCCCAGCCCGGTCCCCAGCATCAGCAGGATCAAGGACAGTGCGGCCGCGCCGACCGCCCCCGCGAAAACCGCCCCCCACGACACCGCGCTCGCGCAAGCCGAGGCCGTGTCCATGTCATCCCCCATGCCGTAAGCATCCGCCTGTGCGCGCTCGCGCCTGGGGTTGCCCACCACTGAAGTATTGGGAATGGCCATGATGACTCCTGAAGTTATTTTCAGCATCTTGTTCTGATGCGGGTTTTCGCTCGGTGCGCTGACGCACCGAGCGTGGAAAACAATCTGAGGGGCGCTTGCTCAGTGCGCGGTCTGCGCGGTCTGCGCCGCCTCGCGCTCGGGATGCCGGTGCTTGCCGAGCGCCGAGACGAAAGCCGCCGTCACGCTGGTGGCCTTGGCTTTGGCTTTGGCATCCATGAGCACGCCCGGGTCAGGCTTGCCGGTCGTGAGCACCGCCCCGATGCCGGCCCGCTCCAGCAGCACCGCCGACGCCCCCAAGGCCAAGATGGTCTTGCCGTGCCGATACTGGTTCGAGATGAAATCCATCACCTCGACCTGCTGGCCCAGCAGGGTCACGCCGGCCTCGCCTTCGGGCAGGACCAGGCCGTCGAACAGCACCGGCGAGGTGTTCTCGAAGGTCGCCGTGGCCTCCAGTGAGGTGCCGCTGACCGACGTGACCGGGCCCAGCCTGGCCGCGATCAGCTGCACCGTTGCGCCCGCCGCCTGCAGCGCCGCTTGCACCGCCGAGATCGACTCTCCGGCCACCCCGTCGGCCATGAGGATGGCCACACGGCGCGAGCGGATGCCGCCATCACCCGGCAAGGCCATCAGGGACAGCGCGGGCGAGCGGGTGACCTCGGGCATCGCCGGTTGAGGCTGCACCCTGGGCATCGCCGCAGGCAACGCGATGCCCAGGCCAGCGGCAACCGCGCCCGCCAGTTCTTTCGAGACATTGACCAGTGAGGACACCATGCGTTCGCGGATCGCCGGCACCGTCACCTTGCTCAGCTCGAAGCGAAAGCCCCCCGCAATGTGGGCCTTCTCGACCGCCGTCTGGCTGTTGTAGAACAACGTGGCCTGCGTGTAGTGATCGGCAAACTTCTCCGGCTTGCCGCGCACCTTGTCACCTTCGACCGCTTGGGGGAAGGACACGAACCCGGCCGCACCGGCCTCGAACGGGCACCCGCCCCCTAGGGAATTGGGCTCGTAGGCCACGCGGCCGCGCGCAACCGTCTGGCGGTGCAGCCCGTCACGCTGGTTGTTGCGCACGGGGGCCAGCGGCGCGTTGACCGGAATCTCGTGGAAGTTGGCCCCGCCCAGACGGGAGATCTGGGTGTCGATGTACGAGTGGATGCGGCCGGCCAGCAGCGGGTCGTTGCTGAAGTCGATGCCGGGCACGACGTGGGCCGCGCAGAAGGCCACCTGCTCGGTCTCGGCAAAGAAGTTGTCCGGATTGCGGTTCAGCACCATGCGGCCCACAGGCGTCACCGGCACCAGTTCCTCGGGGATCAGTTTCGTGGCGTCGAGCACGTCGAAGCTGAAGCCTTCGGCCTGTGCCTCGGTGAAGATCTGCAGGCCCAGCTCCCATTCCGGGAACTCACCCGCTTCAATCGCGTCCCACAGATCACGGCGGTGAAAGTCGGAGTCGACGCCGGAGATTTTCACGGCCTCGTCCCACACCAGCGAATGGGTGCCGAGCTTGGGTTTCCAGTGGAACTTGACGAAGTGCGACGCCCCCTGGGCATTGACCAGCCGGAACGTGTGCACGCCAAAACCCTGCATCATGCGCAGGCTGCGTGGAATGCCGCGATCGGACATCACCCACATCAGCACGTGCGAGGTCTCTGGCATCAAGGAGGCGAAGTCCCAGAACGTGTCGTGCGCTGATGCCGCCTGGGGCATGCCGTTGTGGGGCTCGGGTTTGACGGCGTGGACGAGGTCGGGGAACTTCATCGCGTCCTGGATGAAAAAGACCGGGATGTTGTTGCCCACCAGGTCCCAGTTGCCTTCGTCCGTGTAGAACTTGACCGCGAACCCGCGCACGTCACGTGCTGTGTCGGTCGAGCCGCGCTCGCCGGCCACGGTCGAGAAGCGCGCAAACACCGGGGTGATCTTGCCGGCGGCCTGGAACGGCGCGGCCCGCGTGAACGCCGTCATGGGCTTGTAAGCTTCGAAGAAGCCATGGGCCGCCGAGCCCCGGGCATGCACGATGCGTTCAGGAATGCGCTCGTGGTCAAAGTGGGTGATCTTCTCGCGCAGGATGAAGTCTTCCAGCACGGTGGGCCCTCGCAGGCCCGCCTTCAGCGAGTGCTGGTTGTCGCCGACCGGCACGCCCTGATTCGTGGTCAGCGTCTGGGCCGCAGCCTGCCCCTCACCCACGTCCTGTGTGCCTTTGGCGGCGCGCGCGTCAGCCTGCTTGCGGATGGGCTTCATCACACGTCTCCCGAGTTGGATGCCGAGGATGACAAGCCGGTGTGAACCCCCTGCTCGCCCATCCCCACCGGCTTGCCGGCAATGACGGATGCGATCGCGCCAAACGCTCGCACCATCTTGCTGTGCGGCGCCTCCCAATAGGCGGCAGCGCTCGGCACGAACTTCAGCAAGGCCAGATCGGGCGAGTCAGGCCCATCCGGAAACCACGGCTTGGCGGGCGCCGACCACAGACGTTGGATGTGCGCCCGGTCGGTTTCAATCTCGCCTCGGCCCGACAAGGACACATAGGTGCCATGGTCGGTGTCCGTGAAGCTGAGGTTCGCCACGCGCAAATGCTCGACCTTCGGGGAGTGCACGTCGGTGAAAAACCAGAGGGCGCCGTGCGCATCCATTTCCAGCACGGCCATCGGCCGGCTGATCAAGGTGTGGTCGTCCTCGATCGTGGTGAGCATGGCGATCGGAATGTCGTCGATCAACTTCGCCACATGGGCGAACTCGGCGCTGTCCTGTGCTGCAATCTTCATGGGGAGCCTCCTGATTGGGAATTCGCCCTGCGCGCTGACAACGCTGCAAAACGGCACACCGCCGCAGCGCAAGGACATCGTGGAACCAGGAGACACCGTAAGAGAGAGGCGCGGCAGCGGTCTGTGCGCTCACGAACACACGCCGATCGGTCTCGATGACCCGCACCAGTTGGTGGCGGTGAGCGAGCCGCCGCTAGCCCATCCACCCTGATGCGTTGAGCATCAGCTTGACGGACACCCCAAACAGCCCGATCTGCACCAAGAGGTAAAACCACTTGTCGGAGAGCCGCTTGGTCAGGTACGCCCCCAGCACCGTCCCGATCAGCGCCGAGGGAATCAGGAACGCCGCCTCGCGCAGGCCCGCAAGCGTATAGGGCTGCAGAAACTGGTAGGGCACGATCTTGGTGGCATTGATGATGGCAAAGAACAGCGTGGCCGTGCCGGCGAACTGCGCTTTGGCGAGCTGCTGGGGCAGCATGTAGATCTGAAACGGTGGCGCCCCCGCATGTGATATGAAGCTCGTGAAGCCTGACACCACGCCCCACAGCGAACCCCAACCCCGATGCGCCGGCTTGGCCACCTGGGCGGAGCCCCGTCGCAGCCAGACCTGCAGGCAAAAGAGCACACCCATCAGGCCGATCAGGAAAGTGATGGCGCGCTCGGACACCAGCGAGACCGTGCCCCACCCGATCAGCACCCCGACGATGCCCGCAGGCACCAGGATGCGCAAATTGACGGCGCTGAAGTGCCGTCGGTAGAGCCAGATGCCCGCCATGTCGGAGATCACGAAGATGGGCAGCAAGAGCACCGCAGCCTTCATCGGCGGCATCACCAGAGAAAGGATGGGCACGGACAGCATGCCGATGGCGGGCAAGCCCCCCTTGGAAAGCCCCACCAACAAGGCCCCCAAACTGGCCAGCCAAAAATAATGGTCAGGATTCAAGACTCTGGGAACCTCCACCTGCGTCAAACCGCAGTATCGGGCATGTCACGGCGAGCAGCACATGGATCCGCTTGTCCGTTCACCCCCGAAACTGCTTGGCCGCAAACGCCCACACCATGCGTGAGGCATCCGGCCCCTTGGCATCGCTGAACGGCTGTCCGGCCGCACCGCCACTCCACGCATGGCCCAGTGAGCCGATCTCGACCAGGGTGGCGACCAGATTGCCCTTGCGCTTGAAGTCCGTCACCGTCATGGGGTAACGCTTGCCGCGCTGCACAGTGCGCGACGGGCCGGCCTGCGCGTCGGCCGCATCGGCCCACACCTGCACCGCCGCCCGCCCGTTGCTGGCCGACACCATGGTGTCGGTGCCGCCATGGATCACCATCAAGGGTGGCCATGTCGTCGCCATCGACAGCGGCGTCGCGGCCAAGGGCAAGGTGGCACGCCGACCGCGCATGGCCCCGAGCGCTGACATGCCCGAATGCGCCGTGCCCGGCGGAATGCCCGAATGCATCACCACCGCCTTGAAGCGTTCAGGGTGACGCGTGACCAGCAGCGCCGCCATGCTCGCACCCGCGGACAAGCCCGCGATGGCGATGCGTGCCGGATCGACGGGATACAGCAAACAGGCCTGGTCGACCGCGTTCATGATCAACGCCGCTTCGCCATAGGCTCGCCCGCCATCGGTGTCGAACCAGTTCCAGCAACCTTGGGCATTGGCCAGACGGTCCTGCTCCGGGTAGAGCACCAGAAATCGCTCGCGTGCCGCCACCCGGTTCATGCGCGTGCTGACGGCAAAACTGCGGGCGTCCTGCCCGCAGCCATGCAGCATCACCAGCAGTGGCAAGCGTTCGCCGGCCTTCACGCCCGGCGGGCGATAGAGCCGGAAACGCCGCGCCCCTTTGAGCCCCAGGGCCATGCCAGCGAGCCAGTCGCCCTCACCGGCAGGGGGCTGGCTCCGCTCGACCACATCCTGGATGGCACGCTTGACCACCTGCTTGCCCACCGCCACGCTGCTGCGGGTGGCGGCGCTCATGCTGCGCTTGAACGCCTTGGTCCACAGGGCGGTGTAACTGCGCCGGCTCATCCGATCAATGGCCGGAGGACGGCTTTACTTGCCAAAGCGCGCCTTGGCCTGTGCCTGGCACTGGTCCTTGGCCGCACCCGAGAACTGATCGCATTTTTCCTTGGCCACCTGGTAGCCGGCATCGCTCTTGTCCTCTGCGGCGTCCTTGCGGGCTTCGCTGGCCTGCTCGCTCGCCTTGCTGCGCGCATCGGACGTTGTCTCGCGGGCAGCCGCGTTCGCGTCCTTGGTCTTCATCTGAACCTTGGCGTTCGCCTTGGCCGTGGTCTGTGCCGCTTTCGCTTCCTTCACGCAGACGTCCTTGGCGTTGCCGGCCAGGTCATCGCAGCGTTCCTTGGCCACCGCATAGTCCGCCTCGGCCTTGGCGACGCGCGCGTTGTAGTGCGCCTTCACCGTGGGTTTGTAGCTGGCTTCCAGGTCGGCTTTTGCCACCTTCTCCTTGCCCTTGGCTTCGGCCATGCAGATGTCCTCGGCGTTGCCGGACAGCGCGTCGCAGGCCACCTTGGCCGCCTTGTACTCGGCAGCGATCTTGTCCTTGCCGACCTGATAGTTGGCCTTCGTCATGTTCTGCGCCATGGCGCCGGCGCTGAAGGCCAAGCTGACCGCGAGGACGATGGTATTGAGGTGATGTTGATTCATGGTGACTCCCTGAGATGTTGTAAGAAATGTGAGCGCGCGACACGACCCCAGCAGAACGCTGGAGTCGTATGCGGTTTAGCGCTCTGGTGTCGACGCCGCCGGCGTCACGATCACCGTGGTGCCCTGGCCCGGCTCGCCGGTGGCGCCCGTCGCACCGGTACTGCCGGTGTCACCGGTGGAACCTGTGTAGCCCGTGGCGCCCGTCGAGCCGGTAGAGCCCGTGGCACCTGTGTAGCCCGTAGCGCCGGTAGAGCCCGTGGCGCCGGTACTGCCCGTCTGACCCGAGGCACCTTGCGGGCCGGCAGGCCCAGGCACGACGACGACTTCAGGAGCAGTCGCAGGCGGAGGGACATTCACGACAGTGCGGTCCTTGCAGGCGACCAAGCCAAGTGCGGCGAAAAGCGCCGCGATCAGCATCGAACGGTTCATGGTGAATCCTTTGAAAATAAAAAACGTCGCCGGGGCGGCTGCGAAACATCCGCGCGCCAACCGCAACGATCTCTTGTGTCGTACTCGTCACTTGGTCAGTCTGTCCCTTCGCCACGAACAGTTCCGTGCGTTACCAAACACAAGCGACAAACGCGCAGGGCATCCCTGGCGACATCCCTAGACATAGGGGTGGCGGCGCCCAGTCGCCCGGCACACCATCGCGGCACATCATTCAAATCGGCAGCACCCTGCCAGGGAGGCCACATGCGCATCGCACCACGCCACACCAACGCTCTGGTGGTCGTCGCTCTCGCGCTGACGCTCACCGCTTGCGCGACGCACAAGGAGGCGCCGGTGGAAGACTCACCCCGCGCGACGCGCGCGCGCCCCTCTGCGAAGGTCACCACGGCCATCAACGAGTTCAAAGCACGTGACCCGGATGCCTCGTTCACCTTTGCCGGTGCGCATGTCGACAGCTTTGCCACGAGCGCAAAGGCGCAGGTCCCGGACTACGCGCTGTCGGTGCTGGCCGGGGTCGGTCTGCCCACGGCCGCACGTCCGGTGCGCAAGCTGCTCTCGCCGGCCACCGGGGCACTGCCCGCAATCGATCACGACGCCAGCGATCGGGCCCTGCCGTTCATCACCGAGCCGACCTCCGAGTCGGTCGGATCCATCGGCGAAGTCGACGCGAGCGATGCGCGCACCGACAGCAAGCCACCACAGGTCGAGACGCGCACGCAGCCCTCGCCGTTTCCCGCACAGATGGTCGAATGGGAACGACCCGACCCTCGCACGCTGGCGCTCGAACAGCGCGTGGTCCTGCCAATTGCCTCGGCCTTCCTGGCCCGCCATGCGCAACTCTTCGATGTCGATCCGGCGGCGCTGGCACGCACGTGGCGCGTCACGCACTACCAATCGTCGGCTCATTTCCGCAAGCTGACGCTCGACCAGTACGTCGGCGAGGAGAAGGTGCTCTACGGCCGGACGCTGGTGCACTTCGACGGCAACTGGAACGTCATCGGCATCAGTCGCATGATCATGACACCGGACAAGCTGACGCTGCAGCCCGGCAGTGCCACCGTGCGCAGCGCCATCGACGCCGAGGTCGCCACGCGTGCCGCAATGGGCACGCCCGCGATGAAGGACTGCCAGGCCAAGCCGGCGCGCGTCATCCGTGCGGAGCGCGCGATCGACATCGTGCGCGGGCTGCGGGTCTACGACATCGAGTTGGCCTCGACCGATGGCGACTGCCACTGGCGCAGCATCGTCGATGCCGCCAGCGGAACGGTGCTCAACGTCACCGACCTGATTGACCGCGCCTTCAACGATGCGCAGGTCAACCGGTGGCGTTACCCCGGTGGCGACCTCTTCGCGCCGCAGCAGATGGTGTCCACAGGTCAGTACACCCGCAACGACCGGCGACTGGAGCACGACTTCTTCTACATGATGAACGATCACCGTTGCGAGGGCGCTGCCGAGACCACCTGCGGCGAAACCAGCTTCACCACCAACTGGTGTTCGAAAGCCTACGGCACCACCAGTGGCGACTCGTTCATCCGCGCGACCCGCCGCAGCGACCGCAACTTCTCCAGCTACTTCCCCGGCGGCAGCAGTGAGACCTTCGCCGAAACCAACGCCTATTACTGGGCGCGACAGTTCGCCCAATGGCTCAAGCCCTCGCTCGATGCGATGGGCGTGCTGCCCTCCTCGGCAAGCAACTTCCCGCGCGTGCTGATGATCTCGGATGCCTGCCGTTCGGGCTCGGTGCACAACTCGTCGTTCAGCGTGAACACCGATGACAACAAGGGGGAAGGCACGAACGTGATCCGCATTGCGCACCGCAACCCGAGCGGCTCATCGAACCACAACGCGGCCTGCGAGGGCGGGGGCTGCTTCGACAACCCGAGCAACCTGCACCACGAGATGAACCACTTTTTCCTCAAGCGCTACTACGACGTCGGGTCGGACCTGGACTGCGGCGGGGCCAACCAGCTCAAGTTCATCCACGAGGGGGCGCTGGGCACGGCGGTGCCGCAAGCCTTCTGGCACCGCTACTACGGGGTCGGCTACAGCCCGTCGAGCACCAACCAGCTCTACTTCTCACACGCCAACACCGGGCGTGTTCACACCAGCGATGCCAACCGCATGACGGTCGGCGGCTTCCTGTGCGTGAACAACACGGGCGATCCGTATGCCGCCGGCCGCGTGGTGGGCCAGGCCTTGTGGGAGTTCTATCACGGCATCAAGGTGTCGGGCTCCAGCCAGACGGGCACCTGGCACCCCTCCACTGACACCGATTTCAACTGGATCGCCTACTGGGCCGCTGACCTGATGGCCGCCTCCACCTACAAGGATCGCTACGAGTATGCCAACCGCCTGATGGAGATCCTGGACAAGCACACCAACTGGTCCAGCGGCGGCAAGCGCGACTACTGCGAGATCTTCGAGCACCACGGCTTGCGCAACTACATCAACGCAGATTATTGCCAATGAGGTGAGGGGCCCGCGTCCATCCGACCGCATTTCGGATGACAGGCCCCTGCTGACGACGCAGAATGGACCGGGTAACCGCGAGGATCCAGCGATGCCCACCTTGTCCAATCAACGCGCCACCCTGACGACCATTGCCTCCCTGGCGATGTTCAGCCGTGGGCTGGATCCCGAGTTCCCCGAAGCGGTTCACCGGCAGCTCTCGACCTTGCGACACCCTGCGCGCGAGGAAGGCCCACACATCCGCGACCTGACGGCCCTCCCCTGGTGCTCCATCGACAACGATGATTCGCGCGACCTGGACCAACTCACCGCCATCGAGCCCCTGCCCAAGGGTGCGGTCCGCGTCTTGGTGGCCGTCGCAGACGTGGACGCCCTCGTCAAACCGGGCACCCCCATTGATGCGCATGCACGGCACAACACAACCTCGGTCTACACCTCGGCGCGCGTCTTTCACATGCTGCCCGAGCGCCTGTGCACCGACCTGACCTCCCTGAACCTCGATGAAGACCGGCTGGCCCTGGTCACCGAGATGTCCTTCAGCGATGACGGCATCCTCACCGGCTCGTCGATCTACCGTGCCCGCGTGCGCAACAAGGCCCAACTGGCCTACGACGCCGTCTCCGCCTGGTACGAAGGGGAAGCCGACTTGCCCGAAGCCGCCCAAGGCATTGCCGGCATGGCCACGCAGTTGCGCATGCAGGATGAACTGGCCCAGAAGCTGCGGGTACTGCGCCATGCCCAGGGCTCGCTGGAGTTCGAGTCCTTCCAACCCAAAGCCCTGTTCGAGGGGGACCACATCACCGACATCCAGCAGCAGGCACACAACCGGGGCCGTCAGCTGATCGAAGAGCTCATGATCGCCACGAACGGCTGCACGGCGCGCTTCCTGTCTGCCCAGGGGCGCGGGGCCTTGCGACGGGTGGTCCGCTCGCCCGAGCGGTGGCAGCGCATCATCGAGGTGGCGCAAGGCTATGGTGTGACGCTGCCCCGCCAGCCCGATGGCAAGGCGCTGGAAGCGTTTCTGGCGCATCAGCACCAGGTGGATCCGTTGCGCTTTCCTGACCTGTCACTGGTGATCGTCAAGTTGATGGGATCGGGCGAGTATCTGGTCGAACAAGCGCAGGCCACCCCGGTCGGCCACTTCGGCTTGGCGGTGCAGGACTACATGCACTCCACCGCACCGAACCGCCGCTTCCCGGACCTGATCACGCTGCGCCTGATCAAGGCAGCGCTGGCAGGCACCGAGCCCCCTTACTCCCACGAAGAACTGCACGAGCTGGCCAACCACTGCACAGCGCAGGAAGACGCGGCGCGCAAGGTGGAGCGGCAACTGCGCAAGTCAGAAGCGGCCCTGCTGCTGCACGCTCGCGTCGGTCAGCTCTTTGATGCGCTGGTCACCGGCAGCACCGACCATGGCGCCTGGGTGCGCACCTTCGATCCGCCCGTGGAGGGCCGACTGACGGGGGACCTGCCCGACCTGGACGTGGGACAGGCGGTGCGCGTGCGCCTGGTCTCCACCTCGGTCGAGCGGGGCTTCATCGACTTTGAGTTGGCGCACTGAGGCGCCTCGCACCAGCTTGGACGCTCAGGCTGCAGCCCGACCGGTCCCTTTGACCCGGAGACGACGACATGGCGCTCTATTTTTCTGGCCGGAAGCTGTTGAAGACTTTCTCGACGTATGCGCCGGATGAGCGCAATCGAATTGACTGGCGCGTCTACGAGGAATGGCGTGACATCGATGAAGGCACCACCTCCCGCTGCGGTATCGAAGGAACCTGCACCGTCGAGGTCGCCAAGGGCATCAGCGAGAAGTCGATGTCCATCCTCAAGGAGGTCGCCGGCGTGACGCTGGGCCTCAAGGACGTGTGGGCCCTCAAGTACGACGTCGAACAGAGCATTGGTCGCGAAATCAACTGGGAGGTCACCGAGAAGTCCACCAAGTCGTTTCGCATCCAACCGCCAAAATGCGGACGCTCCGCGCTGACCGTCTATCAGCTCTTCAGAGTCTATGAGTTCACGTTCCTGAGAAAGAAGTGGCTCACCTTCAGCGAAGACAAGTGGGTTCGTCTGCCGACGCGGCGCATCGAAGAGCGCACCAACAATCACGATGCGATGCCGGACACCATCGAGTCAGACCCCGCATGCAAATGCCCGCAGCCCCAGCCAGAGCCCACCTTCGATGGGTTCATGCACCTGAGCTTTGGCACCATCGGGATGCGGGTGCCCTACCGAGAGACACAGGCGGGATTCGAGCTGCAGATTGACCGCCACGTCATTCACTTTGGGTCGGACGATTTGCCAACCCTGATGCGCAGCCTGGAAGACGGCATCGACATCGCCGTGGATGCGGCTTTGGTGCCTGAGCCCCTGCGATTTCTGGGGCAAGTGGAGGAAGCCACTCAGTTGCTGGGACGCATGGTGAAGTGGGTCGATGAGGTTGAAGCGGCTGTGCCTGAGTTTGCGGACCCGGTCGTGTCCATCGCCATCTCAACAGAGACATGGGTGGCTGAAGACCCAACGCCCGGACAAGCGCTGACGCCTGACGCGTGACCTGCCCTTCGGAATCGACGCCTGCCGCGGGTGCCAGAACCGGTGGGGTGTTTCCTGGCAGATCACCCCGCGCGTGCTGACCGACGCGGTTGACATCGGTGACGTGCTACGTCCGCGCTCTCACACCACCGGTCAGAAGCTGTAGCCCAGCGCCAGCACGGCAGATGTGCTGCCCTTTTGGCGCACGATGGGACTGCGCCTCGCGTCGCCCAGGAGCTCGGTATAGGTCACTGACCCGGCCACGCTCCAGGCCGGGAGGATGCGATAGACCATCGATGCGCCCAGGCGGACGTCTCTGAAACCGCTGCTGGGCGCGAACTGGGCGTAACCGCTGCGCAAAGCCTGGTCAGCGCCGATGCCAAAGTAGTCCTGCATGTAGTCCGAGTTGACCCAAGAGGTTGCCAGCGTGCTGCCGACCCGAACGCTCGGGCTGAGGGGGGTGCTCCATCCGGCCCCCAAGTCCACGACCAGACCCTTGCGATCATTGCCGCTGCCGTAGCGCAGCGAGGAGCTCAGCGTGATGCCGCTCGCCGGGCTGACGTTGAAGAACGCCCCCAGTTCCGGGCGAGCGTCAATGTCACCCAGCCCTCGGAGAGCATCGCTGCGACGCTCCTTGCGGCCAAAGTCGGCGGTGACACGCACCCCATAGGCCCTGTCAGGCTGGGTCGAGGCGTTGTAGCCGACGCCGTTCAGGGCGCCTGCAAAGAAGCCGTTGCCCCACTGATAGTCGATGCTCGGGAGCACCCGCACGCGCGACTCATCGGAGCCCTGGTACTTGCTGCCCACCAGCACAGCCGCCCCCACCGTTCCGCCCTCGGACACATTGGGCGGGATGGCTCGACGGTAGAAGTCGGCCTGCGCATGGGCGAGGCCGCACACACTGGTCAGGGAGGCGGTCGCCAGGAGAGCGAAGCTTCGTTTCATGGTGGGCACCTTCGGTGAAGTGTGGTGAGGGCCGGGGCAAAAGCTCGAAGAACTTTCAACACCGAAAAACTGATTGGTCTATTTTTAGACTTTTCAGTATAGCCACAGGCAAGCGATTCCGTTGCGCTGTTTTCGAAGCCCACTTGCCCTTCGCCAGCGTCATCGGCGAAGAAACTTCAACTGGTGCGCCAAGACCTCGGGAAACAGCGGGTCGAAGTAGGGGTCAAAGTGATTTGCGTCGATTTCGATCACCTGCACCTGGGGGTTGCACACGCGCCGAACCTTGTCCGACACAAAAGGCGCCACCGTGTCCCCCGTGGCACCGATCATGAGCATCGGGATCTTCACGTCCTTCAGGCGCAGCCACGGACGATAGAAAGGCATGGTGAGCACGGACTTTGCGGCCACGCGGTTGTCGTAGCCACGGCCCGTCAAGGCATCGAGTGCGATCTCCATGGCGTTCCAGGCGCCGTCGCGGTCCATGGTGCCGAACTCGCCTTCGCGGGCCAAGGTCGGCACGTAGATGGATGCCCCGGGTTTGATCTGATCCAGCGTGCCGAGACATGTCATCTTCAAGAGCCGTGCCGGCGGCGTGGCCAAGGTGGCGGCCAGGCCATCGAGCATCGGCACCTGGATGATCGCGCCCTTCAGTTCAGGATGCTGGGTCGCCAGATCGACCACATGCCCGCCGCCAAAAGAGGTGCCCCACAGCGTGATCTGATGCGCGGCCACCATGGGCTGAGACTTCAGGTGAGCGAGCGCCGTGTCGGCCACGCGCGTGCGGCGCCACGGGTTGATGCCCTGCCTGGGAAAGCCGCCGCTGTCGCCCCAGCCCGGGTAATCGAACTCCATCACGGCGAAGCCCGCTTCGACGAAGCTGTGGGTGAACGACGAGGTCATGGCCCGCTGGATGCTGCCCCAGCCGCCCAGCATGAGGATGGCAGGCAGTTCCTGATCAGGCCTGGCATCTTGCGGCACATAGAGCGTGGCAGCGCAGAGCGCCCCCTCCGCCGTGAACGTGGACTTGAGGGTGCGCAGGCGCACATGCGAGGTGTCGGGATAGCGGCGAGACGTCACTTTGGGTTTCCTGAAGCAATGGGATTCGACATGAAGTGGTAGGCCTTGAGCGAGGCATGCCGCGTGAGCCAACGGTAGCCGAACGTGAAGCCGGGCCAGTTGGTGCTGTTGTGCCCGTTCGCATCCACGTACCAGCTCTTGCAGCCTTGCCACACCGTGGCCGTCAGGCGTTTTTGCACGGTGCCATTGAAGCGGGCGTAGCGCGCCTCATCCACTTCCATCGCGCTGGCGCCCGCCTGGTGAGCGGCCTTCATGCACCTCAGCACATGCGCGATCTGGCTTTCGAGCATGTAGATGATCGAGTTGTGGCCCAGGTTGGTGTTGGGGCCATAAAGCATGAAAAAGTTGGGGAAGCCCGGCACCGTCATGCCCAGATAGGCTTGCGCGCCCTGGCGCCACACATCATTGAGCTCCCGCCCCTCCCGGCCCGTGATCGTCATCGGCGCCAGGAACTCCGTGGCCGCAAAGCCGGTGCCGTAGATGATCGCGTCCACGGCATGGTGCTGCCCATCGGTCGTCTCGATGCCATCGGCCGTGATGCGGCGGATGCCCTGGGTGACCAGGTTCACGTTGGGCTTGACCATGGTGGCCAGGTACTCATTGGACAGCAAGATGCGCTTGCAGCCGATGGGGTAGTCCGGCGTCAACCGGGCACGCAGACCCGCGTCGGGCACCTGCCGATGCAGCAGCTTCTTGAAGGGCAGGCCACCGGCCAGCGCCATCAACGCCTTGATGCGAATGAAGGCCAGCGCCCGACCTTCGTATTGGGCATAGATGCGGGCCCTGTGCAGGGCCATGGTCCAAGGCAAGTGCTTGAACATGGCCTTGCGCCAGCCCGCATACGGGCCATCTGGACGAGGCAGGATGTAGGCAGCCGAGCGTTGAAACACCGACAACTGGCTCACCTGACCTGCAATGGCGGGCACGAACTGGATGGCCGAAGCCCCCGTGCCAATCACCGCGACGCGCTTGCCTGTCAGGTCATAGCGGTGGTCCCAGTCGGCGGAGTGGTGCACATGCCCCTTGAAGTGGGCCATGCCCTCCAGCTTGGGATAAACCGGCCGGCTGAGCTGCCCCGTGGCGGTGACGAGAAAACGGGCTTGCAGGACCTGCCCGCTGCGCAAGGTCACGGTCCACAGCGCGAGGTCCGCGTGGTAGTGGGCGTCCGCCACCTCGCAGCCAAAACGGATGGAGGGCAACAGGCCGTACTTCTCGGCGCAGTGTTTCAGGTACTGGTAGATCTCGGCCTGGGGTGCAAAGACCCGGGACCAGTTCGGATTGGGCTCGAACGAGAACGAATACAAGTGCGACGGCACGTCACACGCGGCACCGGGATAGGTGTTGTCTCGCCAGACTCCGCCGACATCGCTTTGCTTCTCCAGAATGAGGAAGTCGCCAAGGCCCGCCTTCTTCAATGCCACCGCCATCCCGATGCCCGCAAAGCCGGATCCGATGATGATGGTGTGAAGCGTGGCCTTGGCGTCCGAGCCGGTGCGTTGCATGTGTTGAAACCCCCAAGTGCAAACAAAGGTCTGCGATGTCAGGGCGAATCATGCGCAAAACCACCGCCCTTGCGAATGTTGACTCAGGACAAAGGCTTTATGATTTAGGCCACACACATAGGTGTTCACCCCTCCATGAGCTTTTGGGATTTCAAGCGCAGTTCAGCGAGCGTTCGCCTGTTGGTCGAGTTCGGCCAAGAGCAGGGGCTGGACATCGCCAAACTCCTGGCGCGCTCCCGCCTGAAAGAAGCCGACCTGGCTGATCCGGCCCTGGAGCTCGATGCCAGCCAGGAGTTGTGTGTGGTGGGCAACCTGATCCGCGCGTGCCGGCAGCCGGGACTGGGGCTGGAAGTCGGCATGCGCTACAACTTCGCGTCCTACGGGCTGTGGGGTCTGGGCCTGGTCAGCAGTGCAACGGCGGGCGACGCCTTGGCGCTGGCCCTGCGCTTCATCCCCCTGACGTTTGCCTTCTGCCGCATTTCTGGCGACCTGGACGGCGAGCTGTGCACGGTCACGTTCGAGGCCCCGGACGTGGAGCCTGCGCTCCAGCGCTTCCTGGTGGAGCGCGATGTGGCGGCGGCCTCCCGCTTGATGAGGGAGACGCTGGGGCCGACGTTCACCTTGTCGCGCTTCACCCTTCAGCACACCATCCCGCTCGGGGCCAGCTGGCTCGACGCTCACTTGAACATGCGTGGGGGCCGTCCCGAATTTGGCGCCCACAGCAACAGCTTGTCGTTTGACCGCAAGCTGTTGGACCTGCGACTGCCTCAAGCCAATCCGGTCACGGTGGCCATGTGCGAGCGTGCCTGCGAGGAGCTGATCGAACGCCGCCGCGCGCGCCTGGGCACGAGTGAATGCGTGCGCCAGTACCTGGACGCGGCACCGCTCAACATGGCGCCGGATCTGCCGCAGGCTGCGCGCATGTTGGGGCTCAGTGAGCGGACTCTGAAGCGGCGTCTTCAGGATGAGGGCACCTCATTCAGGGTGCTGCTGGCCGAGGTGCGCGGACATCAGGCCAACGGGCTGTTGGCCGATGCCAGCTTGTCCCTCACCGACATTGCCGAGCGCATGGGCTTCAGCGACCTGTCCAGCTTCTCCCAGGCGTACAAGCGGTGGTTTGGTGTGGCGCCGAGCGCGGGGCGAAGTGGCGTTCAGGACGGCGCCCCGTGAGGGGTGAAGTGCGCCGTCCTGAATTCAGTCACCTGCTTTCCGTGGCACCGGATCCTGGTTGGTTCATGACCTCGTCCAGGATGTTCAAGCCCGTCTGAACCTCCTGCGCCGTACTGTTGAGCCGAGGCATGAAGCGCAAGCAATGCGGCCGTGCGGCGTTCACCAGCAGCCCTTGTTCACGGCAAGCCCGCACCACTTCGGCCGCGTTGTCGCTGCCCAGCTCCAGCGCCCACAACAAGCCGGCGCCACGCACCTCGCCCAAACCGTGCCGCTGCGACAGTTGCAGCAGCCCCTCTTGCAACTGCTGGCCCCGCTCACGCACCTGCGCAAGGAAATCCGGCTGACTCAGCTCCTGCAGCACGGCCAGGCTGACCGCGCACATCAACGGGTTGCCGGCGTAGGTGCCGCCTTGGTCACCATGCTCGAACACGCTGCAATGCTGCTGTGCCAGCACCGCAGACATGGGCACCCCACCGCCCAGCCCCTTGCCCAGGGTCAGGATGTCGGGCTTGACGCCGTAGTGCTGAAAGCCAAACAGCTCCCCCAGGCGGCCGCAGCCGGTCTGCACCTCGTCAAAGATCAGCAGCAGACCGCGCTCGTCGCACAACTCGCGCAGCGCTTGCAGGAAGGCACGCGTGGCCGGGCGCACGCCAGCTTCGCCCTGCACCGGCTCCAGCATGATGGCGACCGTGCGTTCGCTCAGCACCCGATGGACGGAGTCCAGGTCGTTCAGCGTGGCCTTGGCAAAGCCCGGCATATTCGGCGGAAACAAGGCGTCCCACCCTGCTTTGCCGCTGGCCGCCATGGTCGCCAGATTCCGCCCGTGGAAGGCGTTGTCGAAGGTGATGATCTCGAACGCCCCCGCGCCCGCCTCTCGTCTGGCCGCACGCTCCCCATTGCGTCCCCCTGTACGACCCCATTTGCGCGCCAGCTTGATCGCCCCTTCGTTGGCCTCCGCCCCCGTGCTGCCAAAGAAGACCTGATCGAACCCGCTGAGCGCGCACAGGCGCTGCGCCAACTCCAGCGACGGCAGGTTGTACAGCGCCGGACTGGGCGTGAGCAGTTGGGTGGACTGCGCCTGCAACGCCTGGGTGATGATCGCCGGACAATGTCCCAGCGCGTTGACCGCCCAGCCTTGCAACCAATCCAGGTAGCGCCGCCCCGCCTGGTCCCACAGCCACGCGCCTTCGCCGCGCACGAAAACGTCGGCGGGGCGGGCGGTCACAGACATCAGATGCTGGCACTGCTGTGGGTGGTGGGGCTGGAGCGTGTTCATGGTCAAGGGCCTTTCATGCGGCGGGACAAAGAAAAAGGCCACGGGGGTGAGCCGTGGCCTTTGGGGAGGAAAGTGGTGGTTCGTCTACATCTTCACCATCTCAACCTCGCGCGCAGGACACGGCAACGAGCGACGGGCTCGTGCGGCTCGGGCTGCGGCGATGGGGCGGGAGAGGTGATGCATATCGAAAATCGTACAAGAAAGGCTGCTGCGATGCAGCATTTTTGATCACCGGCCCGCCGCCGTCCGTTGCGCCCCCGTTTTGCCTGCGCTGTGCAGCAGCAACACGGTCTCCCCAGCCCCACGCTCGCGGACCAAGTTGACACAAGCGTCACAGGCTGGTGGCGCCCTTCATAATCAAGACCTGCCCCCCCGCGTGTTCGAGATGCCTACCTTTCACCATGGATAAATTCTTGCTGCAGCAGCAGGTGCTGGAACGGCTGGCTGAAGACCTGCTGCAAGCCGAACAGGCCGTGCGGGTGGCCCATGAAACGGCGACTCACGAAGAAAACATCGCCGAAAACAAATACGACACCTTGGGGCTCGAAGCCGCCTACCTGGCCACCGGCCAAGCTCGGCGCGCCGAAGCCATCCGCCAGGCCATGGCCAATTGGCGCCAATTCCGCCCGCACCCCTACGACGCCAGCAAAGGCATACAGCTCGGCGCGCTGGTCTGCCTGGTCGATTCCGACAACAAGCAGCAACAGCTCTTTCTCGGCCCGGATGGGGGCAGCATGAAGTTGGTCATCGGCGCACAACTCGTTCAGGTCATCAGCAGCGAAGCCCCTTTGGGCAGGGCCATGCTGGGCAAATGCGAGGGCGATGAGGTGTCGATACAGGTCGCCCCAATCCGACAGCAGTTTGAGGTGCTGTGGGTTCATTGAGCCGCAAGCAAGCTCACGCCGAATTGGCCCAGGTCAGCAGCACTTTGAAGTCGGCGACTGGGTCAGAGATGTCACAGGCGCATGAATGACCGCTGTGTGTCCCAGACCGTGAACTCATGGGGAGCGACATCACCGGCAACAACCGCTGCAGAACTGCCACTCGGCTAGCAAGGTCAGCTTCAGGCTGGGAGCAGTCGGTTGCCACTCGTCGACCTCATGGCGATACGAGCACTGGGTCGGATGCCCATCAGCGGTCATTCACCAGGGTTGGCAATCGACCCGCTGCGGACCTTCGACTTGCCGGTCTAATCGCCGAAATGCAGTCGCACATGCCTTATAAACAGCAGAAGCCGCAAGCAAACTGTCTATTGAATCGCCTACCGGATGACCATAAGAGATGCCTAATTACACCGCTGCAGAAGTCACGCATATCGCCAATCAAGTGTGTATCGCCTACGCGGGGGCGGATGCGCTAGCCAACTGGTACGCAGCCTATCAGTGGCAAGGTGAGGCGGTTGGGCCTGCATGGCGGAGAAGGCAGGAGTTGCAAGCCAATCTTCTTGCGACTGGATTCGCCCTCCCAGAATTACAGGCCATCCGCCAGTGGGGTTTCAACAATGCCACCTGTCCCGAATTGAACAATCCCGCCCTCCTTGCATCGCTTCAAGCCTGCCTTCACTCATTTCAGATGGGTGTGCGCCCTCAACAGGAGGCATCTCTCGCATACTTCCTTGACCTGCAACGAACAGTCAATGCAAACATCGGGCTTGCGCGTGTGTCCAAATGGATCTGCTTCGTGGACCAAACTCGTTTCGCGATCTTAGATTCCAGAGTTTCCAGGGGCCTGTATCCGGTCAGCGTTGACAGGAATCACCGAGCGTTTCCCGTGTTAGGCGGTAGAGTTGCTGGAGCGTCCGACCCAATGGCGCATTGGAAGCCAGAGCGTCTGGCGCGCATGTATATCGACTACCTTGACGTGATGCAGCTTGTGGGACTTCAGTGTGAGATGCAACCCGCTCAAGTCGAAATGGCCCTTTTCATGATTGGGCAGCCCGCACTCCCCGGACCGTTGAATCCTACACTCCGCCGAGCGATGTGGTGCTAATAGCAAAGCTTTATGGGAACGCGCTACAGGCAAGTAGAGTAAGTCGCTTTGACGTTCTGCCCCAGTCATTGAGCGCTATCGAACAGGTCCGAAACTCGCTGCGAAGCCTCAGGCCCCAGAGACGAAGAGGCCGCGCCGCTATGCTGTGAACTGGTCACCTGCAAGAATCAGAATATGGTGGGCGCATCCTCAGCCAACCAAGATGCCTTCCGCCAGTCGATCAAAAAGCGCCTCGCACAAGGAAGCCGGCCCCATGGCTCTGCGCGGATCCCTGCTCAGGGTGCCAATCAAGCGAAACTCATCCGCATGCAACTCCAGGGTGTTCAGCAATATCCTTTGATCGACCTCGGACAAGGCATCTAGGTCACGCAGAACCAACGTACCGCCAAACGCCTGAGCGATCGCGCCTGAGACGGAGCGCCCATCTTCGGCGCTCGTCCCGAAGAGCAGCGCTCGGAGGTTTCCACGCGGCACGGATCGGCAATCAAAGCTCACCAGAGGGCCTCTGGCAAAGGCACTGCGTGAATGCACCACCTGGGCAAAGGATTGCACCTGCTCGCGGCCATCGGGATCGACGATCAGAAGCAGGTGAACATTCACGCCCGTGGGGCGCACACCGCGCTTTTTGCGCTCATGCAAGAAGTTGTTCATCGGCAGTGTCTCCGGTGCCAAGATCGACTCCTCCGGCAACCGCCATGGCGTTGTCGCGTGTCGCTGAACCGCGCCCGGTCGCCACCACGGAGGCAGGCACTCATTGAGCAACTGCACCCTGCAGGTCACTGCTTCCAAACCGCCTTCGTCGGTCGTGCGGACCAACCGTTCTCCATAACCAAGAACGGCACGCGCCGTCCAGATCGCTGCCATGGATGGCGAACACGACGACAGCAAGCAAGTGACCACCGATCGATATGGCAGTTTCCTGCCGCCCATCCGCGCCGCAACCTGCCTGTCCAACTCTCCAATATCGTCTGGGTCAGTGAGCGACAACGGCCAAATTTCAACCTTGTCTGCGGGGTAGGTGGTCTGTGCCAACAACCATTCACGGTATTGCTCTGCCTTGCGGACATCCCCACCACACAAGAGCGAAACCTGCGCATAGTGGCCATGCGTTTTCAAAGTCTCGGCAATCGGTCCCAACCATCCATTTGACGGGGCCAGAGCGGCCTCATGATCCGCCTCGCCCACCCACGCGACAAAATACTGCTTCTGCCATGACTCCGGCTCTTCGAGCATATTCATCATCGCTCTCCTCAACCATCAGCGGTAGGTTAGATCACTGCGCATGGCCATCGCCGCAGTGTCGCCGGCTTGGATGACGACCACGCCAGGAATGGCCGTGCTCTCCACCATGATTCGGGTGGGTGCTGCCGCTTGCATGACTACGCACTCGTCCGGGTAGACCGCATAAGGATTGTTGGCTCGCGCGATCGCCAAAGCATGGTTCATCGAGAGCATGTCCCCGCAGATCATGGCCCCCGCGTTGATGTAGAGCTTCTTTGCTGATGCCTGAGGCACCCGCGCTGCTGCTGGGGACTGCGCCGCCTGGACAGGTCGGCCGGCGTTTTTGTCTGATGCCTGCACAGGTGACGTCGGCGAATGAGGTGAGGTCGGTACCAGCGCCCCGAAGGTCAAGGCAGACGCAAGGAAAGCCCCCCCAAGGGTTAACACCCGAGACGGCGATCGCTGCCGAACGAACCGATACAGCAGTGCGCCAACCGCAATCGACAAGGCGAGAATGATCAGAAAGTGCATATGGTTGCTTCCTTGCAGGCCATGAAAGAATGGTCGATGACGGTGACCCACAGACCGGAACCGTGACCATAGCGATGCACGCGACAACTTGCGCCGCGAGCGTGGACGACAGGCACCCACAAACGCGACACAAGATGTCGCAATGACGGAGAGAATCAGGACGTCGCCACATGGGTGACGTCATTGCTGAGGAGGCAATATGAGCGCATTTTCTGAACCACTGACCCAGGCTCAAGCTCGGTGGGATGAACTGTTCAGCCGCATCGACCAGGTCTTCTTGACCGGCTCAGTGAGCCAGTGGAGTCAACTAGAGCGAGAACGCTTTCTGGCAGACATCAAGGAGCCTTGTAATCAGCAAATCTGGGATCTCGGACTGACCACCTACAAGCCCATCTCGGCGATGACAGCAGACGATTTGATCGATTGCAACTGATCCGCATTTGCGCGCCGATACCACCAACCGCCAAGGCATGAATGTCTGCACGATCACCACATCACACGCTGGAACGTCTATGGGATCTGCTCGAACTGCTGCCCAACGCACCGCCTGGACGCACAGCGGAAGAGCTGGCCCAAGAGCTCCGGGACAGCGGGAGTCAGATCAGCAAACGAACCATTGAACGAGACTTGGCAAACATGTCAGGACGGTTGGGCGTCGATCATGACGGCGGGCGGCCTCAGCGTTGGTACAAGTGCAACCCGAACACGCTCCAGACTCTGGGCATGACCACCAGCACGGCATTGACGCTGCGTGTGATAGACCGGTATGTGAGTCATCTCCTGCCGGAAGCCCTCACGGATGAGTTCAAAGCGTTGTTTGAGAAGGCCTCCAACAAGCTAGAGAGCATCAGAGAGCAAAACCGACTCAGCCATTGGGTTGACAAAGTGGCTGTCGAGTCGCCAACCTTGCCCACACTTCCCGCCAAAGTCGCTCCTGAAGTTGTCAAGGTGATTCAAGAATCCTTGTTATCCGAAGAGCAGGTCGAGATCGCCTACAGAAAGACCCCTGAAGATTCTCCCAAAGAATATATCTTGAATCCCCTGGGCCTGGTACAGGTCGGCCCCATCACTTACTTGGTGGCCACGCATTCAGGAGCGGACAAGCCACTGACCTTTGTCATGCACCGGATCGTTCACGCAATGCGACCCTACACCCCGCGGACCAAACCGTCTGGTTTTTCGTTGGACGCCTTTGTGGCAGAGGGAGGCGTTCAGTTTGGCAGCAAGGAGGTCATCTCCCTAAAAATGAGGGTTTCAGATGTTTTAGGTAGATCTTTGGGCGAAACGCCCTTAAGCAAAGATCAAAAATTGAAACCCGAGAATGACGGCTTCCTTCTGACAGCGACACTGCCTCACACATGGAGACTGAGTTGGTGGATTCTCTCTAAGTCTGACGATGTTGAGGTTATAGAGCCGGATCACTTGAGGGTGGAAATAGCAGACCGACTCACGCGCGCTGCAGCGCTTTATAAAAACTGAACACCAGCCTGTCAAGGCGATGGAACTATCCATAGCCAAATGTTCCTTGAAATTGTCACCACATGAACAAGAATCAGTTTTTAATACAGCCAGACGTCCGAGACTTCGTCAAGTGGCTCGGGGGCAACCTTCCTACGATGCCGGTTCACCTGAAGATTAAGCGTAGCAACTTTGTCCCCCAGGAAATTGACTGCACAGTTCAAGGCATTGAGGAGGTACAGGCGAAATATCAATGGGGAGGAGACTGGGAGGCAGCCAAAGCAGAGTTGCGCCGACTACGCATTCAGCTGCGCTTGGCTATTCGCGCTCGCGACGAACTCGCCACCTATGCCGCCTGTGAAGCCATATTGGCCTGGGGGAATGTCGATGGTGCGGTCGACTTCCTCAAGGAGCAATTGCGCAACAAGAGCTTGGTGAATTACTTGAAGCAGATCCGCCCACTTCTTGCGTTAGACGGCCATCAATGTCTTAGCCATCTCACCAAGCAGAACATTTTACGGTTCGACTCGGGGATGACCAAGATTCATTCCTTGCTCGACACCACGGGTTCTCCCATCTATGACGGTCGGGTCGGTGCAGCTATTGCGCTGCTGTACCACATGTATCGACAAGCCAGTTGTGCCAACACCCCGGTGGCGCTGGACTGGGCCTGGGGCCCCGGAAAAGGCGCCCAAATCCGTGACCCGAAGCACTTGAAGCTTGGCTACGAGGGCACCCCGCAACTGTCCACGGGAAGCCGTCATCTTTGGGCACGACGCCAACTCCAACTGGGTTGGATCATTCGCGAGGTGCTGCGAGAAACCGAATTGTTTGCCGAGCTACCTCGGCTGGTAGATCGCTGCCATGCCTTCGAAGCCGGGCTATTCATGCTGGGTTACGACTTGCGTTGCCTAGTCCCCAACGGTTACGCCATATCGGTTCCGTCTAAGCCTGCATATCGGGTAGGTGGGAAGACTTCGACAACCAAGAGCGGCAAGTTGCGGGCCAACGGAATGCCCACAGGGTTGTAGGAATATTTGGAGGACATATCGAGATGCCGATGTCCAGCCTGATAGGAATGAGTCGTGAATTCCCGCTCACAGCCTTGACGCTCCGGACAGCAGGATTCGTCAATGTGACGGGACTAGATTCGACCATGAAGATGATGTGCCGTAGAGTCGGGCACCACTGTTTGGAAATGGCCGCCGGCGGGCGCCTCCTCGGCTAACTTCATCGCCCGAGAGCAGTCGTTCAGGGGGCACGTCCTGACAGGCCGGTTTAGGGCGCGCAATTCCGAAAGCTGGCGGGCTCGACTCGGCCAAGAACGGAATATCGCGAACGTCCGCTTCAGCGTCAGTGGATTGAAGGAGTGCAGTTGACTTCGCACGGTACCGCGACCCGGAGCCAAGTTCCTGCTCGACCAGCGCAGATGCCACACAGTTAACTGAAGGTAGTGGGGCGGCTATGTGTTTGGTCATTGAACACATCCCGATGACTCCCCCTTCAAGACCGAGCTGCTGACCAGCCTCATACACTGCCTTGATCGAACAAGGAGAGAAGATGATTTGCTCAGGATGTGTCACGCCACAGCTGCTCAAGGAAGTCGTTTGGAACAGGGGGCATTTGGGCCAATGCAGCTATTGCAGGCAAGTTGACCTCGTCGTTGGTCGGAACATCCTCTTTGACCACATCCTTGAGCTAGTGGACAAGAACGTTGCCACCGAAGAAGACCTGACCCACTACGAGCTCGGCCTGATCTACGAATGCGGTTCAGACCTCATTGCAGTAGACGGCATTGACATAGTTTTGTCAGAATGGTTTGAGCTTGGCGATGAGGTGTACTTTGACGATCTCATGGCCTATCTGCCCGAGCCCTACCAGAAAACCGATGACGGGCGGGACAGGCACTACTACTCCGATGATGGCGACCTTGAGTTGAACATTTACGAGGACAAGTGGGAAAAGTTCGTTGACAGCATCAGGCACACCCACCGGTTCTTCAACCCCAATGCAGCGGGCTTTCTCGATTCCGTCTTCAGCATGTTGACTGGAGCCGACCTGAAGCTGAAGCCTGATGTGGTTCGCGGCATCACCCAGGGGGAGCTGCTGTTCAGGGCCAGGACCGCACAGACATTTGATGCGGCCGAGAAGATTACGGGGAGCCCTCACTTCGAACTTGGCCCGACACCCAAGGACAAGGCCAGCAGCCAACGGATGACGCCGAACGGCATTTCAGCCCTCTACTGTGCTTTGGAGAGGGCGACATGCTTGAGCGAAATCCGCTCCATCACGGGTGATAACGTGATCAGCGGTGCGCTGACACCGACAACCCAATTGAAGCTCTTGGACTTGACCAAGCTGGAGCTGGTTGAGCCACCCGAGCTCACCATCTTCAACGACGGCTACCGAGACTCCTTGCACCTGAAGACGTTCATCAAGTCGCTGGTGAAGAAGATGTCCAAGCCCAAGGGCCGCAACGAGGACCTCAGCTACTTGTCTACTCAAGTCGTGTTTGAGTACCTACGGCTGAAGTTCTGCAAGGAGGTCGACGGCTTGGTTTTCCCCTCTGTGCAGACGGGGGAAGTAGGCACCAATGTGGTCCTTTTTCCTGAAGCCAGTGTCATCAGCAAAGAGCACTACAGCCCCGATGAAAGGAATGCATTCCATGAGGACGACAAGCTTGCCTTCGTTGACAAGTCGCTTCGCTTCCATCAGGTCACGGCCATCAAGACCGATGCCGTCGAGCATGAAGACATCCACGACATTTTCATGAGCGATCTGGTTCGTCGCCGACTTGGGATGCCTGCTCGATGAGTCGCATCCACACCCTCAACGCTCGGGGCAACTTGCTCTTCGCGGCGATAAGGGAGCACTACAAATGGACAGACGACAGGACCTTCCGCGAGATCCAACGGACACACTCTGAGTTTCTTGAAATCCTGAGCGCAAAGGGCATCAGCTACGACGAGCTGCGGAATGCCCTGACCCCTCAGACCAACAAGCACGAGGCGGCATTCCTGTTCGATGAGCACCGATGCAGTCCCGGCCGGATTCCGGGTGTTGATGCCGCTGATGCTGTCTTCAAGCTTCTTCCCTCCAAGACGATTCACAGCATCCTTGGAGGCGAGCTGATTGGCGACGACCGCGACCAGTTTGCTCGCAGGCTGCTCAGGGAGAAGGCCGTCATCGTCAAAGACTTGGCCTTCAAGCATCCGACCTTCTGCTTCGTGGTCTATGCCAACAACCTCTCCAGTGAAACTCTCTCGTACATCCACGAGGGTTTGAAGTCCCATTCAGGCTACCTGGGCTATGTGCCATGCACCTATGCCAGCCTGACGAAGACCTTTGTGACGATGCACTTGATGAACTTCGGCATCAGACACAAAAACATCATGATCCTTGGGCACGAAGACGACCGGCCCAACACGGAGAATCACAATCTGCACATGCATGACTACACGGCCTTGGGCCTGAAGATTCTGAGCGTGCAGCTCATGTACTTTGGCATCTTCCTCTCGTACAAGCCTGAGCAGATGCTGTTGAAGGACTCAGATGACGATCTAGAGATCGCAGTTCGTGCGATGTCCAAGGAGGTCGCTCAGTTCAGCGATTTCACAGTCTTCATCGAAGACAATAAGTTCGAGTACCTGACCACGGAGAAGGATGGGAAGCTGGCTCTCGCCGGCTTGGCCCATCTGACCAAGGCTGAGCTTGAAGAGGCCGTCCGAGCCAAGATGAGGTCAAGCTATCTCTACAGCTTGGATTGGCGGGATGTCCCTGCCAACGGCACATCCGCAGGCTATAAGGGAAGCTTCTTCAACATCATGTTGGAGTTCCCTCGTGAAGTCGGTGAGCCTGAGCGGATGACAGTGGCCCTTGAGTACCAGCCGACAAGAAAAGTGCTTCGCGTTGTGACGATGACCTAGCCCTTGCTGGCCTGCCACCGCTTGAACCAGATGTCAGCGGTCTTCAGTGAAGTCCTCATCAGGTGGGCCGCTCCTTGCCGTGCCGGCCTTGACAGTGTCGAACCAGAAGATGCGTTCCGGCGATATGCCCACTGCGTTCCTTCGCTGATCTAGTACGCTGAATGACTGCTTTCATTGGGTATACCTACCCTACGCCAACTTCCGCTCCGGGTCGATCGCCGGCGCTCTCGAATGACAGCTGAGCGGCTTCCAACGCCGCGGCCATGCAGCGGTGCGACCGTTCAGGATTGACCGGCCGCTCACGCTGCATAGCCATCATTCAGTCCGGTTGTGTGACCCGCCATTGCAGGCGTGGGTGAGGCTAATCGTCCTGCATGAGGGGAGGTCCACATCCAGCTCTACTGGGGGTCGTCTCAGAAAACGGAAAATAAAGCACGCTAAGGCATAGCCGAACCTGCCAAGCTTGCTCCACCCTGTAGTGACGCGATCAGCGGGCAGGAAACGTTCCCCCTTCGCGCATGGCAGGCGCACACCAACTCAGACAGCACGGCCTCCATGCGCGCCAGGTCAGCCATTTTCTCGCGCACGTCCTTGAGCTTGTGCTCGGCCAGACTGCTGGCTTCCTCGCAATGGGTGCCATCCTCCAGCCGCAGCAGCTCGGCGATCTCATCCAGGCTGAAGCCCAGCCGCTGGGCTGATTTCACGAAGCGCACCCGCGTTACATCCGCCTCGCCATAGCGGCGGATGCTGCCATAGGGCTTGTCAGGCTCCAGCAACAAGCCCTTGCGCTGATAGAAACGGATGGTCTCCACATTGACCCCGGCCGCCTTGGCGAAAACGCCAATGGTCAGGTTGTCCAAATTGTTTTCCATATCGCTTGACTCCGTACATGAGTACGGAAGTAAGGTTACGCTATCCAATTTCAATTCGAAAGGACAAGCGCATGTCTGAACCAAAAACCGGGCGCGGCGCGCTCTTCACTGGAGGGCTTGCCGCCATCCTCGCCTCGGCTTGCTGCCTCGGGCCGTTGGTTCTGATCGCCTTGGGGTTCAGCGGCGCTTGGATCGGCAACTTGGCGGTGTTGGAACCCTATCGCCCCATCTTTATCGGCGTGGCGCTGGTGGCGTTGTTCTTCGCCTGGCGGCGCATCTACCGGCAGGCAGCGGCCTGCAAACCGGGTGAGGTCTGCGCGATTCCCCAAGTGCGAGCTACTTACAAGCTCATTTTCTGGATCGTGGCCGCGCTGGTTCTGGTCGCGCTCGGATTTCCCTACGTCATGCCATTTTTCTACTGATCGGAGTTCACCATGAAGAAACTGTTTGCCTCCCTCGCCCTCGCCGCCGTTGTTGCCCCCGTCTGGGCCGCCACCCAGACCGTCACGCTGTCCGTACCGGGCATGACCTGCTCCGCCTGCCCGATCACTGTCAAGAAGGCGATTTCCAAGGTCGAAGGCGTCAGCAAAGTTGACGTGACTTTCGAGACACGCCAAGCGGTCGTCACCTTCGACGATGCCAAGACCAGCGTGCAGAAGCTGACCAAGGCAACCGCAGACGCGGGCTATCCGTCCAGCGTCAAGCAGTGAGTCACTGAAAACGGCACCGCAGCACAACGGACGTCATTGTCTGGCGCCACAAACGATAAAGGATCTGTTGCATGACCCATCTAAAAATCACCGGCATGACTTGCGACTCGTGCGCGGCGCACGTCAAGGAAGCGCTGGAAAAAGTGCCAGGCGTGCAGTCGGCGCTGGTGTCCTATCCGAAGGGCACAGCGCAACTCGCCATCGTGCCGGGCACATCGCCGGACGCGCTGACTGCCGCCGTGGCCGGACTGGGCTACAAGGCAACGCTAGCCGATGCGCCACTGGCGGACAACCGCGTCGGACTGCTCGACAAGGTGCGGGGATGGATGGCCGCCGCCGAAAAGCACAGTGGCAACGAGCCCCCGGTGCAGGTAGCGGTCATTGGCAGCGGTGGAGCCGCGATGGCGGCGGCGCTGAAGGCCGTCGAGCAAGGCGCGCAGGTCACGCTGATCGAGCGCGGCACCATCGGCGGCACCTGCGTCAATGTCGGCTGTGTGCCGTCCAAGATCATGATCCGCGCCGCCCACATCGCCCATCTGCGCCGGGAAAGCCCGTTCGATGGCGGTATTGCGGCAACTGTGCCTACGATTGACCGCAGTAAGCTGCTGGCCCAGCAGCAGGCCCGCGTCGACGAACTGCGGCACGCCAAGTACGAAGGCATCCTGGGCGGTAATCCGGCCATCACCGTTGTGCACGGTGAGGCGCGCTTCAAGGACGACCAGAGCCTTACCGTCCGTTTGAACGAGGGTGGCGAGCGCGTCGTGATGTTCGACCGCTGCCTGGTCGCCACGGGTGCCAGCCCGGCGGTCCCGCCGATTCCGGGCTTGAAAGAGTCACCCTACTGGACTTCCACCGAGGCCCTGGCGAGCGACACCATTCCCGAACGCCTTGCCGTAATCGGCTCGTCGGTGGTGGCGCTGGAGCTGGCGCAAGCCTTTGCCCGGCTGGGCAGCAAGGTCACGGTCCTGGCGCGCAATACCTTGTTCTTCCGTGAAGACCCGGCCATCGGCGAGGCGGTGACAGCCGCTTTCCGTGCCGAGGGCATCGAGGTGCTGGAGCACACGCAAGCCAGCCAGGTCGCCCATATGGACGGTGAATTCGTGCTGACCACCACGCACGGTGAATTGCGCGCCGACAAACTGCTGGTTGCCACCGGTCGGACACCGAACACGCGCAGCCTCGCGCTGGACGCAGCGGGGGTCACTGTCAATGCGCAAGGTGCCATCGTCATCGACCAAGGCATGCGCACGAGCAACCCGAACATCTACGCGGCCGGCGACTGCACCGACCAGCCGCAGTTCGTCTATGTGGCGGCAGCGGCCGGCACCCGTGCCGCGATCAACATGACCGGCGGCGATGCGGCGCTCGACCTGACCGCAATGCCGGCCGTGGTGTTCACCGATCCGCAAGTGGCGACCGTGGGCTACAGCGAGGCGGAAGCCCACCACGACGGGATCGAGACCGACAGCCGCACCTTGACCTTGGACAACGTGCCGCGTGCGCTCGCCAACTTCGACACACGCGGCTTCATCAAGTTGGTTATCGAGGAAGGCAGCCATCGGCTGATCGGCGTACAGGCGGTCGCGCCGGAAGCGGGTGAACTGATCCAGACGGCGGCTCTGGCCATTCGCAACCGCATGACGGTGCAGGAACTGGCCGACCAGTTGTTCCCCTACCTGACGATGGTCGAGGGGTTGAAGCTCGCGGCGCAGACCTTCAACAAGGATGTGAAGCAGCTTTCCTGCTGCGCCGGGTGAGAAAAAGGAGGTGTTCAATGAACGCCTACACGGTGTCCCGGCTGGCTCTTGATGCCGGGGTGAGCGTGCATATCGTGCGCGACTACCTGCTGCGCGGATTGCTGCGCCCGGTGGCGTGCACACCAGGCGGCTACGGCTTGTTCGATGACGCCGCCTTGCAACGGCTGTGCTTCGTGCGGGCGGCCTTCGAGGCGGGCATCGGCCTCGACGCGCTGGCGCGGCTGTGCCGGGCGCTGGATGCGGCGGACGGCGACGAAGCGGCCGCGCAGCTTGCCCTGCTGCGTCAGTTCGTCGAGCGTCGGCGCGAAGCGTTGGCCGATCTGGAAGTGCAGTTGGCCACCCTGCCGACCGAGCCGGCACAGCACGCGGAGAGTCTGCCATGAACAACCCCGAGCGCTTGCCGTCCGAGACGCACAAACCGATCACCGGCTACCTGTGGGGCGGACTGGCTGTGCTGACTTGCCCCTGCCACCTGCCCATCCTCGCTGTCGTGCTGGCCGGCACAACCGCCGGTGCTTTCCTCGGCGAGCATTGGGTCATCGCGGCGCTCGGTTTGACCGGCCTGTTCCTTCTGTCCCTGTCGCGGGCGTTGCGGGCATTCAGGGAAAGAGAATGAGCGCTTTCCGGCCGGATGGATGGACGACGCCGGAACTGGCCCAAGCGGTCGAGCGCGGGCAGCTTGAACTGCACTACCAGCCCGTCGTCGATCTGCGCAGTGGTGGGATTGTCGGCGCGGAAGCCCTGTTGCGCTGGCGTCATCCGACGCTTGGACTATTGCCACCGGGCCAGTTCCTGCCCGTGGTCGAATCGTCCGGCCTGATGCCTGAAATCGGCGCTTGGGTGCTGGGCGAAGCCTGCCGCCAGATGCGTGACTGGCGAATGCTGGCATGGCGACCGTTCCGGCTGGCCGTCAATGTTTCGGCGAGCCAAGTGGGACCGGACTTCGACGGGTGGGTAAAGGGCGTGCTGGCTGATGCCGAGTTGCCCGCCGAGTATCTCGAAATCGAGCTGACCGAATCGGTCGCGTTTGGTGATCCGGCGATCTTCCCCGCCCTGGACGCCTTGCGGCAGATCGGTGTGCGCTTCGCCGCCGATGACTTCGGGACGGGGTATTCCTGTCTGCAACATCTGAAGTGCTGCCCAATCAGCACGCTCAAGATCGACCAATCGTTTGTCGCCGGGCTCGCCAACGACCGCCGCGACCAAACCATCGTGCACACCGTGATTCAGCTTGCGCACGGGCTGGGCATGGATGTGGTGGCTGAAGGCGTGGAAACATCGGCGAGTCTTGATCTATTGCGACAAGCGGACTGCGACACAGGACAAGGCTTCCTGTTCGCGAAGCCAATGCCGGCGGCGGCATTCGCCGTCTTCGTCAGTCAATGGAGGGGTGCCACCATGAATGCAAGTGACTCGACCACCACCAGTTGCTGCGTGTGCTGCAAGGAAATCCCGCTCGATGCCGCCTTCACCCCGGAAGGCGCGGAATACGTCGAGCACTTCTGCGGGTTGGAGTGTTATCAACGCTTCGAAGCGCGTGCCAAGACAGGGAACGAAACCGATGCCGATCCGAACGCCTGCGACTCGCTACCGTCAGATTGAGGCATACCCTAACTTGGCGTCAGACCATCCGGCGCTAAATCGTCAGAATAGAGTTGCCTTCCGAATTGATTGACATACGCCGTCAAGGGTCATAGATTTCTTCCTGACACATTTCCCTCAGGAGGATACCTTGCACGGTCAGCGCATCGGTTACGTCCGCGTCAGCAGCTTCGACCAGAACCCAGAACGGCAGCTCGAACAGATCCAGGTGGATAAAGTGTTCACCGACAAGGCGTCGGGCAAGGACACACGGCGGCCCGAACTGGAACGGCTGCTCGCCTTCGTGCGCGAAGGCGACACGGTCGTGGTGCACAGCATGGATCGTCTGGCGCGCAACCTCGACGACCTGCGCCGCCTGGTGCAGGGCCTCACCCAGCGCGGCGTACGCATCGAGTTCCTTAAGGAGCATTTGACCTTCACCGGCGAGGACTCGCCGATGGCGAACCTGATGCTGTCGGTAATGGGCGCGTTCGCCGAGTTCGAACGCGCCTTGATCCGCGAGCGGCAGCGCGAGGGCATCGCGCTCGCCAAGCAGCGCGGGGCCTACCGTGGCAGGAAGAAATCCCTGTCGTCTGAGCGTATTGCCGAACTGCGCCAACGTGTCGAGGCTGGCGAGCAAAAGACCAAGCTGGCTCGTGAATTCGGAATCAGTCGCGAAACCCTGTATCAATACTTGAGAACGGATCAGTAAATATGCCACGTCGTTCAATCCTGTCCGCCGCCGAGCGCGAAAGCCTGCTGGCGTTGCCGGACACCAAGGATGAGTTGATCCGTCACTACACGTTCAGCGAAACCGACCTCTCCATCATCCGGCAGCGGCGCGGCCCGGCCAACCGGCTGGGCTTCGCCGTGCAGCTCTGTTACCTGCGCTTTCCTGGTGTCATCCTGGGCGTCGATGAGCCGCCGTTTCCGCCCTTGTTGAAACTGGTCGCCGACCAGCTCAAGGTCAGCGTCGAAAGCTGGGACGAATACGGGCAGCGGGAGCAGACCCGGCGCGAGCACCTGGTCGAACTGCAAACGGTGTTCGGCTTCCAGCCCTTTACCATGGGCCACTACCGGCAGGCCGTCCAGTTGCTGACCGAGATGGCCTTGCAGACCGACAAGGGCATCGTGCTGGCCAGCACCTTGATCGAGCACCTGCGGCAGCAGTCGGTCATTCTGCCTGCCCTCAACGCCGTCGAGCGGGCGAGCGCCGAAGCAATCACCCGCGCCAACCGGCGCATCTACGATGCCTTGGCCGAACCGCTGTCGGACGCGCATCGCCGCCGCCTCGACGATCTGCTCAAGCGTCGGGACAACGGCAAAACGACCTGGCTGGCCTGGCTGCGCCAATCGCCCGTCAAACCGAATTCGCGGCACATGCTGGAACACATCGAACGCCTCAAAGCGTGGCAGGCGCTCGACCTGCCTTCTGGCATCGAGCGGTCGGTGCACCAGAACCGCCTGCTCAAGATCGCCCGTGAGGGTGGCCAGATGACGCCCGCCGACCTGGCCAAGTTCGAGGCGCAGCGACGCTATGCCACCCTGGTGGCGCTTGCCATCGAGGGCATGGCCACCGTCACCGACGAAATCATCGACCTGCATGACCGCATCCTGGGCAAGCTGTT
>Ga0156231_1023_pt2 | contig 195050 bp, 172 predicted proteins | sample RifCSPlowO2_12_FD_107878 | JGI IMG/M metagenome (GOLD analysis project Ga0156231, IMG submission 107878) | Burkholderiales bacterium RIFCSPLOWO2_12_FULL_64_99
GCAGGGGGCCCGCCGCTGGTGGTGGCGTCGCTGGACCTGGGTGCTGGGCGGAGGCACCCTCCTGTCCTTGCCGGTGCTGTTCACCTTGAGCTGGAGCCTGTGGGGCACGCGCACGCTGGAGGGCTTCGACGACCGCATCGACCCCCTCAACCCGCAGGTGGCGCACCTGCTGCAAGGCGAGCACCTGGTCCCACCGCCGCCCTTGCCGCCCGAGGTCTTCCACACCGCCGAGGTCGAGATCGTGCGCCCCCTGCTCGCCAGCGCCGATCGCCGCTGGGAGCAGATGGACCCCGCGTTCGTGCAACTGCTGTTGCGGGCGTTCAAGATCATGAAAGAGGAGCATGGCTACGACATGGCCCTGCTCGAAGGCTGGCGCAGCCCCGAGCGCCAGACCCTGCTGGCCGCCAAGGGCGGGCATGTGACCAACGCCGGGGCCTGGCAGAGCTACCACCAGTGGGGCCTGGGCGCCGACTGCGCCTTCTACCGCGACGGCAAACTGATCATCAGCGAGAAGGACCCCTGGGCGATGCGCGGCTATCAGCTCTACGGCGAGGTCGCCGAGCGCTTGGGCCTGACCTGGGGCGGCCGGTGGCAGATGATGGACCTGGGCCACGTCGAATGGCGCAAGCCCGGCGTGCGTGAGGCCATGCGTGCCGCCCGTTACCGCTGAGTGCACTTGACACAGACTGTCACAGCATCACCCCTCTAGCGGGGGGGCTGAGATGGGGCTGCGGCGCCTTAGACTGCGCCCGCGTCGGTATTTCCGGCCGCACACACAAAGAGATATCAGGGAGCGCGCGGACCATGGGACGTCCATTCATTGTCTTGGGGGACAGCACCAGCCATGGCGGCACCGTGGTGGGGGCGTCGGGCAGCACCGACACCCATGGTCGGCGCATTGCGCGGGTGGGCGACCAAGTCACCTGCCCCAAGAAGGGCCACGGCGGCACCACCGTGATCGTGAGTGGTGATCCCACCATGATCATCGACGGTCAGCCCGCTGCCCGCCACGGCGACAAGTGCGCCTGCGGCGCCACCCTCATCTCCGGACAGGCGGTCTCCACCGGCATCTGAGCCTTTACGGGCTCTCCACACCGTCACAGGTGCTGCCGCGTGGCAGCACGGTCATCGAGCAGGCAGTCAGGGCATGGCCAGGATTTTGAAAGCGCTGGGTTTGGGGTTGGTGATCGCCACGATCGTGTGGCTGGTCACGCTCTGGCAATGGCACAACGCCGAGCGCGACATCGGCATGACCGACATCGTCGTGCAGCTGCTCGTGCTGCCCGCGCTGCTGACGCTTGGCCTGTTGACCGCACTGTGGGGCGTGCAGCGCCTGCGCGCACCGGCCACCGTGCCCGCGGCGTCTTCGTCTGTGGGTGAAGACGCCTTGGATGCGGCGCTGTCGGCCGAAGCCCAGGCCCAACGTGATGCCTCGGCCTGGGTGCTGGCGGAAGCAGTGCATCTGCCCGTAGGGACGGATGCCGACACGGCCTGGTCCACGCTGCAAGCGGGCGGCGTGCGCCCGGATCTGGACGCGCAGCTGCAGGACCTGGACGGCTTGCCCGTGTTCACCGCCAGGGTCCCCGAGATCGAGCTGGACGACTGGCTGCTGGCCCATGGCGAGCTGACCCATCCCGACGAGGGCGGGCTGCCTCCCGCTGTGCTGCGCGCCCTGGCTCTGATCGAGGCGCCGCTGCACCGGGTGCTGGACACCCTGGACAGCCTGCGCGCCGACATGCCTGAAGGTGAGGCATCCCCAACATCCAGCGCGGCGCAGGCGTTCACCGAAGGCGAGGCCTTTGGCAAAGCGCACCTGTCGGGCGTGGCACGACCCATGGCCCTGGCGCAACAGGTCTCCCGCGAGGCGCAGCGCCCGAAGGTCACCGTGAGGGTGCTGTGGCCCTCCCATTGGCAAGAAGGCGACCGTGAGGCGGCCACGGCCTGGCTGCAGTCCCAGTGCGGCGCTTTGCTGGATTGGGTCGCCACCGTGCAAGCTCACGCGCCAGTGTGGCAGGTCGCCCCTTTGGCTCACGCCGAGGGCCTCTGGTCCGAGATCGACCAGCACCTGTTGCGCTGGGCACGCGAGCCGCGCCCGGACGTGCTGCTCATCCTGGCGGTGGACAGTGCCATTGATGCCGACCGCATCGATCACCTGCAGGCCATCGGCGAGTTGTTCACCGCCCAGCACCAGACCGGACGCGTGCCGGGCGAAGGCGCTGCCGCCTTGCTGCTGGCCCACCCCCAATGGCCTCACCTGAGCGCGCAGATGCCTGAGGCGATGCGCCTGTGGCGCCCGGTCTGCGGTCGGCGTGACAAATCGGCCGATGCCGCCGGACGCATCGGCTGCACCACCTTGTCGGCCGTGCTCACCGAAGTCCTGCACCGCTCGACGCCGCCGCATGAGGGTCTGATGGTGGTGTCGGATGCCGACCACCGTGCCAGCCGGACCGGCGAACTGTTCGAAGCCCTGCAAGGCGTGGCCCCTGAACTCGATCCCCTGCAGCAGGTCACCCGTGTGGGCGAGGCCTGCGGCGACCTGGGCGTGGCCCGTGCGCTCGTGCCCACGGCGCTGGCCTGCGCGGCTTTGCGGGCCAGCGATCAGGCCCAGCGTGTCGCCGTGGCCACCCATGTGCAGTCACCCCATGAACGCGTGGTGGTGGCCCTGTCTCCGATGCCACCCCAGCCCGCCGTCCTTGAAGCGGCGTGAACGACCTGGAAGTACCCATGCAAAGAATCTGGCGTTTTCTCCTCGATACCCGCACCCTGACCGTCATTGGCGTCGCGGCGCTGGCGGGCCTGCTGCTGCTGGGCGCCGATACCCTGAAGCTTGGGCTGATCTGGGTCGGGGTCGTGCTGGGTCTGCTTGGGCTGGCCTGGTTGATCGTCTGGGGTGTCCGTCGCTGGCGGGCACAACGCGCGGCGCAGTCGCTGGAGCAGGCCATGGCCGACGAAGCCGACAAGGCCGTGCGCGAAGCCGCCGATGCGGGACGTCAGGACGAGGTGGCGGCTGTGCGCGAGCGCATGACCGAAGCCGTCAAGCTCATCAAGACCTCCCGCCTGGGCGAAACCTCGGGCTCGGCCGCCCTGTACGAGCTGCCCTGGTACGCCGTCATCGGCAACCCGGCGGCGGGCAAGAGCTCGGCGGTGGTCAAGTCGGGGCTGAAGTTTCCCTTTGCGGACAACACCGACAACGTCATCCAGGGCATCGGCGGCACACGCCATTGCGACTGGTACTTCACCACCGAAGGCATCCTGCTGGACACGGCCGGCCGCTACTCGGTGCACGAAGAAGACCGTGGCGAGTGGCTGGGCTTCCTGTCCCTGCTCAAGAAGCACCGCCCCAAGGCCCCGCTCAATGGCGTCATCATTGCCGTCAGCGTGGCCGAGCTGGGCGCCAACAAGCCCGAGTTCGCGATCGACCTCGCGCGCAAGCTGCGCCAGCGTGTGCAGGAGCTCACCGAGAAGCTCGAGGTGTTCGCACCGGTCTATGTGCTGTTCACCAAGGCCGACCTGATTGCCGGCTTCGTGGACTTCTTCGAAGACCGCGAACGCGGGGAGCGCGACAAGGTCTGGGGCGCCACCCTGCCTTACGACACCACCGGTCGGGGCGATGTCGTCGCCCAGTTCGAGCAGCAGTTCGACCTGCTGTACCAGGGTTTGAAAGATGCCTCGGTGGCGCGCATGTCGCTGCACCGCGGGGAGCAGTTGCCACCGGGCGTGCTGACGTTCCCGCTTGAATTCGCGGCCCTCAAGCCCGCCTTGCGCACTTTCCTCAACACCCTGTTCGAGGACAACCCCTATCAGTTCCGACCCATCTTCCGCGGTTTCTACTTCACCAGCGCCGTGCAGGAAGGGCAGTCCACCAGCCGCGCCAGCGAGCGCGTGGCCGATCAGTTCGGGCTGCAGCTCCAGCCGGGTCCGGCGGCAGCCGTCTATTCGCAAAGCGGCTTTTTCCTCAAGGAGCTGTTCTCGCGCGTCATCTTTGCCGACCGTGATCTGGTCAAGCAGTACACCAGCCGCCACAAGCTGCGCCTGCGCTATGCGGCCTTCTTCGGCGGGTTGACCCTGGTGGGCGCCGTGCTGGCCGGCTGGACCTGGTCCTACATGGGCAACCGTCAGCTGGTGGCGCACGTGCAGGCCGATCTGCTCAAGGCGCAGCAGGTGCAGCACCAGCGTGTCGACCTGCAGTCCCGCCTGGAAGCGCTGGAGATCTTGCAGGACCGCCTGGAGCAGATGCAGCGTTACCGGGCCGAGCGACCCTGGTCCATTGGACTGGGTCTGTACCAGGGCGACACGATTGAGGCCCGTTTGAAGGAAGAGTACTTCCATGGGCTGCAGGCCGTGATGCTCAAGCCGGCCGCTCAGTCCATCGCAGGCTACCTCACCGAAGTGAACACCCGTGCGGCTGAGCTGCGACCCCTGCAGCGCGGTAGCGACGCGTCGGTGGTGACTGCCGCTGACACCGCCACCCCGCTGCCACCGGCAGGCGCCGCCTCGGGCGTCATGCTCGTCAGCACCCAGGCCGTGGCAAACACCCCTGCGCCCGCCACTCCGGCCCCCGCCGCGACCGGCGCGCCCTACACCCAGGCCTCCAGCACCAACGTCACCGAGGCCTACAACGCGCTCAAGGCCTACCTGATGCTGGGCGACCGCAGCCGCCTGGAAGCCGGTCACATGAGCGATCAGCTCACCCGTTTCTGGCGCAGTTGGCTGGAGACCAACCGCGGTGCCATGCCGCGCGAGCAGCTGATCCAGCGGGCCGAGCGCATCATGTCCTTTGCCCTGGCGCAGATGAGCGATCCGGCCTTCCCGCAGCAGGAGCTCAACCTCACGCTGCTGGACCAGACCCGCGAGAACCTGCGCCGTGTCGTCAAGGGACTGCCAGCCCGTGAGCGCGTGTATGGCGAGATCAAGGCGCGTGCCGCCACCCGCTTTGCGCCGGTCACGGTCACGCGCTTCGTCACCGAGAACGACCGCCAGATCGTGGCCGGCAGCCATGCCGTCTCGGGCGCGTTCACGCGTGAAGCCTGGGAGCAGTACGTCAAGGAGGCCATCCAGAATGCCGCGCACAAGGAGCTGCAGACCAGCGACTGGGTGCTCAAGACGGCGGCGGCCGATGACCTGACCCTGGAGGGCAGCCCGGAGCAGATCCAGAAGGCTCTCACCACGCTCTACAAGACCGAGTACGTGCGCGAGTGGCAGAAGTTCATGCAGGGCATCACCGTGCACGACTTTGCCAGCTTCGATCAGGCCGTGGTGCACATGAACCGCCTGGGTGACCCGAGCAACTCGCCGGTGGGCGTGCTGTTGCACACCTTGTATGAGCAAACCTCCTGGGACAACCCTTCGCTGGTCAACGAGCGACTGGCCAAGGGGCAAAAGAGCTTCGTGGAGTGGTTCAAGCAACGCATCCTCAGTGTGACGCCCAGCCCCACGCCGGTGAACCTGAACCTCACGCTGGGCCAGGATGCCCAGATCCCCATGGGCCCGATCGGTCAGGAGTTCGCCAGCCTCAACCGCCTGATGATGCCGCGCGAAGGCCAGGAGCCGCTGATCCGTCATTACCTGGGCGCGCTGTCCAAGATCCGCTCGCGCTTCAACCAGATGAAGACCCAGGGCGATGCCGGCCCGGCTTCGCGCCAGTTCATGGTGCAGACACTGGAGGGCAGCGGCGAGCTGGCCGAGGCGCTCAAACTGGTGGACGAGCAGCTGCTCAATGGCCTGAACGAGTCGGCGCGCAACGCCCTGCGTCCGATCCTGGTGCGCCCGCTGATGCAGGCCTATGGCGTGATCGTCAAGCCTGCCGAGGCCGAGCTCAACCGCGTGTGGATGGCGCAGGTGTTCGAGCCCTATCAGCGCACGCTGGCCAGCAAGTACCCCTTTGACCGCAATGCCCGCATCGAGGCCAGCCCCGTCGAGGTGGCCAAGGTGTTCGGCGCCGAAGGCGCGGTGAGCAAGTTCGTCGAACAGTCGCTGGGCGCCCTGGTGCTCAAGCGCGGCGACAGCATCACGCCCCGTACCTGGGCCGACATGGGTGTGCGCCTGCGCCCCGAGTTCGTCGGTGGGGTGGGGGCGTGGATGGCGCCCTTGGGTGGCCAGTCGGCGTCGTCCGGTGGCGCCGCCAGCGGCGGTGCGGCACCCGAGGTGCAGACCGTGTTTCAGATGCTGCCGCAGGCGGTGCCGGGCCTGACCGAGTACACCATCGAGGTCGATGGGCAGGTGCTGCGCTATCGCAATGGCAAGGCCAGCTGGGCGCACTTCGTCTGGCCGGGGCCGGGCACGCCGGGCGTGAAGATCGCGGGCGTGCGCTACGACGGCACACCGGTCACCTTCTTCCAGGAGCCGGGGCGTTTCGGTCTGGAGAAGATGATCAATTCGGCCCAACGTCGACGCATCGATGACGGGGTGTTCGAGCTGCGATGGACCCAGGCTGGCGCCTCGGTGGCGGTGCAGTTGCGCATCATCTCCAACGCCGACACGCCCACATCGCAGGCCGCCGCGCAAGCCACGGCCAGCGGGACGGCGCCATCGGCCAGCCTGGGCGCCTTGCCGGCCATCATTGCCGGCCCGGTCGAGCCGGCGGCTGCGGGGGGCACGCTGTGAGCACCATGCCCTCGGCCAGCCACGACCTGGTGTACTTTGGCAAGCTGCCCTCGCGCGGCGATTTTGTGCGCAGCGCCCACCACAGCGCCTTGATCGAGCACCTCGATCGCTGGCAGTCGCAGACCATGGAGCGCCTGGCCACCGACCCACGCTGGAAGCTGCGCTATGACGCCGCACCCACCGTGCAGTTTGCCATCCTGGGCACGGCCAGCCGTGTCGGTCTGGCGGGTCACTGGCGTGCCAGCCAGGATGCATCTGGACGCCGCTTTCCTTTCGTGACAGCTTGTTCTTTCGATGTCGACGCGCCGCGCGCGTTCCCGGATGTGGCGCCCGTCGCGCTGTCCCGGGTCTGGAACCGGCTGGATCAGGTGGCGGGGGTGGCCCATGCGGCAACCGATCTGGTCCACGCTCAGGCGAGTCTGCAGGCACCCGTGCCCCACGAGGTGCAGGAGCCTGCCGCCCGCAATGCCCTGCAGGAGTTTCTCGACACGCACACCGTCGCCAGCCTGGAGCAGATGCTGGCGGCCAGTGGCGTCAAGGTGTCGCTGCGTCAGGCCACGCTGGCGCTGGGCCTGCTGTTGCAGCCGGTGATGAGCCAGGGTGCCGCGCGCCTGACCAAGGCCTTGTGCCTGCCGCTGGTGAACGATGCCAGCTTGCGCGGGCCGGTGGCGGCGTTCTGGCTGTCGCTGGTGCTGGGCTTCTTCCGCCGTCACGACGTGGAGTTGGGCCTGTACCTGGTCGGCCACGAAGGCCAGACCTGGCTGGTGCTGGGTTTTCAGGGGGCGTCTGCCGCCACCTTGAGCACCTTGATCGACCCCCATACGCTGGCGCAGGAGGCGGTCAGCGTCAACCAGGCAGACTGGGTCGAAGACGAGGTGCAGGCCGACTACGGTCTGCGCAAGCTGTCCAATTACCTGCGAGACCCGGGCCTGTCCCTGTCGCAGGCGCTGGCCACCTACCAGGAAGTGTTTCTCGGAGTCTGATGTGATGCAAGCGGTGAAATGGATGCACACGGTGCGCCTGGGCGTGCTCGCCGGGCTGTGGCTCGTCTCAAACGGGGTGAGCGCCCAAACCGCGCAAACCGCGGGGGGCGCGCAGATTCAAGGGCCGGGCCAGGTGGTGGTGGCTGGGACCGTGCCGGACGAGGCCACGCGGGTGGCGGTGATCACGCGACTGCGTGAGTTGTACGGCGCCGAGCGGGTGGTGGACCAACTGGCGTTGGGCTCGGTGGTGGCGCCGCCGCAGTGGTCACAGCATGTGCAAAAGTTGCTGTCGCCCTCGTTGAAACAGGTCAGCCATGGCCAGCTCAGCGTGCAGGGACAGACGGTGGACCTCAAGGGGGAGGTGGGCAACGAAGCCGTGCGGCAGCAACTGGCCAGCGAGATGGCACAGTCGCTCAACCCGACCTACACCGTGCGCAACGGCCTGCGTGTGGCCGTGCAGGAGCAGGCGGTGGTGGACCAGGCGCTGGCCAATCGCATCGTCGAGTTCGAGCCGGGCAGTGCGGTCTTGCGGCCGGCGGGCTTGCTGATCTTGGACGAGATGGCCGCGGCGATGGCGCGTCTGCCAGGCCGGCGCTTCGAGGTCATCGGGCACACCGATGCGCAGGGCAGCCATGCGTCGAACGTGAGTCTGTCGCTCGCGCGGGCGCAAGCGGTCAAGACGTATCTGGTCAGCAAAGGCTTGCGTGCCGACAGCCTGAGCACCTCGGGTCTGGGGCCAGATCAGCCGGTGGCCAGCAACGCCACCGAGGACGGGCGTGCCCGCAACCGCCGCATCGAGTTCCGCGTGGGCGGTTGAGCCGGTTCGAAACGGGTCGATCCTGGATCAGGCCGGAACCCCACGCCGCGAGTGAGCGGCGTGCCGCCCGGTCAGCCGTGATCGTGCGCTGGCTTGTCCAGGCCCAGTAACTCTTCCAGGTGCGACATGGCCCCCTGGTCCTTGATGACCTGGCTGAGCCATTCGTGCAGCGGCATCTCGCCCCATTTGACGGCCTTCTCGGCCAGATAGGCCACGGGGCTGTGCGGCTCGGTGCGGCGGAAGAAGCTGGCCACGTCGCGCAGTTGTTGCAAGGCCTGTGCACGGGTTTGCAAGGGACCGGTCGCGACGGGAGCACCTTGCGGGCTGCTCGGCAGCGTAGCCGTGTCGGCCGTGGCCGTCACGGGTGCCGGCGTCGCACCCCCCGTGTCGTGCAGGGCGCCCACCTCGCGTGCGAGGCGCTCGATGTCGTGCACGGCCTGCGACAGGGCTTCCTTGGCGGCGACAAAGCTGGGGCCGTCGGCGCCCAGTTCGGCATCCACCACGGTCTGCCACGCCAGGAGGGCCTGTTCGCATTGGCGAGCGGCAGCCAAGTTGCCTTGCAAGGTGTCAGCAGGGGTGTCACGCAAGGCGCGCTGGAACTGCTCGGGGGTGAGCTTGTCGCTGGCGCTGCGCGCCGCCTCATCGGGCTCTCGCTCCAGCTGCGCAGCGTATTGGCGCGCCAGGGTGAGGTCGTGCAAGCTGTAGACCGTGCCCTTGCGCGACTGGGCGACGGGCAGGGAGGTGGCCAGGCTGACCACGCGTTGCAGCAGCCAGCGGATGTTGCCGATGCGCTGTTCGTGGTCGCCGTCGTCGGCCATCGGGTGCAGGGGCGCCCAGTAGCGCTCGCACAGTTCGGTGCAGACCTGCAGGCCGCGCGCCAGGCCGCTGTAGCCTTGGGTCAGGGCCCAGGCTTCGGTCAGCCACATGGCGAGGCGCAGGTCTTTGGTGCGGGTGCCCAGCAGGGTTTCGCAGGTGCGGGCCACGCCCGGCCAGTCGGCCACCTTGAGGCTGGTGACCCATTCACCCTGGTTGAGGGTGGCATCATCGGCACGCCGCATTTCGTTGATGGTGTCAAACTCCGAAGAGAATGACAGATCGTCGCCGCAAGGCGTGTGTGCGGCCAGCGGCGTCAGCAAGACTTCCATTTCCATGACATCCCTGTGTGTTCGTCACCTGCCTGCGCGAAGTGAGGCAGGTGGGCAGGCGGTAGTTCCGGGATCATTTCACGATGCCCACGCGGTGGCGATCACCCGAAACGGGGGCAAAGGTAAGTTGTTGTGAATTCATCAAATGAGAGTGATTCGCAATTGCAACTGATGTGATAGACTGAGCTCCATGACTTCGTTTGCGTTCTCCCTTCAACGCCAGCTCTTGCAGCCGCCGGTCGAGTTGACGTGGGTGCAGCGTGTTGGCCTGACGGGTGTGGTCCTGGCGGTCCACGCCGGGGCCGCGGCCTTGCTCTGGCGTCTGGCGCCCGAGCCGGTGCTGGTGGCCGAGTCCGCACCGATCACGGTGGCCTTGATCGCCGACGAGCCGCAGACCCAGGCGGTTCAACCGCCGGTGGCACAGCCCACCCCGGTCAAGCCGGTGCCGGTGGTGCAACCGCGCCCGACCCCGCCCATCCCACGCCCTACGCCGCCCGTGTTGGCTTCGCCCCGTCCGGCCGCCGCGCAGGAAATGCAGGTGCCGGTCGCCCCGCCGGCCCCACCCGCACCGCTGGCGCCGGCCGAGCTGCCGCCAGTCGCTCAGGCCGCGCCCGCGACCCAGGCGGCTCCCACCGGCCCGACGACGGCCGCCCCCGCCGCCCAAGCCGGGCGTGCCTCAACCCAGCCCAAGGTCTTGCCCTCGTCGGCCGTGCGCTACTTGGTCGAGCCGGTGCTGAGCTATCCCCGTGTCTCGCGCGAACTGGGTGAGCAAGGCGTGGTGCGCCTGAAGGTGCTGGTGGACGAACAAGGACGCCCCCGAGACATCGAGGTGGCCCGGTCTTCGGGTTACCCACGCCTGGACCAGCAAGCGGTGCAGGCGATGAAGAAAGCGCGCTTTCAGCCGCACCTGGAAGACGGGCAAGCCCGCTCGGTGTGGGTGCTGGCCCCCCTGACATTCAATCTGGAAGACTGAACATGACCGAACTTGCTGCTGCCGTGCCTGCGGCCCCTCAACTGGGTTTCACACACTTCATTGCCCAGACCGACCTGGTGGGGCAGGGTCTGTTTGTCATCCTGGTGATCATGTCCCTGGTGTCCTGGGCGCTGATCGTGACCAAGGGTGTGGGCTTGTTCCGCCGCCAGCGTCGCAGCCAGGCCTTCTTGAGCTTTTTCTGGAACGCGACGTCGCTGGAGGCGGTGCAAAACGAGATTGCCACCCATGGGGTGAGCGAGCCCTTCGCACACCTGACGGCCCATGCCATGCACGCCCAGGCGCACCACGCCCGTTTCGGTGCGGCCAAGCTGGAAGAGGCCGGCAGCGCCCAGGACTTCCTGACCCGCACCATCAAGAAAGTGCTCGATGAGGAAACCATGCGCATGGAAAGCGGCCTGAGCGTGCTGGCCACCATCGGCGCCACCGCCCCGTTCGTGGGCCTGTTCGGCACGGTCTGGGGCGTGTACCACGCGCTGTTGGCCATCGGCGCCACCGGTGCGGGCACGCTCGACAAGGTCGCCGGCCCGGTGGGTGAAGCGCTGATCATGACGGGCGTGGGCCTGGCCGTGGCCATCCCGGCCGTGATGGGCTACAACTGGCTGGCGCGCAGCAACCGGGTTTGGGGTGCGCGTCTGGATGCCTTCGCGTTCGAGTTGTTCACCTTCCTGTCGACCGGGCAGACGCTCAAGACCAGTGTCGAGCACGATGCGCCCGCGGCGCCGGCCGCGCCGGTGCGGGTGGTCAAGCAAGGCAACGCCGCCTGATGTCGTCTTTCCGAGGATTGAGCCATGGCCTTCGCCAGTTTTGACAGCAAGAGCAACAACGCCCCGGTGTCCGAGATCAACATGGTGCCGCTCATCGATGTGATGTTGGTGTTGCTGGTGATCTTCATCGTGACCGCGCCGTTGCTGAGCCATTCCGTGAAGTTGGACCTGCCCAAGGCCAGCGCGCAGGTGATGTCGGCCCAGGCCGAGAAGATCAACCTGTCCATCGATGCCAACGGGGTGCGGTACTGGAACGGTGCGGCCCTGAGTCGCGAGGAAGCGGCCGCGCGTTTCATGACCGAAGGCCAGAAGACGACCCAGCCCGAAATCCATCTGCGGGCCGACAAGACCGTTCCCTATGGCGCCGTGGCCGAAACTCTGGCCGACGCGTCCAAGGCCGGTTTGAGCAAGATCGGCTTCGTGACCCTGCCGGACGCACCTGCCGTTACGCCTTGACACCTGGCTGGCCGTGAGGCGGCTAGACTCCCTGCCGCGCCCGGGCCTCGTGCTCACCAGGGTGACGGATCAAGACACAAAAAGGGAGTTGAAAATGGTGAATGTGGAGCAGCGCGCCCGTCGGTCGTGGGTGCGTGTCAGCGTGTGGGCCGCGGCCTTGTCCGCGTGTGTCGGGATGGCACAGGCGCAGAGCGCGGCCAGCGATCTCAACGGGGTGACCGAAGACAACGTGCTGGCACTGATCAATGTGCAACGCGAGGTCGCCGGTCTGGCGCCGGTCGTGCTGGACCTGTATCTGGACGCTGCGGCCGAAGCACACTCGCTGGACATGGCCTCCACGCCTTGTTTTCAGCATGCCAGCTGCGACGGCTCCAACTGGGCCGACCGCGTTCGCAATTACTACAGCGTGCCGACCTCGTTGGGCGAGATCATCGCTGCGGGCTACACCACGCCTGAAGCGGTGGTGGATGGCTGGATGAACAGCCCGGGCCATCGCGCCAACATTCTCAATGATGCGTTCAAGGTGGCCGGAGTGGCCCTGGCCACGGGTGGGACCTATGGCACTTACTGGACGGTGGATTTTGGTGGCGCTCTGACGGCCGCATCGGTGAGCCCGGTGCCAGAGCCTTCCAGCTATGTGCTCATGGGCCTGGGCCTAGCGGCAATCGGGGTGGTGCGCCGTCGTCGTTGAGCCGCTACCATGCTGGCTCATGAACACCACCGCCTCCTCTGCCACGCCTTCGGGCATCCCACCGCAGGCCCTGGCGGGCCTGAAGGTCATTGAGCTGGGCCAGCTGATTGCCGGCCCCTTCGCGGGCAAGACCCTGGCCGATTTCGGGGCCGAGGTCATCAAGATCGAACCTCCGGCCGCCGAGGGAGGGGCGGGAGGCGACCCCTTGCGCCAATGGCGCATGCTGCACAACGGCACCAGCGTGTGGTGGCAGGTGCAAAGCCGCAACAAGCAAAGTGTGGTGTTGGACCTGCGCACCGATGAAGGTCGGGACACGGTGCGCCGCCTCATCGACGAGGCCGACGTGCTCATCGAGAACTTCAAGCCCGGTACGCTGGAAAAGTGGGGCATGGGCTACGAGGTGCTCAGCCGCAGCAACCCGGGCCTGATCATGTTGCGGGTCAGTGGCTACGGGCAGACCGGGCCTTATCGCGACCGTCCCGGCTTTGCCGTGGTGGCCGAGGCCATGGGTGGCATGCGCTACCTCAATGGCGAGCCGGGCCGTGCGCCGGTGCGCGCTGGCGTCAGCCTGGGCGACACGCTGGCGGCCCTGCATGGCGTCATCGGCGTGCTCCTGGCCTTGCAGGCACGTCACGCCAGTGTCAACCGTGATGCGCCCAAGGGGCTGGGGCAGGTGGTGGACGTGGCCTTGTACGAGTCGGTGTTCAATTGCATGGAAAGCCTGCTGCCTGAGTACAGCGCCTTCGGGGCCGTGCGGCAACCTGCCGGGTCTGCCTTGCCGGGCATCGCGCCGAGCAACGCCTACCCCTGCGTCGATGGCATGGTGGTCATCGGTGGCAATGGGGATTCGATTTTCAAGCGGCTGATGATCGCCATCGGGCGTGACGACCTGGCCACCGATCCACAGCTGGCCAGCAACCCCGGCCGGGTGGCGCGCGTGGCCGAGATCGACGCCGCCATTGGGCTGTGGACTCAGGCCCGCCGGGTGGAGCAGGTGCTGGCGGTGCTCAACGCGGCCAGCGTGCCGGTGGGGCGCATCTACACGGCTGCCGACATCGCGGCCGATCCGCACTTCCAGGCGCGCGAGATGATCCTGCCGGTCACGACCCCCGATGGCCTGACCGTGCAGGTGCCGGGCATCGTGCCCAAGCTGTCGCGTACACCGGGCGCCATCACGCGCCGCGCCCCCGAGTTGGGCGAAGACACTGAGGCGGTGCTGTCCCGACTTCAGACCTGATCTCAGCGCTGGTGTCGGCCGTAGTGCTGGAGTGGGTGGTAGCCGTGATCGGAGTGGACGAGCACGTAGTGCTGCGCCGTCCAGCGCAGTGGCAGCGCCGCTTGGGGGATCAAGCCCCGTGCGCGGCGCGCCAGCGTGACATGGGGCTGATATGGCCGGGATTCCAGCAGCAGTCCCAGTTGCGTGAGCGTGTCGCCCAGTTGCCGATGCAACGCCAGCAGGGCGGGGGGCGTGGCGTCGGGCAGCAGCACGGCCACACCGTTGGGCCACACCTCCACGCGATCCAAGGTCAGGGCCACGGGCGCACAGGGCGCCGGCAGGGCCTGCTTCAACGCAGGCAGTAGCGTCTGAGGCACTTGGCCTAGGAAATGCAGCGTCAGGTGCAGGTCATCTCCGCGGGTGAGGCGCGCAGTGGCGGGCCAAGTCTGCGCTTGTTGCCTGGCCAGCAAGGCGGCGCGGGTGTCGTCATCGGGCCACAGGGCCAGGAAGAGGCGCAAGGTGGGTTCAGCGTTCATGACTTGCCTTTACAGTGCCCGAAACAGATAAAGAGGATGTCGTTGTGAAAGAAGTGTCTGCGGCCCACGCCGGTCAGTTTGCCCTGTTGAAGCAGGGGCGGTTTGCGCCGTTCTTTTTCACCCAGTTTCTGGGGGCCGCCAACGACAACCTGTTCAAGTTTGCCTTGACCGTGCTGGTGACCTACCAGTTGCAGGTGAGCTGGCTGCCGGCGCAGATGGCCGGCCTGGTGATCGGGGCGCTGTTCATCCTGCCTTTTGTGCTGCTGTCGGCCACGGCCGGCCAGTGGGCTGACAAGTACGACAAGGCGCGCATCATGCGGGCGGTCAAGTTGCTGGAGATCGGCATCATGACCCTGGCCGGTCTGGGCTTCTGGTTCCAACTGGTGCCGCTGCTGCTGGCCTGCGTGTTGCTGATGGGTCTGCACTCCACCTTTTTCGGGCCGGTGAAGTACGCCTACCTGCCCCAGCACCTCAGCGAGCGCGAGCTCACCGGCGGCAATGGCCTGGTCGAGATGGGCACCTTTGTGGCCATCTTGCTGGGCAATGTGGGCGGCGGGCTGTTGATGAGCATCCCGCAGACTGGCGCGCATTGGGTCGCGATGGCCTGTCTGGGCGTGGCCGTGTTGGGCTGGCTGACCTCGGCGCGCATTCCGGTCTCGCCCGCGTCCGACCCGGGCTTGCAGCTGAACTGGAACCCCTTCAGCGAAACCTGGCGCAATCTGCAACTGGCCCGCCAGTACCCGAGTGTGTTCCGCTCGCTGTTGGGCATCTCGTGGATGTGGTTCTTCGGGGCGGTGTTCCTGGCACAGTTTCCCTCGTTCGCCCGCGATGTGCTGGGCGGCAATGAGCAGGTGGCCTCCCTGCTGCTGGTGGTGTTCTCGGTGGGCATCGCCGTGGGCTCGCTCTTGTGCGAAACCTTTTCGCACCGCCACGTGGAGATCGGCCTGGTGCCCATCGGGGCGCTGGGCATGACGGTGTTTGCCTTTGACCTGTACCTGGCTTCGCAAGCCGTGCCCGCAGCCACCGGGGCCTTGCTGTCGGTGGGCGAGTTTGTGGCCCAGCCGGCGCACTGGCGCGTCATGGCCGATCTGGCGCTGCTGGCCTTCAGCGCGGGCCTCTACAGCGTGCCGATGTATGCGTTGATCCAGCTGCGGGCTCAGCCCAGCCACCGTGCGCGCATCATCGCCGCCAACAACATCCTCAACGCGCTGTTCATGATCGTCAGCAGCCTGCTGGCCGGCGCGATGCTGGGTGCGGGCTTCAGCATCCCGCAGGTGTTCGGCGCCACGGCCGTGCTCAACATCTTGGTGGTGGGCTATGTGTTCTGGCTGATGCCCGAGTACATCGTGCGCCTGGTGATGCTGGTGGTGACGCGCGTGGTGTACCGCCTCAAGGTGCGCGGTGACGAGCACTTGCCTACCGATGGCGCTGCCATCCTGGTGTGCAACCATGTCAGCTTCATCGATGCCGTGATCCTGGGCGTGTGTAGCCCGCGCCCGATGGTCTTCCTGATGGACCACCGGATTTTCAAGACGCCGGGCATCGGCTGGTTCTTCCGCGCGGTCAAGGCCATCCCGATTGCGCCGCAAAAGGAAGACCCACAGGCGTATGAGCAGGCCTTCGAGCGCGCGCGCCAGGTGCTGCGCGATGGCGACCTGCTGTGCCTGTTCCCGGAAGGGGCCATCACCAAGGATGGGCGCATGCAGCCATTCAAGGCCGGCATCATGAAGATCCTGGCGTCGGACCCGGTTCCGGTGATCCCTGCGGCGCTGCACAACCTGTGGGGTTCGAGCTTTTCGCGCATCGAGGGCGCAGCGATGGCGCGTCCGCTGCGACGCGGGCTGTTCAACCGCATTGGCCTGGTGGTGGGCGAGCCCATCCCGCCCGAAGCCGTCACGCCCGAAGCCCTTCAGGTACGGGTGCAGAGCCTGTTGGACGAGCCCAGCCCCTGAAACAGAACGGGGTGAATGGCAGAATCGCGGCAACCTCTGACATCGCACGCCGGACTTGATGAAATCCTTGCTTTCTCCCGCCGCCTGGGCGCGCGTCATTCCCTTTGCCCTGTTCATGGCCTTGCTGGCCTTGCGGGCGAACTGGCCTGCGGGTGACGGTGGCGCACTCGATCCGCGCTGGCTCTACGGCGTGTCGGTGCTGGTTGTGGGCGGCAGCCTGGTGTACTTCTGGCGGCGCTACGGTGAGCTGGGGCGCGGCTCGGCCTTGTCGTTTTGGCACGCCTTGCTGGCGATGGCGGTGGGTGTCGTCGTGTTCGTGCTGTGGGTGTGGCTCACCGAGCCTTGGATGCTGTTGGGCGAGCCCAGTGCCAGCTTTCGGCCGGTGGACGACGAAGGCCAGTTGCTGTGGGGTTTGGTGATCGTGCGCTGGATCGGCGCGGCCATGCTGGTGCCGGTGATGGAGGAACTGTTCTGGCGCTCCTACCTGATGCGCTGGGTGGACAAGCCCGACTTCGAAGCGCAAGACCCAGGCGCGGTGACGCTGCGGGCGATGCTGCTGTCCTCGCTGGTGTTCATGCTGGCGCACAACCAGTGGCTGGCCGCGCTGGTGGCCGGCATGGCTTACGCCTGGCTGTACCGCACCACCCGCACGCTGTGGGCGCCGATCCTGGCGCATGCTGTGACCAACGGCGTCCTGGGCGTCTGGGTGGTGGTGTTCGGTAACTGGCAGTTCTGGTGAGCATGGTCCGGGCCTGAACCCGGACGTTCCAGCGGTTCAGACGCCGCGTGCGCGGTCGGCCGCAAACTGTTGCTGGAAGGCGGCAAAGCGGCCGACGTCCAGCGCATCGCGCACTTCCTGCATCAGGTTCAGGTAGTAGTGCAGGTTGTGGATGGTGGTCAGCATCGGGCCGAGCATCTCGCCACAGCGGTCCAGGTGGTGCAGGTAGGCGCGGCTGAAGTTCTGGCAGGTGTAGCAGCTGCAGGTTTCGTCGATCGGGCGCTCGTCGGACTTGTTGCGCGCGTTGCGCAGGCGCAGGTCGCCAAAACGGGTGAACAGGTGGCCGTTGCGCGCATTGCGCGTGGGCATCACGCAGTCGAACATGTCCACGCCAGTGGCCACACCAGCCACCAGGTCTTCCGGGGTGCCCACGCCCATCAGGTAGCGGGGCTTGTTGGCGGGCAGCTTGGGCGTGATGTGGTTCATCACGCGCAGCATCTCATCCTTGGGCTCACCCACGCTGACGCCGCCGATCGCGTAGCCCGGCAGGTTCAGGTCGACCAGGCCGGCCAGCGACTCTTCGCGCAGGTTTTCGAACATGCCGCCTTGCACGATGCCGAACAGGGCGTTGGGGTTCTCCAGGTTCGTGAACTCGGTGATGCAGCGCTTGGCCCAGCGCAGGCTCAGCTCCATCGAGGCGCGGGCTTCTTTCTCGGTGGTGATGTGGCCCAGCGACTTGTCACCCTTCCAGTAAGGCGTGCACTCGTCGAACTGCATGACGATGTCCGAGTTCAGGATGGTCTGGATCTGCATGCTGATCTCGGGCGTGAGGAACAGCTTGTCGCCATTGACCGGCGAGGCAAAGCGCACACCTTCTTCGCTGATCTTGCGCATCTCGCCCAGTGACCAGACCTGAAAGCCACCCGAGTCCGTCAGGATGGGCTTGTGCCAGTTTTCGAACTTATGCAGGCCGCCGAACTGCTTCATGATGTCCAGCCCCGGGCGCATCCACAGGTGGAAGGTGTTGCCCAGGATGATCTGGGCCCCCATCTCTTCCAGAGAGCGGGGCATCACGCCCTTGACGGTGCCGTAGGTGCCCACCGGCATGAAGATGGGGGTCTGGATGACGCCGTGGTTGAGGGTGAGGCGGCCGCGGCGGGCTTCGCCTTCGGTCTTGAGCAGTTCAAAATTTAGCATGGGGACGTATCTTGTGGGGGTGTCGCGCGAAAGAGGCGTCAGGTCTTGGCGGCCGCGTGGCGACGGGCATTCAGATGTTCCAGCAGGCGTTCGCTGCGGAAAGGCTTGGCCAGCACAGCCAGGCCCGATTCGTCGAAGCGGGCCAGTTCGGTCGGGTTGGTGTCGCCCGAGATGACGAGGGTCTGCAGGGGCTTGGCAGGTTGATCGTGCGCGCGCAGTTGCAGGCTCACGTGTTGCGCCAGTTGCAGGCCGTCCATGCCGGGCAGGCGGTAGTCGGTGATCAGGGTGTCGGGCAGTTGTTCGGGATCGACATGGGAGAGCAGATGAGGCAGTTCGTCCAGCAGTGCCTCTCCATCGGACCAGGTGCGTACATGGGCACCCCAGCTATGCAGCATCTCGCCCAGGGCGCGCCGCAACAGCACATCGTCTTCGACCAACCAGATCACCCGATCAGACAGGGGGTGATCCACGCCTTGCTGGACCTGAGTCTGGGTCGGGAGCACCAGGTTGAGCGGCAGCTCGATGGCGAAGCAGGAGCCTTTGCCGGGCACCGAGCGCACACTGATCTGCTCACCCAGGATGGAGGCCGTGCGCCGCACGATGGCCAGGCCCAGGCCGATCCCACGGGTGCGGTCGCGGGCACTGTTGCCCACCTGGTAGAACTCGTCGAAGATGCGCTCGCGTTGCTCCGGGGCGATGCCGATGCCGGTGTCCCAGACTTCGATGCGAAGGCGGTGCTTGCCGCGCCGGCGGGCAGCCACCAGCACGCCGCCACGCTCGGTGTAGCGGATGGCATTGGCGACCAGATTGCGCAAGACGCTGTGCAGCAGCATGGGGTCGGTCAGCACCATCAGCTGCTTGCCATCGTTTTTCGTGGGCAATCGGAAGCGCAAGTCCAGTCCCTTGGCAGCGGCCGCACTGGCTTCGTGGATCTTCACTTCCTGAAACACGTCGTGCATGCGCACCGACTGGAACTCTGGTTTGACGGCGCCGGCGTCCAGACGGGAGATGTCCAGCAGCCCCACCAGCAGCGATTCCATCGAGGTGACCGCCTCGTCGAGCATGTTGGTCAAGTCTTTGACCTCGGGCTCGGTGGCCTGTTTGCGCAGCAGGCTCACCAGCAGACCGATGGCGGCCGTGGGTTGGCGCAGGTCGTGACTGGCAGCAGCCAGGAAGCGGGTCTTGGACTGGTTCGCTACCTCGAGGGCGCGGGTGCGCTCGGCCACGCGTTCTTCGAGGGTGATGTTCATGCGCTCGGACAGGTTCATCGCTTCGATGAACTTGCTCATCAACGTCAGGGCAAAGCCCAGGAAGATGATGGGTGCGAAGTAGGGGGTCCAGTAGAGGTCGGTGACGTCGAGGTAAGGGGTCAGGAACAGGTAGTCGTGGGCCATGCTGACCAGCGTGCCCAACGGCCCCAGGGTCATGGCCGAGGCCTCCATCCAGTGGCGCGTCCAGGCCGTCTGGAGGATCTTGTAGACCACCAGCACGCCGCCGGCCATCATCAGCGGGTAGGCGATCAGGCGCAGGACGTCCAGGTAGGGCGTGCCCATTGCGAACAGGCCCATCAAGGGCACACCGAAGCCCACCATTCTCAGCGGGTTGATCAGGCTCTTGATCCGGGTGTTGGAGTAAGCCAGCCCGAACATGACCTGGAAGTAGGTGGTCACGGAGTGCGTCGAGAAGAACAGCCAGTCGACCACGTGCGTGGGCCAGCTGATCGTTTCGATGAAGTACAGGCCGTTGCGCCCGCACATGATGAGCATCATCCAGCCGAAGTAGGCAAAGATCACGTCACGCGGGCGGGCACGCCAGGCGAACAGCACGAACAGGGCCATGCCGGCCACGCTCATGTTCAGCATCTGAGGCAGATCGACGGTCAACAGCATGGTGCGGTCGAAGTCGTCCCGCAGCTCGCTCAGAACGCCCAACTCCAGTGGCGCGATGCCAGGCTTGCGGAAAGGGTTCATCCGCACGTCGATGGCAATGTCGTTGTGACCGGCGTGCAGGACGTTGACGGGCAGTTCGGTAAGGTAAGGCAGGGGGGCCATGCTGGTAATGGCCTCGCCTTCCATGTGTCGCGTGGACAGGACCTGTCCGTTGACGGTGATGCGGTGGTTGCCGGGCAAGCGATCGACGCGCAAGGCCCAAGGCTCGTGCGGCACCGCAGGCAAGGTCAGCTGGGCACGGTAGCAATACACTGCCGGCGGATGGATGCCCAACTGTCGCCAGTCATCGGGCAGCGTCACGCCCCTTCCCAGACGCTGCTCCGAGCACGCACCCGGCGCGAGGGTGAGCGCATCGATCACCAGTTTGGGCGCGGCCGCGACCGCACCCGCCAACCACAGCAGGCACCAGCAGGCCAGGCGCAGCAGGGCGGTCATGGCGCGCGTCGCTCGATCAGCATGGCGTCGCCATAGCTGAAGAAACGGTAGCCCTGCGCGATGGCGTGCTGGTAGAGCGACCGGATGTGCGCGTAGCCTGCCAGGGCGCTCACCAGCATCATCAGCGTGCTCTTGGGCAAGTGGAAGTTGGTGATCAACAGGTCCACCACTTTGAACTGGAAGCCCGGGGTGATGAAGATGTCGGTGTCGCGGCTGCCGGCTTGCAGGATCTGCCCGGCGGGGGCGTGCAGCGCAGCCGATTCGAGCGCGCGCAAGGTGGTGGTGCCCACCGAGACGACGCGTCCGCCTGCCGCCTTGGTGGCTTCGATGGCGGCCACGGTGCCGGCGGGCACTTCAAACCACTCGCTGTGCATCTTGTGCTCGGCCAGGTTGTCGGTGCGCACCGGCTGGAAGGTGCCCGCGCCGACGTGCAGCGTTACTTCGGCGGTGCGGATGCCACGCTCGCGCAGGGCGTCCAGCAGCGCCTCGTCGAAATGCAGGGCCGCGGTCGGCGCGGCCACGGCGCCCGGGGCCTTGGCGAACACCGTCTGGTAGCGGCGCACGTCATCGGCTTCGTCGGCGTGGGTGATGTAGGGCGGCAGGGGCACGTGTCCGTGGCGCTCCAGCAGCTCGAACGGGTCGCCCGATAGTTTCAGGTGAAACAGCCCGCCGTCGGGTCCGCTGCGGCCCAGCACCTCGGCATCAAAGGCCTCGGCAAAGCGCACGATGCTGCCCGGTTTGGGCGATTTGCTGGCGCGCATGTGGGCCAGCACCTCGTGGTTGGGCAACACGCGCTCGACCAAGGCTTCGACCGCGCCGCCGGACTGCTTGGCGCCGTACAGCCGCGCCTTGATGACCCGGGTGTTGTTGAAGACCAGCAGGTCGCCCGCCTGCAGGAGGTCGGGCAGCTCGCGGAACACGCGGTCCACCGGCGTGAGGCCACGGCCATCGAGCAGGCGTGAGGCGCTGCGCTCGGCAGCGGGGTGTTGGGCGATCAGTTCGGGCGGCAGCTCGAAGTCGAAATCACTGAGGGTGTAGCCGGAAGCAGAAGCGGTCATGCCATTGAGGGACGGACGGGTCCCGTGCCAAGGAAACCAGGTATTGTCCTTCATCTGACCTCCGCCAGGGTGCCGTGGTGAGCGGTTGGCCCGCCCAGACAAGGGGGCGATGGCGCGCCGGGGCGGGCACAATGGTGACAGCTCATTCATCCGACGATCACAGCGTGACGCAAGAGGCGGCAGCCCCATCTTCTTCATCTTCTGCACGTGGCCAGAGCGGCACGGGCAAGTCTGCGCCCGCCGACAAGCGTTCGCCGCCTCAGAAGGCGATGGAGCGCCTGGGCCTGACGCGTGACATCGACCTGGCTCTGCACCTGCCCCTGCGCTACGAAGACGAAACCCGCCTGACCCTTCTGCGCGAGGCGCGCGATGGCGAAACTGTGCAGGTGGAAGGCGTGGTGCGCGACAACCGCATCGAGGCCCGCGGGCGCCGCCAGCTCATCGTGCGCCTGCACGATGGCTCGGGTGAGGTGCTGCTGCGCTTCCTGAATTTTTACGGTTCGCAGCAAAAGAGCTGGGGCGCCGGTGTGCGTTTGCGGGTGCGGGGCGAGTTGCGCAACGGCTTTTTCGGCCGGGAAATGGTCCACCCCCAGGTGCGGATCGTTCAGGAAGGCGCCCCCCTGGCCCAGGCCCTCACGCCGGTCTACCCGACCACGGCGGGCCTGCCGCAGGCGTATCTGCGCAAGGCGGTGGCTGCCGGCCTGGCGCGGGCGCCGCTGGACGAACTGATCCCGCCCACCTTGCTACCGCCGCGCCTGCCAACGCTGCGCGAGTCGCTGCATTTCCTGCACCACCCCAGCCCGGACACCTCGCTGGTGGCGCTGGAAGATCACAGTCACCCGGCCTGGCAGCGCCTCAAGTTCGAGGAGTTGCTGGCGCAGCAGGTTTCGCAAATGCAGGCCCGCGCCGAGCGCGCGCACCTCAAGGCGCCGGTGCTCAAAGCGCACGCCCAGGGGCTGCCTGAGCGCCTGTTGGCCGTGCTGCCCTTTGCGCTGACGGGCGCGCAGCAGCGGGTGTGCGCCGAGATTGCCGCCGACTTGGCCCGCCCCGTGCCCATGCACCGCCTGCTGCAAGGCGATGTGGGCTCGGGCAAGACGGTGGTGGCCGCCCTGGCCGCCGCCGTGGCCATGGACGCGGGCTGGCAGTGCGCCCTGATGGCTCCCACCGAGATCCTGGCCGAGCAGCATTTCCGCAAGCTGGTGGACTGGCTGGCGCCGCTGGGCATCAAAGTCGCCTGGCTGACCGGCAGCCTCAAGGCCAAGGTCAAGCGTGAACAGCTCGCCGCCGTCGCGTCGGGCGAGGCGCAGTTGGTGGTGGGCACCCACGCGGTCATCCAGGATCAGGTCGAGTTTGCGAGACTGGGGCTGGCGCTGATCGACGAGCAGCACCGCTTCGGCGTGGCCCAGCGCCTGCAGTTGCGCAGCAAGCTGCAGAGCCGCGAACTGGAGCCGCACCTGCTGATGATGAGCGCCACGCCCATCCCCCGTACCCTGGCGATGACCTACCTGGCTGACCTGGAGGTCAGCACCATTGACGAGTTGCCGCCGGGGCGCACGCCCATCGTCACCCGCGTCTTTGCCGACAGCCGCCGAGAAGACGTGATCGAGCGCATCCGCGATGAGGTGGCCAAGGGCAGCCAGGTGTACTGGGTCTGCCCGCTGATCGACGAAACCGAAGACAGTGACCAGGCGGCCGATGAGGTGGCCGGCCGCGACAGCAACAAGCGCCCGCCGCTGGACCTGAGCAACGTCACCCAGACCCATCAGGACCTGAGCGAGGCCTTGCCCGGCTTTGGGGTAGGCCTGCTGCATGGGCGTTTGCCAACGGCTGAGAAGGCCGACGTGATGGCGAAGTTCTCCTCGGGCGAGCTGTCGGTGCTGGTGGCCACCACCGTGATCGAAGTGGGCGTGGACGTGCCCAATGCCAGCCTGATGGTGATCGAGCACGCCGAGCGCTTTGGCCTGAGCCAGTTGCACCAACTGCGCGGGCGGGTGGGGCGCGGGGCGGTGGCCAGCGTTTGCGTGCTGTTGTATGCCTCGCCCTTGTCGGACTCGGGCAAGCAGCGCCTCAAGGCCATGGCCGAGACCACCGATGGCTTCGAGATCGCACGTCGTGACCTGGAGATTCGCGGCCCCGGCGAGTTCATGGGCGCGCGTCAGTCGGGGGCGGCCTTGCTGCGTTTCGCGGACCTGCATGAAGACGAGGCCCTGGTGGCACGGGCCCGTCAGGTGGCCGAGGTGTTGTTGCGTGAGCATCCGCAGGCGGCGCAGCGCCACGTGGGCCGTTGGCTGGGCCACAAGTCCGAGTATCTCAAGGCCTGATCCCGCGCTGATCCGGGTTGTGGCGGGCGGGATGCGCCACAATGTAACCACCATGACCCTGACCGAACTTCGCTACATCGTTGCCGTCGCCCGCGAGCGCCATTTCGGGCGTGCGGCCGAGGCCTGCTTCGTCTCCCAGCCCACCTTGTCGGTGGCCGTGAAAAAGCTGGAAGACGAACTTGACGTCAAGCTGTTCGAGCGCGGCAGTGCCGAGATCACCGTCACCCCGCTGGGCGAAGAGATCGTGCGCCAGGCCCAGGCGGTGCTGGAGCAGGCTCAGGCCATCAAGGAAATCGCCAAGCGGGGCAAGGACCCGCTGGCCGGCCCGCTGCGCCTGGGCGTCATCTACACCATCGGGCCCTACCTGCTGCCCGAGCTGGTGCGCTCGGCCATCAGCCGCGTGCCGCAGATGCCCCTGATGCTGCAGGAGAACTTCACGGCCAAGCTGCTGGAGATGCTGCGCGCCGGCGAGCTGGACTGCGCCATCCTGGCCGAGCCTTTCCCCGACACCAACCTGGCCGTGGCCCCGCTTTACGACGAGCCCTTCCTGGTGGCCGTGCCGCGCAGCCATCCGCTGGCGCAGCGCGCATCCATCAGCGCCGAAGAGCTCAAGCGCGAGACCATGCTGTTGCTGGGTGCTGGCCACTGCTTCCGCGACCATGTGCTGGAGGTCTGCCCGGAGTTTGCGCGTTTCTCCAGTGCCACCGAGGGCATCCGCAAGAGCTTCGAGGGCTCCTCACTGGAAACCATCAAGCACATGGTGGCCGCCGGCATGGGCGTGACCGTGGTGCCGCGCCTGTCGGTGCCGGTTGAGCCGCATCCGCATGTGGTGTACGTGCCTTTTGAGGGCGAGCCCCCCACGCGTCGCGTCGTGCTGGCCTGGCGCCGTAGCTTCACCCGCTATGAGGCGATTGCCGCCTTGCGCAATGCCATCTACGCCTGCCCGCTGGAGGGCGCGCAGCGTCTGACGGACTGAAGCGTCGCGGGGAGGGTAGCCTTGGCGCCGATTCAGACGCCTGGTGGCGACTCGGGCTCGGTGGTGGGGGTTGCCGCGTCGGGTGACACGGGCGACTCGAAGCAGTCCACCACCGTGAAGTACAGCGAGGCGTAGAACGCCGAGGCCACCCACATGCCTCCGGCAATGGCCAGTACATTGCCCAGCAGGGGCACGGGAATCTGGCTGAGGATGAGGCGGTCGAACAGGCCCAGGGCCAGCACGACGCCAAACCAGCACAGCCCATACACGGCAAAGGCGCCCAGGTTGCGCCAGCACGCCACGATGCTGAAGAACAGCGCCTTGCTCACCGACAGGCGTGCCCACAGGATCAGCGCCGGGGCGTGCCAGAACAGCAGCGAGATCGGCAGCGTCAGCAGCACGCGCCACAGGATGTCTTGCTGGATCAGCGGGTTGTTGACCAGTTCGGCCGCGCTCTCGGCGGTCTCGAACACGGCCGCGACCTCGTCGGCCCCTGGGCCCAGCAGTTGGGCCAGTTGCATGACCAGCAGCGTGGCCATGACATAGCCGCCCGCCAGTTGCGCCAGGACGCGGCGTGGGCTGTCTGCCCCTTTGAAGGCATCGAACAGCACGCCTGGGTGAAAGCGCTCACCTTGAAGGACCTTGCGCGTGGCCTGCATGAAACCCAGCCACATCAGGGGCATGCAGCCCACCACCAGCAGAGGCCCAACCACGGGCAGGCCGATCAGCAACAGGGCTGCTGACACGCACAGGCCCAGCAGCCCGACAAACTGGAAAGGCTGGCGCAGGCTCACCTGCAGGCCTTGCCGCAGCCAAACGTAGCCTTGTGAGGCTTTGACGATGCGCAGCTTCATGCGGTGGGGGCCTGGCGGCTGTAGGACCAGGGTTGTTGGCGACGCAGGGTGAGCACGCGCTCGAAGTGGGTGGGGTCGTGCGGTTGCAGCATGGCCGCGTCACGCGGCAGGTAGAAGTCCCACAGGCGCGAGGTCCAAAAGCGCAGCGCAGCGGCGCGCAACAGGGCTGGCAGCAAGGCCAGCTCGGCGTCGGTCAGGCGGCGCTCGGCGTCGTAGGCGGCCACAAAGGCCTGCGCACGCGCCTCATCCAGGGCGCCCGTGGTCAGGTCGATGCACCAGTCGTTCAGACACACGGCGATGTCGAAAACGAAGGTGTCGCAGCCGGCAAAGTAGAAGTCGAAGAAGCCCGACAGGGTGGGCCCATCGAACATCACGTTGTCACGGAACAGATCGGCGTGGATGGGTCCGTGCGGCAGCGACTGGTAGGCCTCGGTGCGGGCCAGCTCCTGCTGGAACTGCAACTCGGACTCGATCAGCGCGGTCTGCTCGCTGTTGAGGTGCGGACGGACGACGGGGATGGTCTCCGTCCACCAGGACAGGCCCCGCAGATTGGGCTGCTGATGTGGGTAGTCGCTGCCGGCTTGGTGCATGCGCGCCAGCATCGCGCCCACCTGGGCGCAGTCAGCCACCTGGGGGCTGAGCTGATTGCGCCCTTTCAGGCGCGTCACCACGGCGGCGGGCTTGCCCTTGAGCGTGTGCAGGATCTCGCCTTGGGCATTGGCCTGCGGCGCCGGCACGGGGATGCCGCGCTGCGCCAAGTGGTGCATCAGGTTCAGATAGAAGGGCAGTTGTTCAAAGCTCAGGCGCTCGAACAGCGTCAGCACGTAATCACCTTGGTCGGTGCTGACAAAGTAGTTCGTGTTTTCGATGCCGGAAGCGCAGCCCTGCAGGGACTGCAAGGTGCCCAGACCCAGGGTGGACAGCAGACCGGCTGCTTCCTGTGGGGAGACTTCGGTGAAAACGGCCATGAGACAGTCGAAACAAAGAGAGGTGAAGTCGCGCCAAGGGCACGGTCTAGGGAAAGCCCGGGCCGCAGGTGGGGGCCTGACGGGTGGGCTTGAGCGAAAACCCCCAGGCTGCAGGGGTGTCGAAGAGCGTGATTGTAGAAGTCTGCGCACGCCGATCTGGCAGACTTTTCAACATTGTGAAGACATCCCCGCGCTTGGGCGTCAGGGATGTCGATCTACCCCTTCTGAGGAACCGGTCCCGCATCATGATCACCATCGCATCGCGCAAGATCTCCCGCACTCTGTCCACGCTGGCTGTGGCCGCCTTGTCCGTGCTTGGCAGCTCCGCCATGGCCGACGAAGAGTTGAAGCCCGCCGCGCGTCCTTGGGGTGTCTATGTGGGCGGCAACCTGGGGGTGGGCGCGGCCCAATGGGATTGCGATGCAGGGTGCGATCGCGCCCGCTTGAGTGGCAAGATTTTTGGCGGCAAGCGCCTGACGCCCGGCTTGGCAGCCGAGGTGAACTACATGGTCTTTGGTGGCATGGAGCGTGCCAATGACACTCCTCGCGCCATCGTCACGGGTATCAACGTCGAGCGTCGCCAGGTGCGTGCCCTCACGGCCGGCATCAACTGGGAAGTCGAGCTGCTCGAAGGCTTCACCAACCAGATCCGTGTCGGCTGGGCCTTCAAGCGCATCGACAGCGACCTGGCCCTGCGAGGCGGTGGTGACAGCAGTGTGCGCGACTACCGTCAGGCCCCTTACTTTGGCGTCGGCCTGGCCATGAACATCAGCCGCAACGTTCGCCTGCTGCAGAGCTTCGACTACATCATCGACGGCCAAGAAAGCCTGTACCTGTTCACGGTGGGCGCGTCGGCCGAGTTCTGATTGGGCGGCCCCTAGGCCCCACAATCCGGGGCATGAACACCCCGGACATGTCCTCTTCTTCCTCTGCTGACACCCGGCCGACCCTGTTGTTGGTCGACGGCTCCAGCTACCTCTACCGTGCTTTCCACGCCATGCCCGACCTGCGCGGGCCGCAGGGCGAGCCCACCGGTGCGATGCATGGCATGGTCAACATGCTGCGCCGCCTGCGTGACGAGGTGCCCTGCGAGCACGCCGTGTGCGTGTTCGACGCCAAGGGCCCGACCTTCCGTGACGAGTGGTACCCCGCGTACAAGGGGCACCGTCCGCCCATGCCCGACGACCTGCGCGCCCAGATCGAGCCCATCCACGAGGTGGTGCGCCTGATGGGCTGGCCCATCCTGGAAGTGCCTGGCATCGAAGCCGATGACGCCATCGGCACGCTCGCCAAGGTGGGCGCTGAGGCCGGTCACCGTGTGGTGGTGTCCACCGGCGACAAGGACATGGCGCAATTGGTGACCGAGCACGTCACCCTGGTCAACACCATGACCAACGAGAAGCTGGACATGGCGGGCGTGGCCGCCAAGTTCGGGGTGCCGCCGCATCTCATCATCGACTACCTGACTCTGATCGGTGACGCCGTGGACAACGTGCCCGGCGTGGAGAAGGTGGGGCCCAAAACCGCAGTGAAGTGGATCGGCGAGCACGGCTCGCTCGACGGGGTGATGGCTGCCGCGGCTTCCATCAAGGGTGTGGCGGGTGAGAACCTGCGCAAAGCCCTGGACTGGTTGCCCCAGGGCCGCCGCCTCATCACCATCAAGACCGACTGCGACCTGAGTGCGCACGTGCCGCAGTGGCCCGAGCTGGAGGCCCTGGCCTTGCGTGAGCCGGATACCGCGTCCTTGCTTGACTTCTTCACGCGCTTTGGCTTTCGCACCGAGGCGGCCAAACTGCGCGGCGGTGCGGCACCGGCACCTGCATCGACGCCGTCGGCTAGGCCCAAAGCCAAGCCGAGCGCCACCGCCGACCTGTTCGATCAGGGCGCATCGGACGACATGGGCATCGACGCCGAGGCGTCGCCCGTGACGGTGGCCGCCACGCAGTACGACACCGTGCTGGACTGGGCGACCTTCGATCGCTGGCTGGCGCGCCTGCAGGCGGCCGAGCTGGTGGCTTTCGACACCGAAACCGACTCGTTGGACGCCATGCAGGCGCGCATCGTGGGCCTGTCCTTCAGCGACAAGGTGGGCGAGGCCTGCTACATCCCGCTGCGTCACGAAGGCGTGGATGCGCCAGCTCAGCTGCCGCTGGACGAGGTGCTGGCACGCCTCCAGCCCTGGCTGGAAGACGCCAGTCGGCCCAAGCTGGGGCAGCACATCAAGTACGACACCCATGTGCTGGCCAACCATGGCATTGCCATTCGCGGCTATGCGCACGACACCATGCTGGAAAGCTATGTGCTCGAAGCCCACCGCAAGCACAACCTGGGCGACCTGGCCCAGCGGCATGTGCACCGCAGCGGCCTGAGCTACGAAGACGTGGCCGGCAAGGGCGCACAGCAGATCCCGTTTGCGCAGGTGGCGGTGGACAAGGCAGCGCAGTATTCATGTGAAGACAGCGACTTGACCCTGCATGTGCACCAGACCCTGTGGCCGCGCCTGCAGGCCGAGCCCGCCTTGCGTGACATCTACGAGCGCTTCGAGCTGCCCACCTCGCGCGTGCTGCAGCGCATCGAGCGCAATGGCGTGCTGATCGACAAGGCCTTGTTGCAGCAGCAAAGCCATGAACTGGGCCAGCGCATCCTCACGCTGGAGCAGGAAGCCCACACGCTGGCGGGCCAGCCGTTCAACCTGGGCTCGCCCAAGCAGATTGGCGAGATCCTGTTCAACCAGCTCAAGCTGCCCATCGTCAAGAAGACCGCCACGGGGGCTCCCTCGACCAACGAAGAGGTGCTGGAAAAACTGGCAGAGGACTACCCGCTGCCCGCCCGTATCCTCGAATACCGTGGCATGGCCAAGCTCAAGTCCACCTACACGGACAAGCTGCCCTTGATGATCAATCCGGCCACCGGGCGCGTGCACACCAACTATGCGCAGGCGGTGGCCGTGACCGGCCGGCTGTCCAGCAACGAGCCGAACCTGCAGAACATCCCCGTGCGCACCGCCGAGGGCCGCCGCATCCGCGAGGCCTTCATCGCGCCGCCGGGCCATGTCATTGTCAGTGCCGACTACTCGCAGATCGAGTTGCGCATCATGGCGCACATCTCGCAAGACGAGAACCTGCTGCGCGCCTTTGACCAAGGGCTGGACGTGCACCGGGCCACCGCCAGCGAGATTTTCGGCGTCAGCCCCGACGAAGTCAGCAGCGAGCAGCGCCGCTATGCCAAGGTGATCAACTTCGGGCTGATCTACGGCATGAGTGCGTTTGGTCTGGCGTCCAACCTGGGCATCGAGCGCAGCGCGGCCGCCGCCTACATCGACCGCTACTTCATGCGTTACCCCGGCGTGAAGCGCTACATGGACGAGACCCGTGCCCAGGCCAAGGCCCAGGGCTATGTCGAGACCGTGTTCGGCCGCCGCCTGTGGCTGCCCGAGATCAACAGCCCCAACGGCCCCAGCCGCGCCGGTGCCGAGCGCGCCGCTATCAATGCGCCGATGCAGGGTACGGCGGCCGACTTGATCAAGCTGTCGATGGTGGCAGTGCAGGACGCGCTGGACGCGCAAGGCAAGGCCACCTTGATGATCATGCAGGTGCACGACGAACTGGTGTTCCAGGTGCCCGAGGCCGAGCGCGATTGGGTCAAAACCGAGGTGCCCCGCATCATGGCGTCGGTGGCGGACTTGCGCGTGCCGCTGTTGGCCGAGGTGGGCGAGGGCCTCAACTGGGAAGCGGCGCACTGACACGAAACTGTCATCAAATTAATGACTGACTGGCTCTAAACTCAAAGCGGTCGCGCCATATCCGTGCGCTGGATGTGACGCGACGCGCAGGTGAGCCAGTGCTTTCAGAGAGGATGTTGTCAGGTGTCAGAGAACACACGTTTGAGTTTGTTGAGTCGTGAGCAGGCCATCCTGGCGTTCAACCGTCGGGTCCTGGCGCAGGCCCAGCGCAATGATGTGCCGCTGCTGGAGCGTCTGCGTTACATCTGCATCGTGTCGTCCAACCTCGACGAGTTTTTCGAGGTGCGCTATGCCGACGTGCTGGAGGCCTCGCGCGCCGGGGCCGGCGACATCGATCGGCAGTACATCGCCGAGGTGGTGAAGCAGTCACACCAGTTGGTCGAAGACCAGTATCAGATCTTCAATGAAGACGTCGGGCCGGCTTTGCGCCAGGCGGGCATCTTCATCCTCAACCACGCCGATCGCTCCGCCGAGCAGCGTGAGTGGGTGGCAGGGTTCTTTCGCAAGCAGGTGCAGCCGCTGCTGGTGCCGATCGGGTTGGACCCCTCGCACCCGTTCCCGCAGGTCGCCAACAAGACGCTGAACTTCATCGTGCGCCTGGGCGGGCACGATGCCTTCGGCCGTGACAACGACATCGCCATCGTGCGCATCCCGCGCGTGCTGCCGCGCGTCATCAAGCTGCCGGCCAATTTGGTGGAGCCAGGCACGCAGGCCTTTGTGCTGCTCTCCAGCGTGATCCGGGCCCACCTGGACGAGCTGTTCCCGGGGCGTGAGATCCAGGCCTTCTCGCAGTTCCGTCTCACGCGGGATTCCGATCTGGATGTGGACGAAGACGATGTGACCGACTTGCGACTGGCGCTGCGCTCCAAGATGAGCACGCGCCAGTTCGGTCAGGCCATCCGTCTGGAGGTGGTGCGCAGCTGCCATCAGGATCTGTCGGACTTCTTGCTCGAGCAGTTCGGGCTGAACCACCAGGCGCTCTTCCAGGTCAACGGCCCGGTAAACCTGGTGCGCCTGACGCAGTTGATCGACCAGGCCGACGGCCAAGATCTGCATTTCCGCCCCTACCAGCCGGGCTGGCCCGACAGCCTGCCGCGTGGGGGCAGCATGTTCGAGCACCTGCGTCACCACGACTGCCTGCTGCACCATCCTTTCGAGTCGTTTGATGCAGTGGTGAGCTTTCTGCGCGAGGCGGTCTACGACCCCGATGTGCTGGCCATCAAGCAGACCATCTACCGCACGGGCAACGAGTCGGTGCTGATGGAGTTGCTGCTGGAGGCGGTGCGCCGCGGCAAGGAAGTGCTGGCCGTGGTGGAGCTGAAGGCCCGTTTTGACGAAGAGGCCAACATCAACTGGGCCGAGCGTCTGGAGGCGTTGGGCGCGCAGGTGGTGTACGGCATCGTGGGGCTCAAAACCCACGGCAAGATGATGTTGGTGACGCGCCGTGAGGGCGGTCGCCTGCGTCGCTACGCCCACCTGTCGACGGGCAACTACAACCCCAAGACCGCGCGGCTCTACACCGACGTGGGCTACCTGACCAGCCAGCCCGACTTGACGGCCGATGTGGACCGTGTGTTCCAGCAGCTCTCCAGCCTGACGCAGATGCGCTCCAGCCGGCAGTTGCTGCTGGCGCCGTCGAGCATGCACACCCAGATGCTGCGCTGCATCGAGCGGGTGGCCGATTCCGCCCGCGCGGGTGGCCCGGCGCGCATCGTCGTCAAGGTCAACTCGCTGACCGACGAGCCGTTGGTGCGGGCGTTGATCGCCGCGGGCCAGGCGGGGGCCCAGATCGACCTGATCGTGCGCGGTGCCTGCATCCTGCCGCCGGGCGTGCCGGGTCAGACCAACAACATCCGGGTGCGCTCCGTGGTGGGGCGCATGCTGGAGCACACGCGGGTGCTGTACTTCCGTTGGGGTGAAGCCGAGCACGACGAGGTGCTCTACCTGTCGAGTGCCGACTGGATGAACCGCAACATGACGCGGCGCATCGAGGTGGCCTGGCCGGTGCGCGACCCGGCCCTGCGCCAGCGCGTGATCGACGAGTGCCTGGTGCCGTATCTGCTTGATGGCAAGGATGCCTGGATCCAGTTCAGCGACGGGCACTACGAGCGCGTGCCGCAAACCGGACACAGTGCCCAGCAGGCCCTGATGGCATTGCACGGTTCTGTCATCTGAACGACGCAGGCGGGCCGCATGATGGCAGCCTAGGATGACACGATGATGCAAAGGGAGGGGTCATGGACCTGATCTTGTGGCGACATGCGCAGGCCGAAGACCTGCCTTTGGACGATGAGATCTTGCTCGCGCAACGTGCGGCGGGCGAACCCATCGAAGTGCACATCGACTTCCAGGCCGACCTGGCCCGTCGCTTGACGAGCAAGGGCGAGCGCCAGGCCGAGCGCATGGCGGCGTGGCTCAACCAGCGCCTGTCAGAGTCGACGCGCGTGCTGGTCAGCCCGGCGCAGCGGACGCAGCAAACCGCCCAGGCCTTGCAGCGTCCGTTCAAAACCGTGGCCACCATCGACCCGCAGGCGTCGGTGGACGATTTGCTGGCGGCCGCGCGTTGGCCTCGTGCCAAGGAGCCGGTGCTGATCGTGGGGCACCAGCCGACCCTGGGCATGCTGGCCGCCCGCTTGCTGACGGGGCAGGATCTGGCCTGGTCGGTCAAAAAAGGCGGGGTGTGGTGGCTGCGTTCGCGCGAGCGCGACGGGCAGACCCAGGTGACCTTGCACGCCGTCCAAGCACCCGACTTCCTGTGAGGGTGGGTGCGAGGCGCGATAATGCGCGCTTATGAGTGTTTCTCCAGTCTCGTCTGTGTCCCCTGAATCGAGCCGGTATCACCACCGGCACCCGGTGCGGGTGTATTGGGAAGACACCGATGCCGGCGGCATCGTCTTCTACGGCAACTACCTCAAGTTCATGGAACGGGCCCGTACCGAGTGGCTCTCGACTCTGGGCTTCGGGCAAGAGAGCATGCGGCGCGCCGGCGAGGGCATGTTCATCGTGGCCGAAACGCAGCTGCGTTACCTCAAGCCCGCGCGCCTGGACGACCAACTGACCGTGACCGTGGCCGTGACCGAAGTGGGCCGCGCCAGTGTGACCTTCGCGCAGGAGGTCTGGCGTGGAGACGCCTTGCTGACCCAAGGCATGGTGCGCATCGGCTGGGTGCAGCCCGTGACGCCGCGCGGCGCGTCTGTGGCGCAAGCAGGCGACGAGGCCTCGGGCGAAGACAGCTTCCGCCCCGCCCGCATTCCGGCACGCATTCTGGCCATTTTGCCCACTCCGATTTCTGCTTCCAAAGGTTGATTCATGAACCAAGACATGTCCATCTTGACCCTTGTGCTGCACGCCAGCACGGTGGTGCAGATTGTGATGTTGCTGCTCTTGCTGGTGTCGGTGGCCAGCTGGAGTGTGATTTTCAGCAAGGTGAGCAGCCTTAAGCGGGTGCGTCAGGACAACGATGAGTTCGACCGTGAGTTCTGGGCGGGCCGCACTTTGCAGGAGCTGTATCAGGACGCCACCAGCGGCAAGAGTGGCCCCAGCGCGCCGCAGGAGCGCATTTTTGCGGCTGGCATGCGTGAGTTCATGAAGCTGCGTGAGCGCCGCGTGGCCGAGGTCGGCACCTTGCTCGACGGGGCGCGCCGCGCGATGCGCGCCAGCTACCAGCGTGAGATGGACGCCATCGAGTCCCGTCTGGACTTCCTGGGCTCGGTGGGCTCGGTGTCGCCCTACATCGGCCTGTTTGGCACGGTCTGGGGGATCATGCACGCCTTCACCGGCCTGGCCAATGTCCAGCAGGTGTCGCTGGCCACGGTGGCGCCTGGCATCGCCGAGGCCTTGGTGGCCACGGCCATCGGCCTGTTTGCCGCCATCCCGGCGGTGCTGGCCTACAACCGTTTTGCCCGTGACATCGACCGGGTGGCGATCCAGATGGAGTCCTTCATCGAGGAGTTCTCCAACATCCTGGCCCGCAATGTCTCGCCCGCGATGCCGGGTGTGGTCGACGCGGCGCGCGTGACAACGGGGCGCTGAGCGTGGCTGAACTCAATGCCCGTGGCGGTCGCCGTCGTCGCACCCGCAACGAGATGAACATGGTGCCGTTCATCGACGTGATGCTGGTGTTGCTCATCATCTTCATGGTCAGTGCGCCCCTGATGCCGACCGGCGTGGTGGACCTGCCCAGCATCGGCAAGGCCCGCCAGGCCCCGGAAAAGGTGATCGAGGTGGTGGTGCAAGACGACCAGCGCGTACGCCTGCGGGTGAACAGCCAGGATGTCGACACCCTGGCGGTGGGCGATCTGGCCGAGCGGGTCAAATCCCTGCAAGGCGAGGCCGAAGGGGGGCCGACGGCGGTGCCCGTCATCATCAGCGCCCGCAAGGATGTGCGCTACGAGGAAGTCGTGCACATCATGGACGTGCTGCAAAAGGCGGGCGTGGCCCGAGTGGGCCTGTCCGTGCGCACCACCGGGGGCTGAGGCGTGAGCACTCCGTCCGGCATGGTCATCGGCGCGGCGCCAGGTTGGCGTCCGCGTGAAGCGCAGCGCTGGACCGGGCCGGGGCTGTGGCTGGCGCTGGGCGTGCACGGCCTGTTGCTGCTGGCCCTGGCGCTCAGCATGAACTGGAAAATGAGCGATCCGGCCCCGGTGGAGGCCGAGGTCTGGTCCGAGATTCCCCGCGTGGCCGGTGGCGCTGCGCCGCCTCCTCCTCCTCCGCGAGAGCAGCCGGTGGTGCGCCGTGCGCCCGAGCCCGTCAAGGCGGCTGACCCAGAGCCCGAATCCCGGCGTGCGCCGGACCTGGTGATCGCCAAGACGCCCCCTAAGAAGGCCGAGCCTCGCAAGCCTGAACCGAAGCCCGAGCCGAAACCTGAGCCCAAGCCCAAACGTGAAGAGCTGAAGCGCGAAGCGCCCAAGCCGGAGCCACGCAAAGAAGCGCTCAAGACTCAGACCGTCGCGAACCCCTCGAAAGTCACGGATCCCCAGAGCCGCAGCCAGACCGCGGCCGAGCTGGAAGCGCAGCGCCAGGCGAACCTGCAGCGCATGATGTCGTCGCTGGGTGGGGGCAGTGGCGGGCCGGGTGCCGCGGCGCGCTCGACGGGCCCCTCGGCGGGCTATGCCGGTCGCATCATCGCGCGCATCAAGCCCAACATCGTGTTCACCGAGAGCCTCAACGGCAATCCGCAGGCGGTGGTGGAGGTGCGTTGCGCGCCCGATGGTCGCATCATGTCGCGGCGTCTGGTGTCCTCGTCGGGGGTGGCGGCCTGGGATGAGGCGGTGCTGCGCGCACTGGACCGCACCGAGGTTTTGCCCGCCGATGTGGACGGCCGGGTGCCTACCCTGATGCAGTTGAGCTTCAAACCGCGCGATTTCTGAGTCTGAACGAGGGGGAATTTGTGTTTTTCCCTCGATTTGTCTCGTTTTTTTTATAGCATGGTGTGAGCCTGTGTCCCAGGCAGAACCTTGGCGACCGCGTGACCTGGATTGACATGCCTGATACCGACCTGACTATCCCTCCACACGAGCCCGCTCCAGTCCCGACGCTGAGTGTGGCACCTTTGGAGTTGGCCGCCGAGGAAGGCGAGGACGGTAGCAGTCTGGACAACGGGGTCTTCCGCTGGCCGATGCCTCCTTTTGTGGCCTACCCTCCTGCCGCCCCGCAGACCGAGTCCGAGCCCTGCGAGATCGAGGGCCTCAACGGCCGGGTGATGCAGGGCCGCTTGAGCTTTTTCGTGCCCCAGGAAGGCGTGGCCCACGTGCAGGTGCCGCCCGCGCGCACGACGATGCCCTTGCGTTTCAGCCAGTTTCGCAGCCTGCGCCTGATCCGTGCGGTGCTGCCCCTGAACCACAAGGCAGGTGCTGAAGCCGCTCAGGACGCCCTCAACGAGTGCCTGGTCAGCCCCTATCGCGTGACCATTCAGGATGGGGCGGTGCTGGAGGGCGTGACCGTGGGGCACGCCGAAACCGCATTCGGGGTGTTTCTCTTTCCGCCCGAAGGTGAGGAGGGGGCGGTGACCCGCCTGTTCGTGCCGCGTGACGTGTTGAGCGATGCCGATTTCGGGGTGCCGCGTGGGCCGGGATTCATGGACACCGAGGTGTTGACCGGCTCCGAGCTGACGCTGGCGGTCGAGGCGCAAGCGGCACAGCGCAAGGAGAAGTTGAGCGAGGTCTTGCAGAGTCAGTTGGTGCTCACCCGTGAGCAACTGCTGCTGGCCATCGACAAGCAGAGCAGCATGCCGATGGTGCGCATCGGCGAAGCGCTGATCGCCATGGCCCTGATCAACGAGGAGCAACTCGCCAGTGCGCTGGAGCGCCAAAGCCAGGACCGCTCGGTGCCACTGGGCGAGTTGCTGGTGCAGATGGGCCTGGTCACCTACGAGCAGCTGCTGCTGGCGCTGGCGCGCAAGATGGGCTATCCGCTGGTGGATTTGAGCAAGTTCCCCATCGACCCTGACGCGCTGACCAAGCTGGCTTACAACGTGGCGGCCCGGCTGAAGGTCGTGCCGCTGATGTTGCGCAATGGCGCCCTCATCATCGCCATCGACGATCCGAGCAAGCGACTGGTGCTGTCCGAGATCGAGTTCATTGCTCAGTGCAAGGTGGTGCCGGTGCTGGCGCAGGCCACGCAGCTCGAGACCATGATCAAGGAGGCTTACCACCGCCTCGGGGCCGACGTCTGGGACCTGCCGTTCACCCCGGTCACCGACAGTGGTTCGATGGAACTGGAGAAGATGACCTCCGGCCGACTCATCGAGGATCTGGAAAAGGAAGGACTTGATCGCACCCAGCAAGATGAGGATCGTCCCATCGAGCAGAGTGACAACTCGCTGGTGCGCCTGATCAACACGATGATCGTCGAGGCCCACGCGCAGGGCGTCTCCGACATTCACATCGAGAGCTACCCCGGGCGCGAGAAGATCAAGATCCGCTTCCGCAAGGACGGGGTGTTGGTGCCCTACCTGGAGCTGCCGCACAACTACCGCTCGGCCATGATCGCGCGCATCAAGATCATGTGCGACCTCGACATCTCCGAGCGCCGCCGGCCGCAGGACGGCAAGATCAATTTTGCGCGTTTCGTGCCCCAGTACCGCATCGAGTTGCGGGTGGCCACGGTGCCCACCAACAACGGTCTGGAAGACGTGGTGATGCGGATTCTGAGCTCGGCACGGCCTTTGCCGCTCGACCAGATCGGCCTGAGTCCGAACAACCTCAAGCGCCTGACGGAGGCGATGGAGCGCTCCTACGGCATGATCCTGTGTGTGGGCCCGACCGGCTCGGGCAAGACCACGACGCTGCACTCGGCACTGAGCTTCATCAATGTGCCCGAGCGCAAGATCTGGACGGCAGAAGACCCGGTGGAAATCACCCAGCCGGGCCTGCGTCAGGTGCAGGTCAACACCAAGATCGACTGGACCTTTGCCAAGGCCCTGCGCGCCTTCCTGCGTGCCGATCCGGACGTGATCATGGTGGGCGAGATGCGCGACGTGGAAACGGCCGGCACGGCGGTGGAGGCATCGCTGACGGGCCACCTGGTGCTGTCGACCCTGCACACCAACAGCGCCCCTGAAACGGTGACCCGTCTGCTCGACATGGGCATGGACCCGTTCAACTTTGCAGACTCGCTGCTGGTGGTGCTGGCGCAGCGGCTGGTGCGTCGGCTGTGCTCCCATTGCCGCGTGGCGGAGCCGGCCACCGAAGCCTACCTGGACGAGCTGGCGCGTGATTACCTCTATGCCTTTGGCAAGGGCAACACGGCGCTGAGTGTCGAGGCGGTGCGCGCCGACTGGCAGCAGCGCTTTGCGGTCGAGGGCGTGCTGAACACCTACCGAAGCACGGGCTGTGAGCATTGCAGCAAAACCGGCTACCACGGCCGTGCCGGCATTCACGAATTGATGAGCATCAGCCGGGACCTGCGTCGCTTGATTCAGACCGGTGCGCGATCCGAGGAACTTCAGCGCCAGGCCATGCTCGAAGGGATGCGGACACTGCGTCAGGACGGCATCGAAAAGGTGCTGGCGGGCATCACCAGTTTGGACGAGGTGCGTGCCACAAGCAATGTCTGAGTGTCGTGCACATTGCCACACATGGAATTGGAAAAAGGTGCAAGATAGTCAGCACGGAAGTTGTTAACTTGAATCCGAAAGCCTGGCCTGAGGCGGGCTTGCAAACCTGAGGGTTTGTTTGAATTTTGGTGTTGAGGCGATGCCTGACGTGGCGCGCCGGGTCACCATGCTGGGTGGTCCGACCGTCTCCAGGCATCGATGGCGTGAGTCGATGTTGGGAGGTCTGCATGGACGTGATCAGTCACTTCGCCGCTCGTTACGAGCGCACCCGTGAGGAAGAGTATTCCCTGGAGGAATACCTCGAACTTTGCAAACGCGACAAGCTGGCTTATGCCACCGCGGCCGAGCGCATGCTCAAGGCCATTGGCGAACCGCAGATGGTGGACACGCGCCATGATCCGCGCCTGTCGCGCATCTTTGCCAACAAGGTCATCAAGCTGTACCCGGCCTTCGAAGAGTTCTATGGCATGGAAGAGGCCATCGAGCAGGTGGTGTCGTATTTCCGGCATGCCGCGCAAGGGCTGGAGGAGCGCAAGCAGATCCTGTATCTGCTGGGGCCGGTGGGCGGGGGCAAGTCGTCGATTGCCGAGCGCCTCAAGCAGCTGGCCGAGCACGTGCCCTTCTTTGCGCTCAAGGGCTCACCGGTGAACGAGTCGCCGCTGGGTCTGTTCGATGCAGCCGAAGATGGTCCGATCCTGGAGCAGGAATATGGCATCCCGCGCCGCTACCTGCAGCGCGTGCTCAGTCCCTGGGCGGTCAAACGCCTGGAAGAGTTTGGCGGTGACATTCGCCAGTTCCGGGTGGTCAAGCGCTACCCCAGCATCCTCAAGCAGGTGGGCATCGCCAAGACCGAGCCGGGTGACGAGAACAACCAGGACATCTCCAGCCTGGTCGGCAAGGTCGACATCCGCAAGCTCGAGACCTACGCTCAGGACGATCCGGATGCGTATAGCTACTCCGGCGGGCTGTGCCTGGCCAACCAGGGGCTGCTGGAGTTTGTGGAAATGTTCAAGGCGCCGATCAAGGTGCTGCACCCCTTGCTGACCGCCACCCAGGAAGGCAACTTCAAGGGCACGGAGGGCTTTGGGGCCATTCCATTTGACGGGGTGGTGCTGGCCCACTCGAACGAGAGCGAGTGGAAGGCCTTTCGCAACAACAAGCATAACGAGGCGTTTCTCGATCGCATCTACATCGTCAAGGTGCCGTACTGCCTGCGCGTGAGCGAAGAGGTCAAGATCTACGAAAAGCTGATCCGCACCTCGTCGCTGAGCCAGGCACCGTGCGCACCCGGCACGCTGAAGATGATGAGCCAGTTCGCCGTGCTGACGCGGCTGAAGGAGCCCGAGAACTCCAGCATCTTCAGCAAGATGCAGGTGTACGACGGCGAGAGCCTCAAGGACACCGACCCCAAGGCCAAGTCCATGCAGGAGTACCGCGACTATGCCGGGGTGGACGAGGGCATGAGCGGCGTTTCCACGCGCTTTGCCTTCAAGATCATCTCCAAGGTGTTCAACTTCGACAGCGCCGAGGTGGCCGCCAATCCCGTACACCTGATGTACGTGCTGGAGCAGCAGATCGAGCGTGAGCAGTTCCCGGCCGACACCGAGCAGAAGTACATCGCCTATATCAAGGAGATGCTGGCACCGCGCTATGCCGAGTTCATTGGCAAGGAGATCCAGACGGCTTACCTGGAGAGCTATTCCGAGTACGGCCAGAACATCTTCGACCGCTACGTGACCTACGCCGACTACTGGATCCAGGACCAGGAGTACCGCGACACCGACACGGGCGAGAGCTTCGACCGGGGCGCGCTGAACGCGGAGCTGGAGAAGATCGAGAAGCCGGCCGGCATCGCCAACCCGAAGGACTTCCGCAACGAGATCGTCAACTTTGTGCTGCGGGCGCGGGCCAACAACGGCGGCAAGAACCCGCAATGGACCAGCTACGAGAAGCTGCGCACGGTGATCGAGAAGAAGATGTTCAGCAACACCGAAGAGCTGTTGCCGGTCATCAGCTTCAACGCCAAGGCCAGCGCCGACGAGCTCAAGAAGCACGAAGACTTCGTCAACCGCATGGTCCAGAAAGGCTACACGCCCAAGCAGGTGCGCCTGCTCTGCGAGTGGTATCTCCGTGTACGGAAGTCGTCATGATGACCCGCCCACACATGACAAAGGGGCTGCATGACACGTCAACACATCATCGACAGGCGGCTGGCGGGCAAGAACAAGTCCATCGGCAACCGTGAGCGCTTCCTGCGTCGCTACAAGACGCAGGTGCGCGAGGCGGTGCAGCGCGCCATCAACGGGCGCAGCATCCGTGAACTGGAAAAGGGCGAGGACATCAGCATCCCGAAGCGGGATCTGTCTGAGCCGGTGTTCCACCATGGTGAAGGTGGCAGCCGCGAGGTGGTTCACCCCGGCAACCGCGAGTACGTGCGCGGCGACCGCATTGGCAAGCCCCAAGGGGGGCAAGGGCAGGGCAGTGGGCAGGGGGATGCCAGCGACAGCGGCGAGGGCGAGGACGACTTCGTCTTCACCCTGACCAAGGACGAGTTCATGCAGGTCTTCTTCGAGGACCTGGCCTTGCCCAACCTCGTGCGCACGGCGCTCGCCGAAGTGCCGGAGTGGAAGAGCCAACGGGCGGGTTATTCCAGTGAGGGCACGCCCAACAATCTGCACGTGGTGCGCTCGATGCGGGGGGCGCTGGGACGGCGCATCGCGCTGGGGGCTTCGTCGCGGCGGGAGTTGCACGAGCTGGAAACACAGCTGGCTGCCTTGCGCGCCGCCGAGTCGGGGGATGCCGCGTTGGCTCATGAGCGGTCCCTTGAAATCGAGCACCTCGAAGCCCGCATCGCGCACCTCAAGGGCCGCATCCAGGCCATTCCGTATCTGGATCCGATCGACCTGCGCTACCGCAGCCGCATCAAGGTGGCCGTGCCCACCACCCAGGCGGTGATGTTCTGTGTGATGGACGTGTCGGGCTCGATGGACGAGCAGCGCAAGGAGTTGTCCAAGCGCTTCTTCATCCTGCTCTACCTGTTCCTGACCCGGCATTACGAGAAGATCGATCTGGTCTTCATCCGTCATCACACACAGGCTCAGGAAGTGAGTGAGCAGGACTTCTTCCATGCGACCGAAACCGGTGGGACCGTGGTGTCCAGTGCGCTGATGTTGCTGGACCAGATCATCCAGGCGCGCTACCCCAGCAACGAGTGGAACATCTACGTGGCCCAGGCCAGCGACGGTGACAACTGGCACCATGATTCGAGCCGCTGCAGCGAGATCCTGGCGCAAAAAATCTTGCCGCTGGTGCGCTATTTTGCTTATGTGCAGGTGGCCCAGACCGAGCAAAACCTGTGGGACGAGTACCTGACCCTGAGCGAGCAGCACAGGCACTTCGCCATGCGCAAGGTGCTGGACGCCTCACAGATCTACCCGGTCTTTCGGGAGCTGTTCAAAAAGGAAGGGGTGGAGGCATGAGCCTGTCTGCACTGAGCAAGCCGCTGCCGGGGGTGTCGGACTGGTCCTTCGATTTGATCGAGGAGTACCACGACGTCATTCGCGCCACGGCCGAGCGGTTTCAGCTGGACACCTACCCCAATCAGCTCGAGATCATCACCGCCGAGCAGATGATGGACGCCTACGCCAGCGTGGGCATGCCGGTGAACTACCGGCACTGGTCCTACGGCAAGGAGTTCATCGCCACCGAGAAGAACTACCGGCGCGGCTTCATGGGCCTGGCCTACGAGATCGTCATCAATGCCAACCCCTGCATCAGTTACCTGATGGAGGAGAACACGATGGCGATGCAGGCACTCGTCATCGCGCATGCGGCGTACGGGCACAACAGCTTCTTCAAGGGCAACTATCTGTTCCGGATGTGGACCGATGCGGGCTCCATCATCGACTATCTGGTCTATGCCAAGAACTATGTGGCCCAGTGCGAGGCGCGCCATGGCGTGGACACGGTCGAGGCCTTGCTGGACTCGTGTCACGCCCTGATGAACCACGGGGTGGACCGCTACCGGCGACCGGGCAAGTTGTCGCTGGACAAGGAGTTGGCACGCCGCGAAGAGCGCGAGGCCTATCTGCAGCAGCAGGTCAATGACCTGTGGCGTACCTTGCCGCGTCGCACCGACAAGGCCGAAGAGGACACGGTCAAGCGCTTCCCGGCCGAGCCTCAGGAGAACCTGCTGTATTTCATCGAGAAGCACGCACCGTTGCTCGAGCCTTGGCAGCGCGAGATCGTGCGCATCGTGCGCAAGGTGGCGCAGTATTTTTATCCGCAGCGCCAGACGCAGGTGATGAACGAAGGCTGGGCCACCTTCTGGCACTACAACCTGCTCAACACGATGTACGACGACGGCTGGCTGACCGATGGCATCATGATCGAGTGGCTGCAGTCGCACACCAACGTCGTCTATCAGCCACCGGTGGGGCACCGGGCGTACAGCGGGCTCAACCCGTATGCGCTCGGCTTTGCGATGTACACCGACCTCAAACGCATCTGCGAGCACCCCACGCCGGAGGACCGGGCCTGGTTTCCGGACTTTGCGGGCTCGGCCGAGGGGCAGCCCAAGGAGGCGAACGCCTGGCTCCCGACGCTGGATTACGCGATGCGCAACTTCAAGGACGAGAGCTTCATCGGCCAGTACCTCAGTCCGAAGGTCATGCGCGATTTCCGCCTGTTTGCGATTCGCGACGACGAGGCGGCCTCCGAGTACGAGGTCAGCGCCATCCATGACGACAGTGGCTACCGGGCCTTGCGTGAGGCCTTGTCGCACCAGTACGACCTGGGCTCACGCGAGCCCAACATCCAGGTCTGGAGCGTGAACCTGCGGGGCGACCGGTCGCTGACGCTGCGTCACACCCAGCACAACGATCGGCCCCTGGGGGAGAGTACCCGTGAGGTGCTCAAGCACGTCACCCGCCTGTGGGGCTTTCCGGTGCATCTGCACAGCCTCAATCTGGAGGGTGAGGTGCGTCAGCAGTGGACGGTGGCCCCGTCCGAGGGGACTTGAACTCAGTCGCCGAGGTCGCCCATCAGGCTGTCGGCTGCACGCTGGACCAGGCTGCGCTGTTGCACGGCGGCGGCCAACCCTTCACTGCGCAGCTTGCACAGCACGTGCCGGGGCAGGCTGTGGATCTCCGCGTGCTGGCGACCGGTGAACATGAAGAAGCGGTGGTTGCGGCTCACCCAGATCAGGCGCGAGTTGACCCATTCACCTTGTAGCGAGAGCTTGAACCAGGTGCCCGGGCGCAATTCGGCAACCCAGGCCTCGACCGCCTCGGGGCCGGCGCCTTCGTCCTTCGACTGTGCTTCCAGCCCCATGGGCACTGTGGGCAAAGCTCCCACATGGATCTGTGGCTCAGGGTCGGGGTTGAGCTGCTCCCACACGGAGTCGATGTGCTCGGAGCGGATCTGCGAGACGATCTCGTGTGGGGTCAATTCGGGCGCGGCTTCAGCGGGCGTGGCCGGCGTCGGCGGGCTGCGCAGATAGCGTGCGTGCACGACCATCAGCTGCTCCATCAGGTCGCCCCGCAGCTTGGGCGGCCAGTTGATCAGGGCCATGCCCTTGCGCAGCCGCTCGGTCAGGGACGGCAGCATGGCACGCAAACGGTCGCGTTCGTCCAGCGTGGTGGGGCGTTGCAAGCTGGTGACCAGGTCCTCGACCACGTTGATCAGGCCGTGGCTCTCGGCTTCGTCCATGTCGGTCTGCGTCATGACATGCACCATGACCTCCACCCAGGGGCCCCGCAGGAAGTCGCTGACGATGAGCGGGACGGTCCGGGCTTCGAGATGCTGCTCGACCTGCTGCTGCAGCAGCCCCTTGAGGGTTTCCAGATGGTCGGCCTCTTCCAAGGCCTTGAGCGTAGCCTCGCGGCTTTCGAGTAGTTCGGCGCTCTGTGCATCGATGGCCTGCTGAATCTCACTGCGGGCCTGGACGAAATCTTCGGATCGGGGGGTGATGTTACCAATCAGCCGGTCGATGATGGGATGGATCTGGTCGATGAATCGCTGCTGCTCGTGAGCCTCTTCGGGGCGGAAGCCGCTGACATACGACACCAGATCGTTGATGAGTTGCCAGCTCGGATGCTGTAGGTTGTCCACCAACTGGGGCTCCTGCATGGCCAAGCGGATCATGCTGGTTTGCAGGCTCTGCACCACGGGCTGCACGGTGGGGACCGAGGCACTCTCCTTGACCATGCGCTCCAGGAGCTGGCTGAGTGCCTGGATGGCACGCGGGTCGCTGATCTGGGTGCCCAACTGGTTCAGCGGGAGTTGCTGCAGGGCACGGTCGAGCGCAGCGGTGACCATCGGTGGGCTCATCTGCTGCGCGGTGGGCAGGCGTTGCAGCAGGGCGTCCAGCGCGCCGGGTCGGGTCACGTCCATCGGGATGGCCGACGGCGCATGGGGGTTGACCACGGTCTTGAACTCCAACGGGGTGACGCCCGCCTGGTGCAGATGGAGGTTGGCGTCTCCGTAGAAGCGGTGGAGCAGGCGTGCCATCTCTCGACCGGCCACCCGCAGCAGGAGCTGGCGCTCAGGGCCTGGCAAGGGCAGCGCGGACACCGCACCGCTCAAGGCGCGCGCAAAGGCGGCGGGGCTGAAGGGGTTGGCTTCGGGGCGGATATCGGTGTCGCCCCGCAAGGCCGACGAAAAAGACTGCAACTCCCGCAGCGACCATTCGGTGACCAGGTCGATCAGCTGGACCGTGCGGGCCACTTCGATCGTCTCCTGTGCCGCTGACTCGTCCACCAAGCTGAGCTCGTCCAGTTTGGAAAACATGGACTTGGCGGGCGTGCCATCGGGGCTTTCTTGGCGCTCCTTGCGTGCCTGGCGGGCATGTGCCACCTCAGTCTGGAAACGGTGCGTCAGCGCCTCGTGGAAACGGAGCTGGTGTTGCTGGATCAGGCTGGCCACACCGAACACCAGTTGCCGGTCTGCGGCCACGGCCAAGTCGCCCTTGGGGGTGCGGAGGGCATCCAGCGTATGGCGGATGACGCTGTTGGCCAGTTCGGGCAACAGGCCGATCAGGCGTTCGCAGTGGGCGTGGAACTGAGGGGTCTCTGAAGTCATCGACGCGGCAGGTGTGGGTGAACGGGCTTGTGCCTGATTTTGCAGGCATTTGTCACATTTGTCAGAGTCGCCCTGCACTCTGAGGTTCCCTGGGTGGGTGGGGTGCGGGGAAAAGGGGGCGGGCGGCCCTGCTTATCTCGCTCAAGTTTGGCCGTGTGTGGCCAACAATCCCCTTCAAGCAGGAGTGTCCTTCCATCATGTCCGACGACAGCGCACAAGACAAGCAATTACCCGCCTCGGCGCGTAAGCTGCAGAAAGCCAAAGAAGATGGCCAGGTGGTCCGTTCCAAGGACCTGGGCCACTTCCTGGTCGTGCTGGCCGCCACCGGCGTGCTGATGGGTTTGGTGCCGGTGTGGATGGGGCACATGCAAAAGCTCCTGCATGCCGGCCTGCGTTTTGACGCCCGTACGGTGGCTTCCCCCGACATGATGGTGGAGCGCCTGAGCCAGTGGGCCATCGAGGGCTTGCTCGTGGTGATCCCTTTTGCCGTGGGCATTGCCCTGGCCTCGGTGGCCGCCAGTGTGCTGGCCGGTGGCTGGGTGATGTCTTTCAAGGTGCTTCAGCCCAAGTTCAGCGCGCTTAACCCGCTGTCCGGTCTGGGGCGGGTGTTCTCCAAGCAGCAACTGATCGACGCCCTCAAGGCCAGCCTGCTCGGCCTGATCCTGGGGACGGTTGGGGTCATGCTGTTGTACAAGGCTTGGCCCCGCATGGTGGACCTGTTGGGCATGCCGCTGCCGGCTGCCATCGCCACGCTGGGCACCACCCTGGCCGAGGTGTTGGGGTCGATGCTGCTGGTGATCGCCGCCTTCGCGCTGCTCGACTGGCCTCTGCAGCGCTTCTTGTTTGCCCAACGCATGCGCATGAGCCATCAGGACATGAAGGACGAATTCAAGCAGCAGGAGGGCAACCAGGAGGTCAAGGGCCGCATCAAGCAACTGATGCGCGAGCAGGCCCGCAAGCGCATGCTGGCCGCCGTTCCCACGGCCGATCTGGTCGTGATGAACCCGACCCACTACGCCGTCGCCCTCAAGTACGACGAAGGCAGCATGGGCGCGCCGCGTGTCGTGGCCAAGGGGCTCGACCTGGTCGCGCTCAAGATCCGCGACGTGGCCACCGAGCACCGTGTGCCGGTGCTCGAAGCCCCACCGCTGGCCCGTGCGCTGTATGCCAACACCGAGCTGGAGCAGGAAGTGCCGGTGGCGCTGTACACCGCCGTGGCCCAGGTGATGGCCTATGTGTTCCAGCTGCGTCAGGCCCTGACCGGCCAGGCTCCGATGCCGGGCAACCTGCCGGACCTGGACGTGCCGCGCGAACTCGATCCCCTGCAGTCCGACAAGGCGAAAGCCCGGGCTGCGGCCATGCAAGCAGAGGTTGAAGCATGAATCCGGTGATGCAAAGACTCCAGGCTGTGATGGGGGGGGACCCCAAGCGCTTCCAGGCCATGGCCGCCCCCTTGATTGTGGTGGCGGTGCTGGCGTTGATGGTGCTGCCCCTGCCGCCCCTCCTGCTGGACTTGTTCTTCACGTTCAACATCGCCACGGCACTGATGGTGATGATGGTGGCCGCCACGATGCTGCGGCCGCTGGACTTTGCCGCCTTTCCCGCTGTGCTGTTGCTGACGACCTTGCTGCGTCTGGCGCTGAACGTCGCTTCGACCCGGATCGTGCTGATGGAGGGGCACACCGGCACCGGCGCGGCAGGTGCGGTGATCGAGTCTTTCGGTCACTTCCTGATTGGCGGCAACTTTGCGGTGGGCCTGATCGTGTTCGCCATCCTGGTGGTGATCAACTTCGTGGTGATCACCAAGGGTGCCGAGCGGATCGCCGAAGTGGGCGCCCGCTTTGCCCTGGATGCCATGCCCGGCAAGCAGATGGCCATTGACGCCGACATGAACGCCGGCCTGATCGACGAGGCCGAGGCCAAGCGCCGCCGCCGTGAAGTGGGCGAAGAGGCCGAGTTCCATGGTTCCATGGACGGTGCCTCCAAGTTCGTGCGTGGTGACGCGGTCGCCGGCATCCTGATCCTGTTCATCAACATCATTGGCGGTTTCATCATTGGCGTGGTGCAGCACGGCCTGTCGGCCTCCGAAGCGGCCAGCTCCTACATCCTGCTGGCCGTGGGTGATGCCCTGGTCGCTCAGATTCCGGCGCTGCTGATCTCGGTGGCGGCCGCCATGGTGGTGTCCCGCGTCGGCAAAGAACAGGACGTCGGCACCCAGATCATGGGTCAGATGCTGGCCAACCCCAAGGTACTGGGTGTCGCCGCCGGCATCATCTTCCTGTTGGGCGTGATCCCCGGCATGCCTTCCCTGGTGTTCCTGCCGGTGGCCAGCCTGCTCGGCTACAGCGCCTGGCGCAACCACGAGAAGCAAGAGGCCGCACGGCTGGCGCCCAAGTCTGTCGACAAGCCCGTGGCCGCGGTCAACCCCGGTGGCGAGGCCACCTGGGAAGACCTGCAGCCCGTCGACACCCTGGGCCTGGAAGTCGGCTACCGCCTGATCCAGCTGGTCGACAAGGACCGTGGTGGCGACCTGCTCAACCGGATCAAGGGCGTTCGCCGCAAGTTCGCGCAAGAAGTCGGCTTTTTGCCGCCGTCGGTCCACATCAAGGACAACCTGGAACTGCGCCCCAGCAACTACCGCATCACCCTGCGCGGGGCCGTGGTGGGCGAAGGCGAGGTCTTCCCCAACATGCTCATGGCGATCAACCCGGGGCACGTGACGAACCCCATCCAGGGTGCCGCGGCCACCGACCCGGCCTTCGGCCTGCCAGCGGTGTGGGTGGAAGATCGGCAACGCGATGCCGCACAAATGGCGGGTTACACCGTCGTTGATCCATCGACCGTGGTGGCCACACATCTCTCACACTTGATGCAACTGCACGCCGCCAAGCTGCTGGGCCGGGTTGAAACCCAACAGCTGGTGGAGCATGTGACAAAACTGGCTCCCAAACTCATCGAAGACGTGGTTCCCAAAATGGTCGGCATCCCCATCCTGCAAAAGGTCCTCCAGCTCCTGCTGGAAGAGGGTGTGCACATCCGCGACATGCGCTCCATCATCGAAACCCTGGCCGAAAGTGCCTCGGCCGGTGGTCAGGTGGCGCAGGATCCGGCCGAACTGGCCCGCCGCATTCGCATTGGCCTGGCTCCTGCCATCGTGCAGCAGATCTATGGCCCGGTGAAGGAGCTGGATGTCATCGCCATCGAGCCCGACCTCGAACGCCTGCTGACCCAGGCACTGACCTCGCCCAACGGTCCCATGCTGGACCCGGGTGTGGCTGACCACCTCACGCGCCAGGCGGCCGACGCCACCCAGCGCCAGGAAAACATGGGTCAACCGGCCTGCCTGCTGGTGCCAGACGCCATCCGCCCCTCGGTGGCGCGTCTGCTCAAGCGTGCGGCCCCGCGTCTGAAGGTGTTGGGCCACAGCGAGATTCCTGAGACTCATTCGATTCGCATCGGTACCCTGATCGGAGGCCACGCATGAACGTCAAGCGCTTCATTGGACGCAACAGCCGCGAGGCCATGCAAAAGGTAAAGGCGGCCTTTGGCGACGACGCCGTGGTCCTGTCCACCAAGCCTGCGGCCGAAGGCGGCATCGAGATCCTGGCCATGGCCGGTGAGAGCGTGCCCGCCATCGACAGCTACGTCAGCAACGCCCCGGCGGCGGCCCGTCCGGCCTCGGTCAGCCTGCCCACCGCTTCCCGCAAGGCGGCCGACGCCCCGGCGGCGGCACCGACCCGTTCTGCCATGGCCAATCTGGCCAGCTCCGTGCAGGACGACGTCAAGCAACTGGCCATGAGCACCTTGTCCTTCCAGGACTATGTGCGTGAGCGCATGCTCAAGCGCCGCCAGGCTGCCATGCAGTCGCGTGCCGAGCCCGCCCTGGTCGACAACGCCGAGGCGCAATTGAACCAGCGCTTCGCCGCACCCAAGGCAGCACCCGTGCCCGAGCACACCGCTGCTGTGGACCTGGGCGCCGACCTGGTGCACCGCCCGGCCACTCTGGACGATGAGGCCCCCGACGACTGGCAGTCTTACCAGGCCGAAAAGGCTGCCGCCGCGGCCGCGATCAGCCGTGCGTCTGCACCGGCCCGCGCCGCCGCCCGTCCTGCCGCTGCCGCCCACGCTGACCTGACGATGGCACAGATGGTGCCGGCCGCAGCGCCCGCTGCACGCCGTGACGAGCCTCGCGCCAGCGCCGTCGACACCGCCACGGTGGAAGCCCTCAAGGCCGCCCAGGACGCCAACGCCTTCATGATGGGCGAGCTGCGTGCCATGCGCGCCATGATGAAGGAGCGCTTTGACACCATGGCCTTCGTCGAAAAGCTCGGCCGCACCCCTGCACAGGCTGCTCTGGCCCAGAAGCTGCTCGACGGCGGTTTCTCGGCCGTCTTGATCCGCAAGATGTTGGACGCCATGCCCGCCGAAGTCATCGACGGCACGCACGACGAAGTGCAATGGGCCACCCAGGTGCTGCAACGCAACCTGAACACCGCTGACCGCGAACGCGCCATTGAAGACCAAGGTGGCGTGTTCGCACTGATCGGCTCGACGGGTGTGGGCAAGACCACATCAACGGCCAAGCTGGCGGCCACATTTGCCGCCAAGCACGGTGCCTCCAACCTGGGCTTGATCACCCTGGACGCCTACCGCGTCGGCGCTCACGAACAGCTGCGCGCCTACGGCCGCATCCTGGGCGTGCCCGTGCACATGGCCCACGACCGCGCCGCGCTGGAAGACCTGCTGGAACTGCTGTCCGGCAAGAAGATGATCCTGATCGACACCGCCGGCATGGCCCAGCGCGATGGCCGCACCAAGGAACTGCTCGACCTGCTGGCCCACCCCAGCATCAAGAAGCTGCTCGTCATCAACACAGCTGCTCAGGGGGACGCCATCGAAGACGTCATGCACGCCTACCAGGCCCATGCCTGCGCTGGTGTCATCCTGTCCAAGCTGGACGAGGCCGTCAAACTCGGCCCGGCCCTGGACGCCCTGATCCGCCACAAGCTCAAGGTGGTCGGTGTGGCCAACGGCCAGCGCGTGCCCGAAGACTGGCATCGCCTGTCGGCTCAGGCCCTGGTGCACCGTGCCCTGCGTGCCAGCCTGAACCCGGCCTATCGCCTGGACCCGACCGAGGTCAGCCTGGTCTTCTCGACCCCCAGCCCCACCGAGGCCCAGACGTCTGCCCGCGCCATGTAAGGTCCCGCCGTTCTCGCCGAACGTTCGTACTCCGTTGACAGACTGCGCCGATGACACGTCACGCCCGCCCCCAGGCCCGCTTTGCCAGCACCCGCGCCCCAGCGCCTGTCGACCAGGCTCAAGGGCTGCGACAGATGTTTGTCTCGCGCGTCTTGCGTTTCGTCCCCGTCGTGGCCAATGCTCGTTCGGGCTGCGGCGGATTGGTGCTGGAGCGCCTGTGCGCCGCGTACGCAGGCTTTGGCCTCAACACCCTGGTGGTGGACGCCAGCGACCAGGCCCGCGCTCCCAGCGAACTGGTCGAGTTCGATCTGGCCGAAGGCATTGAAGTCCTCTCCCCCCAGGTCAGCTACATGGCCGCCCGGGGCCTGCCCCTGCGCCATGCCGATGCCCGTGGCTCCTGCGCCAGCCTGCTGCCCGCCCTGGCCGATGCCTCGCCCCGCAGCGATGTGGTGCTGGTGCACGCCTCGGCCAGCGAGATCGTACGCTTGTTCGGCCAGCCTGCGCGTTGCATTCCCCTGCGTCCCTTGGTGTTCACCAACGACATGGCCGAGGGCCTCACCGATGCCTACGCCGCGGTCAAGATCCTCAGCCAGCGTGCTGGCTGGATGAGCTACGACCTGCTCATGTGCGCCCCCCTTGAGAGTGCACAGGCCGAACCTGTGGCCCAGCGCCTGGCGCGTTGTGCCGACGATTTCCTGGGCGTGGCCCAGCGCAGCGCCCACCAACTCGATCCGCAGCAAGCCCCCACCGCCGACCCCGATCCGCACTTCATGGAGATGGCTGCCGCCCTGTTGCACGGCGCGCTGCCCTTGAGCCTGGGCGATTCGGCGTTCGAACATCTCACTTCCCCGGGATCGGCCTTGCCGGCCCGCGTTGCCTCGGCCCATAATTGATGTACATGGAACCCAGCACGTACTCAGCCAAGGGGCGTCTCGACGTCAACGCAATGTTGCGCCAGTACAGCCCGCTGGTGCGTCGATTGGCGCACCAGATGATGGCCAAACTGCCCGCCAACGTCGAGGTCGATGACCTGATCCAGGTGGGCATGATTGGCCTGGCCGATGCGCTCAGCCGCTTTGACCCGGCGCAAGGCGTGCAGATCGAGACTTTTGCCACCCAGCGCATCCGCGGCGCCATGCTCGATGAGCTGCGCGGTGCCGACTGGCTCAGCCGTGGCACCCGCAAACAGCAGCGCGACATCGAAAAAGCCGTTCATCGCCTGGAGCAGCGCCTGGGGCGTGCGCCTCACGAGAGCGAGATCGCCGCAGAGATGGGTCTGAGCCTGGACGACTACCAGGAGATGCTCGGCAAGGTGCGAGGCACCCAGCTCATCTACCTCGAAGACATGAGCGGCGACGACGGCGACCAGAGTTTCCTCGACCGTCACGTGGCCGACAGCAGCAGCGACCCACAGAACCTGCTGCAGGACGATCGCATGCGCCACGCCCTGGTCGAGGCCATCAAAAAACTGCCCGAGCGCGAACAGCTCGTCATGAGCCTCTATTACGAAGAGGACATGAACCTCAAGGAAATCGCCGCGGTGCTGGGCGTGACCGAGTCACGCGTCTGCCAGCTCCACAGCCAGTCGATCGCCCGCCTGCGCGTCAAGCTGCGCGAGTGGTAAGCGCACTGCGCTTTTGAGAGGCAGACATGTTGACTTTGTTTCGACGCAAGCAGCCGGCACCTGCGCTCACCGAGCCGGTTGCGCAGTCATCGGTCAATCTGGGCGCGCAACAACTGGCGGAGACACTGGAGCGTGACACCAGTGGCCTGGGTTGCGAGGCGGCGCAATTACGCGGCAGCCTGGAAGACACCACGGCGGTGGCCAACCACCAGACCGAAACGCTGGCGGGGCTGGTTTCTGCTTTGCAAGACATCGTTCGCTCCCAGGACCAGATCCACGCCGAAACCGTGGGCGGCATGGCCTCCATGCAACTGGCGCGCGAAAGCGTGGCCCATGTGGGCCGTGAAGTCAGCGGCGTGGTCGAGACTCTGCACCAGGTGTCCGATGCCGCCCAGCAGATTGCCCAGGTGGCTTTGCAGACCCGGCTGGTGGCCTTCAACGCCTCGGTCGAAGCCAAGCGCGCGGGTGAAGCCGGCGCCGGTTTCTCCGTGGTGGCCGATGCCGTCAAGGATCTCTCGACCCAGGTCGAATCCATCTCCAAGGCGATCCAGAGCACGATCGGCAAGCTGGATCAACGCATCCAGTCGCTGGCCAGTGACCTGACCGATCAGACCAGTAAGGTTGCGACAGATAAGAGCCGTCCCGCCACCTTCCACGAAGCCTTGCATGGCGTGGAGGAGGGCGTGCAGCGCATCAGCGCAGCTGCCGATGCCAGCCGTCAGCTGACGCAAGGTGTGAACGAGCAGATCGGCCTGATGGAAGGCGAGGTCAACAAGGCCCGCAAGGAGCTGGCTTCTGCCTTCAAGCGCAGCGACGCGGTACTGACCGTGTCAGAGCGCCTGATGGAGGTGATCGCGGCATCCGGTGTCGAGACCTCGGACACGCCCTACATCGAACTGGTCAAGCAGGTGGCCGGCCAGATTTCGGATGCGCTCAATGAGGCGCTGGCATCGCGGCGCATCACGCTGGAGCAGTTGTTCGACGAGAACTACCAGGCCATGGTCGGTACGCAACCTCAACAGCACGCCACCAAGTTCAATGCCTTGACGGACGACCTGCTGCCACCCATTCAGGAAGCGGCCATCAAGGCCTTGCCGGATGTGGTGTTCTGCATCGCTGCCGATCGCAACGGCTATATCTCGACGCACAACCAGGTTTACTGCCACCCTCAGCGGCCTGGCGATGTGGTCTGGAACACGGCCAATTCCCGCTGGCGGCGCATCTTCAATGACCGCACGGGCCTGGCGTCGGCACGCAACAAGCGTCCTTTCCTCTTGCAGACCTACCGGCGCGACATGGGCGGCGGCAAGTTCGTGCTGCTCAAGGAAGTGGCAGCCCCGATCACGGTGGCTGGCAAGCACTGGGGTGGCTTGAGGCTGGCCTACCGGTTCTGATTTCCGCCCTCAGCCAATGCGGCCCAGCAACAGGTACTCCATCAGCGCCTTTTGCACATGCATGCGGTTCTCGGCCTCGTCCCACACGACCGACTGCGGGCCATCGATCACATCGGCCTCGACCTCTTCGCCGCGGTGGGCGGGCAGGCAGTGCATGAACAGCGCGTTGGGCTTGGCCACCGCCATCATCTCGGTGTCCACGCACCAGTCGGCAAAGGCCTTCATGCGCGCCTCGTTCTCGGCCTCGTAGCCCATCGAGGTCCACACATCGGTGGTCACCAGATCGGCACCACGGCAGGCGTCCATCGGGTCCTTGAACACCTTGTAGCAGTCGGTGGACTGGATGCCGGCCACGGCCGGGTCGATCTCGTAGCCGCTGGGCGTGCTCACATGCACCGTGAAGCCCAGGATCTCGGCCGCCTGCAGCCAGGTGTTGGCCATGTTGTTGCCATCGCCCACCCAGGCCACCACCTTGCCCTCGATCGAACCACGGTGCTCGATGTAGGTGAAGATGTCGGCCAGGATCTGGCAGGGGTGGTACTCGTTGGTCAGACCGTTGATGACCGGCACGCGTGAGTTGGCTGCAAACTTCACCAGCTTGGCTTGCTCATAGGTGCGGATCATCACGATGTCGACCATGCGCGAAATCACCTTGGCGCTGTCCTCGATCGGCTCGCTGCGGCCCAGCTGGCTGCCGTCGGTGGTCAGGTGCACCACCGAGCCGCCCATCTGGTACATGCCTGCCTCAAAACTCACGCGGGTGCGCGTCGAGGCCTTCTCGAAGATCATTGCCAGCGTGCGATCGGCCAGCGGGTTGTACTTCTCGTAGTTCTTGAAGCGCTTCTTGATGATGGCCGCGCGCTCGAACAGGTACGCGTACTCTTGCGAGCGCAGGTCCTTGAACTGCAGGTAATGCTTGATCAGACTCAATCCGGGCTTCATGGTCAGGCCACGCTTTCAGACAGAAATTGACGCACCAGCGGTGCCAGGATCGCCACCAGATCATCGGCTTGTTCGGTCGTGAAGATCAGCGGTGGCAGCAGGCGCACCACCGTGTCGGCGGTCACGCTCAACAGCAGGCCGGCCTCCATGGCGCGGGTCAGGATCACGCCGCACGGACGATCGAGCTCGATGCCGATCATCAAACCCTCACCGCGGATCTCCTTCACCCCCTTGACGTCGCCCAGTTCGTGCTTCAAGGCCGCCATCAGGTGCTTGCCTACACGGTCGGCGTGCGCCAGCAGCTGTTCTTCTTCCATCACCTGGATGGTGGTGACACCTGCGCGCATCGCCAGCGGGTTGCCGCCGAAGGTGGTGCCGTGGTTGCCCGGCTGCAGCACGTGGGCGGCCTTGGGGCCACACACCACCGCGCCGATGGGCACCCCCGAGCCCAGGCCCTTGGCCAGCGGCATCACGTCCGGCTGGATGCCTGCCCACTGGTAGGCAAACCACTTGCCGGTGCGACCCATGCCGCATTGCACCTCGTCGAGCATCAGCAAGATGCCCTTGTCATCACACACACGGCGGGCCGCCTGCAGGTAATCGACGCGCGCTGGCGTGATGCCGCCTTCGCCCTGGATGGTTTCCATGAAGATGGCCGTCACATTCGGGTGCGTGGCGACCGCCTCTTCCAGTGCCGCGATGTCGTTGAACGGCACGCGCACGAATCCCTCCACCAGCGGCTCGAAACCCGCGTGGATCTTCGGGTTGCCCGTGGCGGACAAGGTCGCGATCGAACGACCGTGGAAGGCGCGTTCGCACACGATCACCTCGGCACGGTGAATGCCTTTGTCATGGCCAAACTTGCGGGCGATCTTCAGTGCGGCCTCATTGGCTTCCAGCCCCGAGTTGCAGAAGAAGGCATTGGTCAGGCCTGAGCGCTCCACCAGCAGGCGCGCCAGTTCTTCCTGCAGCGGCACCTGGTAGTAGTTGCAGCTGTGGATCATCTTGGTGACCTGATCCTGCAGCGCAGCGACCAACTTGGGGTGGTTGTGCCCCAGGGTGTTGACCGCGATGCCCGACAGCCCGTCCAGATAGCGTCGGCCCTCGGTGTCCCAGACGTAAGCGCCTTCGCCATGCGACAGGGCAATGGGCAGGCGGCCGTAAGTGGGCATCACATGGGGCATCGACACGGGGGCGTTCATGGCTGGGGTCTCACATCAGGAAAGAAAAATGGCGCAGCAGGCACTGCGCCAAGGGACATTCTATGTAAAAGGCGCCGCTTTGGGCATGTGGGTCCGCGCGTGAGCCCCACTTGGCGGGTGAGGATTCGGGGTCTCGGGCTTGCGGCCCGGGCCCGCGTCCACGACAATGAGAGCCTGTCATGTACGGAAACGCTCGTTTTGGACGTCTCCTGTGCCAAGGCGCTGTGCGCGGCTACCCGCCGAGTTCTGCGCTTTGTGGTCGTGGCTGCCGGACACAATCTGGTCGCCGCTCTTTTTTCTGTCAATTCACCCATTGAGCAGCCGTCGGAAGCGCTACCGTGTCGACGTTCCCACCTTCTTCCCCATCCTCCCAGCCTCGCGAATTTTTCATTCAGGGCATCACCCAGAACGGGCGAGCCTTTCGCCCCAGCGACTGGGCCGAGCGCCTGGCCGGCGTGATGTCAAGCTTCCGCCCTGGCGGCGCCGCACAAGGTCAGGGGGCCCACATCGGCTACTCCCCCTACTGCGTTCCCACCACCTTGGGCAACATCAAATGCGTGGTGGTCAACGAAGCCTTGCGGTCGCTCGAACCCATGGCCTGGGATTTCGTGATGAACTTTGCCAAGGACAATGGCCTGCAAGTGGTCGAAGCTTGCTTGCTCGACCCGGCTGGCACGGTATCCACGCCACCCAACAAAAAGCCCGCTTAGCGCGGGCTTTTTTGCGTTTGCTCGCGCTCAGAACGACGTCCAGTCGTCGTCATGGACTGAGTGGCTGGCAGGCTTGCTCATCGCGGGCTCTGGCTCGGGTTTGGGCTTGGGTGCGAGTACCGCCGGGGCGGGCCGTGTCACCTTCTGCGGGCGTGTGCCGGTGGTCGCAGCTGGCGGGCGCGCCATGCGGGGCGCCGGGGTGACAGCAGGTGCCACAGCACGTGTAGTGGCGGGTGCGACAGCGTGGGCCTGGTGACCGGCCACCTTGAACGCAGCGACGGTCTGCACCAAGTCCTGGGCCTGGCTGCGCAAGCTGCTGGCGGCGGCGGCCATCTGCTCCACCATGGCCGCGTTCTGCTGCGTGGTCTGGTCCAGTTGCATGACCGCTTCACCCACCTGCGACACCCCCGCGCTCTGCTCGGTCGAGGCGGCACTGATCTCCGCCACGATGTCCGACACGCGGCGGATGCTGGTGACAATTTCGTTCATGGTGGCACCGGCCTGGTCCACCTGGCCGGTGCCCTGTTCCACGCGTGACACGCTGTCCGTGATCAGCTGCTTGATCTCCTTGGCGGCCTCGGCGCTGCGCTGAGCCAGGTTGCGCACCTCGCTGGCCACCACGGCAAAACCACGGCCCTGTTCACCCGCACGCGCGGCTTCCACGGCCGCGTTCAAGGCCAGGATGTTGGTCTGGAAGGCAATGCCGTCGATGACATTGATGATCTCGGCGATCTTGCGTGAACTCTCGCTGATGCCCTTCATCGTTTCCACGACCTGGCCCACGACCTGGCCACCCTGAACGGCCACGCTGGACGCGTTGTTCGCCAACTGATTTGCTTGGCGCGCGTTGTCGGCATTTTGTTGGACGGTGGAACTCAACTGCTCCATCGATGCAGCGGTTTCCTCCAGGGCGCTGGCCTGGCTTTCAGTGCGGGAGCTCAGATCCTGATTGCCCTGTGCGATCTCGGCGGATGCGGTGGAAACCGACTCGGCGCCACCACGAACCCGCAGCACCACATCGCCCAGCGACGCCTGCATCTTCGTCAACTCACGCAGCAGCTCGGAAATCTCGTCCTGACCCAGCACATGGATGCGATGGGTCAGGTCGCCCGAAGCCACCGCATGTGCTGCGGCCATGGCCTCTTGCAACGACTTGCGGATGCCTTGCTGCAAAGTCCAGCCCAGCAGAGCGGCTGCCGCCAGGCCCAGCACGATCGAGCTGATGGACAGCACCTGTTGCCCATCGTAGAAGTTCCGGGCCGCTTGGTACTCCTCTGCCGCGATCCTGGTCTGGAGGTCCATCAAGGCATTGATGGACTTCTGGAAAGCAGGGGCCTGTGGGCTGATCTGGCTTTCATACAGTCCGCTCCCAGTAGCCAAGTCGCGCGCTGCCAAGGCTTTGGCGGTGGGCAGTTGGGCCTCCGCGGTGTAGGACAACCCCACCTTTTCCATCTCGGCTGCCATCGAGGCTTCTTCCGGGGTCATCTTGGTGGCCTTGTAGGCCTTCCAGATCGCCAGGAGCTCCTCCTGGTTTTTCTGGAGTTCGCTGTAGCGCTTGTCCAGCTGGCTCTGCTCACCTTCACGGGCGAGCGTGAGCATCATGTCCATCACCAAGATGCGGTTGCGGTTGGCCAGGTAGTTGATGTCACCCAGTTGCTTGAGGGGTACCGCGCGGTCTTCGTAGATCGAGCGCATGCGATCGTTGGTCTGGCTCATGCCGTACAGCCCCAGCAGACCAACAAAAATGAGCAAGGCGGCCAGCATACTCAGCATCAGCAGGATGCGGGTGGAGATTTTGAGTTGGTTCATGGACATCCGAGCAGGTTGAGGCGAACAACAGGGGGCTGATCGACATCATCGGTGGGGCGAACAACTGCGCAGCGATGACGGTGACAGATCGGCAAACTACATCAGTTTCCGTGATCCTGAATCGCAGCGTCAATCCGGGGTGTGCAATTTGCCGCGTCAACCGGCAACTGTTCGACATAAAACAAAACGCCCGATGCGTGCATCGGGCGTTGCAGGCTGACCGGGGTCAGCGCGGTCTGTCAGGCCAAGGGCCTGACGTCCGGGTGACCGGATCAGGCCGACAGGGCCTTGACCTTGGCGGACAGGCGGCTCTTGTAACGAGCGGCCTTGTTCTTGTGGAAGATGCGCTTGTCGGCGATCGAGTCGATCACGCTTTGGGCGGTCTTGAAAGCTTCGGAAGCCTTGGCCTTGTCGCCGGTGGCCACAGCCTTCAGCACGCTCTTGACGGCGGTGCGGAACTTGGAACGCAGCGAGGTGTTGGCAGCGTTCAGCTTGACGTCTTGACGGACGCGCTTGCGACCGGAGGCGATACGGACAGTCTTCTGGACTTTGGATGCTGATGGCATGGTATGCAGGCCCTGTAGATGCCTGGCCGACACAGCGCTCGCAAAAGCACCACCTCAGGCCAATTCGCACCCCACGAGGGCAAAGTTGGTTGGAAAGCCGAACATCATAACAGCTCACGAGGGATCCGTCCAGCGGCAAAGGCCTGCCAGGGGCTGCGCCTTCCTATAATGCCGCGATGAGTCTGCTCAAATCCGCGTCCATCGTTTCCCTGCTGACCCTGGCGTCACGCATCACCGGTCTGGTTCGGGAGCTGCTGATCGCCGCCGCCTTCGGAGCCAGTGCCACCACCGACGCCTTCAACGTGGCGTTTCGCATTCCCAACCTGCTGCGCCGCCTGTTTGCCGAAGGTGCCTTCTCGCAGGCCTTTGTGCCCATCCTGGCCGAAAGCCGCACCCAGAATGGCGACCAGGCCACCCACGATCTGGTCAATGCCGTGGGCACCGTATTGTTTGTCGCCTTGACGATCACCTGTGTGCTGGGCGTGGTCGGCGCGCCAGTGCTGGTCTGGGTCATGGCCTCGGGCTTGAAAGAGAGCGGCGGCTTTGATGCGGCCGTGGTCATGACGCGCTGGATGTTCCCCTACATCGGCTTCATGTCCCTGGTGGCCTTGAGCGCCGGCATCCTCAACACCTGGAGCCGCTTTGCGGTGCCCGCGGCCACGCCGGTGCTGCTCAACCTGAGCACCATCGGCGCGGCCTTGTTTGTGGCGCCACTGTTCGAGCGCCATGGCATCGAGCCGGTGTACGCGCTGGCGGTGGGCGTCATGGTCGGCGGCATGCTGCAGCTGGGCGTGCAGGTGCCCGCCTTGCTCAAGATCGGCATGGCGCCCCGCATCGGCTTGAGCCCGGGGGCCTGGCGGCGGGCGTGGCGGCATCCTGGCGTGGGGCGCATCCTGCGTCAGATGGCGCCGGCCATTCTGGGCGTGTCGGTGGCGCAAATCTCGCTGCTGATCAACACGCAGATCGCCTCGCACCTGGGCGCGGGCTCGGTGTCCTGGCTCACGTATGCCGACCGGTTGATGGAGTTCCCCACCGCCATGCTGGGCGTGGCCCTGGGGGTGGTGCTGCTGCCCCAGCTGTCGCGTGCGCAGGCCGCCGGCGACACCGCGCGCTTCTCGGAGATGCTCGACTGGGGGCTGCGTTTGGTGGTCTTGCTGGCGCTGCCCGCGGCCATGGGGCTGCTGCTGTTCGCCGAGCCGCTGGTGGCCGTGCTCTATCACTATGGTCGTTTCACCGCGCACGATGTGCAGCAGACCGTGCTGGCGCTGTCGTGCTACGGCGTGGGCCTGCTGGGCTTGATCGGCGTGAAGGTGCTGGCGCCTGGCTTCTACGCCACACAGGACATCAAGACGCCGGTGCGCATCGGCATCGCGGTGCTGGTGATCACCCAGTGCCTCAATGCGGTGTTCGTGCCCTTCCTCAACCACGCGGGCCTGGCGCTGTCCATCGGCCTGGGCTCGCTGGTCAACGCCACCTGGTTGCTGATCGGCCTGCGCCGCACCGGCCGTTACCAGCCTTCGTCAGGCTGGTGGCTGTTTGCGTTGCGCGTGGGCGTGGCCTCGGCGGTGCTGGGCGTGGGCCTGTGGCTGGCCGTGCACCACATCGACTGGATCGGGCTGCGCGCACAGCCGATGGTGCGCATTGGCGCGATGGTCGCCTGCCTGGTCGGCGCGGCGGTGGTGTACTTCGGGGCGCTGGCGCTGTCTGGCCTGAACCTGCGCAAGGCCATCCGGCGCTGACCTTCAGCCCCCCCCAGCTCACATCAGCGAACGCACCAGGCTGATGGCCTCTTCCACCCGTTCGACCGGGTGGATGGTCAGCCCTTCGATGGGCTTCTTGGGCGCATTGGCCTTGGGCACGACCGCGATGCTGAAGCCCAGCTTGGCGGCTTCCTTGAGCCGCTCCTGACCGCGTGGCGCCGGGCGCACCTCGCCCGCCAGGCCCACTTCGCCAAAGGCGATGAAGCCTTTGGGCAGGGGCTTGCCGCGCAGGCTGCTCTGGATCGCCAGCAGCACGGCCAGGTCGGCCGCCGGTTCGCTGATGCGCACGCCGCCCACCGCGTTGACGAACACATCCTGATCCGAGCAGGCCATGCCGGCGTGGCGGTGCAGCACGGCCAACAGCATGGCCAGACGGTCGCGCTCCAGGCCCACGCTCAGGCGACGGGGGCTGGGTCCGCCCGCGTCCACCAAGGCCTGAATCTCGACCAACAAGGGGCGCGTGCCCTCCAGGGTCACCAGCACGCACGAACCGGGTACCGGCTCGCTGTGCGTGGACAGGAAAATGGCGCTCGGATTGGTCACCCCCTTGAGCCCCTTGTCGGTCATGGCGAACACGCCAATCTCGTTGACCGCGCCAAAGCGGTTCTTGATGGCACGCACCAGGCGAAAGCTGCTGTGCGTGTCGCCCTCGAAGTACAGCACCGTGTCTACGATGTGCTCCAGCACACGCGGGCCGGCGATGGCGCCTTCCTTGGTCACGTGGCCCACCAGCACGGTGGTGCAGCCGGTGGCCTTGGCCACGCGGGTCAGGTGCGCGGCACATTCACGCACCTGCGCCACCGAGCCGGGCGCCGAGTTGAGCTGGTCGGAGTAGATGGTCTGGATCGAGTCGATCACGCAGAAGGAGGGCTTTTCGACCTCCATGGTCGCAATGATGTTCTCGAGCTGGATCTCGGCCTGCACCCGCACCTGCGAGCCATCCAGGCCCAGCCGGTGCGCGCGCATCGCCACCTGGGCGCCGCTTTCCTCGCCGGTCACGTACAGCACGGGCATCTGGCGTGAGAGGGCGTCCAGCGCTTGCAGCAGCAAGGTGGACTTGCCGATGCCCGGGTCGCCGCCGATCAGCACCACGCCGCCGGAGACGATGCCGCCGCCCAGCACACGGTCAAGCTCTTCCAGGCCAGTGGGGGTGCGTGCCACATCGGCCGCCTCGATGTGCGAGAGCGTGGTGACCGGCTGCGCCGCGTTCAGGCCGCGCGTGAGCGCCTGCATCCGGTTCTTGCCGGCGGCGGGCTCGGCGCGGGTCTCTTCGAGGGTGTTCCAGGCGTTGCAGTGCGGGCACTTGCCCAACCACTTGGGGCTGATGCCCCCGCACTCGCTGCAGGTGTAGACGGTTTTCTCTTTGGCCATGCCCCTATTGTCAGGGACGCCAGCGGGCCTCGCCCTCAGGTGGCGGGGGTCTCACCAGACTGGATGGCCTTGAAGCGTTGCTCCAGCTCATGGCGCAGCTGGCGGCGCAGCTTGGCGGCCTTGTAGCGGCGCTCCTCTTCCGGCGTGCCGGGGGTCAACGGCGTCACCGGGGTCGGCTTGGCGTTTTCGTCCACGGCCACCATCGTGAAGAAGCAGCTGTTGGCATGGCGCACCACCTGGGTGCGGATGTTCTCGGCGATCACCTTGATGCCGATCTCCATCGACGACGTGCCGGTGTAGTTCACCGAGGCCAGGAAGGTCACCAGCTCGCCCACGTGGATGGGTTGGCGGAAGGTGACCTGGTCAACCGACAGGGTGACCACATAGGAGCCGGCATACCGGCTGGCACACGCATACGCCACCTGGTCAAGCAGCTTGAGGATGGTGCCACCATGCACATTGCCGGAGAAGTTGGCCATGTCGGGCGTCATGAGCACGGTCATGCGCAGTTGGTGGCGTTGGTGTTCGATGTCCATGTGGGGTTCCGATTCGGCCCGCGCGCTGACAGAGCGGCGGCGCCGAAAGTGGTCAAGCAAGAAAAGTGCGGGGAGCGCGGCGCCCAGTGTGCCCAATCAGCGAGCAAGCCGCTGGATCGCGGCCGATCACCCCTGATGGGGCTCGAGAACTTCCACGGGTACGCGCGGCGAGAGCGCGCACATCAGCTCATAGCCGATCGTGCCGCAGTGTTGGGCCACCTCGTCAATCGACAGCTGGCTGCCGTGCGGGCCACGGCCCCACAGCGTGACCTCGGTGCCCATCTGTGCCTGCGGCACCTGGCTAAGGTCCACGGCCAGCATGTCCATCGACACGCGCCCGATCAGCGGCACGCGCACGCCATCGACCAGCACGGGGGTGCCGGTGGGGGCGTGGCGCGGGTAGCCGTCGGCATAGCCACAGGCCACCACGCCGATGCGCATCTCGCGGTCGGCGGTGAAGGTGCTGCCGTAGCCCACGGTGTCACCCGTCTTCAGGTACTGCAGGCCGATGAGCTTGCTGTGCAGCGTCATGGCCGGTTGCAGGCCCCAATGGGTGGCGTCGTGTTCAGGGTAGTCGGGCGAGGCGCCATAGAGCATCACGCCGGGGCGAATCCAGTCGCCCCGGATGGCTGGGTCATGCGCATGGCGCAGGGTGGCCGCGCTGTTGCACAAGCTGCGCTCGCCGCTGAGGTCGGCCGTGTGGGTGAGGAACACCTCGGCCTGCCGCGCGATGCCCTTGGGGCTGTCGGCATCGGAAAAGTGCGTGATGAACGAGACCTCGTCCACCTGGGGCAGGGCGCTCAGGCGCAGCCAGGCGTTGCGGAAGGCCTGCGGCGTGAAGCCCAGACGGTTCATGCCGGTGTTCATTTTCAGGAACACACGGTGCGGCCATTCGGTCTTGTGCTGGGCCAGCCAGTTGATCTGCTCGTCGCAGTGCACCACGTGCCACAGTCCCAGGCGCGAACACCACTCCAGGTCACGGGCATCGAACACGCCTTCGATCAGCAGGATGGGGCCTCGCCAGTCGAGGTCACGCAGGCGCTGCGCTTCGGCAATGTCGAGCAAGGCAAAGCCATCGGCGCCACGCAGGCCCTCATAGACGCGCTGCAGGCCATGCCCGTAGGCGTGCGCCTTGACGACCGCCCAGACGCGGGCATCGGGGGCGCATTCGCGGGCTCGCTGCAAGTTGTGGTGGAGGGCGTCGAGATGGATCAGGGCTTGGAGCGGGCGCGGCATGGGCATGATTTTGCCACCCTGGTGGCATGGCGCCATCGGCACCCCTGTTCATGCGTCAGCTTGTCGGGCTCAGGGATGCAGAATGGGGGGCCGTGCTATAACCGGCGGCCGTTGATGTGACCGGGGCTTCGTGGTGCCAGGACATGTTCGTCGGTCTGGCATGAATCTCACGGAAACGATCTCTCACGACGCTCGCGCATGAAAAAAGGCTTTTTCACCATCATGGCGGCGCAGTTCTTCAGCTCGCTGGCCGACAACGCGCTGTTCGTCGCTGCGGTTGAACTGCTCAGAACCGACGGCTCGCCAGAATGGCAGCGCGCGGCCTTGGTGCCGATGTTTGCGCTCTTTTACGTGATCTTGGCGCCTTTTGTCGGTGCTTTCGCTGACGCGTGGCCCAAAGGCAAGGTCATGTTCATCTCCAACGCCATCAAGGTGGTGGGGTGTTTGATGATGCTCTTCGGCTCGCACCCGCTGATGGCCTATGCGGTAGTCGGCCTGGGCGCGGCGGCATATTCGCCCGCCAAATACGGCATCCTCACCGAACTTCTGCCCCCTTCCCAATTGGTCAAGGCCAATGGCTGGATCGAGGGGCTGACCATTTCTTCCATCATCTTGGGTGTGGTTCTGGGTGGGCAGTTGATGGGGCACACCATCGCGCCGTGGTTGCTGTCGCTCGATCTGCCGTGGATCGACTCGGGGATCAGCACCCCCGCCGAGGCGGCCATCTCGACGCTGATCATCCTCTACGTCATCGCCTCGCTGTACAACCTGCGCATCCCGCGTACCGACACGCCCTTGCAGCCTTACGCGGCCAACCCGTTCTTCCTGATGCGGGATTTCGTGTCGTGCAATTCGCGCCTGTGGGGTGACAAGCTGGGCCAGATCTCGCTGGCGACCACCACGCTGTTCTGGGGGGTGTCAGGCAATCTGCGCTACATCGTGCTGGCCTGGGCGGCGGTGGCCTTGAACTACGACACCACGAAGGCCTCGGCCCTGGTGGGGGTGGTGGCCATCGGCACGGCCGTCGGCGCCGTGTGGGCTTCGGTCAAGATGCGCCTGGACCAGGCCACGCTAGTGATCCCGCTGGGGGTGGCGATGGGACTGCTCGTTCTGGGCATGAACTTCCTGCGTGACATCACCGTCACCGTGCCGTTCATGATCATCTTGGGTGGGCTGGGAGGCTTCCTGGTGGTGCCCATGAATGCGTTGCTGCAGCACCGGGGACACAACCTGATGGGGGCCGGGCGCTCGATTGCGGTGCAAAACTTCAATGAGCAGGCCTGCATCCTGGTGCTGGGCTTGATGTACACCGGCCTGACCCACTCCGGGTTGTCGGCTTACGGTGCGATCACGGCGTTTGGCCTGTTTGTGGCCAGCATCATGCTGCTGATCGGTCTGTGGCATCGCCGCAATGTGCGTCAGCACCCTGACGAGTTGGCGCGCTTGCTGGCCATCGCGCGCAGCGATGGGCATCACCATCATCATTGAATCGCCACGACACCTCCCCTGATCCTCTGGGGTGTCGGGTTCGGACACAAGCTCTTACATGGCTTTACACGCGACGTGTCTGCGGTGCGCGAGGGCGGTGCGTTGAAGTCTCAAAGGAGAACCTTCATGCGTACCTCAATGAAATCGTGGCTGTCGCGTCTGACTGTGATGGCGGGTCTGGGCTTGGCAGCGGTTTCCGCTCAGGCCGGAGACAAGGTCTACTGGGCGGTCAATGTCGACGCGCCGGTGCAGGGGATGGGGCGCGTGAGCACCGCCGTCTCCAACACACGCGGTGGCGTGTACACACAACCCGGTGTCGTGGTGTATGCGCCACCGCCCGTGGTGGTGCATCACCCTCGTCCGCCGATGGTGGTGATGCCGGGCTACGGTTATGGCTATGGTCCCGCCCCGGTCGTGTACGCCCCACCCAGTCGCATCTACCGCGGTGACCGCTGGGATCGTGGCGGTCGCTGGGATCGCGATGACCGTGGCCGCCACCACCACCATCGTCACGACGAACGCCGCTTCCGTGACGATGACCGCGACACGGGGCGCGGTGGCTGGCGAGACCGCTGAGCGGTCCGCCCTGAGACGCGTCAGCGCCGGCGGCTGCCGCCCAGCAAAGAGCCCAGCACGCCGCGGATGATTTCGCGGCCCACGCTAGACCCAATGGTGCGGGCGGCCGATTTGGCCACCGTCTCCAGCACCGAGTCCTTGCGGCCGCTGCCTTGCAGCAGGTCGCCCAGCCAGCCACCGCCGGATTCGGCGGGGGGGCTGGCGCGCTCTTTGCTGGCGGTGTCGCGTGGCGCGCGCACGGCGTCCTGAGCCTCGTCCCTCAGGCTGCGCTCTTCGGCGTCGCTGGGGGCGGCGGCAGCGGCTCGGCCTTTGAGCTTCTCGTGGGCCGATTCCCGGTCTACCGTCTTCTCATACACGCCGGCCACCAGCGATTGCGCGATCAGGGCCTGGCGCTGCGCCGGGGTGATCGGGCCGATCTGGCTGCCTGGGGGTACCACGAACACGCGTTGGGTCACGCCGGGGCGGCCCTTCTCGTCGAGCAGGCTGATCAGGGCCTCGCCCACCGCCAGCTCGGTGATGGCCGTGGCGATGTCCAGCCCCGGGTTGGCGCGCATCGTGTCGGCGGCCGATTTCACGGCCTTCTGGTCACGCGGGGTGAAGGCGCGCAGCGCGTGCTGCACGCGGTTGCCCAACTGGCCCAGCACGGTGTCCGGGATGTCCAGCGGGTTCTGGGTCACGAAGTACACGCCCACGCCCTTGGAGCGCACCAGTCGCACGACCAGCTCGATGCGCTCGACCAGGGCGGTCGGTGCATCCTTGAACAGCAGGTGGGCCTCGTCGAAGAAGAATACCAGCTTGGGCTTGTCGAGGTCGCCCACCTCGGGCAGGGTCTCGAACAGCTCAGACAGCATCCACAGCAGGAAGGTGGCGTACAGGCGCGGCGAGTGCATCAGCTTGTCGGCCGCCAGGATGTTGACCACGCCCTTGCCATCGACCGTCTGCATGAAGTCGCTGATGTTGAGCATCGGCTCGCCAAAGAACTGGTCGCCGCCTTGCTCTTCAATTTGCAGCAGGCCGCGCTGGATGGCGCCGATGCTCGCCGGACTGATGTTGCCGTAGCTGGTGGTGAACTGGCTGGCGTTGTCGCCCACATGCTGCAGCATGGCGCGCAGGTCCTTGAGGTCGAGCAGCAGCAGGCCGTTGTCGTCGGCCACCTTGAACACCAGTTGCAGCACGCCCGCCTGGGTCTCGTTCAGATTGAGCATGCGCCCCAGCAGCAGCGGACCCATGTCGGAAATGGTGGCCCGCACCGGATGGCCTTGCTCGCCAAAGACGTCCCACAGCGTGGTGGGGCAGGACTGCGGCACTGGCGGTTCGATGCCCCGCTCGGCCAGGACGGCGGCCAGCTTGGGCGAGATGCTGCCCGTTTGCGAGATGCCGGTCAGGTCGCCCTTGATGTCGGCCAGGAAGACCGGCACTCCCAGGTTAGACAGGCCCTCAGCCAGGCCTTGCAGCGTGATGGTCTTGCCCGTGCCCGTGGCGCCGGTGATCAGGCCGTGGCGGTTGGCCAGGGCGGGCAGCAGGTGACACTCGGTGTCACCGTGACGGGCAATCAGGATGGGGTTGGCCATGATGCGGGGGCTCCACAACAGTCAAAAAAGTCGGACTTCGGTCGGTCTGACGGGGCGGGCGTGCCGCATGATCCGGGTCAAGTCCGCCGACAGGTAAAATCACAGTATCGCCCAGCTTGCGCTGAGGCTGTTTTCAAGTGCGCGCCGGTGTTTCGCCGGGGCGCCTTCTGTCGTTCACATCGCACATTTTCATCCGGAGCAAGACGCCATGGCCGGCCATTCCAAATGGGCCAACATCCAGCATCGCAAGGGTCGTCAGGACGACAAGCGCGGCAGGATCTGGACCCGCATCACCCGTGAAATCATCGTGGCCGCCCGCGCTGGTGGCGGCGACATCGCCATGAACCCCCGCCTGCGCCTGGCCATCGAGAAGGCCAAGGCGGCCAACATGCCGGCCGACAACATCAAGCGCAACGTGGACAAGGCCACGGGCAACCTCGATGGCGTCACCTACGAAGAAATCCGCTACGAAGGCTACGGCATTGGCGGGGCGGCCATCATCGTGGACTGCATGACCGACAACCGGGTGCGTACTGTGGCCGATGTGCGTCATGCCTTCAGCAAATACGGTGGCAACATGGGCACCGAAGGCTCGGTGGCCTTCCAGTTCAAGCACGTGGGCCAGTTTCTGTTTGCCCCTGGCGTGAGCGAAGACAAGGTCATGGAAGTGGCCTTGGAGGCCGGTGCCGAAGACGTCATCACCCATGAAGACGGCTCCGTGGAAGTGCTGAGTGCGCCGCCCGATTTCGAGACGGTGCAGGCGGCGCTGGCTGGTGCCGGCTTGCAGGCGGAAATGGCCGAGGTCACGATGCGTGCCGAGAACACCGTCGAGTTGTCGGGCGATGATGCGACCCGCATGCAGAAGTTGCTGGATGTGCTGGAAGACCTGGACGATGTCCAGGAGGTCTATCACAACGCCGAATTGAACTGAGTGAACTGAGAGAGCAGGTCCCCGTATGAACATCCTCGTCATTGGCTCTGGTGGCCGTGAACACGCCCTGGCCTGGAAACTGGCTCAGTCGCCCAAGGCTGGCAAGGTCTATGTGGCCCCGGGCAATGGCGGCACGGCACGCGATGCGCGCCTGGTCAATGTGCCTATCACCGACACACAGGCGCTGGCCGATTTCGCCCAGGCCAACAAGATCGTGCTGACCGTGGTGGGCCCCGAAGCGCCCCTCGCAGCCGGTGTCGTGGACGAGTTTCGTGCCCGCGGCCTGCGCATCTTCGGCCCCACGCAAAAGGCCGCGCAGCTGGAAAGCTCCAAGGCTTTTGCCAAGGACTTCATGAAGCGCCACGGCATCCCCACGGCGTTTTACGAGACCTTCACCGACACCGAGGCGGCCCACGCCTTCGTGGACAAGCACGGCGCCCCCATCGTCATCAAGGCCGATGGCCTGGCCGCCGGTAAGGGCGTGGTCGTGGCGATGACGTTGGAAGAGGCGCACCAGGCCGTGGACTGGATGTTGCTGGACAACACGCTGGGCGTGCAGCACAACGAGGGCGGTGCCCGCGTGGTGATCGAAGAGTTTCTGGCCGGCGAAGAGGCCAGCTTCATCGTCATGTCTGACGGCAAGAACGTGTCGGTGCTGGCCACCAGCCAGGATCACAAGCGCCTGCTCGATGGCGACGAAGGCCCCAACACTGGGGGCATGGGCGCCTACTCGCCTGCGCCGGTCGTCACGCCAAATGTGTACGCCAAGGCCATGCAGGAAATCATCAACCCGACTCTGGCCGGCATGGCCAAGGACGGCGTGCCCTTCACGGGCTTCCTGTACGCCGGCCTGATGATCGACGCCCACGGCAACCCCAAGACGCTGGAATTCAACTGTCGCATGGGCGACCCGGAAACCCAGCCGATCATGATGCGCCTCAAGAGCGACCTGATCGACGTGTTCCTGCATGCCACCGACGGCACGCTGGACCAGGTCGAGCTGGACTGGGACCGCCGCGTGGCGCTGGGCGTCGTGCTGGCTGCGGCCGACTACCCGCTCAACCCCCGCAAGGGCGACGTCATCACCGGGTTGCCTGCCGAGGCCGACGACGCCATGGTCTTCCACGCCGGCACCACCATGGGCGAAGACGGCCAGGTCCGCACCAGCGGTGGTCGCGTGCTGTGTGTGACGGCCTTGGGCGATTCGGTCAAGCTGGCTCAGCAGCGTGCCTACGATTACATGCGCGGCCTTCAGTTTGAGGGCATGCAGTTCCGCAGCGACATCGGCTGGCGTGCCATCAAGGCCCGCTGACCCGACTCTTGTCCGACGTTCACCTGATGCCCTCACGACGCCCATGAGCACGCCCATGAACACCGACGCCGTTCGCAGCTACCTGCTCGGTCTGCAGGATCGCATCGTCGCGGCCTTCGAGGCCGAAGACGGCACGCCCTTCGTGCGGGATGCCTGGACGCGTGCGCCCGGTGAGCGCCTGCAGGGCGACGGCTGCTCGCGCCTGGTCGAAGACGGCCAGGTGCTGGAGCGCGGCGGCTGCAACTTTTCGCACGTCAAGGGACCGCAGCTGCCCCCCTCGGCCACGCAACACCGGCCCGAGCTGGCGGGCTGCCCCTTCGAGGCCATGGGGGTGTCGCTGGTGTTCCACCCGCGCAACCCTTACGCCCCCACCGTGCACATGAATGTGCGCATGCTGGCCGCCCACAAGCCCGACGGTACCGTGGTGGCCTGGTTCGGTGGTGGCATGGACCTCACGCCCAGCTACGGCTTTGCCGAAGACGCCGTGCACTTCCATCAGGTGTGCAAGGATGCATTGGCCCCGTTTGGCGACGACAAGTACCCGCGCTTCAAGACCTGGTGCGACGAGTATTTCTTCCTCAAGCACCGCAACGAGGCCCGCGGCATTGGCGGCATCTTCTTTGACGACTTTTCCGAGTTGGGTTTCGATGGCGGCTTCGCCATGATCCGCTCGGTGGGCGATGCCTTCACCGAGGCCTACCTGCCCATCCTGCAGCGCCGCCGCGACACGCCCTATGGCGAACGCGAGCGCGATTTCCAGGCTTACCGCCGGGGGCGTTATGTCGAGTTCAACCTCGTCTGGGACCGGGGCACCCTGTTCGGCCTGCAATCGGGCGGCCGCACCGAAAGCATCCTGATGTCGATGCCGCCCATCGTGAAGTGGCGCTACGACTGGCACCCCGAACCCGGCACGCCCGAAGCCGCGCTGTACACCGACTTCCTGCCTGCGCGGGACTGGGTCTGAGCCGTTGACGACCTCTGCGACTGTTGACCACACGGTGGCCCGCCGCATTGGCCTGATGGGCGGGAGCTTCGACCCCGTTCACGTGGCGCACGTTGCCTTGGCCGAAACCGCCCTGGCGCACCTGCAACTGGACGAGGTACGCTGGATTCCGGTGGGGCAGGCGTGGCAAAAGCAACGCAGCCTGGTCGCGGGCGAGCACCGCATCGCCATGGTGCAGGCCGCCACCGCGCACGAACCCTGTTTCACGGTCGACCCCATCGAGGTGCTGCGGCCCGGCCCGTCCTACACGCTGGACACGGTGCAGGCGCTGCAACAGGCTCAGGGCGCGGACGCCGAATGGTTCCTGATCATGGGTCAGGACCAGTACGCGAACCTGACGACCTGGCGTGACTGGCAGCACTTGCTGGCCCGTGTCACCGTGGCGGTGGCCTGCCGTGGCCACGATCAACCTCAGCCGTCGGCCGAACTGGCTGGCCACCCCCACCGGGTGGTCACCCTGCCTTTGCCGGCGCAACACGTTTCATCTACCGAAATCCGGACACGTCTGGGTCGCGGAGACGATCCTATCTCTCTCGTGCCCGCTCTGGTGTCCTTGCCAGTCGCGCGCTATATTGCCAACCATCAACTTTACGCCCCCGCGCGCACCCCCTGAATGGACATCCGTAAACTGCAACGCGCCATCGTCGATGGCCTGGAAGATGTCAAAGCCCAAGACATCGCCGTGTTCAACACCGAACACCTGTCGCCGCTCTTCGAGCGCGTGATCATCGCGACGGGCTCTTCCAACCGTCAGACCAAGTCGCTGGCCACCAGCGTGCGCACGTCGGTCAAGGATGCCGGTTTCCCGGTGCCCCGCGTCGAAGGTGAAGAAAACGGCGAGTGGATCATCGTCGACTGCGGCGCTGCCGTGGTGCACGTCATGCAACCCGCCATCCGCCAGTACTACCAGCTCGAAGAGATCTGGGGCGACAAGCCCGTGGCGATCAAGACCAAGGCCAAGGCCGGCCTGGTGAAGGCGTCCGAGCCTGAAGACGAGGCCCCTGCCAAGCCCAAGAAGGCTGCTGGCAAGACCACGCCGGCGCGCAAGGCCGCCACCACCGCGCCTGCCGCCAAGAAGGCTGCGGCGAAGAAGGTGACGGCTGCCAAGCCGGTGGCGACGAAGAAGGTGGCCTCCAAGAAGGTGGCAGCCACGAAGGTCGCCAGCAAGACCACGACCCGTACCGCCTCGACCAGCAAGACGGCATCGGCCAAGCCCGTGGCCGCCAAGAAGGTTGCCAGCAAGACGGTGGCCGTGAAGAAGGTGGCCGCCAAGAAAGTGGCCACCAAGACGGCGGCGAACGTGAAGAAGATGGTCATCAACGCGCCTGAAAAGAAGACGCCGGCCCGCAAGGTCGCCGTCAAGAAGGTGGCAGCCAAGAAAGCGGCCGTCAAGACGGTGGCCGTGAAGAAGGTTGCCGCCAAGAAGGTCGCGGCCAAGAAGGCGCCCGCCAAGAAGACGGCACGCTGATGAAGCTGACGGTGGTCACCATTGGCCACCGCCTGCCTGACTGGGCCAACGAAGCGTGCGAGGACTACCTCAAGCGCTTCCCGCCCGACTGGAAGGTGGAGGTCAAGGCCCTCAAGGCCGAACCCCGTGAGGGCAAGCCCGTGCCCGTCATCATGCAGGCCGAAGCGGCCCGCATGGAAGCGGCCATCGACCGGGGCGTGCGCCGCGTCATCCTTGATGAACGTGGTTCGCGCCTGACCAGCGTGCAGCTGGCCGAGCGCACCGAAGCGTGGCTGCACGATGGCCGCGATGTGGCGCTCATCATCGGCGGTGCCGATGGCATTGATCCGGCGTTCAAGCAAACGGCCGACGAGGCCATTCGCCTGTCGGACATGACCTTGCCGCATGCCCTGGCGCGTGTGCTGCTGCTGGAGCAGCTCTACCGCGCCTGGTCTTTGCGCAACAACCATCCCTATCACCGTGCCTGAGATGCCTGCCCACGCCACGCCGCCCTGGCTCTATCTGGCCTCGCAAAGCCCGCGTCGCCGGCAGTTGCTGGACCAGCTGGGCGTGAGCCATCACCTGCTCCTGCCCGATGCGCATGAAGACGCCGAGGCGCTGGAGGCCGAGCGCGCCGGTGAGTCCCCCGAAGACTATGTGCAGCGCGTGACCTTCGCCAAGTGGGAAGCCGCTTGCGCGCGTCTGGTGCGCCGCCGTGCCGAGGTGGGCCACGACTGGGCCGAGGCGCCCATTTTGTGTGCCGACACCACGGTGGCCCTGGGCGAGCAGATCCTGGCCAAGCCGGTGGACGATGCCGATGCGGCGCGCATGCTGAGTCTGCTGTCCGGGTGCACGCACCGCGTGTTGACGGCGGTGGTGGTGCACGGGCAACTGCGTTTGAGCACCTCGCATGTGACGTGGCGCACGCTGGACGACGACGAGATTCGCCGCTACGTGGCCAGCGGTGAACCCATGGGCAAGGCCGGTGCCTACGCCATCCAGGGCCGCTCCGGCGCTTGGACGCAGCACATCGACGGCAGCTACAGTGGCATCATGGGCCTGCCGCTGTTCGAGACGGCCGAGTTGCTCAAGCCGCTGGGTTGGGCGTTCTAGTTCCTTTGCGCTGACAGGGGGAGTCATGGTCACGCCAGTGTCTCTTGCCACATCGTCACCCCCTCGACGTGTGCTGCTGGCCGGTGCGACGGGCCTGGTGGGGCGCGCGTTGCTGCACCAGTTGCTGGCCGATCCCATGGTGGGCGAGGTCAGGGCGCTCACGCGGCGTGCGTTGTCACGCAGTGAGCTGCTCGGGCGCGGGGGGCATCCCCCCGGAGATGAGCGGCTGCAGGTGTGCGAGGTCGATTTTGAGCGCCTCGATCGGCACACGGAGTTGTTTGAGGTCGACTGGGTGTGCTGTGCCATGGGCACGACGATTCGCAAGGCCGGCTCGCAAGCCGCCTTTCGTCAGGTCGATTTCGATTACCCCTTTCAAATGGCCCAACTGGCCCGTGCACAGGGCGCGCGTCAGCTCTTGCTGGTCAGTGCCATGGGGGCCGACGCCGACTCCCGCGTCTTCTACAACCGCGTCAAAGGAGAGCTGGAAGACGCCCTGGCCGAGCTGGACTACGAGAGCGTGTGCTTGGCACAGCCCTCGCTGCTGGCCGGTGAGCGCGGTGAGTTCCGCCTGGCCGAGCGCCTGGGCCTGGCCCTGGGTTTCCTGATGCCCGAGCGCTTCAAGCCGGTGCAGGCCGCCCAGGTGGCAGCCGGCTTGTTGGCCGTGGCGCGTGACGAACGGCCCGGCTGGCATGTGCTGAGCAACACCCTGTTGCGTGGCATGCGGTAAATTGCCGTCCATGCCCCATTCACAAGACATCCTCATCAACTGGACGCCCCAGGAAACCCGCGTGGCCATCATCGAGAGCGGGGCCGTGCAGGAATTGCACGTCGAGCGCACGCTGGAGCGTGGCCTGGTTGGCAACGTTTACACCGGCAAGGTCGTGCGCGTGCTGCCCGGCATGCAGTCGGCCTTCATCGACATCGGGCTGGAGCGTGCGGCCTTTCTGCACGTGGCCGACCTGCACCGCGAAGACGGCGCCGCCCGCGTGCACCCGCGCTCGGCCGAGGTGCAGGTGCCCATCGAAAAGCGCGTGCACGAAGGCCAGACCCTGATGGTGCAGGTCATCAAGGACCCCATCGGCAGCAAGGGGGCGCGCCTGTCCACCCAGATCAGCGTGGCCGGTCGCCTGCTGGTGTTCCTGCCGCAGGACGACCACCTGGGCATCTCACAGAAAATCGGCTCGCCCGAGTTGCGCGATCAGTTGCGCGAGCGCATGCTGCGCCTGCTAGGCGAGGCCGACAGCCGCGAAGGCCGCACCCGATCAGGCGGTTTCATCTTGCGCACCAACGCCGAAGACGCCAGCGACGACGAACTGGCGGTGGACATCGCCTACCTGCGCAAGACCTGGGCGACGGTCCGCGAACACGGCATGAAAGCCCCGCCGGGTACCTTGTTGTACCAGGAGCTGAACCTGGCCCAGCGCGTGCTGCGCGACCTCGTCAACGAGCAGGTGCAAAGCATCCGCATCGACTCGCTGATCCAGTTCGACGCGCTCAAGTGTTTCGGCGAGGAGTTCACCCCCACCTCGGTCGAAAAGCTGCAGCACTACAAGGGCGAGCGCCCCATCTTCGACCTGTACAACATCGACACCGAGATCGAGCGGGCGTTGGCGCGGCGCGTGGAGCTCAAGTCGGGCGGCTACCTCATCATCGACCAGACCGAGGCGCTGACCACGGTCGACGTCAACACGGGCGGCTATGTGGGCGCCCGCAACTTTGACGAAACCATCTTCAAGACCAATCTGGAGGCGGCGCAGGCCATTGCGCGCCAGCTGCGCCTGCGCAACCTGGGCGGCATCATCATCGTCGACTTCATCGACATGCTGCGCGAAGACCACCGCGAGAACGTGCTGGCCGAGTTCCGCAAGCAACTGAGCCGCGACCGCACCAAGCTGACGGTGAGCGGGTTCTCGCCGCTGGGTCTGGTCGAGATGACGCGCAAGCGCACGCGCGAGTCGCTGGCGCACATGCTGTGCGAGCCGTGCCCCACCTGCGAGGGCCGAGGCCAGGTCAAGACCGCGCGCACCGTCTGCTACAACATCCTGCGCGAAATTCTGCGCGAGGCGCGGCAGTTCAGCCCCAAGGAGTTCCGCGTGGTGGCCAGCGCGGCCGTCGTCGAGATGCTGCTGGACGAAGAAAGCCAGCATCTGGCGGGCCTGAGCGACTTCATCGGCAAGCCTGTTTCGCTGCAGACCGAGCCGTCCATGTCCCCAGAACAGTATGACATTGTGTTGCTGTGAGGGAACTTCGTGCCGTCAGGCGGCACAATGGGAACCTGTTCTCATTTCTGTCAGGTAACGGACCCATGACGCAATCCCCCTCGCGCCGCGCTGCAGCCCAGCGCATCTTGGGTGGTGTGGCGCTGCTTGTTGGCGGTGCCCTGTGGCCGTGGCAAGCGGCCCAGGCCCAGTTCCGTGTCGAGATCGCCGGGGTGGGTGCCACCCAGATCCCCATCGCCATCGGCGCTTTCCGTGACGAAGGCCGGGTGCCGCAGCCGGTCTCGCGCATCATCAAGGCCGACCTGGAACGCAGCGGCCTGTTCCGCATTCTCGACGCCTCGGCCGACCGCCTGGACGACAGCAGTCGCCCGCCACTGCCTGATTGGCGCGGCAAAGGCGCGGACGCCTTGCTGGCCGGTTCGGCCACGCCCTTGGTCGATGGCCGCTTTGACGTGCGCTACCAGTTGTGGGACGTGCTCAAGGGCCAGGGCAGTGGCATTGTCAGCATGGTGGTGCCCGCAGCCGATCTGCGCCAGGCCGCCCACCGCATTGCCGATGACATCTATCAACGCCTGACGGGCGACATGGGCGTGTTCTCGACCCGCATTGCCTACGTGAGCAAAACCGGCTCACGGCACACCCTGGTGGTGGCCGATGCCGACGGCGAGGGCGCTCAGGCCCCCCTGACGATCTCCCAGCCCATCATCTCCCCCGCCTGGTCGCCCGATGGTCAGCGCCTGGCCTACGTCTCCTTCGAAGGGGGCAAGCCGGTGGTGGTGGTGCAGGACGTGAGCACGGGCCGACGCCGCGTCGTGGCCGGCTTCAAGGGCTCGAACAGCGCGCCGGCCTGGTCGCCAGATGGCCGGCAGCTGGCCGTCACCCTCAGCCGTGACGGGGGCTCGCAGCTCTACCTGATCGGGGCCGATGGCCAAGGCCTGCAGCGCGTCACGCAGAGCGCCTCCATCGACACCGAAGCCGCCTGGTCGCCCGATGGCCGCGCGCTGTATTTCGTCAGCGACCGTGGCGGTGCTCCGCAGATCTACACGGTGCCCGCCTCGGGCGGTCAGCCGCGTCGCGTCACCTTCCAGGGCAGCTACAACATCAGCCCGGCCATCAGCCCCGATGGCCGCTACATGGCCTACATCAGCCAGGTGGACGCCGGCTACCGCCTGCACCTGATGGAGCTGGCCAGCGGCAAGGTCACGCCGCTGACCGACACCCGCGACGATGAAAGCCCGAGCTTTGCGCCCAACAGCAAGCTCATCATCTATGCCACCCGCGCCCAAGGCCGTGATGTGCTGATGACCACTTCGCTCGACGGCCGCATCAAGGCACGTCTGGCCACCACCCAGGCGGACGTGCGCGAGCCGGTATGGGGGCCGCACGTGCTGCCTCCGCGCCGCTGAGCCTGACGCTTTTTCTTCTGATCACACTCATTGGAGATCCACCCATGAACTTTTCTCGCACCCTTTTCGTCTCGGCCGTGAGCGCCGCTGTCTTGACCCTGGCTGGCTGCGGTTCGTCCGTCAAGCTGGACGATCAGGCTTCCTCGGGCGCGGCCCCGATCACCTCGGCGACGCCGGGTGGGGACGCCAGCGGCACCTCGTCGGGCAACGTGGCTTCGGTCGTGATTCCTGCCAACGACGGCGCTGCCGACGCCAGCGGTCTGACCCGCGTCATCTACTTCGACTTCGACAGCTTCGTCGTCAAGTCCGAGTTCGCTGGCGCCATTGATGGTCACGCCAAGCGCCTGAACGCGGCCAAGGCCAAGAAGGTGATCATCGAAGGCCACACCGACGAGCGCGGTGGCCGTGAGTACAACCTGGCCCTGGGTCAAAAGCGTGCCGAAGCCGTGCAGAAGTCGCTGACGCTGCTGGGCGTGTCGGGTGAGCAGATCGAGGCCGTGAGCTTCGGTGAAGAGCGTGCGGCTGCCCAAGGTTCGGGCGAGGCCGTCTGGGCCCAGAACCGCCGCGCTGAAATCAAGGACCGTTGATCGCGGCTGGCGCTCGTTTTGCCCGTTTCTTGAGGACACCTCATGCCTGAGTTTCAGCCTTTCCTGGGGCGCCTGCGTCCCTGGGTTTTCGTGATGACCGCGGCCCTCGGGTCGGTCAGCGCCCATGCGGCGCTGTTCGGTGATGACGAAGCTCGCCGCGCCATCCTGGAGTTGCGTCAACAGCGAACTCAGGACATGGAGGCCCAAGCCGCCTTGTCTGCCCAGGTGGACCAGCTCAAGCGCAGCCTGCTGGAGATGAACGCCCAGGTGGAGCAACTGCGTGCCGATCTGGCCCGTCAGCGGGGTCAGGAAGAGCTGCTGCTGCGCGATGTCGCGGAGCTGCAGCGCCGCCTGAAGGATGCGCAGACGGCTCAGGAAGAGCGCCTGCGCCAGCTCGAGCCGCAAACCGTGACGGTGGACGGCAAGACCTTCAAGGCGCAGGCCGACGAGAAGCGCTTGTTCGAGGAGGCATTGGCCCATCTGCGGGCGGCCGATTTCGCCACGGGCGCAGCGGGCCTGAACAAGCTGCTGCAGAGCTACCCGGAAACCGGCTACCGGGAGTCGGCCTGGTACTGGTTGGGCAACGCGCACTACGGACTGCGGGCCTACAAGCCGGCCATCCAGTCGTTCAAGAGGCTGTCCGATCAGGCTCCGGACCACGCCCGTGCCCCCGAAGCCTTGCTGTCGATTGGCAACTGCCACCTGGAGCTCAAGGACAACACCAGCGCCCGCAAGGTGCTGGAGCAGTTGATCAAGCAGTATCCTCAGACCGAAGCGGCTCAGGCAGCCCGCGACCGTCTGCTGACCATGCCCAAGGGCAAGTGACGCAAGCGACGTGACTGTGCTGATTCCAGATACCGAACTGCTGGCGAAAGCCAGTCAGCCTGATGCCGAGCGCCGTTTTGGTGGCCTGCGCCGCCTGCACGGCGTGAGCGCCTACGAAGCCCTGCGCGCGGCACGTGTGGCCGTGGTGGGGGTGGGTGGCGTCGGGTCTTGGACGGCCGAGGCGCTGGCGCGCAGTGGTGTGGCGCGCCTGGTTCTGATTGACCTCGACAACATCGCCGAGTCCAACATCAACCGGCAGGTGCATGCCCTGGAGAGCACGCTGGGGCAGGCCAAGGTGGTGGCGCTCAAGGAGCGCATTGCCCAGATTCACCCTGATTGTGTGGTCGAGGCCATCGAAGAGTTTGTCGATGAGGCCAATGTGGCCGAGCTGCTGAAGGCGCAAGATCTGGACGGAGTCATCGATTGCTGTGACCAGGTGCGTGCCAAGGCCGCGCTGGCCGCTTGGGGCGTGGCCCACGGCAAGCCGGTGGTGAGCGTGGGCGCGGCCGGGGGCAAGACCCGTCCGCAGCTGGTAGAAGTGGCCGATTTGTCGGAGGTGACGCACGACCCGCTGCTGGCCTCGCTGCGCCAGCGCTGGCGTCAGCGCCATGGCGGCGCACGCCGGGGCAAGATGGGGCTGAGCTGTGTCTTCTCACGCGAAACCGTGCTGCCGCCGCAAGACAGTTGCGATGCAGGCCAGGGGGGCGATGGCTCGCTCAACTGCGCTGGCTATGGTTCCAGTGTGACCGTGACGGCGACCTTCGGCATGGTGGCTGCTGCGCAGATGATCGAACAATTGTTGATCCCGGCCCGGAAGTAGCGAAAAACACGCTATACTTGCAGGCTCTGCGGGGGTCGGTAGCTCAGTCGGTAGAGCAGCGGACTTTTAATCCGTTGGTCGAGGGTTCGAGTCCCTCCCGACCCACCAAAGAATATCTGAGCGCAACGATAGCTCAGGCAGCATGGCCACCCTTGAGGTGGCTTTTTGCTTTTCAGGCCGAAGAAGCGGGTTGGGATGCTGCCCGCGCGCACGCCTCACAAATGCAATTCACGTCCCGCTGGGCCTCGGGCACGCGCGCCAGCAGTTCGAGGCTGAACGTCAGGTTGCTGCACCAGCAGGGCGCGTCCGCCGGACTGCCGGAGGCTTGTGCGCAGGCATTGGCTTGGCCGCACAGGGGGCACAGGCCCGGGCATGGGCTCGAGGAGTGGGGGCAGGCAGTCATGCCGCAAGCCTAAGCCATTTGGCGCGAGCCAGTACCGCCAAGCGTGCGGATGTGCGCACTGCGCCTCCCTCAAACCTTCTTCCGTGCCAGAGAACAGCGCTTAAACTCTCAGGCATCCGGGCTGGGCGATGACCCCTGTTCGCGCTGCCGTCGCCCCTGTTTGAGTCGTGATGATTGACAACGAAGAAGCTCGCTCACTGATCAGTCGACCGTCTGCCGCGCTGGCCACCGCAGACGGTGCGGCGCGTGGCATCCTGATGCGCATGACATCAGGGGTGCTGGCGGCGGCGCGCGCGCAGCAGGCCCTGAGCGAGCAGTCCACCCACCAGATCGGCGACCATCAATTGCGTGAGGCCGATCACCGGCAGGTGCTGATGTGGGCGCAGGCTATGGGCTTGTCGCCTGAAGAGGTTTTGCAGCGGCTGGCACAGGCCCGCATCGACAACGCCCACGGCGAAACCCTCTCGTTTGCCATCGACAACGGCGCATTGACCAGCCTGGTGTGGGACTTCGATGTCTTGCCCCTGGCCCGGTTTGAGTGGGTGGACGGCTTGCAGATCCGCCGTCTGGGCTTCAAGCAGGCCAGCACGCCTTCACCACGCACACTGACCATTCGCCTGCCGAGGCTCGATTTTCTGTGGTGCAACCGGGTGGGCCTGACCGAGTTGCAGTTGCAGACCGCACCAGCATTGACGCGTCTGTTTTGCGCCTACAACGAGCTCACCACCCTCGATGTGCGTGCCGCCTCCGGGCTGACGACGCTGGCGTGCGACAACAACCAGTTGCGCACCCTGAACTTGAGCGGCCTGTCGGCCCTGACGACACTGTGGTGCCAGGAAAACCAGTTGGCCGAACTGGACCTGGCCGAGGTGTCGCAGCTGAACTTGCTGGTGTGTGACTACAACCGCCTCCATGCCCTGCAACTGCCGGAGGCCTCGGCATTGACCGAGTTGTGGTGTCGCGGCAATCAGCTCACGCGCTTGCCGCTGGCGTCCATGCCGGGGCTGCGTGTGCTCAACTGCAATCACAACCACCTGCGCGAGCTGGATCTGGCGGCCACGCCGCGCCTGACCGAGCTCTGGTGCCGTCACAACCTGCTGACCCAGCTAGATCTGGCGGCCGTGCCCGCGCTGGGGTCACTGGCCTGCGACCATAACCAGTTGACCCGGCTGGATCTGGCCGCCGTGCCGCAACTGAGCATGCTCAGTTGCAATCACAACGACCTGTCACAGCTGGACCTGGCAGCCGTGCCGCAGTTGCGCGAGCTGTGGTGCCGGGAGAACCAGCTCACCATGCTGGCGCTCTGGTCCGTGCCGCAGCTGAGTTTGCTGGACTGCAGCAACAACCGGCTGACCACATTGGCGGCGGTCGCCGTGCCGGCCCTGACCAAGCTCTGGTGCGCCGACAACCAGATCACCCGCCTGGATGTGTCGGCCTTGGTCGCCTTGAGCCTGCTGGTGTGCGACAACAACCAACTCGCCGAGCTGAAGCTGGGCGATCTGCCCGAGCTCAAGGAGCTGTGGTGTCGCCACAATCACCTGACGCAGCTCGACCTGTCGCGGGTGCCAGCGCTCACGGCCCTGGCCTGCGACCACAACGCCTTGCCCGCACTCGACCTGTCGGCCGTGCCGGCGCTGAGCCTGTTGGGTTGTGCGCACAACCAGCTGCGCCAGCTGGCGCTGACGGGGGTGCCCCGACTGTCCAAGCTGTGGTGCCGGGCGAACCAGTTGATGGCCTTGAACCTGCCGGCCGTGCCGCAACTGAGCTTGCTGGACTGCGGCGGCAACTGCCTGACGCTGCTGGACATCCGCACCCTGTCGCAGCTGAGCGTGTTCGCAGCCGACCCCACCGTGGGCTTGCTGGGCACACCGCCCGGCCGGCGTCGCTGAAGGCGAGGCATGGACGACCGCGACTGGGTGCTGATTGACGTCGAGACGGCCGGCTTGAGCTCGCCCGTGGTGGTGGAGCTTGCTGCGCAGCGCATGCGGGGCTGGTCGCCACAGGGGCCGGCCTGGCGCCGTTTGCTCAACCACGGGCCGGACATGAACCAGGAGCGCTCGCGCGTGCACGGGCTCAGTCGGGCCCTCATCGAACGCGATGGCGAGGCGCCAGCGCAGGTCTACCGGGAGTGGGCCGATTACATCGACGGGCTGCCCCTGGTGGCGTTTGACTTGCCTCAGGCCCTGCACCGCGCCTTGCAGCCCGAGTGGGTGCGCTTGGGGCTGGCGCCCATCGGCACAGAAGGGTTCTGTGCGCTGCGTCTGGCGCAACGCCTGCTCGACCCGGTGCCCGTGGTCAGCGGCAAGTTGCAGACCCTGAGGCAGTACTATCGCTTACCCGAGCGCACGCCTGCGTCGGCCCTGGGCGAGGTCGAAACCGGCGTGGACCTGCTGGGCACGGTGCTGCAGCCGCTGGCGATGCGCCGTGGGCTGCACACCTGGCAGGCCGTGTGCGAGCATGCGCAGGCGCCCTGGTACCCGTCGCGCCTGGCGTTTGGTGAGTTCAAGGGTCGCCATTTCCGCGAGGCCTTGAGCGACCCGGCCTTGCGTGCGTGGCTGGAATGGCTGGCGGGCTCGTCCAGCCCGCGTTCGGCCAGCATGGGGCGTTGGTATCTGGCCCAACTGGCCGAGCCGGCTCCCGAGGTGGACGAGGCGCTGGCGCAGGTGGAGGCACCTGCCGGCCGGGGCGCACAGGGTGAGCCTGTCGCGGCCGATCCGGCTCAGGCGGGCGTGCTGGTGTTCGTCAAGCCCGAGGTGGAAGAGCTCAAGGCCCTGATCGCTTCGGCCCGGGTGCGTCTGGCCGATCTGGAGGCGCGCTACACCCAGGAGCGCCACGATGTCGACGTCACCCAGGCGCGTTTGTTCGGTCTGCTGCGTCCGCACTACCAGCAGCGTGATCGCCTGCGCCTGCTGGTGAGCTATCGCCGCCAGTACCTGGACGCCCTGGTGTACGACGGCGAGGAAGCCGCCGAAGCGGTGGCCCAGCAGTGCGACGAGGCCTGGCAGCAGTCGGATGCCGAGTACGAGCAGGTGGCGTTCGAGGCCGCCGAGCAGAAGGCCTTGCCCGAAGACGAGGCCCGTGAGCTCAAGAGCCTGTGGCGCAAGCTGGTTCGGCTGTTCCATCCGGACCGCTTTGCGCACGATGCGGCCAAGCTGGCCATCTTTCAGCAACTGACCAGCGAGATCAACCGGGCGCGCGACAGCGGCGATGTGCAGCGCTTGCGCGAGATCGCGCAGGACCCCAATGCCTTCCTGCTCAAGCAGGGGTGGGGGCACCTGGACTTCACCGATTCGATCGAGGCGGCCAGCCTGCGCAAGCTGTTCGAGACCTTGCAGTTGCAGATCGTGCTGGTGCTCGATGCCCTCAACGAGTTGCGACGCGATGCCCGCTATGAGTTGCACCAACTCAGTCAGGAGCGCGAGGGCTACCTGCAAGAGGTCGCACGCACCCACGTACAGGCGCTGGACGAGGAGATCACGGCGCTGGCCGCCGAGTCGGGGGCGCTGAGCGAAGAGATCGAGATGCTGACGGGACACCCGGCGCCCGGTCAGTTGTTGTGAAGCGGAGACGGTGAGCGAGGGGCGATTTTGTGTGTATAATTTCGTTCTTCGTTGGAAGGCGCCTGAAATGATCTCAAGATCACATCAGACAAAGCCGACGAAAAGTTTGAAAAGACTTGAATTTTTGCAAAAGTTCTGTATATAATTCAAGTCTTCTCTAGATAACCACTTCTAGCGATCTTCGCAAGAAGATAACAGGTGCGGGCTCTTAGCTCAGTTGGTAGAGCAGCGGACTCTTAATCCGTTGGTCGAGTGTTCGAGTCACTCAGGGCCCACCAAAATTTTCAAAAGGTCTGAATCGCAAGATTCAGGCCTTTTTGTTTTGTGCGTTCGGTTTGTGCATGGCGGCTGTGCGGGGTGCCCGGTTTCTGTGGCGCGCTCAGCACGTGAGCCAGGCTTGAGGTAGGGTTGATGTTTTGCACCCTTTGCCCTTCACGATGTCTGCCTCTTCTCTTCTGAATGCCCGCTATGGCCAGCAGGCGCTTGCCGTGCCCGAGGCTTGGTCCCCTCTGATCGATCAGCTGTTGACGCACCGCTCTGTTCGTCACCACCTGCCCGATCCGGTGAGCGATGCGCAGTTGACCGCGATTGTGGCCGCAGCCCAATCGGCGGCCTCATCGTCCAACCTGCAGCCCTGGAGCGTGATCGCGGTGCGTGATCCGCAGACGCGAGCGCGCCTCGCGGAGCTTGCCGGCGATCAAGCCCATGTGCAGCAGGCCCCGCTGGTGCTGGTGTGGCTGGCCGATCTGGCGCGGCTGGAGGCCGTGGCCCAAGCTGAGGGCCTGAGCCACGCGGCGCTCGATTACCTCGAGATGGGCCTGGTGGGCGTCATCGACACCGCACTGGCGGCGCAGAACGCCATGGCGGCGGCCGAGTCGCTGGGCCTGTCGGGCTGCTACATCGGTGGCATGCGCAACCATCCTGAAGCGGTGGCCCAATTGTTGGGCCTGCCGCCGCGGGTGTTTGCGGTCTTTGGCATGACGCTGGGCAAGGAGGACACCGCGCAACCGGCGTCGGTCAAGCCCCGCCTGCCGCAAGCGACCGTGCTACACCACGAGCGCTATCGCCCGGTGACCGAACAGCGAGCTGACATCGCGACTTACAACGAGGCGATGGCCGCGTTTTATGAGCAGCAACAGATGAAGGTGCGTGGCACCTGGGCGGTGCATTCTGGCAAGCGGGTGGCCACGCCGGAGGCCCTGACGGGCCGCGATCGGCTCAAGGAAGCGCTGCAGACGCTGGGCTTTCCCTTGAAATAGGCATGTTTGCGACGTATCCGCGTCAACACCAGTGTTCATCGGTGTTTGGCGAGGGCACAATAGATTGCCCGACATTTGCGGGTGCTTCCAGAACATCATTCATGAACAAGACTGATCTCATCCAGCGCCTTGCTGACCAGCACCAACTGTCCAAGGCCGAGGCTGGCCGCATCCTCGATACGCTGCTCGACACCGTGGTGACGGCTGTCAAAAAGGGCGATGCCGTGACCATTCCTGGTTTCGGTTCGTTCAAGCAACATGCGCGCGCAGCCCGCAACGGCGTGAACCCCAGCACCGGCGACAAGATCAAGATCCCCGCCGCCAAGCTGCCCAAGTTCACCCCGGGCGCCACCTTCAAGGCGGCGGTCGATCCGAAGGCTGCTGCACGCAAGGCGGCCAAGGCGCCGGCGGCACCGGCCAAGAAGGCTGCGAAGCCCGCGGCCAAGCCTGCCGCCAAGAAGGCTGCTGCCAAGAAGAAGTGATCACTGTGCAGACCCCGCGTGGGTCTCGCTGCAAAGAAACCGGTGTCGCTCGCAAGGGCTGCACCGGTTTTGTTTTGTTGCGCCCCTGTGTGGGCTCCGTTGCGCGTCAGAGGAAGCGTTCGAGCAGCAGGCGTGAGGCCTTGCCCAGGCGCGTGCGGTCTGCGATCGCGAAGTTCAGGCCCTGTGCGCTGTGGATCAGCAGGCGCCCGTCGCCCAGGCGGCGGATGTCGTCCTCCGACTTGAGCACGAGCGTGGTGCGCCCACGGTCGGTGTCGACGGTCCAGGTGCTGGGCGTCGAAAAGCTGGAGACGCTGATCAGCGCGGCGATCTGCGGCGTGAATTCGCGCACCGCCAGTTCCGCCTCTAGCAGGGTACGGAACTTCTCTGGCAGCGCGCTCACGCGGTCAAGCCAGAGCACTTCATGGCCGTCGGCGCTCATCAGGGAGAGGCCTTCGTCGGGGGCGCTCAAGGGGTAGGCGCGCACGGGCACGATGCCGATGTGCGTGCGGCCATCGTCCAGGGTCAGCATCAGCTGGCCCAGGTCGTTGCGGGTGAGGTGGCGAATCGGGGTGCTCATGGCGTCTCAGGCCTTGTCGGCGCGTTCGTCATCGATCAGGGCGTCTTGTTCGGCCTTGCGGGCCTGCGCTTGGTAAAGGCGCCAGTACGCGCCCTCGCGGGCCATCAGCTCGTCGTGCGGGCCCACTTCCACGATGCGGCCCTTGTCCATCACCACCAGGCGGTCGGCCTTGCGCAAGGTGGACAGGCGGTGGGCAATGGCGATGGTGGTGCGCCCCTGGACCAGGTTGTCCAGCGCTTTCTGGATTTCCTTCTCGGTTTCGGTGTCTACGGCAGAGGTGGCCTCGTCCATGATCAGAATGCGCGGGTTGATCAGCAGGGCTCGGGCGATGCTGATGCGCTGGCGCTCGCCACCGGACAGGCCCTGGCCGCGCTCGCCCACCAGCGAGTCGTAGCCCTGCGGCAGGCGCAGGATGAACTCGTGCGCATGGGCGGCGCGGGCGGCGGCCACGATCTCGTCACGGGTGGCGTCGGGCTTGCCGTAGGCGATGTTTTCGGCGATGGTGCCAAAGAACAGGAAGGGCTCTTGCAGCACCAGGCCGATGTGGCGACGGAAGTCGGCCACGGCGATGCGCCGCACGTCCACGCCATCGACGCGGATGCCGCCATCGGTGACGTCGTAAAAGCGGCAGATCAGGTTGACCAGGGTGCTCTTGCCCGAGCCGCTGTGGCCGACCAAACCGATCATCTCGCCGGCTCGGATGTTCAGGCTCACGTCACGGATCACGGCGCGACTGCCATAGCGGAAACCGATGTGGTCCAGCTCCAGCCTGCCCTGCAGGGCGGGCAGTTTCACCGGGTTGATCGGGTCGGGCACGTTGGAGACGTGGTCGAGGATGTCAAAAATGCGCTTGGCGCCGGCGGCGGCCTTCTGGGTCACCGAGACGATGCGGCTCATGGAATCGAGCCGGCCGTAAAAGCGCCCGATGTAGGCGATGAAGGCGGTGAGCACGCCCACCGTGATGTCCTGTTCGTGCACCAGCCAGATGCCGAAGGCCCACACCACCAGAAGCCCGATCTCGGTCAGCAGCGACACGGTGGGGGTGAACACCGACCAGGTCTTGTTGAGCTTGTCGTTGGCCTGCAGGTTGTACTGGTTGGCAGCACGGAAGCGGTCGGCCTCGCGCTGCTCCTGGGCGAAGGCCTTGACAACACGGATACCGGGGATGGTGTCGGCCAGCACATTGGTGACCTCGCCCCAGATGCGGTCGATCTTTTCGAAGCCGGTGCGCAGGCGGTCGCGCACCAGGTGGATCAGCCATGCGATGAAGGGCAGGGGTACCAGGGTGACCAGGGCCAGCCAGGGGTTGATGGACACCAGGATGGCCGCCGTCATGGCGATCATCAGCACGTCAGTGGCGAAATCGAGGGCATGTAGCGACAGAAAGACGTTGATGCGGTCGGTTTCGGAGCCGATGCGGGACATGAGGTCGCCCGTGCGCTTGCTGCCAAAGTAGTCGAGCGACAGGCGCAGCAGGTGCTCGAAGGTGGTGGTGCGCAGGTCGGCGCCAATGCGCTCGGACACCAGGGCCAGCACATAGTTGCGCGCCCAGCCCAGGCCCCAGGCGGCCAGCGCAGAGCCGAGCAGGCCCGACAGCAGCAGCAGCACATGGCCGATGTCGATGGCCTGACCGTTCTGGAACGGGATCAGGATCTCGTCCATCAGCGGCATGGTCAGGTAGGGCGGCACCAGGGTGGCGGCTGTGCCGGCCAGGGTCAGCAGGAATCCGGTGAGCAGCATGCCCTGGTAAGGGCGGGCAAAGCGCCACAGGCGCAACAACACCCAGGTGGACGGTGTGGCCTGCTTGTCGCGGTGGCAGACCGTGCACTCGTCGCTGTCCGGGGGCAGGGGGGCATGGCAGACCGGGCAGTGGGTCGTGTCATCCTCGTCTTCCGGGGTGAGGCCGGTGGCGCGAATCTGTTGTTGCCGCTCGAACTGATCGGTCAGGCGCTGCAGGGCCTCTTGCTGGTTCATCGTGAGATGCCAGGTGCCCAGGCTGTGGGTGGGGGTGTGCAGGGTCAGGGTGGCAACACCGGCATGATCGTGGTGAGATAGCGACAAGTCGGGGCTCAGTGGCCACGATTGCCAAGCCCCTTGCGCACTGGCGCGTGCATGCAGATGATGATCGGTGAGGACGACGGCGCCGTCCGAGAAATGAAGTTGTGCGTTCAGGTCAACCGTCAGCCGGGTGAGAACGTTCTCTCCGGATACCAGTGGCGGTTGTGCGCTGGCAAGGGAATGACGAGAGTGCATGGTGAGAGCCGGACCGATGAGTGCCGCAGGGCAAAGTCTCCCAAGGGCGTGGCGGCATTCTGACCGATGCGGCGCGGCCCATGTTGACTTTCTGACCTTTGACGGCCGCGGTGAATGGACAAGATGCAGTCAGACAGGCTGGATATGAGCAAGAAGAACGACATCACGTTGCTGCGGGTCAATTACCTGCGCGGGCCCAATATCTGGACCTATCGTCAGGTGCTGGAGGTGTGGCTCGACCTGGGCGAGCTGGAAGACTGGCCCTCCCACAAGTTGCCAGGGTTCAATGCGCGCCTGACGGCCCTGCTGCCGGCGCTGGTTGAGCACCACTGTGGCGTTGGCGAGAGGGGCGGTTTCCTGCAGCGGCTGCAAGAGGGCACCTGGGCGGGACACATCCTCGAACATGTGATCATCGAGTTACTGAACCTGTCGGGCATGCCCACGGGTTTCGGCCAAACCCGCAGTACCTCGCAGCGCGGCGTGTACCGCATGGTCTTCCGTGCTCGTGACGAGCAGGTGGCCCGCCTGGCCCTGGCCGAGGGGCATGCCTTGCTGATGGCCGCCATCAACGACGAACCGTTTGAGGTGTCGTCTGCGGTCGAGCGCTTGCGCGAGTTGATCGACGACTGCTACCTGGGCCCCAGCACGGCGGCCATCGTGGGCGCCGCCACCGAGCGGGGCATTCCGCACCTCCGTCTGAATGATGGCAACTTGGTCCAGCTTGGTCACGGGCGTGCGCAGCGCCGCATCTGGACGGCCGAGACCGACAAGACCAGTGCGATTGCCGAGGCGATTGCCGGTGACAAGGACCTGACCAAGACCTTGCTGAAGTCCTGCGGGGTGCCGGTGCCCGAGGGCGAGGTGGTGGACAGCCCGGAAGCCGCTTGGGAGTCGGCGCAGGACATCGGTCTGCCGGTGGTGGTCAAGCCCCTGGATGGCAATCACGGCCGTGGGGTGTCGCTGGAGTTGACCGAGCGCGCCGATGTCGAGGCCGCGTTCAAGATTGCCCAGGCCGAGGGCAGCGAGGTGATCGTCGAGCGTTATGTGCGTGGCGACGAGCACCGGTTGTTGATCGTCGGCGGCAAAATGGTGGCGGCGGCCAAAGGCGAGAGCCTGTGGATCACGGGCAATGGCCGCGACACGGTGCTGCGCCTGATCGAGGACCAACTCAACAGCGATCCGCGCCGCGGCCATGCCGAGGAGTTCCCCCTGGAGACCATCGTGCTCGACCGCGAGCCCGCGATGCGCCTGCTGCTGGAGCGCCAGGGCCTGAATGGCGAAGCGGTGCCCAAAGCGGGGCAAAAGGTGCTGGTGCAGCGCAATGGCAACGTTGCCATCGACTGCACCGACGACGTGCATCCGGACATCGCCTATCTGGCCTCGCTGGCCGCCCGCGTGGTGGGTTTGGACATCGCCGGCATCGACCTGGTGGTGGAAGACATTGCCAAGCCCTTGGCCCCTCAGCGCGGTGCGGTGGTCGAAGTCAATGCCGGCCCGGGTTTGCTGATGCACCTCAAGCCCGCCGAAGGTTTGCCCCGTCCGGTGGGGCAGGCGATTGTCGACAACCTCTTTGATGAAGATGAGACGGGCCGTGTGCCCATCATCGGTGTCGCCGGGACCCAGGGCGTCACCCACATTGCCCGCCTGACGGCGTGGTTCCTGCACCTCAGCGGCAAGGTGGTGGGGCTGGCCTGCAGCGAGGGGTTGTTCCTGGGTTCGCGCTGCGTCGAGGCCGGCAACCGCGCCAACTTTGCGGCGGCCGAGCGCCTGCTGATGAACCGCGAGGTCAATGCCATCGTGGTGGAAAACGGCCCGGCTGCCATCCTTGATGATGGTCTGGCCTACGATCGTTGCCAGGTGGGGCTGGTGACTGACCTGCGCGGCGCCGAAGCCCCGGTGGACCCGGCACTGACGGCGCACGACATTCACGAACCCGAGCAGATGTTCAAGGTGCTGCGCACCCAGGTGGACGTGGTGCTGCCCGAAGGCGTGGCCGTGCTGCATGCGGCCGACGAGCGTCTGGTCGAGATGGCGGAGTTGTGCGATGGCGAGGTCATTTTCTATGACGTGAACCAGCACAGCCCGGTCATGGTGGCACACCGTGCCAAGGGCGGGCGCACGGTGTCGGTGGAAGACAACCACGTGCTGTTGACCCACAACGGCCACGCCCCGGTGCGCTGCATCGATCTGGACAGTGCCTCGGCACGCCGGGTGATGGGCGGCCTGACCAAGCATCCCTTGCCGGGTGCCGGGGTGCAGTCCCTGCTGGCGTCGGTGGCCGTGGCCTGGGCCCTGGACATTGCGCCTGAGCTCATCGCGGCAGGCATGGAAACTTTCGACCCGACCGCGCAGGCCGTGCGCTGAGCGCGGCCCGATCACACGACGCGAACACCAAGAGACAAAAGAGATGGAAGTTTCTCGCATCAGGGCCCTGCGCGGCCCCAATCTCTGGAGCCGCCAGACGGCCATCGAGGCCGTCGTGGCCTGTGAGCCGGCCGAGCGCAATCTGGAGGCGCTCCCCGGCTTTGAGGACCGTCTGCGCAAGCTGTTCCCCACCCTCGGGGCGCTGCGACCGGCTGGTCGACCCGATCACATCTCTCTGGCGCACGCGCTGGAGGCGGCCACGCTGGCGCTGCAGGCGCAGGCCGGATGCCTGGTCACCTTCAGCCGCACAGCGGCCACGGTGGAGGACGGCATTTATCAGGTGGTGGTCGAGTACAGCGAAGAGGCGGTCGGCAAGCTGGCACTCAAGCACGCCCAGGCCTTGATCGCGGCAGCGCAGCAAGACATCGCCTTTGATCTGCAGGCCGCCTTGGCGGAGCTGCGCGATCTTGATGAAGACGTGCGAATGGGGCCGAGCACCGGTGCCATCGTGGCGGCTGCCGCAGCCCGTGGCATTCCATGGCGTCGCCTGACCCAGGGCAGCCTGGTGCAGTTCGGGTGGGGCGCCAAGCAGCGTCGCATCTGGGCGGCCGAGGTGGACTCGACCAGCGCCGTCTCCGAATCGATTGCCCAGGACAAGGACCTCACCAAGCGCCTGTTGGCCGCCGCTGGCGTGCCTGTGCCCGTCGGGCGCCCGGTGCGCGATGTGGACGACGCCTGGGCGGTGGCACTGGAAATTGGCCTGCCGGTGGTGGTCAAGCCGCAGGATGGCAACCAGGGCAAGGGCGTGACGGTCAACATCGTCAGTCGCGACCACCTGGAGATTGCCTACAAGGCGGCGGCCGAGATCGGCACCGTCATGGTCGAGAAATACCTGGCCGGCCACGATTTCCGCCTGCTGGTGGTGGGCGACAAGCTGGTGGCAGCCGCCCGCCGCGAGCCTGCCCATGTGATCGGTGATGGCATCCACACCGTGCGCGAACTGGTGGACGAGGTCAACAAGGACCCACGTCGCGGCGATGGTCACGCCACCTCGCTGACCAAGATGCGTCTGGATGAGATCGCGGTGGCGCGCCTGGGCATCCAGGGCCTGACCCCCGACGCCATCCCGGAGGAGGGCCGCCGGGTCATCTTGCGCAACAACGCCAACCTGTCCACCGGGGGCACGGCCACCGACGTGACCGACACGGTGCACCCGGCCGTGGCCGCACGCGCCATTGCTGCGGCACAGACCATCGGTCTGGACATCTGCGGGGTGGACGTGCTGGCCGAGGGCATGCACCAACCGCTCGAAGCTCAGAATGGCGGCATCGTCGAGGTCAATGCCGCGCCCGGCTTGCGCATGCACCTGTCGCCATCGTTCGGCAAGGCCCGCCATGTGGGCGAGGCCATGGTGGCCCACCTGTTCAAGCCCGGTGAAGACGGGCGCATTCCGGTGGTGGCCGTGACCGGCACCAATGGCAAGACCACCACCGCACGCTTGACTGCACACCTGCTGGCCACCAGTGGCCTGCGCGTGGGCATGACCAACACCGATGGCGTTTACGTGAACGGCCGCCAGATCGACAGCGGCGACTGCTCTGGCCCCAAGAGCGCCCGCAGCGTGCTGATGCATCCGGATGTAGACGCCGCCGTGTTCGAAACCGCCCGGGGTGGCATCTTGCGTGAGGGCTTGGGTTACGACCGTTGCCAGACGGCGGTGGTGACCAACCTCGGCGCGGGCGACCACCTGGGTCTGAACTACATCACCACGGTCGAAGACCTGGCGGTGCTCAAGCGCGTCATCGTCATGAATGTGGCTGAAGACGGCTATGCCGTGCTCAATGCCGCCGACCCCATCGTGGTAGCGATGGCTGCCAAGTGCCCTGGAGGCGTCATCTACTTTGCAGCCGAGCCGCACAACCCCGTGCTGACCGCGCACCGTGCGCAGGGCAAGCGCAGCATCTGCATTGATGGCGATGCCATCGTCGTGGCCGAGGGCAGTTGGCGCGAGTTGCTGCCGCTGCGCGACATTCCCATCACCCGCAACGGCACGATCGGCTTCCAGATCGAGAACGTGATGGCGGCTGTGGGTGCCGCGTGGAGCAGTGGCCTGGACTGGGATTTGATCCGTCGCGGTCTGGCCAGCTTCGTCAACGATGCCGACAACGCACCGGGTCGCTTCAACGTGATGGACTACAAGGGGGCCACCGTCATTGCCGACTATGGTCACAACCCCGACGCCATGCGTGCCCTGGTGGCGGCGGTGAACGCCTTGCCGGCTCAGCGCCGCTCGGTGGTGATCAGCGGCGCCGGTGACCGCCGTGACGAAGACATCCGCGAGCAGACCGTCATCCTGGGGCAGGCGTTTGACGAGGCCATCCTCTTTCAGGATGCCTGCCAGCGTGGCCGCTCCGATGGCGAGGTGCTGAAGCTTTTGCGTGAGGGGCTGGCCGGTGCGCCCCGGGTCCAGCACATCGCCGAAATTCGCGGCGAGTTCCTGGCCATCGATACCGCCCTGGGCCGCTTGCAACCGGGGGATTTGTGCCTGGTGCTGGTGGACCAGGTCGAGGAGGCCCTGGCCCATTTGGCGCGCCGCTGTGGAGCGGCCGCGGGCGGCACGAACGCCTGACTGGGGCGATGCGAGCAGGTTGCGCCGTGTCAGTACGACACGGCGTAGCGCGTCCCGCGGTAGCGGAACACCGCTGATTTCAAACGGATTTCCTCTAGCACCAGTCCGGCCACCGGCTGGTCGCCTTCGTGGAAGACGCGGTTGTTGATCAACAGCATCCGGTTGGCAGGGCTGTCCGAGTACATCGCGCCGCTCACGCTCAAGGGGGGTAGGCTGCGACGCACGTCCTCCGGCAGCTCGGCAAGGGTGGGAACCCTCTCGGCGGGTGTGGGGGCTGGGTCCACGTGGATTGGCGCACGCGGTGTGGGCTGCGCCACGGGCAGCTTGATGGCTGGCTCGGGGTGTGTCGTCCTGTCGCCGCCAAGGTTCGTGGTGGCTGGCGCCTCAGGCCGAGTGGTGGACAGGGGCGTCGGCGTTGGCTCTTGGTCTGCAGGGTGGGGCGGGGTGGGGGCCGTCGCGATCACCGGCATGGGGGGCGTTGGGTCCTGGCGTTGGGCGAACGGCGCTGCCGATGAGGCCGTGTCCGGAGGCGACATCACTGCACCCGTCGTCATGGGACGTGTCCACTGCCAGACGGCTCCCACGGCGATCAGTACCAAGCACGCGCCCAGGCCCATCACCCACAGAGGCGGCGTGCGCAGTTGCGGTCCATCGGCCAGCTCGGCGTGGGCGGCAGGCGTGTGCAGCCCTGGCACCTGGCCTTGTTCACGTTCGGCGTCGGCCTTTTTCAGGGCATCAAGGATGTAGGACATGAGCGGACGGGCTGGCAGACAAGGAGGGAAGCGGGGCAGGGGACGAGGTGCCAAGGCGAGGTTCAACCACGCCGATGGCCCGGTTGAGCTGCATCAGGGTGGTGGCACCCACCACCCCATCGGGCGCCAGGCCCTGGGCCAGCTGAAAAGCCTGCACCTGGGCCTCCAGCGCGGCATCGAACTCGGTGGCGGCCGTGGCGGGCAGGGTGCGTCCTTCCAGGCGCGCCAGCTGGGCGGCCACCCAGCTGACTGTGGCATTGCTTTGCCCCAGCAGCAACTTAGCGCGGTAACCCGGCGGGGTGCGCCACAAGGTCACGAAGTCACCGCGCCACAAGGTGGCCAGGGTGCCCAGGGGCACCGACACGGTTTGCTCGCCCGTTTGCAGCTGGGCGTATCGCGCATCCAAGCCGGTCAACACCGCATGGCGCACCTGTGTGCCCGTTTGCAGGCGCAGCATCACCGGGCGGTCCAGTTGCCGAATCTGGGCCAGGCCGCCGCTGTTGGGGTGGCACATCAGCCCTTGTCGCCAGACGTTCTGGCAGACGTTGCCCGGCACGGCAGGCACCTGCCAGCGTGTCTGCAGCAGGCGCAGGGCCGTGTCTTCGTCTGGCAGGGCTGCTTGCATCAACTCGGCCGCGCTGACCACCGTGAACGGCGCGGCGCTGTGGGCGCTCGGCGCGCCGGCCACCACGCGACCTTCGCCGGTACCTGCAGCTTGAGAGGGCGAGGACGCGACGGCGCGGGCCGCCGCTACGGCCACCGGAACGCGTTCCGCCTTGGTGTGGCCCGCCTGAAACAGCCAGATCGCCGCGCCGACCCCGGCCACCCCGAGCAAGGCCAGGCCCGCCAAAGCCAGCTGGGTGCGGCGGCCGGAGGGTGCACGCGCCTTGGGTGCGCTGGCTGCGGCCTGCGCACGCTGACGCACCGCGCGAGGGAACACCTCGGCAGCGGCCTTGTCGACAATCGCCAGGGTCACCTGCGGCTGGTTTTCGGCATACGCGCCCAGCAAGGCTCGGTCACACAAAAGGTTGATGCGCCGGGGCACCCCACGCGTCCAGCGGTGGACGCGGCGCACGGCCTCGCTGTCGAACAGACGCCCACGCGCCAGGCCCGCCACCTTCAGGCGGTGCTGGATGTACTGCGCGGTTTCCGGCGGCGACAGCGCGTCCAGGTGGTAGCGCGCAATCACCCGCTGCGCCAGTTGTTCCATGTCGGGGCGCTCCAGCATGTCGCGCAGCTCCGGCTGGCCGATCAGCATGATCTGCAGCAGCTTGCGCTCATTGGTTTCCAGATTCGTCAGCAGTCTCAACTGCTCCAGCACCTCCGGGGACAGGTTCTGGGCCTCGTCAATGATGAGGACGTTCTCATGCCCCTCGGCGTGGCTGCTCAGCAGATAGGCATTGAGCCGGTCCACGTTCTCCTTGACACCTGACGGTGCGGCTGAGCGGGCGACGTCAGGCAGGTGGAACTCCTCGCAGATGGTCTGCAGCAACTCCGGCACCGTCAGCTTGGGGTTGAAGATGTAGGCCACATGGCAGCGCGGCGGCACCTGCTCCAGAAAACAGCGGCACACCGTGGTCTTGCCCGCGCCGATTTCCCCCGTCAGCAGCACGAAGCCGCCCCCGCCGCCCACGCCATACAGCAGGTGCGCCAGGGCCTCGCGGTGCCGCTCGCTCATGAACAGATAGCGGGGGTCGGGCGCGATCGAAAAGGGCGGCTGGGTCAGACCAAAAAAGGGCGCGTACATCTGCACAGGATAACGGTGTCCGTGCCGCGGTCATGCGCCGCCAAGGTGCACAATTGTCAGATGATGCCGCCGCTGACCTTTCCCGCCGCCAGCCTGACCCCTGCGACCTATGTGGTCGACACCAACGTCATCCTGGTGGCCAACGGCCAGCACCCCGACGTGAGTTCGGCCTGCGTGACCGCCTGTCAGGACTGGTTGCAGCGCATCATGGCCGAAGGCCGCGTGGCGCTGGACGACGCCTATGCCATCGTGGGCGAATACCAGCACAAGACCCATGCCAGCGACGGTCAGGGCGTGGGCGATGCCTTCGTGCGCTGGGTGTTGCAGCATGTGGACGATGCCGCCCGTTGCGACCTCGTGACCCTGTCCCCCGACGCCCTGCGCGGTTTTCTCAGCTTCCCGGTGGACGAAGGGCTGGCGCATTTCGATGACGCCGACCGCAAGTTCGTCGCCGTGGCGCACGCGCATCCCGAGCGCCCGCCCATCTTGCAAGCCGCTGACTCCAAGTGGCTGGACTGGGCGCCTTACCTGGCCGATCACAGCGTGCAGATCCGTTTTCTGTGTCAAGCCGAGGTCCAGGAATTCCATCACCACAAGTTCGGCTGCTGACGTACCCCCTCCTGTGACTCACCCCATGTCGCATACCCACGATTTCTTCCGCTTCCCCCACACCCCCCACATCGCTTGGCTGGCCAGCGGTACGCCGCGCGACGACAAGGTGCTGTCGCCCGATGAGGCCCAGGCCCTGCTGCAGCACCCCGTGGTGGTCGAAGAAAAGCTCGACGGCGCCAACATGGGCATCTCGTTTTCGAGCGAAGCCGTGCTGCATGTGCAAAACCGTGGCCAGTACCTCAACAAGCCCTACGGCGGCCAGTTCTCACGTCTGGACGAGTGGCTGGCCATCCGCGAGGGCGATCTGTTCGATGCCCTGGGCGACCGCCTGATCCTGTTCGGAGAGTGGTGTGCCGCCCAGCACTCTCTGGACTACGAGACGCTGCCTGATTGGTTCTTGGCCTTCGATGTGTACGACCGCGACGAACAGCGTTTCTGGAGCACCCGCCGCCGCCATGAACTGGCTCAGAAGCTGGGCCTGCGCGAGGTGCCCCGCGTCAGCGCCGGCGAGACCAGCCTGCCCGTGCTGACCGAGTGGGTGCAGTCCCACCGCAGCCACTACCGGCTCGGTTCACTCGAAGGTGTGGTGGTTCGCCATGAAGACGAGGACTGGCTGCTGGGCCGTGCCAAGCTCGTTCGGCCTGACTTCGTGCAGAGCATCGAAGAGCACTGGCGCAGCCGTGCCATCCAGTGGAACCGCGTGGCCTGGACGGACGAGGCCGGTGCATGAGCGAACAACACGGCCTACCGTTCCTGCGCGAAACGCTGCTTTTTCTGACGCTGGCCGGCGTCCTCATCCCCTTGCTGCAGCGCCTGAAAGTCAATCAGGTGCTCGGTTTCCTGGGTGTGGGGCTGGTGGTCGGCCCCTACGGCCTGGGCCTGTGGGTGGACACCTGGCCGTGGTTGGCGCAGTTCACCTTCCCGCAAGGGTCCGGTGTGACCGCCCTGGCCGAGATGGGCGTGCTGTTCCTGATGTTCATGATCGGGCTGGAGCTCTCGGCCGAACGCCTGTGGGCCATGCGGCGTTGGGTGTTCGGCGCGGGAGCGCTGCAGGTGGTGCTGTCCTCGGGTGTCATCTGTGCACTGGCCATGGCCTTTGGCAACTCCTGGCAGGCCTCGCTGGTGCTGGGCATGGTCTTGTCCTTGTCGTCCACGGCGGTGATCGTGCAACTGCTGTCCCAGCGCGAGGCCTTGGCCACCCCCATGGGGCAATCCGTCTTCGCTGTGCTGATGTTCCAGGACTTGGCCGTGGTGCCCGTCCTCATCCTCATCGACCTGCTGGGCCGAGGCAGCAGCCCGGACATGTGGTCGGTGACGGGTCTGACCTTGCTGAAATCCGTGGTGGCCGTTGTCCTGATCTTTTTGGTGGGGCGCAAGATCATCCGCCCCCTGTTCCGCAACTTCGCGCGTCAACGCCAGTCCGATGTGTTCATGGCCCTGACCCTGCTGGCCACCCTCAGCATCGCAGGCCTTACCGCGGCCGCCGGCCTGTCCATGGCCCTGGGGGCCTTGCTGGCGGGCTTGCTGCTGGCCGAAACCGAATACCGTCACGAGGTCGAGGTCACCATCGAGCCCTTCAAGGGGCTGTTGATGGGGCTGTTCTTCATGACCGTCGGCATGGGCATCGACGCCCGCGAGATCCTGGCCAACCCGCTGTGGGTGCCCCTCTCGGTCATCGGCCTCATCCTGATCAAGGCGGTGGTGGTCACCGGCATTTTCCGCATTGGCGGACTCAGTTGGGGGCGCTCGGTCGAGTCGGGCTTGCTGCTGGGGCAGGGCGGCGAGTTCGCGTTCATCGTCGTCGGGGTGGCGGCTGCCAGCAAGTTGCTGTCGCCCGAGATGGCGCAGTTCGTCTTGCTGGTCGTCGGCCTCACCCTTTTTGTCACGCCCATGGTGGCGCAATGGGGGCAATGGCTGGGCGCTCGCCTCGATGCAAAGCACCCGCCGGCCAGTCCACTCAGCATGCTGGAAACCGTGCCCTCACTGGGGACAGGGCAGGTGGTGATCGCCGGCTATGGCCGCGTGGGCCAGTTGATCGGGGAGTTGCTGCTGGACCAGGGGGTGTCCTTCGTGGCCGTCGAGCAAGACGCCAATGTGGTGGCCCGCCTGCGCAACAAAGGCAAACCCGTGTTCTATGGCAATGCCGCACGCCCTGAATTCCTGCAGCGCTTGCATGTGGGTGAGGCCGCCGCCGTGGTAGTCACCATGGATCAGCCTGCAGCGGCCCTCGCCACCGTGCGTGCGGTGCGCGGCGAGTACCCCAAGCTGCAGATTTTCGCCCGCTCTCGCGACACCAAGCACGCGCGTGACCTGCTGGCCGCAGGCGCCAACATGGTCATCCCGGAAACGGTCGAGGCGGGTTTGCAGTTGTCTGCCTTCGTGCTTGACGCACTGGGTGTGCCCGAAACCACCGTGGGCCACGTGCTCGACCGCGAGCGCACCCGCCGCGTGGCTGACCTCAACAACGGTGCCGTGACCTGAGCCTGCGGCGCGGTCAGCGACGCCTCAAGGCTGCGCCAGCCAACGTTGGGCCAGCTTCACCCAGAAGGTGCCGCCCAGCGGTATCAGCTCGTCGTTGAAGTCGTAGCTGGGGTTGTGCAGCGTGCATGGCCCCAGGCCATGGCCGCCTTCACGGTGCGTGCCATCGCCATTGCCGATCACGAAGTACGCGCCTGGCTTGTGCTGCAGGAAAAAGCTGAAGTCCTCTGCGCCCATCGTGGCCTCGAACAGCTGCACACGCTCCGGCCCCACCACCTCGGTCATGACCTGGTGAACGAAAACCGTCTCGGCGCTGTGATTGATGGTGGGCGGGTAATTGCGCTGAAACTCGAAAGCGGCCGTGGCACCGAAGGCGGCACTGAGCTGGTGGCTCAGTTCCCGCATCCGCTCCTCGATCAGGTCCAGCGTCTCGTCTGTGAAGGTGCGCACCGTGCCTTGCAGGGTCACCGATTCGGGCACCACATTGGTCGCTTCCCCGGCCTGGATCATCGTCACCGAAATCACGCCAGTCTCGATGGGGCGCAGATTGCGCGTCAGGATGGTCTGAAAAGCCTGCACCAACTGGCAGGCCACGGGGACCGGGTCGATGCCCAGGTGGGGCATGGCCCCGTGGGTGCCCTTGCCCCGGATGGTGATGTGAAACTCGTTGCTGGACGCAAAACAAGGGCCGTCCTTGATGGCGAAGGTGCCCGCCGGCATCCCCGGCCAGTTGTGCATACCGAAAATTGCATCCATCGGAAAGCGCTCGAACAGGCCATCCTGGATCATCGCGCGGGCCCCCCCGCCACCTTCTTCGGCGGGCTGGAAGACCAGGATCACCTTGCCATCAAAGTCGCGGGTGGCCGCCAGATGCTGTGCCGCCGACAGCAGCATGGCGGTATGCCCGTCATGACCGCAGGCATGCATGCGACCGGCATGGCGACTGGCGTGCGCAAACTGGTTGTGCTCGGTCATGGGCAGCGCGTCGATGTCGGCACGCAAACCGATGGCACGCGGGCCTGGGCGCCCCTGGATGACTCCCACCACCCCGGTCTTGCCCAGTCCCCGGTGCACCTCGATGCCCCAGGCCGCCAGCGTTCGCGCAATCACCTCGGACGTTCGCTCCTCCTGAAAGCACAACTCAGGGTGGGCGTGGATGTCTCGGCGCAGCACGCGCAGGGCGTCGCTCTGTGCCAGCAGTTCAGGCAGCACGAGTGAGGGAGGGACGGCTTGGAGCTTGGACATCGGAATATCACCGCAAAAATGGCGTCTGAACCATCTTACCCGTCCGCGCCGGCCCCCGATCAAGGGGGAGGATTGTCCGCCAGGCGATCAATGCTTGAGCGTGGGGCTTGACGTATGGAGTGAGCTATTTATAGTTCGCGCTTTTGGCCCCCTTTACAAATTTTTGAGGACGCTCATGAGCGATGTGCAGTTTCAGCAAGCCCACAACCTCGGTCTGCCCAAGGCCCGTGAATTGGCCCAGCGTTGGGCCGACGGCGCCGCAGCCAAGATGGGCCTGACCTGCAAGCACCAGGAAGGTGCCGAGCAGGACGTTATCGCCTTCGAGCGCTCGGGTGTCAACGGCACCATGACCGTCACCGCCAACAGCTTCGATGTGAACATCAAGCTCGGCCTGATGATGAAGGCCTTCAAGCCCATGATCGAAGCCGAACTCGCCAAGAACGTTAGCCGCATGGTGGAAAAAGGTGCCGGGAGCGCCCAGGCCTGAGCCTGAAAATGGACGGGGGCAAGCACGCTGGGCCGTGCCAGCCTAGAATCGCCCCCTTCATGAGCGCCGTATCCTTTCAGCACGTATCCAAGACCTTCGACTCCGGCGGGCGCACCGTGCGCGCCCTGCAAGATGTCAGTTTTGACATCGAAGAAGGCGAATTTTTTGGCCTACTGGGCCCCAACGGGGCCGGCAAGACCACCCTCATCAGCATCCTCGCGGGGCTGAGCCGCGCCTCGGCCGGCCGGGTCACCGTGCAGGGCCACGATGTGGTGAGCGACTACGCCCAGTCTCGCCGTGCCCTCGGTGTTGTGCCCCAAGAACTGGTGTTCGACCCGTTTTTCTCGGTTCGTGAAACGCTGCGCAACCAGAGTGCCTACTTCGGCCTGCGGCGCAACGACGACTGGATCGACGAACTCCTGTCTCACCTGGGCCTGAGTGACAAGGCCGAGGCCAACATGCGCCAGCTCTCGGGCGGCATGAAGCGCCGCGTGCTGGTGGCCCAGGCCCTGGTGCACCGCCCGCCCGTCATCGTGCTCGACGAACCCACCGCCGGCGTCGACGTGGAATTGCGCCAGACCCTGTGGCATTTCATCGCCCGCCTCAACAAGGAAGGGCACACGGTGCTGCTGACCACCCATTACCTGGAAGAAGCCGAAGCCCTGTGCCACCGCATCGGCATGCTCAAGAAGGGCGAGCTGGTTGCGCTGGACCGCACCTCGGCCCTCCTGGCCGGTACGGCGTCCACGATGTTGCGCTTCAAGACCGACGCCGCCTTGCCCGCCGATCTGGCTGCGCAGGCTCGCATCACCGGTCGCGTGGTGCAACTGCCAGCCCATGACGCGGCCGAGGTCGAAACCCTGCTGACGCGACTGCGTGAGGCCGGGTGTCCGGTCGAAGACCTGGAGCTGGGTCGGGCTGATCTGGAAGACGTGTTCCTGGCCATCATGCAAGGGCAACAAGGAGCTCGGGCATGAACTGGCGCGAGTCTTTCGAGGGCGTTCGCCCCCTGTTCGTCAAAGAAATCATGCGCTTCTGGAAGGTGGCCTTCCAGACCGTTGGGGCCCCGGTGCTCACCGGCATGCTCTACCTGCTCATCTTTGGCCACGTGCTCGAAGAACATGTCGAGGTCTTCCCCGGCGTGCGCTACACCAGCTTCCTCATCCCCGGCCTGGTGATGATGAGCCTGCTGCAGAATGCCTTCGCCAACGCCTCGTCCTCGCTCATCCAGAGCAAGATCACTGGCAATCTCGTGTTTGTGCTGCTGACGCCCTTGTCACACCGCGCCTGGTTCCTCGCCTATGTGGGCGCCTCGCTGGTGCGTGGCCTGGTAGTAGGTTTCGGCGTGTTCGCCGTCACGGCCTGGTTCGCCTGGCCCGGTCTGGCCGAACCCTGGTGGATGCTCACCTTTGCCGTACTGGGCGGCACCTTGCTGGGCACGCTGGGCCTGATTGCCGGTCTGTGGGCCGAGAAATTCGACCAGCTGGCGGCGTTCCAGAACTTCGTCATCGTGCCCATGACCTTCCTGTCGGGCGTGTTCTATTCGGTGCATTCCCTGCCGCCTTTCTGGCAGAGCGTGTCCCACCTCAACCCCTTCTTCTACCTGATCGACGGATTCCGCCGGGGCTTCTTCGGGGTCAGTGACGTCAGTCCCTGGCTCAGCCTCGCGGTCGTGGGCACCGCCACGACCCTGGTCGCCTTGCTGGCCCTGCGCCTGCTCAAGACCGGCTACAAAATCCGTCACTGATTGTCTGAAAGACGCACCATGGCCAACCCCACCCCCGACGAAGTCCAGCAGTACATTGCCGCCGGCCTGCCTTGCACCCACCTCGCCGTAGAAGGCGATGGGCAGCACTTCTTTGCCACCATCGTCTCCGGCGAGTTCGAAGGCAAGAGCCGTGTCATGCGCCACCAGCGCGTTTACCAGGCCCTCGGCGATAGAATGCGGGAGCAGATCCATGCGCTGTCGATGAAGACCCTGACGCCCGCCGAGTGGGCAGCGCAGGCCTGAGTCGGCCGCACACGGTTTTTTCACGGTCACCCCTAATTCAGGCGCGACCTCCACTGCGGTGGGGGCATCGCGCCCTCTGTGTTTCATGGACAAACTCCTGATCCGTGGCGGTCGTCGCCTCCAAGGCGAAGTGACGATCTCCGGCGCCAAGAACGCCGCCTTGCCCGACCTGTGCGCCACGCTGTTGAGCGCCGAGCCGGTGACCCTGGCCAACGTGCCGCAATTGCAGGACGTGTCCACCACGTTCAAGCTGCTGGCCAATATGGGTGTGGTCGCCCGTCGCCACGAGGACAACCCCGACCTGGTCACGCTCGACGCCGGTGGGGTGGCCAACCCCGAGGCGCCGTACGAGCTGGTCAAGACCATGCGGGCGTCCATCCTGGTGCTGGGCCCGTTGCTGGCACGTTTCGGCCGCGCTCGCGTGTCGCTGCCCGGCGGCTGCGCCATCGGCTCACGTCCGGTGGACCAGCACATCAAGGGCCTGCAGGCCATGGGCGCCCAGATCACGGTGGCCCACGGCTACATCGAAGCCAGCACGCCGCTGGATGCCAACGGCCAGCCCACGCGCCTCAAGGGTGCCAGCATCACCACCGACATGGTCACGGTGACGGGCACCGAGAACTTCCTCATGGCCGCCGCCCTGGCCGAGGGGGAGACCATCTTGGAGAACGCCGCCAAAGAGCCGGAAATCACCGACCTCGTCGATCTGCTGGTGGCCATGGGCGCCCAGATCGAAGGCCGGGGCACCAGCCGCATCCGCATCCAGGGTGTCGAGCGCCTGCACGGCCTGACCGAGGCGAACGCCCACCAGATCATCCCCGACCGCATCGAGGCGGGCACCTTCCTGTGCGCCGTGGGCGCCGCCGGTGGCGATGTCACCTTGCGCAAGGCCCAGGCCGAGCACCTGGGCGCGGTCATCGACAAGCTGCGCGAAGCCGGTGTGGGCATCGAGACCGGTACTGACTGGATCCGCGTGACCGCCAGCAGTCGTCCGAAGGCCGTGGGTTTCCGCACCAGTGAGTACCCCGCGTTCCCCACCGACATGCAAGCCCAGTTCATGGCGCTGGACTGCGTGGCCGAGGGCAGTGCGGTGATCCACGAGACCATCTTCGAAAACCGCTTCATGCACGTCAATGAGCTGATCCGCCTGGGCGCCAACATCACGGTGGACGGCCGCAGCGCGGTGGTCACCGGCGTGCCTCAGTTGTCGGGTGCCACCGTCATGGCCACCGACCTGCGCGCCTCGGCCAGCCTCGTGATCGCCGGCCTCGTGGCCGAAGGCGAAACCCTGGTCGACCGCATTTATCACCTCGATCGGGGCTACGACCGCATGGAAGCCAAGCTGCGCGGCATTGGGGCTGACATCACCCGCATCAAGGGAACAAGCTGACCATGATCACCCTCGCACTTTCCAAAGGCCGCATCTTCGAAGAAACCTTGCCCTTGCTGGCTGCCGCTGGCATTGAGGTGACCGAAGACCCGGAAAAGACCCGCAAGCTCATCCTCAACACCAACCGCCCTGACGTGCGTGTGGTGCTGGTGCGCGCCACCGACGTGCCCACCTACGTGGCCTACGGCGGCGCCGACATCGGTGTGGCCGGCAAGGACATCCTCATCGAGCACGCCGGCAGCGCCGGTGGCAACGATGGCCTGTACCAGCCGCTCGACCTCAACATCGCCAAGTGCCACATGAGCGTGGCCGTGCGGGCTGATTTCGACTACGCCGCCGCCGTCAAGCAAGGCTCGCGCATCCGTGTGGCGACCAAGTACACCACCATCGCCCGCGAGCACTTTGCCAACAAGGGCGTGCACGTGGACCTGATCAAGCTGTACGGCTCGATGGAGCTGGCGCCCTTGACCGGGCTGGCCGATGCCATCGTCGACCTGGTGTCCACCGGCAACACGCTCAAGGCCAACAAGCTGGTCGAGGTCGAGCACATCATGGACATCAGCTCGCGTCTGGTGGTCAACCAGGCCGCGCTCAAGCTCAAGCGCGATGCCATCCGTGCGCTGATCCAGGCCTTCGAGTCGGCCATCCCGGCCTGAAGCCTGTCTCAGGCGCAGCCTGCGCTATGACGCCGATCGCGACAAGCCATCGCCTCGGCGTCCACTTCGCCCCCGTTTTCTGAGATCCTTGGCACCATGACAGTCCAGATTCGCCACCTCGCCACCTCCCAGCCCGACTTTGAAGCCGCCTTCCAGAAGGTGCTGCACTGGTCGGCCGAGACCGACACGGCCATCGAAGACCGCGTGGCCGCCATCCTGGCCGATGTGCGCACCCGCGGCGATGCCGCCGTGCTGGAGTACACCGCCCGCTTCGACCAACTGGACGTGGCGAGCCTGGCCGACCTGGAGCTGGGTCAGGCCGAACTGAAGGCCGCGTTCGACAGCCTGCCCGAAGTCCAGCGCACCGCCCTGCAAGCCGCCTCTGCCCGCGTGCGCAGCTACCACGAGCGTCAGAAGCAGGCCTGCGGCCTGAGCTGGTCTTACCGCGACGAAGACGGCACCTTGCTGGGCCAGAAGGTCACGCCGCTGGACCGCGTGGGCATCTATGTGCCCGGTGGCAAGGCCGCGTATCCCTCGTCCGTGCTGATGAACGCCATCCCCGCCCATGTGGCCGGCGTGCCCGAGATCATCATGGTCGTGCCAACCCCCCGTGGCGAGAAAAACCCGCTGGTGCTGGCCGCCGCCTACGTGGCCGGCGTCAGCCGGGCCTTCACCATCGGTGGGGCGCAGGCTGTGGGGGCACTCGCCTATGGCACCGCCACGGTCCCCAAGGTCGACAAGATTACCGGTCCGGGCAATGCCTATGTGGCCAGCGCCAAGAAGCACGTCTTCGGCCAGGTCGGCATCGACATGATCGCCGGACCCAGCGAAATCCTCGTGCTGGCCGACGGCAGCACCCCGGCCGACTGGGTGGCGATGGACCTGTTCAGCCAGGCCGAACACGACGAACTGGCGCAAAGCATCCTGCTGTGCCCGGACGCCGCCTACATCGCCCAGGTGCAGGCTGCGATCGACCGCCTGCTGCCCACCATGCCGCGCGCCGCCATCATCCGTGCCTCTCTGGAAGGGCGGGGCGCCCTGATCCACACCCGCAGCATGGAAGAAGCGTGCGAGATCAGCAACCGCATCGCCCCCGAGCATCTGGAAGTCAGCAGCAACAACCCGCACACCTGGGAGCCGCTGCTCCGTCACGCTGGTGCCATCTTCTTGGGGGCGTATACCTCCGAGTCGTTGGGCGACTACTGTGCCGGCCCCAACCACGTGTTGCCCACGTCCGGCACCGCCCGCTTCAGCTCGCCCCTGGGGGTTTACGACTTCCAAAAGCGCAGCAGCCTGATCGAGGTCAGTGAAGCCGGTGCTCAGGTCTTGGGCAAGACGGCGGCCGTGCTGGCCTACGGCGAAGGCCTGCAGGCCCACGCGCAGGCGGCCGAGTTCCGAATGCGCGTCAAGACACTGGACTGATCCCCGTCCCCGTCCCGGTACCGGGTACGGGGCTGTTCAGCGCCGAGACTTGGCGTTAGCATCATCGCAAAACGGCAGTTGTTCTGATATCTGGTTGGATGATGCAGGGCGCCGAAACGCTGGGAGTGGGTGTGCTGATCTTGACCGGGTTGTGTGTGGGCTGTGATGCCGGGTGGTCGGCATGATTGCTGAGGGGGTGTCTGTGTCCACCTGGGGGCTGCTGCTCCTCGTGTTGGCAATGGTCTTGGCTTTCCTCATGAGCCTGCGTACGCATCCCGACCCTCGGCGCGGCCCGCGCGCCAGCTTGGGCAATGCCCTGCTGTCGTCCGACCCCTTGCAGCGGGCACGCATCTGGCGTTTCCTTTTCGGGGCCAGCAACCATGCCTTCGGCCTGTTGGCCCTGAATTACGGGGCGCACCGCGGCGTGTTGGACGCCTTGGCCAGTCGTCAGTTGACGGCAGTGGCGGTGCTGGCCATCGGTGGGATCTACGTGGTGCTGCGCACGGGGTGGAATCGGCGTTTCGCCGATCCGGCGCTGATCGAGCCTCAGATGTGGGTGGGCATCGTCTTGCTGGGGTGGGGTTATCTGATCGGGGGGCCGGCTCGGCCCGTGGCCCTGATCCTGCTTTTCGTCATCCTGATGTTCGCCTTGCTCACCGTCACGTTCCGGCAGATGGCGCGCGCGAGTGCGCTGGCGGTGCTGGTGTTCGGTGTGGCTTCTCTGGGTGTGGTCGGTCGGGAGGGCGGGCAGCCGCTCGTGGTCGAATTGCAGGTGCTGTATTTCTGCGTCCTGCTGATCATTTTGAGTTGCGCCTGTGTGCTGGTGCGGCAACTCTCCCTCCTGCGTGAGCGGGCGGCACACGCCCGGCACGATCTGGCTGAGGCCATGGCCAAGCTCCATGGTCAGGTCATCCGTGATGAGTTGACCGGACTGTTCAACCGCCGGCACATGCACAAGCTTCTGCGCATTGAGCAAAACCGCGCCGACCGCTCAGGCTTTCCATGGTGCGTGGCCATGATCGACCTGGATCTGTTCAAGCGCGTCAACGACGAACACGGTCATGCTGTGGGGGATGAGGTGCTGCGCTCGACCGCCCAGGTGCTCAGTGGCGGGCTGCGCGGGGCCGATCAGGTGGCCCGCTGGGGTGGGGAGGAGTTCCTCGTCATGTTCCCGGATACCGACAGCGACGATGCCTGCCAGGTGTTGGAGCGCATCGGCCAGGCGCTCTCGCGCACCCAGGTGAGCCCGACCGTGCCGGATCTGCGCGTCACGTTCTCGGCCGGGGTGACGCGCCACTTGGCCGATGAGCCCTTGGCGCACACCATTGATCGGGCCGACCATGCCCTCTATCGCGCCAAGGCGTCAGGTCGCAACCGCACGGAGTGCTTGTCTGGGCCGGTCTGACGACCTGGATGACACCCTCGTGAGATAATCCATCGGGCTAACTGCGCTGTTTCAGCCTTGGCCCCATGAGCACCCCAGATACCCTTTTGAATACCTTCCGCGCCGATGTGCGCGCCATGCACGCCTACCACGTGCAGGATGCCGCCGGCTACATCAAGCTCGACGCGATGGAAAACCCCTTTACCCTGCCGCCTGCGCTGCAGGACGAGCTGGGCAAGCGTCTGGGGCAGGTGGCCTTGAACCGTTACCCCGGCACCCGTTTGCAGGACCTGCACGCCGCCTTGCGCCGTTACGCCCACGTTCCCGAGGGAGACGGTCTGGTGCTCGGCAATGGCTCCGATGAATTGATTTCGCTGCTGTCGGTGGCCTGCGCACAGCCGGGCGCCGTGGCCTTGGCACCGCTGCCTGGCTTCGTCATGTACGAGGCCTTTGCCAAGCAGAATGGCCTGCGTTTCGTCGGCGTGCCGCTGACGGCCGATTTCGAACTGGACACGCCCGCCATGCTGGCTGCGATCCGCGAACATCGCCCGGCCTTGACCTACATCGCCTACCCGAACAACCCCACGGCCAACCTGTGGGATGACGACGCGATCGAACAGATCGTGCAAGCAGTGGGCGCCAATGGCGTGGGTCTGGTGGTGATCGACGAGGCCTACCAGCCTTTCGCCAGCCGCAGCTACCTGGCGCGCCTGGCACAGCATCCGCATGTGCTGTTGATGCGCACGCTCTCCAAGTTTGGTCTGGCCGGCGTGCGCCTGGGCTACATGATGGGCCGCGCCGACCTCATCGAGCAGGTCGAGAAAGTGCGCCCGCCCTACAACATCAGCGTGCTCAACACCGAAGCCGCCCTGTTTGCGCTGGAACACGCTGACGAGTTCGCGCGGCAAGCCGAGGTCATCAAGGCCGAACGCGAGCGCCTGCTGGCCTTCCTGGCTACCGTGCCCGGCGCCCGTGCCTATCCCAGCCAGGCCAATATGATCCTGGTGCGCGTCAACGATGCGGCGGCCACCTTTGCGGCCCTCAAGTCCCGAGGGATTCTGATCAAGAATGTGGCGGGCCTGCACCAATTGCTGGCAAACTGCGTCCGATTGACCGTGGGTCTGCCATCTGAAAATGACGCTTTGATGGCGGCATTGGCCGAGATCCTGCGTGAACCCCTGACAAGTCTTTCTGCATGAACGCTCCTCAACAGGTGTCGGCCCCTGACTGCGCCGACCGCGTGGCCGAGGTCACCCGCCACACCGCCGAAACCCAGATCACCGTGCGCGTCAACCTCGACGGCACGGGTGCCGCCAAGCTGCACACCGGCATCGGGTTCTTCGACCACATGCTCGACCAGATTGCCCGTCATGGCCTGGTCGACCTGGACATCCACGCAGTGGGCGACCTGCACATTGACGGCCACCACACGGTGGAAGACGTGGGCATCACCCTGGGGCAAGCGTTTGCCAAGGCCGTGGGCGACAAGAAGGGCATCCGCCGTTATGGCCATGCCTACGTGCCACTCGACGAAGCCCTGTCGCGCGTCGTCATCGACTTCTCGGGTCGTCCCGGCCTGCACATCGACGTGCCTTTCACCTCCGGCAGCATCGGCGGGTTTGACACGCAGTTGACCTATGAGTTCTTCCAGGGCTTCGTCAACCATGCGGGCGTGACCCTGCACATCGACAACCTCAAGGGCACCAATGCCCACCACCAGTGCGAAACCGTCTTCAAGGCGTTTGCCCGTGCCATGCGCGGCGCCCTTGAGCGTGACCCCCGCATGGCGGGCGTGATCCCATCGACCAAGGGCTCGCTGTGAGCCTGGCTCTCTGTTGCTAACCTTTTGACTCTCATGAGCCAGACCTCGACAGTGGCCGTCATCGACTACGGCATGGGCAATCTGCGATCGGTGTCGCAGGCGGTGGAGCACGCCGCCAAGGACCTGAACCTGAACGTGGTGGTCACCAACGACCCTGCCGTGGTGCGCGCCGCCCAGCGCGTCGTGCTGCCAGGGCAAGGCGCCATGCGCGACTGCATGAGCGAGCTGCGTGGCTCCCATGGCGGCGATCTGCTGGGCGCCGTGCTGGAGGCCGCCGCGAACAAGCCCCTGATGGGCGTGTGCGTGGGCATGCAGATGCTCCTCGACCACTCCGAAGAGCAGGACACCCCCGGTCTGGGCCTGATCCCCGGCAAGGTGGTGCGTTTCCGCCTTGATGGCATGACCCAGCCCGACGGCAGCCGCTACAAGGTGCCGCAGATGGGCTGGAACACCGTGCACCAAAGCCGCCACGAAGGCGTCTGGGGCGGTCAGCCGCATCCGGTGTGGGCCGGTATTCCCGACAACAGCTATTTTTACTTCGTTCACAGCTACCATGCCGTCGTGAACGACCCTCGGCACAGCGCAGGCGAGACCGACTACGGTGTGCGCTTTACCTGCGCCATTGCCAGGGATAATATTTTTGCGACGCAGTTCCACCCTGAAAAGAGTGCGGAGCATGGCTTGGCCCTGTATCGCAATTTCCTGCTCTGGCAGCCCTGATGTCGGGCCCGGGCTTTTCAACGACTTCCTCACTGACGCACCACAGCCATCATGCTGCTGATCCCTGCGATTGACCTGAAAGACGGCAAGTGTGTTCGCCTCAAGCAAGGCGACATGAACGACTCCACCACCTTTGGCGAAGACCCGGCCGCGATGGCCCGGCGCTGGCTGGATGCCGGCGCGCGTCGCTTGCACCTGGTGGACCTCAATGGCGCTTTTGCCGGCCAGCCCGTCAATCAGGCTGCCATCAAGGCCATCCTCAAAGAGGTGGGCGAGGAGATCCCCGTGCAACTGGGCGGCGGCATCCGTGACCTCGACACCATCGAGCGCTACCTCGACGGCGGCCTGAGCTACGTCATCATCGGCACGGCTGCGGTCAAGAACCCCGGTTTCCTGCGCGATGCCTGCACTGCCTTCGGGGGGCACATCATCGTGGGCCTGGACGCCAAGGACGGCAAGGTCGCCACCGACGGCTGGAGCAAGCTCTCCGGTCACGAGGTCGTGGACCTGGCCAAGAAGTTCGAAGACTATGGTGTCGAAGGCGTCATCTACACCGACATCGGCCGTGACGGCATGCTGTCGGGTGTCAACATCGACGCCACGGTCAAGCTGGCCCAGGCGCTGAGCGTTCCCGTGATCGCCTCGGGTGGCCTGTCCAACCTGCAGGACATCGAGCGCCTGTGCGCCGTTGAGTCCGAAGGTGTCGCAGGCGTGATCTGCGGCCGCGCCATCTACACCGGCGACCTCGATTTCGCCGCCGGCCAAAAGCGCGCCGACGAACTCAACGGCGGCGTCTGACGTGCTGGCCAAACGCATCATCCCCTGCCTGGACGTGACGGGTGGACGCGTCGTCAAGGGCGTCAACTTTGTCGAACTGCGTGACGCCGGTGATCCGGTCGAGATCGCGGCGCGCTACAACGACCAGGGCGCCGACGAGCTGACCTTCCTGGACATCACCGCGACCAGCGATGGCCGCGATGTGATCTTGCACATCATCGAAGCCGTGGCCTCGCAGGTTTTCATCCCCTTGACGGTCGGTGGGGGTGTGCGCAGGGTTGAAGACGTGCGTCGCCTGCTCAACGCTGGGGCTGACAAGGTCAGCTTCAACTCGGCGGCGCTGGCCAATCCGCCGGTCATCCGCGAAGCCTCCGAGCGCTATGGCTCGCAGTGCATCGTGGTGGCCATCGATGCCAAGAAGCGCCATGGCGAAGACCTCGCGACCCGCGGGCCGGGCTGGGATGTCTACAGCCACGGGGGCCGCAAGAACGTGGGCCTTGATGCTGTGGCCTGGGCCAAGCAGATGGCCGAGCACGGTGCGGGTGAGATCTTGCTGACCAGCATGGACCGTGACGGCACCAAGTCGGGCTTCGATCTGGAGCTGACCCGGGCCGTGAGCGACGCGGTGAGCGTGCCAGTGATCGCCTCGGGCGGCGTGGGCAACCTCGACCACCTGGCCGATGGCGTGCAGCAGGGCGGGGCGGATGCCGTGCTGGCTGCCAGCATCTTCCACTACGGTGAGTACACCGTGGCGCAGGCCAAGGCCTTGATGGCCCAACGGGGCATCCCGGTGCGACTCTGATCGCTTGGCAGGGGCAGATGGCCCTGCCCACACCACTTGCAAAAAAAGGCCGCGTTCACAGCGGCCTTTTGTCATCTCGACGCAGCTCGTGCGCGGCACCTGACGCCCCACCTCACGCGGGGTTCTCGATTTCGATGAAGGTGTGCTGCACGCCCAATTGCTCGACCAGGTGCTGGCCCAGCGCCTGCACCCCATATCGCTCACTGGCGTGGTGACCGCAGGCCAGGAAGGCCACGCCGGTTTCACGCGCGTAGTGAGCCTGTGGCTCGGAAATTTCACCGGTGAGGAACACGTCAGCCCCTGCGGCGATCGCGCCTTCGAAGTAGCTTTGCGCCCCGCCACTGCACCAGGCCACGCGGCGCAGCGGGCGGCCATCCCCAGACAGGCCCACCGGCTCGCGGCCCATCACGGCGCGTATGCGGGCCTGCAGATCGTCGAAGCTCAGCCCTTCAGGCGCCGCCCCAATGAAGCCCAGGTCCTGCTCGCCAAAGCGTGCATCGGCTTGCAGCCCCAGTTGTTCTCCCCACTGGGCGTTGTTGCCCAGGCTGGCGTGGGCGTCCAGCGGCAGGTGGTAGGCCAGCAGGTTGATGTCGTGGGCCAGCAGGCGTGACAGACGCTGCTTCATCCAGCCCGTGACCCGCCCGTCCTGTCCCTTCCAGAACAGCCCATGGTGGACCAGGATGGCATCGGCCCCAGCTTCGATGGCCGCCTCAATCAGAGCCAGGCTGGCCGTGACCCCAGTCACCACGGTGCGAATCACCTGCTTGCCCTCCACCTGCAGACCGTTCGGCCCATAATCCCGAAAGCGTTCGGCCTCCAGCAACTGGTGTAGGTGTGAATGCAGGGTGTCTCTATCGATCACGGCGGGCCCTTTCTGGCTTGTGATGTACATGCGCAAAACCTGGTTGATTTTCTCGCAGACGGTGACCGTTGCCGTCGGTGTGCTCTTTGTGGTGGCGACTTTCCGTCCGCAGTGGCTCTCGGGCTGGACGTCCCGACAGGGATTACCCGTTCCCACCGTGCTCGTGGCCCCGTCACCGGCGGGCAGTGCCGCCAGTGCTGAGCGCCAGGCGCAGACCAGTTTCCGGGATGCCGCCCGCAAGGCCGCCCCCACGGTGGTCAGCGTGAGTGCCAGCAATACAGCAGCGCGCCAGAGTCGCCGCAGCGACCCTTGGTTCCGTTACTTCTTCGGTGACCAGGAGTCACAACCCCAGTCCGGTGTGGGCTCAGGGGTGATTGTCTCGCCTGAAGGCTACGTGCTCACGAACAACCATGTGGTCGACCGCATGGACGACATCCAGATCATGCTCAGCGATGGCCGCAAAGCCTCGGCGGAGGTCATCGGGACGGACCCTGACACCGATCTGGCGGTGCTCAAGGTCGAGCTCGATCGCCTGCCGGCCATCACCTTCGGCAGTTCGGAAACCTTGCAGGTGGGCGACGCCGTGCTGGCCATCGGGAACCCCTTCGGTGTGGGCCAGACCGTCACCTCGGGCATCGTCAGTGCCTTGGGCCGCAATCAACTGGGCATCAACACCTTCGAGAACTTCATCCAGACCGACGCGGCCATCAATCCCGGCAATTCGGGCGGCGCCCTGGTGGACATCGACGGCAATCTGGTGGGCATCAACAGCGCCATCTACTCCCGCTCGGGTGGCAGCATGGGCATCGGTTTCGCGATTCCCGTGTCCACTGCCCGGCAGGTGATGGAGAGCCTGATCCGTGACGGTCAGGTCACCCGTGGCTGGATCGGGGTCGAGCCGCGCGACCTGACACCCGAGATCGCCGAAACCTTCAATCTGCCTCTCAAAGAGGGCGTGCTCATCACCGGCGTGCTCCACAACGGGCCTGCGGCCCTGGGGGGCGTGCGTCCTGGGGATGTGGTGGTGGAGGTTGCCTCCCAGAAGGTCGCCAACACGGCCCAGTTGCTCAATGCCGTGGCTGCGCTCAAGCCGGGTGAAGCGGCCCAGTTGCGCCTGCTGCGCGGCGGTCAGAGCCTGACCGCCATGGTCACGGTGGCCAAGCGCCCGAAGATGGCCCTGCCGGCACAGGCCCAGCAGGACGACAGCGAAGAGTGACGCCCCAGCCCGCGAACGCGGGCTTTTTCAACCTGTGCAAAGTGGCGGGGCTGCTGCTGTTGGCATTCTTGACACCCTTTGAAGGACGTGTAACGGACGCCAGGGAAAAGTTGTTGTGTTTCAGGTACTTGGTGCGCTGAGGTGGTGGCGGCATGATTTGTGCTGTTTGCTGGAAGCGGGGTGCAGTTTCTGGCCCGTCAACAAGGTGCATCACCTGTGGATGCGTGTTCATCATCTTTGAGATGGGGTTCAATATGAAACACTTGACGACAACCGTTTTCGCCGCGGCGGCACTGCTGATGGGGGCCCATGCCCACGCCGCGATGGTCGAAACCTGGAGCGTGGACATTGAGGGGCTGTGGACGGCGCAGGGGCCTGCGGGCGTCACACGGGATCTCGGTGACACCCGACTGCGCTGGGGCACCTCCACCGGGTTTGGTCAGAGCTCTCTGGTCATCACGAACCCCGTGCCTGGGCTCAGTGTGGACACCTATGTCGGGGCTGGTGTGCCTCCGGCGGCCAACACGGTCCAGACGCTGACCCTGACACACGCCAACAACCCGATCACCGGAACATCACTGCAGAATGCGACGCTGACGGTGTCTCTCGCGTTGACGCCCACCGTTCCCGTTGCCCCAGGCTTTCCGCTGCCCAGCATCAATTACGCGATCCAGTTTTTGGAAACGTCCAACGATGGCAGCTGTGAAGTGGTGGGTAGCCCGACACCTTGCAATGACATCTTCGTGCTCACCAGCGGTTTGCTCAACGAGTCGTTCAACTACGACGGGTTTGAGTATTTTGTGAATGCCTTTCCCATCGGTGGCACCGGGGTGCTGCAGACGCTGGATGCCGGTGTGTGTGCGGCAGCCGGCGCGGCGCCCAACTGCCTGGGCTTCACGACGGTGGAGAGACTGAGCAACGATCTGATCTTTGGTCTGGCCATCTCCACCGAGCCTCTGTCTGTGCCCGAACCTGCTGGACTCGCTTTGGTGGGTTTGGCGCTGGCTGGTGCGGGCGTGGCGCGTCGTCGTCAGACACGTCAAGATTGACCGCATCAGGGAGGCGCGGGGGACAACCCTCGTGAATGCAAAAGGCCCGCCGATGTGCGGGCCTTTTGCATGGCGTTGGCTAACGCGCAGTGAAGATTCAGGTGGTCGCAGCGTCGTCGCTGTCAGGCGCCTTGGTGTGCTTGGCGAACAACTGCGCGGCCCAGATGCCCACCTCGTACAACAGGCACATCGGGATGGCCAGGGCCAGTTGTGAGACCACGTCCGGCGGAGTCACCACGGCGGCGATCACGAAAGCGATCACGATGAAGTAGCTGCGGAAATCCTTGAGCTTCTGTACCGACACCATGCCCATGCGGACCAGGATCACCAGCACCACCGGCACCTCGAACGCCGCACCAAAGGCCAGAAACATGTTGAGCACAAAGCTCAAATAGGCCTCGATGTCGGGCGCGGCTGTGATGCTCTTGGGCGCAAAGCTCTGGATGAAGGTGAAGACCTTGCCAAACACGAAGTAATAGCAGAACGCGACGCCGGCAAAAAAGAGCAGGGTGCTGGAGACGATCAGCGGCATCACCAGCTTTTTCTCGTGGGAATACAAGCCCGGCGCCACAAATGCCCAGATCTGGTACAGGACCACCGGCAAGGCCAGCATGAAAGCTGCCAGCATGGTCACCTTCACCGGCACCATGAAGGGGGAGATCGGGTTGGTGGCGATCAGGGTCGCACCTTTGGGCAAGTGCTCGACCAGAGGCATCGCCAGAAAGTCATACAGGCCTGATGGCGAAGGGTAGATGGCCAGCACCGCAAACGCCACCGCAATGGCGATCACGGCACGGATCAACCGATCGCGCAGCTCGACCAGGTGCGACACAAAGGGCTGTTCGGAGCCATCCAGCTCGTCTGGATTCGGTTTGGGATCGCTCACAGGAGGTGTGTGTCAGGGTTGACGTGGCTTCGAGGCCACAGGGGGGCGAAAGCGGGCCACACGGGCTGCGCCGGACTGCGCATGGCGCCGGATGCCGTGCTGTTGCTTGTACCAAAGCGGCATGGCCCCTCGTTTGATGCGCCAGTTCTTGCGCACCGGCTTGGCGCTGCCATAGAAGGGCTGATCATCGTAGAAGCTGGCCGCAGTGATCTGGTCTTGCCCGCTCAGCCCCTCGCCCGCTTCTTGCAAACTGGACGAAACGCTCTGTCCGATGTCACGGGCGGCTTCCTCCAGGCCTTCCTTTGCCTTCTTGAGCTCTTCCAGCTCAATCGAGCGGTTGACCTCGCTCTTGACATCAGAGAGGTAGCGCTGCGCCTTGCCCAGCAGCAAGCCCACGGTGCGGGCCACTTTGGGCAATTTTTCAGGGCCGATGACGATCAGCGCAACCGCCCCGATCAGGGCCAGTTTGTCGATACCAAAATCAAGCATGGATCAGGCCGCTCCCGGCAGTCTGCAGGGTGCGCCCATCAGGACTTGGTCTTGGTTTCAACGTCGACGGTGTTGGCGTCGTCGCGAGTGGCATTGGTGACCTTCTGCGGATCGACCGGCTCGCCGGTCGTGCCGTCACGCATGCCGTCCTTGAAGCCCTTGACGGCCGACCCGAGGTCGCCACCAATGTTCTTGAGCTTCTTGGTGCCGAACACCAGGACGACGATGGCCAGCACGATCAACCAGTGCCAGATGCTGAAAGAACCCATGATGTACTCCGATAAAGGGTTGTGACCCAAAAAATGAAAACGAAACTCAGACGCCTTGCGACCCTGAGGCCGACTTGCTGCGTGCAGCGAACTCTTCCAGCCCCGACAGACCTTCACGACGCGCCAGCTCGCCGACCACCTCCCGCGGGCTCAATCCCAAGTGGGCCATCGCCACCATCGAATGAAACCACAGATCTGCGAACTCTCCCACCAGGGCCTTGCGATGGCCCTCACTGGGGTCGGCCGCCATGTCCTTGCCCGCCATCACCGCTTCCGTGGCTTCTTCGCCAACCTTCTTGAGCACGGTGTCGGTGCCTTTGTGGAACAGTCGGGCCACATAGCTTGTGTCAGGGTCACCACCTTTGCGTGACTCGATGACGCTGGCCAGGCGGCTCAACACGTCCAGGGTGTCCAGGGAATCGCTCATTTGTAGATGTGCTCGGGGTCTTTGAGAACCGGGTCTGCAGCAACCCACTCGCCATTCTCATATTTTTGGAAGAAACAACTGTGACGGCCCGTGTGACAGGCGATGCCCGGTTTGTGACCGAGTTGGGTAACGCGCAACAGCACCACATCGTTGTCACAATCCAGGCGTATGGCGTGCACTTTCTGGATGTGACCGGACTCCTCGCCCTTGTGCCACAGGCGCTTGCGCGAACGGCTCCAGTACACCGCCTCACCCTTTTGCGCCGTCAATGCCAGCGCCTCCCGGTTCATCCAGGCAAACATCAGCACATCACCGGTGCTGTCCTCCTGGGCAATGACCGGTACCAGACCGTTGTCATCCCAGTGAATCTCATCAAGCCAAGTCATGGTGGGAGTGTAGCAATCGGCAAGCCAACTCAGCCTTGCCCCTATAGCTGAGGTCACAATATGTTCATGTCAAGACCGCATGAAGGAAATTTCTGGTGACCCCTACTCAGCACGCTCCTGTGGACCTTCTGGCCGTCACCATGGGCGACGCCTGTGGCATTGGGCCGGAGATCATCGCCCAGTGGTGGCCCGGTGGGCGCGAGGCGTTGGTGGTTGGGTGCCCCAAGGTCATGGCGCGCGCTGTGGGCTGGATGCCCGCCGAGCGCCGCCCGCGTGTGCGGACGCTCACTCGGTTGAGCGAGATCTCGACGTTGGCGGCCGACGAGATGGGTGTCTGGGCGCCCCCGGGCCTGCCCGAGGATCTGCTGGACGCCCCTTTGGGGCAGGTCGATGTGCGAGCGGGCAGGGCGGCTGCCGCATGCATCCGCGAGGCCGTGCGCTTGGCGCAGGCCGGTGAGGTGGCCGGCATCGTCACGGCCCCCCTCCACAAGGAGGCATTGGCGTTGGCTGGCGAGCCTTACCCCGGGCACACCGAACTGCTGCAGGCCGAAGGCAGCCCACCCGGACAACCGCCAGCGCCCGTGCGCATGATGCTGGCCAACGACCAGCTCAAGACGGTGCTGGTGACCATCCATGTGTCGCTGCGCCAGGCCATCGAGCAGGTGACGTTCGACAGCGTGCTCGAGACCTTGCGCATCACCCACCGCAGTGCCGCGCTGTGGGGGCAAAGCCAGCCGCGCATCGCGGTGGCCGGCCTCAACCCGCACGCCGGGGAGGGGGGGCTGTTCGGCGATGAAGAACTCTGCATCATCGGCCCGGCCATCGAGGCGGCGCGATCTGAAGGCATCAACGCGATCGGTCCGATCGCACCCGATACGGTCTTCATGCGCGCCCGCCATGCGCCCCCCGAGCACCCAGGTGAATTCGATGTGGTGGTGGCGATGTACCACGACCAGGGGCTGATCCCCGTCAAGTACCTGGGGCTGGACCAAGGGGTCAATGTGACGCTGGGCTTGCCGTTCGTGCGCACCAGTCCGGACCACGGCACCGCTTTTGATCTGGCGGGTACGGGGTGCGCAGACCCTGCGAGCCTGACGGCCGCCGCACAGATGGCCCGGGCGCTGGTGTCTGGGCGTCTCTGACTGATTCGCGTTGACGTGTGTCAGGGCTGCGAGCCGGCGCTCAAGGCAGCCAGCTGCTTGCGGGCCCGAACGGTGGCGCGTTCAATCAATTCGGCCTGCTCGAACGCCTTGAAGCGACCGGTTTCGCACATTCTGGCCAGAGTCCGGCCCGTCAGCGAAATGGTCTGCTTGTGCAGCTGGCCGGCATTGAAGATGAAGAAAGACCGGCCCTCGCTGATCCAGGTCAGGCGCACCTTCTGCCACTTGCCCTGCATGACCATGTGATAGGGCGTGCCCTTTTGGATGTGATGCACCAGTTGCAGTCCGGCCGCCGGCGGAGGCGGGGTGTCAAGATTGATGTCAAGCTCACCCAGTGTGGGGTCGGCTTCGACCTCAGGGCCAGCCAGATCGAGATTGATGTCCAGGCTGCCACCGTCCAGCGCGGCTTCCGGGATGAAGCCGGACTGTTTGATCTCTTCAGCGCTGAACGCCGACGTGCTCATCAGGCTGTGGTCCGACTGGAGGCTGTCCAGCGGCGTGGGCATCGAGTCGCTGGCGGTTTCCTCCCGCGTCGGGATGGCGATGCTCTCCACCTGTTTGAGACGCTGCTCCAGCAGCCGTTGCGTCAGGTCGTGCGTGGGGGCGGCTTTCAGGCAGGCCGCATGGGCGGGCAGCAGCTCGGCAAAAAATGCCTGCTTGGCCGCCTCCGGGTGCTGGATCAGGGCCAAGCCTTCATTGACGTCCTTCATCAAGGAAGGCAGTTTGAGCAGGAAAGCCTGACGCAGCTTGGGGTGCCCCTTGGGTTGAACGCTCAGGGCCAGCTCGCGGCCGGCGGCCTTCATCCGTTGAGCCAAGGGAGAGTCGGCCCCGTTGCGGGTGGCCGCAGTCACCTGCACCCGACTCCAGACGTTCGCCAGGAACTCTCGCAAGAACTCGGGCAACTCCACATCAAGCAACTCGCGCTGCAAGATCTGCATGTAGCGCTGCTGCACGCGCAGATCGGCTTCCTTGGAACTGAGCAAGGCGGCGATGTCGGCGCTGTCGGCGGCGTCCTGCGCCGTCTCGGCTTCGATGAAGGCTTCGAGCTCACGCAGCTTGGTCTCGTAGAGATCCATGCGATCGAAGTCGCCGTCAACGATGTCATTGACCAGACTGGTGATGCGCGCCAGGCAATCGGCGCCCGGCCCCTGGCTGTAGTCGTCAAAGGCGGCCGACAGCGAGGCCACGCGGTTCACGAAGCGCCGCACGGGGTGCTTGCGTGAATTGAAGAAGTTCATGTCGCCCAGGGCCACGCGCAGCACGGGCATCTGGAGGCGGGCGATCTGACGCGCCATCTCGGGCGCGACTTTCGGGTCGGACAGCACCTGGTCGAACAAGGCGGCCACGATGTCGATGACCATCTTGTCGAGCGCAGCCCCACCACTGGCTCGCACCAGCTCCTCACGGTTGGCGCGGATCTGGTTGACGGCCATCAGCGGGCCGGCAAACCCGGGCGCATGAAGGCCGACATCTTGACGGGCGCCATCCGACCCCAGGCCGGCCGCCGCCATGGCCTCCTTGCCGATTTCGCCCGCTTGCCGGCTGATCTGCCTGAGCAGGTTCTGAAAATCGACACTCAGCGGGGCGCCGGAGGACATCCCACCGCCACCGCTGCCGCCCCCGGTGTCGCCTTCACCGCCTGCATAGCTGGCGTCCGGCATGGTGACGCCGAACATCTCGCCCAGGGCTTGCGCGGCCCGCGCATGCAGGGCAGAGGGGCGCGTGGTGGTTGGATCTGCGGCAAGCGGTGCAGGCTCGGTGCGCCGAGCATCGGCTCCCAAGGACCCCAAAGGCATGGCGCCAGAGTTGCGCGCCTTCTGCACGGCCATGCCCTGCGCCTGCAGGCCCGCGCCGCGCATGTCGTTGGCGACCTGTTCGTAGCAAACGGCCAGCGCCGGGCCCAGGACGGGCGCCAGCTGTGTGCCGATGGCCTGGGCGGCATCCTCAGGGATGCCGACCTGAATCAGACTGTCGAGCAAGGCCTTGGCGACCAGCTTGGGGCGCAAAGGGTTGCGCTCCGGGTTGGCATCGTCCAGCAGGCCCGCGATGTAGCCGCCCACGGCTTCCAACGGGCGCTCGCATGCGTGCATGACCGTCAGCGCGAGCCGGTCTGCCTGGACATCGCGTTCGACCTGCGCGTTGTCCACCAGAGACAAGGAGGCCCAGTCCGTGTTGGCCAGGCTATTGGGGCTGGTGTCCGGGTTGCTTTGCAGGCATCCGTCCACCAGCGCGTTGAGCTCACGCTCGAAACACTGCTTGAGGCGGTTGCCCTTGAGTCGCAACTCACGGTCGGCCGTCATGAGCAGTTGTCTTTGCAGATTGCTGGTGCAGGCCGCAGCCTGGGTGCCCAGTTGCACCACGGCCTGATCCAGCACGCCCGAGACGACGCCTCGGATGCGTCCGAGAGCGGGTTGCAGCACGGCGTCAAGGCGTGGGTCGGTCACGAAGCAATCCAATCAGAAGTCATGCGGTCCATCTGTCCAGAGTCAGATGCCCGATTCTGTCCCGAAACAGAGGGCGACCTGCACGCGGCAAGGCACCGTGACCGTGCAGATCTGCATGAGTCGCTTACTTTTTCAAACTGTCACGAATTTCACGAAGCAAAACAACATCTTCGGGCGTGGCGGCGGGGGCGGCTGCTGGGGCTTCCTTCTTCAGTCGGTTGATCTGCTTGATCATCAGGAAAATGATGAAGGCCAGGATCACGAAGTTGAGCGCGACGGTCAGGAAGTTGCCGTAAGCGAACACGGCCCCGATCTTTTTGGCTTCGAGCAGGGGCAGGGTGGGGTCCTGTCCCGCCAGCGCGATGTAGTAATTGCTGAAATCCAGCCCACCGACGACCTTGCCGACCAGCGGCATGATGAGGTCATTGACGATGGAGTCGACGATCTTGCCAAACGCTGCGCCGATGATGACGCCAACGGCCAGATCCATCACATTGCCCTTGACGGCAAACTCTTTGAACTCAGTGAAAAAACCCATGTGTGGCTCCTGTCTTGTGTGGAAGGACGGCGGTGTGCTGCCGCGATGTGGTGAATTGTCGTCAACGAAGCGGGAGAGGCCCGGAAATCGACGACACCGCGCCAGTGTCACCTGGGGATGTTGCAAAAATGTAGCAGGATCGGGCGGGCAACGCTTGAGCAAGCTGCTGAGAATCGACCGGGATGCGCCTTTGACCTCCGTTAGAATATGCGGTTGACCCCATATCTCTGTCATCGTCCTATCAGTCCCTAAGGATACCCATGAGCAATCAGCCAGTGGACCAAAGCCGTCGGACCTGGGTGACCATGGCCTGCGCCGCCGGTGGCGTGGGCGGCGTGGCCACCGCCATCCCCTTCGTTTCGACCTTCCAACCCTCCGAGCGCGCGAAAGCCGCCGGTGCTGCCGTTGAGGCGGACATCAGCGCCCTCAAGCCGGGCGAGATGATGACGGTTGAATGGCGCGGCAAGCCCGTGTGGATCCTCAAGCGCACGCCCGAGCAGGTCGCTGCGCTCAAGAGCATCGATCCGCAACTGGCCGACCCCGATTCCGAGCGCAAGCCTGCCGAGCTGACGCCCGAGTACTGCCGCAACACCCAACGCTCCATCAAGGAAGACGTGCTGGTGGCGGTCGGCATCTGTACCCACCTGGGTTGCTCGCCGTCGTCCAAGTTCCAGACGGGCCCACAGGCTTCTCTGCCGGACGACTGGAAGGGCGGTTTCCTGTGCCCCTGCCACGGTTCGACCTTCGACCTGGCAGGTCGCGTGTTCAAAAACAAGCCGGCTCCGGACAATCTGGAGATTCCGCCCCATATGTACCTGTCTGACACCAAGCTGCTGATTGGTGAAGACAAGAAGGCCTGACAGGAGACACGCACATGGCTGAAATGAAGCAGGCGCCCGCGGGTGCCTCGAACGGCGAGAAGTTCATGACTTGGGTGGATAACCGGTTTCCGGCCACCAAGCTCTGGAACGAGCACGTCGGCGAATACTACGCACCGAAGAATTTCAACTTCTGGTATTTCTTCGGCTCGCTGGCCCTGCTGGTGCTGGTGATCCAGATCGTGACCGGGATCTTCCTGGTCATGAACTACAAGCCGGACGCCAACTTGGCCTTCGCCTCGGTCGAGTACATCATGCGTGATGTGCCCTGGGGCTGGCTGATCCGTTACATGCACTCCACCGGTGCCTCGGCGTTCTTCGTCGTGGTGTACCTGCACATGTACCGTGGTCTGCTCTACGGCTCCTACCGCACGCCGCGAGAGCTGGTCTGGATCTTCGGTTGCCTGATCTTCCTGGCACTGATGGCCGAAGCCTTCATGGGCTACCTGCTGCCTTGGGGCCAGATGTCCTTCTGGGGCGCTCAGGTGATCATCAACTTGTTCGCCGCCGTGCCTTTCATCGGTCCGGACCTGGCCATCCTGATCCGTGGTGACTTCGTGGTCGGTGACGCTACGCTGAACCGCTTCTTCTCGCTGCACGTGATCGCCGTGCCCCTGGTACTGCTGGGCTTGGTGGTGGCGCACATCATTGCGCTGCACGAAGTGGGTTCGAATAACCCGGACGGCGTCGAGATCAAGCAAGGCCCGAAGGACGCCAACGGCAAGCCGCTCGATGGCATTCCCTTCCACCCTTACTACTCGGTGCACGACCTGTTGGGCGTGGTGGGCTTCCTGATCGTTTTCTCGGCCGTGATCTTCTTCGCGCCTGAGATGGGCGGTTACTTCCTGGAGCGCCCGAACTTCATCCCGGCGGACCCCTTCCAGACTCCGTTGCACATTGCGCCGGTCTGGTACTTCACCCCGTTCTACTCGATGCTGCGCGCCACGACCGACCTGATGGTCAACGTGCTGGCCGTCATCATCGCCCTGGGCGCCGTGCTGAACCTCATCAAGGGTCAGGGCAAGTCCAAAGTGGTGGGCTTGGTCATTGCCGCGGTGGTGATCGCGCTGCTGAAGACCTTCGAAGCCAAGTTCTGGGGCGTGGCCGTGATGGGTGGCGCCGTGGTGATCCTGGTGGGCCTGCCCTGGTTGGACAAGAGCCCGGTCAAGTCGATCCGCTACCGTCCGAGCTGGCACAAGCTGGTTTATGGCGTGTTCGTGGTCAACTTCGTCATCCTGGGTTATCTGGGCGTGCAACCGCCTTCGCCCACGGGTGAAATGGTGGCGCAAGTCGGTACCTTGATCTACTTCGGCTTCTTCGTGCTGATGCCTTGGTGGAGCCAGTTGGGCACCTTCAAGCCCGTGCCCGACCGCGTGACCTTCAAGCCCCACTGATCGCTGCAGGAAACACAGACATGAAAAAAATTCTTGCCTCATTGTTGGCCGCCTTCGCCCTGGTGACGGGTGCGCAGGCTGCCGGTGGCGCCCTGGTGCTGGACAAGTTCCCCAAGGAGCGCGTCTCTGACCTGGCTGCGCTGCAGAACGGTGCCAAGCTGTTCGTCAATTACTGCCTGAACTGTCACTCTGCCGCCTTCATGCGTTTCAATCGCCTGAAGGACATTGGTCTGACCGAGCAGCAGATCAAGGACAACCTGCTTTTCCCCACCGACAAGGTAGGTGAAGTGATGAAGGTGTCTCTGGATGCGAAGGATGCCAAGGCGTGGTTCGGTGCGTTGCCGCCCGATCTGACCTTGGTGGCCCGTTCGCGTGCCAGTGGCTCCGGCTCGGGTGCCGACTACCTGTACACCTACCTGCGCACCTTCTACCGTGACGACACCCGTCCGACCGGCTGGAACAACCTGACCTTCCCGAACGTGGGCATGCCCCACGCGCTGTGGGAACTGCAAGGTCAGCGTGCCGCCAAGTTCGTGGAAGTGGCCGACCCACACGACGCGACCAAGAAGACGCACCAGTTCGAAGGTTTCGAGCAATTGACCCCGGGCACCCTGTCGCCGCAAGAGTACGACAGTGCGATCGCCGACTTGGTTGCCTATCTGCAGTGGATGGGTGAGCCGGTCCAGCAACAGCGCACCCGTATCGGTGTGGGCGTCCTGATTTTCCTGGCGATCTTCTTCGTGATTGCCTGGCGTCTGAATGCCGCGTTCTGGAAAGACGTGAAGTGATCCTGATGCATTCGCTGAGAGATCAGTGAGTGCTTTGGTGGCGCAGTGGCCTGCTCTCAGCGGCCACTGCGCTTCGTTGTTTTGAGATATTTAGGAGACCCACCCCCATGATGGTGCTTTATTCCGGGACGACCTGCCCTTACTCGCATCGTTGCCGTTTTGTGCTGTTCGAAAAGGGCATGGATTTTGAGATCCGTGACGTGGACGTCTTTGCCAAGCCCGAAGACATCGCCCTGATGAACCCGTACAACGAGGTGCCCATCCTCGTCGAGCGTGATCTGATTTTGTATGAATCGCACATCATCAACGAGTACATCGACGAGCGCTTCCCGCATCCCCAGTTGATGCCCGGCGACCCGGTCGCCCGCGCCCGCGTGCGCCTGTTCCTGCTCAACTTCGAGAAGGAGCTGTTCTCGCATGTGAACCTGCTCGAAGGCCGTGGCGGCGTGAAGGGGACCGACAAGCAGTTGGAGAAGGCCCGTTCGCAGATCCGCGACCGCCTGACGCAGTTGGCGCCGATCTTCCTCAAGAACAAGTACATGCTGGGCGACGATTTCTCGATGCTCGACGTGGCCATCGCGCCGCTGCTGTGGCGCCTGGATTACTACGGCATCGAGCTGTCGAAAAATGCCCTGCCGCTGTTGAAGTATGCTGAACGCATCTTCTCCCGTCCGGCCTACATCGAAGCGCTGACGCCGTCTGAAAAGGTGATGCGCAAGTGATCGTGCTGCGTGATCGACAACCGACCCCATGAGCATGTCCACAGAACCAGAAGCACAAGGGACGTCTACCCGTCCTTACCTGATCCGCGCCTTGCATGACTGGTGCACCGACAACGGGTTCACGCCCTACGTGGCGGTGTACGTCGACCGTTCGGTACAGGTGCCACAGGAGTACGTCAAGAACAACGAGATTGTTCTGAACGTGAGCTTTGAGGCGACCAGCCAGTTGGTGCTGGGCAACGAGTTCGTGGAGTTCAAGGCTCGCTTCGGTGGCCGGGTGCGCGACATCGTCGTGCCGGTCGATCATGTGGTGGCGATTTACGCGCGTGAAAACGGGCAAGGCATGGCCTTCCCGGTGCCGACCTCTTTGGGTGGCGAGGGGGTGGATGCACCGACTTCGGCGACCGAAGATGAGCCGGCTGCCGCAGCGGCTGAGTCCGGCGTCGCGGACAAGGCCCCGTCAGAGGAGCGTTCGGTGGGGTTGCACCTCGCGCGTGCCCCCAAGCCAGCCAAGGAAAAAACCGTCTTGAAGTCGGTGGAGTCTGAGTCTCGACCTGCATCCGCAGGGGGCAGCAGCGATGACAGCCCTGAGCCCCCCCCATCCGGTGGCGGCCGCCCGACACTGCGCAGAATCAAGTGAAGAAGCTGTGTAGAATGTGAGGCAGTGCCGGCTTAGCTCAGTTGGTAGAGCAACCGCCTTGTAAGCGGTAGGTCGTCAGTTCGAATCCGACAGCCGGCACCACCCGTATCGACAAGAAAGCCGCTAGGCCATGCGCCTCGCGGCTTTTTTGCGTCTGCAGCTCCTCCTTTAGGGTGCATTCCGGCAGACCCTGAGCTTGATGCCGGGGTGCCCCTGTTAAAGTCATCCGATACGCCTTCCGTTAACGTATCAAGCAGACACATCATGGGCAGCAAGACCGAACGGTTCTACAAGATCGAGTTGATGATCCGCCATCGCGGCCAGGTGAGCTTCGAGGAGATGCTTGCGGAGTTGGAGGTGTCACGTGCCACGCTCAAGCGCGACCTGCAGTTTCTGCGTGACCGCATGGGCGCGCCCATCGTGTACGACCGTGCGGCGAATGCTTACCGGTTTGGAGATGACGTCCACACAGGTGACAAGCATGAGTTGCCGGGGCTGTGGTTCGACCAGAAGGAGCTGTATGCGCTGTTGATGGCGCACCATCTGCTGTCCGATCTGGACCCGGATGGCACGCTGAGTCGCCACATGGGGCCTTTGTTGGACCGCGTGCACCAGTTGCTTGGCAGCACGGAGGTGGATGCGGCCGAGTTGATGCGCCGCGTGCGCATCGTGGGCTCGGCGCGGCGTGCCGTGGCCAGTCAGCGTTTTGAGGCGATTTGCGCGGCGCTGTTGCAGCGTCGTCGTGTGCAATTGCATTACTTCACCCGCTCGCGCAAGGCGCGCTCTGTGCGCGAGGTGTCACCGCAGCGTTTGATCCATTACCGCAACACGTGGTACTTGGACGCCTGGTGCCATGAAAGCGAGGCGCTGCGCCGCTTTGCGCTGGATGCCGTCGAGGACGCGCAGCCCTTGGAGCGCAAGGCGCGCAATCTCTCTCTCAAGCGCATGGAAGAGGAGATGGATGGGGGCTACGGCATCTTTGCCGGCAGCAAGGTGCAGTGGGCACAGTTGCGCTTCACCGAGAACGCGGCCCCGTGGGTGTCTCAGGAGTCCTGGCATCCCTTGCAAGAGACTGAGGTGGATGCCACGGGAGCCTTGATGATGAAGCTGCCCTATGTTGAGCCCACTGAGTTGATCATGGACATTCTGCGTTGGGGCCCCGATGTTGAGGTGTTGCGGCCTGCGGCCCTGAAGCAGGCGGTGTCGATGCGCCTGGCGCAGGCTTGTGCGCTGTACAAATGAGCGTGACACGGCGGCTGGCGTCTTGGCGTGAGAGAAGACATGTTGTTGCCTCGCTAAAGTGTAAAAATATGTAGCGCGCTGGCAGGCGGGGTGACGAGGCGCGCACGCAGGGGTCGCCCCAAAAGTACAAAAAATGAATCGACGTACATGGCTGACGAGGAGCGGTGGCGTGCTGTGGGGGGCGCCGGTGTGGCCCTGGGCTCTGAGCGGGTGTGCCGCGCCGCGTGACCCGGTACAGGTGGCGCTCAATGCGTGGGTGGGCTATGCCTTGCTTCATCTGGCCGCTGAGCTGGGTTACCTCCGTGAGCGTGAGGTGCGGCTGCAGGAGTTTCCGTCCAACACGGCCAGCATGATGGCGCTGGTCAATGGCCAAGTGCCTGCCGCGGCTTTGACCCTCGATGAGTTGCTGTTGGTGCGCGAGGGCGGGGTGGACGCACGTGCCATCCTGGTGTTTGACGAGTCACACGGCGCCGATGTGGTGCTGGCCCATCCTTCCGTGATCCGGCTCAGCCAGTTGCGGGGGCGGCGCATCGGCGTGGAGTCCACCGCTCTGGGGGCGGTGGTGTTGGCCAAGTTGCTGGAGGCGGCGGGGCTGAGCGCGGCCGATGTGGTCAAGGTGCCGTTGACGGCGGATCAGCATGTCGCGGCGTATGCACGCCGCGAGGTGGATGTGGTCATCACGTTCGAGCCCATCGCGTCTCGACTGCGGACGCAGGGCGCGCAGGTGCTGCTTGACAGCACCCGCCTGCCCGGCTTGATCCTGGACGTGCTGGCGGTGCGCGCAGACGCTTTGCCTGGGCAGCCCGACGCATGGCACCATCTGCTGCAAGGCTACTTTCGTGCCTTTGGCCACAGGCAGGCGCAGCCTGAGGTCGCCGCGCGGCTGATGGCGCCACACCAGCAGGTTTCGGCCGAAGAGGTGACACAGGCTTTTCGAGGCATCACCCTGTCCGATCTGGCGAAGAACCATGCGTGGCTGGGTGGCACGCAGCCGCGCTTGCTGCAATCGGCCCAGATGGTGGGGCGAGTCATGCACGAGACACGTTTGCTGGATCGGGCGCCCGATCTGACGTCCTTGTGTGAGCCGGCCTATCTGCCGGAGGTGGCATGAGAGAGCGATCTCTGCGCGTGTTCTTGCCGCTGGTCTTGCTGTTGACCATGTTGGTGGTCGGGGCGACTTCCCTGGCTTATGCCCTGCATCAGAGGCAGCGGGACTTGACCGAGTCGGCGCGTCTGGACTTGTTGCGCGACGTGGCGCAACTTGTGCGCCTGTCTGACGAGATGTCATCTGGAACCTCGAACTTGTTGTCAGAGCAGGTAGCTCAAGTGGCGAGCCGCCCGCAGGTACAGGCGGTGTTGCTGGTGACCGAGGCCGGTGAGGTGATGAATGCCAACCGCGCTGCCTGGCGCGGACGGTCGGTGCGCGAGGTCTGGCCGACGCTGGATCTGAGTCGTTTGCGCGGGGCTGCTCGGGGGCGTTTGCCGGATTGGCAGATGCACGACGACGGCCTGCGCATGGATGCGATGCAGTCCTTTGCTTTGCCCAGTCGGGACGACGAGGTGCGCAGCCTGCGTCGCGCAGTGGTGTACGTGGCCTATGACCTGAGCACGCTGCGGGCGCAGGCGCAGCATGCCGAGGTGATGGGTCGTGTGCCGGACATGCTGGGTTGGCTGGCGATGATGGGATTGATGGCCTGGTTGCTGGGGCGCTATGTCACGCGCCCGCTGGCGCAACTGGACAAGGTATCCCAGGCTTTGCGCCGGGGGGAATGGGGTACGCCGGTGCCGCGGGATGGTTTTCGGGAAATTGATGACTTGGCGACCGGTTTTGACGCCTTGCGTCAGGAACTGGCGGCCACTTGGCAGGCCTTGCCCGATCTGTTGTTCGAGCTGGATGGCGAAGGGCGTTACCTGCGTGTGCTGACCTCGAAAAACGAGTGGCTGTTGTTGGATTCGGAGAAGCTGCTGGGCAAGACGGTTCGGGAGGTCATGCCTCCTGCCGCGGCCGAAGTGGTGCACCAGGCGCTGCGCGATGCGGAGAAACTTGGGGCGGTCTGGGGGCGCGAGCTGGAGCTGGAGGTGCCCGCAGGCGCCAAGTGGTTCGAGATTTCTGTGGCACGCAAGGCAGCGCCTAATGGTGCCCGTGCCACGTACATCGTGATTTCGCGGGACGTGACACCGCGCAAGGAAGCCGAGGCGCGCCTCAAGCAGCTCAACGAGGAGTTGGAGATGCGCGTGACGGCACGCACGATCGAACTCACCACGGCCAAGGACGAGGCCGAGCGTGCCAACCTCAGCAAGAGCGAATTCCTGTCTCGCATGAGCCATGAGCTGCGCACGCCGCTCAATGCCATTTTGGGCTTTGGGCAGTTGCTGGAGTTTTCGGTGCGGGAGTCGCAGCAGATCGCCCATGTTCGCCACATTCTGCAAGGCGGCAAGCACCTGCTGGCCTTGATCAATCGGGTGCTGGATCTGGCGCGTGTGGAGTCAGGTCAGCTGACGGTGAGCCTGGAGCAGGTGGCCTTGCGGGATTTGCTGGAGGAGTGTTTGGCGGTGGTGCGCCCCCAGGCGCAGGCGCGTGACATTCGACTGCTGGAGGTGGCCTGCAGCGATGTATGGCAGGTTCGCGCAGACCGCACCCGGCTCAAGCAGGTGTTTCTCAATCTGCTGTCCAACGCCATCAAGTACAACCAACCGGCGGGCGTGGTGAGTGTGGCGTGTGTGCTGGCAGACGACGGCATCTGTGTTCGCATCAGTGACACGGGCGCGGGCTTGACACCCGAGCAACAGGCGCGCCTGTTCGTGCCCTTCGAGCGCCTGGATGTGAGCGAGCATCAGTCGGAAGGGGCGGGGATCGGTCTGGCGTTGAGCAAACGCCTGATGAACCTGATGGGCGGGCAGATTGGGGTGGAGAGTCAGGTAGGCCAAGGCAGCACCTTCTGGCTGCGCCTTCCGCGCGCCGAAGATGGTGTGGCGCGGCTGGGTACCAGAGGGATGATGCGCAACGGTGGCCTGGAGATGGATGGGGCCGGCACGGTGACCCGCACGGTGCTGTGCATCGAGGACAACCCGAACAACCTGCAGTTGATCGAGAGCGTGGTGGGCATGTTGCCGGGGGTACGTCTGCTCAGCGCGATGGCGCCCGGCCTAGGGTTGGAGCTGGCTCGAACCCACAAGCCGCAACTTATTTTGCTGGACATCAACCTGCCCGACATGGACGGCTATGCCGTGATGCAGTGCTTGCGAGAACACCCGTCCACCCGGGGGATTCCTGTGGTTGCGGTCAGTGCCAATGCCATGCCGCGTGATCTGGAGCGCAGCCGTGCGGCTGGCTTTGCCGCGTATGTGACCAAACCCATCGACGTGGGCGAGTTGCTGCGCAAGGTCGATGAGCTGGCGGTAACGGCCGATCAGACCTGAGGGTCAGGGCGCGACCAGCTTGTTAAGTTCAGCCAAGTCGTTGGCAGTGAGGGTGCCGGCGGCCTGGCGCAGCTTGATGGCACCAATGATCACGTCGTAGCGGGCCTTGTAGAGGTCTTTTTGGGTATTGGTCAACTGGGTCTGGGCGTCCAGCACATCTTTGTTGATGCGCACGCCGACGCGGTAGCCCAGCTGGGTGGCTTCGAGCGCCAATTTGGCCGAGGACTCGGCGGCCTCGTAGGCCTTGACCTGAGCCAGACCGGACTGAACGCCCGAGTAGGCCTGACGCGTGCCGAGTTCGACGCTGCGGCGGGCGTTGTCGAGGTCGCGCTCGGCCTTGTCTTGCAGGCTCAGGGTTTCGCGAACACGGTTCTGGATGGCGTGGCCGGCATACAGCGGCATGTTGAATTCCAGGCCGATGGAGCCGGCCGTGCCGGCACCGCTTTGTGCCTTGGCCAGCGCGTTGGTGGAATCGATGTGGGTGCGGGCGACCTGGGCCACGGCGTCCAGGGTGGGCATGTGGCCGGCGCGGGCGTTGTCCACCTCGAGTTGGGCAACCTTCAGGCCCACTTCGGCCTTGCGCACCATGGGCGCAGTGCCGGTGTTCTGCACCCAGGGGTCGATCTGCCCGGGATCCAGGGTTTCCAGGTTGACCGGCGTGCGCAGAGGGTTGGGCTTGACGTCGGCGCGGCCCACCAGTTGGTCGAGGGCGATGTGCTTGACGCGCAAGTCGTTGGTGGCGGCGATTTCCTGGGCGGTGGCCAGGTCGAAGCGGGCTTGGGCTTCACGTGTGTCGGTGATGGTGGAGTTGCCCACTTCGAAGCTGCGCTTGGCCGAGGCGAGTTGCTCGGCCAGGGCTTTCTTGTTGTCCTTGGCGGTGGCCAGAACGTCCTGGGCAGCCAGTACGTTGAAGTAGCCTTGTGCCAAGCGGGCCACCAGATCGTCTTCGGCCATCTTGAGGTCAGCCTGGGCGGCGTTCAGCGAGGCTTCGGCCTGGGAGACTTTGGCAGCGTTCCCCATGTTGAACAGGGGTTGGCGCGCGGCCACGGCCAACTGGCTGTTGGTGCTGGTGCTGTCGTAGCTGGTGGTGCCGCCAAATCCGTTGGGGGTGTCAGGCAGGGACGACTCCAGGCGATTGCGCTTGACGGTGGCTTGCAGGTTGACGGAGGGGCGTTGGAGCGAGCGGGCCTGATCGGCCTTGAACTGCGCAGCATCGAACTGCGACTTGGCAGCCAGGAAGGCGGCGTCGTAGCCACGCGCCGACTGGTACAGGTCGATGAGGTTCTCGGCCTGCGCACCCAAGGAGCTCGCCATGCCCAGCACGGCCAGGGCGCATGCCCGGGCCAACGGCCGCCACGAAGGTTGTGCGGCAGCGTGGGGGTGCGATGAAGGAGCGTGCTGGAACATCTTGGGTTTCCTCAGGTGGGGACGGGACCGAGCTGGGCTCAGAACTTGAATTGACTGGGTTCGGTGAAGCCGGTCAGGCGCGGCAGCACGGTGTCAAACAGCTGCTGGCTGCTGAACTGGGCCTGGCCTTCGCGGGTGTAGCGGGTGGCGTACATCATGGGCTGCTGGCCGACGACGGCCACCAGTCGGCCGCCGGGCTTGAGTTGGTCGAGCAGTGCCTGGGGGACCTCGGCCACCGAGCCAGCCAGCAAAATGGCGTCGTACGGTGCCTTGCCTGGGTAGCCCTGGGTGCCGTCGGCCTGGGCCACCTCGACGTTGCCGATGCCGGCCTTCTTCAGGTTGGCGCGCGCGGCCGAGACGAGGGTGGCATCGCTGTCGATGGCGACCACGCGCTGGGCCAGATGGGCCATCAGGGCGGCCATGTAGCCGGTGGCAGCGCCGATCAGCAGGGCGGTTTCTTCCTTGGCCAGGCTGAGGTCTTGCACCAGGCGGGCTTCCACGCGCGGGGCCAGCAGGGCACGGCCGTTGTCCAGCGGGATTTCCAGGTCCATCAAGGCCTGGGCACGGTGGGCTTCGGGCACGAAATCTTCGCGGTGAACGGACGACAGCAGGGACAGCACCGCAGGGTCCAGGACATCCCAGGGGCGGATCTGTTGCTCGATCATGTTGAAGCGGGCTTGTTCGACGTTCATGCTGGGCATCCTACGAGAGACGGTAAGGAAATGAATCCGGGTAAAACGGGCATTTTAAGAAGAGCCGCCCGATTTGGGGGGGATCTCGGTCAAGTTCGTCGGATGCAGTCGACTTTTGAGCCACGCTGACAGGTCATCGAGGAAGGTGTAGACCACCGGCACCACGACCAGGGTCAGGAGGGAGGAGGCCAGCACGCCGCCGATCACGGCCTGGCCCATGGGCGCGCGTTGTTCGGAGCCCTCGGTGAGTGAAAAGGCCAGCGGCACCATGCCGAAGACCATCGCCAGGGTGGTCATCAGGATGGGGCGCAGGCGCACGCGCGCGGCCAGCAGCAGGGCCTCGCGGCGGGGCAGCGGGGCGCTGTCGTGGCCCTCACCGGCGTCGCCCGCCCGGGCGCGGTTGGCAAAGTCCACCAGCAAGATGGCGTTCTTGGTGACCAGGCCCATCAGCATGATGACGCCGATGATGGAGAACATGTTGAGGGTGGAGCCGAACACCAGCAGCGTGACGACCACGCCGATGAGGGTCAGGGGCAGGGAGCTCATCAGCGCGATGGGCTGCAGGAAACTGCGGAACTGCGAGGCCAGGATCATGTAGATGAAGACGATGGCCAGGCCGAGGGCCGAGAGGGCGTAGGCGAAGGACTCCTGCATGTCCTTGGTGGAGCCACCGAAGCGGTAGTGGTAGCCGCTGGGCCAGGGCATCTGGTCGAGCACCTTGCGGATGTCGGCCGAGACCTCGCCCATGGAGCGGCCCGTGAAGTTGGCGGTGATCTCGATTTCGCGGTTGAGGTCGCGGCGGTTGATCTGCGAGGGGCCGACGCTTTCGACCACATCGGCGACCTGGCTCAGGCGCACTTGACGGGGACGGCCCTGGGCATCGGTGCCCACGACCAAGGTGAGGTTGCGCAGGTCGTCGGCGGTGCGGCGGGCGTCGGGGTGCAGGGAGACGCGGATGTCGTAGTTCTGCTCGTCTTCACCGCGCCAGCTGCCCACCACCTTGCCTTCGACCAGCACGCCCAGGGCTTGGCTGACGGCGTTGACGTTCAGGCCCAGGTCGGCAGCAGCGTCACGGCGCACGCGGATGTCGAGCGTGGGCTTGTCGGCCTTGAGGCTGGTGTCCAGGTCGACCAGGCCAGGGATGGGGCGCAGCAGGGCCAGGGCTTCACGGTTGAGGCGCTCCAGCTCTTTCAGGTTGCTGCCCTGGATGGACAGCATGATGGGCTTGAGGCCGGCGACGGCGTCGAGCAGGCCCACGTGCGTGACGGTGACGCCCGGCAGGGCGGACAAGGCCTGCCGCAACGGGGCCGAGAGCTGGTCGACGTTGCGCTGGCGGAGGTGGCGGTCGGTCAGGCGCACGTACACCGAGACCTGGTTGCGGCCCAGGGCCTGGCCGGTGTTGATGGTGGACAGGGTGTAGTCCACCTCGGGCATCTGGCGGATGAGGTGTTCGACCTCGCGGGTGCGCGCTTCGGTGGCTTCGATGGACGTGCCCGAGGGGGTGTGGAAGTTGACGAAGGTTTCGGAGTAGTCGGCCTTGGGGACGAACTCGGTGCCGACCAGGGGCATCAGGGCCAGGCTGCCCACGAGGGTGGCGCCGGCCAGCACCATCGTCCACCAGGGGTGATCGAGCGCACGACCCAGCAGGTGCTGGTAGCCGTGGCTGAGCGATTCGGACCAGCGGTCCACCGCGCCGGTGAGGCGGCCGAAGCTGCGGTCGTACCAGCTGCGTGGCGCGGTGCTGCCCGGCGACTGGCCGTGCTTGCCGATGGCCGGGTCGTGCCAGATGCTCGACAGCATGGGGTCGAGCGTGAAGCTCACGAACATGGAGATGAGCACGGCGGCCACGATGGTGATGCCGAATTCATGGAAGAACTTGCCGATGACGCCGCCCATGAAGCCAATGGGCAGGAAGACGGCGACGATGGACAGGGTGGTGGCGAGCACGGCCAGGCCGATTTCCTGCGTGCCGTCGATGGACGCTTGCAGGGCGGATTTGCCCATTTGCAGGTGGCGCACGATGTTCTCGCGCACGACGATGGCGTCGTCGATGAGCAGGCCCACACACAGGCTCAAGGCCATCAGCGTGACCATATTCAGCGAGAAGCCGAACATCTGCATGAACAGGAAGGTGCCGATGATGGAGATTGGCAGGGTCAGGCCGGTGATGACGGTGGAGCGCCAGGAATTCAGGAACAGGAAGACGATGATGATGGTGAGCAGGGCGCCTTCGATCAGGGTGGCGCGCACGGTCTGCACGCTGACGCGGATGGGGCGGCTGCTGTCGCGAACGACGTCGAGCTTCATGCCGGGGGGCAGGCTGGGGGTGATCTCGGTGATGGCCGCGCGCAGTCCTGTGACCACGTCCAGGGTGTTGTCGCCCTGGGACTTGAGCACTTCCAGCGCGAGGGTGCGTTGGCCGTTGAGCAGGGCCAGGGTCTCGATTTCCTGCGGACCATCGACCACATCGGCGACCTGGCTGAGGCGAATGGGCTGGTCGTTGCGGGTGGCGACCACCACGCGGCGGAAGTCCTCGACAGTGCGCAGGCGCGCGTCGATCTGCACGACGCGTTCGCGGTCGCGGGTGCGCACGCTGCCGGCGGGTTGGTCCTGGTTTTCGGTGCGCACGGTGGCGGCGATCTGCTCGGCGCGCAGGCCCAGCGCGTCGAGGGCGTCGGGGCGCAGGTAGACGTTGATCTGGCGCTTGAGACCGCCCACCAGGTTGACGCTGCCCACGCCTTCGACGTTCTCCAGGCGCTTGCGCAGGATCTGGTCGGCGTAGGTGGTCAGGGCCTGGGTGCTCTGGCTGCCGTCGGGCGAGGTGAGCGCCAGCGAGAAGATGGGGCGGTTGGCCGGGTCGAAGCGCAGCACGCGCGGGTCTTCGACCTCGTCACGCATCAGGGGGCGGATGGCCGAGAGCTTCTCGCGCACGTCCTCGGCGGCACGGCGGCCGTCCACGCTCATGTTGAACTGGATGATGACGACCGAGTTGCCTTCGTAAGAGCGCGAGTAGAGCTGGCTGATGCCGGCCACGGTGTTGACGGCCTCTTCGACCTTGCGGGTGACCTCGGTTTCGATGATCTCGGGCGAGGCACCGGGGTAGGCCATCTGCACCACGAGGGTGGGCAGCTCGATGTCGGGAAACTGGTCGACCTTGAGGCGCTGGTAGGAAAACAGGCCGAGCACCACCAGGGCCATCATCATCATGGTGGCCAGGACAGGGTTGCCAATGGACAGGCGCGTGAACCACATGGTGCGGGCCCGCTTCAGCGTGAGGCAGCCGAAGCGGCCGGGCCCGTCGCTGCACGCAGCGTCACCCGGGCACCTTCGCGTACGGTGCCGGCGGCATCCCTCAGAATGCGCTCGCCGGCTTTGAGTCCTGCGGTGATTTCAACCAGAGGTTGGGTGGCGTCGCTCCCGCGTGAGGCACGCAGGCCCAACTGCACGGGCACACGCACGATGCGGTCGCCGTCGATGCGCAGCACCTCGTCGCGGCCGCCATCGCGGGTGACGGCGCTGGCCGGTATGGCCAGGCCTTCACGGGTGTCCACGGTGATCTGGCCTTGACCGAACAGGCCCTGGCGCAGGGCAGGGTGGCGGGGCAGGCTCAGGTAGACCATCACCGAGCGGGTGTCCGCGGTGGCGCTGGGGTTGATGCGGGCGATGCGGGCGCTCAGCGCTTCGGGCAAGCTGTCGATGTTCAGGCTGGCGGTGGCACCCACGCGCACCTGGGCCACGTCGGGGGGGCTCAGCGGTACCTGCCACTCCAGGCTGTCGAGGTCGACGATTTCGACGATGCGGGCATCGACATTGAGGCGCTCGCCGGGTTGCACGAAGCGTTGTGCGATCTGGCCGGCCAGGGGAGCGAGGATGCGGGTGTCCTGCCAGGCCTTGTCAGCGAGGCGGGCGGCGGCCTGCGCGGCTTCATAGGTGGCACGGGTGGAGGCGGCATTGGACAGCGAGGTGTCGAGCGCCTGGCGCGAAATGAAGCCTTGCTGCACCAGGGCCTGGTTGTTGCGCAGGGTCTGCTCGGCGTTGGTCCAGATGGCTTTGGCCGAGGCCGCCTGCTGCTGGGCCTGCTGGCGACGCAAGCCGACTTCCTGGGTGTCGAGTTGCCCCAGCGATTGGCCCTGGCGCACTGTGTCGCCTTCGCGCACGTGCAGGGCTTGCAGCTCGGCCGACACCTTGGCCTTGACGAGGGCCGAGCGTTGCGCGACCAGGCTGCCCGAAATGGGGATGGACCCGTTCAGGGTGAGTGTCTGGACGGTGTGGACGTCGTGCGGCGCGAGGTGAATGGAGCGGGCTTGCGCGCTTTCGGTGCTCTGGGCCAGCTCGGTTTGCTGTGCCTTGCGGGCGATGATGGCGCGGGCAATGCTGCCTCCGAGCACGAGCAGGGCCACACACACGAGCAGCCATTTTTTCCACGAGGACGATGTTGTCATGAGGCCTTTTCAGAGGGCGGCTGAGGGATGGCGAGCCCGTGCAGCAGAAGGTCGATCTGGGTGCCCAGGAAGCACGCGGGGTCCAGGGGAAGGGGGTTGACGACGCACACCGAAGTGCAGCGCTTGTGGAGGATCAGGAACTGCACCGGGGCGATCATGCCGTACACGACCGAGGTGATGTCGAGCGCCCGGAATTCACCCCGGGCCATGCCACGCTCGAGCACACGACGCAGCAGCGCATGAGTGGGAGCGAGCACCTCGTCCATGTAGAACTGCGCCAGCTCGGGGAAGGCCGTGGCCTCGTTCATGAGCAGGACCACCAGGCCCGAGGCCTCGGACGACCCCACCCGCAACCACCAGGTGCTGGCCAGCTGGTGCAGCAGCTCGGCGCTCGGGCCATCGTGCACATCGGCGAGGTTGCCGGCCTCGACGATGACTTCGGTCAGGTAGTGGCGCACCACAGCCTTGAAGAGCTCGTCTTTGCTCGGGTAGTAGAGATAGAGCGTGCCTTTGGAGACGCCGGCCTCGCGCGCCACGTCTTCGATGCGGGTGGCCGCCAAGCCCTTGCCCAGGAACAGGCGCAGCCCGGCTTCCAGCAGTTCCTGGGGGCGTGCGGCCTTGCGCCGTTGGCGAGGTTTGGTCAAAGAGGACGGATCGGGCTCGCTCAAACGGATGGACCTTTAGTAACTGACCGGTGGGTCATTAATGTAGCGGGCGGTTTGGCGCGCGGTCAATCAGGCAGTGGAGCGTGTGGGATGCAGACGAGGGAATGAATCATGAATAATGGTTCCCATGAGCAGCAGACCCCAACCCCAGAGCCGGGCGGCCTACGCCCATTTCAGTCCCATCACCACGCGCTGGATGGACAACGACATCTATGGCCACGTCAACAACGTGACCTACTACAGCTACTTCGACACGGCGGTGAACCGCTATCTGATTGAAGCCGGGGTGCTGGACATCCACGCGGGCGAGGTCATCGGCCTGGTGATCGAGACCCACTGCAATTATTTTTCCCCGCTGGCCTTTCCACGCAATGTGGAGGCCGGCATCCGCGTGGCCCACATCGGCAAGAGCAGTGTGCGCTACGAAATCGGCCTGTTCGAGGAAGGCGAGGCGCAGTCCGCCGCCAGTGGCCATTTCGTGCATGTGTATGTGGACCGGGTCACGCGCCGCCCCACCGAGTTGCCCGAAGCCTTTGTGCTGGCCTTGAAGGCCTTGCAAGTGTCCGCCGCTTGAATCCGTTTGATTGTTTGTTTCCTTTTTGTTGTCAGGACCTGTCATGAGCAACCCCGCTTCGGTGCCTCGCGCCCCCGATGTCATCACCCCCGAGAGCACCGCCGCAGTGGACCTCGCCATCACCTCGCGCCGCTCTATCCGCCGTTTTCTGCCCACCGAGGTGCCGCGCAGCGTGATCGAGGACATCCTGCGCGTGTCTGCCCGTGCCCCTTCGGGCACCAACACCCAGCCCTGGCGCGTGCATGTGCTGACAGGGGCGAGCCTGCAGGCGCTGGTCGAGCGCATCATGGCGGCGCACAACGACCCGGCCCAGGTGGGGTTGCATCAGGAAGAGTACGACTACTACCCCAAGGAGTGGATCTCGCCCTTCGTCGACCGCCGTCGCAAGGTGGGCTGGGACTTGTACAGCCTGCTGGGCATCACCAAGGGTGACAAGGCGCGCATGCATGAGCAGAACGGCCGCAACTTCCGCTTCTTCGACGCGCCCGTGGGCATGATCTTCACCATCGACCGGATCATGGGCAAAGGCAGCTTGCTGGACTACGGCATGTTCCTGGAGAACATCATGGTGGCGGCGCGGGCCCGGGGTCTCGACACCTGCCCGCAAGCGGCCTTCAACGCCTATCACGCGCTGATTTCGGACCACCTGGGGCTGGATGCCGAGCGCGAGATGGTGGTCGTGGGCATGGCCTTGGGGCACGCCGACCCGGAGGCGATCGAAAACAGCTTGCTCTCCGAACGCGTCGAAGTGTCCGATTTCGCCACGTTTTGGCCTTGATTTGACGCAGATTCCCCCATTCTTCGAGGGTCTTCACGGGGGTCGAGGGGCTCGGAGTGCCGGACAAAGAAGTCTATGATTTTGGTTGATGTGAAACGTGGCATTGTCAAATTGAAATGCCGCTTCCATGCTTAACCAGCGTGTCTTTCCGGAGGTCGACCTATGAGCCTGATGGGCCAAATGATGCAAATGCCCTTGTTGATTTCGTCGCTGCTGACCCATGCAGCACGTCACAACGGGGATATCGAAGTGGTGTCCAAGCGTGTTGAGGGCGACATCCACCGAACGAATTGGGCTGAGGTGGAGCTGCGCTCTCGCAAGCTGGCGCAGGCGCTGGCCCGTCTGGGTTGCGAGGCGGGTGACCGCATCGGTACCCTGGCCTGGAACGGCTACCGCCACCTGGAGATTTACTACGGTGTGTCGGGGTCGGAGCTGGTGTGCCACACGATCAACCCCCGCCTGTTCCCTCAGCAGGTTGCCTGGATCGTCAACGACGCGCAGGACAAGGTCATCTTTGTCGACCTCAACATCCTGCCGCTGGTCGAAAAGCTGGTGCCTTCGCTGCCCTCGGTCAAGCATGTGGTGCTGATGTGCGACCGCGACAACATGCCGCGCGAGCATTCGCTGCCCAGCCTGCTGTGCTACGAAGACCTGATCGACGCCGAGGACGGGAACTACACCTGGCCTTCGTTCGACGAAAACGCCGCGGCCAGCATTTGCTACACCTCGGGCACGACCGGCAACCCCAAGGGTGCGATCTACTCGCACCGCTCCTCGGTGTTGCATGCGTTTGCCGTGGCCCTGCCCGACGCCATGTGCCTCAAGGGCACCGATGTGGTCTTGCCGGTGGTGCCGATGTTCCACGTCAACGCCTGGGGCACGCCGTATGCCGCGGCGCTGGTGGGCTGCAAGTTCGTGCTGCCTGGCCATCACCTTGATGGCGCCTCGCTCTACCAGCTCTTCGAGGCCGAAGGTGTGACCATGAGCGCCGGGGTGCCCACCATCTGGATGGGCCTGCTGAACCACGTCAAGGCCAACAACCTCAAGTTCAGTACCTTCAAGACCACGGTGATCGGTGGCGCGGCTTGCCCGCCGTCCATGATCCGCACGTTCGAGAACGACTACAACGTCGAGGTGGTGCACGCCTGGGGCATGACCGAGCTGTCGCCGGTGGGCACGCTGGGGCGTCTCAAGTCCAAGCACGCCAAGCTGGCGCCCGAGGCCAAGCAGAAGATCCTGGAAAAGCAGGGCAAGTCGGTGTTCGGCGTCGACATGCGCATTGTCGATGCCGAGGGCAATGTGCAGCCCTGGAACGGTGTGGCCACGGGCGACCTGGAGGTGCGCGGCCACTGGGTGATTGACAGTTACTTCAATGTCGAGAAGTCGCCGCTGCACGATGGCTGGTTCCCTACGGGTGACGTCGCCACCATTGACCCCGATGGCTACATGCAGATCACCGACCGCTCCAAGGATGTGATCAAGTCGGGGGGCGAGTGGATCAGCTCCATCGAGCTGGAGAACGTGCTGATGGCGCACCCGGCCGTTCAGGAGGCGGCGGCGATCGCGGCGCATCACCCGAAGTGGGATGAGCGTCCGCTGATGGTGGTCGTCAAGAAGCCCGACGCCGAGGTCACGAAAGAGGAGCTGCTGGCCTTCTTCAAGGGCAAGATCCCCAACTGGCAGACGCCCGACGATGTCGTGTTTGTCGACGAGCTGCCGCACACGGCCACGGGCAAGCTGTACAAACTCAAGCTGCGCGAGCAGTTCCGAGATCACAAGCTGCCAACGGCCTGAGACAGCGCTGCGTCACACGCGACGCAAGGGTAAACAAGGACACCTTCGGGTGTCCTTTTTTGTTCCCGTACCACTGTGCGAGACGCAGGTTCACGCATTACGGGAAAGCTCTGACTGACCCCCGTGAACATGGGGGATAGATTGGGAACGCGACGATTTCTGATCCACATAAGGAGCAAGCAATGCGATTCCCTGTACGAGCAGTGAGCATGATGGTGGCGGCCTCTTTGAGCGCCGGTGCGGCCTTCGCCCAAAAGGGTGAAACCGTCAAGGTGGCCTGGATTGATCCGCTCTCCGGCCTGATGGCCAGCGTGGGTCAGAACCAGCTCAAGAGCTACCAGTTCGTGGCAGAAAAGCTCAACGCCAGCAACCCGGCCGGCGTGAAGTTCGAGATTCTCAGCATCGACAACAAGCTGAGCCCCGCCGAGACCCTGAACGCGCTGAAATCAGCGGCTGACCAGGGTGTGCGCTACGTGGTGCAGGGTCTGGGTTCTGGCGCGGCCACGGCCCTGATTGACGGCATCAACAAGCACAACCAGCGTAACCCCGGCAAGGAAATCGTTTTCCTGAACTACGCCGCGGTGGACCCTGACCTGACCAACAGCAAGTGCAGCTTCTGGCACTTCCGTCTGGACGCGGACACCTCTATGAAGATGGAGGCCATGACCACTTACATCAAGGACCAGAAGGACGTTCAGAAGGTCTACCTGATCAACCAGAACTATGCGCACGGTCACCAGGTCGCCAAGTTCGCGAAGGAAAACCTCAAGCGCAAGCGCCCGGACATTCAGGTGGTGGGCGACGACCTGCACCCGCTGGCGCAGGTGCGTGACTTCGCACCGTACGTGGCCAAGATCAAGGCTTCCGGTGCTGACACCATCATCACGGGCAACTGGGGCTCTGACCTGGCGCTGCTGGTGAAGGCTGCCAACGACGCCGGCCTGACCGCCAAGTTCTACACCTACTACGCCAACTTTGGCGGCACGCCCACGGCACTGGGCAAGGTGGCCAACGGCCGCGTGTACCAGATTGGCTATGGTCACTACAACCTCGGTGGCTTGAACGGGCAGTTGGTGGCCGAGTTCAAGAAGCGCTTCAATGACGACTACTACTCTGCCGCCACCTACTCGGGTCTGCAGATGCTGAGCATCGCCATGGCGAAGGCCAAGTCGACGGACCCGGTCAAGGTGGCCTACGCGATGGAAGGCCTGAAGTTCAAGACTTTCAATGGCGACGTCGAGATGCGCAAGACCGACCACCAGATGCAGCAGCCTCTGTTCCTGGCTCAGTGGGCGCCCGTGGATGCGAAGAACTCGTACAACGTGGAAGGCACCGGCATGACCTTCGTGCCGGTCAAGCAGTTTGACGCGTACGTGTCCAGCACGCCGACGTCCTGCCAGATGAAGCGTCCGTCCTGATGACGCCGAGGGCATGCGGGGGGCGCATTGGCGTTCCGCATGCCCTTTTTTTGACCTGATCGTGGTGCCGGCGCATGCCGGCGAGACGACACCTGCGGGCCTGTCATGGAAACGTTTTTTGTCTTTGCCCTCAACGGGCTCAGCTATGGGCTGCTGCTGTTCATGCTCAGCTCTGGTCTGACGCTCATTTTCAGCATGATGGGCGTGCTGAACTTTGCGCACACCAGCTTTTACATGCTGGGTGCTTACTTCGCCTATGCGCTCACGGGCAGCATTGGCTTCTTTCCCGCTTTGATCGCTGCCCCACTGCTGGTGGGCGCGTTGGGCGCGGCGTTTGAGCGCTACTGTGTGCGCAAGGTGCACCCCTACGGGCATGTGCCCGAGTTGCTGATCACCTTTGGCCTGTCGTATGTGGTGCTGGAGGTGGTTCGCCTGATCTGGGGGCCGGCCAACGTGGACTACCGCGTGCCGGAGGCGCTCAGTGGCTCCTTGTTCACCCTGGCCAACGTTCAAGGGCAGGGGTTGAGCTGGTTTGCGGGCGCAGGAGATGCGGCCATCTGTGCGGCTGTGGGCAACTCCTGCACCCAGTTCCCGCTGTATCGCGGCTTCATGGCGCTGGTCGCCCTGGCAATGCTGGTGGCCTTGTGGTTGCTGCTGACCCGTACCCGCATCGGTCTGATCATCCAGGCGGCGCTCACGCACCCCGAGATGACGCAGTCCCTGGGACACAACGTGCCACGCGTGATGATGGGGGTGTTCGGCGGTGGCTGTGCGCTCGCGGGTCTGGCCGGGGTCATCGGCGGCAATGCCTTCGTGACCGAGCCGAACATGGCCGCATCGGTCGGGGCCATCATCTTTGTGGTGGTGGTCGTGGGTGGCATGGGCTCGCTGGCGGGGGCCTTCCTTGCCTCCATCCTCATCGGCCTGATCCAGACCTTTGCGGTGGTGATCGACGTGTCGCCGCTGACCGTGATGGCGCAACTGGGCAGCCCGGTGGAGTACGGTCACTGGGCTTATCCCATCTTGAAGATCTCGGTGTCGCAGATGGCACCGATCCTGCCCTACCTCCTGTTGGTGCTGATCCTCATCTTCCGACCCAAGGGCCTGCTGGGCACCCGCGAGGAGTAAACCGACCATGACTGACAAGATGTACACATTCCGCCCCGTCAACGTCGGCCGCATCGTGCTGTGGACCCTGTTCGCCCTGGTCTTGCTGGTGGCGCCCAAGGTGTTCACCAGCAGCCTGTCGATGACCATGCTCACGCAGATGGGCATCGCCATCATTGCCTGCCTGTCCTACAACATGTTGCTGGGGCAGGGCGGCATGCTGAGCTTCGGCCACGCGGTGTATTCAGGCCTGGGATCGTTTGCTGCGATCCATGTGCTCAACAAGGTGGCCGATGGCGCCTGGAGCGTGCCGATCAGCCTGCTGCCTCTGGTGGGCGGGCTGGCAGGCTTGCTGGTCGCCGCCTTGCTGGGGGCGTTGACCACCAAGAAGTCGGGCACGATCTTCGCCATGATCACCCTGGGCATTGGTGAGTTGGTGTTCTCGATGTCCCTGATGCTGCCGGAGTTCTTTGGCGGCGAGGGCGGTATCGCCAGCAACCGAGTGGTGGGCGAGCCCTTCCTGGGCATCACCTTCGGCCCCGAGACCGAGGTGTACTACCTGATCGCGGTCTACACCTTTGTGTGCACGGTGCTGATGTTTGCCTTCACGCACACGCCGCTGGGGCGCATGCTCAATGCCGTGCGTGACAACCCCGAGCGGGTCGAGTTCATTGGCTATGACACCCAGCGCGTGCGCTACTTCGCTTTCATGATCGCGGGCTTTTTCGCTGGCATCGCTGGGGGGCTCTACACCATCAACTTCGAGATCGTGACGGCCGAGGTCGTGGGGGCGCACCGCTCCGGGGCCTACCTGCTGTTCACCTTCCTGGGCGGCGCACTGTTCTTTTTCGGGCCGATCATCGGTGCCGTGATGATGGTGCTGGCCACGGTCTTGCTGTCGGAGATGACCAAGGCCTGGCTGCTCTACCTGGGCATCTTCTTCCTGGTGATGGTGATGTATGCGCCGGGCGGCGTCTCGGGCTTGATCATGATGAACCTGCGCCTGGCCGCCTACGGCATGCTGCGCCGGCTCTGGACCTCTTACTTGGCCCTCGGCGGTGCCCTGTTGGTGGTGCTGGCGGCGGTCGGGGTGATCGTGGAGATGATTTATCACATCAAGCTCAACGAGGCCATGGGGCCGGAGATGACCTTCATGGGGGCGACGATCAACACCCATGGGGTGGATGCCTGGGTGGGCGCGACCTTCCTGCTGATCACCGGCGTGGGCCTGTTCGAGTTGGTGCGACGTCAGTTCGTGCACCAGTGGGGGCAGATCCAGGAAGACATCGAAGCGGAGAACCTCCGCCAGCAATTGCATTGAGAGGCCAACCATGAGCGAGCACAAAGCATCTGCACAAGGTCTGGCGCTGGAGCTGCGCAGCGTGCGCAAGTCTTTTGGCAAGACCGAAATCATCCGCGGGACCGAGCTGGCCATCAAGGCCGGCGAGCGCGTCGCCCTGATCGGGCCCAATGGCGCGGGCAAGTCCACGCTGTTCAACCTGATCAGCGGGCGCCTGCCCATCACCAGTGGCGAGATCTTGCTGAATGGCAAGCCCATTCACGGAATGAAGCCCTACGAGATCAACCGCCTCGGCCTGGCCCGCAGCTTTCAGGTGTCCAACCTGTTTCCGCGGTTGAGCGTGTTCGAAAACATCCGCTGCGCCGTGTTGTGGTCAATGGGCGAGCGCTATGCCTTCTGGCGTTTCCTCTCCAAGCTCGACGCGGTCAACCAGCGCGCCGAGGAGGTGCTGGACAAGATCCGCCTGCGCCGCAAGCGTGATGTGCATGTCACGTCGCTCACCTACGCGGAGCAGCGCGCGCTGGAAGTGGGCGTGACCATTGCGGGAGGCGGTGACGTGATCCTGCTGGACGAACCCACGGCCGGCATGAGCAAGTCGGAGACGGCCAACTTCGTGCGCATGATTCGCGAAGTGACCGAGGGCAAGACACTGTTGACGGTGGAGCACGATATGGGCGTGGTGTTTGGCCTGGCCGACCGCATCGCGGTGTTGGTGTATGGCGAGGTGATCGCCTTTGACACGCCCGAGAACGTGCGGTCGAACGACCGGGTCAAAGAGGCCTATCTGGGCTCGGTTCTGGCCCAGAACCAAGCCGCCGAGGCAGGAGTCTGAGCATGCTGAGCATCCAAAAACTGCACGCGTTTTACGGCAAGAGCCACATTCTTCATGGCGTGGACATGGAGGTCAAACCCGGCGAGATCGTCAGCCTGCTGGGCCGCAATGGCTCCGGGCGCTCCACCACCATCAAGGCCATCATGGGCCTGGTGGACGCACAAGGCTCGGTGAAGTGGAACGACCAGGAACTACTGGGCCACAAGACCTATGACATCGCTCGCCACGGCCTGGGCTATGTGCCCGAGAGCCGCGACGTGTTCCCCAAGCTGACCGTGGAGCAGAACCTGTTGCTGGGGCAGAAAGGCGGCAAGAAGCCCGGACGCTGGAGCTTGGACGACATGTACCAGATGTTCCCGCGTCTGAAGGAGCGCCAGCATACCGAGGCGGGTGTGATGTCGGGCGGTGAGCAGCAGATGCTGACCCTGTGCCGCACGCTGATGGGCGACCCGGACCTGATCATGATCGACGAGCCGACCGAAGGTCTGGCGCCGAAGATCGTGGAGCTGGTGGGGGAGTACCTGAAAGAGCTGCAAAAACGCGGCCTGGCCGTGTTGCTGGTGGAGCAAAAGCTCACCATCGCCCTGGACATCTCGCAGCGCTGCTACGTGATGGGTCACGGCGAGGTGGTCTTCCACGGCACGCCCGATGAGCTGCGTGCCGATCAGTACGTCCGCAAGGAGTGGCTGGAGGTCTGATTGCGGGTCTGCGTGGCGGAATTTGCAGACTTTGTGCGTCAGGAGTTTCCCTCGGTTTGTACATGAGGGGGCACAAGCTCTGCCACAATCTTCGGATATTCTTACAAGAACTCTTGTCAGAATGAGTTGTCTGGTCGCTGGCCTGCGCCAAGACCCGCTTTCGCGGGGGGGTGCACGGCCAGCCCGTCTATCAACGTCCCGAGATTGCCATGAGCACCACCTACGAAGTCACCGACGGCGTCGCCGTCATCACCCTGAACAACCCACCCGTCAACGGTCTGGGCCACAGCACCCGTACCGGCATTTTTGAGGGTCTCCAGCAGGCGCAGGCCGAGGCCAGCGTGCAGGCGGTGGTGATCATTGGCGGGGGCAAGGTGTTCTGCGGTGGTGCCGACATCCGCGAGTTCGCCTCGCCGGTGGCATTTGCCGAGCCAGGTCTGCATGCCGTCATTGCCGCCATCGAGGCTTGCAGCAAGCCGGTCGTAGCCGCCATCCATGGTGTCGTGATGGGCGGTGGCCTGGAGCTGGCGCTGGGTTGCCACTACCGTGTGATGACGCCGGGCGTGCAAGTGGCCCTGCCCGAGGTGAACATCGGCCTGATCCCTGGTGGCGGCGGCACGCAGCGCTTGCCGCGCGTCTTGCCCGTCGAGATGGCCCTGCAGATGGTGACCAGCGGTGCCTCGGTGCCCAGCGACAAACTGGCCCAGGTGCCCGGCCAGCAATTGATTGCCAAGCTGATCGAGGGTGACCTCCTCGCGGGTGCCAAGGCCTTTGCGCTGGACGTGGCCGCCGTGCGCCCCCTGCCGCGTGTGCGCGACCTCTCCGCACCGGTGGTCAGCGATGCCGGCCTGTTCGAGAAGGCCCGCGCCGACATGGCCAAGGCCCGCCGTGGCCTGGTCTCGCCCCAGCGCTGCATCGACGCCGTCGAGATCGCCACCCGCGATGACATCGACACCGGCATCCGCAAGGAGCTGGAGATTTTCAAGACCATCATGGTCGGTCCGCAGGCCAAGGCCATGCAGCACGCCTTCTTTGGTGAGCGCGCCGCCAGCAAGATCCCCGATGTGCCCGACAACACCCCGACCCGTGAGGTGAAGAACGTGGCCGTGATCGGCGCGGGCACCATGGGCGGCGGCATCACCATGTGCTTCCTCAACGCCGGCATCCCGGTGAAGCTGCTGGAGATGAAGCAAGAGGCCATCGACCGTGGCGTGGGTGTGATCCGCAAGAACTACGAAGCCCAGGTGGCCAAGGGCAAGCTGGCCCAGGACAAGTACGAGCAGCGCATGAGCCTGCTGAGCACGACCCTGAGCTACGACGACATCGCCCAGGCCGACATGGTCATCGAGGCCGTGTTCGAGAACATGGAGGTGAAAGCCCAGGTCTTCACCAAGCTGGACGCGGTGATGAAGACCGGTGCCATCCTGGCCTCCAACACTTCGACGCTGGACGTGGACAAGATTGCCGAAGTGACCAAGCGTCCGCAAGACGTGGTGGGTCTGCACTTCTTCAGCCCGGCCAACGTGATGCGCCTGCTGGAAGTGGTGCGCAGCAAGCACACCGCCAAGGATGTGATGGCCACGGTCATGCAGGTGGCCAAGAAGATCAAGAAGGTCGCCGTGGTCTCGGGTGTGTGCGATGGCTTCATCGGCAACCGCATGTTCGAGCAGTACGTGCGCCAGAGCTTCCAGCTGGTGGAAGAGGGCGCCACCGTGCCCCAGGTGGACAAGGCGGCCGAAGCCTTCGGCTTTGCCATGGGCCCCTTCCGCGTGGGCGACTTGGCCGGCAACGACATCGGCTTTGCCATCCGCAAGCGCCGTCGCGTCGAGCAGTCCGATGTGGTCTACAGCCCGGTGGGCGATGCCATTTGTGAGCTGGGCCGCTTTGGCCAGAAGGTGGGCAAGGGCTGGTACGACTACGAAACCGGCAAGCGCGACCCGATCCCCTCGCCCGAAGTGCAAGCCTGCATCGACAAGGTGCGTCTGGAGAAGGGCATCACGCCACGCGCGATCAGCGACGAAGAGATCGTCAACCGCCTGGTGCTGGCCATGGTCAACGAAGGCGCCCAGATTCTGGAAGACGGCATTGCCTCCAAGGCCTCTGACATCGACATGGTCTACCTGACCGGTTACGGCTTCCCATTGGTCTGGGGTGGCCCGATGCTGTATGCCGACCTGCTGGGCCTGCCCAAGGTGGTCGAGCTGATGAAGGGCTTCCAGGCGTTGCCCGGGGCCGATCAGGCCTTCTGGACACCGGCGCCGCGGCTGGCCCGACTGGTGTCCGAAGGCAAGACCTTCACTGGCCAGGCCTGAGCGGCCCACACCGCGCATGGCTGATTGAGTTGCCACACCCTGAGGGTCTGCAAGGTGCGTGTCTTGCAGACCCTTTTTGATCGACCCCGTGACGAAAAGGTGCCTGACATGTCCCACATCGAAACCCATCAGAACGGCCACATCCTGGAGATCAAGGTCAACCGGCCCGAGAAGCACAACGCCCTCTCGCCCGAGATGTACCGTGACCTGGCGCGTGCCTATGGCGAACTCAGCCGCAACCCCGAGTTGCGCGTGGGCCTGCTGTACGGCGAGGGTGCGCATTTCAGCTCCGGCGTCGAGCTGGACAAGTGGGCCCCCATCTTTGGCAATGGCAAGGGCTTTGAAGTGGGCGAGGGCGAGATCGACCCCTTCGGCCTGCAGGCCCAGCGCCACACCAAGCCGGTGGTGATGGCCGTGCAGGGCAACTGCTTCACCTGGGGCGTGGAGATCATGCTCAACACCGAGATCCGCGTGGCGGCCTCGGACACGCGCTTTGCCATGCTGGAAGTCAAGCGCGGCATCTTCCCCTGTGGTGGTGCCACCTTGCGCCTGCCGCGCCAGATGGGCTGGGGCGCAGCGCACCGTTACCTGCTGACGGGCGAGTTCTGGTATGCCGAGGAAGCCCTGCGCACCGGCCTGGTTCAGGAGGTGGTGCCCCCCGGTGAGCAACTCAACAAGGCCCGCGAGATTGCCATGCAGATTGCCAAGGCCGCACCGCTGGGCGTGCAGGGCGTGCTCAAGTCCACCCGCATGGCCTGGAACGAAGGCGAAGCCGAAGCCGCCCGCCATCTGTTTGTGGACATGGTGCCCGTGATGCAAAGCGAGGATGCCGCCGAAGGCGTGGCCTCATTCATGCAGCGTCGCGAGGCCGTGTTCAAGGGGCGCTGAGGCGCACGACTTGAGCCTTTGCCACGTCTTGTGATTTGTCCCCAGGCCACGCGGCCTGAACTCAACCGCATTCCATCATGACCCAACGTGCCACCCTCGACTTCCTGCTCTATGACTGGCTGAAAGCCGATGCCCTGTGCGAGCGCCCCCGCCACGCCGAGCACAGCCGCGACACCTTCGATGCGGTGCTGGACCTGGGCGAGAAGATCGCCACCGAGCAGTTCGCCCCCATCAACCGCCTGACCGACCTGCAAGAGCCCGAGTTCGACGGTGAGCGCGTGCACCTGCCGGCCGAGACCCCGAAGGCCTTGAAGGCCTTCATCGACTCGGGCCTGATGGCCGCCGCCAAAGATGCCGATGTGGGTGGCATGCAGTTGCCCACCGTGGTGGAAATGGCGGCGATGAGCTTCTTCTTCAAGGCCAGCGTGGCCTTGGGCGGCTACCCCATGCTGACGCGCGGCAATGCCAACACCATCCTGGCGCACGGCACCCCCCAGCAAGTCGAGGTGTTTGCCAAGCCCGGACTGGAAGGCCGCACCTTCGGCACCATGTGCCTGAGCGAGCCGCAGGCCGGCTCCAGTCTGTCGGACATCGCCACCAAGGCCGTGCCCGACACGGGCAGCGAAGCCCACGGCGCTGCGCCTTGGCAGCAAGACCCGCTGGGCCCGCGCTTTCGCCTCAAGGGCAACAAGATGTGGATCTCGGGCGGTGAGCACGAGATGGGCGAGAACATCGTGCACCTGGTGCTGGCCAAGATCCCCGGTGAAGACGGCAAGACCATCCCCGGTGTCAAAGGCATTTCGCTCTTCATCGTGCCGCGCAAGCTGGTGCAGGCCGATGGCACCATCACCGACCAACGCAACGACGTCTCGCTGGCGGGCCTGAACCACAAGTGTGGCTACCGGGGCACCGTCAACACGCTGCTGAACTTTGGCGAGGGCAAGTTCCCGGTACACGGCCAGGCCGGTGCCGTGGGCTACCTCATCGGCAAGCCCGGTGAAGGCCTCAAGTGCATGTTCACACTGATGAACGAGGCCCGCATTGGCGTGGGTCTGGGCGCGACCATGCTGGGCTATGCCGGCTATGAAGCCTCGCTGGCCTATGCCAAGGATCGCCCGCAAGGCCGCGCCATGACGGCCGCCGGCAAAGACGCGAGCAGTCCGCAGATTCCGATCATCCAGCACAGCGACGTCAAGCGCATGCTGATGATGCAAAAGAGCGTGGTCGAAGGCGGCCTGGCCCTGGGCCTGCTGTGCGCGCAATTGGTGGACGACGAGCAGACCGGCTCCGAAGCCGAAGCCGAGAAGGCGCACCTGCTGCTGGAGCTGCTGACTCCGATTGCCAAGAGCTGGCCCAGCGAATGGGCGCTGGAGGCCAACAGCCAGGCCATCCAGGTGCTGGGCGGCGCAGGCTACACCCGCGACTTCCCCGTCGAGCAATACTGGCGTGACAACCGCCTCAACATGATCCACGAAGGCACCCACGGCATCCAGGGCATGGACCTGCTGGGCCGCAAGGTGGTGATGAATGGCGGCAAGGCCCTGGCCGTGCTGGCCGAGCGCATCAGCGAAACCATCCAGAAAGCCGGCCACATCGAGGGGCTGGCGCTGCATGCCAATGCCCTGGCCGGCGCGCTGCAAAAGGTGGGCGCGGCCACCCAAGCGGCGTGGTCCACCGGCGTGCCGGAAGAGGCGCTGGCCAACGCCACGCCTTACCTGCAGGCCTTCGGTCATACCGTGCTGGCCTGGATCTGGCTGGAGCTGGCCATCGCGGCGCAGGCCGCCCAAGCCAAGGGCACATGGGACCAAGGGCCTCTGGGCGCCGGCTTCCTGCAGGGCAAGCGCGCTGCGGCAGACTACTTCTTTGCTTACGAGTTGCCCAAGATCGATGCGTGGCTGGGCGTGGTCTCGCGCCGTGACCTGACCTGTGCCCAGGCTCAGTCCGACTGGTTCTGAGCCACCACACCGGCCGCGCATCGCACACGAAAGAACCCCATCATGATCAAGCACATCGTTCTGTTCACCCTCAAGGACCCGGCCAACGCGCCCAAGGTCAAGGCTTTGCTGGACAGCTGCAAGGACATCGTCCCCGGCATCCGCGAGTTCGAGGTGGGCATCAAGACCGAGGGTCTGGAAGCCACGGCCGACGTCGTGCTGGTCTCCACCTTTGAAGACGCGCCCGCGCTGGCCGCCTATCAACCTCATCCTCACCACCAGGGCGTGGTCGCCCAGATCCGCGAGATGGCATCGGGCCGCCAGGTGCTCGACTACCTCTGCTGAACACACGATCGACACCTCTCACTGAAAGACAGTCCATGAGCGAAGCCCGCACCATCCAGAACCTGTTCGACCTCACGGGCAAGAAGGCCCTCATCACCGGCGGCTCACGCGGCCTGGGCCTGCAGATGGCGCAGGCGCTCGGCGAAGCCGGTGCCAAGGTGGTCATCAGCTCGCGCAAGGCGGCAGACCTGGAGGAGGCCGTGATGGCCCTGCAAGACCGTGGCATTGACGCCCGCTGGATTGCCGCGGATGCCGGCAAGCCCGACGACATCCAGCGCCTGGCCGACGAAACCCTGGAGCGCGTGGGCGATGTGGACATCCTCGTCAACAACGCCGGTGCCACCTGGGGCTCGCCCGCACAAGACCACCCGCTGGACGCCTGGGACAAGGTGATGAACCTGAACGTGCGCGGCTACTTCCTGCTGTCGCAGGCCATTGCCAAGGCCAGCATGATCCCGCGCAAGCAAGGCCGCATCATCAACGTGGCCTCCATTGCGGGCCTGGGCGGCAACCCCGCCTTCATGCAGACCATCGCCTACAACACCAGCAAGGGTGCGGTGGTCAACTTCACCCGCGCCCTGGCCTGTGAATGGGGTCACCTGGGCATCCGTGTCAACGCCATCGCCCCCGGCTTTTTCCCCAGCAAGATGACCGCCGGCCTGATCGGCGCGGTCGGTGAGGACAACATGGCCAGCCATGCTCCGCTGCTGCGCCTGGGCGACGACGAAGACCTGAAGGGGGCCGCGTTGCTGTTTGCCTCCGACGCCGGCAAACACATCACCGGCCAGATCCTGGCGGTGGACGGGGGCGTCAGCGCCCTCGTGGGCTGACCTGAAAGCGCGCCGGACATGGCCATTCCTTTTGCTTTCCGCATTCCTTTCGTCGAAGGCATCGGGTGCGAGCTGCAGCGTTTTGACGGCGGGCACGCCGAGGTCTCGCTCACGCTCAACGAGAACCACACCAACTCCTTCGGCGTCGCCCATGGCGGCCTGATGATGACCCTGCTCGACGTGGCCATGGCGCACGCGGCCCGCAGCCTGCGCCTGGATGCCCAGGGGCAAAGCCCCGGCGCGGTCACCATCGAGATGAAGACCAGCTTCACCCGTCCGGGCATCGGGCGCATCCGGGCGGTGGGCAGCGTGCTGCACAGCACGGCCACACTGGTGTTCTGCGAGGGCAAGGTCTTCGACGAACACGACCGGCTTTGCGCCCACGCCACCGGCACGTTCAAGTACCTGCGCGACATCCCCAAATCCCGGCCAGCAGCCGGCTCACCTGATGAGCCTCATCTGCAAGGCCCCGGTTCCGATTGATGTGACACCCACCCAAGAAAGGTCCGTCCCATGAGCCAAGTCAACGAACAGATCCTGCTGGCCTCCCGGCCCCAGGGCGAAGCCAGTGTCGATAACTTCAAGCTGGTGCAGAGCCCGCTGCCCTCGGCGGATGAATTGAGCGAAGGCCAGGTGCTGGTGCGCCACCACTACCTCTCGCTCGATCCCTACATGCGCGGCCGCATGAACGACAGCAAGAGCTACGCCGAGCCTCAGCCGCTCAACACCGTGATGCTGGGCGGCACGGTGGGCGAGGTGCTGATCAGCAAGCATCCCAAGTTCGCCGTCGGCGACAAGGTGGTGGGCATGGGCGGCTGGCAGACCCACAGCGTCGTCGACGCCACCCAGCGTGGCGCGCTCACCAAGGTGGACACCACCCACATCCCGCTGTCGGCCTACCTGGGCTCGGTGGGCATGCCGGGCGTGACTGGCTGGTATGGCCTGGTCAAGATCATCGCGCCCAAGGCCGGTGAAACCGTGGTGGTCAGTGCCGCCAGCGGCGCCGTGGGCAGCGTGGTGGGCCAGTTGGCCAAGGCGCGCGGCTGCCGTGTGGTGGGCGTGGCCGGCGGTGCCGACAAGTGCGACTACGTGGTCAAGGAACTGGGCTTTGATGCCTGCGTGGACTACAAGGCCAACCCCGACCCCAAGAGCTTCTACAAGGCCCTCAAGGACGCGACGCCCAACGGCATTGACGGCTACTTCGAGAACGTGGGCGGCATGATCCTGGATGCGGTGCTGCTGCGCATGAACGCCTTTGGCCGCATCGCCATGTGCGGAATGATCGCTGGCTACAACGGTGAGCCCACCCCGATGCAGAACCCGGCCCTGATCCTGGTCAATCGCCTCAAAGTCGAGGGCTTTATTGTGAGCGAACACCCCGAAGTGTGGCCCGATGCCGTGCAGGAATTGGGCACCATGGTGGCAATCGGAAAAATGAAGTTCCGTGAGTCGGTGGCGCAAGGCATTGCCAGCGCGCCCGAGGCCTTCCTGGGCCTGCTCAAGGGCAAGAACTTTGGCAAACAACTGGTCAAACTGATCTGAACATTCAAACAAGGAGCACACACAGCATGACTCATCTGAATCTGCAACCGGGCCAGACGGCCGTGATCACCGGCGCCGCCAGCGGCTTTGGTCTGGAGCTGGCCCGACTGGGAGCCCAGAAGGGCCTCAATCTGGTGCTCACCGATGTGCAGCAAGAAGCACTCGACAAGGTGGTGGCCGAGCTGACCGCTGCTGGCGCCCATGTGGCGGCCTTGCGCGGTGACGTCTCCCGTGGCGAGGACATCCAGGCTTTGGCAGACCTCTGCCTGGAGCGTTTCGGCGTGCCTCACATCGTCATCAACAACGCCGGTGTGGCCTATGGCGGCCTGATCTGGGAAGCCGGCCCCCGTGACTGGGAATGGGTGCTGGGCGTGAACCTGTGGGGCGTCATCCACGGCGTGCGTGTCTTCACGCCGCTGATGTTGGCCGAGGCCCGCAAGAACCCAGACTACCAGGGGCACATCGTCAACGTCGCATCGATGGCCGGCATGCTGAACTCGCCCAACCTGGGCGTCTACAACGTCAGCAAGCACGCCGTGGTGAGTCTGTCGGAGACCCTGTACCAGGATCTGGCCCTCGTCACCGACCAGGTGCACGCCTCGGTGCTGTGCCCGTATTTCGTGCCTACCGGGATTCACCAGTCGCACCGCAATCGCCCGGCCGAGCTGCGCACCGATGCCAAGCCCACGGCCAGCCAGCTGATTGGCCAGGCCATGAGCGCCAAGGCCGTGACGTCCGGCAAGGTGACCGCCACCGATACCGCCGCCCTGGTGTTTAACGCGATCGAGGCCAATCAGTTCTACGTCTACACCCACCCCAAGGCCATCGGCATGGTGCAGGTGCGCATGGAAGACGTGATGCAGGCGCGCAACCCGACCGACCCGTTTGCGGGCAAGCCGGAAATTGGCGAGCAGCTCAAGACCGCTTTGCGCGACGCCCTCGCCAAAGAGGACTGATCAGCGCCGCAGATCAGCTGCTGCGGGCGTCCTGCTCACGGTGACGTGACAGGACGACCCCGCGGGCCGCAAAGCGCTTGACCAACTGCTCCACGCAATACACCGAGCGGTGCTGACCGCCGGTGCAGCCCATGGCCACGGTCACGTAGCTGCGTTGGTCGCTCTCCAGCGTGGGCAGCCAGCGCAGCAAGAACGCTTCGATCTGCGCGAGCAGCTCGGCCGATTCCGGCTGGGCGTCCAGGTAGTCGATGACGGGTTGATCACGACCGGTCAGCGGCTTGAGCTCCTTCAGGTAGAAGGGGTTGGGCAGCATGCGCACGTCGAAGACGAAGTCGGCGTCCATCGGCACGCCGTGCTTGTAGGCAAAGGACTCGAACACCAGGGTCAGGCCAGCCGGCTCGGCGCCCACGATGTGACGCACCCAGGTGCGCAACTGCGCCGGACGCAACAGGCTCGTGTCGATCACGGTGGACACCTCACGCAGCGGGCCCAGCAGTTCGCGCTCCATGGTGATGGTGTCGATCAGGGCGTGGGTGGCCTCTTCAACGACATCGTGGTCCTGGTCGCTGGCGCGCCGCCGGGGCTTGTCAGCGGGCGGCTGCGGCCGCAGTTTCAGCAGAGGGTGAGGCCGGCGGGTTTCCGAGAAACGGCGCACCAGGGTGTCGGTGCTGGCATCCAGAAACACCGAACGCACCTTCAGGCCTTCTTGCCGCAAGGTGTCGAGCACTGGCTTGAGGTGGGGCAGGGAGTGCACGCTGCGCACGTCCATGGCCACCGCGATTCGGCGCTTCAATTCGGGCGGACGTTGTACTTCCAGGTCGACCAGGCCGCGCAGCAACTCAGGGGGCAGGTTGTCGACGCAGAAGTAGCCGGCGTCTTCCAGCGCATTGAGCGCCACGGACTTGCCTGAGCCGGAAATCCCGGTCAGCAACACGATGTCGAGCTGGCTCATGCGGCCTCCTTGCGGCGTCGGGGGGCTTTGCCGACCGCCAGGACGGCGGTGTCGGCGTCTTTGGCGTCCTGAGCGTCTTGTGCGTGGGCTGTGGTGAGCATGGCCTGCGCATGGGCGCGGCTGGTCTCGGTGATCTGGCCGCCCAGCATGCGGGCGATTTCGGTGGTGCGGACGTCATCACGCACCTCGCGGATGTCGCTGGTGGTCTGGCCGTCGTGCACCGCCTTGGCCACCAGCAGATGCTGGTGCGCACACGCGGCGACCTGCGCCAGGTGGGTCACCGCCATGACCTGCCGGTCGCGACCCAGACGCTGCATCAGGCGGCCCACGGTGTCGGCCACCGCACCGCCCACGCCCGAATCGATCTCGTCGAAGATGAGGGTGCCGACCTGGCTGCGCTCGTCGCTGCGCTGCGAGGTGGTGACCGCAATGGCCAGGGCCAGGCGCGACAGCTCGCCGCCGGAGGCCACTTTGCCCAAGGGACGAGGCGTGCTGCCGGCATGACCCGCCACCAGAAATTCGATGTTCTCCAGGCCAAACGCCTGGGGCTCGCTTTGCGCGGTGAGGGCCACTTCGAAGCGACCGCCCTTCATGCCCAGCTCCTGCATGGCCTCGGTCACGGCCTGCGACAGGGCCGGTGTGGCCGCGCTGCGCTGGCGTGTCACGGTCTGGGCCACGGCCAGCCAGGCCTGATGTGCGGCCTGTGCCTCGCGCTCCAGCTTGTCCAGGTCGGTGGCAGCGTCCAGCTTGGCCAGCTCGTCCCGCCAGCTTTGCAGCAACTCGGGCAGTTCGGGCGCGGCGCGGCGGTAGCGGCGCGCCAGGCTCATCCACATCGACATGCGCCCATCGAGCTCGGCCAGCCGATCCGGGTCGAGTTCGGTGTGGTGCAAGGCACTGTTGAGGCTGCGGGCGGCATCTTGCAGTTGCGCCTGGGCTTCGCGCAGCACTTCCAGGGCGTTGCTCAGGTGCGGCTCCACCGAGGCCACGTCTTCCAGCGCGTCGATGGCGCGGGCAGTCAGGCTCTCGGCGCTGTCATCGGCCTCGGACACGGCGTCCAGCGCCCCGCGGGCGGCATCCAGAATGGCCTGGCCGTGGCTCAGGCGGCTGTGTTCGGTGTTGAGCGCGTCCCACTCGTCGGCCTGCGGGTTGAGCTTGTCCAGCTCGCCAATCTGCCACTGCAGGCGCTCGCGTTCGCGCTCCAGATCGGCCTGCTGCCCGCGTGCCTCCTCCAGACGGCGAGCTGCTTCGCGACGGGCCACCCAGGCGGCTTGCAGCGCAGGGGTGTCCACGCCGGCTTGCGCATCCACCAGGGCGCGCACGGCGTCTGCACGGGTGAGGCTTTGCCAGGCGTGCTGGCCGTGGATGTCGACCAGGTGCTCGCCCAGCTCGCGCAATTGCGTGGCCGTGGCCGGCGAGCCGTTGATCCAGGCGCGGCTCTTGCCTTGGGCGTCCACCACGCGGCGCAGCAGCAGCGGGGCGCCGGGCTCCAAGTTGTCGAAGCCGGCTTCTTCCAGCCAGGGTGCCAGCAGGGCGGCCAGTTGTGCCGAGGGTTCGAACTCGGCGGTGATGTCGGCACGCGCCGCGCCCTCGCGCACCACCCCGGCGTCGCCCCGGCTGCCCAGGGCGAGCTGCAGGGCGTCGATGAGGATGGACTTGCCCGCGCCGGTCTCGCCTGTCAGCGCGGTGAAGCCGCCGCTCAGGTCCACCTCCAGACTGGTCACGATGACGAAATCACGCAGGGTCAGGCGACGCAGCATGGTGTTAACTCACTCCTTCATTCCAGCGCAGTTTGCGGCGCAAGGTCGCGTAGTAGCTCCAGCCCTTGGGGTGCAGGAAGCGCACATGGTGGTCGGACCGGCGCACGATCACGCGGTCGCCGTGCAGCAGGCTGGCCAGGCTTTGCATGTCGAAGTTCATGCCCGCATCCTTGCCGGCCACGATCTCGATGGTGATGGTGACGTCGTCCGACACAACCAATGGTCGGTTGGACAGGGTGTGCGAGGCAATCGGCACGATCACCCAGCCACCCACACCCGGGTGCATGATGGGGCCGCCGGCCGACATCGCATAGGCGGTCGAACCCGTGGGCGAGGACACCAGCAGGCCGTCGGCGCGGTAGTTGGCGACGAACTGGCCGTCGATCTCGGCACGCAGCTCGACCATGCTGGCGGTGGCACCACGGCTCACCAGCACCTCGTTGATGGCAAAGCCTTCGTAGATGGTCTCGAAACCGTCGCCGCGGATCGGGCGCAGCACGGCCCCGGCCAGCATGGCACGGCGGTCTTCTTCGTATTCGCCGCGCAGCATCAGGGGCAGGGTGGTGCCCACGTCCTTGAGCGGGATGTCGGTGATGAAGCCCAGACGGCCCTGGTTGATGCCGATCAGCGGGATGTTGAACGGGGCCAGCTCGCGGGCGATGGCGAGCATGGTGCCGTCGCCACCCAGCACCACGGCCACGTCGCATTGCTGGCCGATTTCCTTGATGCTCAAGGCCGGATACTCGGTCATGCCGGTGTTGTAGGCGGTCTCGCTCTCCAGCGACACGTCCAGGCCGGCGCGGGCCAGCAGATGCGCCACATCTTCCAGAATCGGGCGGATGCCGCGGGCCTGGTATTTGCCCACCAGGGCGGCGTGACGGAAGCGACAGGAAGGCGTACTCGGCATGCGAAGAATTACACCACAGCGGATGTGACAAATGAGGTCATTCCCCTGTGCGGGCGGCGTCAAACACGCGGCCCAGAACTAGAATGAGACACCCATGCTGGATGACCGTGCCAAGATCCTGTTGAAAGCGCTGGTCGAGCGCTACATTGCCGATGGCCAACCTGTTGGCTCTCGCACGCTGTCGCGCGCGTCGGGCTTGGACTTGTCGGCTGCCACCATCCGCAACGTCATGGCCGACCTGGAGGAGCTGGGCCTGATCGTCAGCCCGCACACCTCGGCCGGCCGCGTGCCCACCCCCAAGGGCTACCGCCTGTTTGTGGACACGATGCTGACCGCTCGCCCGCAGGGCATGGGGGAGCTGAGCAGCGAAGCGCGCGGGCAGCTGCAGCCCGACCAGCCGCAGCGCGTCATTGCCAACGCCGCCAACATCCTCTCCAGCCTTTCGCACTTTGTGGGCGTGGTGACGGCGCCGCGCAAGGCCTCGGTGTTCCGCCACATTGAATTTTTGCGCCTGGGTGACAAGCGTGTGCTGGTCATCCTGGTCTCGCCCGACGGCGATGTGCAAAACCGCGTCATCTTCACCGCCGAGGACTTCAGCCAGTCGCAACTGGTCGAGGCCACCAACATCCTCAACGCGCATTACTCGGGTCTGACGATTGAGGAGATGCGCGAGCGCCTGCGCTGCGAGGTCGATCAGCTGCGCGGCGACATCGCCACCCTGATGCAGGCCGCCGTGCAGGCCGGTGGCGAGGCCATGGCCGAAAGCAGCGACCAGTTGGTGCTGTCGGGCGAGCGCAACCTGCTGACGGTGGAAGACTTCTCGCAGGACCTGGGCTCGCTGCGCCGCATGTTCGACCTGTTCGAGCAGAAGACGCAGCTGATGCGCCTGCTGGATGGCTCCAGCCGCGCCGATGGCGTGCGCATCTACATCGGGGGCGAGAGCCAGGTGGTGCCGTTCGAGGAGCTGTCGGTGGTCTCGGCCCCGTACGAGATCCACGGCAAGGTGGTCGGTACGCTGGGCGTGATCGGCCCCACCCGCATGGCCTACGACCGCATGATCGAGATCGTGGACATCACTTCCCGGCTGGTCAGCAACGCGCTGAGTCAGAAGTAAGCCCGACGCCGGCCCGTTCGCGCTGCGTGGGCTCAGGGTTGGTTCAGGGCGCCGGGTTGGGATAGCGTTGGTGGATGGCCTCGATGCCTTCGAGCACCTCCGGCGGCAGCGTCACAGTCAGGCTGTCGATGTTGCTGCGCAGCTGGGCCAGCGAGGTCGCCCCGATGATGTTGCTGGTGACGAAGGCTTGCCGGTTGACGAAGGCCAGTGCGCCTTGGGCCGGGTCGATGCCGTGACGGCGGAACAGGCTCACATATTCGTAAGTGGCCCGCTCGGCGTTGTCGTTGCTGTAGCGGCTGAAACGCTCGAACAGGCTGAGGCGGCCGCCCTCGGGTCGCTGGCCGGCCAGGTACTTGCCACTCAAGACGCCAAAGCCCAGCGGGGAGTAGGCCAGCAGCCCCACGTCCTCGCGCAGCGACATCTCGGCCAAGCCGATCTCGAAACTGCGGTTGAGCAGGCTGTAGGGGTTCTGGATGCTGGCCACGCGGGGCAGGGCGCGGGTCTCGGCCAGGTGCACAAAGCGGCTCAGGCCCCAGGGGGTTTCGTTGGAGACGGCCACGTGCCGGATCTTGCCGGCCTGCACCAGCTCCTGCAGAGCGGCCAGCGACTCTTCGATCGGCGTGGTCTCTTCGTCCTTGAGGTGGCTGAAACCGAGCTGGCCGAAGGTGTTGGTGGAGCGGTCGGGCCAGTGCAACTGGTACAGGTCGATGTGGTCGGTCTGCAGGCGCTGCAGGCTCAGGTTGACGGCTTCGAACAGGTTCTCGCGGGTGTGCAGCAAGCGGCCGCCGCGCACGTGACTGGGGCGCGCGGCCTGGCGGGCCGGGCCGGTGGCCTTGGTGGCCAGGATGATGTCCTGGCGTCGGCCCGTCTTGCGCAGCCAGGTGCCGATGTACTGCTCGGTGCGGCCCTGGGTCTCGGGGCGAGGTGGCACCGGGTACATCTCGGCGGTGTCGATCAGGTTGATGCCGGCGTCCAGCGCGAAGTCGAGCTGCGCGTGTGCCTCGGCTTCGGTGTTCTGCTCGCCCCAGGTCATGGTGCCCAGTGCGATGGCACTCACGTTGAGGCCGGTGCGGCCAAGGGGGCGGTATTGCATGGGGAGGCTCCGAAGTGATGAGGGCAGGGGTGAACCTTCATCGTAGGCCATGCTGCAAATCCGAGGCGGGGGCGCTGATTTCGAGGGGCGTGAGGCCGCGGAGGGCGGCGCGGGCAGGCCCTACAATCGCGGATTCCTTGTTGTGCAAGGCAGGGGGCCGTTAGCTCAGTTGGTTAGAGCAGAGGACTCATAATCCTTTGGTCGTTGGTTCAAGTCCAACACGGCCTACCAAAATTGAGAAACCAACCTCTTTTGGGGTTGGTTTTTTTGTTGGCGTCGCATGTCGCCGCTGTGCGGCTGGGTGGTTGTTGACGATGTTCTCGAAGTGGTTTCGATCTCTCCTGCTGCTCGTCGCTTGGGCGGCGGGGCCGGCACTGGCCGATGACGCACAGCTCTGGTTCAGCGCGGGCAGGCCGACGGCCGAAGCCCGGCAGGCGGTGGACATCCTGTTGTCGGCTGCCGATGAGGGCCTTTACCCAGGTGACTACCAGGCCGCCATGCTGGACTCACAGTTGAGCGTGGCGCAGCAAGGGGCGGGGCTGTCCGATGCGGAGTTGGGGGCGCTGGATGCCACGCTGACGTCGGCACTCCAACGCTACCTGACGGACCTGCGCAACGGGCGGATCGACCCGCGTCAGATTCACGCTGATTTTGACGTGCCCCTGCATGCGCCGTTTGACGCCAACGCCTTCTTGCGCGACGCCATTGCACGAGGCAACCTGCCCGAAGCCTTGCGCGAAGTGGCACCCCGATTGCCCATGTACCGCACGTTGCGCCAAGCGCTGGCCCGGTACCGGGCGTTGGTCGATCATCCAGCTTGGCAGACGCCTCTGCCGCCCTTGCCTCGCCGCAAGCTGGAGACAGGGCAGCCCTATGCTGGCCTGATGCTGCTGGCTCAGCGCTTGGAGGCCCTGGGCGACCTGCCCGTCGGGACGCCCCTGCCGGAGCGCTTCGACGGCATGCTGGTGACGGGCTTGCAGGCGTTTCAGGAGCGCCATGGCCTGGCAACCGATGGCGTGCTGGGGCGGGCCACGCTGCAACAACTGAACGTGACGCCTGCCGAGCGCGTGCGTCAGATCGAGCTGTCTCTGGAGCGACTGCGCTGGACCCCGCTGTTGAATGCACCCCGCATGATCGTGGTCAATGTGCCGGAATTTGTCCTGCGTGCGTACGAGGTGCGAGATGAGCAGGTGAACGTTCAGGTGACGATGAGGGTCATCGTGGGCAAGGCGCTGGACACCCATACGCCCCTGTTCGATGCAGACATGCGCTTCATCGAGTTCAGTCCATACTGGAACGTGCCGCCGTCGATCGCCCGTGCGGAAACCGTGCCCAAGATCCGGCGCGATCCGGCCTATTTTCGGGAGCAGGACTTTGAGTTCGTGACGCCCAGTGGCCAGGTGGTCACCGCCTTGTCGACTGCGCACCTGAATGCCGTTCTGCAAGATGGTTGGCGCATCCGGCAGCGGCCTGGCCCCAAGAATGCCCTGGGCGACATCAAGTTTGTCTTCCCCAACCACGACAACATCTACTTGCACCACACCCCGGCACCGCAGCTGTTCGAGCGAGAACGGCGCGATTACAGCCACGGCTGCATCCGCGTCCAGGAGCCGGTCGCACTGGCCCGGTTTGTCCTGCAGGACCAGCCCGACTGGACCGAGGAGCGCATCCGTCAGGCCATGGAGAAGGGCGAGTCCCGCACCTTGCGTCTGCAGCAGCCACTGCGGGTGCTGATCGCGTACAGCACGGTGGTCGTCAAGGGCGGCCGGGTCTTTTTCTACCCCGACCTGTACGGGCATGATGCGATGCTGGACCAGGCGCTGCGCGAGCGTCCCACGGGATTGCCCCCACGGCATCAGCCGAAATTGGAAGCAGAATAAAATCTAGTTTTGCCGATCTGAGATGCCTGTGCCGCTGTCACATCCTGCCCGTCGACTGTTCATGCGCCGCACTGCGCAGCTGGCGGTGGCGGGCCTCGCCGTGCCCCTGGCGTGTCAGTCAGCCCTTGCGGCCGAAGACGGCGTGCGCAGTCTGGCGCTGGACCACACCCACACCGGCGAGAAGCTGGCTCTGGTGTACGCAGAGAACGCGCAGTACGTGCCCGATGCCTTGGCCTCGTTGAACCATTTCTTGCGCGATCACTACTCCGGTGACGTGGGCGTGATCGATCCGACTTTGTTCGACCTGCTGCACCGGGTCCAGCTCGAGTTGGGTGTCTCGCAGTCGTTCGAGGTGATTTCCGCTTACCGCTGCCCCACCACCAATGAGTCGCTGCGCACCACGCGCAGTGGCGGTGTCGCGCGACGCAGCCTGCACATGGATGGCAAAGCCATCGACATCCGCCTGCCCGGGGTGCCACTCAGCGAACTGCGCGATGTGGCCTTGTCGCTGCGGGCGGGAGGCGTCGGTTACTACCCTGGCGAGCAGTTCCTGCATGTCGACACCGGCCGGGTGCGTAGCTGGCAGGGCTGATTGGGTTTTCCAGCCGCCCGCAGGGCGATGAGCCGCTTTAGCCCACCACAGGCGCCAGCGCGTCTTCCGTCACAAAGTCGGTGTACCAGGCGTCCACCAGTTCGCTGACGCGGGCCGAGGCCACGTCCGAGCGGGCGCGCAGCCAGTCGATCAGGGCGGTGCGGTCTTCGGCCGAGACGCTGCCGCGTTCGGACTTGGTGATGAAGCCACCATTGGCCCAGCCGCCAAATTCGAGGCCATTGGGCTCGATCACTTCTTCCAGCAAGGCGTCGACGAACACTTCTTCGCGGGCGCCGTCCTTCAGCTGGGTTTTGAAGGCAAAACCGAATTCTTGAAATTCGCCGACGTGCAGTTTTTTGCGTTGACGACGGCTGCGGTGTTTGGTCATGGGAGTGCTCCGAAATGTGAACTGGTCATGAAACCAGGAATCCCGAGTATCGCCCACGCACCGTATGGGCCGATGCCATCATCGACGTCGATGGCTTTTGCATCTGGCGAAATCTGGCTATATTGGCCCACAAATCAAATCAAACGGGGGTCGACATGGCTGAGCAGCGCTATCGGCACGAGATGCGACGCATGATTGACCGAGCCGTGCAGTTGCTTGAGCGGGACGAGTTGTCCTGGCACGCGGCTGCGCAGTGGTTTGACGCGTTCAGGGTGCCATTTGCGGTGACCTGTCGCGTGCTGACTCCTTACGCCAAAAAGTAAATGCTGCTGGGTTGTGTGGGGTGTGGCGCAGTGGTCGTGCACTTTTGCCACGTCTGCTGCGGCTGAGATGCGATCTCTTGCACGACCTTGCACTATTTCCACGTTCATCTGTTTCGCCAACAGACCGATCAATGTAAATTGGTCTGGCTGAATTGAACGCAGAACGGAATGAGAACATGAAGCTGGACGACATTCGGGTAGCACCTAAGCTCTGGGGCACCGTCATTGGTTTGCTGATCGTGATGCTGGCCGCCGCCGCTTTCACCCAGAACCGAGCGAGCGTGGCCATGCTCGCGGCGCTGGAAGAAGTGGAGCGCAACGAGGCGGCCATCACGCGAGCGGTACGCTGGCAGGGCTTGACCGAGGTCGTGATTGAGCGGACGACCGCCGCGATCAACGTGCAGGACGAGGCGGCATCCAAGATTCTGGGCGAGCGTTCCGCGGCCAATTCGGCGAACATCTCCGAGCTGCAACAAGCCGTTCGCGAGAGCTTGATCACCGATTCTGACAAGCAGGCCTACGAGAAAGTGGCGCAGGCACGGGCTACCGCCGTGGCCTTGCTCAAGCAGGTGCCGGCGGTCAAGGCGAGCGGTGACAGTGTGGCCTTGCTGCAGTTCACCCAGCAGCAGTTCACGCCCGCTGCCAATCAGCTGTTGAATGCGCTCAGCGAGTTCGTCAAGCTGCAAGAGAAGGACCGCGATGAAGCGGTGGCACTCATGCACGAAGCGCGTCGCAAGGTGGCCATCATGGGCCTGATTGCCGCCGCGTTCTTGCTGGCTGTGGCCGTGAGTCTGACGCTGATCCTGATCCGCTCCATCGTGCATCCCTTGCAGCAGACCATCGCCGTGGCCAAGGCCATCAGCGAGGGCGATCTGACGCAGAATCTGCATACCCATCGCCATGACGAGTTCGGCGACCTGCTCAAGGCCTTTGCCCAGATGAGCGAGCGCTTGCGTGGTTTGGTGTCCGAGGTGCGATCCGGTGTGGATTCGGTGTCGACCGCATCGACAGAGATCGCCAATGGCAACCATGATCTTTCGTCGCGCACCGAACAAACGGCCGCCAACCTCCAGGAGACGGCAGCCAGCATGGAGCAGCTGACCAGCAACGTGACCCAGTCGGCCGAAACGGCCCGCCAAGCCAATCAGCTGGCGCTGAACGCCACGCAGGCGGCCACGCGCGGTGGTGAGGTCATGGGCAATGTGGTCACCAGCATGCAGCACATCTCGGACAGTTCGCGTCGCATCTCCGACATCATCGGGGTCATTGATGGGATTGCGTTCCAGACCAACATCCTGGCCTTGAACGCGGCTGTGGAAGCCGCCCGGGCTGGTGAGCAGGGGCGTGGCTTTGCGGTGGTGGCCAGCGAAGTGCGCAACCTGGCGCACCGCAGTGCCGAGGCTGCCAAGGAGATCAAGACCTTGATCCAGCGCTCGGTGGAAAGCGTGGAGTCTGGCTCGCAACAGGTGACCGAAGCGGGCTCGGCCATGCAGGAGATCGTGATGGGCGTGCGACGTGTCGGCGACCTGATCGCCGAGATCTCCGCGGCCTCCAGCGAGCAACAACAGGGCATCAGCCAGGTCAACCAGGCCGTGGGCAACCTGGACCAGATGACGCAGCAAAATGCCGCGTTGGTCGAAGAGTCGGCTGCGGCTGCGAGTGCCCTGAGCGATCAGGCCCGCAAGCTGGGCGAGGTGGTGTCGCTGTTCCGAGTCAGCGGCGGCTCCTACACGCCAGCCGCCACGGCCCTGTCCACATCGAAGCCCTTGAAGCCCGCAGCGCGTTCCGTGCCGACGGCCCCTGCCGCAGGCGCAGCACGCCCGCTGTCCAAGCCGGCAACGGCTGCGGCATCCACGCCGGTGGCTGTAAAGACTGAACCGTCTGCCGTGACGGTGCCGCCTGCGAAAGCCCCGGTGAAAACGCCGGCAGCACCTGCCCCGGCACCTGTGCGCTCCTCGCCCAAGGCCGCTGTGGTGGACGATCAGGACTGGGAAACCTTCTGATGTTCGGCGCCAGCGCACGCTCAGCGATGATCATGCTGGGTGCGCTGGCCTTGTCGGCCACCCTGTACGCGTGGCTGCCTTTCGCGGATGACGTTCGCAAGAGCCTGAGCCTCACCGTGTTCATCGGGGTGCTCTGGCTGACCGAGGCGCTGCCCCTGGCAGTGGTGGCCTTGATGGTGCCCCTGGGTGCCTTGCTCCTGGGCTTTGAGGGACTGACCACGCAGAAGGCGCTGGCGCCCTTTGCCGACCCCATCGTGTTTCTGTTCCTGGGTGGCTTCGCCCTGGCGGCTGCCTTGCGGGTGCAGCAACTCGACCGCAAGATGGCGGTGGCCCTGCTTGCCCTCTCGCGCGGGCATCTGGGCGCGGCGGTGGGCTTGTTGTTTGCGGCCACGGCGCTGCTCTCCATGGGCATCAGCAACACGGCCACGGCGGCCATGATGTTGCCGCTGACCCTGGGCGTGTTGCGTGCCGTCGATCCGTCGCGCGACCGTCGCACCCATACCTTCGTTTTGCTGGGCGTGGCCTATGCCGCCAGCCTGGGTGGGCTGGGCACCCTGGTGGGCTCGCCACCCAATGCGCTGGCGGCGCGGGCCGCTGGTGTGGATTTCGCGGGCTGGTTGCGCATCGGCCTGCCCTTGGTCGGCGTGCTGATGCCCTTGATGGTGGTGACCCTGTGGCTGGTGCTTCGCCCCCGGCTCAACCAGCGCATCCCGATCACGTCCGAGGTGGTGCCCTGGACCCGGGACCGCGTCCTGACCCTGCTGGTGTTCGGGTTGACGGGCCTGGGCTGGACGCTGGGAGGTCCCCGCTTGCAGGCCCTGGGCATCCAGAGCCCCGATACCTTCTTTGCCCTCGCGGCGTTGGTGGCGGTGGTCTGGCTGGGGCTTGCATCGTGGTCACAGTTGTCCGAGCAGACCGACTGGGGGGTGTTGCTGTTGTTCGGGGGCGGTCTGGCGCTGGGGGAGCTGCTGGGTACGTCTGGTGCCTCGCAGGTCTTGGGCACACAGGTGGCGCAGGGGCTGGAGGGCAGCAACCCAGTCCTGATGTTGCTGGCCGTGTCTGCCTTCATGGTGCTGTTGAGCGAGTTCGCCAGCAACACCGCGGCAGCCGCCTTGTTGATTCCGGTGTTCGCTGCCATTGCCGCACGCATGGGCCTGCCACAGGACGTGTTGGTGATCACGGTGGCTCTGGCCGCATCGTGCGGCTTTGCCTTGCCGGTGGCGACGCCGCCCAATGCCCTGGTGTTCGGCACGGGGCGGGTGCCGCAGGCCGACATGCTGCGAGCAGGTGGCGCGCTGGACTTGGTGTGCATCGCAGTGGTATCTCTGTGGGCCTGGAGCGCGCTACCATGACCGGGCTGAATGTCTCGACGCTCGTGCCGGTGGTGGTCATTGTCAGTTTCGGCTGGGCGATGGCTTTGGCCTACGTGGCCATGCCTCGCAAGAAAGACCTGCTGTGGTGCGCCTTGGCCATGGCCCTGCACGGGGTGGCCTATGTTTGCTTTGCCTTCACCGGTAAGGCGCCGCTCTTCGTTCCGGTTGTGTTGGGCAATGCCGCTTTGTTGGCTTGTCTGGTGTTGATTGTCGAGATCTTCCTCGACCTCCGCGCAGTGCAGGCTTGGCGTTGGTGGTGGGCACCGCTCATGGCGCTACCTGTGGTTTACGCCTTCTTTCCGTCGCCGGCCGACGTGGCTTTCCGCGTGATCTTGGGCTGTCTGGTGTACGGCGGACTGTGCGTGGCCTTGGTATGGTTGTTGTGTCGCCCGCATCCGGTGCTTCCGGGTCGGGGGCGCCGCATCACGCTCACCGGGGTGCTGCTGGTGCTGTCGATTTTTTTGTTGCGACTGCTTGCTGCGCTCACCGATCACCCGCCGGCGCTGTCTTGGAACGCTTCCAACGTTGTGCAGTCGCTCACCCTTCTGGCGGCCTTGCTGGGCATGTCGCTGCTGGTGCTGGGCGTGGTGCTGATGAGTGAAGAGAGGCTCGCCCAGGCGCTGTCCCTGAGTCGCAACAACTACCGCTTGCTGGTGGAGAACGCCAGTGAAGGCATTGTGGTGGTTCAGGGAGGGCGAATGAAGTTTGCCAACCCCATGCTGTTGTCCTTGTTGGGCTTCGCTGAGGAGGATGTGCTGGGCCAGAACCTGTTGCAGTTCGTGCACGAAGACGACCGTGCCAAGGTTGCTGAGGCCTACCAATTGCGTGTGCAGGGCCTGGCACAGGGATTGAAGTACCCCTTGCGTGTGCTCACCCATGACCGCGGCACACGCTGGTTCGAGATCAGTGGCACGCACTTTGTTTGGGAGGGGCATCCTGCCACGCTCAACTTCCTCACCGACATTCAGGACCGTGTCGAGATGGAAAACCAGATCCGCTCCCTGGCCTATCACGACAGCCTGACACAGCTGCCCAACCGGGTGCTGATGTGTGACCGACTCAAGCAGGCGCTGGCGAACCACAAGCGCGTGCCCCGGTATGGCGCGTTGATGTTCTTGGATCTGGACAACTTCAAGCCCGTGAATGATGCCCACGGCCACGTTGCCGGCGATCTGGTGCTGATCGAGGTCGCGCAGCGCCTGATGCGTTGCGTGCGCGAAACCGACACTGTGGCCCGTTTTGGCGGAGACGAGTTTGTCGTGATGCTGGCCGACCTGCACGAGGATCGGTTGACCTCTTTGGCCCAGGCGCGGGGCTTGGCTGACAAGGTGTTGCACACCTTGTCCGAGCCCTATCACCTGCTCCTGCCTCAACACGATGGCAGTGTTCGGACGGTGACCCACAGATGTGGTGCGAGCATTGGCCTGGTTTTGTTCCACAGCGAGACCGGTCGTGAAGAACGCTTGTTGCAGCAGGCGGATTCGGCCATGTACCGTGCCAAGGAGGCTGGGCGCCAGACCATTGTCCTGGCCGAGCAACAGTTTGGTGAAGCAGCCTGCGCATAATGGTCAAGTCTATTGACGAAGGAGCGTGCCTTGCCAGTTGCCACACGACGCGAAGATGAGGATGAGAGCGACGGCGATGTCGTGCCGTTTCAGGGGCTGTTGCGCTACGAGCGCCAGGTGCCGGTGCGGCAGGTGTCGTACTACATCTGCGGCGAGCTGAAAGAGCCCCAGTACTACACCGAGCTGTTCTTCACGCTGCGCACGGCCAGCGAAACCGACCTGATCTACCTCCATCTGAACTCGCCAGGCGGTGACTTCAACACCGGCCTGCAGATCATCAACAACATCGCGGCATCCAGCGCGCGGGTGGTCACGATCCTGGAGGCGCGCGCTTACTCGATGGCTGCGCTGATCTTCCTGAGTGGCGACGAGCTGTTCGTGCATGACAACTGCCAGCTCATGTTCCACACCTACTCCGGCATCTTCGCGGGCAAGGGCAACGAGCAGCAGGCCGAGATCGCGGCGGTGGGACGCTGGTTCGAGAAGGTGATGCGGCGCATCTGCACCCCCTTCCTGTCGGACGACGAGGTGGACCGCATTCTCAAAGGGGCGGATTACTGGATCGATTCCGACGACATCAGTCGTCGCCTGTCACGCAAGCCGGCTGCAGCCAAGACGCGCAAGCCGGTGGCCCGCAAGACCAAGGTGACGGTCAGCGCCAAGGGCTGAGTTTCACATCAGCAGCAGCCAGTCCTCAAACAAGACGCCATCGATGCGCTGAGGCAGGCCTTGTTGCGTGAGGTAGTCGTTGAGCGTGTACTGAATGTACCCCCCCATTTCGGTCATGCTGTCCGGACGGGAGAGGTCTTCGTGGCTCAGTTCGGTGGTCATCGTCTCGACCATGTTGCGAAACGCCGGTGCGTAGGGGCCCAGCACCTTCTGGTCTTTCGCGTTCTGCAGTTTGAGGCCGAACTTGAAGGCCAGCACGCTGCCATCGGACATCTTGGTCTCGATCTTGTCGATGCTCAGGTAGATGGGGACGGGGCGTGCGACCTCATCCGGTGCATGCACGTACCTCTGCCAGCCCCACGTGACCAAGGCCAAGGTAGCAATCAAGGCGCTTCCGGCAAGGATCAGGATCCACACGCTGCGGGTGCTGTTGGATTGGGCAGTCGCCACACTCATCCACTCATCTCCTGGTAACTCAAGCCATTACCTTACACCCGACCACGGGTCGTGTGGATGCGGGGGATGAGGTGGCGCGGGACTATGTCACGGGCGCCGAAACTCGTTTCACGACAGCCAGGCGGGCTGGTCGGTGGGGGCCTGAAGCAGCTCGATTTGTTGATGCAGCAAGTCGGTTTGCTGTTGCCAGTAGTTGCCACTGCCAAACCACGGGAAAGCCGCGGGGAAGGCTGGGTCGGCCCAGCGGCGCGCCAGCCAGGCGCTGTGGTGCAAGATGCGCAAGGTGCGCAGGGGTTCGATCAGACGCAGCTCGCGCCAGTCGAACTCGGCGACGGTTTCATAGCCATCAAGCAGGGCGTCGAGCTGGCCTCGGCGGTCGGCCTCGTTGCCGCTCAGCAGCATCCAGAAGTCTTGCACGGCTGGGGCCATGCAGGCGTCGTCCAGATCGACAAAGTGCGGCCCATCGGGCGTCCACAGCACGTTGCCGGGGTGGCAGTCACCGTGTACGCGCCGGTAGCGCAGGTCGGGAATGCGGTCGAAAGCGGCTTGCGCCAGGTCGAGTGCCTGGTCGGCGGCGCTGAGCCAGCGGGGGGCCTGGTCGGGCGGCAGGATGTCGTTCGTGACCAGCCAATCGCGGGCACTGCGCCCCGTCTGGTCCACGTCCAGACGCAGGCGGTGGGTGAAGGGCTGCTCGGCACCCACGGTGTGCATCCGTGCCAGAAAGCGTCCGAGCCAGCGCAGCACGTCCGGGTCTTCGAGTTCGGGGGCGCGCCCGCCACGGCGGGGGGCGACGGCCACGCGGTGCCCACGGAAGGCGCCCAGGGTGGGGGGCGTGCCGAGCAGTTGCGCACCTTCGGTGCCGGTGTCCGTCAGGGTGAGCGGGGGCACGGCGGGCACCTCGGCATCGGCCAGGGCCTGCGTGAAGGTGTGCTCCTCCAGGATTTGCGCGTCGCTCCAGCGGCCCGGGCGGTAGAACTTGGCCACCACGAAACCGCCATCGTCCACACCGACCTGGAAGACGCGGTTTTCGTAGGAGTTCAGCTGCAGCATCCGACCGTCCACCGCCTGCCCGAAGGCTTCGAGGGTGTCGAGGACGAGGTCAGGCGTGAGGTCGGCGTAAGGGGTGTCGGCGGCGTGCATGCCGCATCTTAGGCGACGAGCGGGCTCAGTCCAGCTGGGCGGCGTTGCTCATGGCTTTCAGGATGGCGCCGTTCAGGTCGGGGAAGGTCAGCAACAGCTTGTCGGCGACTTCCTTGATGTCGTAGATGATGCCGGCCTCGATGGCCTGCACCAGCTCGAAATAGGGCTCGTAGGGGCCGGACTGGTCAGCCAGGGCCTGGTAGACACGCTCGGGCACCGGGATGGTCTTGAGCAGCTCGCTGAAGGGCTGACGGAACATGCGGTCGAGCAGGGAGAACACGCCGCAGATGAACAGCTCGTTGCGCATTTCGTCGTCGCCGCTGATCTTGGCGAGCTCTTCCATCAGCAGGCCCCGGCGCACGGCGGCAAACATCACCGGGCGCATGTTCGGGTCCTTGCTGGCGGTGGCCAGCAGCAGGGCCAGCCAGCGTTTGAGGCGCTGGTAGCCCAGAATCATGATGGCGTGGCGGAACGAGCTGATCTCTACCGACAGGCCGAAGGCCGGCGAGTTGATGTAACGCATCAGCTTGAAGGCCAGGGGCGGATCGCGCTTGAGGGTGTTTTCGAGGTCGTCGATGTCTTCGCCACGGTGCAGCTGGTCGATCAGCTGCACGATGACTTGCAGCGCAGGCTGGTCGGCGGGCTTGCTGGACTGGTCGATGACGTTGTCGATGGGCCAGCCGAGCACGGCCAGTGCACCCTTGCGGAACGACAGCTCCATCTCTTCGATGCTGGTGATGCCTGCCTGAACGTGGCTGATGCTGCGAACCGTGCCTTCGGGCGCGGTGCTGGGCAGATTCGGGTTGCCTTGCTGGATGCGGCGGTCATCGGTGTAGTCGATGATGGCGTGCTTGAAGCAGGGCAGGATCTCGCGCGGCAATTCCTGCAGCGGGCGGCCCTTGAGCAACAGGGTGTTGCCACGGCTGTGCAAGGTGAGCAGCGCTTCGCTGTTGGCGCTATCGAGGGCCATGAAAGCGGGCACTTCGATGTAAATGTGCGCCGGAACGTCGGTTTGCAGCAGATCTTGCAGCAGGCTCTCGCTGAGCACGTTCAGCCACAACTGCTGCCCCCCTTCCGGCCAGGTTTCCGCGAGCGCGGCCAGCAGTGCCGAGGCGTCCGGCGCAGACCCCTGGGTCAGCGGCATCACCGTCAGGCGCGTGGCGATGACGGTGCGGTTGCGGTCGATGACAGGGCTGTAGGCGAGGGCGGTCTGACCCAGAATGGGATGGTTCATGGAAGCGTCGCAGCGGGGAACATGTTTCAGCTAATGTACTGGAACAGCGACATTTTCTGAATCGATGCGTAGCTCTGAAGTGCGGCTTCGTACCCGGTTTGCTTGTTTTGAAACTCGGAAATGGCCCGCACCATGTCCAGATCCTCGGCGTTGGATTTTTCGTTCTGGGCGGCCAGCTTGCCGTCGGCCAGACGCGATTCGATGCCGTCCAGACGGTTGAGCATTTCGCCAGCTTGGGAGCGGGCGGTCTGGAATTGGCCCAGCACGCGGTCCATGCGAGCCAGCCCGGTGGTGACGGCTCCGCTGGGGTTGGACCCAGACTCCAGATCGGCGATGGCACTGTCCAGGGCATCAAAGGCGCTGAAAGTCTCGGTGGTGCCGTTGCCCAGGTCACGCGTGATGTTCATCCAGATGGCCTCACCGTTCATGGTCAGGTTGATCTCTTCTGTGGATGCGGCCAGAACCTGGCCCGGGCTGCCATTGAAGACGACCTCGGGAGGGGTGAGTGTGGTGTCATCCGAGAAGGGCGCGCTGGTCGACCCCTTGCCGCCAAAGACGTATCCGCCGCCACCATCGGGCAAATTGGCCACCGACACCATTTGCTTGCGGATTTCGCGCAGCTTGGCCGTGAGGGCGTTGCGCTCGTTCTGAGAATATGCGCCATTTCCTGCGGCTACGACGGTTTCGCGGGCGGTCTGCATCAGATCGATGGCATTGCCCAGACCAGATTCAGCCAGCGTCATGGCATTGCGACTGGCCTGCACTGCGCGCAGGTCTGCGTCGGAGCGTGCCATCGAGGCCAAGGCGCGCTCGGCCCGTGCGGCGGCGGTCGGATCGTCGCTGGCGGCGTTCACGCGCTTGCCCGAAGTCAGCTGCATCTGGGCCGTGCTGAGCTCCTGCTGACGCTGTTGCAGGTTGGAAATCGATTGTTCGTAGCGGAAAGCCGTGGAGAGTCGCATGATCACGGTCCTTAACGGGAGATGTTCAGAAGGGTGTCAAACACCGTTTGGGCCACCTGCAGCACTTTGGCGGCGGCCTGATAGCTCTGCTGGAACTGGATCAGGCGGGAGGCCTCTTCGTCCAGATTGACCCCGCTCTCCGCACTGAGCATTTGTGCGGAGTTGGTTTCCAGCGTGCTCGAAATGCTGGCCGCAGTGCGACCGGTTTGCACCAGCACACCCATGTTGCCGATCATCTGAGAGTAGGCGTCGGTCAGGGTGGAAGGGGGCAGGTTGTTCAGCGAGATGATGGCGTCATCACGCAGATCCAACATGGCCCGGGCGTTGGCGTTGTCGCTGGCGCTGAAAGGGGTGCCCGAGGCGGCCAGACCGGCCGGGTCGGTCAGGGTCACGGTGATGTCGGTCGGGGTGTAGGGTCCGCCACCGAAAATGGGGGCGCCCGCTACGCCGGGGGCCGACAAACCTGCGGATTGCTGCGTGTCCACGGCGGTCGCGAAGCCTGAGACGAAATCCTGGAGGTCCTGGCGTGTCGCGGCCAGGTCCATATCCTGAAAAGACAGCAGGCCCTGAATCGCCCCTCCTGTGATCTGGCTCGAGTCCAGAATGCGGTTGAAGGGTTGGCTGGGGTCGGCCGGGTTCGGGGTTTGCAGTGCCACGCGCCCCAGTGCGCTGTTGTTGAGGTCACGCACCACCGACAGGGTTTGAGCCGTGTTGCTCAGCACCAGCAGTTGCCCACCGCCCATGAAGAGGCTCAGGCTGCCATCGTCGGCCTCGACCGCGTTGACCTGCACCAGCTTGTTGAGGTCGCTGATCATCTTGTCACGACGGTCCAGCAGGTCGTTGGGCGCGTGTCCGCTGCCTTTGAGGGCCGCAATGCTCTGGTTGATCCCGGCGATGTTGCTGGTCAGGCTGTTGATTTGCTCCACATTGAGCGTCAGATCCGTCACCACGCCGTTTTGCAGCTGGTTGAGCTGCTGGTCGGCCGTGTGAACGCGGCTGACCCACTCTTGCGCCCGTGCCAGCACCACCTGGCGGGCTGACATGTCGAGAGGCTGGTTGGACACGTCGACGAAGGTATTGAGGAGCTGTGTGGCGGAATAGCCCAGGCCGGCCTCGCCCAGAGGCAAGGCTTTCTCCAGTTGCTCCAGCTTGCTCAGACGGGTGGCATCCGAGGCGGACGCGGCGGTATTGAGGTTCGCTTCTTTCGACAGGGCCTCATTGGTGGCACGCGACACGGTGGTCAGGCGAACGCCGCGGCCGAAGAAGCCGGCACCCGTGTAGAGCCCGTCTTCCGTGGCCAACTCCACACGCTGGCGCGAATAGCCCGGCGTGTTGACGTTGCTGATGTTGTGGGCGGTGGTGTCCAGCATGGCGCGGGCGGCGTTCATCGCCCCCGTGCCCAATGAGTAGATTCCGGATCCCATGCGTGTCTCCTCTCAGGCGTCAAGCCGAGCGCTGTTGCAGACGCAGGGCGGTGTTGATCACCTGGGTCAGCTTGTCGGCATACGCCGGGTCGGTGGCATAACCACCGCGTTGCAGACCTTGGGCATACGCCCGCACAGAGTCAGCCTGAGCCACAGCCTGACTGTAGCGCGGGCTCTGGCTGAGCAGGCGGGCGTGGTCCTTGAAGGCGTCTTCGTACGAGTCATACGCACGGAATTTGGCCGTAACCTTGCGGGCCACGCCTCCGATGTACTCGGTGGTGGTGACCTCGGCTACCTTGCCGGTCCAGTTGGACGTGGCCTTGATGCCGAACAGGTTGTGGCTGTTGCTGCCGTCTTTGGCGCGAATTTCACGCTTGCCCCAGCCGGACTCCAAGGCGGCTTGTCCCAGAATGTTGGCCGCCGGAATGCCTGTGGCCCGCTCGGCGGCATCGGCCGCAGCCTGGTGCTTGCGCACGAAGCTTTCGGCCGGATTGAGCTTGCGGTTGCCCTTGACGTCAGCGGCAGCGGTCTCTGCCAGCGTGGCGGCGGGCAGGCGCGCCTCGATGGTGCGGTTCAAGGGCAGGCTGGCAGTCACATGCTGGCCGTCGGTGCGGCTCAGGCTCAAGGTCGGGCGGGCGGGCAGATCGTTCAGGGAGGTGGTGGGCGCAGCGGCGTTGTCGGCCGCGTTCACACCCATCTGGCGCGATAGCTGACGCTCGATCAGCGCGCTCAGGCCGCGCGGCAAACCCGTCATCTGCGTGGCCAGCTGCGTGTCGAGCATGCTCTGGCCCATTTCGGTGCCCGAGTTGTCGAGCATGCCGCTGCTCATGGTGGTGGCGCGCATGCTTTTCATGAGCTCCTGCATGAACAGGCCCTCCAGCTGGCGGGCCGTTTCCTTGATGGTGCTCTGGCTGCTGGCGCTCTTGCCGGACGCGGTCTTGAGCCGGTCCAGTGAGCGCAGGTCCATGGTCAGGCCGCTGTTCTGGCCTGAAAGGGTGGGGCTGCTCATCAGATCACCTCCAGTTCCGCATTCAGGGCGCCGGCCACCTTCATGGCCTGCAAGATGGCCAGCAGATCCTGAGGATTGGCGCCCAGCGTGTTGAGCGCCTTGACGACATCGGTCAGGCGGGTGCCGGCCGGCATCTGGATGAGGGCGCCCGGTTCCTGGTTGATCTGGATGTTGGCCTTCTCGGTGACCACCGTCTGGCCTTGCGACAGCGGGTTGGGCTGGCTGATGACCGGGGTGGAGCTGATGGTGACGGACAGGTTGCCGTGCGCCACCGCGCAGGGGCCGACGGTCACGGCCTGGTTCAACACCACCGAGCCCGTGCGCGCATTGATGACCACCTTGGCGGCAGGCGTGGCGCGGTCGATGTTGAGATTTTCCAAGTCGGCGATGAAGGCCACGCGTTGGCCCGGTTGCATCGGCAGGTTGACCGCCACCGTGCGACCGCTGATGGCCTCGGCGGTGCCAGGGCCCTTGACGCGGTTGATGGCGTTGGCCACTTCGCGGGCGGTGTTGAAGTCATCGGCCCGCAGGTCGTACTGGATCGTGCTGCCCTGCAGCCACGGGGTGGGCACAGCGCGCTCGACAGTCGCGCCTTCGGGGATGCGACCGGCGCTCAGGTGATTGACCTGCACTTTGGAGCCACCGGCCGAGGCACCCGCACCGCCGACGACCACATTGCCCTGCGCCATCGCGTAAATCTGACCGTCAGCGCCCTTGAGCGGGGTGGCGATCAGGGTGCCGCCGCGCAGCGACTTGGCATTGCCCATGGACGAGACGTTGATGTCGATGCCCTGACCCGGTTGCGCGAACGCGGGCAGGGAGGCCGTGACGAGGACGGCGGCCACGTTCTTGAGCTGCATGGCGGCACCGGCGGGCATGTTGATGCCCATCTGCTGCAGCATGGCCTGCACGCTCTGCGTGGTGAAGGGGGTCTGGGTGGTCTGGTCGCCGGTGCCATCCAGGCCCACCACCAGGCCGTAGCCCATCAACTGGTTGGTGCGCACGCCCTGAACGGCCGCGATTTCCTTGAGCCGGACGGCCTGCGCTTCCAGCGGCCACCACAGGGCGGCCGAGGCGGCCAGACAGGCCAGGGCAATCAGCGGCTTGGTGCGGGTGGAGGTGGAAGTCATGGGCCGAATCCTTTAGGGGGTCGGCTCCATTTTGGAGAACTTTAGAACGGTATAACGCTCAAAAAGAAGCGCGCAAGCCAGCCTATTCCCATCGCTTCCTGGCGGGCGCCACGTCCGGTTTGCTCAACGCGGACGTTGGCGACCTGGGCTGAGCTCACGGTGTTGCCGGGCTGGATGGTCATCGGGTCGATCTGGCCGGAAAAACGCAGGATGTCCACGCTCTGGCCTACGCCGATCTGTTTCTCGCCGGCCACCAGCAGGTGCCCGTTGGGCAGCACCTCGGTGACGGTGGTCGTGATGGTGCCGTTGAACAAATTGCTGGCTTCGCTGGAGCCGGTGCCGTCAAAGGTGTTGTTGCTGGTGCCGCCTACCGCCAGCTTGCCCAAAATCGAAGAGGTGTTGGGCAAAAACGGGAGCGCAGAAACCGAGCCCGAGATCGAGCCGGACTTTTCAATGCTGCTGCTGCTTTCCTGCTTGGCCGTGATCGACTCGCGGATGACGATGGTGACAATGTCGCCCACCAGCCGCGCACGGTGCGTTTCGTACAGGGGGCGATAGCCTGCGCTCTGGAAGATGGCGCCGCTTTGTGCTGGCGCGTAGCTCTGCGGCAACGGGCGAGCCTGGACGGGCTCCGCGATGTCGACCTTGGGCGCCGTGGCCATGCAGCCGGTGAGCAGCAGCATGCCAGCCAGAGCGGCCGCGTGCGACAGTCTGGACAGGGTGCGCATCACAATTGCCCCAGCTTTTGCAGCATTTGATCGGAGGTCTGGATCGCCTTGGAGTTCAACTCGTAGGCGCGCTGGGTCTGGATCATGGTGACCAACTCCTGCACGACGTTGACGTTGGACGACTCCAGAAAGCCTTGCGACAGCGAGCCAAAGTTTTCGCTGTTGGGGCTGCCGGTTTGCGGTGTGCCCGACGAGGCCGTTTCCGCGAACAGGTTCTGTCCCTTGGGGTCCAACCCGGCCGGATTGATGAACGATGCCAGCTGCAACTGACCCAGTTGCTGGATTGCCGTCGAGCCCGGCTGCGTGACTGTGACCGTGCCATCGTTACCGATGGTCAGGTTCTTGGCGTTGGCCGGGACGGTGATGCCCGGCTGCAGCACATAGCCGTTGTTGGTGACGATCTGCCCATTGGCGTCCAGCTTGAACGAGCCATCACGGGTGTAGCCCGTGGTGCCATCGGGCATGGTGATCTGGAAGAAGCCGTCACCCTGGATCGCGATGTCCAGGCTGTTGGACGTCTGCTGCAGCGTGCCCTGCGTGAACTCGCGCGAGGTGGCGACCGTGCGCACGCCCAGGCCCACTTGCAGCCCGGTGGGCAGCTGGGTCTGTTCGGAGCTGTTGGCGCCGCTTTGCCGCAGGGTCTGGTACATCAGATCCTCGAACTGGGCGTGCGACTGCTTGTACCCCGTCGTCGAACTGTTGGCCAGGTTGTGGGAGATGTGATCCAGCTGAACTTGCTGGGCATCCATGCCGGACTTGGAAATCCACAGTGAACGCATCATGGCCGTTCTCCTTTGAGGTCAATACGCAATGCTTGCTCAGTGTCCAGGCAATCAGCCGGCGTTGCTCAGCAGTTGAGCGGCCGCTTTCTCGTCCTGTTCTGCGGTTTGCATCATCTTCATCTGCGTTTCAAACTGACGGGCGGCCGCAATCATCGACACCATGGTCTCGATCGGGTTCACGTTCGAGCCTTCCAGCGCGCCGTCTTGCAGTTGTGCGACAGCGTCGGCCGGCAGATCGCCATCAGGCGAGCGGAACAGGCCATCATCGCCACGGGTCAGCTTGGTTTCGGGGGTGACCAGCTTCAGGCGGCCCACCGGGGTGGTGATGCCGCCTTGTTGGCGCACGCTCACCGTGCCATCAGGCGCGATGCTGGGCTGCGTGTTGGGTGGGATGTTGATCGGGCCCCCATCGCCCATCACCTGCAGACCACTTTGGGTGACCAGATTGCCTTGCGCATCGACCACCAGGGAGCCCGCACGCGTGTAAGCCTCGGTGCCATCCAACCCCTGCACCGCAAGCATGGACTTGCCGCGCATGGCCACGTCCAGCGCTCGGCCGGTGAAGTTGATGGGGCCTGCGCTGTCGTCGTAGCCCACCGTGGTGTCGAGCGCGTACACGCGGGTGCTCGCCCCGTCGCCGCGCACGGGCACAGCGCGAACCGCTTGCAACTCGGCGCGAAAGCCGGTGGTGCTCACGTTGGCCAGGTTGTGCGAGAGCACTTCCTGGCGCTGCATGTTCATCTTGGCGCCGGCCATGCTGAGGTAGATCATGCGGTCCATGATGGGCTCCTGGTGTCAGCGAAAATCAGCGCAGGTTGACCAAGGTCTGCAGGACCTGGTCTTCGGTCTTGATCGTCTGCGCGTTGGCCTGGTAGGCACGCTGCGCCACGATCATGTTGACCAGCTCGCCGGTCAGGTCCACGTTGGATTCTTCCAGCGCGCCACCTTGCAGCAGGCCGAAGCGGCCACTGCCGGGCTTGTCCACCAGAGGGGAGCCGGAGGCAGCGGTGTCTTTCCACTCATTGCCGCCCACAGGTTGCAGACCTTGCGAGTTGGTGAAGCGCGCCAGGCCCAGCTGGCCACCCACTTCGGTCACCCCGTTGGTGTAACGCACCAACACCGCACCGTTCGAGTCGATCTGGAAGCTCGAGAAGTCGCCCTTGGGGTAGCCGGTTTGCGCCAGCTCATTGATCGTCGAGCTGCCCGCGTACTGCGTGATCCCGCTGAAATCCACGGTCACACCGGAGATGGCCGAGCGGGTGCCCGATGCCGGGATGGTCGGCAGCGGCACGGAGGCCAGACCCACACCGGTGGACGTGTTGCCGGCGCTGTCGGTGATGGAGGTGGGCAGGCTGGTGCTGGGATCAAAGTCCATCGTGAAAGACGGTGCACCGCCATTCAGGTAGCTGCCCCCCACGGCGGTGAAGGCTTCCCACTGGTCGATGCCGCTCTTGCGGAAGTAGTACTCCAGGGGCACCGCTTCCCCCGAGCCGTCATACAGCGTCTGGGTGGTGGCAAACGAGAAGGTGCCCGTCACCGGAGGGTACTGGGTCGCGTCAAAAGGCGTGTCAGTACCGTCCGTGGCATTGAGGTTCAGGTCCGCCGTGATGCGGGTGGTGGCCTGGGCTGCACCGCCAGTCAGGTTCAGCTTGATGGGGTTGCTGTCATTGCTCAGCACCTTATGGCCTTCGTTGTTGACGATGTAACCACTGCTGTCGACCTTGAACTGACCATTGCGCGAGTACAGGCGTTCACCAGCGGCCTGCAGGTTCTCCGTGCCGTTGACGGGATCCCAGCGTTGCACCATGAAGAAGCCGTCGCCGTTGATGGCGATGTCCAATGGGTTCGAGGTCGTCGTCAGGTTGCCCTGGGTGAACTGCTGCGCCACAGCGGCCACGCGCACGCCAATCCCGATTTTGTTGGTGCCGCTGCCACCCAGTGAGGCGGCATACATGTCCGCAAACTCGGCCCGCGAGGACTTGGCACCGTAGGTGTTGGCGTTGGCGACGTTGTTGCCGATCACTTCCAGGCTTTTGCTGGAGCTGTTCAGACCGGAAAGACCTTGTTGGAAGCCCATGATGTTGTCCTTTCAGGATCAAGAAACAGCCTTGACCTGGCTGTAAGCGGTGCTGCTGCCGTTGCTCAACTCGAGCGTCAGCGTGCCGTTGGTGGTGTTGACGGCCTGAACCAGGGCCGACGTCAAAGGGGTGGCCGTCACCGCGGTGTTGCCGCTGGCGGCTGAGACCTTGAAGCGCATGCCGTTGGTGGACATGCCTTCAGGGGGCGTCCATTCAAAGCCTTGGCGCCCTGCGCTCTTGTTCGTCTGCGTCACGGTGTCCACCACCGCACCCGCCGCGTTCAGGATTTCGATCTGCACTTTGCCGGCGTTGGCGGCCAGCTCGTAACCACCGCCTGCTTTGCCGGTTTCTGGGTTGAAGGCGAGGTCGTTGCCTTCCAGCAGCACCCCACGCCCCACCAGGCTGGCGCCCTGCAGCATCTGCATCTGGGCCAGGCTGCTGCCCAGGCCCGCCACGGTGTTGTTGAGCTTGTCGATGCCCGTCACCGTGTTGATCTGCGCCATCTGGCTGGTGACCTGGGCGTTGTCCATCGGGTTGAGTGGGTCCTGGTTCTGCATCTGCGTCACCAGCAGTTTCAGAAAGCGGTCGGACGCCTCGTTGGCCGTGGCCGTGGCACTTTTGGTGCTGGTGGCCGTGCTGGCGCTGTTGGCGCCGGAGATCGCGTTGGTGCTCATGGGAGGTCCTTGCTTTAGCTGCCTTGACCCATCTGCAGGGTCTTCATCAACAGCGACTTGGTCGTGTTCATGACCTCGATGTTGTTCTGGTACGAGCGGGAGGCTGAAATCATGTTGACCATCTCCTCCACCGTGTTCACGTTGCTGTAAGTCACATACCCTTCGGCGTCGGCCTGGGGGTGCTTGGGGTCGTGAATGCGACGACCCGGTGTGTTGTCTTCGGTCACCTGGCTGACGGTGACCCCTGCCGTCCCCGGGCCACCCATCGGCGTGGTGGTGAACACCACTTGGCGGGCCTTGTAGGCCGAGCCATCGGGGCCCGCCACCGTGTCGGCGTTGGCAAGGTTGGAGGCCACCACGTTGAGCCGCTGCGACTGCGCGCTGACGGCGCTGCCGGCCACGTTGAAAATCTTGAACATCGACATGAGGGGCTCCTGTTCCGTGCGGGTCACTGACCCGTGATGGCCGTGTTGAGCGTGCGCACCGACGAGTTGATGAAGCGCAGCGTGGCTTCGTAGCGCACCGTGTTGTCGGCGAAGTTGGCGCGCTCGCGGTCCATGTCCACCGTGTTGCGGTCCAGATTGCTTTGCGTCGTGGGAGCGTAGGCCAGGTCGGTGGTGGCGCCACTGCCGGCCAGCTGGCCATTGCGTTGCAGGTGAGCCGGGTTGGCCGCGTTCATCGCCAGCTTTGGTGCCGACAGTCCGCTGGGGCCGCTGGAGGCCTGGCCGGTGGCCGTCTTGAGTGCCGTGGCGAAGTCGAAATCGCGGGAGACATAGCCTGGCGTGTCGGCGTTGGCAATGTTGCTGGCGATCAGGCGTTGACGCTCCGACCGCAGCTTCAAAGCTTCGGTCTGGAAATTCAAGGCATCGGTCAGTCGGTTCAGCATGGTCAGGCCCTCCGGGGTGGGCAGCTCGCACGAATGGTGGTTCTGACAGGTATGGTGATCGTCTGAGGCGAAAACATGAGCCGGAATAAACGGACTTTCCCGGCGCATTTCCCGCACTGGGGTGGTGCGACCTTACGTACAGTCGGGGTCACCATGTCCGTCTCCCCTCACGCCCCCTCACTCGCTCAGGCCTCTCGCTGGTGGCGTGTTGCGCTGCGCCGTGTGGTGGCAGGCGTGCTGGTGCCGATGGGGTGGTTGCTCGGGTCGAGCCCTGCGCTGGCCCAGGTGGCCCCTGCCGAGTCGGCCAGCCTGTCGGGCCTGGTGTCCGAACTGCTGCAGCGCCAGACCCAGGCCCAGGCGCCCAACCCAGCTCCGCAGACCCCCTCCGGTAACCCGGTCAAGTCCCCGCGGGTTGAGGTGGTGTTGGGTGAACTCGACCCCCGTCTGAAACTGGCGCCTTGTCAGAAGGTGAATGCCTACGTGCCCCAAGGCATGAAACTCTGGGGCAAGACGCGGGTTGGCCTGCGCTGCGAGCAGGGGCCGGTACGTTGGAATGTGTTCTGGCCCGTGACCGTCAAGGTCTGGGGGGCCGCTCTGGTGGTGACGGCTGCGGTGGAGCCGGGGCAGGAACTCGGCCCGCAGGATGTGAAGCTCGCAGAAGTGGACCTGGCGGAAAGCACCTCGCCAGCCGTGTTGACCTTGCCTGAGGCCCTGGGACGCTTGTCGCAGCGGCGCCTGCAGGCGGGGCAGAGTCTGCGTCAGGCTGATTTGAGGGCCCGCCGTTGGTTTTCCGCCGGGGATCCGGTACGATTGCATGTCACCGGATCGGGCTTCATGGCCGCCTCCGAAGGCGTGGCCCTGGCCCACGGTGACGAAGGTCGTTGCGCCCGCGTGCGCACCAGCCAGGGTAAGGTGGTCTGTGCCCAACCGGTTGCGGATGGGATGGCGGAACTCACATTGTGAAATTCGCAAGGTGTTTCGCTTACCAACACTTACCCCCAGGGCAGGGGGATCCTGCATTTGACGCTAAAGTTTGTTCTCATCACGTCGATAACGCAGATGTGAGCACCTGGGATCGGCCGGGTGTAAGGAGCAAACCATGAAAATCGGCAGCAACTTGGACAAGGCCCTGACGGGTCTGAGTTCGCGCCCTGAAGGCGTCGGTTCGACCAAGACACCTGGCAAAGCCTCGCTGGATGGCGGTGTGAGCAAGAGTGCCACCGTGACCCTGTCCCCCGCAGCCAATCTGCTGGCAGAAGACACTGCCACGTTCGACGCCGCCAAAGTGGCCCGCATCAAGCAGGCCATCGACAGCGGTAGCTACCAGGTCAACGCCGGCGCCATCGCCGACAAGCTGATCGGCAACGCCAAAGAACTGCTGCAAGGCCGTCAAGGCTGAGCATCTGACTTGGCATGAACGCTGCGCCTGCGCCCCACGCCCGATGTACCGCTGGGGTGGCACGCATCGAAACGTGTCTGGATGAACTGGATGCGGCACTGGCCTCGGGTGAGGCCCATCGCATCGAAACCCAGGCGCAAGACCTGCAACGCGCGCTGAGCGAGGGCTTGGCGGTGTTCCAACAGGCTGCGCCGGATGCGCTGACGCCCGATCTGCGTCAGCGTCTCCAACGTGCTCAGGCTCGCGCCCAGGCTCAGCAACAGGCTGTGCACCGGGTGCTGGCCTCGACCGGACGCGCCCTCGGCGCGCTGTTCCCGCAAGAAGGCAACGATACCTACGGCGCGCTGGGGCAAAGCCCCGCCGCCCGCGCCCTGGGCAAAGCCTACCGCTGAGCGTCAGGCGCGCCCCCTTCAGGCGCCCGGCTCGCTGGCCCCTTCCACAATCAACTGCACGCGCTGGCGTCCCTGAAACTCGTTCAGGTCGATGCGAAACGCCAGTCGGGTCTTGTCCGGCAGGGGCTCCGTGCGGCCAAACCAGATGCCATCGCGCACCTGACCCTGCACGCGCAGGCTCAACTTCATGTGGCGCTCGCCCACCAGGCGCTGGTTCAGCACCTCGGCTTCGTCGCTGAACACCGGCGCCTCGAACCCAGGACCCCACACCGCGCTATCGAGCTGAGACACGGTTTCTGCCGTGAACCATTGCGCATCCAGGGGGCCATCGGTGCTCAATTGGCGCAGCAGCAAGCTGGGGTCCAGGTCGTCGTGGGCCACGCGCACCAGCGCCGCTTCGAAGGTGTCGAAATCTTCCTCGGCGATGGTGCAGCCCGCCGCCATGGCGTGGCCGCCAAACTTGCGCAGCATCCCGGGGTGGCGCTTGCTGACCAAATCGAGCGCATCGCGCAGGTGAAAGCCCGCAATCGAACGGCCCGAGCCCTTGAGCAGCCCGTCCTGGCCCAGCGCGAACACGAAGGTCGGGCGGTGCAGACGGTCCTTCAGGCGCGAGGCGACGATGCCGACCACGCCTTCGTGAAAGTCCGGGTCAAAAATCGCCAGGGCCGGGGGCGGGTCGCCCTCGGGCAGCACCGACTCCAGCATCATTTCGGCCTGTTCACGCATGCCCGCTTCCAGATCACGGCGCTCCCGGTTGATGGCGTCCAGTTGCTGGGCCAAGGCCAGCGCACGCGCCGGGTCATCGGTGATCAGGCACTCAATCCCCAAGCCCATCTCGGCCAGACGGCCCGCCGCGTTGATGCGCGGCCCCAGCGCGAAGCCGAAATCCTGGCTGCTGGCCTTCGCCGGGTCCCGCCCGGCAGCGGTGAACAGCGCGGCGATACCGGGTTGCATGCGCCCGGCGCGGATGCGCTTGAGGCCCAGGCCCACCAGGCGGCGGTTGTTGGCGTCCAGGCGGCCCACGTCGGCAATGGTGCCCAGGGCGACCAGGTCGAGCAGGCTGTCGATGCGGGGCTGCGTGGCCGCGTCGAACACGCCCCGCTGGCGCAGTTCAGCCCGCAGGGCCAGCAGCACATAGAACATCACGCCCACCCCCACCAGGGCCTTGCTGGCAAAGTCGCAGCCGGGCTGGTTGGGGTTCACGATCACGTCGGCGTCCGGCAGGCTGACCTGTCCGTCGTCCAGCACCACGGGCAAGTGGTGGTCGGTGATGATGACCCGCATGCCCAGCGCACGCGCACGGGTCACGGCTTCGTGGCTGGCCATGCCGTTGTCCACCGTCACCAGCACGTCGGCCTGCTGGGCCTTGACCAGTTCCACGATGGGGGGCGTCAGACCATAGCCGTGCAGGGCGCGGTCGGGCACCACGTAGCTGAGCTGGTCGGGGCGGGCGCCGAGCATGCGCAGGCCGCGCAGGCCGGTGGCGCAGGCGGTGGCACCGTCGCAGTCGTAATCGGCCACGATGCAGATGCGCTGCCCCTGGGCAATGGCGTCAGCCAGCAGCGCCGCCGCTACCTGGGTGCCGCGCAGGGTCTGCGGGGGCAGCAGCTTGCTGGCGTTGTCGTCCAGCTCTTCGGCGCTGCGCACGCCGCGGGCGGCAAACAGGCGGGCCAGCAGGGGGTGAACGCCGGCTTGCTCCAGGCTCCAGGCGGTGCGCGGGGGCACGTCGCGGGCGATGATTTTCATGGTCACAGGGTCTCGAGCAGGTCGGTCACGCGGGCGGTGTCGGGGCGGCCGGTGAGTTGGCGCAGGGTGCGGGTCAGGCGGGCGCCCAGCGAGGGGGCGGCAGCGGGCATCAGCGTCACGGCATGGCGGTCGCCGCACAGGGTCAGCTTTAAGGCCTCGCCCGCATCCAGCGCGGTGCACACGTCTTTCAGCACGGTGGCATCCACATGCTGCCAGGCCTCCAGCCACAGGGGCATGTCGTCGGCCAGCAGGGGCGCGCGCAGCTCGTTCACGCAGTGCACCGAGGCGGGCAGGGCGGTGGTGGCCGGGGGGCGCCCACAGCCACTCAGCCAGAAGGAGTTGACGGTGGCCAGCCCGGCGGCTTCACGCGCCTCATTGAGCGGGTGCGTGTACAGCAGCATCTGCACCTCGCTTTGCAGACGCCGCACCATGCGGGCCTGCGGGTGATCGGTCAGCCACAGGTCGGGGTTGCGGCCAATGACCCGGTCCAGCGAGGCCGTGGGCAGGCCTTCCAGCGACGGGTGGGCGGCGTACCAGCGTTGCGCGGCGCCCCACTGCAGCGTCCAGCCGTCTTCTTCAAACAGCGGGCGCACGACCTCCAGCAACGCGCGAGATTCGTCGTCGCTCAGGCCCAGCGTGGCCGGGTCCAGCAAGGTCAGGTGGTCGCGGCCCATCAGCCAGTGTCCGGGGCTCAACAAGCCCCAGCACAGGGCGGGGTCCAGCGTCAAACCATCCTGGGCGGCCCACCAGGCGGCCCAAGGCAGCAAACCATCCGCGTTGGCGGCGTCCGCCGCGCCCAGCCAGCCCATCCCAGCAGCCAGCACGCGCTCATGCGGCATCGACAGGGCGTACTCGTCGCCTTCCAGGCGCTGGCTCACCCCCAAGGTACCCAACAGGCGGCGCAGGTGAGGCAGTTGCCCGTCTTTGTTCAAGTGCGGCAGGGCGTGCTGGCAGGGTTCGGACAGGCTGGCGGCGAACGGCAGCACCCAATGACGGGGTGCGGCCACAACAGAAGAGGGCGGGTGCATAAGATGGGATTATCGAGTGAGTACACTCCCCACACCATGAATCTCCCTTATGAATGGCGTGTGGGCTGGCGTTACACCCGCGCCAGCCGCTCCGCGCGACGCAACGGTTTCATCTCCTTCATCTCCGGTGTGTCGGTGCTGGGCATCACCCTGGGGGTGGCGGCCCTCATCATCGTCCTGTCGGTCATGAACGGCTTCCAGAAGGAAGTGCGCGACCGCATGCTCTCGGTGGTCGCCCACGTCGAGCTGTACGACGCCAATGGCGAAGGCTTGGCCGACTGGCGCGCCCTGGCCACCCAGGCCAAACAGAACCCCGCCGTCATCGGCGCGGCGCCCTTCGTGCCGGCGCAGGCCCTGATCGCCCGGGGCGAAGACATGCGCGGCGCCATGGTGCGCGGCATCATCCCGTCTGAAGAAGCCACCGTCACGCCGCTGGCCGCCAGCATGCAAGACACCTTTGCGCGCCTGCAAAGCGGGCAGTGGGGTGTGGTCATTGGCCACGAAATGGCCCGTGTGATGGGCGTGACCGTGGGTGACCCGCTCACCGTGGTGGCCCCCAGCGGGCAGGTGACCCCGGCCGGCGTCGTGCCGCGCCTCAAGCAGGTCACGGTGGTGGGCATTTTCAACGCCGGCCATTACGAATACGACAGCGGCCTAGTGCTGATGCACGCCGACGATGCCGCCCGCCTGTTCCGCACCGGCGGGCCCACGGGCGTCCAGCTCAAGCTCAAGGATGCCCAGGACGCCCGCCGCGTCGCCGCCGAGCTGGCCGAGTCTCTGGGCGCAGACGTCATCGTGCGTGACTGGACCCACACCAACCGCACCTGGTTTGACGCGGTGCAGGTCGAAAAACGCATGATGTTCATCATCCTCACCCTGATCGTGGCCGTGGCCGCCTTCAACCTGGTGTCCACCCTGGTGATGACCGTGACCGACAAGCGCGCCGACATCGCCATCTTGCGCACCCTGGGCGCCAGCCCGCGCTCCATCATGGGCATCTTCATGGTGCAGGGCGCGCTCTCGGGCGTCATGGGCACGCTGGGCGGCCTGGGCCTGGGCTTGCTGGTCGCCTTCAACATCGACGTCATCGTGCCCGCCATCGAACAGGCGCTGGGCGTGCACTTCCTGCCCGGCAGCATCTACCTGATCAGCAAAATGCCGTCCGATCCGCAGTGGGGCGACATCACCCCCATTGCCCTGATCTCCCTGGTGCTGTCCCTGGCGGCCACGCTCTACCCGAGCTGGCGCGCCAGCCGTGTCCAACCTGCAGAGGCCCTCCGGTATGAGTGACATCTTGCCCGTCCACCACCGTCCCTTGCGTGTGCGCAAGGTGCACTCCCTGCGCACCTTCATCTGGCTGGCCAAGGGCGCTCGCGACTTTGCCCGCGCCCCCCTGGTGGGGCTGCTGCATGGCCTGCTGATGGCCGGCTTTGGCGCCTTGATGCTGTGGCTGGCCTGGGACCGTTTCTGGGTGCTGGCCGGCGCCATGTCGGGCTTCCTGATGGTGGCCCCCATCCTGGCCACCGGCTTGTACGCCGTCAGCCGCGCTCTGTTGCGCGGCGAGGCGGCCAGTCTGTCGGCCGTCTGGCAGGTCTGGGCCTCGCTCGACCGGCGTCTGGTGCGCTTTGGCATCCTGCTCATGGCCCTGGGCACGGGCTGGGTCATCACCTCGGCGGCGCTCATCACCCTGGGCGTTCACCCCTCGGTCACCACCCCGGCCGACTTTTTGACCCGCGTGGTGCTGGCGCCCGAGCCCGGCTTTTTTGAGATCTGGTTGCTGGTGGGCGGGCTGATGGCCGCGCCGGTGTTCGCCTCCAGCGTGGTGGCGATTCCCTTGCTGGTCGACCGCCAGGTGGCCGTGCAGGCCGCTGTGCTCACGAGCTGGCGGGCGGTCATCGCCAACCCGATCTGTCTGAGCCTGTGGGCCCTGATTGTGATGACCTTGACCCTGCTGAGCCTGGGCACCTGGATGATTGGCCTGATTGTGGTGATGCCGGTGCTCGGCCACGCCACCTGGCATGCGTACCGCGACTTGGTGGTACAGGAAGCGCTTTGATATGTTTGGTTTCACAGAGGAGCAGATTGCTCAGTTCGGGCTCACGGTCGGCGTTGGCGGCTTCATCCTCTACATGATGTTCATCATCCTGCAGCTGGCGCGTGAGTCCAAGGCCGGCAAGTTCGGCACCTTCGTGCTCTTCCTGGTGCTCGGTTTCGGGGTGCTGGGCTTCGTGGCGAAGAACGTCATCGCCTGGCTCCTCAACATTTGATGCGCATGCCTGACTCCCCCGTCACCCCCATCCTGCAGGCCCACGGCCTGTTCAAGCGCTTTCATGAAGGCCCGCTCGATGTCACCATCCTGCAAGGCGTGGACCTGACCGTGACGCGCGGCCAGACCGTGGCCGTGGTCGGCGCCTCCGGCTCGGGCAAGAGCACCCTGCTGCACCTGCTGGGCGGCCTGGACGCCCCCACGCGCGGCACCGTCAAGCTCATGGGCCGTGACCTGTCGACCATGAGCGCGGCCGAGCAGGGCGCCTGGCGCAACCAGCACCTTGGCTTCATCTACCAGTTCCATCACCTGCTGCCCGAGTTTTCGGCGCTCGACAACGTGGCCATGCCCTTGCTGATCCGCCGCATGCCCATTGAGCAGGCGCGCGAACAGGCCCGCCAGTGCCTGGACAAGGTGGGTCTGCTCAACCGCGTGGCCCACCGCCCGGCCGAGCTCTCAGGCGGCGAACGCCAGCGTGTGGCCATTGCCCGCGCTTTGGTGACCCAGCCCGCCTGCCTGCTGGCCGACGAGCCCACCGGCAACCTTGACCGCAGCACCGCCGACACCGTGTTCGAGCTGATGCTGCAACTGGCCGCCGACCAGGGCACCGCCGTGGTCATGGTCACCCACGACTCGACCCTGGCCGAACGCTGCGCCCAGCGTCACCGCCTGGTCAACGGGCAGTTTGCCGACTGAGGCCCCCTTGGAGCGCGGCCATGTGGATCGACAGCCATTGCCACCTGGACGCCCCCGAGTTTGACGCCGACCGCGCCGAGGTGATCACCCGCGCCCGCGCCGCCGGGGTGGGCCTGCTGGTGATCCCGTCGGTGACGCCCGCCACCTTTGCCACCGCTCGTGACGCCGCCCAGCAGTGCGACGGCGTGTACGCCCTGGGCATTCACCCGCTGTACGTGGACGAGGTGCCCACGGATGCCGTGGCCCAGCTGGCCGACGCGCTGCACCGCTGGCACGACGACCCGCGTCTGGTGGCGGTGGGCGAAATTGGCCTGGACGGCTTTGTGCCCGGCTGGCAAGACCCAACCCACCGCGCCCGCCAGGAAGCCATCTACGCCGCGCAGCTGGCGCTGGCCGCTGAACATGGCCTGCCGGTGATCTTGCATGTGCGCCGCAGTGCGGACGTGTTGCTCAAACACCTGCGGCGCTGCCGCGATGCGGGCCGACCCGTGATGGGTGGCATTGCGCACGCCTTCAATGGCAGCCCGCAGCAGGCGAGGGCGTTCATTGAGCTGGGATTCAAGCTGGGTTTTGGCGGCGCCATGACCTTTGAGCGCGCCTTGCAGATTCGCCGTCTGGCTGCTGAGTTACCGGCCGAGGCCCTGGTGCTGGAAACCGATGCACCGGACATTCCACCGCATTGGCTTTACAAAACGGCAGAGCAGCGGGCCCAGGGGGGGCGTGGGCGCAATGAGCCGGCGGAACTGCCGCGCATTGCGGAGACGCTGGCAGAGGTGCGGGGGTGGACTTTGGCGGAGACGCGGGAGCGGACTTCGGGGAATGTGCGGGATGCGTTGCCGAAGGTGAGGGCGTGGTGCGGTGAATGAATTCAGCTTGCTTGGGTTGAGTTCATATTCAGCGTACGCTGCTGACCGAAAAACATAGTTTTGGGGTCTGTGCGTGCGAGGTGTCACGCAATTTCAGTATCACCTATCACCCAAACGAGGGGGCTCACATACTCTGCGCCGCATAGAAGACCAGATCAGTTATGCTGGAACACATTGTTGCAAGTTCTGTGACGTAGCGTGTTGGGTTGCCTAATGGGTTGGGTTGCATGCTGGGGCATCCTCATAACGAGGTGGTTGCGCTGGCCAGGTGCTCATCTTCTTCGGCCATTGGGAGGCAGGCTTAGGCCGCATTGCGTCATGGGAGTTGCGATGGCTAATAACAGTTAGGCATCTTGCGATAGGCGCACACCACACGTTCTTAAATTGCATTAGAAATGGAAGAACAGATTTATAACTTTCTTATTAAGTTGCTTGCATATGGCGGCGGAAGCGCCGCCATTGCCTACTTGCTTTTTCAGCATCTCGGCAAATCTTGGCTAGACAACAAGTTTGCCCAGAGGCTAGACGAACTGCGCCACCAACAGAACATAGAAGTTCAACGCCTAAGGGTGGAAATTGACTCTTTGCTTAGCGCAGCCATAAGAATTCAAGAGAAGGAATTCCAAATACTTCCCGCCGCTTGGGAGAAACTAGACGAGGCTTACAGCCTCGCTACCTGGGCCGCTCATCCTTTTCAGCAGTACGCCGACGTAGACAGTATGAGCGCAGACGAACTTGACGAATTCCTCAATGGAACAACGTTCACGCATACTCAAAAAACCGGCATTAAGCTTGCCCACCCGCCCAGCAAAGAATTTCAAAGGCTTGAGGTATGGCGAAGAATTCATAAAGCAAAGGTAGCGCACGGCGACCTGCAAGCTTACGTCGCAAGGAACGGCATCCTGATGCCTGCCGAACTCAAAGAAAAGCTGCAGCTAATCATCAAAAAAATTCACTCGGTGCTAGTTTCCAAAGAAGTCGGGCATCAGCACAGCAACTTCACAATGCAATCAGACGGATGGGATAAATTTGAGGTAGAAGTCAAACCATTATACGAAGCAGTTGAGGATCTAATCCAGACTAGACTTACCTCTCATGCAAAGGAAAAGAAGTCTGACTAGTTCTCAATCGCCATCACTAATGCACCCAACCAATTCTGAATTCAGTCGAATGCCTAACTGTAAGTTCAACGTGGACGCCAACACTGGCCATGGCTTCGCCATTTTCATGGCCAGTGTTGGTGCCCTGCGCCCTTCGGGCTCCGGCGCCAGTTAACTATTTCGTTAGGCCTCTTCAGGAAATAGCATGAGCTTTGTATATGAAATTTGCAGTGAACAAGTCTTCGCTGAACTCAAGCTTCCGGCATCCCTAAGGAATGATCTGCCCCACCTCATTGGACACAAGCTCATATACGACCTCTCCGCGCATGCGGCTCTTATTCCGCATCCGTATCATTACACCGACTACCCTGATCGCAGCCTGAGTTTTTATGTCAGCGGAACGCATTACTCCGCCAATGAGCTGATTCGGCGCGATGACGGCCCGGACAGAGTAGAAATTTGGTTTGAGAACGACACGGATGAGAGCACCTCCAATAACGTATCCAGGCTGTTAGAGGCAGCGGTCGCAAACCTACATGACGAAGCCACCTGCTCACTGCCAATCGTTGTGCGCCGGAAGCAGACACCGAAGCCTTTCAAGCCTCGTACTGCACGCCCCCCAAGCGAAGTCATACCTAAGCTCAACAAGTTTTGCGAAGCTGCAGATGAATTGGAAACACTGGCACCAGAATTGAAGGAGATGAAGATTCAATTAACGATCTCGAACGTGCTGCTACCAGAGGAAATCGAGTCACTTGAGAGGCATCTAACGGAATTCGGCTGGAACGAATTGAGTCCAAAAGCACAAAGTCTTATGAAGATTGTTTTTCACCGAACCCGCAAGCAGTAAGCCTTCAAGAACCAAAAAATCAAAGCCACCGTGCCTACGCGCCCCAGCCTAACTGTAAGTTCAACGTGGACGCCAACAGCGGCCATGCCTTCGGCATTTTATTGGCCGCTGTTGGTGCCCTACGCCCTTCGGGCTCCGGCGCCAGTTAACTCGTTCGTTAGGCCTCACAGAAAAAAGCATGCTTGCACTCAACCCTCAGCAAACGTTCATCTACCGCGAAATCACGATCCTCGCTTGGGGCGCATCAGTACAACGCGCGAAACTCTATAACCCTGCTATTCCATATGAAGAGCGGGAAAGTGACGCCTTCAGAGCAAGTCTGCTCTCATTTATCGAAACCGTCCTTCTGCCAAAGTACAAGACTGGATGTAGTGAAGCAGATCACGTTGCGAACATCCAAAGCCTGGTCAACTTCGGCACTAAGGCGGGAGGCAAGCTGTTGGGCCCAGATGGCTACAAATTCGGAGTGGCTCAAAAGCTCTTGAATCTCCTGCTCAAGTACCTTTGGTGCCTTGGCCACTTAGCTGAACCACCGCACTGCCCCGTAGATCGTATAGTGCTCGCGAAGACGGCTCTTCGAGATAAATTGAATTGGACAGAAATCAAGACAGAAACGGAATACAACGAAGCGATTGAAGCTATCCGCGTGGTTGCCAAAGCCGCCACACTCTCGCTCCCACAATGGGAACTACAGTTCTATAGCCGGCGGTGAGGCCTAACTGGTTGGTCAAACTATGAAAACCTTCCACTCCGCGCGCCAGCCTAACTGTAAGTTCAACGTGGACGCCAACAGCGGCCATGCCTTCGGCATTTTATTGGCCGCTGTTGGTGCCCTGCGCCCTTCGGGCTCCGGCGCCAGTTAACTCGTTCTACAAGGGCTTCCCCGTCTGTCAAGCAAAATCACCCCCTTGAATCACCGAAGGTGATTCATTTCATTCAAAACAAAACAACCAATCAGGGGTCAGTCGCGCAGATATTACCCAGGATAAGGACGGCGGTACTACAAACGGCCTTCATTGCAGCTTACGGCTGCGGGCCCTGATGAAAGACGCACGCGGGGGCTCCATTCGTTAGTCAAGGTCGCCAATGGCGCCTTCCTCAAGTTATCGAGCACTCCCCGCGCAGGTCCAACCTTGGCACATCAACGCGGCATCACACCATGAATCAGTCTTGGGCTAATTGCTCTCCTTGGCGTCGTTCAGCCTATCGGCTGGAACGCTTCGCCTTTGCTGAGCATCGCCCAGGCCATGCGCGCATTCTTTGCCGCCACGGCCACCACAGCTTTCCAGTAACCCCTTCTGTTAACCAGCTCAGTCACCCAGCGACTGAGCCGGTCCGTTTTCTTTTTGGCAGCAACCACCACCGATCGCGCCCCCAGTATCAACAGCATGCGCAGGTAGCTGTCACCGGCTTTGGTGATGCGCCCCAGCCTCTGTTTGCCACCCGAGCTGTATTGACCTGGCACCAGACCCAGCCAGGCGGCCAGTTGTCGGCCGCACTTGAAGTCGTGTCCGTTGCCAATGCTGGCCATCAAGGCCGTTGCCGTCTTCTCGCCAATGCCGGGCATTCCCATCAAGCGCCTGCAGCGCTCGTCGGCCTGCGCCATCACGGCAATATGGTGGTCGTACTCGGCAATGCGCTCATCGAGCCGGTGGACTTCACTGAGCAGATCGCCAATAGCCGTGTTCGCCCAACCCGGCAGATCTTCCAGGCATCGCCCCGCTTCGCGGCGCACCACTTCGACCTTTTGAGGCAGAACGTGCCCGTACTCACTGAGCAAACCGCGAATGCGGTTGATCGTCGCCGTGCGTTGTTCGACAAACCCTTGTCGTACACGGTGAATCGCCAGTCGGGCCTGCGCGTCTTCGCTCTTGACCGGCACAAATCGCATGTGCGGTCGCTGCACCGCTTCGCAGATTGCCTGGGCGTCAGCAGCGTCGTTCTTGCCACGCCGACCACTGAGCCGGTACGGAGCAACGAACTTCGCCGCGATGATCCGCACATCGTGGCCGAACTTGGCAAACTCTCGCGCCCAGTAATGCGCGCCCGAGCACGCCTCCATCCCGATGAGACACGGCGGCAGCTTGGCCACCATCTCAAGCAACGCATCGCGCTTGACCGTCGGTCGCACCAGCACCGCCTTACCCCCCGCATTCACGCCGTGCACAGCAAAAACGTTCTTGGCGAGATCAATGCCGACAGCAATAATGGTCATGGACTTCCCCTTCCGAGTGATTCGATGAGATTTCGCAACCCCATCGTGGCACTCGATGCCGTTTGCCGCAAATCGCGGCTAGCTCGGGACGGGGAAGTCCCTTTCATTCGTTAGGTTAAGTGCTCAAGCAGTGCAAAAACTTATCATGAAGAAAATTATCAAATCAATATTGACGGCATTTGCACTATCAGGCATTTCAGCCTGCAGCACATTGCCCACCTACATTTCATATGAGGGAGCAAGACTTCCGAGGGATAAAGAAGCGACCGTAACGGGCACTCATGACACAACCCATAAAGTGTTAGCCGGGCTGAATGAAAATGTAATGCTATTATGCTCAAATGGCAAATCCACCGAAGCCCCTTGGCACACCACAGCGAAGTTTAAGTACCCATTTGAAGCAGCAGTTAAGCCGGGCAGAAATCACATCGGCGTCTTATGGGGACACTTCAGAACTTTCGCTGTCGGCAGCTTATGGTTTGATGCCATCGCAGGCCATACATATAAAGTTGCGCACAAAGTAGATGGAGATCGTGTTATTTTTACGATTCTTGATCTTACCGAAAACAAGGTCGTTGGCGGCCCCTCTGCCACAGAACCGAATAAATCTACTGGCAGCCGCAACTGCGATGAAATTGCAAACACGGTCAAAGAACAACTATCTGAACCAAAAAACATATACGTTTACATCTACCGGTAAGATGCAATACAGATACGCATCAAAACCATTTTTGGTTTAAAAACAAATTTTTGTAGTACACAACGTAGTTTCACATAGCAAGTGCAACACCCCGTGAGACGCCATAATACACCGAGTGAGGGGTTTGAAATCCCAGCCTCTTTCTCGGCCTCATATTCAATTTTCGAGCCACTTCATCGCAATCTGCCTGCGTTACCGTGCTCATGCACATGCCTTTTGGGAAGTACTGCCGCAGCAAGCCGTTGAAGTTCTCGTTGGAGCCTCGCTCCCAAGAATGGTATGGCGTCGCAAAATAACATTTGACCGGGTAAATCTGCTCAAGCGTGGCGTAATCATGGAACTCCGTGCCGTTGTCAAAAGTG